>Ga0208979_100062_pt1 | contig 221041 bp, 203 predicted proteins | sample HotLakConsUCCSLE_FD_184738 | JGI IMG/M metagenome (GOLD analysis project Ga0208979, IMG submission 184738) | Hypersaline microbial mat communities from Hot Lake, Washington, USA - Hot Lake Consortium UCC-SLE (SPAdes) | ecosystem: Environmental > Aquatic > Non-marine Saline and Alkaline >... | reverse complement strand
GACCCCGGACGGCGTGCGCGAGCCGCTGAACCGGCGCGTGGAAGTCCTGATCAACCTGAACTAAGTCCAGGTCAGTCAGTCTCAAATCAGACGGCCCGCCGGAGCAATCCGGCGGGCCGTTCTGCGTCTGGGGGGGGTGGAAACATTGCGCGGCGATGCGGTCCGGGAGAGCGCCGCAACAGGCCGCCGCCCTGTGCGCCGGGTTGACCCGCACGCGCCAGCGGCGCAAGACAGGAGCGGTAAACCCGATCCCGTTTGTCTGTCGCCGCTGGGCGCTTCCATGCGCCGCCGGCAGGAGCCCGTTATGAGCAAACCTGAAACGCCCTACCGCAAGCGCGCGCTGGGCGCGCGTTCGCTGAGCCCCGAAACCATGATGATGAGCTATGGCTTCGACGCCAAGCTGTCGGAAGGCTCGATCAAGCCGCCCATCTTCCAGACCTCTACCTTCGCCTTCGCCACCGCCGAAGAGGGCGCGTCCTTCTTCCGCGTCATGGGCGGACGCTCCCAGTCCGGCGATCCGGTTGAGGCTGGGCTTCTCTATTCGCGGTTCAACAACCCGAACATGGAAGTGCTCGAAGACCGGCTCACCCTGTTTGACGGGGCCGAGGAGGCGCTGGTCTTCTCATCGGGCATGGGCGCCATCTCTACCGTGATCATGGCCCACGCCCATGCCGGCGATGTGGTGCTGCAGTCCACGCCGCTCTATGGCGGGACCGAGACGCTGATCCGCGCCATCCTGCCCCAGTACGGCATCAAGAGCGCCGACTTCTTCGCGGGCGCCAGCGAGGCGGAGATCGCAGAAACCGTGGAGGCCGCCCTGCAACTGGGGCGGATTGCGGTGATTTTCTGCGAAACCCCCACCAATCCCACCAATGAAGTGGTGGACCTGACCCAGATGAAGCGCCTGGCTGAAGAGATCGGCGAGCGTCAGGGTCATCGCCCGCCTGTGGTGGTGGACAACACGATTCTGGGCCCCATCGGCCAGACGCCGCTGGCCCACGGCGCCGACATCGTTGTGTATTCGCTCACCAAATATATCGGCGGCCATTCCGACCTGATCGGCGGCGCCGCCATGGGCTCTGACGCCCTGATGCGCCCGGTGCGCAAGCTGCGTTCGGGCATGGGCACCAATCTTGATCCCAATACGTGCTGGATGCTGGCGCGCTCGCTGGAGACGGTGACCCTGCGCATGAAAGCCGCCTTTGAAGGCGCGGCGATCGTGGCCAATTATCTGAAAACCCACCCGAAAGTGGAGAAGGTGCGCTATCTCGGCTTCCTCGAGCCCGGCTCGCGCGACCAGCTGGTGCATGAACGCCAGAGCGGCGGCCATCACGGCTCCACCTTCTCGTTTGATGTGGTGGGCGGGCAGGCTGCGGCCTTCCGCATGCTCAACGCGCTGCAGGTGGTCAAGCTGGCGGTCAGCCTCGGCGGCACCGAGACCCTGATCTGCCATCCGGGCAGCACCACCCATGCGGCGGTGGAGGAGTCCCTGCGTGAGCGTCTGGGCTTCACTGGCGGGCTTGTGCGCATCTCGGTGGGCATCGAGAATCCCGACGATCTGATCGCCGATCTCGAACAGGCGCTTGAGCACGCCTGAGCCCGTAGGTAGCGCCACCGGAGCCGTCCATGACCGCCCTGACCCTCGACCGGGAAGACCGCGCCGTCCTTGACTGGATCGAGGGCGAGGCGGACGCCATGGTCGCGCGGGTCAAAGCCTGGTCCGCCATCAATTCCGGCAGCCGCAACGCTGACGGTTTGGAAGCCATGCGCGCCGAGCTGGAAACGGCGTTTGCGCCGCTGGGCGGCGAGATCACTGCCGTGGAGCTCGCGCCGTCGACCACGATCGAGCTCGATGGCGAGATCCGGGATGTCGAATACACGCCGGCCTTCCGCCTGACCCGGCGCCCCGACGCCCCGGTAAAAATCGTCCTGACCGGCCACCACGACACGGTGTTTCCGCCGGGCTCCGGTTTTGACGCCTGGCGCATGCTGGACGACGACACGATCAACGGACCGGGAACGGCGGACATGAAGGGCGGGCTGATCGTCATGCTCACCGCCCTCATGGGGCTGGAGCGCAGCCCGTGGGCGGACCAGATCGGCTATGACATATTGATCAGCCCGGACGAGGAGATCGGCTCGCTGGGCTCAGGGCCAGTGCTCGCCGAGCTCGGCCGCCACGCCCATGTGGGCATGACATATGAGCCGGCGCTGGTGGATGGCTCGTTGGCGGGCGCGCGCAAGGGGTCGGGCAATTTCTCCCTGCGCTGCCGGGGCCGCGCCGCCCATGCCGGGCGCGAGCATCATCTGGGCCGCAACGCCATTGTCGCCGCCGCTGATTTCGCCCGCCGCCTCGACGCGCTCAACGGCCAGCGCGAGCACGTCACCTTCAATGTCTCGCGCATCGATGGCGGCGGTGCGCCCAATGTGGTGCCGGAGCTGGGCATTTGCCGCTTCAATGTGCGCGTGAAAACTGAAGACGACGCGATCTGGGCGCGGGCCGAAATCGACGCGCTGGTCAAACTCACTGATGCGCGCGACGGCATCTCGGCTGATCTGCATGGCGGCTTCACCCGCCCGCCCAAGCCCATGAGCCCGGCCAATTTGCGCATGTTTGAATGGACGCGCGCCGCCGGCGAGCCGCTGGGCCTCGACATTCGCTGGAAAGACACGGGCGGGGTGTGCGAAGGCAATAATCTGTGGGCGTCGGGCTGTCCCAATGTGGATACGCTGGGCGTGCGCGGCGCGGATATTCATTCCAGCCGGGAGATCGCCAAGCTCTCCAGCCTGCCCGAGCGCGCCCAGCTGTCGGCGGTGATGCTGATGCAGTTCGCCCGTGGCCGGTTCAACGCTGCAGAGGCGCGCGCGCTGGCCAAGGCCTAGCCGGGTTCAGGGACGACAGGGGGAGATTTCATGCTAGTGGTGCGCGCGGCCCGGTCGGGCGATGTGGACGGGTTCCTGAAGCTGGCCCGGGCGGCCGGTCCGGGCTTCACCAGCTTGTCTTTGCCCGATGACGCCCTGGCGGCCAAGCTGGCGGCGTCCGAAGCCGCGTTTGACGGCAGGCTGAGCGATCCGTGCGACTGCACCTATCAGCTCATGCTGGAAGACAGCGAGACCGGAGAGATTCTCGGCACCTCGGCGGTCAAGGCCATGGTGGGGGTCAAGAAGCCGTATTTCGACTTCAAGATTTTCACCTTCGCCCAAGCCTCCAAGGAAGCGGCCAAGCGCTTCGACATGGACGCCATGCTGCTGGTCAATGATTTCGCCGGCTCGACGGAAGTCGGCTCGCTCTTTGTCAGCGATGCGGCGCGCGGCGCCGGGGCCGGCAGCCTGACGGCCAAGGCGCGCTATCTTCTGGTGGCGTCCGCCCGCGAGCGCTTCGGCAAGCGCATTCTGTCCGAATTGCGCGGCGTGGTGGATGAGAAGGGCGATTCCATCTTCTTCGAGCATGTCTCGCGCCCCTTTTTCAGGATGAGCTTTGATGAGGCTGACCGGCTCTCGGCGGCGACGGACAACCAGTTCATCCTCGACCTCATGCCGTCCCACCTCATCTATCTCGACCTGTTGCCGCGCGAGGCGCGCGCGGTGATCGGCAAGACCCATCCCCATGGCGTCAACGCTCTGCGCCTGCTGGAGGCCGAGGGCCTGCGCTATGAGCGCTATGTGGACATTTTCGACGGCGGCCCGCTGGTCTCCTGCGGCGCGGACGAGGTGCGCACGATCCGCGAAAGCCAGGTGCTGCCTGTCGCCGGCACCAGCCCGGCCGGTGACCGCCGCCGCGCCCTGGTCTCCAATGACCGGATCGGCGATTTCCGCTGCGTCTATACCGAGCTGACCCATGACGAGGCCGAGGCCGGCCTCGATGACGACGCCTGGCGCGCGCTGGATGTGCGCGAGGGCGATCCCGTGCGTTTCTGGATCAAGGACTGACTGACATGACCGCATCCCTCTTCATCAACGGCGCCTGGCGCGAGGGCCGCGCGGCGGCCTTCCGCTCCATTGACCCGTCCAGCGCCGATACGGTTTGGGAGGGCGCCGCCGCTTCGCCGGATGATGTGCGCGAGGCTTTCGTGGCAGCCCGCGCGGCGTTCCCGGACTGGGCGCTGGCGGGGTATGATACGCGCCGCGCCGTGGCCGAGCGGTTTGCGGCGCTTCTCAAAGAGCGCAGCGAGGCCATCGCCGAGCTGATCGCGCGCGAGACCGGCAAGCCGCTCTGGGAAGCGCGCACCGAAGCGGGCGCCATGGCCGGCAAGATCGCGGTATCGGTGAAGGCTTATGCGGAGCGGACCGGAACCACCCGCACCGAAACCGATTTCGGCGAGCAGACGCTGGAGCACAAGCCGCTGGGCGTGATGTTTGTACTGGGGCCGTATAACTTTCCTGGCCATCTCCCCAACGGCCATATCGTGCCGGCCTTGCTGGCGGGCAATACGATTGTCTTCAAGCCATCCGAACTCACCCCGGCCATCGGCGCGTTGATGGCGCAGCTGTGGGCGGACGCGGGCCTTCCCGCCGGCGTGCTCAATCTGGTGCAGGGCGCGCGCGACACCGGCGCGGCGGCGCTGGATGACCGCGATCTGGACGGTGTGCTGTTCACCGGCTCCTGGTCCACGGGTTCTTTCATCCATAAACACTTTGCCGGACGCACCGGCATTCAGCTCGCGCTGGAGATGGGCGGCAACAACCCGCTCGTGGTCTGGGACGCCGCCGACGCCGAGGCTGCGGCCCGCGTCGCGGTTCTGTCAGCCTATATCACCGCCGGTCAGCGCTGTTCGTGCGCGCGCCGCCTGATCGTGCCGCAGGGCCGGGCGGGCGACGCGGTGATCGAGGCTGTCGCCGCCCTGATCCCGCAGCTGACGCTGGGCGCCTGGAACGCAAGCCCCGAACCCTTCATGGGCCCGCTGGTCAGCAATCACGCCGCCGATCAGGTGCTTAAAGCGCAGGACGCGCTGCTGGCGCTGGGCGCGCGCGCCATCGTGAAGGCCGGACGCGGGCAGGGCCCGGCCTTCGTGACGCCGGGGCTCCTGGATGTGGAGGGCGTGAAGACGCCCGACGAGGAGGTGTTCGGGCCGCTGCTCCAGGTGCGCCGCGCAGCCAGCTTCGATGCGGCGATCACCGAGGCCAACAACACCGCCTATGGACTGGCCGCAGGGCTGGTCAGCGATGACGCCGATCTCTGGCCGCGCTTCCGGGCGCTGGTCCATGCGGGCATCGTGAACTTCAACCGGCCGACGCCCGGCGCGGCCTCCACCATGCCGTTCGGGGGCCCGGGCCAGTCGGGCAATTTGCGCCCCAGCGCCTTCTATGCGGCCGACTACTGCGCTTACCCGGTGGCCGCCCAGGCTGCGCCCACCCTGGTGCGTCAGGCGATCAAGGGGCTGGACGGATGACCGGCGCGGTGGAGGCCAATTTCGACGGGCTGGTCGGTCCGACCCACAACTATGGCGGGCTCGCGCCGGGCAATCTGGCCAGTGCGAAAAATCGCGGCGCCGTGGCGCGTCCGCGCGCCGGGGTGCTGGAAGGCCTGTCCAAGGCGCGCAGGCTGGCCGATGCGGGGCTCGCGCAGGGTCTCCTCCCGCCACAGGAACGTCCGGACATACCCGCCCTGCGTGCGCTGGGCTTCACTGGCCGCACTGACGGCGCGGTGTGGGAGGCGGCTTACAAGGCCGCGCCCGAGCTGGCGCTGAACATGCTGTCGGCCTCGTCCATGTGGGCGGCCAACGCCGCCACCGTGTCGCCGGGCGCTGACACAGCCGACGCCCGCGTGCATTTCACCCCGGCCAATCTGGTCACGGCGCTGCACCGCTCCATCGAGCATGTGCAGACCCAAAAAGGCCTGTCGCGCATCTTCGCCGACCAAAGCCGCTTCGCCGTCCATGACGCGCTGCCCGCCCAAGCCCATTTCGGTGACGAGGGCGCGGCCAATCATGTGCGCCTGTGCGCGCAGCATGGAGCGCCGGGCGTGGAGATTTTCGTCCATGGCCGCGACGCGTTCGAGACCTGGCAGGCGAAGTATCCCGCCCGCCAGACCCTGCAGGCCTGCGAGGCGGTCGCGCGCCGTCATGGCCTGGACCCGGCGCGCACCGTGCATATCCGCCAGTCGCGCCAAGCCATCGAGGCGGGCGCATTCCATAATGACGTGGTGTGCGTCGGCACCGGCCCGGTGCTGTTCTATCACGAGCACGCGTTCGAGGACTCCGCCGCAGCCCTCGACGCCATCCGCCGCGCCGCAGACGGGCTGTTCGAGCCGGTGTTCGTGGAAGTGCCCGACGCCGAGGTCCCGCTGACCGACGCCATCGCATCCTACCTGTTCAATTCGCAATTGCTGATCTGGCCAGGCGAAAGCCGTCAGGTCCTGCTGGCCCCGAAAGAGACCGAGGAGACCCCCTCGACCCGCGCCTATGCCGAGCGCCTGACCGCCGGCAATGGCCCGATCGGCGCGGTTGAGTTTGCGGACGTACGCCAGTCCATGCGCAATGGCGGCGGGCCGGCCTGTTTGCGCCTGCGCGTGGTGTTGGACGAGGCCCAGCGCGCCGCGGTCAATCCGGGCGCCTGGCTGACGGCGCAGCGCCATGACGCCCTGACCGAATGGGCCAACACCCACTACCGCGAGACGCTGGCGCCTCAGGATCTGGGCGATCCGGCACTGGTGGATGAAAGCCGGCGCGCGCTGGATGCGCTCACCGGCATTCTGGAGCTTGGCTCGGACTTCTATCCGTTCCAGCGCCCAGGAAGCTAATTCCCGAACCGGTAGCCCAGCCGCACGCCGATCTCGTCGAGGGCCTGGTTGCGGCCATTGCCCAGGATCTGGCCGTGGGAATAGTGCTCGTAGAACACGCCCACCCGCCAGGTGTCGTTCAAGGCGTAATCGGTCCCCAGGCGCAGATGGAACAGATAGTGCGAGCCCAGCCCGGCGCGGGTGGCGGCCAGGCGGATGCGGTCGGGATCGTCGGGCGGCAGGTCGACATAATCGGTCACGCCGTCATGATAGGCGATGCCCCATGAGCCTTCAAAGGTCAGGCGCTCGGTGGCCGAACCTTCCCAGGCCAGTCCCACCGCGCCCAGATTGGTCAGGCCGGACGTGTTGAACGAGCCCATGATATAGGGCCGTGGCGAGTAGGCCCAGTTGAGGAAATCGGGGCTGTCAAACAGCACCTCGGCGATGATCTGAACGCCATCCTCGCGTCCGTTATAGACATCGTGAGCGGCCACCCCGCCGCGCAGCTCGCTGAGCTGGGCGTGGGCGGGCGCGCCAAGCACGCAGGCGGCGGCGAGAGCGCTGAGCGCGGCGACACGGCGAAGCATGGCGGTTACCCCCGTTGATCGAGTCGCGCGACGATACTCCGGTGATGGTGCGGCGCCTAGAGTCAGGTTATTGCGCGCTTTCGCCCGCGTGCAGCCTCGCCGTGAGATACCCCAGCACCTCGCGCGCGGCTTCAAAGGTCGGCTGGCCGTCCGCCGCGATCAGGTCCTTTGTGAGCACCGCGTGGGGGAAGGGGTTGCCCTTCGGGTGCTTGGCTGAGTCCGGCATGACGCGGGTCAGGGCGCGGTCCGGACCGATCAGGTCGCTCAGCGCGGCGAAGCGCTCGGCTTTGCAGGACGGATCGCCGTCAAAGCGCAGGGCCATCACCGGCAGGTCAGCGCGGGCTTTCAGCCCCTCGGCCTCGGCCTGTGTGAGGTGCAGCCCGCCGGCATTGTTGAACGGCACGGCGGGTTCGGCGGCCACCGCCGCCTGGACGCTGGGATCAATGGCTACCGACCAGGCGAAATTGCCCGACAGGCACAGGCCCACCGCGCCCACGCCCGGCCCGCCGCATTCGGCATGGGCCTGACGCGCCAGCGCGCGCAGCCAGTCCGATACCGGGCTGCCGCCCTCGCGCGCGAACAGGCGGATCTCTCTGGAGACGCAGGCGCGCGCCATGCCGCCCACCCGGCCATGCAGGGCCAGAACCTCCTCCAGATCGCTGCCGGCCGGGTCCATATAGGCAGGGGCGTAGACGCGAAATCCCGCCGCCTCGATCCAGCGGGCCAGCCGCCAGAACTCGCTCACAAAACCAGGCAGCTCATGCATCAAAATCACGCCCGGCCCGTGCCCGCTGGCCAGCACCGGATGGGCCATGCCTGCGGCTTCGAAGTCAAACACCGTGTCGAACGGCGTGCGGTTATCCGTATGGAGGATCGCCGAGAAATCGGACGCGAAAGCAGGCTGGGCGGTCATGGCGGCTCCGAAGCGGTCTGTCGCCAAAGGTTAGACCGGCCCGGGACAAAGTCACAGCCTGCTTGCCGAACTTGCGTTTGTCTGAAGAGCCTTGACGACGCATGAGCCGTGCACACGGGTTCCAGCGCGGTCAGGCCTCCCCATCGTTCCATGCTGGAAGATCACGCAAGGCGATCGCAGGCAGTCAAGGACGGCCCTTCGGGCCGCCGCCGTGCGGCGACCGAGCGAAGGCTCGGTCGTCCTTGACAGCCTGCGACCCTTGCGAAAATGGCTCAGCAAGGATCGACGGCGAGATGGGGTCGTTGACGATCAGTATCCGGACGGCCGGGCCACGCAAACACGTAACGCCCGACTGCCCGGCCCCGCACCCCTACTGAATCGTCGCCTCCGCTGGCGGCCGCGCATTGCGGCTCACCGCATGGCCGTTGACGGTGAGGGCGCCGGCTTCGGCCGAGACGGTGATCATGTCGCCGTCATTGAGCTTGCCGGCCAGGATCAGCCGGGCCAGCGGGTCCTGCAGCTCCTTCTGGATCACGCGCTTCAGCGGGCGCGCGCCATAGGCCGGGTCATAGCCCTTCTGCGCGAGCCAGGCGCGCGCCGCCGCGTCCATGGACAGCGTCATGCGCCGGTCGGCCAGCAGGGCCTCGAGGCGTTTCAGCTGGATATCGACGATGGAGCCCATGTGCTGCTCTTCCAGGCGGCGGAACAGGATGATCTCGTCGATCCGGTTCAGGAATTCCGGGCGGAACGCCGCGCGCACCGCGCCCATCACATTGTCCCGGGCCGCCTCCACATCGCCTGACAGCAGGAATTCGGAGCCGAGATTGGAGGTCATGATCAGGATGGTGTTCCTGAAATCCACCGTGCGGCCCTGACCATCGGTCAGCCGGCCATCATCGAGCACCTGCAAGAGCACGTTGAACACGTCCGGGTGGGCTTTCTCCACCTCGTCAAACAGGATCACCTGATAGGGGCGCCGGCGCACGGCCTCGGTCAGGGCGCCGCCCTCGTCATAGCCGACATAGCCCGGCGGGGCGCCGATCATCCGGCTGACCGAGTGCTTCTCCATGTATTCGGACATGTCCATGCGCGTGACCGCGCTTTCATCGTCGAACAGGAACTCCGCCAGCGCTTTGGTCAGCTCGGTCTTGCCCACGCCCGTGGGGCCCAGGAACAGGAAGGAGCCGATGGGCCGGGCAGGGTCCTTGAGGCCCGCGCGAGACCGGCGCACCGCGTCGGACACCGCTTCCAGCGCGTCGTCCTGACCGACCACGCGCGCGCGCAGGCCATCTTCCATCGCCATCAGCTTCTCGCGCTCGCCTTCGAGCATCTTGTCCACCGGCACGCCGGTCCAGCGGCTGACCACGCCGGCGATCTGCTCGTCGTCCACCACTTCCTTGACCAGCACGCCCTGGCCATTGGCGGCGCTGGCGGCTTCGGCGTCGCGCAGGCGCTTTTCCAGCTCCGGGATGCGGCCGTATTTCAGCTCCGACGCGCGCGCCAGATCGCCCCGGCGTTCCGCATCGGCCAGCTCGGCGCGCAGCCGGTCCAGCTGCTCCTTCACGTCGGTGGCCGAAGCGAGCTTTTCCTTCTCGGCGCGCCAGGCGGCCGTCATTTCATTGGAGCGCGACTCCAGTTCCGACAGCTCCTTCTTGAGCGTTTCGAGCCGCGTGCGCGAGGCGTCGTCCTTTTCCTTCTTGAGGGCCTCGCCCTCGATCTTCAGCTGGATGATGCGCCGGTCGAGCTCGTCCAGCGCCTCCGGCTTGGAATCCACCTGCATGCGCAGGCGCGCCGCCGCCTCGTCCATCAGATCGATGGCCTTGTCGGGCAGGAAGCGGTCGGTGATGTAGCGGTTGGACAAGGTGGCGGCGGCCACAATGGCGCTGTCGGCGATGCGCACGCCGTGGTGCACCTCGTACTTCTCCTTCAGGCCGCGCAGGATGGAGACGGTGTCCTCCACGCTCGGCTCATCGACAAACACCGGCTGGAAGCGGCGCGCCAGGGCGGCGTCTTTTTCCACGTGCTTGCGGTATTCATCGAGCGTGGTGGCGCCGATGCAGTGCAGCTCACCGCGCGCCAAAGCGGGCTTCAACAGGTTGGAGGCGTCCATCGCCCCGTCCGTCTTGCCCGCGCCGACCAGGGTGTGCATCTCGTCAATGAACAGGATGATGCCGCCGGCCGCCGATTCCACCTCCGACAACACGCTTTTCAGCCGCTCCTCAAACTCGCCGCGATATTTCGCGCCGGCGATCAGCGAGCCCATGTCGAGGGCCATCAGCTTCTTGTCTTTCAAGCTCTCCGGCACATCGCCATTGACGATGCGCAGGGCCAGGCCCTCTGCAATGGCGGTCTTGCCCACGCCGGGTTCGCCGATGAGGACCGGGTTGTTCTTGGTGCGCCGCGACAGCACCTGTACCGCGCGCCGGATCTCCTCGTCCCGGCCGATCACCGGGTCCAGCTTGCCGGCGCGCGCGGCAGCCGTCAGGTCGCGGGCGTATTTCTTCAGCGCCTCATAGGTGTCTTCGGCCGATTGGCTGTCGGCGGTCCGGCCCTGGCGCAGATCATTGATCGCGGTGTTGAGCGTCTGGGGCGTCACGCCCGCCTGCTTGAAAATCTCCGCCGGCTTGGTCCCCTGCACCACGCTCAGCGCCTGGAGCAGGCGCTCGGCGGTGACGAACTGGTCGCCCGCTTTTTGCGCGGCCTCTTCGGCGGTGGTGAATACCTCGCCGGTGCGCGGCGCCAGGTAAAGCTGGCCGCCGCCCTCCACTTTCGGCAGGGCCTCCAGCGCGCGCTCGGTCAGGTCAGCCACATGGTCGGGGCGCCCGCCCGCCGCGCGGATCAGATTCACCGCCAGCCCGCCCTCATCATCCAGCAGGGCTTTCAGCAAGTGCTCGGGTGCGAAATGCTGGTGCTTGCGCTTCATGGCGAGCCCTTGCGCGGCCTGAAGCACGGCGCGGGCGCGGTCGGTGAATTTTTCAATATTCATGGCGTCTATCCGTCTCCTGAAGGTCAGCGAGACAGGCGGGCCGGGACCTTACTTGAAGCGCCCCGTCCGCCCGGTTCAAAGCGCATGTAGGTGTTGCATATGAGGCACACAAGAGCCGGGTGAGTGCGGCGAATCTACCGCGCTTCGCCCGCTAGCGCCCGGCGCGCCGTCTCCGGGTCCAGCGCGGCGAAGGCTTCATACTGCGACAGGAAGACCTGGCCGGTCAGCGTTTCCAGGAAGTGCGAGCGTTTCAGCCGGTCCATCACCGGGCCCTTCACCTCGGACAGGTGCAGCTTGATATCCGTGCTGGCCAGGCGCGTATTGATGGCCTCCAGGCTTTCCAGCGCGCTCATATCGATGAAATTGACCGCCGGGCACATCAGGATGATGTGGCGCGCGTCCGGGTTTTCGGCGACGAGCTGATAGACCCGGTCTTCGAGATAGCGCGCATTGGCGAAATACAGGCTCTCATCCACCCGCAGTGTCACCACCAGAGGCGATGTGATCACCGCGTGGCGCTCCACATTGCGGAAATGCTCCCCGCCCGGCACCTGACCCACCACCGCCGCATGGGGCCGGCTGGTGCGGTAGAGGAAGAGGACGAGCGACAGGATCACGCCGACGCTCACGCCCGCTTCCACGCCCATGACCAGCGTGATGGCGATGGTGGCGGCCATGGCGGCGAAATCGGCCTTGGAATACCGGAACGCCCGCCCCAGCGCGCCAAAGTCCACCAGCGACAGCACCGCCACGATGATGGTCGCCGCCAGCACCGCAATGGGCAGGTGAAAGATCAGCGGCGTCAGGAAGGCCGCGGCCAGCAATATGCCCACCGCCGTAAAGGCGCCCGCCGCGGGCGTCGCCGCGCCGGCGTCGAAATTGACCACCGAGCGGGCGAACCCTCCCGTCACCGGAAACCCGCCGCTCATCGCAGCCGAGACGTTGGAAGCGCCCAGCGCCACCAGCTCCTGATCGGGATCGATGCGCTCGCGCTTCTTGGCCGCCAGCGTCTGGGCCACCGAGACCGATTCCACAAACCCGATCACCGATATCAGCATGGCCGAGGCCAGCAGGAGCTGCACCAGTTCCAGCTCGAAGCTCGGCAGGGTGAAGGGCGGCAGGCCTTGCGGCACCTCGCCCACCACCGCCACGCCGCGTGCGCCCAGATCAAAGGCCAGCACCGCGCCGATGGAGGCGGCCACCGCGATCACCGGGCCAATTTTCGTGACGATGCCGGCAGCCTTTTCGGGCACGCGCATGGCCATCAGGAGGGGTTTGAGCCCTGAGCGCACAAACAGCAAAAAGCCCAGCGACGCAGCGCCCACGGCCAGGGTGTACGGGTTGGTCGCCGTCACCGACCCGGCGAGACTCGACACGATCTCCACCAGCGTGTGACCGCCGCCCGGTACGCCCAGAATATGACGCAGCTGGCTCGCGGCGATGATCACGCCGGACGCCGTGATGAAGCCGGAGATGACGGGATGGGACAGGAAGTTGGCCAGGAAGCCCAGCCGGAACACGCCCATCAGCAAAAGGATCACGCCGGACAGGAAGGCGAGCGTCACCGCCGCCGTGGCGTAGCCGATGGTGCCGGTCTCCGCGATCTGTCCCACCGCCGCCGCCGTCATCAGCGACACCACCGCCACCGGCCCCACGGCCAGCGCCCGGCTGGTGCCGAAGATCGCATAGGCCACAAGCGGCGCGATGGAGGCATAGAGCCCGGCTTCGGGCGGCAGGCCGGCCAGCAGCGCATAGGCCAGCGATTGCGGGATCAGCATGATCGTGACGATCACCGCCGCGGTCAGATCGCTGGCCAGCGTTTCGCCTTTATAGCGCCGCCCCCAGTCAAGAATGGGAAAATAGCGCGACAGGCGCATGGCGCCGCCTCAGCCTTCGAGATGGGTGCGCAGACCGGAAATGTCGTAACCGGCATTGGCGGCGCGGGAAATCACCTCATCCGCACTCAGGCCCTCCGGCTTGCCCAGCGCCCACAGCACCGTGCACCGCGTGCCCGAGCGGCAATAGGCCAGCGTCTTGCCTTTGGCCGAAGCCTCTTTGAACGCCGCCACCGCGTCGGGCGGAAACTGGCCGCCGGACACCGGGATATGGACAAAGCTCAGCCCCGCCGCTTCGGCCGCTGCTTGCAGGGTTGCGGCATCCGGCTGGCCCGGATCTTCATGATCAGGGCGGTTGGCGATGATGACAGAGAAGCCCGCCTTGGCCGCCTGCGCAACGTCCTCGGGCGAAATCTGTGTGCTGACGGACAGCTGGTCGGTGAGGGTCTTGGGGGTCATGGGTCTTGCGCCTCCATGGTGTGGAGCGGGAACAATATCTCGACCCACTCATAAGCTGCCGCGCAATTGGCGTCGACCAGCCTGGATCACAAGGGCGTCACCACGCCGCAGGGATGCAGGAGGCCTTCCAGGTTGACGCCAGGCTGGGTGATTGAGATTGCCCATAGGCTGCATTCATGACAGCCTCAGATAAGAGTTGGTGGAAATTTATTGATTTAAATGTCAACATCTGACAGATTGCATGAGCTGGTTCAGGCTGAGCGCCTCATGGAAGTCAGGCCACTCTTGGGCGGTCGACGCGTCCGGACGGTCTTTGGCCCGCCAGAACTGGTCAGGGAGCTGGAGCCGGATACGTGTCACCTGATCAGCCCGGGCAATGCTGGTCAGCTGAGAGCCTGGATCGACAACTTCACCTGCGGGCGCCGGATCACTGTGGGCAGTGGCGCCAACCGGAATGTAGACCTGAAGATACTCAATCCGCCGGACGACGAAGTGTGGGAATTGCGAAAGCGGGACCATCCGAGCACCCGAGTTTTCGGCCGGTTTGCAATGAAGGACGTGTTCATCGCCACCAATCTGCGAACGGCTCAGGAGTTGTTTGCGCTGAAATGGCCGTCCGGCGACCGGGTGACCTGGCCGGTCTGGCGCGAGGAGATTCGCCGCTGCAAATCCATCTGGCGCAGTCTTTTCCTAGACTACCAACCTGTAAGCGGAGGCCAGCTCGATGACTACCTCTCGAACGCCATTGATGAGCGCGCTGGCTGATTCGCAGGTCGGGCCCTTCTGGCGCGGCTATTTTCAGGAGCGTTTCCGGTCCGACATCCACGAACAGCTGCTGAAGGCGTTCGAAGCCAGCGGGCTCAGCAAGGCCGATCTCGCGCGCAAGCTGGGCCGGCGTCCCGAGCAGATCACGCGCTGGCTGGCTACACCAAACAATCTGGAGGCCGACACTCTGGCGGACCTCGCACTGGCGCTGGGGATGGCCCCGGTTATCCGCTTTGAGCCCGTGAGCGAACGCCTATCCGAACCGTCTGACGCGGCGCCGTTCACGCACAACGCGCCCAGATCCCGGGCCGCAGGGCGCTAAACTCCCAGCCCCTCAAACTCCGGCAGGTCCAGCGCCAGGGCCAGGTTCTGCATGGCCTGCACGGCCGCGCCTTTGAGGAGATTGTCCAGCGCGCACACGATCACGGCGCGGCTGCCGTCTTCGGCCAGTGTCAGCCCGCCCAGCACCGCGCCCGGGATGTTGGCCCCGTCGGTGATCTCGGGGATCGCGTCGGTGATGCGGATCAGGGGCTCGCCCGCATAAGCGCTGGCATAGGCGGCGCGCAGATCGGCCTCGCTCACGGACCTCGTGAATTCCAGCTGGGCGGTCATCACGATGCCCCGGAAGAAGGCGGCCACATGAGGGCTGAAGCGCACGTCGCGGCCCAGATGCCGGCTCATCTCGCGCTCATGGACATGGCCCGCGAGCATGTAGGGCATGAGATTGTCTTTGAGCGCCTCAAGATCATTCTTGCGGCTGGGCGTGGTCCCTGCGCCCGAATAGCCTGACACGCCAAACAGATGCGCCGGGCCGGACAGCCATGGCCGCACCGGCGCCACGCACAGCTGACCCGCCGTGGCGTAGCAGCCGGGATTGGAAATGCGGCGCGCGCCCTTGAGCGCCCCGCGCCCGTAGATCTCCGGCAGGCCATAGGCCCAACTCTCGTCAAAGCGGTAGTCGGCGGAGAGGTCCACCAGCACCGTGTCCGGCGCGTGCGCCTCGAAAGCCGCCACATAAGGCGCCGCCTGACCGTTGGGCATGGCCAGGATCACCGCGTTTGCGCCGCGCGATGCGCACGCTTCCGGGTCCAGCGCCTCGAACTTCAGGTCCGCCGGCGCTTCGGGCGCCAGCTCGCGCACCGGGGTTCCGTCCATGGCGCGCGAGACGGCGAAGCTGAGGCGCATGTCGTCGCGCCGCGCCAGCAGCGCGATCAGCTCGCGGCCCGTATGGCCGCGCGCGCCGATCAGGCCGACGGTCTTCATTTATCCTCCAGCGTGGCGGGCAGGGCGGCGATGCGCTCGACCATGGCCGGAATGCGCGACAGGTCGCTTTCGCCGCGCCAGAACACGGTCCAGCGGCCCTGTTTCACCGCGCCGTGGCAGGTGGAGAAGTAGAATTCATTGACCGGGTTATCGCTGCGCGAGCGCCAGTAGAGGCGCGGCGCGTGGGCGATCAGCCGCTTCCACACCGCCCCGCCCAGCCCCTCGCCGCGCGCCTCGTCCAGCACCGCGAACTTGTCGAGATACACCGCATCATCGAGGCGCGCCGTGATGGCGGCGGCGCGGTATTGCTCGGTCACAAAGGCGCGCTCGAAATCCAGCCGGTCGAAATAGTCCGCCACCGGCTTGCGCCCGAAGGAGCTTTCGATGAGGTGCGCCATGCGCGCGCGGTCGATCTCGCCGCGCGAGGTCAGCTCCAGCATGCGCTCGCCCTTGCGCACCAGCGTGCCGGCGCCGGCATGGGTGAACAGCTCCTTGGCGAGCTCTTCAGGCCGCGTGATCGACACCGAGCTCGACAGCGGCAGATCATCGAGCAGGCGCTTGATCTCCTGCAGTTTCAGACGCATGCCGCCCGTCACCCAGTCGGCGGCCATCAGATCATCATGGTCTGTGGCGAGGTTGATCGCCGAGATCGGCGCGCCGGACGCGTCCAGCAGCGCCCCGGTCCCGGTCAGGAACACAATCTTGTAGGGCTGCAGCTCATGCACCAGGGCCCGCACCGCGCTGTCGGCGTTGACGTTCACCAGCCTGCCATCTGACGTATCAGCCAGGCACCCCAGGATCGGCGCCTGGCCGGCGCGCGCGGCCGCCGCGACCAGCTCCAGGCGCACGCGTGTGGGTGATCCCACCCGGCCGAGCTTCGTCTCGTCAATCAGTTCAGCCTCGAACACGCCCGACGGAATGGCCGCCGCGCGTCCGCCCCGGTCACGTACCGCCTGGACGAGTTTCAGGTTCACCGCCGTCAGCGTATCGCGCACCACGCCCATGGCGCCGGGCGGCGTGATGCGCAGGCCGTCGACGCGCTCTTCAGGGTATCCGGCCGCTTCCAGTGTGGCGTTCAGCTGCGGTCCGCCGCCATGCACCACGATGGGCGCCAGCCCTACCGATTGCAGGAAGGCCAGCGCGCCGGCCAGCGCATCCAGGTCTTCTTCAATGATCGCCCCGCCCACCTTGATGACGGCGAAGCGCTCCTGATCGAGGGCGGAGAAACGGGTGAGGTATTCGCGTATCTCCTTGCCGTCGCGCATGTTCGACAAAAGCTGCACGATGGCCGCACGCACCGGCGCGGGCTGGGCGGGAGCTTGGGCGGATTCACGGGTCATGGGCGGATTATCCGGACTGGACTGCATACAAGGACAGGGGCGCAAAGACTGACGGCGCGCCTCATCGCTCCTCGATCATGCGCTCCATCAGCGCCTTCTGCACGTGCAGGCGGTTTTCCGCCTCCTCAATGCCGAGGAAGGCCGGGCTGTCCACCACAGCGTCGGCGATCTTCACATTGCGCCGCATGGGCAGGCAGTGGCTCACCACGCCGCCCTTCGTGAGCGTCATCTTGGCCTCGTCGATCATGAAACCCGCGCCTTTGGCGCGATAGGGCGCCTCGGCGTCCCAATTGCCATAGAAGGGCAGGGCGCCCCAGCTCTTGGCGTAGACAGCATGGGCGCCGGCATAGGCGGCTTCAGGGTCGGTGGTGACAGTCAGGGACGTTCCGGCGTCAGCGCAGAAGCGCTGCGCCGCGCCCATGTATCGCTCATCCAGACGATAGACCTCGTCCGGGATCAGCAGGCGAACATTCATCCCGAATTTCGACGCGATCAGCAGGGCTGAATTGGCCACCGCCGTGTTCAGCGGCTTGGGATGCGGCACCCAGGTCAGCAGGAAGTCCTTGCCGCGCACATCGCCGATCCGGTCCTGCAGCGCCATCATCAGCGCCAGTTCCTGACAGGGATGGACGATCGTCTCCATATTGATCACCGGTACGGTGGCGTGTCTGGCGTAGGCGGTGATCAGCGGATCCTCGCGCTCGGACGTCCAGTCCTGGAATTTCGGGAAGCAGCGGATCGCGATCAGATCGACATAGCGCGACAGCACCCGCGCCGCCTCGCGCACATGCTCTTCCGGGTCGCCGTCCATCACCGCGCCGTCGCCGATTTCCACCGGCCAGGTCTGGCCGCGCGCGTCCAGCACGATGGCGTGCCCGCCCAGCTGGCGCGCGCCCAGATCGAACGAGGTGCGCGTGCGCAAAGACGGGTTGAAGAACATCAGCGCGATGGACTTGCCCTTCAGCGCCTCGCCTTGGGGGCTGCCTTTCAGCACGCGTGCGCGGTCGATCATGGCCTGCAGATCGTCGCGGGACCAGTCTTCGGTGCTCAGGAAATGACGCATGGCGTTCAGCGCTCCGCAGGCAGGCGATAACCAAGGCCCAGCGGTGTAATCGCCTGCGTGCGCCTTGGCAAATGACGTTGCAGGCACGCGCCCGCGTGCTAGCTCTCACGCCCATGGTCGAGGTGGTGTTTCACGAGGCTTATGTCGCGGCCGGCGTGCCTGCCGGTCACCGCTTTCCCATGGGCAAGTTCAGGGCGGTGGCGGGGGAGCTGATCACCAGCGGCCTTGTTGCGGACTGGGACGCGTTTCACCGCCCCGTGCCGGCGCCCGCGGCCTGGCTGCAGCTCGCCCATGACCCGGCCTATGTGGATCAGGTGCTGGGCGCGGCGGTCCCGCCGCCGCTGGCCCGGCGCATCGGGTTCGAGATGACGGCGTCCGTCGCCCTGCGCTCGCAGTGCGCGGTCGCGGGCACGGCCTTGGCAGCAAGACTGGCGCTGGAACATGGCGCGGCCTGCAATACCGCAGGCGGCAGCCACCATGCCGATGCGCAAGGCGGTGCGGGCTTCTGCGTCTTCAATGACGTGGCCGTCGCCGCGCGGCTCCTGCTGGCTGAAGGCGCAGTCCAGCGCGTGCTCGTCATCGATCTCGACGTGCATCAGGGCGACGGCACGGCGCGCATTTTCGAGCATGACCCGCGCGTCTTCACCCTGTCGGTTCATTGCGAGGACAACTGGCCGCGCCGCAAGGCGGTGTCTGACATGGATATTGGCCTGCCCAAAGGGACCGGCGACACGGACTATCTCGCCGCCGCCCGCGCCGGGGTGGATGACGCGCTCGAAGCCAGCCGCCCCGATCTCGTCTTCTTCAACGCCGGGGTCGATCCGCATCGCGATGACCGGCTGGGCCTCTTGTCGCTCACCGACGAAGGCCTCGCCGCGCGCGAAGCCATGGTGTTTGACGCTTGCCTCAAACGCGGCGTTCCCGTCACCGGCGTGCTGGGCGGCGGCTATGCCCGCGATCTCGACGCCCTGGCCCGGCGCCACGCCCTCCTGCACCATGCGGCGGATGCGGCGTTGAGGCGGTTTGGGTGATTGTGACGGCGATTGAACAGGAGCAAAAAGCAGTCGAAGGTCATGGGTTGAATTGTGGAAAGGCAACTTGGGAACCTCGTCGAGAACGCGAGAGCCGAAGGATGGCGATATCTTGGGCCGCGGCGGCCGAGATGTTATGTCGTCTCAGCAGGCGATAGAGTGACAGCTTGCCATACAGACAGTATTAATCCTGCCAGAATTAGTAAAAAAACTAGAACGTAAAATATTAGAACACCAAAATTTGTTCCTCTTGGGAGAGGTTTTTTAAATTCATCAACAATAATTGTGCTAAGGTCAATCGATTCTTTGGCCGGCGGCGAGGATGTGGAATTCTCAAGATCTAGTATTGCTTTTACTGAGCCCGACAATAGTCTATTATAATAAAAAACATCTAGAAAAAATATCGAAATCCAAATCACTGAGAGTGCTGCAAACACAGAAGAGGCTATAACCCAGTTGGTGAGCGGATCTTCGTTAAGATTATCTGCGAAAACCCCGATGAGGGCTGCGACTGCGGCTATGCCCGCAAGGCTTCTGGTTCGGAGCTGTATAAGCAGATCGTTAAAGTGCATTGCAATATCTTCATATTTGCACCATAATTGATAGACATTAAGCTCCGTCTGTGCGTTATCCTGCGCCATGAGTCAGACCCTTGGGAGAAATGACATGATAACTAAGATGGCAGATCGTCCCTCAAAGCGCGACTCGCAAAGTGGTTACGCGGAAGTTGGCGTTGCCGCGTTTATGATTATAGCAACTCTGATTCCGGTTGGAGTCCTTATCGCTTTCGCCAACTAGCCTATCGCACACTTATTTGTGGGTCGCGTGGTCGACCTGGGGCGGTTTGCCTAACCCCGCCCACCACAACGCTTCGAGCAATACTTCACCTCGTCCCAGACCCGCTCCCATTTCTTGCGCCAGGTGAAGGGCCGGCCGCAGCTCACGCAGGTTTTCTGCGGCAGATCGGCTTTGGCGGGGGCCTTGCGGCGGTTGGATCCCTTGGCCATGGCTCAGAACAGACTCCCTTGCGCGGGATCGGATGCGGCTTTCGCCTTGCGCCGCTGTGTCGCCGAGCCGGTCTGTTTCAGGCCGGATTTGCGGCTGCCATGGCGGGTCTGGATGGCGTCGCTGGCGGCGCCATGCCCGGCGCTGCGGCGCAGGGCGGTGAGCTTCGCCTTCGCCTCGCGCGCGGCCTGTTCGTGGTCGACGATGCGGTCTGGATAGGTGACGCCCAGCCGCACCCCCGCCGCCTCCAGCACGCTCGCCGGTGCGGTCCAGGGCTGATGCCGGAAGGGCGCGGGCAGGGCGGCGAGCTCTGGCACCCAGCGGACGATGAACACGCCATCCGGGTCCTGATCCATCGATTGCTTGACCGGGTTATAGATGCGCGGCGTGTTCACGCCGGTTACGCCCGACTGCATCTGGAACTGGGGATAATGAATGCCGGGCTCGAAATCGGTGAAGCGGCGCGCCAGCGCCTGGGCCGGGCGTTTCCAGTCCTGCCACAGATGATAGCTGGAAAACGCCGCGGCCATGGCGCGCATGCGGAAGTTCAGCCAGCCGGTCTGGTCCAGCGCGCGCAGGCACGCATCCAGAAACGGCAGGCCCGTGCGGCCCTCAATCCATCGCGCCAGCGTCTCCGGGTTGGCCTCCGGCCGCGCGCCGCGATAGGCCGGGTGCAGGTCGCGCTCCGCGAGTTCCGGCTCGTCTTCAAACTTCTGCATGAAATGGCAATGCCAGTGAAGGCGCGAGATGAAGCTTTCCACCGAGCGCGCAAACCCTGTCTCGCCCGCCGTGCGGTGGGCGGTGAGCGCCCGGCCCGCGCCCTGATACGCCTCGCGCACCGAGATCGCGCCCAGCGCCAGATGCGCCGACAGGCGCGAACAGGCGTCAAACGCGCTGACCGGCGAGGACATGGCCCGGCGGTAGTCGCGGCCGCGCGCAAACAGAAAGCTTTCCAGATCCGCCACGGCCTGGCGCCGCCCGCCTGTCTGGCGCCCGGGGCAGGGGTCGGGGGCGAGGCCCAGCGCCTCGGGCGCCGGGATCGGCTCCGACGGTGCGCCGGCATCCTGAAACCGCGCGGGCGCCGGGATCACGGGCTGGCTCATGAAGGCCTCCCAGCGCTTCGCCCAGCCATTGCGCGAGGGGAGCGCGCGGATGATGCCATTCTGGCGGTGCTCGATAAAGGCGATGCTGTGCCGGCGCGCCCATTGCGCCACGGCCCGGTCGCGCTCCCAGGTGGCGATCAGGCCGGTTTCTTCATGGGCGTGGATGGCGTCGATGGGGGTTTGGCGGTGAAGGGCGTCGAGCACCGCCACCGCCTCGCCGGTGCGCACAGTCAGCGTCCCGCCGCGGGCGCGTAGCGCCCTGTCCAGATCGGCCAGCGTCTCGGTCAGGAAGGCGTATTGACGGCCGGAGTAATCGGGCTGCACCCACAGCCAGGGCTCGACGATGTACAGACAGATGACCGGCCCGCCCGCAGACGCCGCCGCGGCCAGCGCCGCGTTATCATGCGCGCGCAGATCCCGCTTGAACCAGACCAGCTGCGCACCCATCGCCGGCCTCAGCCGTTCGCGCGCCGCCGCGCCAGTCCTTGCAGGGCCGGGCGGATCACCAGAAAGGCGCGGTACAGCCCTTCACCGATCCAGACAAACGGGGGCAGGGCGGCGATATGGCCCAGCCAGCGCCAGCCAGGCGTGGCCTTCCACAGCTCGGCGAAGGCGGCGGCGCCCGACACCAGAACGCCATCGGCCCGGCGCACGTGAAAGCGTTTCATCGCTGCGTCGGCGCCAATCTCCGGCGGCGCGCCAGCGCCTGTGCTGACGTCAGTAAAGCGCGCCTGCGCGCCCTGGCGCTGATACATCCCGATCTCGGCCCGGCACAGCGGGCAGTCGCCGTCAAAAAACACCTCGCAGGCGGATGGTGTCGCGGCGTCGTCAGTATTTTGCGTTTGATGTTCCATGGCGCCAGACATAGGTCTGTGGGCCAGACAATACAGGGAATGCCCGCCATGCGAGCAGCGGTGATCGGAGCAGGTCTGGCGGGCGCAGCCGCGGCGCGAACCCTTGCGCAGGCTGGATTTCAGCCGGTTCTGTTCGACAAGGGGCGCGGCCCCGGCGGGCGGCTCTCCACCCGGCGCGCTGAAACGCCGCAGGGCGAGGCGCGCATCGATCACGGCGCCCAGTTCGTCACCGCCGAAACGGCCGGGTTTCAGGCGCTGATTGATGAAGCCGCCGCTGCGGGCGTGGCGCAGGTCTGGCGCGCGCGTCTGGTCTCCATTGATCGCGTGGGCGGCATGCAGCCCCTGCGCCCCAAGACCCGCTGGGTAGGCGTGCCGGGCATGAGCGCGCTCGTGCGCACGGCGCTGAGCGGGCAGCAGGTCCGGTTCGCGGCGCGTGCGCGCCACCTGTCGGGCGAACCGGGCGCCTGGCGCGTGCATTTCGAGGACGGCGAGATCGAAGGCCCATTCGAGCGGATCGCCCTGACCCTGCCGCCGGAACAATTGATCGACCTTCTGGCGCGTACCGACGCCGACTTCTCCGTTCTGATCCAGGAGGCCCGCACCGTACAGATCGGCCCGTGCTGGACGGTGATGGCGGTGCTGGACGGGCCGTTCGATCCCGGTTTTGACGGCGCGCAAATGCTGGGCGGGGCGATCCGCTGGATGGCCCGCATGAATGCCCGCCCGGGCTGGCAGGGGCCCGAATGCTGGGTGCTGCAGGGCTCCACCGACTGGTCGCAGGCATTTCTGGAAGCCGAGCCTGACACCGTGACGCGGGCCCTGTGCGAAGAAGCCTTTGTGCGTCTGGGCATGCCATCGCCCGTCTGGACCGGCACGCATCGCTGGCGCTACGCCCTGGTGCAGCAGGCGGCGGGGACGCCTTGCGCGATGGACCCGTCGGGCACGATCGGCGTGGGCGGCGACTGGCGCCTGGGTCCGCGCGCCGAGCTCGCCTGGCGCTCCGGGCTGGCCCTGGGCGCTGCTTTGGGCCAGCCTCGATAGGCGCTCACGCTTGCCTTCGCGGCGCCGAGCGGTTACATGCGCGCAACAATATAACACTCCCGACACACCGCCTCCGGAGCGCCGCCCGTTTGAGCCCGTTACTGTCCGCCCTGGTCTTCGGGCTCGTCGCCGCCGGCGCCGTGGGCCTGGCCGTGCTTCTGGCCCTGCGCGGCGCGGGCTTCACCCGTCAGCATTCGCCGCTCTTTGCGGCCTTTGCGGGCGGCCTCGTCGTCACCCTGGCCGTGGTGGAGCTGATCCCGTCGGCTCTGGCGTCTGGCGGCTACGCGCCCTGGCTGGTGCTGGCCGGGTTCGCCGGCGGGTTCGTGCTGCAGGGCGTGACCGGCGGCACGGCTGTGGCGTCTGTCTCGGCCGGGCCCGGCTCCACGCGTGCGCGCACGGCGGCGCTGGCGGCGGTGGGTGCGCTGGCGGTCCATTCAGCGCTGGACGGTGTGGTGTTCGCCGTCACCCACGCCATGGAGCCGGCGCTGGCCGCCACGGCGGGGGTGGGTCTGGTGGTGCACCAGCTCCCGGTGGCGGTGGTGTGCTTCATTCTGCTGCAGCGCGGCGGGCTGGGCGACCGGATGGCGGCGCTGCTGGCGTTCGCGGCAGCGGGCCTGACCATGCTGGTGGCGGCCGTGATCGCGGCGCCGTCCGCCGCGGCGCTGGATCTGTCGGTCCTGAATATCCTCATGGCGCTGGTGGCGGGCCTGCTCCTGCATGTGGGCGCCGCCCATCTGCTGAGCGAGGCGCTGACTGCCGGCCTGGTGCGCGGCGGCGGGGCGGTGTTCGCCGGCGCCGGCGCGGCGGCGCTGATGCTGATGGGCCATGACCACGCCCATCACGGCGACGAGGCGCACGCCCTTCCGCATCAACATGACCATGGCGCGCACCGCCACATTCACGCCCACGATGATGAACATGATCATGATCATTCCGGTCACGACCATGCGGACCATCCCGGCCACGACCTGACACAGGAGCCCAACCCATGACGCTTTCCAAACTGATGAGCTGCGCCGCGCTGGCCATGGTGCTGTCGGGCGGCGCCGCCCTGGGTGACGACGCCCCGATGCGCCAGCTGGGCGCTCATGTGCACGGCGCTGCGGCGCTGGACGTGGCGGTCGACGCCGACGCCGGCGCGGCCCTGGTGGTGCTCAGCGGCGCCGCCTATAACTTCTTCGGCTTCGAGCGCGCGGCTGAGACTGACGAAGAGCGTGCGGCCATCGACGCGGCCTATGCCGCGTTCGAACTGGCGCCCGTGGCCTTCCCCAGCGGGGCGGGCTGCACGCTGGCCACCGTCGACATCGAGGGGGCGCGTGGCGGTCATGGGCACTCCGACGGTCATGGCCACGATCACGGCCAAGATGACCACGAGCACGACGACCATGACCACGAAAACCATGATCATGACCACGGTCATGACCACGAACACGGCCACGAGGACCACGCTGAAGCCGGCCGCTATCACGGCGATAGCGATCTTGTGATCAGCTGGACTTTTGCCTGCGAGACCGCCGCCCGGGCTGACCAGCTCGACGCCGGCGGCCTGTTCGACGCCTTTGCGCGGCTGGAAACCCTGCAGGCGAGCTTTGTCAGCGGCAATCGCGCCGGCGCCGCCACGCTCACCCCGAGCGCCGCCGTCATCGCCCCGTAACAGCATCGCGCCCTTGAAGCCCGGCGGTCACACGCGCATGTATCGTCGTCATGACACGTGTGATCGCCCTGTTGATGGCCCTTTGTGCGGCCGCCGTGACCGTCCCGGCCCAGGCTGAGGACGCGGCGGCGGGCGAGCGTCTTGAACTGGTCTGGTCCGATCTCCTGCCGCCCGGCGAGGCCGAGCGCATCGCCCGGCTGCAGCAGGTCCAGGCCATCGAGTTCGGCTTCAATCATTTCGGCACAGACCAGATGCCCCAGCTGCAGACCTTCAATGTGGTCGAAGAGCTGGATGGTCAGCGCGTCCGCATCGCCGGCTTCGTGCTGCCGTTCGATTTTTCCGCCTCCGGTCAGGTTTCGCGCTTCCTGCTGGTGCCCTTCGTAGGCGCCTGCGTGCACGTGCCGCCGCCGCCGCCCAACCAGCTCATCTATGTGCAGGCCGCCGACGGCGTGGCGGTGCAGGGCATGTGGGAGCCGGTGTTTGCGGAAGGCGTGATGCGCACCCGCCGCCATGACAGCGATCTGGCTGACGCGGCGTACACGCTCGAACTCACAGGGCTTGAGCCCTACCGCCAGTGATGACGCGCAGATGAACACCGCCGCCTTGATTGCGGCGGGCCTGCGGCGGAATTTCCTTAAACCGGAACGATTGGCGACGCAGTTGACCTCCAGTGTGAGGATCAAGGCGGTGGGCGCGGCGCGGTTTCGACTGCGGTTCTTCTCCCCCCAATGGCGAATATCCGCCGCGTCCCGCCGCCTGTTGTCACGGATCGGGCGCCGCTTTGCACGCGCCTTGCGAAGCCCGGTCCGGGGCTCGTCTCGAGTGTGTCAGCGCGGCACGCTTTCGTCTGAGGGGGCGATCGAGAGCCAGCGCCACCTCGAGGCGGGTCCCACCTTTCCTTCTCCTCCCCCTCGCAACGCGTTGACCGCTGGCCCCGCAGCCGGGGCCGGTTTACACCCGCGCCATGACGCTGACCCCCGACACCGCAGACGCCTTCATCACCCGGCACACGCGCATCACCAGCGCGCCGCTGACGCCCGAGCTGCGCTTCCATCTCGCTGACGAGACCATTGAAATCTGGACCCGCACCGAAGAGGCGCTGGGCGAGATCGGCTTGCCGCCGCCCTTCTGGGCGTTCGCCTGGGCAGGCGGTCAGGCGCTGGCGCGCTATGTCATGGATAACCCGCATCTGGTGGCCGGCGCCCATGTCCTGGATTTCGCCTGCGGGTGCGGTGTGGCGGGCATAGGCGCCGCCAAAGCTGGCGCCGCCCGTGTCGGCGCCAGCGAGATTGATCCGTTCGCTGTGGCCGCCGCCCGCCTGAACGCGGCGCTCAATGGCGTGGAGGTGGACGCGCAACTGGCCGACATCACCGGCGCCGATGCGGGCTGGGATGTGGTGCTGGCCGGGGATGTCTTCTACGAGGCGCCTGGCGCCGCGCGCATCGCTGACTGGCTCGCCAGCCTGCAGGCACGCGGCGCGCTGGTGCTGATCGGCGATCCGGGGCGGACCTTTCTGCCCAGAACGAAGCTGGAAGCGTTGGCCCGATACGACACGCCTGTATCCCGCGATCTGGAGGATCGCGAGGTCAGGCAGGCGCGCGTGTGGCGCTTTGCAGGATGAGCGTCATCACCTTGAAAGGATGATCAGCAGCGCGTTGTGCAGGGTTCGGCCGGGCTCACGTGACGCTGGATATGATCCATGGTTTCGGTGGCGCCGCGCTGGATGGCGCGCCATTCCCATTCCGGGCGGCAGACCTGGCGGGCGGGCAGGCGTGAGCCGATAACCCGTTCGCGCTCGCAGCGGATCGCATTGGGGTCATAGCCCTCGCGCTCGGCGCGGGCGACTTCTTCGGCGCTGGCCACCTGGGTGGCGGCAGCGGCGGAAGCGGCCGTTGTCGTGCTTTCCGTTGTGGCGCATGCGGTGGCGAACAGTCCGGCGGCCGCAGCCAAAACAATGTATTTCATAGCAACGCTACTCCTGATGAGCCGCCGGGCCCGGGGGGCGCATGACTGATATCCAGGGCCTTCAAAGACCCAATGGCCTCAGTCCGAGCGGGGGCGCGCGGCGCCGCCACATTGCAGGGTGAGCCCTGAATTGTCTCGCCGCCGGCCCCTCAAACTCAGTTCTCGTTGATCGGAACGCCCTGACGCTGGATATGATCCATGGTTTCGGTGGCGCCGCGCTGGATGGCGCGCCATTCCCATTCCGGGCGGCAGACCTGGCGGGCGGGCAGGCGTGAGCCGATGACCCGTTCGCGCTCGCAGCGGATCGCATTGGGGTCATAGCCCTCGCGCTCGGCGCGGGCGACTTCTTCGGCGCTGGCCACCTGGGTGGTGGCAGCGGCGGAACCGGCCGTTGTCCCGTCTTGCGTCGTGGCGCATGCGGTGGCGAACAGTCCGGCGGCCGCAGCCAAAACAATGTATTTCATGCTCGTTCATTCCCCTCGTTGGACTGCCCTGCGCTTTGCCGCACGGCATTTTTGTGAAGCCCCCATTGTGGATACGGCCTCTGCGCGGGTGTGACAAGGCGCGTAAACTCTTTCACACCCGAAGGAATCGGGCGAGTTTGCCAGTATGGCCCGCGTTCGCGCCGTTGACCGGCGACTGTTTTTACTGATCGAAATCGCGGCCCGGCGCCTTAGCCGGGACGCTGACCAGCGCCTGCGCGCTGAAGCCGGCGTGAGCGCCAGCCAGGCGGCGGTGCTGTTTTTGCTCTTGCGCCGGGGCGAGCGGCGTATGGGCGCTATTGGTGATGTGCTGGCGCTGGGCGCCCCGGCGGTGACCGGTCTCGTCACGCGCATGGAGGCGGCCGGCCTGGTCACCCGGCGGCGGGACGCCAAGGACCGGCGCGGGGCGCTGGTGGCCTTGAGTGAGGCCGGGCGGCGCGCCGCCGAGCGCGCCGACACGGTGCTGCGCGCCTTCAACACGGAGCTGGACGAGCGCCTGGGCGACGAAGCGGCCGATACGCTCTATGATGCCCTGACTCGGCTGGCGTCCGACGCGGGCGATCCGGTCGGCTGAGGCCGCCGCGCCCCCTTGCGCCAGAGCCCGTAATTTGTTGCAATGCAACAAGTCCGGACAAATTTCCGGACGCTTCCTGAACAGCGGAAACAAGCGCTGCCGGCGGGTGAGGAGACGCGACTGTGCTGAAATTCACGACCACCGACCAGCGCTATCCCGAAAAGCGCCCCGCGGACGCGCGCAAGCACGATTTCGATGAAATCTACGCGCCCTTCTCGCCCGAACGCGGCGCCGAGCAGGCCGAGCGCTGCTCCCAGTGCGGCGTGCCCTTCTGCCAGACCGGCTGCCCGTTGCACAATGACATCCCCGACTGGCTGATGCTGGCGGCGGAAGGCCGCATGGAGGAAGCCTACGAGCTCTCCTCGGCCACATCCACCATGCCTGAGATTTGCGGGCGCATCTGCCCCCAGGACCGTCTGTGCGAGGGCGCCTGCGTCATCGAGCAATCGGGCCACGGCGCGGTCACCATCGGCTCGGTGGAGACGCACATCACCGAAACCGCGTGGGACAACGGCTGGGTCAAGCCGCTGCGCCCGGCGGTCGCCAGCGGGTTTTCGGTGGGCGTTATCGGCGCAGGACCGGCGGGACTGTCAGCCGCCGAGCGCCTGCGCGAGCAGGGTCATGCGGTGACGATCTATGACCGGCAGGACCGGGCGGGGGGCCTCCTGGTCTATGGCATTCCCAATTTCAAGCTGGACAAATCCGTGGTGGCCCGCCGGGTCGCGCGCCTGGAGCAGGGCGGGATCGTCTTCAAGCTCAATTTCGAGATCGGCCGGGATGCCAGCCTTGACGATCTGCGCGGCCAGCATGACGCGGTCTATATCGCGGCGGGCGCCTATGCCGCCCGTGCGCTGACCTGTCCGGGCGGCGGCGGACGTGGGCTGGTTCCCGCGCTGGACTATCTCACAGCGTCGAACCGGCGCGGCTTTGGCGAGGACATCGCTGATAATAGCCGCCTCGATGCAAAGGGAAAGCGCGTGATCGTGATCGGCGGCGGCGATACGGCCATGGACTGCGTGCGCACGGCGGTGCGCCAGGGCGCGGCCAGCGTGGCCTGCCACTACCGGCGCGACCGGGTGAACATGCCGGGCTCTGACCGTGAGGTCTCCCACGCCGAGGAAGAGGGCGTGACATTCGAATGGCTGTGCGCGCCGGCCGCCATCCTGGGCGATGCCGACACCGCCACCGGCGTGCGCATCCAGCGCATGGCGCTGGGCGCCCCGGACGCCACCGGGCGCCGGCGGCCCATGCCCGCCGTGGGTCAGGAGCATGACGCGCCCGCCGACATGGTGATCGCGGCGCTGGGCTTTGAGCCGGAAGATTTTCCGGCGCTTTACGGCGCGCCGAAGCTTGAGATGTCGCCGCGCGGCACGCTGCGCGTCACCAGCCGCTGCCGCACCTCCATCCCCGGCGTGTATGCGGGCGGCGACGCCGTGCGCGGCGCCTCCCTGGTGGTCTGGGCGGTGCGCGACGGCATGGATGCGGCTACTGAAATTCACGCCGATCTGATGGCCCGCGCGCGCGAAGAGGCGTCGTCCAAAGTGGCGGAGATGGCGGAATGAGCGAGGCGCAGCGCTATCTCGACAATCGCGACCGTCTGATCGACGCCAACGCCTATGAGGCGGACTCCGAGCGCGACGCGTGCGGCGTCGGTCTGATCGCCGACATCAACGCCACGCCCCGGCGCGAGGTGGTGGAGCTCGCGATCAAGGCGCTCAAAGCCGTCTGGCATCGCGGCGCGGTGGACGCGGACGGCAAGACCGGCGACGGTGCCGGCCTGCGCGTTGGCATCCCGCAGGATTTCTTCAAGGCGCAGGTGGCGCGTACCGGTCATGCGCCGGGCTCGGGCGTCATCGGCGTGGGGATGATCTTCCTGCCGCGCACGGACTTTGCCGCCCAGGAGCGCAGCCGCACCATTGTCGAGACCGAAGTGCTGCGCGCGGGCCTGCGCCTTTATGGCTGGCGCCAGGCCCCCATCGATCCGTCATGCCTCGGCGACAAGGCCGCCTCCACCCGTCCGGCCATCGAGCAGATCCTGTTTGAGGACCCGAAAAAGCGCGCGGCTTCCGTGCTGGAGCGCGCGCTCTATCTGGTGCGCCGCCGGATCGAGGCGCGCGCGCGCGAGGACGCCCTGCCGGGCTTCTATGTCGCCTCGCTGTCAGCGCGCGATGTAGTCTACAAGGGCATGTTCCTGGCCGAGGCTATCGACACCTTCTATCCTGATTTGCGCGACGAGCGCTTCGTGTCGTCGTTTGCGATCTTCCACCAGCGCTATTCCACCAACACGTTTCCTGAATGGCGCCTGGCCCAGCCCTTCCGCATGCTCGCCCATAATGGCGAGATCAACACGCTCAAGGGCAATCGCAACTGGATGAAAAGCCATGAAATTCTCATGGCGGCCAAGGCGTTCAGGGACGCCGAGGACGTGGTCAAGCCGGTGATCAGCGCGGGCGCGTCGGACTCAGCGGCGCTGGACGAAGTGTTCGAGGTGCTGGTGCGCGCCGGCCGCTCGGCGCCCATGGCCAAGACGCTGCTCATCCCCGAAGCCTGGTCCAAGCGTGGCGAACTGATGCCCGGCGCCTGGCGGGGCCTGTACGAATACTGCAACTCGGTGATGGAGCCCTGGGACGGGCCGGCGGCGGTGGTCGCTTGTGATGGCCGCTGGGCGATCGCCGGGCTGGACCGCAACGGCCTGCGGCCCTTGCGCTGGTCGCTGACCGGGGATGGCTTGCTGGCCGTGGGGTCGGAAACCGGCATGGCGCCGCTGGACCCTGACAGCGTGATCGAGCGCGGCGCGGTCACGCCGGGGCGCATGATCGGCGTCGACCTGCATGAGGGCGGGTTCAAGCGCGAGCATGACATGCTCGACATGCTGGCCTCCAAGCATCCGTACGAAGACTGGCTGAAAAACGTCAAGAATATCGAGGCCGAGATCGGCCCCGGCCCGGAAGATTTGCTGTTCGATGACGCCGAGCGCGCGCGCCGCCAGGCCGCCGCCGGCCTGTCGCTGGAGGATGTGGAGATCATCCTCTCGCCCATGGCCGAGAGCGGCAAGGAAGCCATCGGCTCCATGGGCGATGACAGCCCGCTGGCCGTATTGTCGAACCGCTACCGGCCCGTCTACCATTATTTCCGGCAGAACTTCTCCCAGGTCACCAATCCGCCCATCGATCCCTTGCGTGAGGGCCGGGTGATGAGCCTGAAGACCCGGTTCAAGAATCTGGGAAACATCCTGGCCACTGACGAAGCCCAGACCAATGTGTTCGTGCTGGATTCGCCTGTTCTCACCAATGGCATGTATGCGCGCCTGCGCGCCGTGCTGGGCGAGCGGGTGGCGGAAGTGGACGCCACCTTCCCTGCCGAAGAGGCCACCGGCGCCGGGGGCGGGCTCATGCGCGCTCTCGACCGCATCCGCGCTGACGCCGAAGCCGCCATAAAAGACGGCGCCGAGCATCTGGTCCTCACCGACGAAGCGCAGGGAGTGCAGCGTTGCTCGGTCCCCATGGCGCTGGCGGTCGGCGCGGCGCATACGCACCTGACGCGCAAGGGGCTTCGCACATACTGTTCGCTCAACGTGCGCGCCGCGGACGTGGCCGACGCCCATGGACTGGCGGTTCTGATCGGGCTCGGGGCCACCACCGTGAACCCTTATATCGCCTTTGAAACGGTAGCTGCGCGAAGCCAGCGCGGCCTGGCCTCGCTGAGCCTGGGTCAGAAAGCGCTGAACATGAAGGCCGCGCTTGACGCGGGGCTTCTGAAAATCATGTCCAAGATGGGCATATCGGTGGTCTCCTCCTATCGCGGCGGGTGCAATTTCGAGGTGCTCGGCCTCTCGCGCGCCGTGGCGATGGAATATCTGGGCGGGGTGACCAGCCGCATTTCCGGCATTGGCCTGGCGGGCCTCGAACACAAGCTCGCCGAGCTGCACGCCTGGGCCTGGCGTGATGATGGCGCGGTGCGCCTGCCGGTGGGCGGCTTCTACCGCCAGCGCGCCTCGGGCGAGGTGCATGCGGTCGAGGCCCGGTCCGTCACCGCCCTGCAAAAGGCTGTGCGCGAGGAGGACTACGCCGCGTTCCGCGAGTATGTCGGCCTGCAGACGCGCGACGCCGACCCGATCCAGCTGCGCGATCTTCTCGAGCCGCGCCCGCTGGGGCCGTCTGTCGATCTGTCGCGCTGTGAAAGCGTCAATGAAATCCGCCAGCGCTTCGTCACGCCGGGCATGAGCCTGGGCGCGCTGAGCCCTGAAGCGCACGGTGCCCTCAACGTGGCCATGAACCGCATCGGCGCCAAGTCGGTATCCGGCGAAGGGGGCGAGGACCGCTCGCGCTACACGCCCATGGCCAATGGCGACAACATGAATTCGGCGGTCAAACAGGTGGCGTCCGGCCGGTTCGGCGTCACGGCTGAATATCTCAACCAGTGCCGCGAAATCGAGATCAAGATCGCCCAGGGCGCCAAGCCCGGCGAGGGCGGCCAGTTGCCCGGCTTCAAGGTCACGCAGATGATCGCGCGCCTGCGCCACGCCACGCCGGGCACCACGCTGATCAGCCCGCCCCCGCATCACGACATCTACTCCATCGAGGACCTGGCCCAGCTCATCTACGACCTCAAACAGATCAATCCCGAGGCGCGCGTCTGCGTGAAGCTCGTGGCCGCCGCCGGTGTCGGCGCCGTGGCCGCGGGCGTGGCCAAGGCCCATGCCGACGTGATCCTGATCTCGGGCAATGTGGGCGGTACGGGCGCCAGTCCGCAGACCTCCATCAAGTTCGCCGGCGCGCCGCTGGAGCTCGGCCTGTCGGAAGCCCATCAGGTGCTCTCGCTCAACGGCCTGCGCGAGCGGGTGACGCTGCGCGCTGATGGCGGCATCCGCACCGGGCGCGACGTGGTGATCACCGCCATGCTGGGCGCGGAGGAGTTCGGCATCGGCACCACCAGCCTGATCGCGCTGGGCTGTCTGATGGTGCGCCAGTGCCATTCCAACACCTGCCCGGTGGGCATCTGCACCCAGGACGATGATCTGCGGAAGCGCTTCACCGGCATGGCCGACCACGTGGTCAACCTGATGACCTTCATCGCCCGCGACACCCGCGAGATACTCGCCCGCCTGGGCGCCGAGCGCCTCGAAGACGTCATCGGCCGCGCCGACCTGCTCGATCAGGTCAGCCGGGGCGCGGATCATCTCGACGATCTCGATCTCAATCCGCTGCTGGTGCGCGTCGACCCCCAGGCCCGCCCGCCTCGCTCCACCCGCACCCAGCGCAACGCCGTGGCGCCCAGCCTCGACGAGCAGATCCTGAAAGACGCTGCCCCGGTCTTTACCCGGCGCGAGAAGATGCAGCTCGTGTATGACGTGAAGAACACCGACCGCGCCGTGGGCGCGCGGGTGTCATCAGCCATCGTGCGCGCCTTCGGCCCGGACGGGCTGGAGGACGGCCAGCTGACCCTGCGCCTTGCCGGATCGGCGGGTCAGTCGCTCGGCGCTTTCGCCGCCAAGGGCCTGCGCATCGAGCTGGAAGGCGACGCCAATGACTATGTGGGCAAGGGCCTGTCGGGCGCGACCCTCGCCATCCGCCCGTTCGGCGGCGCGCGCCGTCATGGCGCGGGCGATGTGATCATCGGCAACACGGTCCTCTACGGCGCCACGTCAGGCCGCCTGTTCGCCGCGGGCGGCGCGGGCCAGCGCTTTGCCGTGCGCAATTCCGGCGCGACCGTGGTGGTCGAGGGCTGCGGCGCCAATGGCTGCGAATACATGACCGGCGGCGTCGCTGTGATCCTGGGCAAGGTGGGCGATAATTTCGCCGCCGGCATGACCGGGGGCGAGGCCTTTGTGCTGGATGAAGACGGGCGCCTGGAGCCCCGCCTCAATCCCGAAACCGTGTTCCTGGCCGAGCTCAAGGGCGAAGCCGAGGCGCGCTGCCGCGCCCTCATCGAAGCCCACTACGCCGCCACCGGCTCCCTCCACGCCGCCGCTATCCTCAATGACTGGGAGGCGCGCAGGCCCGAATTCCGCCACGTGGTCCCGTTCGAGCCGGCGAAGATCGAAGCGGGCGCGAAGCGGGCGTGATCACAGCCTTACACGCAAAGGTGACCGCGCCGCGCCTTGGCGCCATGGCGGATCGGGCCACATGGTATGTCGGAACACGCCCCGCAAATGGAGCCCGCCCATGATCGCCCGTTTCGCCCTTGCCCTGCTCGCCGCCCTCATGCTCAGCGCCGCGAGCTTCGCTGATGATTACCTCAGCCCGGCCCAGGCCGATGGCGCGGACCTGCCCGACGGCCTGTCTCACGCCATCTTCGCGTCGGGCTGTTTCTGGTGCACCGAGGCCGATTTCGAGGGGCTCGACGGTGTTGTCGAGGTCGTGTCCGGCTTTGCCGGCGGATCGGAAGCCAATCCTGGCTATTACGACGTGGTGCGCGGGCGCACCGGCCATGTGGAGAGCGCGCGCATCATCTATGATCCGGCGGTGGTGAGCTATGAGGCGCTGCTGGCCCATTACTGGCTCAATGTGGATCCGTTCGACGGCGACGGCCAGTTCTGCGACCGCGGCGCGGCCTACGCCCCGGCCATCTTCCCGGTGGACGCCGCCCAGCGCACTGCCGCCGAAGAGTCCAGAGCCGCCATCGCCGACCGCTTCGGGCGCGACATCGCCGTGCGCATCAGCAGCTTCGACACGTTCTGGCCGGCGGGCGCCGAGCACCAGGACTATGCGGTCAACAACCCGATCCGCTACCAGCGCTACCGTTTCGGCTGCCGGCGCGACCAGCGCCTGCGCCAGATTCAGGGCGGCTAGCCTGCCGCCTTGCCCGCAAGGCGGGGAGGGTCTAAGCCTCGCCACGGTTTCACACCGTTAGCGGAGCATCCCCATGTCGAACGTGGTGGTCGTCGGCGCCCAGTGGGGCGACGAGGGCAAAGGCAAGATCGTGGACTGGCTGTGCCACCGCGCTGATCTGGTGGTGCGCTTCCAGGGCGGCCACAATGCCGGCCATACGCTGGTGGTCGACGGGGTCACCTACAAGCTTTCGCTCATGCCGTCGGGTGTGGTGCAGAAGAAGCTGTCGCTGATCGGCAATGGCGTGGTGGTGGACCCCTGGGCCTTTATCGAGGAAATCGAGAAAGTCCGCGCCCAAGGGGTCAACATCACCCCCAAAATGGTGCGCCTGGCCGAAACCGCCGCGCTGATCCTGCCCGTTCACCGCGAGCTCGACGCCCTGCGCGAGAACCGCGATGACGGCATGAAGATCGGCACCACGCGCCGGGGCATCGGCCCGGCCTATGAAGACAAGGTGGGCCGGCGCGCCGTGCGGGTCATTGACCTGGCTGATGAGCGCCAGCTGCGCCGCCGAATCGGCGAGATGCTGCATCACCACAACGCCCTGCGCCGCGGCTTTGGCGTGGCCGAGGCGGACGCCGACCAGATGACGGCCGAGCTGATGGCGATCGCGCCCAAGGTCCTGCCCTATGCCGACCCGGTATGGAAAACCCTCAACGCCGCCATCGCCGACGGCAAGAAAGTCCTGTTCGAGGGCGCCCAGGGCGCCTTCCTCGATGTGGACCACGGCACCTATCCGTTTGTGACCAGCTCCAACACCGTGGCCGGCCAGGCCGCCGCCGGGTCGGGCGTGGGTCCGGGCCAGGTGGGCTATGTGCTGGGCATTGTGAAGGCCTACACCACGCGGGTGGGCGAGGGGCCGTTCCCCACCGAGCTCACCGACGAGACCGGCAAGCGCCTGGGCGAGCGGGGACGCGAGTTCGGGACTGTCACGAGCCGCCAGCGCCGCTGTGGCTGGTTCGACGCCGTGCTGGTGCGCCAGAGCGTGAAGATCAACGGCATCACCGGCGTGGCGCTGACCAAGCTGGATGTGCTCGACGGGTTTGACGCGCTGAAAGTCTGCGTCGGCTACAAGCTCAATGGCGAAATGTATGACCGCCTGCCCGCCGGCGCCGACGCCCAGGCGCGGGTCGAACCGGTCTACGAGACCCTGGAAGGCTGGTCGGGCTCCACCGCCGGCGCCCGCAGCTGGATGGATCTGCCCGCCCAGGCCGTGAAATACGTGCGCCGCATCGAAGAACTGATCGAAGCCCCCGTCGCCATCCTCTCCACCAGCCCCGAACGCGACGACGTCATCCTGATGCAGGACCCGTTCAAAGGGTAGGGCTTCGTCGATAATTTATAGTTGAATGTCCGCACTCCTTTGCTACCCTGAATTACAGGGCGGGAGGGAGCGATGACAGACGAGGCCGCTGCGCCGAAGACGCGTCCGGACTTCAGCTGGGAGGCGCTGAAAGATCACACCATTGAGGGGCATCCCAGTGGTGCGAAGACGCTTCAGGACTACTGGCGCCTGGACCCTGCGACCGGACAGCCTCTGGATGATGGCACACTCAGAGGTCTCGGGCTCATTGATTCCGTTGACGGGGTCTTCTGGCACATTGTGCACCAGCCCGTGCCTGATTCCTGGAAGACCAAGCCCGACAGCTTAAAATGGGGCTCCCTCGCAACGGAGATCAAGCTTCGGCTGGCGGCGGCAGACAACGGCCTCATAAAGGGATGTGTTCTGCTGGATGGAGCGGTGCTGGAGCCGGCGACGTGCCTGCCTGCCAAATCCGAAACTGACGGGGTTCGCTGCGTCTCACTGAAAGACGCAGTGGTCCTAGGCAAAACGGATTTCGCGGGTTGGCGTTTTGGCGAGGGTACAGCTTTCGCCGGAGCCGAGTTTCTGGGTGACGTCTCGTTCGCAGACTCGCAATTCCACGGCAATGTCAATTTCTCGGATGTCCGGTTCGCCGCCATTGCGAATTTCGGCAGGACCCGGTTCCACAAAGGCGCAAACTTCAACCGTGCTCAGTTTGAAGCCTGGAACTTCTTCGAGGGCGCCCATTTTTTGCAAGATTCCAGCTTCGAAGACGCGTGGTTTCACGAATACGCCCTGTTCAAGACGGCCGTTTTCCATAAGGACGCGCGCTTCAGATACGCCACTTTTTTCAAGAAAGCGGACTTTCATCGGGCCAGATTTCTGGGCCCGGCCTCGTTTGAACGCGCCGAGTTTTTTGGTGTCGCGGCGTTTCTTGAAGCGACGTTTGCAAAGCCGTTTTCCTTTAAGCGGGCGATGTTCAAACACCTGTGCGAGTTTTACGCCTTGGAGGTCACAGGCCGCCACGAGAGGCACTGGCGTTCGGCTTTTGACGGTGCCGAGATTTCCGGCCTGTTCAATCTGGCAAAGGGTCCGTTTCGCATCATCAGCGCCTTCAACGGTGCGATTGTCTCAGGCTGGATGTGCTATCCAATCGCAGACGAGGGCACGGACGTGAAGGCCTTCAGGTCGGAGGCTCTCAACCTTGCCAAGGCAGCCGGGATGGAGTCCCAAGAGGCTCTGAGCGCACTCGAAGGAGGCGCGCGTGTCCTGAAACGCGCCATGGCGCAACAGGCGGACAGTCTGCGCGAACACCAGTTTTACAGATTTGAAATCGAGGCGCGCCGGCACATCGCAGCCACGCCGGTTACTGAGAAACTGGTGTCGTGGGTCTACAGCCATGTCGCTGAATATGGCCGGCGCGTTGGCAAGCCGCTGGCTTGCCTGGTTATCTGGTTTGGGGCTTTTGCGGCGCTTTACTGGCTGGCCGCTTGCTGGATGGCGCCGGTGCCCGGCATGCAAGCGCGCACCAGCATGGCGTTGGAAGCGTCCGCTTTGGGTATTGTGCGGCCCTTCTTCGCATGGGATCCGCGATGGTTGGATGCCTCGGCCTGGCGATCCGGCTTCCAGTCTCCCTGGACGCTGCTGCTATTTCAGATCGTATCGACCGTCCAGTCTCTCACATCCATCGGGCTGATCTTCCTGTCTGCACTGGCGGTTCGCAGGCGCTTCCAGATCAGCTAGGGGCGCAGCCGCACCCCTTGCAGCCCGCGGCGCGATCCATCCGGGTCAGCCAGCACGGCGCGTCACAGCTGTGCGCCGCGCGCGGCCCAGGCCGCCATCTCGCCATCTGCGATTGTCAGCGTTACGCGCCAGCTATCGCTCCGGCGCAGGATGTAGACATGCTCCCATGCGGCGATGACTTCGCCGCTTTCGCCCAGCATTCGGTAGGCCATGCGCGCCTGAGCGACATTCGGGAACAGCTCCGCAGCATCAAGCAATTCGCCCACCGGCCGCACAACGCCCTGATTGCGATAGAAGTCCATCAGCGTGACGCAATGGTCGCGGAACACATCCCTTGGCATCGCGGCATTGCCCGCCGGTGACGGGAACAGCCCGACCGGCTCCCACAATTGGCTCAAGGCATCGGCGTCTCGGCGGGCGAACGCGTCGACATAGCGGGCGAAAAATTCAGCGATCTCGTCCCGGAAACTCATGGTCGTCCTGTTCTTCCAAAAATTGGCGGCGCCGGACTGTCAGGCTGTCGCCGGCTCCATCCCGATGGCCGTTTTCGCGCCGCGCACATCCGCCGCAACAAGTTGCGCCTTGACGATGTCGTTGAAAGTCATCGCCGGATGGGATTCGGCCAGCATGCCGATCTTCATCCAGAATTCGGCCTGCGCATTGATCGAGCGGCACATCACCGTGCTGGCCCGGCGGGCCTCCTCATGCAGAGCGTCATCAATTTTTACGAGGCCCATCGGCTTACCTCCTGTAATATACGGACCGTATATGAAGCATATATTATCTTGTCAAACACAAAGCGGCAGCCGCACGCCTTGCAGCCCGCAGCGCATCGGGCTCAACTGCGCGACCGTCGGAAGCCTGAGAGAGCCGCGCCATGACCCGCCTTGAAAACCGCCTCGTCCTTGTCACCGGCGCCTCGCGCGGCGCGGGCGCGGCCATCGCGCAGGCCTGCGCGGACGCGGGCGGGGACGTGCTGGTGCACTACGCGCGCAACCAGGCCGCGGCTTGGGGCGTCGCAAAGGCTTTGGGGCCGCGCTGCGCCGGCCTGATCGCCGGCGATCTCGCTGAACCTGACGCCGCCCCCGCTGTCTGGGACGAGGCGGTCCGCACCGGTGGGCGCGCGCCGGACGCGCTGGTGCTCAATCACGGAATCTTTGAAGCCGCCGGGATCGCCTCGGACGAGGCGGACTGGCGCGCCAACTGGGCGCGCACGCTGCAGGTCAATCTGACATCGTGCGCGGATCTGGCGCGTCTGGCCGCCCGGGCCTGGCTCGCCGGGCCCGGCGGATCGCTGGTGGCCATCGCCTCGCGCGCGGCCCATCGCGGCGATGATGCGGACCATGCCTCCTACGCGGCGTCGAAGGCTGGTCTCATCGCCCTGATCAAGACGCTGGCGCGCGCTCATGCGGGGCAGGGTCTGCTGGCCTACGCCATCGCCCCGGGCTGGATCGACACCGACATGGCGCCCCAGGACGCGGCGGCCCGGGCGAGGGCCGAAGGCGACGTGCCGCTCGGCCGGATGGCGGCGCCGGACGAGATCGGGGCGCTGACCGCCTTCCTCCTGTCGGGCGCCTGCGCGTCGGCGACGGGCGCCACTTTCGACGTCAATGGCGCGAGCTATGTGCGCTAGGGACGCCGGAACGGCACCGATGTCCCCTCACGGCGGATTCATGTCCCCCTCGCGGGCGTTTTCGTCCCATAATTCGGTCTGTTCGTCGCCTGCCGGCAAGGAGAGACGCCACGATGTCCCCGCCTCTATCCCTCAATGACTGGCGCGCTGGCGGGTCGATGTTCGGCTATCGCGGCCATGAGATTTTCCAGCGCACGGGCGGCGACTGGAGCGACGGGACCCGCCCGGTCCTGATCCTGATCCACGGCTTCCCGACGGCCAGCTGGGACTGGTCGCACCAGTGGGACGCCCTGTGCGAGCGCTACCGCGTGGCGGCTATCGATATGATCGGGTTCGGTTTTTCGGCCAAGCCGGTCAACTACGCCTACTCCATCCAGGACCAGACGGACCTGCACGAGACCTGGTTTGACCGGCTGGGGGTCAGCGCCTGCCATATCCTGGCTCACGACTATGGCGACACCGTCGCCCAGGAATTGCTGGCCCGCATGATCGACAGGCGCGCCAAAGGCCTGGCGGGGCTGGAGATTCAGTCGGTCTGCTTTCTCAATGGCGGCCTGTTTCCCGAGCAGCATCGCGCCACCTTGACCCAGCGCCTGCTGCATTCGCCGCTGGGGCCCATCCTGAGCCGGATGATGACGCGAAAGCGTTTTGAAACAGGGCTTTGCGAGGTGTTCGGCCCGGACACGCGGCCTTCACCTGAAACGCTCGACGCCTTCTAGTCGCTGGCGATGATGGGCGGCGGCATGCCGCGCATCGGCCACAAGCTCTTGAGTTACATCACCGAACGGCGCGCCACCCGGGATCGCTGGGTGGGCGCGCTGGTCCATTCACCGGTGCCCATGCGGGTGATTGACGGCGCGCTGGATCCTGTCTCCGGCGCCCATATGGTCGAGCATTATCAGTCACTTGTGCCAAATCCCGACACGGTGCTCATTCCTCACGTCGGCCATTACCCCCAGCTGGAAGCGCCCGGCGAGGTGCTTGACGCCTTCCTGGATTTCCAGTCGGGTATAGAAAAGGCCTGAGCACAAGGGCCAAGACGGGAGGATGCGCCATGAGCGAGCGCTATGACTGCATCATCGCAGGCGGCTTGGTCATTGACGGGACCGGGGGCGTCCCTGTGCTGGAGGACGTCGCCATAAAGGCGGGCCGCGTGGCCGCGCGCGGTCCCGGCCTGGACCGCTCGCGCGCCGATCAGGTCATTGATGCCGAAGGGCTTTGGGTGACGCCCGGCCTTCTGGACATCCACACCCATCTCGATCTGGAGGTGGAGTTTGACCCGGCCCTGAAAGAGGCTGTGCGCCACGGCACCACCACCGTTCTGATGAGCAATTGCTCGCTGGGACTGGCCTTCGGCAATCAGCGCCGCAATGGCGACGACCCGCTGGTGGACTGCTTTGCCCGTGTGGAAAACATGCCCAAGCCGGTGCTGCGCAAAGTGGCCGACAAGGCGACCTGGACCAGCCCGGCGGGCTATTACGCCCATCTCGATGACCTGCCGCTAGGCTGCAATGTTATTCCGATGATCCCTCACTCCATGCTGCGCATCGAGGTGATGGGGCTCAAGGGCGCGGTCAGCCGCACCGCGACGGACAATGATCTCAAGCAGATGGAGGGCATTCTCGATCAGGCGATGACGCAGGGCTATCCCGGCTTCTCCACCGACGCGCTGCCTTTCCACTTCCTGTCTGAAGATCCCAACCGGCGGGTAAAGATACCCTCCCAGTTCGGCCAGTACCGCGAGCTCAAACGCCTCACAGGCGTCCTGCGCCGCCACGACCGGCTCTGGCAGGCCACCCCGCCCAAGGACAGTCCGCTGGCGGTGCTGCGTAATTTCTCGCTCACTTCCGGACGCCTGCACGGCAGGCCTTTGAAGGTGACGGCGGTGGCGGCGATGGATGTGGCCTCCAACAAGTCCCTGCGCCGTCTCGCGCTTCTGCTGACGCGGGTGTTCAACTCGCCGCTCATGGGCGGCCATTTCCGGTTTCAGGCGCTGGCTGCGCCTTTCAAGCTGTTCTGGGACGGGCCGATCAATCCGCTGGCCGAGGAAATCCCGGCCCTGCGCGAGCTGAATGAGCTCGATCTCGAAGACGTGGAGGGCCGGCGCGCCCTGCTGGACGATCCGGCCTTCCAGGCGCGCTTTTCGAAGATGTGGATGACCGGGAAGACCGGGTTCGGGCTCAATCGCCTGAAGCGCCTCATGAAGGCGGAAACCCTGTCCTTCGACCGCGATTTCAACGAGATGGTCTTCTATTCGGGCGGGCCGGACATCTGGACCGGAGAGACCTTCGCCCAGGTCTTGGGCCGGTTCCAGGCCTGGCGGACGGACCCCGCGATGGCACGCACGCCGGACGAGCGCGCGGCGTTCGAGGCGATGCCCGACGGGGCCGCGGAAGAGCCGGGCTTCATGCTCCACCTCTTGCGGACGTATGATCTGTCCCTGCGCTGGTGGACGGTCTCGGCCAATCGCGATCCGGAGATCGTGCGCGCGCTGCTGAACCACCCCCAGATCCTGCCCGGTTTCAACGATTCGGGCGCCCACATCACCAATATGGCCTTCTATGACGGCAATCTGCGCGGCCTCCAGATCGCTCAGAGCGAGGGCATGGAGCGCGTGGCGAGCCAGGTGCGGCGCATGACGCGCGAGCCAGCTGAGTTCATCGGCGTGGACGCCGGAACCATGGATATCGGCGACCGGGCCGATCTCGTCGTGATCGACCCCGAGGCCTTGCGCGCCTACGATTCCGAAGCCCGCTCCCGCTTCATCTGGCGCGAGGATTATGGCCACGAGCAGATGGTCAACCGCTCCGACGGCGTGGTGCGCTGCGTGCTCGTCAGCGGCGTGGAGGTCTGGGACGGCGTGCGCTTCACCGAGGCCGCCGGGCGCCAGACCCTGGGCCGGGCCTTGCGCCACAAAAGCTGGAGCCCCCAGCGCGAAGCTCTGCAAGTGGCCGCCGAGTGATCACTCGGCGAGCCGGGCGCGCAGCTGGATGACCAATGCTTCCTGATAGAAGCCACTGGCGTCAGCGTCGGCGCGGTCGAGGAAACCGAGCATCTGCGCGCGGTCGATGACCGGCTGGTCTGGCGGGCAGGCTTCAAACGCGCCGGTGAGCGCGTAATGCGGAAATCCCACCAGACCGGCGAAACGCCCGGCCTCAGCCGAGCGGCGGATCAGTTCGCCGCCATAGCACGGGTCCTGGCCGCGCCCGTCCCACCCGGTCAGGCGGATATAACCCACCACGAACAGCGATTGGGGGTAGCCGGCGCGCAGGGCGGCGTCTCGATAGGCCTGGCTCTCCTCGTGGCGCCCGGCATACCCATTCACCCGCGCCAGCTGGTAATTGAGCCGGGGATTGTCCGGGTCCTCCGCCACCGCCGCCTCGCAGGTCAGGCGCGCCGCTTCCAGGTCCACATCGCCCTGAGGAACGCCGTCAATGACGCGTTCGGGATCATCGGGATGGGCGGCGAGCCGGTCGCATTCAGTGACGTCTCTGGACCAGGCCGCGCGGTCATACACGGCGATCTGGTCGAGGCTGACAGGAGCAGGTTGGGCAGCGGCGAGGATGGCGGCGAGGATCATGAAGGCGCTCCTTCTGATAAATTTGTCCGGACAGATTATCGGCTCCAGGATCGTCTGGCCAGCACCTTACCGCCTTGACGAGTTGGGTGTTCAAGCGGCTCATTCCCATCATGAAAACAGACGTCGACGTGGTCATTCTCGGCGCCGGCATGGCGGGCCTGGCTCTGGCGCGGGCGCTGACCGGGCCGGGGCGTAATCTGTCAGTCACCGTTCTGGAGCCACGCACTCTAAGGCCTGATGCGCGCCTGTGGATTTTCCCCGCCGCATCCGGCCATCCGCTGGTGCGTTTCGCCACGCACCAGACGCGCGATGTCATCTTGGCTGGACGTCAGGCGCGCCTGCGCGCCGGCGCTCTCTGGACGGTTCCTGCGGCGGATGTGCAGGCGGCTGCCGTGGAGGCGCTGTCGGCCTCGGTGCTGGCGCGGCTTGAGACGGGCGTGCGCATTGGCGGCGTCTCGGCGGCGGCGCGCGGCGCGGTGGTCGATTGCAGCCTGGGCGCCATCCGGACAAGTCAGGTGGTAGATACGCGCGCCGGGCCGGACCACGCCGTCGGCGCAAGGGACTGGACCCAGATTGTGCTGTCGGCGCGCATTGAAGGGGCGGATAACCCGCCGCGCTTCGAGCTCTGCGCGCCTGCGGCGCAGGCGGGCGGGATCGACCTGATCCAGCGCCATGATCTCGGCGGCGGCGTTCAGCTCGTCGAGGCGGTGCGCTACGCCCCGCCGGGCGATGACGGCGCGGGCCTTAGGGCTGTGCTTGATGGCGCGCTGACGGGCCCTGCAGGCCCGGCGCTACGCCGCACAGTGCTGCCGCTCCTGCCGCCGCCCGCGCGGCGGGTGCAGTCCGGCGCCATCATCGCGGCGCCGGCGCGGGCAGGGGGCTTGCGCTTTGCTGTCGGCATGGAGGCTCTGCGCCTCACTCAATGGGCGCAGGCGGGAGCGCACAGCCTTGACGAGGGCCGGCTGATTGCGCCGCCGCCCGATCCGGGGACGGCAGCACGCGCGCCAGCCCTGACGCTGGCCAAGCGCTTGCGCGAGGGGGCGGGGCCGGCGGCGGCCTGGCTGGAGCAGACGCTGGCCTCGCTTGAGCCGGACGCGGCGCTTGCGTTTCTGGCCGGCTCAGGTCCCGCGCGATAGGCTCACGCCCCTCGACTCCGCCGCCAAACCTGCGAGAATTGGTTAAGGCACTGGAAATGTGAGGGGACGCCGGGATGATCGCGCGCAATTGGCTACGCTTCGGGGTTTTGCTTGTTATGGGCGCGGCGCTCGCCGCCTGTGACCCGGCTGGCGAACCGGACGCGCCGTCAGCTCAAGGCCCCCAGCTGACCCCGCGCGCCGCCGACGCCCCGCGCGCGCCTGATCCCGCTTCCGACCAGTTCGAATATTTGCGCTATGCGATCAATTCCGAGTCCGCGTCGCCGGAACTGTGCCTGACCTTTTCGGCGCCGCTGGACCCGCAGGTGGATTACTCCGCCTATATCGAGATCGACGAGCCTGTCTCGCTCGCCGTGAACGGCCAGCGCCTGTGCCTGGGCGGGCTTCAGTTCGGCCAGACCCGCACGGTGACGCTGCGCCAGGGCCTGCCGTCCGCCGATGGCGCCAGCCTGGCTGCCGACGAACAGACCGTGCTGACCTTTGATGACCGTCCGGCCTTTATCGGGTTTGCGGGTTCGGGCGTCGTCCTGCCGCGCATTGATGCGGACGGCCTGGCCATCCAGACCGTCAACGTGCCGCGTGTGCGCGTCATCGTGCGCCGCGTCACCGACCGCGCGCTGGCCTTCCGTCATATTACGTCCGGATACGACGCGGCGAGCGGCGAGTGGAACTGGGCCTATGGCGAGGAAGAGCCCGGCGAAGCCGGCGTGGAGGTCTGGCGCGGCGAAATGGATACGCCCGGCGACGCCAATGCGTCCGTGATCACGGTGTTCCCCATTGCCGAGGCTATCGGCCAGCTGCAGCCGGGCGCTTATTACCTCGAGGTGGACGACGCCGACGCCATCGAGCGTGACGAAAACAGCAGCAATCACGCCCGCGCGCGCCGCTGGATTATCGTTACGGATCTGGCCTTTACGGCCTGGCGCAGCGGCGACGGCATGGACGTGACCGTGCGCTCGCTCCAGACCGCCCGCCCGGCTGAGGGCGCCGAGGTGCGTCTGGTCGCCCGCTCCAACGAGGTGCTGGCCAGTCAGACGACGGGAGCGGACGGCAAGGCGCGGTTCAGCGGGGCTTTGATGAATGGCGCCGACGGCAATACGCCGCGCCTGCTGGCGGCCTATGGCCCGGACGGCGATTTTGCGCTCCTGGACCTGTCGCGCAATCCGGTGGATCTCTCCAGCCAGCCAGTGGCAGGGCGTGACCGGCCGGATCATGGCGACGCGTTTCTTTATCTGGACCGTGGCGTCTACCGGCCGGGCGAGACGGTGCAGGCCAGCGCCTTGCTCCGCGACCTGGCCGGACAAGCCCTGACCGGACGGGCCGGGTCACTGATCGTGTATCAGCCCAACGGGCTGGAGCTGACCCGTCACCGGTTCGAGAACGCCCCGAATGCGGGCGGGCTGTCGCATGGATTTGAGCTGCCGCGCAGCGCGGCGCGGGGCCAGTGGCGTCTGGCGCTGGAACTGGACGGCGCCGGTGAAGCCGGCTCGACCCGGTTCGCGGTGGAAGACTTCGTCCCGCAACGCGTTGAGCTCACATTGAGCGCCGATTCCGAGACCCCCATGCGGGCGGGCGAGACCCGCATGGTCGATGCGCGCGTGCGCTTCCTCTACGGCGCGCCGGGCGCCGGCTTGGTGATTGAGGGCTCGGCGCGGGTCGAGCCCGACCCCAATCCCTTTACGGACTGGACGGGCTATCGCTTTGGCCGGCATGACGAGCAATTCTCCGAGAGTCTTGAGGACCTGCCGCGCACCGTTGCGGACGGGCGGGGCGAAGCCCGCGTGCCGGTGTCTGCCGACGGACTCGGCGAAGACTCATCCCTGCCGCTGCGCCTGCGCGCAGTGATCCGGGTGCAGGAGCCGGGCGGGCGCGCGGTCGCCGATGATGTGCGCATCCCCTACCGGCCCCAGGCCCGCTATGCCGGGCTGCGTTCTGAATTCGATGGCGCCGCCGAACGCAATGCGCCGGCGCGCTTCTCCCTGATCGCTGTGGACGCCGACGGCGCCGCTGTGGCGGCGGACATGCAATGGCGCCTGGTGCGCCGGGATTACAATTACGACTGGTACCGCACCGATGGCGGCGAGTGGCGCTGGCGCCGGTCTGAACGCGTCGTGCCGGTTGAAAGCGGCCAGACGCGCCTGAACGGGACGGAGCCTGCGGCCATCGCGACCGGAGCTCTGCCCTGGGGCGACTATGTGCTTATCGTCTCGGACGGGGATCGCGACATCGCTTCTACCGGGTTCTGGGTGGGGTATGGCGGCCGCGCCCAGGAGGGCGAGGAAGCCCCCGACACGGTGCGCGTGGCCGGTCCGGACACGGCGCCGGAGGCGGGGTCCAATGCCGTCATCACCGTGCGTGCGCCCTATGCAGGTCTCGCCGAAGTCGTTGTCGCCAATGACAGAATTCTCACCTCTCGCCAGATCGAAGTGAGCGAGGAAGGCGCGGAGATCACTTTGCCGGTATCGGCAGACTGGGGCGCCGGCGCCTATGTGATGGTCAGCGTCTATACCCCGCGCGACGCCGTGGATCAGCCCCGACCGCGCCGCGCTGTCGGCGTGGCCTGGGTCCCTGTGAACGTGGACGGGCGGACATTCGATCTGACGCTGGATGCCCCGGAGCGCGCAATTCCCGAGCAGCCGCTTGTGGTTAACGTGAGCGCCGAGAATGGCCCGCGTGGCGAGCGGGCCTGGGTGACATTGGCGGCCGTGGATGAGGGGATATTGCTCCTGACCAATTTCCGCTCGCCCAATCCTGCAGACTGGTTCTTCGGCCAGACCCAGCTGGGCGTGGACCTGCTGGATGATTATGGCCGCGTGCTCGACCCCAATCAGGGCGCGGCCGCGCCGGTGCGTTCGGGCGGTGACCAGATCGGGGCGGCGGGCCTGTCCGTGGTGCCGACGCGCACGGTGGCGCTGTTCTCTGGCCCGGTTCAACTGGACCGGGCGGGCCGCGCGTCGATTTCGCTGGACGTGCCTGAGTTTAATGGTGAATTGCGCCTGATGGCGGTCGCTTGGTCTGAAGGCGGCCTCGGCTCCGCCTCGCGTCCGGTGACGGTGCGCGAGGATGCACCGGCCGAGCTGATCCTGCCGCGCTTCATGGCGCCCGGCGATACAGCCGAGGCCACGGTGACCGTTGATAACATTGATCTGCCTGCCGGCGCCTTCACGGCGCAGGTCAATGCCACCGGTCCGCTTTCGGGGCCGTCGGAGGCGGCTGAGGTCAATCTGGAGCGGGGACAGCGCGAGGATCGCCGTGTGCGCCTGACCGCCGATGCGGCAGGGATCGGCGAGCTGGTTCTGGCCGTGACGGGGCCGCAGAACTTCAGAACTGAGCGCAGCTATCCCATCGAGGTGCGCTCGGCCTGGCTGCCGGAATCCCGCGTCGAGCGGCGCACCTTGCGCCCGGGCGAAAGCTGGACGCCGCCGGCCGCAGCGCTGGCCGGATATGTAGACGGGACAGGCTCCTTGCTGGTCACGGCCTCGGCGTTCCCGATTGACATCGCGCCGCTCTATCGCGATCTGGCGGCCTACCCCTATGCCTGCACTGAACAGAGCCTGAGCCGGGCCATGCCGCTGCTCTATGCCCGTCAGCTGGCGGATCTGGCGGAAGAAGATGCACGCGGCGGGGCGGCGGCGGATGTGCGCCGGACCATCGAGCAGATTCTGTCGCGCCAAAGCGGCGACGGGGCGTTTGGCCTGTGGCGGGTGGGCGATGGTCAGGCCTCTCCCTGGCTGGGCGCATACGCCACCGATTTCCTGAGCCGGGCGGAGCAACAGGGCTATCCCGTGCCGCGCGCGGCGCTGGAGCGGGCATTGAACCAGTTGCAGCCCATCGCCCGGGGCGAGCTGTGGCGCGCCTATGGCTATAACACGAGCGTTCCTGAGGCCCGCTGGACGCGGGATACGCGCCAGCGGCTGGAAGACCGCAGCGGGGCCTATGCCTTGTATGTGCTGGCGCGCAACGGTCAGGCGGACCGCTCGCGCCTGCGCTATATGCACGACGAACGCATCCGCCAGATCGAGAGCCCGCTGGCGCGCGCCCATATCGGCGCAGGCCTTGCGGCCATGGGCGACCGGGCGCGGGCGACCAGCGCGTTTGAGGCGGCGGTCGAGGCGCTGGGCTATCGCAATGAGGGCGACTGGTACCAGTCGGTGCGCCGTGACACGGCGGCGGTGCTGGCGCTGGCGGCGGAAGCGGGCGAGACCGATATCGTCGAACGGCTGGCGGCCGGGCTGGCTCGTGACCTGCCCGAACCCTCCCGCCTGACCACCCAGGAGAAGGTCTTCCTGATCCTGGCCGCTCATGCGCTGGCGGGCGATAGCGACGTGGTTTCAGTCAGTTATGACGGCGCGGCGGACAATCCGGCGGCGGTGCGGTTTGACGCTGACACGCTGGCTGAGGCGGGCGCCTTCACCAATACCGGCGATCAGCCTGTGTTTGTGACGACGCTGGCGCGGGGCGCGCCGGCGGAGGCGCCGCCGGCGTCGGCGTCCCTGTTGCAGGTTGACAAGACGATCCTGAACACGCGCGGCGAGGCGGTAGATCTGGCCTCCGTGGTCCAGGGTGACCGGCTGGTTGTCAGCCTGACTTTGATCCCCGAGCGGCAGGCGATGGCGAGCTATGTCATTGCTGATCTTCTGCCCGCAGGCTTTGAAATCGAAGGGGTTCTGACCGCCGAGGACGGGGCGCCGAACGGGCCTTACGCCTTCCTGGGCGAGCTCAGCTATCCCCAGATCGCCGAGGCGCGTGATGACCGGTTCGTGGCGGCGATTGAATCGCGGCGCGGGCGGAGCGAGCGCTTCGCCTATGTGGTGCGGGCGGTCACGGCGGGCGAGTTCGCCATGCCCGGCGTGGTGGCCGAAGACATGTACATGCCCGATGTGACGGCGCGCAGCGCCTCGTCACGCGTCGCTATCCGGCCCTGACAGCGATGGCGGCTATCCCCCGCCTCTATCCCGAAAAACGGGGACATAAGGCGGCGCTGTGGGGACATAAGGCGGCGCTGTGGGGACATGCGGCGGGTCTGTGGAGTCTTGCAGCGGCCCTGTCGGGTCTTGCGGCGCTGCTGGTGACGCTTCGGGTCCTCGATCTGGCCCTGCCGCCGCCGATTGAAGCCGGACGCACCGTGTCCCTGGTGGTCGCCGACCGTGAGGGACGCGCCTTGCGCGCCTTCCCGGTGGAGGAGGGGCGCTGGCGTTTGGCCGCGGACCTCGACCGGATCGACCCGGCCTTCATCGAGGCGCTGCTGGCGGTGGAGGACCGGCGTTTTCGCGAGCATAACGGCGTGGACATACTGGCGCTGGTGCGCGCCACGGGTCAGGCGCTCACATCGGGCCGCATCCGGTCTGGCGGGTCGACCATCACCATGCAGACCGCCCGGCTGCTGGAGCCGCGCCCGAACCGCACCATCGGGGCCAAGCTCGTGGAGATGCTGCGCGCCTGGCAGCTGGAGACCCGGCTGAGCAAGGACGAGATCCTCGAACTCTACCTGACGCTGGCGCCCTATGGCGGCAATCTCCAGGGTGTGCGCGCGGCGAGCTGGGCCTGGTTTGACCGCGAGCCCGACCAGCTCACCCCGGACCAGATCGCACTTCTGATCGCCCTGCCTCAAGCCCCTGAAGCGCGCAGACCGGACCGGCGGCCCGAGGCGGCGCGGGCGGCGCGCGCGCGGCTGCTTCAGCGCATGGCGCGGCTGGAACTGATCAGCGAGACGCGGGCACTGGACGCGGCGGATGAGGCGCTGCCCGAGGGCCGTCAGGCCTTCCCAGCCCGCGCCTGGCACGCCGCCGAGACGGTGCGCGCCGGCGCGGGCGGCGCCGCAGAAGTGCGCTCGACGCTGGATTCGCGCCTGCAGGGCGAGGCCGAGCGCCTGATGGCGGCGCTGGCTCAGGCGGCGGGACCGGATGTGCAGGCCTCGGCCCTGATCGTGGAGATCGAGACCCGCGCCGTGCGCGCCGCGGTCGGGTCGGCGGGGCGCGACCGGGCGGGCGGCTGGATGGACTTGACCGACCGGCGCCGGTCACCGGGTTCGGCTTTGAAGCCTTTGATCTACGCCCTGGCGTTTGATGACGGCGCCGCCGCGCCGTCGACGCGCATCGCCGATCTGCCGGCGCGGTTCGCCAGCTACCAGCCTGAAAATTTCGACCGCAGCTTCCGAGGCGAGGTGACGGTGGCCGACGCGCTGCAGCATTCGCTCAACGTGCCGGCGGTGCGCCTGCTCGACCGGGTGGGTGCGGCGCGTTTCACCGCCTCGCTGGCGCAGGCGGGCGGCGCGCCCGATGTTCCCGGCGCCCATAGCGGCGCGGCGGGTCTGGCTGTGGGGCTGGGCGGGCTGGGCCTGAGCGCGCGCGATCTGGCGCTGGTCTACGCCGCGCTGGGCGATGAGGGCCGCGCCCGGCCGCTGGTCTGGACGCAGGACGCGCTGGACCAGCCCGGGCCGACGCCTGTGCGCCTCGTCTCGGCCTCCAGCGCGCGCCAGGTCCTGGCCATACTGGAAGGCTCGCCCGCCCCGCCGGGACGCATGCCGGCGCGGCTGTCCAGCGGAGCGCCCGCCATCGCCTACAAGACCGGCACGTCCTACGGCTATCGCGATGCCTGGGCGGCGGGGGTGGCGGGCGGCTATGTGATCGTGGTGTGGACCGGACGCCCGGACGGCGTGCCGCGCCCCGGCGTGACAGGACGCGCGGCGGCGCTGCCGGTGCTGTTTGACCTGTTTGATTCGGTGGCGCGCATCGATCCGGGCTTTGCCGCACGCGCCCGCGCCCGCCACGAACCAAGCGCCGCAGCACCCTCGGCGCTGGACCGGTTTGCGCGCGCGGATGCGCCGCCGGAAATTCTCTTCCCGCCTGACCGCTCGGAAATCTGGGCCGATGAGCCGGGGCGGGGTTTCGTTCTGTCCGGGCGTGGCGATCGGGGGCTTGCCTGGTATGCCGATGGTGCGCCGGTGGAGCGGGACGCCGGCGGATCGCCGGTCTGGACGCCGGACGGCCCTGGCTTTTACGAGCTGACGGCGGTGGACGCGGCGGGCCGGTCGGCGCGGGTGCGCGTGCGGGTGCGCATGCCATCGGGCTGAGACGCTGACGGGCCTGTGATCGCTGCGGACAGGCGCCGGGCTCGACGGGCCGTCGCAAGTCACGCTAGGTTCGCGGCCATAACCGAATTTGCGGAAGGACTGACCCCATGACCCTCCCGATCCTGCGCAGCGCTTTGGCGCTGCTCGCGGCCGCGGTATTGACAGCGGGCGCCAGCGCCCAGTCCCCCCTGACCATCGAAGATCTGTTCGAGATCCGCCAGGTGGGCGGCGCGGCGATCTCTCCCGACGGCCAGTCAGTGGCCTACACCGTCACCGTGCCGCGCAATGCGCCGGGCGGCGACGCGGACGGCGTGCCCCATGTGGAGCTGCACATCGCCACTGGCCCGGACCAGAGCCGCGCCTATGTGGCGGGCGAGGGGCGGGTCAGCGCCATCGCCTGGACGCCGGACGGGCAGGGCGTGACCTTCCTAGCCAATCGCGCCGGCGACAGCGCCACGGCGCTTTACCGCATCGATGTTGCGGGGGGCGAGGCCCAGCGCATCTATTCGCACAGCCAGGCGATCCGCAGCTACGCCATCGCGCCGGACGGCAATACGCTGTTCTTCGTGGCCCAGGACCGGCCCGATCCGATGCGCGCGCGCCTGAGCGAGCGGGGCTTCCGCGCCAATGTCTTCGAGGAGCAGCAGGTCTTTTCCCATGTCTGGCGTGCGGACCTGAGCGACCCGGACGCCGACGCGACGAAGTTCGATCTGCCTGGCCACGCCACGCAAGTGGTGCTGAGCCCGGACGGGTCGCTGCTGGCGGTCGATCTGGCGCCCACGGCGCTGGTGGATGACAATCTGATGAGCCGGCGCTGGCATGTGGTGAACGCGCGCACCGGCGCGGTGATCTCGTCTGCGCAGACCCTGAGCAAGCTGGGGGCCGCGGCATTCTCGCCCGACAATGCGCATCTGGCCTTCCTGGCGGGCGTGGACCGGGCAGACCCTACGGCGGGCACGCTGCATATCGCCGACGTGCGCACCGGCGCGATGGAGATCATCGCGCGCGACGCCGAACAGCATATGTACGGCTTTGCCTGGCAGGATGAGCGGACCGTGCTGACGCTGGCCCATACCGGCGTGACCAGCGCGCTGGTCCAGTATGGCGTGGACGGTGAAGAGCAGGATCGCACCCCGTTTGAAGGCGGCATTCTGCGCGCCATCGATCTGCATCGCGAGACCGGCGCCATCGCCGCCGTGGTGGATGCGCCGACCCATCCGCGTGAGGTGTTCGTGGCGCGCTCCGGCGCGACCTTCGCCCGCTGGACCGATCTCAACCCGCAACTGGCCGATATCGCCTGGGGCGACCAGCGCGTGTTCGAGTGGACGGCGCGCGATGGCGAACGGGTCGAAGGCGTGCTGATCACCCCGCGCGGCCGTCCGCCGCGGGGCGGCTGGCCGCTGATCATGACGGTCCATGGCGGACCTGAAGCCCATGACAGCAATGGCTGGCTGAATAATTACTCGCGCTTCGGCCATGTCGCGACGGGCGAAGGCTTCGCGATCCTGTTCCCGAATTATCGCGGCTCCACGGGCCGGGGCGAGCGCTTCATGAAGCTCGACCATCTCGACCCGCCGGGCGACGAGTTCTGGGACATTGTCGACGCCATTGCGCCGCTGGCGGAGGAAGGCCTTGTTGATCCCGACCGCGTCGGCATCACGGGCGGCTCCTATGGGGGATTCGCTTCGGCCTGGGGCGCCACTATCGCCACGGAACATTTCGCCGCCGCCGCGCCGTTCGTGGCGCTGACCGATCTCGTGTCCTTCTTCGGCACCACCGAGATTCCCGTTGAAATGATCGACGTCCATTTCATGGAATACCCGTGGGAGAATTTCGATCTGTACGTGGACAAGAGCCCGATCCGCCATGCGCAGGGCTCGCGCACGCCCACGCTGATCCTGCATGGCGAAGCCGACACGCGTGTGGATACGACCCAGTCCTTCATCCTCTACCGCTTCCTGCAGATGGCCGGCGAGGCGCCGGTGCGTCTGGTGACCTATCCTGGCGAGGGCCACGGCAATGCCCGGGCGGCGGCGCAGTATGACTATGCGCTGCGGGTGATGCAGTGGATGCAGCACTATCTGCAGGGCGAGGGCGGCGAACCGCCGCCCGCCGAACTGCCCCTGCCCGAATTGCTGGGGCTGGACGACTGACGATCAGGGCCGGGCGTGCGATGTGCGCCCGGCCTTTTTCTGTCCTGCTGGCGCGATTAGCGTTAGTCTGCCGCCTTGCCCGATCCATGAAGCTGCCTGGAGCCTGCCCCATGCGTTCTGTGCTGGTCACCGCCCTTGTTTCCGCCGCTGTTCTGGCCGCCTGCGGCGCGCCCGCGCCCAGCCTTGGGCCGGATGGCGGGCCGGGCGCAGACAGGTCAGCGCCGGACCTGCGGCTGGACCGCGACCCGGCGCGCGAGCGGGGAGAGGCGCTGACCATTGAGCGGGTGTTCGGATCGCCGAACCTCACCGGTCCGTCGCCGCAAGGCCTGCGCTTTTCGCCCGACGGGGCGCGCATCACCTTCCAGCGGGCGCGCGAGGATGACCGCACGGTGCTGGACTTGTGGGCCATGGATGTGGCCGACGGGCGGACTTACAGGCTGGTGGATGCGCGCGCGCTGGTCCCCGAAGAGGGCGAACTGTCCGAAGCCGAGATCCAGTACCGAGAGCGCGCGCGGATCAGCCAGACCGGCGTGGTGGCCTATGACTGGGACGCCGAAGGGCGCGCCATCCTGGTCCCGCTGGATGGCGATCTGTTCTATGTCGACGTGGAGAGCGGCGAAGCCCGGCGCCTGACCGAGACGCCTGAATTCGAGACCGATGCCCGCGTCAGCCCGGACGGGCGCCATGTGTCCTTCATTCGCGACCAGAACCTCTGGGTCCATGATCTGGAGACGGGTGAGGCGCGCGCTATGACCGAAGAGGGCGACGGCCCGGTGAGCTGGGGCGTGGCCGAGTTCGTCGCCCAGGAGGAAATGCGCCGCTATACCGGATACTGGTGGTCACCGGACGGATCACGCGTGGCGGTTACCCGCATCGACGAGACGCCGGTGGATATCGTGCCGCGGTTCGGGATCACGGCCGAGGGCGTGAATGTCGCCGACCAGCGCTATCCGCGTGCTGGCACGCCCAATGCCCTGATCGAGCTGTGGGTCATCGATATCGCCAGCGGGAACCGCGTGCAGATCGATCTGGGCGAAGAGACCGACATCTATCTGGCGCGGGTGAACTGGAACGAGGCGGGCGACCGTCTCTATGTCCAACGCCAGAACCGCGCCCAGACGCAGCTGGACGTGCTGGGCGCAGATCCGGCGACGGGCGCCAGCGATCTGGTGCTGCGCGAGGAAGCGGACACCTGGATCAATCTGTCCAACGACCTGACGCCGCTAGAGGGCGGAGGGTTTCTGTGGACGTCGGAGCGGTCGGGCTTCCGCCATATATACCACGTGGACGCGGACGGCGGGGTGCGGGCGCTGAGCGAAGGCGAGTGGGTCGTAGACCGCATCACGGGCCTCTCGGCCAATGGCGCAACGGTGTATTTTGAGGGCTGGGTGGAGACGCCGCTGGAGCGCCATCTCTATGCCGTGGCGTTCGAGGGCGGAACGCCCGTTCAGATCACCAGCGGGGCGGGGCGCTGGAGCGCTTCGCTGGGCGAGGGCGGGACGGCCTATATCGGCACATATTCCGATCCCGATACGCCGCCCCAGACCGGGCTCTACTCAATAGACGGGTCGCGCATCGCCTGGATCGAGGAGAATGCGCTGGATGAGGACCACCCCTACCACGCCTTTCTGGACGCCCATCTCTCGCCGGAGTTCGGCACGCTGACAGCGGCGGACGGGCAGACCGAGCTGCAGTGGTCCATGCTGCGTCCGGACCACTGCACCGCCAGCGCGCGTTGCCCGGTGATCGTCCAGGTCTATGGCGGGCCGCTCGTGCAGACGGTGAGCCGCGGCTGGGTCAATCCGCGCGACCAGCTCTTCCCGGCGCACGGCTATATCCTGTTCAAGCTGGACAATCGTGGCAGCTCCAATCGCGGCCACGCGTTTGAGGCGGCGCTGCACCGGCGCATGGGGATTGTAGAGGCGCAAGACCAGCTGGCGGGGCTGGATTACCTGCAGGGGCTGGATTTCGTGGACCCGGACCGGATCGGTCTGTGGGGCTGGTCCTATGGCGGATACATGACGCTGATGACCACGCTGCAGGCGCCGGGGCGCTTTACGGCAGCGGTTGCGGGCGCGCCGGTGACCGACTGGGCGCTGTATGACACCCACTATACCGAGCGCTATATGGGCATGCCGGATGAAAACGCGGATGGGTATGAGGCCGGGTCGGCGTTCGCGCATCTGGACGGATATGAGACGCCGACCCTGATCATTCACGGCATGGCCGATGACAATGTGACGTTCGATCAGTCGACCCGCCTGTTCGCGGCGCTGCAAGCGCGCGGCGAGCGGTTTGACATGATGACCTATCCCGGCGAGCGCCACGGCGTGCGCCCGCCGCCGCTGCAAATCCATTTGTGGCGCACGATCTTTGGCTATTTCGAGCGGGAAATGCCCGAGGAACAAGCCCCGTCCTGAGCACGCTTCCGCGCACTGGCACGAACCCTGCGTGATCCCCTGCGAGCGCGCCTTGGCGCGTACCGCTTTGCGACGGGGATCGACATGACCGAGCCTGTGCTGATCGACTGGAATGAGGACAAGCGCGCGGAGTTCCGCAACGGCGTGATGACCGCGCGCCATCGCCTTCACATGGCGCCGGAGTTTACCGATCTGGCGCTGGCGGCGCTGCTGGAGCGCCATCCGCGCGAGCTCACCGATATCTGCACCATGGGCGACGACCCGGCGGACCGCGAAAGCTGGCGCGCCGGCTCGGCGTGCAACATGTCCGGCATGCAGCTGATCGAGGCGGTGCGCGAGGGCAAGCTGTGGATCAATCTGCGCGAGGCGATGAACCAGGACCCGGTCTACAAGCCGATCTTTGACGCCCTGTTCGCCCAGCTCAAACGCCTCAACCCCGACTACCGGCCGATCAGCGCCTATGGCGGCATTCTGATTTCCTCGCCCAAGGCCCAGGTCTTCTACCATGCAGACGTGTCGGAGACGCTGCTGCTGCACGTGAAGGGCAAGAAGCGCTTCCGCATCTATCCGCCCCGTGCGCCCTGGCTGAGCGACCAGTCCATGGAGCAGATCCTGCACAAGACCCAGACCGAGGACATTCCGTTCGACCGGGCCTGGGACGCGGACGCGGCGATGATCGATCTGACGCCGGGCAGCTTTGTCAGCTGGCCGCTGCATGCGCCTCACCGGGTGGAGAATCTGGAAGGGCTGAATGTGTCGGTCACCTGCGAGGTGGTGACGCGCCAGTCCATGATGAAAAACGCTGTGCTGCACGCCAATGGCGCCCTGCGCCGGATGGGCCTGAACCCGCGCTCCTCCAGCCCGCACGGCCTGCAGGCGGTGGCGAAGCTCGCCTTCTCCAAAGCCTGGAAGGTTTGGGACAAGCTGGCGGGCGGGCGCAAACCCATGCCCAAGAGCGAGGAGACGTTCGACGTCGATCTCGCCAGCGAGGCCGGATTCCGCGACCGTCACGCTGCGGCGGCCTGACCGGCCAGTCTTGGCGGGGCGGCTGACTCAGACTAGGTCTGGGTCATGCCGCTTCATCTGGTCAAACTCTGCGTCGGCGCCGACTCCATCGAGGATCTCGAGGCGTGGCGCGACCAGATCGCTCCGCGCGGGCAGCTCATGCCCCACACCACACGCATGACGCCCAAGCGCGCGGCGGAGCTCAACGATGGCGGGTCGCTCTACTGGGTGATCAAGCGGCTGATCCAGGTGCGCCAGCGCATCGTGGAGCTGGAAGAATTCACCGACGAAACCGGTATCAAACGCTGCACGATCTGGCTTGATCGCGAGATTGTGCGCACCGCGCCTGCGCCGCGCCGTCCGTTTCAGGGCTGGCGCTATCTCAAGGCTGAAGACGCCCCCGCCGATCTGTCTGTCCAGACCGGCGGGGAGGAGTTGCCGGACGCCCTGCGCTCGCAACTGATCGAGATGGGCGCCTGGTGACCTATTCGGTCCGGTAGGCGGTGATGGTGTCGCCGCCCGCGGTGCGCAGCACCAGCGCGCCCTCATCGGTGAGGTCGAACATCGTCACCTGGGACAATTGTTCCAGCAGACGCGTTTCCTGGTTCATCGCCTCATCCGGGCAGGCCATCTGGGTCGACGCCAGCTCGGAGAGGGTCAGCGCCTCGCCCGTCAGCGTGTAGCCGCCCATGAAGCGGTTGCAGCCGCCGGAGCCCGACACGCGGCCGTCTTCAAAGCGGATCGACAGCTCGCGATCACTGTCCAGCGCGTCGCCGCCGAGCATGGCGAGCGTCCAGTTGGCGTCGGCGAACAGGGTCTCAGGATCGCCGCCGCAGCCTTCGAACGTATCCGGGCGCGGGCGCGCAATCACCGTGAAGGGGTGCGGCATGCCGGTGGCGATGTCCCGGCAGATGTCGCGGCGGAAGACGACATGGCTTTCGCTGTCCGGGTCTTCGAACCGGAAGCGGGCTGGCACGACGTCAGGCTGGCGGGTCGGGAAACTGATGAGCGCCTCGGTCTGGCGGTAGATGGTCGTGGAGTCCCGCTCGACAAGCACGTGCCAGTTGGGCTCATGGCCGTAGCCGCGCAGCGGCAGCAGGGCCAGGTATTCGTCGGTGATCGGTCCGCCGGCCTCGCCGGGGGTGGCGCGTCCGTCAGAGTCGAAGTCCACAGGCGCGGGCTCAGCGGCGGCGGCGTCGATCGGATCGTCCGAGGCAGGTTCCGTTGAAGCGGGCTCACCGTCCGGCGACGGGGCGGCGCCGTTGTCGTCAAACATATCCGAACAGGCGGCGGTGAGCAGGCTGGCGGCGAACGCGAGGGCAAGGGCTCGAAACATTTGGAACATTCCTCTTGGCAGCTTATCGGCGGGCGATGATGGTGCGGCCGTCCTCGGCCGTGAGGACCAGTCCGGTTCCGTCTTCACTGGCCTCATAGCGTGCGGCCTGACTGAGCAGGGTCAAGAAGGTGCGCTCCTGCTGCATCCGGTCATCGGCGCAGGCCATGCGTGTGGTGCTCAGGGCGCCGATGGTCAGCGATCCGGCGTCGGCCTGGTAATCGCCGTTGAACCGGTTGCAGCCTGCGCTGCCGGTTACGCCATTGGGCAGGAAGGCGATGGTCGGCGCGGCGTCGGCGAGGGCCGCACGGCCTTCAATTTCCGTCACCGTCCATTCGGGCCCGATCAGAACGTCTTCCGCCCCGGCTTCCAGCACAGTGTCCTGCGCCGTCTCTTCAGCGGGCGGCGCCGTATCCGCTACGGGATCGGGCGCGCTGCAGGCGGCCAGCAGCAAGGCGGACACGGGAAGGGCGAAGGCGAGGCGGATCATGGGGGGCTCCTGTCATGCGGCGCCCTGGGGCGCCGCTCGCCCGTAACCCTAGCACGCCGCGCCCCGCCAGTGCAGGGGGGCTCAGCCGCGCCCGTCAGCCACATGCACCGCAGGACCCGCCGGCACGACGCCGCTGGGATTGATCATGTCATGGCTCTCGTAATAGTGCCGCCTGGCGTGATCGAGATTGAACAGGCCGGCCACATCCTCATGGGCGTGCAGGCGCCGGGCATAAGCCGACAGGTGCGGGTAGTCGATCAGGCGCTTGAGATTGCACTTGAAATGCCCGTGATAGACCGGATCGAAGCGCACCAGCGTGGTGTAGAGCCGCCAGTCGGCCTCGGTCAGCACATCGCCGGTGAGCCAGCGCCGTCCGTCGGACAGGCGCGCTTCGAGCCAGTCGAGGCTGTCGAAAAGCGCGGTGACGGCGCTCTCATAGGCGGACTGGCTGGTGGCGAAGCCGGATTTGTAGACGCCGTTGTTCACCGTGTCGTAGATTCGCGTGTTGAGCTCATCGATCTCGCCGCGCAGGGCTTCGGGGTAATAGTCGCCTTCCCTGGCGTCCACGCCGTCAAAGGCGGAGTTGAACATGCGGATGATGTCGGCGCTCTCATTGGAGACGATGGTCCCCGTCAGTTTGTCCCACAGCACCGGCACGGTCACCCGGCCTGAATAGTCCGGGGCGGCGGCGGTGTAGACCTGGTGCATGAATTGCGCGTTGTTGATGGGGTCAGCGATCACGCCGGGCCCGTCCTGGAAGGTCCAGCCGTTCTCCTTCATCAGCCAGTGCACAACGGACAAGGAAATCATGTCCTCCAGCCCCTTGAGCCGCCGGAACACCAGTGTGCGGTGCGCCCACGGGCAGGCCAGCGAGACATAGAGGTGATAGCGTCCGGGCTGCGCCTTGAACCCGCCCTCGCCCGCCGGGCCGGGGGCGCCGTCGGGGGTCACCCAGTTGCGGAAGACGCTGTTCCAGCGCTCGAATTTTCCGCCGGTGGACTTGGTGTCATACCATTCGTCTGTCCAGACGCCGTCGATCAGCCGTCCCATCAGGAGGCCTCCTTTTTGGTCTGCTTGCAGGATTGGGGCGCGAAGAGGGCGATCAGAACCGGCCTTGCTGATAGTCCAGCATGGCCTGACGGACCTCGCCTTCAGTGGTCATCACGAACGGGCCGGCCCAGACGATGGGTTCGCCGATGGGATAGCCCGCCGCCAGCATGATGCGCGCGCCCTCGGGTCCGGCCTCGATGCGCACGCTGTCGCCCGGGCCGTAGACCCCAAGTTGGGCTTCGCCGAGGCTGACGCCGCCCGAGGTGACCGATCCCGAATGGGTGGCGATGAAGGCGGTCTTGCCGCTGGCGACGGGCTCTTCGAACACGCTCCCCGGCGCCATGCGCAGCTCGGCGTAGAAGGGCTCCACGGTGATGTCGCGCACTGGTCCTTCCACACCCGTGGAGGTGCGCCCGGTGACGATTTTGGCGGTGACGCCCTCGCGTTCATCGGCCGGAATCTGGGCTTCACCAAATTCCTGATAGCCGGGGTCTTTCATCTTTTCGGCGCGCGGCAGGTTCACCCAGAGCTGGAACCCGCTCATTAGCCCGTCATCCTGCTCGGGCATCTCAGAATGGATGATGCCGCGCGCGGCGGTCATCCACTGCACGCCGCCCGGCCCGATCACGCCTTCATGGCCTTTATTGTCCTGATGGCGCATCCGGCCCTCCACCATATAGGTCACCGTTTCGAACCCCCGGTGGGGGTGAGGCGGGAAACCGGCGAGGTAATCGCCCGGATCATTGGAGTGGAACTTGTCCAGCATCAGGAAAGGATCCAATGCGCGCAGTTCGGGCGTTCCGAGCATGCGCGTCAGCTTCACGCCGGCGCCGTCGGAGGCCGGCATGCCGCGCGTGGTCTTGACGATGGGGCGAAGGGACATGGCGCTTCATCCTTGCTGCGATCAGTACGGTGTGGTCCCAACATGGCCATACAAAGCGGTGTTGGCGAGGGCGCGCGCCGGCCAGATTGTGTTTCCGCGCGCGCAACACTGCTGGCAAATCGCGCCGCACAGCGCATGGACAGACAGGCGGCAGGCGGCTACGGCTCCTGCCGCATAGCAAGATCAGGATATCCGCGCATGACCAGCGAGCCGTTTGTACTGGGCTGGGAGGAATGGGCCGCCTTCCCGGGTCTGGGCCTGCCCGCCATCAAGGCGAAAGTCGACACCGGCGCGCGCACCAGCGCCCTGCATGCTGTGGCGGTCGAACAGTTCGGCCCGGACCGCGCGCCCCAGGTGCGCTTCATCATGCATCCGATCCCTGAGCGCCCGGATCTGGAGATTATCTGCGCGGCCCCGGCCGTGGACCGGCGCGAAGTGATCTCGTCCAATGGCGAAAGCGAGCTGCGCTGGGTGATCAAGGTCGACGTGCGCATGGGCGACCGGACCTGGCCCATCGAGGTGACGCTGACCAATCGCGAAACCATGCAGTACCGCATGCTGCTGGGGCGCTCGGCGATCCTGGACGACATGGTGGTCAATCCCGGCCAGTCCTGCGTGCAGGGCCAGCTGTCCTACGATCTCTACGGCGACGCCCCGCGCAAGCCGCCGGTGCGCCGCCCCCTGCGCATCGCCATCCTGACGCGCGAGCCGCGCAATTACTCCTCCCGGCGCCTGAAACAGGCCGCCGAGGCGCGCGGCCACGTGGCCGAGATGATCAATACCGCCCGCGTCACCATCGCCATCAACACGCTCGCCCCGGCGGTGTATTTTGATGGCCGGCGGCTGTCGCGCTTTGATGCGGTGATCCCGCGCATCGGCGCGTCCATGACCAATTACGGCATGGCGGTGCTGCGCCAGTTTGAAATGACCGGCGCCTATATCCTGAACTCGGCCGAAGCCATCGGCGCCAGCCGCGACAAGCTGTACGCCCACCAGCTGCTGGCGCGCGCCGGGATCGGCATGCCGACCACCGCTTTCGCCCACTCGCCCAAGGACACGCGCAACCTGATTGAACATGTGGGCGGCGCGCCGCTGGTGGTGAAGCTTCTGGAAAGCACGCAGGGGCGCGGCGTGGTGCTGGCCGAGACGCGCAAGGCGGCCGAGAGCGTGATCGACGCCTTCCGCGGCCTAGACGCCAACTTCATCGTGCAGGAATTCGTCAAGGAAGCCGGCGGCGCGGACATTCGCTGCTTTGTGGTGGGCGGCAAGGTGGTGGCCGCCATGAAGCGTCAGGCCCAGGCGGGCGAGTTCCGCTCCAATTTGCATCGCGGCGGCGAGGCCCAGCCCGTGCGCATCACCCGCAATGAGCGCGCGGCGGCGATCAGGGCTGCGCGCGCCATGGGCCTGTCTGTGGCGGGCGTGGATTTGCTGCGCGCGGACTCCGGTCCCAAAGTGCTGGAGGTCAATTCCTCCCCTGGGCTGGAAGGCATCGAGGCGACGTCCAAGAAGAATGTCGCCGACATGATCATCGAGCATGTCGAAACCCATGTGCGCACCGTGTCGGCCCGGCCCGCCCGGCGCAGCCAGCGCAGCGCGCCACCCTCCGCACAATAAAAGCCCCGCACAAAAAAACCCCGCGAGACCGGAACGCGGTCTCGCGGGGCTTCGACGCCCGGGCGCGGGGCAAGGGGGGACAGGCCGCGCCCGGTCAGATCAGGCCAGTTACGGCATGATCACGGTGTCGATGACATGGATCACGCCATTGGAGGCTTCGATGTCAGCGCTGATCACGGTGGCGCCGTCAACGGTGACCGTGCCGTCTTCACCGACGACCACATTGACCGTGCCGCCCTGCAGGGTGGTCAGGTCATAAGTGCCGGCCGGGGTCTCGGCGGCGAGGTATTCGCCGGCCACGACGTGGTAGGTGAGGATCTCGGTCAGCTGATCGAGATTGTCCTCCTCAAGCAGGCTCTCGACCGTGCCGGACGGCAGGGCGTCGAACGCGGCGTTGTTCGGCGCGAACACCGTGAACGGACCTTCGCCCGACAGGGCTTCGGCCAGGCCCGCGGCGGTGACCGCAGCCACCAGGGTCGAGAAGTCGTCATTGCCAGCGGCGATTTCGACGATGTTCTGTTCGGTCGCAGCCATGTGGCCGCCGCCATGATGGTCGGCCAGCGCGGTCGCGGAGACGGCGCCAAGGGCGAGAACGGACGAGGCCAGAAGGGTTGAGATACGCATGGGGAGTGCTCCTTGAAGGGGCTGTTGATTGGATTTCGAGCGCAGCAAGGTTTTGAGCCCTGCAGCGGTTCTAGTGTATATAGAACATACCAACATACGCATCGGTTCCCGTCCCGGATCACTCAGGGACCAGGATGACCAAAAGTTAATTCTGCGAGGGGGAAGCGGCGCGGTTGTCGATCAGCCGCGTAGACCCGACCCGAACCGCCGCCAGCACCCGCGCCGGGCGGGCCAGCGGTCCTGGGCCCAGCGGCGCGAGGGTCAGCGCGCAGCGCGCGGTGACATAATCCACGCTGTCAAAGGCTGCGCGCGCGGCGTCCAGCGCTGCCGCTTCGGCCTGTGCGATGTCGCCGCCCGCCTCAAGCTGTGCGGCGAACTCGGCGAGGATCACATTGAGGCGGGCTGCGCGCTCGCGGTCGGCGGCCGAGAGATAGGCGTTGCGCGAGGACAGGGCGAGGCCGTCGGGCTCGCGCACCGTCTCGCCGGCCTCGATCAGTGTTTCCAGATCGAGATCGGCGGCGAGGCGTTTGATCACCAGAAGCTGCTGGTAATCCTTCTCGCCAAACACCGCCACGTCCGGGCGGACCTGATTGAGCAGCTTGGTCACCACCGTGGCCACGCCGGTGAAGAAGTGCGGGCGCGCCGCGCTTTCCAGCCCGTCAGCCGGGCCGGACAGGGTGACGGTGGTGGCGAAGCCGTCCGGGTACATGTCGCGGGCGCGCGGCGCGTACAGGAGATGGCATCCGGCGGCAGCGAGCCTGGCTGCGTCGGCCTCCAGCGTGCGCGGATAGGCGTCGAAATCCTCCCCCGGCGCGAACTGGGCGGGATTGACGAAGATGCTCGCCACCACCCGGTCGCAGCGCGACAGCGCCTGCGTCACCAGTGCGATATGTCCCGCGTGCAGGGCGCCCATGGTGGGGACGAAGCCGATGCTCAGCCCGGCCGCCCGCCATCCCGCGAGGACGGCGCGCAGATCGCTGACGGCGCTGACGAGGGGCAAGGGAAGGGTCAAGGTGCGCGGGCTCCGGCAATGCATGGCGGCGCGCACGCTAGGCGCAGCAGGGGCGCGCGCGCAAGCGCGCGACTCGGTGTATCGGTTCAGCCCATGAAACACGCATTGCTCATCCTCGCCGTTTTGAGCGTGTCGGCCTGCGGCGCCACCACTGCCTCTCCGGGCTCTCCCGAATCCATGCGCGCGGCGTCGCTGGCGCGGCTGCTGGAACAGACCGCAGCGCAGGACCCGGCACGGATTGTGGCGGCGGACGGTGAGATGGCGGCGCTGGAATATGCGCTGCTGGCGCGGCCTGATGTCACGCCGCAGGCCGCTGCGCCGGAACCGGCATCTGAGCCCTTGCCCGCGCCGGACCTGACCGGCGCGCGGTCCGTCCTGCATGGCGTGCATCTGACCTCCTATCGCGATCAGGCGCATGTGGCGGCGGGCTGGCGGGCGCTGCAGGGGGCGCTGCCTGCGCTCGACGGCCTGAGCGCGCGCGTGGCGCCGGCCGATCTGGGCGAGCGTGGCGTGTATCTGCGTCTGAAAGCCGGACCCTTCGACAGCCGCGATGCGGCGCAAGCCTGGTGCGCGCAGGCGCAGGCGGAAGGTTACTGGTGCCAGCCGGTGGATTTCACCGGCGCGCCGGTTTCCGGTCCGGGCTCCGGCCCGGACGGCGGATGACCCCTTCTCAAGATGGCGCGCTGGTGTATCCATGAGGCCCGCCTGAGGGCCTGACTCCCATGTCCACTTCCAACGCCGAACGCTCCATGCAGCCTGAGCTGACCGACGGGTCGGCCCATGTCATTGTCGTGGGCAATGAAAAGGGCGGGGCGGGCAAATCCACCGTGGCCATCCATCTGGCCGTGGCGCTGATGCGCATGGGCAAGACGGTGGGCGTCATCGATCTCGATCTGCGTCAGGCCACGCTGACGCGCTATCTGGAGAACCGCCGCCGATGGGCGCAGCGGCGCTCGGCCGCCCTGCCCATGCCTTTGGAAAAGACACTGCCCACACCGGCGGCCCGCAGCCTCGATGATGTGGAGGACGAGGAGCAGGCCGCCTGGGACGCCGCGCTGGCGGCGCTAAAAGCCGAATGTGATTTCATCATCGTCGATGCGCCGGGCGGCGACACCCATTATGCGCGCCTGGCCCACGCGAGCGCCGACACCATCGTCACGCCGATCAATGACAGCTTTGTCGATTTCGCCCTGCTGGCCGATGTGGACCCCGAAACCTTCGAAGTGGGCCGGCCCAGCGTCTATGCCGCCATGGTGTGGGAGTGCCGCAAGCTGAAAGCCCGCACGCAGCGGCGCACGATCGACTGGGTGGTGATGCGCAACCGCATCTCCATGCTCGACGCGCTCAACAAGCGCCGGGTGTGGGACGGGCTGAAAAAACTCTCCGAGCGCATCGGCTTCCGCCTGGCGCCGGGGTTTTGCGAGCGGGTGATCTATCGCGAGCTGTTCCCCGCCGGCCTCACCTTGCTGGACCTGACTGAAAGCGGCTCCAAAGCCCCCTTCACCATGAGCCATGTGGCGGCCCGCCAGGAATTGCGCGAGCTGATCATTATCCTCAAACTGCCAGGGCTCGCGGGCGCGCGCATGCCGTTCTGAGCGGAGGGCGCTGATGAACCTGCTGATCCCCTTCCTGGCCGCCATCGCCGTGATGCTCGCGCTCGCCTGGGCGTTCTCGCGCATGAAGACGCAAAACGCCGCCCTGCTCCTGCGCGTGGGGCTGGGCGTGGCGGGCGTTGTGGGCGGGATCGTGCTGACCGTGCGCGGCCTCGCCGTCGCGGGCATTCCGGTGCTGGCGGCGGGGCTGGGCCTGCTGGGCGTGGCGGCGCGGGGCGGTCAAGGTAAGCAGGGCGGCAAGGGCGGCGCGTCAGGACCGGGCGCAGATGCTGGTTCTGACGCCGGTTCAGGCCAGCGCCAGCCACCACCGGGCCGCGCCCGGCCGGGCGCGATGACCCGGCGCGAGGCGGCGCAAATCCTCGGCGTCTCCGAAACCGCCAGCGAGGACGAGATCCGCCGCGCCCACCGCGAGCTGATGAAAAAACTCCACCCCGACGCCGGCGGCTCCGGCCCGCTGGCGGCGCAAGTGCAGGAAGCGCGGGATGTGTTGCTGGGGTGAGGGGGCTTTTGGACCTCACGTCAGGTCTGAAACTTCTAAATCTTTGAAACCTTTGGCTCCCGGTTGCCGCTCCAGGTGAAGCGCCAGGCCACGCCCTGGCGGATGTTCTGGACGGTGTGGGGGCGCAGCGCGGCCAGGCAAAGGCCTCCGGGCCTGCGCACGGACGGATAAATCAGGCCGGCATACCCGGCCTGCAGCACCTCCCGGGCGAGGCGCTGCCCTTCGCCATAGCCGATAGCGGGATCGGGATCGAGGAAGGGCGCTCCGAGACAGGCTCTAAGGTCGATCATCGGCGCGGTGAATCCGGAGATGAGTTCGCGATAGTGCGTGACGTTCTCTAAAATTCCGGTGTTTTCGAGCTCGCGGGTCAGATGCCAGCCGACTTCGGCCTGTGCGGTTTCCTGCATGGCGTCGCCCCAGCACGCATACCACGCGCCGCGCTCCGGCCCGTTGAAGCGATTGCCCGTGGGCCTTGTGTAGCAGAAGGCGGCGTTCACATAGGTATAGCCATAGCCCGATGAGGCGGTGAGCAGTTCGGACCGCTTGAGGCCGGCCGGCAAAGGCATGTCGCGGTCCTGCCGGCGGGACGTGAGCGCTTCAAGCCGTTCGAGAACCGCCAGGCCGGCTGCGTCATCGGCGAGCGGCCCCATGGCGGGCTCCTGGATAAACGCGGTCGAGATCAGCCGGACTGTGGATTCTTGCGTGAAGGTGCAGGCCGGCAGCCCGCGCGGCGGGTCTGTCATCGCCGCCTCGGGCAATTCAGACACCGCCTCTGAGCGCGTCGATATGCTGGCGGACCTCGGCCAAGGCCGGTATGCCGCCCTCGATCATGTAGTCGACCGGCCTGCGCCCCTGATACGGCTCGCCGCGGTTGGGCGCCGTCGGCCAGCCATGGGTGAGCGGGCCGTTGAACAGCAGCCTCAGGCCCTTGTACGCACCGACGATCAGGCTGGCGCGTGTGACCTTGTCCCGGTCAAGATTGCCGTTGAACGTGCCGGATTTCATGCGCCCCCATGTGGCCGGGGCGACATCAAACAGGGCGGCTGCTTCGTCGTTTGAAAGCGCCCAGGCCTCCATGACGCGCACCACGGCCTTCACGATGACCGCCACTTCATCGCGGTCGGTGACGGGTTTCACACCCGGTTCGGCAAGGGTGGCGGCGACCATAGCGCTCTCCATATGAGACGTTTTTGTAACTCACATGATGGATAATGTCAAGAATTCTGGACGAGCGCCGGTGGCGTTCCTGAAGCGCACCCCCCTCACTTCAACCGTGGCACCGCGATCCCCAGCGCGCCCGCGGGCGCCGGCGCCGGTTTGTACCGGTACAGCTCGGCCGGGCGTCCGCCGGTGCGGCTTTCCAGCTGGCCGGTGCCGGTGACGAAGCCGGCGCGGTCGAGAGCGCGGCGGAAATTCTGTTTGTGCAGGGCGAAGCCGGAGATGGATTCGGCGAGCTTCTGCAGGTGGGAGAGGGTGAACAGGTCCGGCGTCAGTTCAAACACGATGGGGCGGTATTTCACCTTGCCGCGCAGGCGGGAAAGGGCCGTGGCCAGGATGCGCCGGTGATCCGACGCCATGGTCTCGCCAATGCGCAGGGCGCCGTTTGGCGCCTCGTCCCGGTCGCGGGCGGCTTCGGCGACAAGCTCGGCCTCGTAGAGGAGTTCGTAGCGGTCGAGCGCCCGCTCTTCATTCCAGGGTGCGCCGTCCAGGCCGAACGTGGCGCGCACGCGCTGGGAGCGGGCGGCGCGCCGTCCGGGGGCGGCGGCCTCGTCAGCCCAGGAGCGCAGGGCGGGCTCGATGGCGTCGGTGAGGATGGCCGGGCGGCCCTCGCGGTGATCCTCCCACGGGAAGAAGCGGGTGACGTCCACCCAGCGCGCCTCGGCGCCCTTGAGCGCGCGCGCTTCATGGGCGAGGCCCAGATACCCCACCGAGATGACCCGCGCGCCCTGGGCGCCGGCGAGGGCGGCCACCGGCGCCTCGCGGCCCATATCGCCGAAGGTATAGAGCTGTTCCACATAGCCCAGCTCAAACCCGGTCTGGCCGCGCACCCATTCGCGCAGGCCGATCTCGAACGTGCGGTGGGTTTCGGGATCAAACGGGCCGAAGGGCAGAGCGGTCTGGCCGCCCTCCAGGCTTTCGGTGACCAGAACCTGCAGCTCGCCCTCGCCATCGGCGGCGAAGATCACGGCGTTGAGGCCGACGACCAGACGGCCGAGCTTGGACGGGTCGATATCGGGCTTCATCGCGCGCGCTCGCGCTCGGCGCCGGCCAGCAATTGCTCGAACCGGTCGAGGAATTGCGCCTGCGCCTGCGGGGCGGACAGCGGATCGATGGTCAGGCGCACGCCGGCAGGCGGGCGGCCGAACAGCTTGCGCGCCTCTTCGGTGGAGAAGCCGGCAATCTGGGTGGCCTCAAAGAAGGCGCAGGTCTTGTCGGCGCGCTTGATCACGGCCTTGATCTCGGCGGGCAGTTCAGCGGGCAGGCCGTAGCGCATGTTCACCGCCCCTTCGAGCCTGGCTTCCACAATCTTGTAATCATAGCCCAGAGCGGCCTTGAAGGGCGAGATCATGTCGCCGATCACGTATTCGGCGGCATCGTGCAAGAGCGCGCCCAGGCGCCATGCGTAGGGCCAGTCAGGCTTCAGGCGCTGGCACACCCGCTCCACAATCACCGAATGCTCGGCCACCGAAAACGCATGCTCGCCATGGGTCTGGCCATTCCAGCGCGCCACGCGGGCCAGGCCGTGGGCGATGTCGGATATCTCGATATCCAGCGGCGAGGGATCGAGCAGATCGAGCCGGCGCCCGGACAGCATGCGCTGCCAGGCGCGCGGCGGCGGGGCCGGGGAGGGGGCGCGGGTCAATCGATCAGGCTCCGGGTTATCGCTCTATGCGTTCCGTCCTATCGCGAAACGGCGTAAGTTCAAGGCGCGCTCTTGGCGTACGCCCCGGGCGCTGTGCGAGAAAAGGAGCCGTCATGAGACCGGAACGCTTGCTGGTCGCCCTGCAGGGAACAGAGGCCGACGCCGCGCCGCTGGACGCGGCGGTGACGCTGGCGACAATTTTCAACGCCGATTTGCGCGGCGTGTTCGTGGAGCCGGACCCTGCCGCCTACATGCTGTGGACCGGGCCCGGCGCGGCGGGTGCGTCGGTGGTGTCGACCGCGCTGGACGCCGTACGCGAGGAAGCCGACATCTACGCCAAGGCGGCCATCGCCCGCTTTGAAGCGGCGGTGTTCGAGGCCGGGCTGAAAGACGCCAGCAGTTTCCGCCGCATTACCGACAGCCCGGCCGAGGCCGCCCAACAGGCCAGGCTGGTGCGCCTGCTGGTGACCTGCCCGGAGGCGGCGGCGGGCAAAGGGCCGCTGGCCGATTTCACCGCCGCCTGCCTGGTGGACGAGGGCTGCCCGGTCTTCGTGCCGCGGCGCGGGGCGCTGGCGCCCAAGTCCATCGCTGTAGCGTGGGACGGATCGAAGGAAGCCTCGCGCGCGGCCTTCGCCGCTGCGCCCTTCTTCACCGAAGGGGTGGAGGTCACGATCCTGCACAGCCCGAAAAATCTGGATTTCAGCGACCGCGCCGCCGCCGCGCCCAACCGGCTGGCCAACTGGCTGCGCCCGCGCGGGATCGAGGCGCGCACGATTGAGGTGAAGCCCGACGGCCCGCTCGGCGCGGCGCTGGTGGAGGCGGCCTCAGGGGCCGATCTGCTGGTGGCGGGCGCCTATGGCCAGTCACGCATCGCTCAGTTCATCTTCGGCGGGGTCACGCGCTCGCTGCTGAGCGCCACGGATGGTCCGTCGCTCCTGATCGCGCACTGAGGAGGACTGACATGACATCGCTGACCCGTCTGACCTTGCATCTTGGCCGCAATCCCGAGGCCGGCTTTCCGGACGGCGATGACCGTCACGGCTATCTCATCACCGCCCCGCTTGACCGTGACGGAAGGCTGGATGTGGATTTGTGGGGCGCCCACAAGGACGCCTGCATCGTGATCCGCTTCTCTCCGGACAAATCCGAGTTCGCCGATGGCTGGCTCAGTCATCGCGGCGCCAACTGGTTCTTCCGCTATGACGAGGAGCATGAAGGACCGGACGAGCCGCTCTTCCGTCTGGGCGATCACCAGCTGCGGGTGGGCGATTACGTCACCATCCACGAGGCTGACGGGGATGATCTGGTCTACCGCATCGTCAAGGCCGAGCCGGTCCGCGTCTGACCCCGGCGCCTCAAAGCCGTGCGTGAGCGCTCCAGATGCGGGCGCCGGGCGGGCGCGCCGCGTCAAAAATCCATCCCGTCGCTGACAAACCGTCAAACTCACGCTCCGCTTTGCTGCACACGCGAAGGGGAGCGAGACGATGGACGAGACGGCGTTTGCAGGCGGAGATGTGGCGTGGATCCTGACCGCGTCGGCACTGGTGCTGATGATGACCCTGCCGGGGCTGGCGCTGTTCTATGGCGGCATGGTGCGGCGCACCAATGTCCTGTCCACGCTGATGCAGTCCATGGGCGCGGCGGCGCTGGTGACGCTGACCTGGGTGATCGCAGGATATTCGTTCGCGTTTGCCGGCGAGGGGGCGCTGTTTGGCGGGTTTGGCCGGCTTTTCCTGTCGGGCCTGACGCTGGACAGCGAGAAGGCCGGGCTGCCTGAAAGCGTCTTCATCCTGTTCCAGCTCACGTTTGCAATCATCACCGTGGCGATTATCGCCGGGGCGGCGGCCGAGCGGCTGCGGTTTTCAGCCTGGATGGTGTTCGTGCCGATCTGGCTTCTGGTGGTGTACGCCCCCATCGCCCACTGGGTCTGGGGCGGCGGCTTCCTGAGCGAGGCGGGCGTGCTGGATTTCGCCGGCGGCGCGGTGGTGCACATCAATTCGGGCGTGGCGGGGCTGATCCTGGCGCTCAAACTCGGCCCAAGGCGCGGCTGGCCCAAGGAAGGCGCGCCGCCGCACAATCTGGTGCTGACCGTGATCGGGGCGGGCCTGTTATGGGTGGGCTGGTTCGGGTTCAATGGCGGCTCAGCGCTGGAAGCCAATGCGCTGGCGGCCCATGCCGCGCTGGTCACCCAGATCGCGGCGGCCACGGCGGCGCTGACCTGGGCGGGGCTTGAATGGATTCTGCGCGGCAAGCCCAGCGTGCTGGGCGCGGCGTCGGGCGCTATTGCCGGTCTGGTCGGGATCACGCCGGCCGCCGGGTTTGTGGAGCCCTATGCGGCCTTCATCATCGGGGCGCTGGCCGCGGCGGCGGCCTATGGCGGCGTGACGCTGCTGAAAGCCAAACTCAAATACGATGACAGCCTGGACGCGTTCGGCCTGCACGGCATTGGCGGGTTTGCGGGCGCGGTGCTGACTGGCGTGTTCGCCGCCACCGCCGTGGGCGGGGCTGCGGGCGCGGTGGAAGGCAACTGGCTGATCGTATGGACCCAGACCTGGGGCGCGCTGGCGGCGGCCGCCTGGTGCGCCATCGCGACCTTCATCATCCTGTTTGTGCTGGAGCGCTTCATGAAACTGCGTGTGGACGCCGAGGACGAGGTCACCGGCCTCGACATCGCGCTGCACGGCGAGAGCGCCTGACGGCCCTCGCACACCTGTCCTCCCTGACTGGTCCCCGGCGGTTCGCCCGCCGGGGATCTTTTTTTGTCAGGCCTATTTCGGCCCCAGCATGGTCTCGGGCCGCACGACCTTGTCAAACTCCTCCGCCGTGACGAAGCCGAGCTTCACGGCTTCTTCGCGCAAGGTCGTCCCGTTCTTGTGGGCGGTCTTGGCGACTTTGGTGGCGTTGTCATAGCCGATGGTGGGCGCCAGCGCCGTGACCAGCATGAGCGAGCGCTCCATCAGGTCGGCGATCCGGGTTTCATTGGCTTCGATGCCCGCCACGCAGTTGTCGGTGAAGCTCACCGCCGCGTCGCCCAGGAGTTTGGCGCTGGTCAGCACGTTCCAGGCGATCATGGGCTTGAAGACGTTGAGCTGGAAATGGCCCTGGCTGCCGGCGAAGCTGACCCCGGCGTTATTGCCCATGACCTGGGCGCAGACCATGGTCATGGCCTCGGCCTGGGTGGGGTTGACCTTGCCCGGCATGATGGACGAGCCCGGCTCGTTTTCCGGCAGGTTCAACTCGCCAATGCCGCAGCGCGGGCCGGACCCGGACAGGCGGATATCCTGGGCGATCTTGAACAGCGACACGGCGGCCGAGTTCAGCGCGCCATGGGCTTCGACCATGGCGTCTTTGGAGGCCAGCGCCTCGAACTTGTTGGGCGCGGTCACGAAAGGCAGGCCGGTGAGCGCGGCGGCTTCCTTGGCGAACGCCATATCAAAGCCCGGCTTGGCGTTGAGGCCCGTGCCCACAGCCGTGCCGCCCTGGGCGAGCTCATAGAGCGCAGGCAAAGCGGCCTCGACCCGGCGGATGGCGTTTTTGACCATGTGGGCATAGCCGGAAAACTCCTGCCCCAGGGTCAGGGGCGTGGCGTCCATCAGATGGGTGCGCCCGATCTTGATGATGTCCTTGAACGTCTCGGCCTTGGCGTCCAGCGCGGCGTGGAGCGTGGTGAGCGCAGGCACGAGATCGCGCACGAACACTTCCGCCGTGGCGATATGCATGGCGGTGGGGAAGACGTCGTTGGACGACTGGGAACGGTTCACATGGTCATTGGGGTGGACGGGGTCTTTGGAGCCCACCACGCCGCCCAGGATCTCGATGGCGCGGTTGGCGATGACCTCATTGGCGTTCATGTTCGACTGGGTGCCCGAACCGGTCTGCCAGACCACAAGCGGGAAATGATCATTGAGCTTGCCCTGCGCCACTTCCAGCGCGGCGGCTGCGATGGCGTCACCCAGGCGCGGCTCGAGATTATCGAGCGCCATATTGGCTTTCGCCGCACAATGCTTGACCACGCCCAGCGCGCGCACCAGCGGCAGAGGCTGGGTCTGACCGCCAATGCGGAAATTGATCAGCGAGCGTGCGGTCTGTGCGCCCCAGAGCTTGTCGGCGGGAACGTCCAGCGGGCCGAAGGAGTCTGTCTCTGTGCGCATGTCAGTCATCGGGCTCGCTCCGGTCTTGCTTGATCAGGTCCGCAGGCGGACAATGTGGGGTCTCGATGAGTCGGACGTGTAGCACCCGGCCCTGACAGATCAAGCCGGACAACGCGGCGGCGCGCGGCGCGAACAGGAGTGGCGACATGCAAGCAGCAGCCAGCAAGGGATCGCTTAATCTGCGCGTGGATGCGGTGACGGCCAGCTCTGATCGCTTCAACACGCTGATCGGCGCCTTCTTCGCGTCGGAGTTCAAGCGCCCGCGCGACGGCGCGTTCGAGATCGTGGTCGAGATTGAGCGCGCAGCGGATATGCCCGCCCACGATGTCGATCAGGTCGCAAAGGCCGTGGTCGAGGGGCTGACCGGCGTGGTGTTCCACGATGGCAGCCAGATCGAGCGCCTGCATGTGGAAAAGACCACAGGCGAGCGCGCGCGGGTGAAGGTCCGCGCCCGCCCGATCCGCGCGCCGCAAGCGGCCTGAGCAGAGCCAGACGGCTCAGCTCTCGCGCCGGTAGACTCCGTCAATCACCAGATCGTCTGCGCGCGCCGCGAGATAGGCGCGCATCACGGCCTCCAGCTGATCCAGCGAGGTCAGGCGGCAATAGCCTTCGCCATCGACCGCTATGCCCGTCTCCTCGCGCCCGGCGTCGGACAGGGCGCTGCAATCGGGCATGTGATAGCTGGCCATGGCGCCGCCAGCATACACGAACATCACACCATAGCCGTAACCGGCCTCGCCTGGGAATTGGGCGAGATAGGTGTCCTCGTGCAGCTGGCGCAGGCGGGCGTTCTGATGGGGAAAGTTGGCATCGTTCGAGACATAGCGGCGGCGCTGATTGCGCAGCTCGCCCCGCCAGGTGAACCCGCCCCACTCAGTCCCGTCGGGATGGGTGGGCGTGTGCACCCACACCCCGTCCTGCAACGGCGTGTCAGCGCCCCAGAAGCCGATCAACTCCCGGTCGGAGTAGAAGCAGCCGCCCAGCGCCAGTGCGGCGATGACGACCGCTGTGATCAGGGCTGCGGCCCGCGCCAGGCCTGCAATCACGGGGTCGCCCCGAGCAGGGCTTCGGTCGCCCGGATCAGCCAGGCCGCCGCCTCGCCGTCCAGCCGAGGCAGGACGCGCCCCCGCACCTCGGCGTGATAGGCGTCCAGCCACACCATCTCGTCCGTGCTGAGCAAGGTGGTGTCGATCAGGCCGCGATGAATGGGCGCCATTGTCAGGGTTTCAAAGCCCAGCATGGCCCTGTCGCCGCCTTCAATCGCTTCGGCCGGGGTGACAACCTGAAGGTTTTCGATCCGGATGCCATAGGCGCCGATCTGGTAATAGCCCGGCTCGTTGGACACGATCATGCCGGGTTTGAGCGGGATGGAATTGCCCGCTTTGGCGATGCGCTGCGGGCCTTCATGGACGCCCAGATAGCTGCCCACGCCATGGCCGGTGCCATGGTCGTAATCCAGGCCCGCCATCCAAAGCGCCGCGCGCGCCAGCACATCCAGCGCGGCGCCCGGCGTGCCGGCCGGGAAGCGGATGGCGGACAGGGCGATATGGCCCTTGAGCACCAGGGTGAAGTGGCGGCGCATCTGCGCCGTCGGCTCGCCGATGGGCACGGTGCGGGTCACGTCGGTGGTGCCATCGGGATACTGGCCGCCGGAATCCACCAGATAGAGCGAGCCGGGCGCGAGCTTGAGCGTAGAGGCGGTGTTCACCCGGTAGTGGGGGAACGCGCCGTTGGGCCCGGCGGCGGATATTGTCTCGAAGGACAGATCTTTCAGCTCGGGCAGGGCGGTGCGGAAGCCTTCCAGTTTCAGCGCGGCCTCGATCTCGTCCACATGTCCCGACTGTCCTTCAGTGTCGAGCCAGTGCAGGAAGCGCACCAGGGCCTCGCCGTCGCGGATATGGGCCTGGCGCGCGCCCTCGATTTCCACAGCGTTCTTGCAGGCCTTCGGCAGGAGCACCGGATCGCTCTTGCGCTGGACGCGGGCGCCGCCGGCTTCGAGCTGTTGGAACACCCAGACCGATGTTCCCGCCGGATCGACCTGTACGGTCTTGCCCGATAGCGCCTTGAGCGCCTCGCCCAGCTCGCTTTCGGGGCGCACGGCGACTTCATTGCCCAGATGGGCGCGGGCGGCGGCGGTGAGCTTGGCGTCATCGATGAAGAGGGTGGCGCGCCCGTCGCCGTCCAGAATAGCCGAGGCCAGCGGCAGGGGCGAGCAGGCCACGTCCCCGCCGCGCACATTGAACAGCCAGGCGATGGAGGGCGGGCTGGTGATCACCGCGGCGTCCGCGCCATCGGCCGCGATGTCGCGCCCGATGCGCCGGCGCTTGGAGGCGTGGTCTTCGCCGGAGAAGGTTTCAGGGTGCGGGACGACCGCCGCCGACGGCGCGGCGGGCCGGCCCTGCCAGGCGGTGTCGATGGGGTTGTCGTCCAGTGCGATCAACTCGGCGCCGGCGGCGCGGGCGCCCTCTTCCAGGCGCGCCAGAGCGTCGGGCGCGTGCAGGCGCGGATCATAACCGATGCGCGCGCCGCGCGGCGCGTTGGCTTTCAGCCAGCCGGCCGGTCCCGGCTCCATCAGATCGGCGTATTCGAACAGCGCGCCATCGACCTGCGCCTTGACCTGCTCGGTATAGCGTCCGTCGATGAACACGGCGGCCTTGGCCGTCAGCACCACTGCCGCGCCAGCCGATCCGGTGAAGCCCGTCGCCCAGGCCAGGCGCTCGGCGTTCGCGGGCAGGTATTCGTTATTGTACTCGTCCTCATGGGGGATGATGAAGCCGTCGAGCCCGGCGGCTTTGAGCGCCGCGCGCAGCTGGGGCAGGTGGTCGCGGCCCAGATGCGGGCCGCCTTTCACGTCGAAGGACTGGATGGGTTTTGTCATGCGTGCAAGCTACGCCCGCGCGCCGCGCCGATCAATCGCTGCATGCGGCGAGAGGGGGCGTTTTGGTTCCATGGCAATTCTGCATGGGCGCCCTGCATTTTCGGCGCTGGCGGGGAAGGGGGGGCGCGGCGCATATCGGGGTTTCGCCGTCGCCGGGCGCGCCTTCGCGCCGCCGGCCGCCATCCGGAGCCGTCCCATGTTTCACGCCGAAGATCATCTGCGCCTGACCGGCGCCTCCCAGCCTCTGCCCCACGCCCGCGTCCGCCGCGGCCTGCGTGTGGAGGCGCGCAACACCGATGTGAACGCCTTTTTCGACCGCATTGGCCTGTCGCATCTCGCCCGCCGCGCCTGAGTGGGGCGGCGCCGCGCGCTCTTGCTTTAGACCGCCCCGCTAAGGCATATCAGGCCGACACGCGGGTATGATGTAATGGTAGCCTGTCAGCTTCCCAAGCTGAACGCGCGAGTTCGATTCTCGCTACCCGCTCCAGCCCTCCCCAAACTCTAAAGCCGTCTCAGACCGCCGCCGGTTTCAAGGCCGAAATGGCCGAACAGATGGGCGAGGAGGAACAGGAAGGCGGCGCCGGCGAGGATTGTGACCATCATCCACGGGACCATGCGCGGTTTCAGCGGATTGCTGGGCCGTCCGCTGCGCCAGGCGGAGTAGGCGAACGCCGCTGCGGTCAGGCCCATGGCGAGCAGCGTCTGGGCGATTGTCATCCGGTCCCTCGCGGCGCGCGGTGGAGACCCCGTGGCGGGTCTTGACCCACAAATAGGGGCGGGCGGGAAGCTCGCGCAAGGCCCGCGCCATGGCGGGCGCCTGCAATAACCAGTAGACGGGCAGGGCGATGAGATCGCGCCAGCGCGGCGTGAAGCCTGCGCGCCGTGCGCCGGTTCGCGCGCACGCGATGGCGCATCCCAGCGCCGCCAGCCCTGCCGCAGCGCCCGGCAGGCCGCCGGTCCAGCCCGCGCCCGCCAGAATGAGCGCGCCCGCGATCATCGCCAGCCCGATTGGAAACATCAGCGCGCTCAGCGCATTGGCCAGCATCGTCAGCTGCAGGCAGACCAGCGCGCCCGGACCGGCGGCGTCCCACAGGCGGCGCGCCTGGCGCATCTGCACCAGCCAGGTGATGAGATGGCCTTTCAGCCAGCGCGAGCGCTGACCGGTCCAGGCCGCGCGCGTCACCGGCGCTTCTTCCAGCGTGCCCGGCTCGATCAGCCCTGCGCGCCAGCGATGGGCGGCCAGGCGAAAGCCGAGATCAGCGTCCTCTGTCACATTGAACGGATCCCAGCCGCCGCAGGCCTCCAGCGCGGTGCGCCTGAAGACATTGCTGGTGCCGCCCAGCGGCAGGGGCCATCCGAGGCGGCGGTAGAGAGGGAGGAGGGCGTGAAACTGCGCGGCGTATTCCAGCGCGAACTGGCGCGTCAGCCAGTTGTCGTTCGCATTGTACCAGCCCAGCGGCGCCTGCACGACGCCGAGCTCCGGGTCCGCCGCAAACGCCTCGGCCGCCGCGCGCAGCTGCCCGGCATGGGGGGCGTCCTCGGCGTCATACACAGCGATGAGTGCGCCGCGCGCGGCCTGCAGCGCATAGTTCAGCGCCCGCGGCTTGGTGGTGGGCCCGCACGGCGGGGCGACCAGCACGCGGGCGCCGATCCGGCGGCTGGCCGCCTTGGCGGCGGCGCGGGTGGCGTGGTCGTGTGCTTCCAGGGCGAGCAGGATGTCGAGGCGGTCAGCCGGATAGTCGAGCCGGGAGAGGGCGGCGATGAGGCCGGGCATCACCTCGGCCTCGTTATGCAGGGCGAGGATGACGCTGATCACCGGCAGGCGCGCTTGTGCGACCGGCGTGCGCGGGCTCCAGCATGGCGGCGAGACGCTGGCGGCCAGCCGCAGGGCGGTGATCGCGAGCACGAAGGCGAAAGCCAGGGTGAGCGCCGCGCTCAATGCCAGTGCCGGGGCCAGCGCCGTCACCCCGGCGAGGAACGCGGCCGGCCCGGCCCAGAGCGCCAGCGGAGGGTGCAGGCGCGCGCCGGCGCTCGCCAGAGGCTGGCTTTCCAACAGGGCGAATGCGGCGCGGCGGGCGCACGGCCCGCGCTCGCGCCGCCGCGCCCGATCCGGCGAAACCTGCCGCATCTGGATGTCTGGCTGTGACCCGTCCATGGCCCCGCCCGCCCCAAAGAGGCGAACAGGAAAGCATAAATACGCCTGAAACGCGAATCAGGTCTCGGCTTTGGGGTCGAAGGCGAAGGTCAGGGCGACGGCGTCAAGACCTTTGAGGCCCGGCGCGACCTCGAAGCCGGCCGCGGCGCTGGTCGGCCAGCCCGGCGGCATGCGCCGTCCGCCGGCGGCCTGAGCCGCTAGGGTATGGGCGAAGCCGCCAATGCCCGGATTATGCCCGACCACCACGACCGAGCGTGCGCCGCCATCGAGCGCATCGAGCACGGCGCGCTCCAGCATGGAGGCCGAGGCATGGTAGAGCGCCATGGGATCAGACACGGGCGGGGCGCCCAGCGTCTCGCCGATGACGGCCCAGGTCTCGCGGGTGCGGCGTGACGGGCTGACCAAAGCATGGTCCGCCGTCAGCCCGGCCTCGGCCAGGGCCTGGCCGGCGCGCGCGGCGTCAGCACGGCCCCGATCGGTCAGGCCGCGCTCGAAATCGTCCTCCGCCTCCATCCGTTCAACGGCTTTGGCGTGACGCACGAGGATGAGGTGAGGCATGGTCGCTTTTCCAGGGCCAAGGGTGAGTATTTCTAAATCCGGCCCGGAGGCCTCTTGTGTGGCGCCCGGCGGATGCACACGTTACCCGGTGTTCGCCGCTGGCCGCAAACACTCTGACGGAGGAAATGCCATGAGCCTTTTGCTGGGCGATATCGCCCCTGATTTCGACGCCGAGACCCAGGACGGTCCGATCCGGTTTCACGACTGGATTGGCGATAAATGGGTGATCTTCTTTTCCCACCCCGCTGATTTCACGCCGGTGTGCACCACCGAGCTCGGCTTCACCGCCAAGCTGAAAGACGAATTCGCCAAGCGCAACGCCAAGGCCATCGCCCTGTCGGTGGACAGCGTGGCGGACCACAAGGCCTGGATCGGGGACATTGAGGAGACGCAAGGCGTCACGATGAACTTCCCGATCATCTCCGACCCGGAGCGCAAGGTGTCCGCGCTGTATCAGATGATCCACCCAAAGGCCGATCCCAAGCTGACCGTGCGTGCGGTCTATGTGATCGACCCGAACAAGAAGATCCGCGCCACCTTCACCTACCCGCCCAGCGCCGGCCGGAATTTCAACGAGGTGCTGCGCCTGCTCGATTCGCTGCAGTTGACCGACGGCTACAAGGTGGCGACGCCCGTGAACTGGACCGATGGCGAGGACGTGATCGTGGTGCCCAGCCTGTCGGACGCCGACGCCGACAAGCTTTTCCCCAAGGGCTATACCAAGATCAAGCCCTATCTGCGCACCACGCCGCAGCCAAACAAATAACGATTTCAACATACTGACATGATTTCAGCACCGGCTCCGAATGGGGCCGGTGTTTTTTTTGGTAAAGGGTGCTTGACGTAAAGGTTCCTTTGCGTCACAAGGTCAAGGACGCTTTACAAAGGAGATCCGTCATGGCGCGTATGAACACACTTCGAGTCACGCTGGCCGCAATCGCCGGCGCTGCGGTCGTCACGGCCTGGGCCGGGGTCGGGGCCGCCTATTTCCTGGATGCGCCGCGCAGCATTTTCGTGATCGGCGTGATCATCGCCGCGCTCGCCACTGAAGCGGCGTTCTGGCTCGTCCTGTTCCTTCTGGGCTGGTCGGCTGTCGCCAACCGCCACTGGCTGGTGCGCCTGTTTTCCAAGCAGGCGAAGCCCTCTGACGCCGAGGCGGCGGAGCGGCGGGCATGATCAATCTCGTACCGGAAACCCAAACCGCCCCGCCGGCCGCACGCCGGCGCTATATCTGGCGCTCCATGGGGACTCTGACGATCGCGATGATCAGCGTGCTCGCCCTGGCCTGGCTGACGCCCGAAGGCGGCGTCTGGCCGGTGATCGTCGCCGGACTGCTGGTGGCCGGGCTCGCGTTCGGGGTCTATGAATTTGTCGTGCTCATGCGCGCCCTCGACGAGCTTCAGCAGCGCATTCACATGATGGCGCTGGCCATCGGATGCGGTGGAGCGGTGATGATCATCACGGCGCTGGCGCTGGTGGCGATGGTGTTGCAGTGGGGTCCGCTCGAGCCGGCATTGACGGTCATGTTCGCAGTGGCGGGCTATTATGGCTCGCTCTTTGCGCTCAGCCGCCAATACGCATGAAAACCCGTCCCGTGACGCTGCGCCCCGGTTTTGACAGGCGGCGAGCGGGCGTAACCGACATCCATGGAGAGGCCTGATATGACCTCCAATTCCGACGCGGCGAACGCCAGGCGTTTGCACCCCCTCCGGGCCAGCGGCGCGATCGCACTGATCCTGCTGTTCGCCTTCATCGGCTTTTTCGTCGCCTTCGCCTTCGCCCTGGCTGAGGGTGAAGACTGGATCATGATCGCCATTCTGGGGGGTGGCGCGGTGGGACTGTTCTTCGTGTGGATTCGGGAGAACCACATGGCGATCACCGCCGCCAACGCCGCCCGCCCGGCACGGACAGAGATGCGTACCCTGCGCATGATACCGTTCCAGATCGCCCTGGTGCTTCTGTATGTCGTCGCCGTTCAGGTGTCCGTTCATCATGCGCCCGGCCTGTCCGGGATCATAAAGGGCGCCCTGCAGAGCCTGCCCATCGGCGTGCTCGGCGGATGGCTGGTGGCGTTCATCTATCTCATCGTGGAAAGCGACGAGATGGTGCGCCGGATGCAGACCATCGCAACGGCCATCGGCGCAGGCGCCACGCTGGTGCTGGCCACCGTCTGGGGGCTGGTGGCGATGCATGCCGGTCTGCCAGATTTCCCGTCCGTGTTTCTGTTCCCGGCGTTTGCGGTGTTCTACGCGGTGGCGGGGCTGGTGGTGACGCGGCGGTTCTCATGAACAACCATTTGAAGACCCTGCGCGCCGAGCGTGGATGGAGCCAGGCCCATCTGGCCGAGCTCCTGGACGTGTCGCGCCAGACCATCATCTCGATCGAGAACGGCAAGTATGACCCGTCCTTGCCGCTGGCGTTCAAGATTGCGCGTGTGTTCGAACAGCCCATCGAAGCGATATTTGATGAAGAACCAGGATAATCTTTCCCGCCAGGCAGAAGCCTGGTTCGCCGTCAGACCGGGCTTCGAGGCGCTGGCTGAATATCTGCGCTACAAGCGCTCAGGCGTGAAGACTGCGGCCCGCGAGGCAAGCGAGCGCTTTGCGGCCGGCTTGGATGAGGCGGACGGGGCGCGGGCGCAGGAGCTTGTGCGCGCCCTGCATGAGGGGTGGCGCCAGTTCGGCGAATTGCCGGGGCTTGTCCCCTATCCTGTCACGATGGCTGCCAGCCGCTTGTGCCGGCGTTGGGAGGCTGTAGATCCGAAGGCAGCAGACCCGCTTGTGTTCAGAGCCGGCTTTGAATGGAATCCTGATCTCTACGTCGAGGCGCTGGAGCGTGATCCAACGCATCCGGCGGCTCTGCGCGGCAGGATCATGGATCAATTGCGCCGGGTATCCGATGCCTTCCATACTATTGAGCGCGGGACCCTGTCCGAAGCCGAGACAGAGGTGCGCGCCGCCATGGTGTCGATCAGAACGCTGTGCCGACGGCTCGCGGACCCGCGCCTGACTCTCCAGGCGGACCAGTTCCTGGACCTCTGTGACACCCTTTTGGCAGGTCTCGAGGCCTGGCGCGCGGCGGGCCAGGCGGGTGATTTCACCGGGTACATGAAGGCGCGCGGCATGGAGCTGGGAGCCTTGGCGTGGGTGGGCCATTGACCCTGCGGGCCCTCGTCCGTCAAAGCGGTGCGTTGGACCGGGCCAGCTGTTGACCAAATCCCTTCACGGTTTTACTTGCGCTGCCTAATTCCCTCGCACGTCAGGATACAGATACAAGCGATGACCAATCTCGCCGCGCTCGCCGCCGACGCCAAGGCCTGGCCGTTCGAACAGGCGCGCGCGGTGCTCAAACGGGTCGAGCGCTTCGGCATGACCGGCGGAGCGGTGATTTTCGAGACGGGCTACGGCCCGTCGGGCCTGCCGCATATCGGCACGTTCGGCGAGGTGGCGCGCACCGCCATGGTGCAGCACGCGTTTCGGGTGTTGACCCAAGACGCCTATCCGACGCGCCTGATCGCGTTCTCCGACGATATGGACGGGATGCGCAAAATCCCCGGCAATGTGCCCAATACGGCCATGCTGGAGGCGCATCTGGGCAAGCCCCTGACCGATGTGCCCGACCCGTTCGGCACCCATGAGGGCTTTGCGCAGCACAATAATGCGCGCCTGCGCGCGTTTCTGGACGGGTTCGGCTTTTCCTACGAGTTCTATTCAGCCACCGAGCAATACCGGTCCGGCGCGTTCGACGGCGTGCTCTTGCGCGCGCTGGAGCGGTTTGACGACATCATGAAAGTGATGCTGCCCACGCTGGGGGCGGAGCGTCAGGAAACCTATTCGCCCTTCCTGCCCATCTCGCCCAGCACGGGCCGGGTGCTCTACGTGCCCATGAAGGCCATCGACGCCAAGGCGGGTACGATCACGTTCGAGGATGAGGACGGGACGGATGTGACCCTGCCGGTGACGGGCGGGAACGCCAAGCTGCAGTGGAAGCCCGATTTCGGCATGCGCTGGGCGGCCCTTGGCGTGGATTTTGAAATGTTCGGCAAGGACCATCAGGCCAATGCGCCGATCTATTCGAAGATCTGCCGTATTCTGGGCGTGGAGCCGCCGGTTCAATATGTCTATGAGCTGTTCCTGGACGAGCAGGGCGAGAAAATCTCCAAGACCAAGGGCAATGGCCTGTCTGTGGAGGAGTGGCTGGCCTATGCGCCCCAGGAAAGCCTGGCGCTGTACATGTTCCAGAAGCCGCGCACGGCCAAGAAGCTGTATTTCGACGTGATCCCCAAGGCGGTGGACGAGTACCGCCAGCATCTGGCGGCCTATCCGGGCCAGACGCCGGAGCAGCAGGTGGAGAATCCCGCCTGGCACATCCATGCCGGCGCTCCGCCGGCGGTGGGCGCGCAGATCAGTTTTGCGCTGATGCTCAATCTGGTTTCAGCCGCCAATGCCCGCACGCGCGAGCAGGTGTGGGGATTCATCTCGCGCTATGCGCCCGAGGCCGACCCGGCGCGCGAGCCCTTCCTGGACCGGCTCGTGGACTATGCGCTGCGCTTTTATGAGGACCGGGTCAAAGCCACCAAGGTCTACCGTGCGCCCAGCGACGCCGAACGCGCGGCCATGGAGGGCCTGATCGTGCGCCTGCGCGCGCTGGACCCGGCCGAGACAGACGCCGAGCTGATCCAGACCGAGGTCTATGCGGCGGGCAAGGATGCAGGCTTCGAGAATCTGCGCGACTGGTTCCAGGCGCTCTACGAAGTGCTGCTGGGACAATCCCAGGGACCGCGCTTTGGCGGGCTGGCGGCGCTCTACGGCCTGCCCGAAACCATTGAACTGATCGAGGCCGGGCTGGCGGGCAGACATGAGGCCGGATCCTGACGGGATCCGGCCTCATGTCTGCATAGGGTCCGGTCAGGAACCGGCTACCAGCGTCGCGGCGCCGCGGCGTGTCTGGTGCAGGGCGCCAAGCGCGCTGTGGTCAATCTGCTCGATCGACACCGCCATCATCTGGTCCTCACACCGGGCGCGCTGCTCGTCCTGGGCCACCCGCGTCTGCTCGCCCAGCGGGACCTGTGCGCAATAGGCGTTCACCGACTGAACCAGCGCCTCATAGGCGCGCTCGATGGCAGCCGGACTGGTGAGGCTGGCCCGGTCCAGCTCAAACTCGAACGGGTCCGCATGGGTAGCGGCGCCTGCGGCCAGCGCCAGAGCGGCCGCGCCAATCAGGGATTTGATCATCGCACTCTCCATCAAAGTCCGGACGGCATCGACGGATGTCATCAGTACGTCACGGTACAGTCACAAAACTGTAACCGATCCGAATACGGAGTGAAAGAGGGCGCTGCATGCATGAGCGCAGAGCATTTTAGGCAAAGTAATTCAGTAATTTAGGGGGGTATTGAGTGCGTTTCAACGCGGATGTGGCGTTGAAAAACTGCACTTTTTCGCCGCGCCAGCTTGGGTCTGCGGCCTGAAATCTGGTCTCAGATCAGCTAAGCGCGCTCACCACGCGGCGCTGCGCCTGCATCCTGTGGAAAACTCGGGCTGTGGGCGGTTATCCCGGCTCGCGCGCCAGTGCTTCGGCGTCCGGGGCGGTCAGTTGTGCTCCCGCAGGGCGCTCACGCGCCTCAAGCGCGGCGCGCACTTCGGGCAGGGACAGGACCGCATCCAGGCGCGCCAGCGCGCGGATTCCGTCTGCGCTCATCCCGAACAGCTGCTGGAAGGCCTCAAGCGGTGTCGGTTCGGCAGGGAAGCGGCGCAGGCGCACCGGCTCGCCCGCTTCCAGCCCGGCCAGTTCACGCGCGGCGGCGATGGCGTCCTGAAGCCCGCCCAGCCGGTCCACCAGACCCAGCTCTATGGCCTGAGCGCCGGTCCAGACGCGCCCGCGCGCAATTTCCTGCACCCGCGCCATGGGCAGGTCGCGGCCCTCGGCCACCTTGGTGGTGAAGTCCTCGTAGATTTGCTCGGCCAGGCGTTCGTAGGACGCACGCTGGCTGTCGGTCCAGGGCATGGCCGATGAATTGGCCAGCGCATATTCGCCGCCCACAGCGAGCGGTTCAAGATTGAGACCGATGCGTTGCAGGGCGCCGTCAATAACGATCTTGCCGCCCAGCATGCCGATTGAACCTGTGAGCGTGGCGGCGTTGGCGACGATCAGGTCGGCCGGCGCAGCAATATAGTAGCCGCCTGAAGCCGCGACGCTGCCCATGGACACAATCACCGGCTTGCCGCTGCGCCGCGCGCGCATGACCGAATCCCAGATCTGGTCCGACGCCGTGGCCGATCCGCCCGGCGTGTCGAGGCGCAGCACAATGGCGCGCACGGAGCTGTCACGGGCGGCGGCATCGATGGCGCCCGCCATCCGGTCTGATCCGATCACCTCTTCGCCGCCGAAACCGGCAGAGGGGTCCCCGGAGACGATGGCGCCCTGTCCGGTCACCAGCGCGATGACCGGCCGGTTCTGCTGGCCGCCCGCCGGGCGCTGAGGCGTGCGGGCATAGGTTTCAACGGGCATGAAGCGGGCAGTTCCGGCAACCTGGTTGCGGGCCGCTTCGCGGGCGTCAAAGACCTGGCCGACCCGGTTGACCAGTCCCACCTCATGCGCTCTCAGGGCTGTGTAGGGACCGGCCTCGATCAGGCCGCGCACGACATCCGGCGACTGATTGCGGTCGCGGGCCAGGCCTGTGATGGCGGTCTCGTACAGATCTCCCAGCAGCGACAGCGTTGCCTCGCGATGGGCTTCGGTGAAGCCGGTCTGCGTATAGATGTCAGCGGCGTTCTTGTACTCGTAGAGCTGAACGAATTCGGCCCGGGCGCCGAACTGTTCAAACAGCCCGCCCAGAAACAGGGTCTCGCTGGCCAGGCCCGTCGCAGAGAAGCTGGAGGTGGGCTGCAGCCACAGCTCGCCTGTTCCGGCCACCGCGAAATAATTCATCACGCCCGCGCCTTCAAAGCCCTGCGCATGAATCACGACGAATTTACCCGTGCGGTTGAACGCGTTGAGGGCGCTGCGAATCTCCTCGGCCTGGCCGGGGCTCATGGCGAATTCATTGGCGCGCACAAACAAGCCGGACACGCGGCTGTCGCCGCCAGCGCGCTCGAGCGCATCCACCAGATCAATCAACGCCAGAGGCTGAGAGAACGCAAACGGCGAACGGGACGGCTGATCCATGCGTGGCAGGCGCAGATCGAGCTCCAGCACGATGCCGCTGGCGGGCAGGGAGCGGTCGGCCTCGGTCTGGGCGCTCTGCACGGCGGACGCGATCAGGCCGGACACCATGAGGACGAGGAAGACGCCAATCAGCACGACGCCGATCAGAACGCCGGCGATTGACCCGAACAGCGACATCCAGAAATGCTTCATGATCTTTTCCCGCCCCTGCAACCTGCCGCACGAAGAGCGCAGCGACAGGAAAGCTAGGGCGGGGGCGGGCCCGGGTCGAGCCGTGCGGCCCCTGTGGGAGTGATTATCAAGCGCGGGCGTTGCAAACGGGTGACGAAACCTGTGGCCCCGGTGGGGCGGGCAAGGCCGATGCGGTCGGGAGAAGGGCTGGTCGGAGCAGCAGGATTTGAACCTGCGACCCCCGCCTCCCGAAGACGGTGCTCTACCAGGCTGAGCTATGCTCCGATCAGAGGCGCGGTGTATAGACAAAGCCGCAAGAGGTGGCAATGACCCTGAGGCAGGGTGATTGCAGGGCGTTTCGCATGCCATCGGCGTGTTGCAGCGCAGGACGTTGCATCGGCCTGAAAGGCGGGCTATCTAGCGCGGCCCGTCGCCGGATCGGCAGGGTATTGGGGCGTGGCCAAGTGGTAAGGCAGCGGTTTTTGGTACCGCCATTCCCAGGTTCGAATCCTGGCGCCCCAGCCAATTTCTTTCATTAGCAAGCCCGATGGCGCGTGTGCGCGCTGCACGGGCTGCATTCGCCACGTAGCGGGTTCCTGCATGCCCCGTGCTGTGCTAGCGTGGGAGCAAGTCGGGCGCAGGTGTGTCGTAAATCGGCAATGCTTGCGCCTTAAAACCCCTCGCACGGACTGCTCGGCGGCAAGATGATTGCTGTCAGACAGGTTGATTGATGCGCGCAGCCGGTGCTAGCGTCGCGTCACACGAGACAAGACAGCGGTCAACGCTGCCGGACTGAGGGGATGATGACGAGCATTATGTCCCCACGATATTTTTGTGGCCGAAAGGCTGAATGAGCACGGTGCGCGCCGCATCGCGGGGGGAGCCATTTTCAAGATGGTCCGCCGGAGCGCACTGAAGCGAGGGAAACGGAAGCGCGCGGGCAACCGTTCGCGCCGGCTACTGTGAGGCGAGAAATGTCCAAGACTTTTAAGGCAATCCGCATGGGTATGATTGCGAGCGCAGCGGCGCTCGTCACGGCTGGCGGCGCGTACGCCCAGCTGGACGAGGCGCTTCGGGTCGCGCGTCAGTCCACCCAGGAAGGCGCGCAGGCCCAGGAGCAGATCACTCAGATCGCTGATGCGGCCGACAACGCCGAACGCCAGTATCTGGCGGCGCGCGAACAGATCGAATCGCAACGCATCTTCCTGGAGCAACAGCGGGTCTTCCTGCTGTCTCAGGAAAACGAGCTGAATGCGCTCAGCACCCAGCTTGAGCGGGTCGGTTCCATCGAGGTCGACCTCGCCCCCATGCTTCTGGACATGTATGTGGCTCTCGAAGAGTTCATCAACCAGGACCTGCCCTTCCAGATGTCCGACCGTCAGCTGCGCCTGGACAATATCCAGACCGCTCTGGGCGACTCGAACATTTCCGCCGCTGAGCGCTACCGCCTTCTGCTCAACGCGTACGAGATCGAGATGGGCTATGGCCGCTCGCTTCGCGCCTTCAGCGAAGAAGTGGAAGTCGACGGCGTCCCGCAAGAGGCCGCCGTTCTCCAGATCGGCCGCGTCGCGCTCATCCGCGAGATCGGCAACAATCTTGAGATCCTGACTCAGGACAATCGTGAATGGCGCCCGGTCCCCGGCAGCATGGCTGTCGACGTGGAGCGCGCCTTCCGCATTGCGCGCGAAGTGACCACGCCGGAGGTGTTCGTCGCGCCTCTGCCTGGCCCGACCGACGCGCGCTAACTGGAAAGAGACGGGAGACTTACCGCCATGAAAAAACTGATCAGCATGATCGCAGCCGTCTCGATCGGGGCCGGCGTGCTCGCCGCCCCGGCTTTGGCCGCACAGGAGCGCGAGCCTGTTCGCTCCATTCAGGAACTGCTTGACCGGGTGCGCGCCGACTCGCGTGACGCCGCGGCCGAGAACCAGCGCCGCTTGCAGGAGTTCCGCCAGCGCCGTGATGAGCAATCCGCGCTTCTGCGCCAGGCACAGGGCACGCTGTCGGCCCTGCAGGCCCAGGCGGAGCAAGGCCGGGTTCAGTTCGAAGCCAACAGCGTCGCCATCGCGGAGCTGGATGCCGAACTGCGCGCGGCTCAGGGTGAATACGGCGAACTGTTCGGCGCCGCGCGTCAGGCGGCTGGCGAAGTCGCCGCCCTCATCGAAGGGTCGTTGGTGTCGTCCCAATACCCCCGCCGGCACGATCCGCTGACCGAGCTGGCCGAGTCGCGCACGCTTCCCGATCGCCGCGAACTTGACCAGATCTGGCAGGCCCAGCTCTCCGAGATGCGCGCCCAGGGCGAGGTCGTGACCTATAACGCCCGCGTTGTCGGCCAGAATGACGGCCAACCGCTCCCGGTCACCCGCGTCGGTCCGTTCATCGCCATGGTGGACCGCGGCGGCGCCAAATTCGTTCAGTGGCAGGCCGAGCCGACCAGCCGCACCGCCGGCTACCGCCTGACCGAGCTCAGCACCCAGCCGCCGGGCCGCCTCATGGGCGCCGCCAGCGCGCTGATCAGCGCCGAGCCGGGCGAAATCGTCGGCGGTCCGGTGGATCCGTCCCGCGGCGGTCTGCTGCGCGTCTACCTGGAAGTGCCGTCGCTGACGCAGCGCTTCGAACAGGGCGGCCTGGTCGCCAAGATCATTCTGGCGCTGCTGGTCTTCTCAGCCGCGTTCGGGATATTCCGCCTGTTCGTGCTGCTGGGCGTTAACTCTGCAATCAACGCGCAGAAGCGCCGCTCCACGGCCTCCTCGTCCAACCCGCTGGGCCGCATCATGCTGGCTTATGAAGAGGTCAAGGACCGGCCGGTCGGCACGATCGAGCTCAAGATCGACGAAGCGATCCTGCGCGAGACGCCGAAACTGGAGTTCGGCCTGAACTTCCTCAAGCTGTCAGCCGCCGTTGCGCCTCTGCTGGGCCTGCTGGGCACCGTGACCGGCATGATCCGCACGTTTACGCAGATCACCCTGTTCGGCACCGGCGATCCGAAGATCATGGCAGGCGGTATTTCCGAGGCGCTCGTGACCACGGTTATGGGTCTGATCGCGGCGATCCCGCTCCTGTTCATCCACTCCTTTGCGGCGAGCTTCGCTCGCGGTGCGCAGAGCACGCTGGAAGAGCAGGCGGCTGGCATCATCGCGCGCCACGCCGAAGAGAAGTCCGCGGGCTAGAGGAACAGACCCATGGATCCCATCACCGCCTTCAATAATCTCCAGATGTTTCTGGAACGGGGCGGACCGGTCCTGAACTGGATCATGGCCCTGACGTTCATCATGTGGGCGTTCATTCTGGAGCGGCTGGCCTATTTCAGCTTTGCTCACAAGGGCGTCCGCAACCGGGTGCTCCGTGAATGGGGCGCCCGCGCCGAGCACACGTCCTGGCAGGCCCTGGCGATCCGCGATCAGCTGATCAGCGAGGTCAAGCAAAAGGCCGACCAGAACGTGGAGCTCATCAAGACCCTGGTCGCGGTGGCTCCCCTGTTCGGCCTGCTGGGCACGGTGACCGGCATGGTGTCGGTGTTCGACGTCATGGCGATCCTGGGCTCCTCGGACGCCCGTGCGATGTCGTCGGGCGTGGCCCGGGCCACAATCCCGACCATGGCCGGCATGGTCGCCGCGCTGTCGGGCCTTATGTTCTCGAGTCAGATCGAGCGCATGGCCAAGCAGCGAGTGCACGAGCTCGCCGACGAACTTGAGGTGGACTGACACATGCGACGCAGAAAAAACAGGAGCGCCGACAATTCCGACATCGATATGACACCGATGCTGGATATCGTGTTCATCCTGCTCATCTTTTTCATCGTGACCGCCACCTTCCTCCAGGAAGAAGGCGTGGACATGCGCCCGCCGCCGCCCAGTGATGAGCCTGCCTCGGACAATCCGGTGATCCTTGTTCAGCTGGACAATCAGAACCGTGTGTTCGTGAACCAGGAATCCACCAGTGAATTCCGCGTTCTGGCCGCCGTTTCGCGGCTTCGGGCCGAGCAGCCGCAGTCAGCCGTCCTGATCGAGGTCGCCGATGACGCCCGTCACGGGACCATGGTGATGATCTGGGACGAAATGCGGGCCAACAATATTCCGGTGTCGATCTCGCGTGCTGCGGGTTCGGACGCTGGCAACTGATCCGGCAGGAGGAAGAGTATGGCTCGCCGACAAAGCCGCGTCCGCCAGGATGACGAAGACGTCGAACTGAACATGACGCCGATGCTCGACGTGGTGTTCATCTTGTTGATCTTCTTCATCGTCACCGCCGTGTTCGTGAAAGAGCCGGGCATTGAGGTCGAGCGCCCGGAAACCACTACGCAGGAGCGTGAACGGCCCACGATGCTGATCGCTGTCAATGCCGGGGGCGAAATCTGGATCAATCGGCGTGTCTATGAGCTCGCTGAAGTCCGTCCCCAGATTGAGCAGCTACGCAGCGAGAATCCGCGCGCTGAAGCGATGATCCAGGGCGATCTGGGCGCGCCAGCTGGCACCGTGCTCGATTTGCAGCAATTGCTGATCGAGATGAGCATTCCCGTCACCGTGTCCACTGATGAGCAGGGGTTCTAGAAGCCATGGCAAGCTTGTTCAGGTTGTTGATTGGCGTTCCGGTCGCTGCGGTCATCACGTTTCTTTTGTTCACGTTGATGCAGATCCTTATTTTCCAGGACGAAACGCCGTTGGATGACGAGGCCGAAGAACTGCGGATCACCATTTCTGACGTGGCGGAGGACATTCAGGTGCGCCAGCGTGACCTGACCCTCGATGACGTGCAGCAGGCCGAACCGCCGCCTCCGCCGCCGCAGATTCCCCGCCAAGCCGCTGACGCGCCCAGCGAGGATATGCGCACAACGATGGGCGCTCTACCGGACTTTGATGCGCCCAATCTGACCGGCGACCAGGTTAATTTCGACGTCTCCGATCGTGACGCCCAACCGCTGGTGCGCATCGAACCGCAATACCCGCCGCGCGCCGCAGAGCGGGGCCTTGAAGGCCAGTGCACTGTTCAATTTGATGTGACGCCGGATGGCAATCCGACGAACATCAACATCCTTAACTGCACCAGCACTTTGTTCCAGAGCGCCACGGTCCGCGCTGTCGAGCGGTGGCGATATGAACCGAGGATCGAAGGTGGCAACGCGGTCTGGCGCCGGGGCGTGCAGACGACTTTGGTGTACAATATTGGCGAGTAGGCCGGAACGACGTTGGCGCGGCTCCGTTTCAGCCGCGACCTGCTCTATTCGAGGAGAACGACCATGATGCACGATGCCCGTTCCCTGCCGATGCAAGCGCTGTCGGCGTTCGGCATGTTTGCTGCGGCGGCTGTACTGGCCCTCGCCTCTGTCGCGCCAGCGGACGCGCAGCGCAACCGGAACCAGGAGCAGGGGGAGGAGGATCCGTCAGCCAACCGGCAGATGAGTTCCGAGATCGGCGAGCAGGTCATTCGCGCCCGTGAGGCGCTGGACGCGGAGCAACCGCGTCAAACCATCGAGATTCTGACGGCACTCATGTCGCGTGAAATGACGCCCTATGAGCGGTCCATCGTCCTGCGTATCCGGGGGTCGGCCTACTATCAGGTGGATGACGCCCGCCGCACGATCGATGACTTTCTTGCCGCCATAGCCACAGGCGCGCTTGTCCCTGACGAGATCGTGACGATCAGAACTCAGGTCGGTCAGATCATGATCGTCAATGAGCGCATCAATGAGGGCATTGAGCAGCTGGAGATGGCGATTTCCGGGGGGGCCGAACTTACGGTGCCGCTGGCCCGCCTTATGGCCCAAGCCTATGTGCAAGCGGAGCGTTTCCAGGACGGTCTGCGCTACGCTGAGTTCTTTTATACGAACAATCGAAGCAAGTCTGAAGCCGACTACAACCTGATGCAATACTATTACAATCAGCTTGATCGCACGTCAGACGAGCTGCGGGTTGTGCGAGAAATGCTGAATGCATTCCCTGGGTCGCGCCGCTCCTGGCAAAATTTGCGCGCGCTCTATGCCCGCCTCGACCAGGAAGAAAACTCGTTCGAAACGGCCCGCCTGATGTATCTGAACGGCTTGCTGGAAGAGGAAGGCGAGATCGTCGGGATGGTGGCGTACTACAGCCACTTCCGGAACCCGTATCGCGGGGCGGCCATCCTCGAACGTGAGATCAATGCCGGCCGGGTGCAGCCCACCGAGCGGCACCTCACGCTTCTGAGCAATATGTGGCGTCAGGCTGACGAATTCGAGCGGTCCATCGCGCCGCTGGAACAGCTCAACCGCGTGCGTCCGAGCGGTGAAACCGCCCTGAAGATCGCCGAGGCGCGCTTCCAGATGCGTCAATGGCCGCAGACCGAGCAGACGTTGTCCGCCGCGCTGGATGCGGGCGGACTGTCCAGCACCGAAACCGGCCGCGCCTGGGAGCTGCTGGGCAGCGTGCGCTACCAGCAGGAACGCATCCAGCCGGCCATCGCGGCCTATCGCGAAGCGGCCCGTTACCCCAGCAGCCGCCGCAACGCTGATGGCTGGATCCGCTTCATCAACAGCCAGATCGAAGGCGAGGCCAATAGGGCGCGCCAGCGCGAGCAAGTCGCCATCGACGAATGCCGGCTGACTCTGGACGCCGAACGCCGCTCGCTGGTGCTGACCGGCTCTGTGGGCGAAGATGGACGCGTGCGCTTCTCCTCCATCCCGGAGCGCTGCCAGCGTTACTTCAATATCTTCGGCGATCAGATCCGTGAGCCGGGAATGAACGACGAGGACGCTGCGGCTTTCCGCGAGGAAGTCGAAGCTCGCTCGGCTGCCGCCGCCGGCTAGAGCCGCCGCCAGACCAGGACTGTGACTGACCTGACAGACCCCGCGGCCACGCCGCGGGGTCTTGTCGTTCCGGTGCTTGATTGTGCGGCGCAGCAATCGAGGCGGGTGGATTCGCCACGAATTCGCCCTGAACGCGTATAAATCTTCTGGCTGGTCGTGGGCGGGCGGCGGGCCTGCCCCCAAGGCAAGGGAGAATGCTGATGACCACGCTATCGCCAGCCGCCGCCGGACCCACGATGTCTCCGGCAGGCCTGTTTCGCATTCTGGTTTCCGCTGCTCTGGCGGTGATCATCACGGCAGGCTTGTTCCTGTTGATGGTCGCGCTGATCCATGACGATGCGGCGCCGGCGCCGGACGCGCCTCCGACGCCCCAGATCGATATCTCATTCGATATCGCCGACCGTGATCCCGTCCGCGATCCGCCTCAGGAGATCGCGCCTGTGGAGCCGCCCCCGCCGCTGCCGTCCATCCGCCGGGACACCCAGACCGCCCCCGGCGTAGAGCCGGTCTCCCTGGGACCGCCGCCGATCGAATACACGGTCGGGGCGATCACGCCGCCCATGGTCACATTCACCATTCCGCAGCTGACCGACCGGGTCGAGCCGGTCTATCCGCAGCGGGAATTGTCGCGCGGCATCGAGGGGGCCTGCACGATCCAGTACGACATTCTCGCCTCCGGCCGCACCGCTAATCTTCAGGTGCTCGCCTGTGACAGTGACGGGTTTGCGCGCGCCAGCCTGGCGGCGGTCTCACGCTGGACCCATGCCATGGAGGTCGGCCGCCCGGGCGGCGACATCGTGCGCCGCGGCGTCCAGACCCAGCTTGACTACCGTCTCGAATAATCCGGCCTGATCCGGACGGCGCATACAAAACGGGCGGGTTCCGGTGTGGAACCCGCCCGTCCTGTTCTTATAGCGAAGCCGGCTTAGCCGCCGGTATTGGCGTCGTCTTCGGCTGGCGCCGCGGCGTCCGCTTCAGCCGCCGCTTCCGCCGCCTCGGCGTCGGCCAGACCCACCACCATCAGCGCGAAGGCGAACTCCTCGGCGCGCTCCAGCAGGGAATCAAACCGGCCCGAAGCGCCGCCATGGCCCGCGCCCATATTGGTGCGCATGAGGGTCAGGCCGTCATCGGTGCGCGTGGCGCGCAGGCGCGCGATCCATTTGGCCGGCTCCCAGTAGGTGACGCGCGGATCGGTCAGCCCCGCCGTGGCCAGAACGTGCGGATAGGCCTGGGCGCTGACGCGGTCATAGGGGCTGTAGGACAGGATGTAGTCATAGGCCGCCTCGTCCTCGATGGGATTGCCCCATTCGGGCCATTCGGGCGGGGTCAACGGCAGGGACGGATCGCTCATCGTGTTGAGCACGTCCACGAACGGCACCGCCGCGATGCCGCCGGCGAACATCTCCGGCGCCTGGTTGATCGCCGCGCCCACCAGCAGGCCGCCGGCCGATCCGCCATAGGCGACGATGGAGCCAGCCCGGGTATAGCCCTCATCGATCAGCATCTGGCCGGCGTCGACGAAGTCGTTGAAGGTGTTTTCCTTCTTGTCCAGCTTGCCGTCGAGATACCACTGATACCCCTTGGCCATGCCGCCGCGGATATGGGCGATGGCGTAGATCATGCCGCGATCCACCAGCGACAGGCGCGAGGTGGAGAAGCTGGCCGGAATGGTGATCCCGTAGGAGCCATAACCGTACAGGAGCACCGGCGCCGTACCGTCCAGCGGCGTGCCTTCGCGATAAAGCAGGGTCACCGGGACCTGTTCGCCGTCGCGCGCCGTGGCCATCAGGCGGCGCACGACATAATCGTCGGCATTGTGGCCCGACGGGATTTCCTGACGCTTGATCAGGGTCCGCTCGCGGCTGGCCATGTCATAGTCATAGATTTCGGTGGGCGTAGACGGGCTCTCGTAGGAGAAGCGCAGCCGGTCGACCGCGTACTCGTAGCCGCCCCAGGCGCCCAGCGCATAGGCTTCCTCGTCAAACGCGATCTCGTGCTCGGCGTCATCGGCGAAACGGCGCACGACCAGGCGCGGCAGGGCGTCGGCGCGCTCCAGGCGCACCAGCCAGTCCTGATAGCCGATCAGGCTGGTGACCAGCACACCCGGGCGATGGTCGATGAAGTCGCTCCAGTTCTCCCGGCGCGGGTCATCCAGCGGGGCGGACATGATCTTGAAGTCGACCGCGCCGTCCTGATTGGTCAGCACGAACATCCGCCCGCCAGCTTCGGTCAGCGAGTATTCCACGCCGGTCTCGCGCTGCGACACCAGAAGCGGCTCGGCGGCCGGATCATTGGCGTCAAACAGGCGCAACTCGGACGTGGTGTGGTCATTGGCCGACAGGATGATCCATGAATTGCCGTCGGTCTTGCCGACGCCCAGGAAATAGCCCGGGTCGGATTCCTCGTAGATCAGCTCACGCGTCTCGCTGTCGATGGTCTGGCGATAGACGCGGCGCGGGCGGTTATTCTCGTCGCGCCAGACCCAGTACAGCGTGCGCGAGTCATTGGCCCATTCCAGCGAGCCATAGCTCTCGTCAGTGAGGGTGGCGATGTCCTCGCCGGTCTCCAGATTGCGGATTCGCAGCTGGTAGAATTCCGATCCGGCTGTGTCCACCGCATAGGCAAGCCAGCGATGGTCCGGGGAGTGGTCCACCGCGCCCAGCTGGAAGTAGTCGATGCCTTCGGCTTCGGCGTCGCCGTCGAACACGATCTGCTCTTCGCCGGTCATTTCGCCATCAGGGCCGGCGGCGCGGCGCACATAGACCGGATACTGCCCGCCTTCGCGGTAACGGCTGTAGTAGAACCAGTCGCCATCACGCTCGGGCGAGGAGGAATCGTCTTCCTTGATGCGCCCGCGCATCTCGGCGTACAGGCGCTGCTGCAGCGCGGCGGTGGGGGCCATTACGTCGGAGTAATACGCGTTCTCTGCTTCCAGATGGGCGCGGATATCGGCCTGCAGCACCGACGGATCACGCATCACCTGCTGCCAGTTATCGTCGCGCATCCAGGCGTATTCATCCACTCGCGTGCGGCCCAGCTGTTCGATGGTGAACGGGCGCTGCTCGGCGTCGGGAGCGGACAGTTCAAGGGCGCGCGCCAGAAGGTTCGGCGCGGCGGTCTGGGATGCATCCATATCGGCTCGGGTCTCCGGTTCAGGCGCGTCAGGCGCATCCTGGCAGGCGGCAAGGATCATGGCGGCGCCGGCGAGTGGCGCGACCAGTCGGACAAATGATGTGAACATGAGCAATGCGCCCGGGCGGACCCGGCTCCCTCAAGGCAATGGCGAAGGCGTATTACTCCTCCGGCGCCGGTCGAAAGTCCAGCACCCGTCCGTTCGCGCACCAGCGCTGGCCGGTGGGCGGCGGGCCGTCCCTGAACACATGTCCGCCATGGGCGCCGCAATTGGCGCAATGGAACTCGGTGCGCGGCAGGATCAGCTTGAAATCCCGCTTGGTGCCGACGGCTTCGGCGGACAGCGGTTCGAAGAAGCTGGGCCAGCCGCTGCCCGATTCGTATTTGGCGGCGCTGGAGAACAGCGCTTCGCCACACACCCGGCAATGATAGATCCCGTCGCGCTTTTCCGCGTTCAGCGGGCTGCAGCCCGGCGGTTCGGTGCCTTCATGGAAGGCGATCACGTCGACCTCCGGCGGCAGGTCAGCGCGCAGGCGGGCGATGTCGTCTTTGGACAGGCGGACCATGGCGGTATCCTTCACGCTCAAGCGGCGATCAGGCCCTTCTCTTTCAGCAGAGCCTGCAGCTCGCCCGCCTCGAACATCTCCTTGATGATATCGCAGCCGCCGACGAACTCACCCTTCACATAGAGCTGCGGGATGGTGGGCCAGTCGGAATAGGCCTTGATGCCCTCGCGCACATTCATGTCTTCAAGCACGTTCACCGAGGCGTATTCGACCTTGAGATGGTCAAGCACGCGCGCCACCACGGAGGAGAAGCCGCACTGGGGAAACATGGGATCGCCCTTCATGAACAGGACGATGTCGTTGGACTGGACGGTCTGGCGGATGGAGTCGAGCGTGGCGGGGTCGGTCATGGATGATGTCCTTTATGGAGGCGGCAGGAAAATCTACGGCGCACGGGTTTCAAGGGCGAGAGCATGCAGCTCGCCGCCCATGCGCCCTTGCAGGGCTTTATAGACCAGCTGGTGCTGGCGTACGCGGGGCAGGCCGCGAAACGCCTCGGCCACGACCACCGCCTTGTAGTGATCGCCGTCGCCGGCCAGATCGATGATCTCCACCTGCGCGCCCGGCACGCCTTCGCGGATCAGATTGGCGATGTCATCGGCGGGCATGGGCATGGCGTGGCGCTCCGGCATGGCGTAAAGCTTGACCCCTAGTATATGAGCGCGCGGGCGCGCTTCGCCATGGGGTATGATGAAAATGCTGACCAATCGCCTGTTCTTCGCCGCTGCGTCTGCGGCGATGCTGCTCGCCGCCTGTTCACCGCAGGCCTCCCAAGACAATGCTGCGCCGGCCACAGCCGCGGCGCCCGGCGCTTGCGACGGCGTTGCAGCCCAGCCCTTGCGCGATGTGTGCATCCTGGCAGCTGACGACATGGAAGGCCGGATGGTCGGCTCTGAGGGCGGCGCGCGGGCGCGCGCCTATGTGCTGTCGCGCTTTGAGGCGATCGGGCTGGCGCCGGCCGAGGGCGGCTATGAGCAGGCCTTCGCCGTGGCGCGCCCAATGGACCTGCGCGAACGCGACAACCTGACCGCGGATATTCCCGGCATCAATCTGATCGGCGTGATCGAGGGCGAGGACCCGTCCATCGCCATGGTGGTCACCGCCCACTACGACCATATCGGCATGAATGAGCAGGGCGAGATTTTCAACGGCGCCGATGACAATGCGTCCGGCGTCGGCGGCCTGCTGGCGGTGGCAGAGCATTTCCTCGCCAATCCGCCGCGCCATAATGTGGTGATCGTCGCGCTCGACGCGGAAGAAGGCGGGCTGGACGGGGCGCGTCACTTCGTGGCCAACCGGCCGGAAGGCATTGGCGAGATCGCCTTCAATCTCAATCTCGACATGCTGGGCTATAGCGATACCGGGCGCCTGTTTGCGGTCGGCTCCTACCACACGCCCGAACTGGTCGGGTTGATCGAGGCGGCGGCGTCGGAGTCTGCGGTAGAGCTGCTGGCCGGCTATGACAGGCCCACCGAGAACCGGCGCGATGACTGGACCATGCTGTCCGACCACGCCGCCTTCCACCTGCAGGGCATTCCCTTCCTGTATCTGGGGGTGGAGGACCATCCTTATTATCACACGGTCAATGACACGTTCGACATCATCATGCCGGACTTCTATCTGGGCGTGGTGGACACAGCGGTCGATGTCGCCGTCCGCGCTGACGCGATGCTGAGCGAACTGGCGGACATCCGGCGGGCGCGCGCCGAACCTGCCAAGTAGCCTGTCGCCTCATGGCTGAACGAAAACTGGCCGGGCGCGCAAGCGCCCGGCCAAGTCTTTGATGCGGCGCAATATTTCGCAGCATTACAGGAAATTCACACAAAAATGAACACTGTTCACTTTTCAAGCGGCGGTGAGCGTACTAATTTGCTTGGACAAATTGTCAGGGCCGGGATTGGCCCACATAAACCAGGAGACCTCCCCATGACCGCTCTCGTCCGTGTGCTGTTCGCTGGCGCCGCATTGAGCCTCGCCGCGATCCCCGCCGTGCAGGCCCAGGATTGCTCGGCTGCGCCGGCCTTTGTCAGCGTATCCACCGCCAACGCCAATGTGCGCGCCTCGGCCAGCCGTATCGAGCGCAGCGACTGGGCGACCGCCGAGCACTTCGCCCGCTCCGCGATCAACTCCGGCACCACCAGCCGCAACAAGGCCGCCGCTGCGGTCAATCTGTGCGCGGCGCTGGCCAATCAGGGCAGCGAAGGCGCGGCGGATGCCTGCAACGACGCCGCCGAGCGCACGGGCGGATCGTGGGAAGCCCACACCAATCGCGGCGCGGCCCTGTGGCTGGCCGGCGATCAGGCGGGCGCGCGCACGGACTTTGCCCGCGCCGGTGAACTGGCGGGCGGCGAGACCGCCGTGCAGGCCAATCTGGCCCTGGCCGCCTGCACCAACTAACGCCGGCTGAATACGATGAATTGAAAAGGCCGGAGCTTCGGGGCTCCGGCCTTTTTCGTTCTGGCGACGACCTGAGAGCCTATTCGGCGGCGATCGCCGTGGGCTCGCCGGCCATCAGGCGGGGCAACCAGTTTTCATGGGCCTGTTTGAGCGCGATGAGATCGATGCTGTGGGTTCCGTTGATCGACACATGGCGACCGCCCGCCAGACCCACCACGCTGACCGGCACGCCTGCGGTCAGCGCATTGGCGCGGATCGTTTCCGCCGTGGCGGCGGCGGCGGCGATGAGATAGCGCCCCTGATCCTCGCCGAACATCCAGGCGAAGGCGGGCAGGGCGCCTGAGTAAGCCAGCTTGATCCCTACGCCCGAGGCCATCGCGATCTCCGCGGCGGCGCAGGCCAGGCCGCCATCCGAGATATCGTGGACCACTTTCGCCCGCCCGGCGCGAATTTCGGCGCGGACAAAATCGCCATGGCGCTTCTCCGCGGCCAGGTCCACGCGCGGCGGGGCGCCGTCCTCGCGCTCCTCAATATGGCGCATATAGAGCGAGGCGCCGAGCGCGCCGTGGGTGTCGCCCACCAGCAGGACCACATCGCCCTCATTCATGGCGCCAAACCCGGCGCGCACGGTCACGTCCGGCAAAAGCCCCACGCCGCCGACGGCCGGCGTGGGCGGGATCGCCTTGCCGTCGGTCTCATTGTAGAGCGAGACATTGCCCGACACGACCGGGAAGGCGAGGACGCGGCAGGCCTCGGCCATGCCTTCGACACAGCCGACAAACTGACCCATGATTTCCGGCCGCTCAGGGTTCCCGAAATTGAGGCAGTCGGTGATGGCTATGGGATCGGCGCCCACGGCGGTCAGATTGCGCCAGACTTCCGCCACGGCTTGCTTGCCGCCCTCAAACGGGTCGGCGGCGCAATAGCGCGGCGTGCAGTCCGTGGTGATGGCCAGCGCCTTGTTCGTACCGTGCACGCGCACGATGGCCGCATCCGCCGAGTCTTCGGAGCTGGCCGCGGTGTCGGCCATGACGTGGCGGTCGTACTGGCTCCAGATCCAGCGCTTGGACGCCATGTCCGGCGAGCCCATGAGCGCCAGGAGGGCCTCGCCCATATGCTCGGGCGCGCGCAGGGTCTTGGCGTCGATGCTGGCGCGCGCTTCGGCGGGGAACCAGGGGCGCTCATACTTGGGCGCCTTCTCACCGATCGGATCGAGCGGCAGGTCGCACACCACCTCGCCCTTATGGCGCAGCACCAGGCGTCCATGAGGCGCGATCACGCCGATGGTGGCCACGTCCAAATCCCATTTGCGGAAGATCGCCTCGGCCACATGCTCGCGGCCCGGCTTGACGATCATCAGCATGCGTTCCTGGGATTCCGACAGCATCATCTCATAGGCGGTCATGCCGGTTTCGCGCTGGGGCACATGGTCGAGATCGAGCTCAATGCCCAGCCCGCCGCGCGAGGCCATCTCCACGCTGGAGGAGGTCAGGCCCGCCGCGCCCATGTCCTGGATCGAGCTGATGGCGTCTTCGGCCATCAGCTCAAGGCACGCCTCGATCAGCTTTTTCTCGGTGAAGGGATCGCCGACCTGGACGGTGGGGCGCTTTTCTTCAGAACCCTCGCCGAACTCGGCGCTGGCCATGGTGGCGCCGTGAATGCCGTCGCGTCCGGTCTTGGCGCCGACATAGAGCACCGGGAAGCCGGATTCGCGCGCGGCGGCAGTGAAAATCTTGTCGGTGTCGGCGATCCCCACCGCCATGGCGTTGACCAGGATATTGCCGTTATAGCCCTTGTCGAAATTGGTCTCGCCGCCGACCGTGGGCACGCCCACGCAATTGCCGTAGCCGCCAATGCCCGCTGCGACGCCCGCCACCAGCTGGCGGGTTTTGGGGTGTTGGGGATCGCCAAAGCGCAGCGCATTCATCAGCGCCACCGGGCGTGCGCCCATGGTGAACACGTCGCGCAAGATCCCGCCTACGCCTGTGGCTGCGCCCTGATAGGGCTCGATAAAGCTGGGGTGGTTGTGGCTCTCCATCTTGAAGATGGCTGCCTGGCCGTCGCCGATATCGATCACGCCGGCGTTTTCGCCGGGGCCGAAGATCACCCGCTCGCCCTTGGTGGGGAATTTCGCCAGATGCACCCGGCTCGACTTGTACGAGCAGTGCTCCGACCACATCACCGAGAAAATCCCCAGCTCGACGAGGTTCGGCGCCCGTCCCAGCTCACGCAAGATGATCTCATACTCATCCGCCGTGACGTGATCGAGCGCGATCTCCGGCGTGATTCCGGGGGCGTAGCGGTTTGTGTCGGTCATGAGCTTTTACCCGGCTGCCTGAGTTGCGCACAGTTTTGTGCGCACACTATTGATCTTTTCGCGTCTGACGCTAAACTGTGCTTCAGTCGATGCATGAACGGAAAGGAATTCATCCGGCGTGCACGCACTTATGCCCGCGCTCACGGCTTGCCGTTCGAGGTGTCTCCGGAGCGGGGCAAGGGCGGCGACCAGCTGATCCGCGTCGGCGGACGGCCCACCACCGTGAAGTCGGGCGAGATCGGCGCCGGCCTGCTGCACAAGATGTTGCGCGATCTCGCCATCCCCAAAGACGGTTTCTAGGAGACCAGAATGACCGATCATCTCGTCTACGCCTACCCGGTCAGCCTTGAACCGGACGAGGACGGGCGCTTTCTGGTCACCAGCGCGGACTTTCCCGAACTGGCCACTGACGGCGCCGATGACGCCGAGGCGCTGGAGAACGCGGCCGACGCGCTGGATGTGGTGCTGCGCGAACGCCTGCGTGTTGGCGATGAGATCCCCGCGCCGCGCGCCTGTCAGGCAGGCGAGCGCACAATTCCGGTTGAGCACGTCACGGCCTACCGCATGGTCCTGTCCCAGTGGGCTGGCGCCTACGGGCGCGGCGCCCAGATTGAGTTGGCGCGGCGCCTGGGCAAGGGCGAGACCCATGTCCGGCGCCTGCTGGCTCCCGAAGGCGGCGCGCGTGTGGAGAGCCTGGTGGAGGCGCTGCGGGCCGTGGGATGGGCGCCGGCCCCATCGGTCGGCCACGCTGCGGTGCGCGCAGCCGGATAGCGGGTGCGGACGCAAAGCGGCCATCACCCCTTCCCCAGAACGCTCTCGAACACGCCCAGCCCGTCGGTTCCGCCATGGATCGGGTCCACGGCGCGCTCGGGGTGGGGCATCATGCCCAGAACATTGCCCGCGCCATTGGTGATCCCGGCAATGTCGCGCGCCGAGCCATTGGGATTATTGCCATAGCGGAAGGCGACCTGGCCTTCGCCTTCCAGCCGGTCGAGCGTGGCGTCGTCGGCGAAGTAATTGCCGTCATGATGGGCGATAGGGATGACCAGCTCGCTTGATCCGGGATAGGCGCGGGTGAAGCGCATATTGGCGCTTTCCACATAGAGCGGCGTTTTCTCGCAGATGAAGCGCAGGCCGGCATTGCGCATCAGCGCGCCAGGCAGGAGCCCCGCCTCGATCAGGATCTGGAAGCCGTTGCACACGCCCAGCACCGGCGTGCCGCCTTCGGCGCGCCGCACCAGATCGCCCATGATGGGCGAGCGCGCCGCGATGGCGCCCGAGCGCAGATAATCCCCGTAGGAAAACCCGCCCGGGATCATGATGAAATCCAGGCCCTCGGGCAGGCTGGATTCGCCATGCCAGACCATGGCCGGGGCCACGCCGGTGACGCGCTCGATCGCCACGGCAGCATCGCGGTCGCAGTTTGAACCGGGGAAGACGATGACAGCGGTTTTCATGAGCGCAGCGTTTAGCAGGCGAGTCGCGCCTTGGCGAGCGCTTCGCGCGCGCCGGGTTCAGCTTGGCGCGTCGAATGGAAAACTGGTCACAGCCCCCTGCGACGCCGAGCGCACCAGCGCGGCGTATTTGGCGTAGGCGCCGGTGGTGTAGCGCGGCTTGGGCGCGATGAAGCCGCGCGCCATGCGGGCGGACAGATCAGCGTCAACATCAAGGCGCCGGCCATCCACATCAATGGTGATCACATCGCCATCGCGGATGAAGGCCAGCGGCCCGCCGCGCGCCGCTTCCGGCGCCACATGGCCGACCATGAAGCCGTAGGTCGCGCCGGAAAACCGCCCGTCCGTGATCAGCGCCACGTCGTCGCCTAGGCCTGCGCCCTGGATGGCGGCGGTAACCGCCAGCATTTCGCGCATGCCGGGCCCGCCCGCCGGTCCCTCATAGCGGATCACCACCACATCGCCTTTCTGGATGCGGCCCTGATTGACCGCCTCGAAACAGGCTTCCTCGCTATCGAACACCCGGGCCGGGCCGGACACGAAAAGACGGTCATGGCCGGCCAGTTTCACGACGCAGCCATCAGGCGCGAGATCGCCATAGAGCACGCCGAACCCGCCGCGCGCCTTCACCGGATCAGCGGCGCTGCGGATCACGTCCTGGCCGGGGGTTTCTTCAGCCAGGGCGGCTTCTTCAAACAATGTGCGTCCCGTGATGGTGGGCGCATCGGTGAGGTGGCCCGATTGCTCAAGGCGCTGGACCAAGAGCCGCGTGCCGCCCGCTGCGCTCATGTCCGGCGCCATGTATCGCCCGCCGGGTTTGAGATCGGCGATCACCGGCGTGGCGCGCGAGATGGCGTCAAAATCATCGATATTGAAGGCGTCTGTGGGCACGCCGGCCTCGCGCGCGATGGCCAGCAGATGCAGCACGGCATTGGTCGAACCGGCGGTGGCCGTCACGGCGGTGGCGGCGTTCTTCAGCGAGGTTGGCGTGATCAGGCTGCGCGCATTCCGTCCGGCATTGAGCGCTTCGACCACCAGACGCCCCGCCGCCTCGGCGGCTTTGGGCTTGTCGGGGTGCACGGCGGGCAGGTCATTGAGCGCCATGTCGCTGAGGCCCAGCACGCTCAGCGCCAGCGCCATGGTGTTGGCAGTGAACTGGCCGCCGCAGGCGCCCGCGCCGGGGCAGGCGGCCTTCTCCACCTCGATCAGCTCGGCTTCGCTGATGCGCCCGGCGGCGCAGGCGCCGACGGCTTCGAATACGTCCTGAATGGTCAGGTTCTTGCCGCCCAGCTTTCCCTGCATGATCGAGCCGCCATAAAGGATGACGCTGGGCAGATCGAGGCGGGCCGCGGCCATGGCGGCGCCGGGCAATGTCTTGTCGCAGCCCACCAGGAACAGCACTGCGTCGAGGCAATGGCCGCGCACGGCGAGCTCGGCCGAATCGGCCACGCAATCGCGGCTCATCAGGCTGGCGCGCATGCCTTCAGTACCCATGGCGATGCCGTCGGTGACCACGATGGTGTTGAAATCCACCGCCGTGCCGCCCGCCGCCTCGATCCCGGCGCGGGCATGATCGGCGAGACCCGCCAGATGCATGTTGCAGGGCGTGACGCTTGTCCAGGTGTTGACGATGGCGATCATCGGCTTGGCGAGCCGCTCATCATCGAAACCGGCAGCGCGCAGCATGGCGCGGGCCGGAGCGCGGGCCGGGCCCTGGATCAAGGTGTGGGAGGGGCGCTTTTCGGTCATGACAGGGCGGGCTCTTCCAGTGTTTCGAGATGGCGGGCGAGGGCGGCAAGCTCCGCCTTCGCCTGGGTCGCGCTTGACGGGCGCGACAGAACGGCCTCCAGCGCCGGGGGCGGGGCGATGGCGCGCCCGATGAGGGGCTCGACAATGTCGGCGAATTTGTAGGGATGGGCTGTGGCAGCGACGATCCACGGGCGGGCGTCGCGCGTTGCAGGGTCAAGGCGCGCAAAGGCTTCTGCGCCGGTGGCCGAGTGGGGGCACCAGACATAGCCTGAACGGACATACTCGCTGATGATGCGGGCGCGGATCGCATCGTCGTCGACTTGCTCCACCCGTACATCGCCCGCCCCGGCGGGCAGAGCTTCCAGCCGCTCGAAATTGCTGGGCGCGCCCACATCCATGGCGTTGGCGAGCGTTGCGACGGACGCCCTCGGCTCATACATCCCGCTGGCGGCCCAGTCGGCGAGCGTTCCATTGGCGTTGGTCGCCAATACGATCGGCCCGATGGGCGCGCCCATGGCGCGGGCGTAAAGCGCGGCGACGCCATGTCCAAGATTCCCGGTGGGGATGATCAGGCCGGGTGCCATGCCGGTACGGGCGAAAACCTGCGCGCAGGCGCGGGCCAGATAGGCGCCCTGGGGCAGGAGCCGGGCGAGATTGATCGAATTGGCGCTGGTGAGCCGGTGGCGGGCGGCTAGGTCCGCATCGGCGAAGGCGGCTTTCACCAGCGCCTGGCAGGCGTCGAAATCGCCCTCGACCTCCAGTGCGCTCACCGGCGCATCCCAGCAGGTCAGCTGGTGGCGCTGGAAGTCGGAGACGCGGCCCTTTGGGAACACGATCACGGCGCGCACGCCGGCGCGCCCCTCTGCGGCGCATCCCACCGCCCCGCCGGTATCGCCCGAGGTGGCGGCCAGCACGGTGCGCGGATGCTGAGCGTCGGACAGGCGGCTGAGGCAGGCCATCAGGAAGCGCGCGCCGAAATCCTTGAAGGCGCCCGTGGGGCCGTGAAACAGCTCCAGCGCCATCAGGCCGGGCTGGGCCGGGTCCGGCATCACCTGAGGCGCGTCAAAGTCGAAGGCCTCGGCGCACATCATGCTCAGCGAAGAGGCGAGCCTGCCGCCAGCCACGAAGGGTTCCAGCAACAAGTGCGCGGTTTCCGCGACGCTTTCCGCGCCGGTAAGCTCATTCAGGACGCTTTCGGGCAGGGACTCGGGCCTGAACAGACCGCCATCGCCCGCCGTTCCGGCGAGGATGGCGTCTTCAAACCGGACCGGCGAACCGCCCCCGCGTGTCGAGACGAAGTTCACGCCGCCGCCTCCGCGACCTGCTCGATGCGAACACCGGCGCTATCCAGCGGCGCGCGATAGGCCTGCGCCTGTCGCCCGGCGCGTTTGAACGCGGCGGCCATGGACGCTTCCACCATGTCCGCGTCGCCGGAGAGCGCCCAGGCGAAGACCGACGGGCCGGACCCGGAGAAGGAACAGCCCAGCGCGCCGGCGTCCATCGCCGCTTTCTTCACCGCAGGCAGTTCGGGCAGGAGGTATTTGCGCTGGGGCTCGATCAGGATGTCCTCAAAACCCGCCCGCACCAGATCGAGATCATGGATGGCGCAGCCCAGGGTGAAGGCGCTGATGCGCCGGGCGTGCTCCACGGCGGTGTGAAGCGGTACTGACGGTTTGAGAATGCCGCGCGCGGCGCGGGTCTCGATCCGGGCGTCGGGATGCAGCAGGATCGCCACCAATCCCTTGGGGGCTGGCAGGCGCCGGATCAGCGCCGGGTCGAGGCGCGCCGCGATCACCAGCCCGCCATGCAGGCTCGCCATGACATTGTCCCAGGGTGGCGGGTCAGCCGACACCGCCTCGCCTTTCAGGGCGAAGGGCAGCAGGTCGTCCACCGCGAACGGCGTGTCGAGCAGGGCGTTCACGGCGGCGGCGGCGGCGACCGCAGAGGCGGCGGACCCGCCCATCCCGGCGCTGAGCGGCACGCCTTTGTGGATGGAGACGCGCACGCCGAACTTGGCGTGCGCCTCAGACAGGACGGCGCCGGCGGCCGTCAGGGCGGTATTGGCTTCCACGCGATCGGGAAGAAAATCCACGAGCCCGCTAACCGAGCCCAGGGTCACGCCGGACCCCCGGACGCGTTCGGCGGTAACGGTGTCGCGCACGGCGTCAAAGGCCTGGCCCAATACGTCGAACCCGACCGAGACATTGCCGATGCTGGCGGGCGCGCTGGCGGCAGCGGACTGGATCATGGGTCAAACTCCTTCAGGCGCTGGCGGCGAGCGCTGCGCGTTCGGGCGCATCACACGCGCAAGCGCGCGCAATGTCCATCACGTCTGCAAACACCGACGCCGCCGTGGGCCAGCGCCCGGCGCCCTTGCCGTAGAGGGCGTGCACAGAACCATCGGCCAGCGTGACCACAAACCGGTTCTCCTCATTCACGGCGCCGGCCAGCGGATGGGACGCGGGTACGCTCATCACGCGCACGCTGGCTTCCACTGATCCGTCGGCGTTGAGGGCGCAGCGCCCGATCTGTTTGAACACGTCGCCCTTGGCCGCCGCTTCGGCCAGGCGCTCTGGCGTGGCGGCGCGCAGGGACTCTTTGGCGATCGCCTCCGGCGCCACATCGCGCCCGAAGGCTTCGCGGATCAGAAGAGAGAGTTTGTCGGCGGCGTCATGCCCGTCCACATCGGCGCTGGGGTCGGCTTCGGCGAAACCGAGGCGCTGGGCTTCGGCCACGGCGTCATCGAAGGCGGCCCTGGCGCGCAGGCGGCTGAGAATGAAATTGCCGGTGCCGTTCATGACGCCTTCGACGCTCACCACGCCGCGGGGTTTAAGCCGCTCCAGCGCTTCGAGAATCACCACCCCGCCGCCGACGCTGGCGGCGTAGTGCAGGCGGCGTCCGGCTTTGCGGGCGCCGGCCTGAAGCGCGTCATAGCGCGCCGCCAGGGCGGCCTTGTTGGCGGTGACGACGTGGGCGCCGCCCGCCAGCGCCCGCAGCATCAGATCGGCGGGCTGGTCGATGCCGCCCATGGCCTCGATCACCAGATCCGGATTGTCCGCCAGCGCGGCGTCCGCGTCAGCGGTGAAGGCGGCGCGCGCATCTCCGGCGCGGCGCTCGGGGCGGCGCACCAGGACCGGGTTGACCGCAAACAGGTCAGGCCGGGCGAGCATATGGTCCAGCACGCCCGATCCTACCGCGCCACAGCCCAGCAGCGCCACGCGCAAGGGCCGGGTGCGCACGGGCGCGCCGATCACGGCAGGGCCCGGCGCGATGCGGGTGGCGTGGCCGGCGCCCATGGCGGCGATCTCGATCTCCAGACCGGCGGCGCGGGCGGCCTCGATGGCCTTGGGCTGGATCAGGCCCCGGCTGGCTTTGAGCGCGGCGTCATAGTCCAGCCGGTCATAGCGCCGCGCCCCCGGATCTCGCGCCGGATCATCGGTATAGACCCCGTCCACATCCTTGATCAGGCGTACCCGGCGCGCCCCGGCCTGCGTGGCGAAGAACACCGCGGTCAGATCAGTCCCGCCCCGGCCTAGCGTCACCGCGCCATGGCGTTCATGACCAGCGGTGAAGCCGGGCAGGACCACCGCCTCCACATCGCCAAGCGCGGCGTGGAGGCGGGCGCGGTCGAGACGTACGAGGTCCGCATCCAGCGGGTCGCCTTCGGCTTCCAGCGCGATCTCGTGGGGATCGAGGACGCGGGCGCGCACGCCCAGCCTTGCGAGCTCCAGCCCCATCAGCGCCGCCGAGCGGTATTCGCCCAGCCTGACCAGACGCGCCGTCATGGCCGGGCAGGCGCTTGCACCGGCGGCTTCAGCCTCGGCGAACAGGGCGTCGGTCTCGCCGTGGAGGGCGGAGACAATGATGATCACGGTCTCGCCGGCGCGCACGTGGCGGTAGGCTTCAGCGCCGGCCGCGGCGTAGTCAGCCTTGGCGGTCAGCACCGAGCCGCCGAATTTCAGCACGCAGAGCGGGCGGGCGGCGGATAGGTCGGGAGCGGCGTCCATGATCGTCAGGTCCTTGTTCGATAAGCCGGAATTCAGCCAAGAAAAAACCCGCTGCCGGGGCCGGAAGCGGGTCGGGTCGGTCAGGTGTGAGTGTCTTGCCTCAGCCCGCGCCGCACCGCCCGCCCATAATCGTGGTGGTGGAGGTGGTCGCAGTTGTGGAGCGGATAAGGAGGCCGGACGACATGACGCCAAGACCGGCCAGCGCTACGGCGCTTGCCAGATCAAGACCACGAAGGACGGCGGCCCGAGCCATGTCGAACTCCAACGAATTGCGCTGCACGTGCTCAGCGCTTGGCCCTACGATGGGCGGCATTTCTGCAGCGCGTCAACCGGCCTTATGTTGCCCGAAAGCCACAGTTTCGGGGGCGGTCTGCGAAAATCAGGCAGCAACACATTGATATAAATTACGAAATATTTTTTCCCAAGGTCCGTACATTTTCCCGGTTGCCAAGGAGGCGCTATCGCCCTTAGCCTTTCCAACAGATCGGCGAGGCCGCACATGCAGCATCGCCGGGTCAGCCGCGTTCAGGATCGTCCTGGACGCCCAAGCAATCGAGACGGCCCGCCATGCGCGACGCGAAGGCCATTGCGAAGACTGCAGACGCCCGGTTCAAAGCCGTGGCGCTGTCTTCGTTCGTCCTTCTCGTCGTCGTGCTTATTACCTCCCTTCGCGGAGCGGTGGCGCCTGTCTGACGGAAGCTGAAATTTCCCCAAGACGCCAAGGACCCCCGCTCCCCGAGCGGGGGTTTTTTCTTGTCCTGACTTTCACACCGGAGACTGACAATTGACCCGCATCTACACCGAAGACGACGCCAAGGCCGAGGCGATCCAGCCCGGCCCCATCGCCATCATTGGCTATGGCAGCCAGGGCCGCGCCCATGCCCGCAATCTGCGGGACAGCGGCCATACGGTCATTGTCGGCGCCCACCCCGGCGGCAAGGCGGCCACGCGGGCTGCGGCGGACGGGTTTGAGGTGTTCACCCCCGCAGATGCAGCCAAGCGCGCCACTTTCATCGCCATGCTGACCCCGGACATGACCCACAAGTCGGTCTACGAGACCGATATCGCCCCCAACATGACGCCGGGCGAGACGCTGATGGTCGCCCACGGGTTTTCCATCCATTACGGCCAGGTGCGCCCGCGCGCCGATATCGATGTCGTGCTGGTGGCGCCCAAAGGTCCGGGCGATCTGGTGCGCCGGGAATTCGAGATCGGGCGCGGCGTGCCCAGCCTGTTCGCGGTCTGGCAGGATGCGTCGGGTGAGGCGCGCGAGCGGGCGCTGGCCTATTGCAAGGGCAATGGCGGCACGACGGGCGGCGCAATCGAGACGACCTTCGCCGAAGAGACCGAGACAGATCTGTTCGGCGAGCAGGCGGTGTTGTGCGGCGGCGCCAGCGAGCTGGTGGCAGCCGGATACGACACGCTGGTGGAGGCGGGCTACCAGCCGGAAGTCGCCTATTTCGAATGCCTGCATGAGCTCAAGCTGATCGTTGATCTGATGTATGAGGGCGGATTGGCCCGCATGCATGACTTCATCTCGGAGACCGCTAAATACGGCGATCTGGTCTCGGGTCCGCGCGTCATCAATGCCGAGACCCGGGCGCGGATGCGCGAGGTGCTGACCGACATTCAGTCCGGCGCCTTCGCCCGCGACTGGATCCTGGAAAATCAGGCCGGCAAGCCGCGCTATGACGCCCTGCTGCGCCAGGACCTGGAGCAGGACATCGAAAAGACGGGTGCGCGTCTGCGCGCCCGCATGGCCTGGCTGCAGCCCGGCGCCAATGCCGGTCAGGCGGAGTAGGGCCATGCTGACCGCCGCCGCCCCGCCGCCGCACGACACGGCCCCGAAACCCTCCGCCCGCACCGGCGCCCATCTGGTTGTCGAGGCGCTGGAGCGCGAGGGCGTCGATTATGTGTTCGGCTATCCCGGCGGGGCGATCATGCCGGTCTATGACGCGTTGCCGGGCTCGCGCCTGAAGCACGTGCTGGTGCGCCATGAGCAGGCGGCGGCGCTGGCGGCCGACGCCTATGGCCGGGTGTCGGGCGAGCCGGGCGTGTGCCTGGCCACGTCCGGGCCGGGCGCCACCAATCTGATCACCGGGATCGCCAACGCGTTCATGGATTCAGTGCCCTTGGTGGCGATCACCGGTCAGGTGGGCACGTCGCTGATGGGCACCGATGCGTTCCAGGAGATTGACGTGTTCGGCGTCACCCTGCCGATCGTGAAGCATTCTTTCATTGCGCGCAGCGCAGCCGACATCCCCCAGATCTTCGCCGAAGCGTTTGCTCTGGCGAAGGGCGGGCGGCCGGGGCCGGTCCTGATCGACCTGCCCAAGGACGTCACCCAAGCCCTCGGGCCGTTCCCCCCAGCGGGACCGGCGCCGGCGCCCGCCGCTTATGCATCGGCCGATCCGGCGTCCATGCGCGCTGCCGAGGCCATGATCCGCGCCGCGCGCCGCCCGGTCCTGTATTTCGGCGGCGGCATCGCCATCGCCCGCGCCGAAGCGGCCTTGCGTGATTTCCACGACCGCACCCGCATCCCGGCGGTGGCGACGCTGAAAGGTCTGGGCGGCCTGCCCACAGAGCGCGAAGATTTCCTGGGCATGCTGGGCATGCACGGCACGCGCGCGGCCAACACGGCGGTGATGGAAAGCGATCTGTTGATCTGTGTGGGCGCGCGCTTTGATGACCGCGCCACGGGCAAGCTCGACACGTTCGCGCCGGGCGCGCAGGTCATCCATATCGATGGCGACGCGTCGGAGATTTCCAAGCTGCGCCGCGCCAATGTGGCGCTGCCCGGCGATATCGCGGCGATCCTCGCGGCGCTGGATCCGGGGCGTCTCGACATTGCCGCCTGGCGTGCGCGTTGCGCCCAGAACGCCGCCGACTGGGCTTTCCGCTATGACGCGCCGGGCGCGGGCGTCTACGCCCCGGCCTTGCTGAACGAGTTGTCGCGTCAGGCCGGCGACCGTTTCATCGCCACCTGCGATGTGGGCCAGCACCAGATGTGGGTGGCCCAGCATTGCCGCTTCTCACGGCCCCAGGCCCACCTGACCAGCGCCGGCCTGGGCGCCATGGGCTATGGCATTCCGGCGGGCATCGGCGCGCTGTTCGCCGAGCCGGACGCCACGGTGGTGACGGTGACCGGCGACGGCTCGATCATGATGAATATCCAGGAGCTGGCCACGCTGCGCCGCTACGGCCTGCCGCTCAAGATCGTGCTCTTGGACAATTCCCAGCTGGGCATGGTGCGCCAGTGGCAGGAGCTGTTCTACGAGCATAATTTCTCCGAGGTCGACCTCTACGACAATCCCGATTTCGCCGAAGTCGCCCGCGCCTTCGGGATCGAGGCGTTCACCGTGGACCGGCGCGTGGACGTGCCCGGCGCGATCGACCGCCTGCTCAACACCCGCGGGCCGATCCTGGCCCATGTGCGCATCGACCCGGCCGAAAATGTCTGGCCGCTGGTGCCGCCGGGCAAATCCAATTTTGACATGATGGAGGCCTCATGACCTGCCGCATCGATATTGATTTTCGCCCCGGCGAGGGCGCGGTGCTGCGCCTCATCGGCCTGGTGGAGCGGCGCGGCTTTGTGGTGCGCGCCCTGACCCTGCCCGAGACGCGGGCCGGCGCCTCCGCGCGCCTGACCCTTCACCTGGCGCCGCGCGATGCGGGCCGCCGGGTGGAGACGATCTGCGCCCAGCTGGCCAAAATGTATGAGGTCGAGGCGGTGGCGTCGGCTGAGCCCCAGCTCCAACCCCAGCCGCTGGAGGCGGCGTCATGAGTGACCGGGTCATTATTTTCGACACCACGCTGCGCGATGGCGAACAGGCGCCCGGCTTCTCCATGAGCGAGGCCGGCAAGCTGAAAATGGCCAAAGCGCTGGCGGCGCTGAAAGTTGACGTCATCGAGGCAGGCTTCGCCATCGCTTCGCCCGGTGACTTCCGCGCGGTCGAGCGCATTGCGGGTGAGGTGGACGGCCCCGTCATCTGCTCGCTGGCGCGGGCGGCCAAAGGCGATATCGAGGCGGCGGGCAAGGCGCTGAAACCGGCGGCGAAGAAGCGCATTCATGTGTTTCTGGGCACCAGCCCCTTGCACCGCGAATTCAAGCTGAAAATGAGCCGGGCGGAGATCCTGACCCGGATCGCGGAGATGGTCGCCTATGCCCGTGAGTTCGCCGATGACGTGGAGTTTTCCGCCGAGGACGCCATCCGCACCGAGCGCGAGTTCCTGGTGGAGGCGTTGTCCGTCGCCGCTGGAGCGGGCGCGGGCACGCTGAATGTCCCCGACACGGTCGGCTACGCCACGCCCGAAGAGATGGCCGAGCTGTTCACCCATCTGGGCCAGGCGGTGGAGCGGCCCGAGGGCGTGATCTTCTCGGCCCATTGCCATGACGATCTGGGCATGGCGGTCGCCAATTCGCTGGCCGCCGTACGCGGCGGGGCGCGCCAGATCGAGTGTGCGCTGACCGGTATTGGCGAGCGGGCGGGCAATTGCGCGCTGGAGGATGCGGTGATGGCGCTGCGCACCCGCAAGGACCAGTTCGGCCTGACCACCGGGATCGACACACGCCAGATCATGGCCGCGACGCGCACCCTGTCCCAGGTCACCAACACCCATCCGCCGCGCAACAAGGCCATCGTGGGCGCCAATGCCTTCGCCCACGAATCCGGCATCCACCAGCACGGCGTGCTGATGAACCGGGAGACCTATGAGATCATGAAGCCTGAAGATGTGGGTCTGGCGTCCAACGCGCTGGTGCTGGGCAAGCATTCGGGCAAGCACGCCCTGGCCGCCCGCGCCGCGGAGCTGGGCTGGACGTTGGAGGGCGAGGCGCTGGCGCGCGCCTTCACCGCATTCAAGGCGGTGGCTGACGAGGTCGGCACCGTGGATTCAGCCCGGCTGGCGGCGGTTCTGGCGCGGCTGGATGGTGATGCCAGCGACCAGATGTGGACGCTGTCGCGGCTGGAAATCCGCGCCCCGATTTCACGCAAGGACCAGCCGGTGGCGCGCATCGAGCTGGACCATCCGACGCGGGGCCGGGTCAGCGATCTCGCCCGCGCGCCCGGCGCGCTGGACGCCGCCTATCAGGCGGTCAGCCAGATCATGGACGCGCCTGCGCGCGTGGCCGGGATCGACATGCAATACATCGCCGCCGATCCGGACGAGACCGGCGCGGACGGCCAGGGCGCAGACGTTCTGGTCGAGCTGGAAGCGGAGGTGGACGGGGAACGATTCCCCGGCCGCGCCCGCGCCCGCGACATCCTGCCCGCCTGCGTCGGGGCCTATATCGACGCGCTCAACAACGCCCTTGCCGTGCGCCGCCGCCGAGAGGCCCGCGCCGACGCCGCCGCCTGAAGGACATTCACACATGGCTATCACGACAACCGACTATATCTGGCGCAATGGCGCCTATATCCGCTGGGCCGACGCCCAGGTGCACGTGCTCAGCCACGGCCTGCACTACGGCACCTCCATGTTCGAGGGCATCCGCGTCTATGACACGCCCTCGGGCCCGGCGGGTTTCCGCGTGCGCGATCATATCCAGCGCCTCATTGATTCAGCGCGCATCTACTCGGTCGACATCCCTTTCTCCGAGGACGAGATCGTCACCGCCTGCAAGGAACTGGTAGCCAGAAACGGGCTCAGCTCGGCCTATATCCGGCCCATCGCCTTTATCGGCTATGGCTCCATCGGGGTCGTGCCCGCGAAAGACACCCCCATCGAGATGTTCATCGCCGCCTTTCCCTGGGGGGCCTATCTGGGCGACGAGGCGCGCACGCGCGGGGTGGACGTGATGGTCTCGTCCTGGAACCGCCTCGCGCCCAATACCGCGCCCACCGGCGCCAAGGCGGGGGGCAATTACCTCTCCAGCTATCTCATTTCGCGCGAGGCCAAGTCGCGCGGCTATGCCGAAGGCATCGGGCTCGACGTGGACGGGCGATTGTCCGAAGGCGCAGGCGAAAACCTGTTCCTGGTCAAGAACGGCAAGCTGATGACGCCGCCGGCGGCCAGCTCCATCCTGCAGGGCATTACCCGCGACACGGTGATCACGCTGGCGCGTAAAGAGGGCATTGAGGTGGTCGAACAGGCCCTGCCGCGCGAGATGCTGTATCTGTGCGACGAGGCCTTCTTCACCGGCACCGCCGCAGAAGTAACGCCGATCCGGTCGGTGGATGACAAGACCACCCGCGCCGCGGGCGCCGGGCCGGTTACGCGCCTGATCCAGGAGCGTTTCTTCGGCCTGTTTGACGGAACCACCAAAGATGAATGGGGCTGGCTGGAGCCGGTCCGTTCGGTCAACGCCGACAAGGAGGCCAGCCATGCCGTCGCCATCTAGAACCCTGTTCGACAAGGTCTGGGACGCCCATGTGGTCACGCCCGAGCGCGATGATGCGCCCGCCCTGATCTATGTGGACCTTCATCTCATCCACGAAGTGACCAGCCCCCAGGCCTTCGCCGAGCTGGACGCGCGGGGTCTGAGCGTGCGCCGGCCGGACCTGACCTACGCCACGCTCGATCACTCCACCCCCACCACGCCTCGCGCACCCGGCGCCAGGCCCGTCTACGCCAGTCCGGCGGCGCGCCATCAGGTGGAGACCATGGAGGCCAATTGCCGCCGCCACGCCATCCGCCTGGCCGGGTGGGACAGCGCCGACCGGGGCATTGTTCACGTGATCGGGCCGGAGCTGGGCCTGACCCAGCCCGGCCAGACCATTGTCTGCGGCGACAGCCACACCTCCACCCATGGCGCCTTCGGCGCGCTGGCTTTCGGGATCGGCACCACCGAGGTGGGCCATGTGCTGGCCAGCCAGTGCCTGTTGCAGCGCAAGCCCAGGACCATGCGCGTCCATGTGGACGGCGAGCTGCGCGTGGGCGTGGGCGCCAAGGATCTGATCCTGGCCATCATCGCGGAGCTGGGCGCGGGCGGCGCGGCGGGCCATGTGATTGAATATGCAGGCCCCGCCATCGAGGCGCTGTCCATGGAAGAGCGCATGACGGTGTGCAACATGTCCATCGAGGCGGGCGCGCGCGCCGGCATGATTGCTCCCGACGAAACCACTTTCCGCTATCTGCAGGGCCGCGCCCACGCACCCAAAGGCGCAGCGTTCGAAGCGGCCAAGGCGCGCTGGGCGCAGCTGCGCAGCGATGCGGGCGCGGTGTTCGACGCTGAAGTCCGCTTGGACGCTTCGCGCCTGGCGCCCATGATCACCTGGGGCGACAGCCCCGACATGGCCGCGCCGGTGGATTCCAGCCCGCCTGCGCCGTCCAGCGCCAGAATGACCGAAGCGCTGGCCTATATGGGATTCAAGCCGGGCGAGGCGCTGCTGGGCGAGAAGATCGACGCGGTGTTCATCGGCTCGTGCACCAATGCGCGCCTGTCCGATCTGCGCGAGGCGGCGTCGGTCATGGCCGGACGCTGCGTCAAGCCGGGCGTGCGCATGCTGGTCGTGCCGGGCTCAGAAGCGGTCAAGCGCGCCGCCGAAGCTGAAGGGCTGGATGCGATCTTCCGCACCGCCGGGGCCGAATGGCGCGAGCCCGGCTGCTCCATGTGCATCGCCATGAACGGCGATAGCGGGCGGCCGGGCGAGCTGATCGTGTCCACCTCCAACCGCAATTTCGCTGGGCGGCAGGGTCAGGGCGTGCGCACCGTGCTGGCGAGCCCGGCCACGGCCGCCGCCTCGGCGGTCGCCGGCGCCATCGCCGATCCGCGCCGCATTCTGGAGGCGTCCCATGCGCAATGAGCCGATCCTCACAATCACCGCCCCGGCCTTCACCCTGCCGGACGCCAATGTGGACACTGACCAGATCATTCCGGCGCGCTTCCTGACCACGACCACACGCGGCGCGCTGGGCGAGGCGTGTTTTCATGACTGGCGCTTCCATTCCGATGGCTCGAGGAAAGCGCACCGGCTCAATGAAATAACGGCTGGCGAGGCGCGCATTCTGGTGGCGGGGCATAATTTCGGCTGCGGCTCCTCGCGCGAGCATGCGCCCTGGGCGCTGAAGGATTTCGGGTTTCGCGCCGTGGTGACCACGCGCGCCGCCGACATTTTCCGCTCCAACGCGTTCAAGAACGGCCTGGTGATCTGCGAGATCGACGAGGCGTCCCACGCCGCCCTGTTGGACCGCGACGGGCTGGAAATGAGCATTGATGTCGCGGCGGGACAAATCATCGCCGGGAACATCACCGCCCGCTTCGTGCTGGAGCCGTTCGCCCGCACCTGCCTGATCGAGGGCGTGGACCCCATGGGCTATATCCTGGCGCAAAGCGAGGCCATCGCCCGCTTTGAAACGGACCGCGCCGCATGAGCGCGCGCATTCTGCTGCTGCCTGGAGACGGCATCGGGCCTGAGGTGACGCGCGCGGCGCAGGCGTGCCTGGAGGCGTCAGGTGAGGCGTGTGGCCTGACGCTGTCGTTTGAAGAAGCTCATTTCGGCGGCGCCGGGATAGACGCCTGCGGCGACCCGCTCCCGCCGGACACCCTCGCCAAGGCCAAGGCCAGCGATGCGGTGTTTCTGGGCGCGGTGGGCGGCCCGGCCTGGGATGGCGGAACGGTGCGGCCCGAAGCGGGATTGCTGGGTTTGCGCAAGGCGCTGGGCCTGTTCGCCAATCTGCGGCCTGTGAGAGTGATGCCCGGGCTGGAGGATTTCTCGCCCCTGCGGCCCGAACGCGTGCGCGGGGCGGACCTGCTGATTGTGCGCGAGCTGACGGGCGGATTGTATTTCGGCGCGCGCGAGGAGGGGCGTGAGCGCGCCAGCGACACCTGCATCTACACAGCTGAGGAAGTCAGCCGCATCGCGCGCGTGGCCTTCGTGGCGGCGCGCGGGCGCTCTGGCCGGGTCACCAGCGTGGACAAGGCCAATGTGCTGGCGACCTCCCGGCTCTGGCGCGCGGTGGTGGAGGATGTGGCCAAAGACTTTCCCGACGTGGCGCTGGACCATCAGCTGGTGGATTCGTGCGCCATGGCGCTGGTCACCCATCCGGCGCGCTTTGACGTCATCCTCACTGAAAACCTGTTCGGCGACATCTTGTCGGACGAGGCCGCCGTGATCGCCGGCTCCATCGGCCTCCTTGGCTCGGCGAGCCTGGGCGCGGGCGGGCCGGGCCTGTTCGAGCCCATCCATGGCAGCGCCCCGGACATCGCCGGCCAGGACAAGGCCAACCCGTCGGGCGCCATCGCCAGCGCTGCTCTGCTGCTGCGTCACGGGCTGGGTGAGGCGAGGGCGGCTGAAGCCATCGAGGCAGCGCTGGAGGCGGAGCTGCGTGCCGGTCCGCTGACGGCGGATCTCGACGGAACGGCGGGATGCGCGGCCTTTGCAGATCGTGTTGCGGCGCGGATCAGGCAGGAGGCGGCGCGGGCGGCGTGAGTGCCGCCGCGATCGCCGCAAGCGATCCCTGCAAGCGGTGAAGCATAAGTCGCGCCCCTCATCGCCCTGCCCTGAACAGGGGGTATGCCCATCTAGGGCGCACCTTCAATACTGCGTGCTGACCGGGTCGGCGCGCTGCCAGCCCGGCTTAGTCGCAAAGGGGCAGGACCATGGTGTCGACGCTGACCAAGACCTTGAAGGTGATGTTGATCGCCGCGGCCGTCACTCTGGTGGCGGGGTGTGAGAGCATGATCACGGGCGGCCCGCTGATCCGTCCGGGCGAGCCGACCGGCGTGATCGAGTTGGTGAACAATTCCGGGCGCACCATCAACGCCGTGGCGATCTCCAGCTGCTCGGCCAGCACCTATGGGCTCAACCGCTTGCCGTCAGGCGTGTCAATTCCCCATGGGCGCAGCTACGCCTTCACGGTCTCTGCGGGTTGCTGGGATGTTTTGGCGGGCATTTACAACGCTGATTTCAGCCATGCCGACACGCGCCGGCGGATCACGGTGGCGCCGAACATGCGCTTCCGTTTCAATGTGAACGACGGGCGCTAGCGCGCGCTGACCGGGCTTGAAAAACCCCGCTGCGGAGCGTTCGCGGCGGGGTTTGCTGCCCATCATGGCGCTTTTGTAAGGCTCTGGCCATTGACGCGGGGCATGGAAACCCCAACCTTGTGTCAGTCGCGTGTTCGCGCGCGCAGCATGCGTTCCGTTTCCGGCGCAGGAGCCCGCCCATGACCCAGACCCAGGCGTTTCAGTCCCACGGCCTCATGGCCGCAATGAGAGCCATTCTTGCGGCGCTGATCGCGGGCGCGGTGATCGCCATGGGCGTGCTCCTCGCGGCCTTCCTCACCATGGCCGCCCTGGCCGTGGCGGCGCTGTCGATTGCGGGCGCGGGCGCCTGGTGGCTGTACGCCAAGGTGCGCGGCCGCCGTCCGGCCCGGCGCGATCCCAACGTGCTCGAAGCCCATCGCGGCCCCCATGGCTGGACCGTCGACGGCGACCAGCCCGAAGAGCGCCAGTAGGCCGGGTTCGATTTTCGCTGGCCGCGTCCTGTGAATCGACGCACAGCGTCGCCCTGACCCGTCAGTCGCACAATCCGGCGCCCATACGGATATTCCCCGCCTGATCCGCGCTGTCGGCTTCCCGGTCCGGCACGCCATACAATTCAAACGTCCCAGTCCAGTGGCGATTGTAATACCCAAGCCCCGCAGTTCCTTGGCGTCCGCTCTCGTATGCCGTTTCGAACTCGGCAACGAAAAAGCGGTTCATATAAAGCGTCAGTTTTGAGCCAATCACAATGAAATCGAAAGCAGTGCGCTGGCTGGTATCGACGTCAACATTGATTATTTCAGTTCCGATTTGGAACCGGTATCCGCTTGAAGACTGATAGACAGCCAGATCACCCATCCGCAGCGGCATGGGGGGCGTTGTATCCGTCACAGTGTTCGAGGCGGCCACCGGCGCGTCGGCGAGGGAAATGGAAACAGCAAAGTCGCCGGTCGCCGGCACGCATATGGGATGGAACCCTGTCCCGTCGAATTGCCAAGACACCGGTTCAATGCCGGTCCTATTCACCGGCGACAATACCCCGTCGCCAATGTCCGATGCCGCGCCGCAAGGCGAAGCGCCGCCTGTATAGGAAAAGAAAGATGCATCTGTTTGATTGCAGAAAATTAAATCATATAGAATCTGTACGCCTTGATCGAAGTGTACAGAGTCACCAAAAGTGAAAATACTGTAGTATCCATCAAAAGAAAGTCCATCGTAAATCGTGAATTCCTCTAGTCCAGAGGACAAAACCGGGATGAATGAGCCTAGCTGGGCCAGGGCGCTCTGCTCGATAAAGGGGTGCATCGGAGGCACGAACAGCAAGACTTCCGCCCCGCGCGCCTGCGCCCGCGTTGCAAACGGCAAAATGGACTGCGACGCGTTGCGCTGTATCTCCTGATATGAGCCACGCGACAGGCGCCGTGCATAAGCCTGTGCTTCTGCAATCCGCTCCGGGCGCAGATCATCAAAGGAGTTGAGCGTAACGGCCGCTTCACGCGGCGGCCGGGCTGCGGCCAGCGGCAATGGCATCGGCTCTGAAACCGGCCGCAGGGCGGGCCTTAAACTCACAGGCGGCCTTTCAGACAGCCCCGACAGAAACTGCCGCACCGTTCTGATTGAAAAGTAATATTTCCAGGGCTGTTCCAGATACGACAACGCCACTGCAATCGACCGGTCATCTTGGGGAATGGAGATATCGTCGAGGGCGGTTTGAAAGATGATGAGACGCGGAGGCGGCATGCGGTCGAGCAGCGCATCCGCCATTTCGATCGCTTCACCCAGCGACGCGCCTCCAAATGCTGCGTTCAGAACAACCGTCCCGTCATCGAGCCTGACCAGCCGCGTCGCGCCGTCCTGCCAGCCGCCGGTCAGCGAGCGCCCGCGCGAGTCGCCGACAATCAGCACATCGATCGGAGACGAGGTTGATCGCAGGGCGCTCCCGATCTCGCCTACCGTCCACAGCGCGGTGTTCTGCCCGCGAAAGAGCGCGACTCTGTCGATATCCAGCGCCGGCGCGAACCGGTTGTGCTGAAACGGATCCAGAAGGGCGTTCAGGGCCGCCAACGCCGCCAGCAAGAAGACCAGCAGCGCGCTTACAGCAATGGCCGTCGCGCGGTAGCCGATATCGGGCAATCGATGGCTAGAACTGGAAGTAGATGAACGCACGCTGTTCCTCCCCAAGGGTCAGGATCAAGAACGCCGCCAATGCCAGCATCAACACCCGGATGGGCGCTGACAGCCGGACAAAACAGTCCTCGATGGTCGAATGGCGCAGAGCAGCATGATAACCGAGCATGGCCACGGTGACCGCAATCACGCTCCAAGCTCCGGAGGGCATCGCTCCGAGATCAAAGGGGTTCACCATGGCCCGCACCAGCGCCATGGCGTCCGAAAACGACTCCGCCCTGAAGAACACCCATGTGAAGCAGATGCAGACATAGGTGATCAGTATGCCGAAGGCCGTGGCGATACAGCGCGGCGCCAGGCTTGTGATGGCGTTGATGACAGGCTGCGCCAGCCGCTCGGCGATCAGCAGAGCGCCGTGAAGGGCGCCCCACACGACAAAGGTCCAGGCCGCCCCGTGCCACAGGCCGCCGAGCAGCATTGTCAGCGTCAGGTTTCTGTACGTGGCCAGCACGCCGTGCCGGTTCCCGCCCAGAGAAATGTACAGATAGTCTCTGAGCCAGGTCGACAGTGAAATGTGCCAGCGGCGCCAAAAATCAGAAAAGCCGGTTGCGGCGTAAGGAAATCGAAAATTGTCCGGAAGTGAGTAACCCAAACATAAAGCGACCCCAATCGCCGATAGCGAATAACCCGAAAAATCGAAGAATATTTGAGCGGAGAATGCCAAAACACCCGACCAGGCCGCAATAAATCCGGCTGATTGCGCATCGCTGAACACAATGTCACTTACCGGGGCCACGATGTTGTCGGCGATAACAACTTTGCCGAACAGCCCCATGATGAGCAGAGACAGGCCCCATATGTAGCTTTTGTGGTCGAAATTGACTTTGGCGGATCCCAGTGCCTGCGGCAGGAAGTCGGCGGCTCTGACGATGGGGCCGGCGACAAGCTGAGGAAAGAAGGCAACGAAAAACGAAAAGTCCAGAAGGCTACGGCTCGGCTCAATTTTGCGGCGATAAATATCAATTGAGTAAGACATGGTTTGAAATGTGTAATAAGAAATGCCTACTGGTAAGACGATGGTGTTGAAGAACGCGTTAAATTCAGCAGGGAATGCCGGTATGACCGAATTTATCTGCTGGGAGAAAAATGCTGAATATTTGAAATATGCAAGCATTCCCAGATTGGAGAGCATGCTTGAGAAAAGCCAAATGCCCCGAGCCCTTCCCTCTGAGCTGGCGATCTTTTTTCCGACCACGTAGTCAAAAACCGTAGAGAAAGCCAGAATCAGAACATAAGGCAGATGGAACCAGCCATAGAACAGATAGCTCCCGGCGGTGAGTATGGCTTTTTGAACGATTTTATTCGGGGATAAAAAGTAAAGTATAGATATAATTGCAAAAAAGGGAACGAAAACAAGACTGTTGAAGACCATTTCCCGCCCCTCGGCAGACCGCCGGCGCGCATCGTCCTGACCGGCGGTCAGGGGCCCCGTTAACGCATCGGGCGCCAGAGGGCCTGTGCAGTCCGGGACGTTTGTACGGGAGTAAATTAGCGTGTCAATCAACGGCCCCCGGACCTGAAGGGTCCATGCTGGCGGCGGTTCACGGCGCGCGTCTCATGGCCACGTCCCTTCTCACATTCACGTGACGCAGCCGCCTGTGCCGCCTTGAAGCCGGGCGTGCGCTTCGATAGAGCCACGTCATGAGCCTGCGCCATTTCGCCCTTCTGTTCGTCATCTGCCTGATCTGGGGCGTCAATTTCGTGGTGGCGAAATGGTCGCTGTCCGGCACGCCGGTGATTGTGGAGGGGTTTGACGGCGCGCCGCCGCTGTTCTTCGCCTTCCTGCGCTTTGCGCTGCTCTATGCGATGCTGGCGCCCTGGCTGCTGCCCGTACCGCGGCCCTTCGGGCCGGTGATCGGCGCGGCGCTGACCATGGGCGCGGTGCAGTTTGCGTTGCTGTTCATCGGCCTGCGCTATGCGACGCCCTCAGCCATCGCCATCGTCGTGCAGCTGTCTGTGCCCTTCACCACCTTCCTGTCGGTGCTGTTCCTGTCCGAACGCGTGGGCTGGATCCGCGCCTCGGGCATGGCGATTGCGTTCGCCGGGGCGGCGCTGGTGGTGTTCAAGCCGGCCGAGTTCTCCTTCACCATCGGGCTGTGGGCCGGTGTGGGCGCGGCCATGGCCGCAGCCGCCGGCGCCATCTTCATCAAGCGCACGCCCGCCCCGGCGCTGAAACTTCAGGCCTGGATCGGGCTGATATCGTTTCCGCCGCTGGCGCTCTTGTCGCTGCTGACCGAGCGCGACCAGATCAGTTCCTCGCTGGCGGGCGGCTGGCCGTTTTTCGCCACGCTGGTGTTCACCGTGGTGCTGGTCAATGTGTTCGGCCATGGCGCGTTCTACTGGCTCTTGCGCCGCTACGACGCCTCGCTGATCGCGCCGCTGACCCTGATGGCCCCCCTGGTCGGGGTAATCAGCGGTGTGGCGCTGCTGGGCGATGAAATCACCTGGCAGCTGGTGACCGGCGGCTTGATGGCGCTTGCTGGTGTTGGCATTGTCGCGGCGCGGCGCTCGCGCACGGCGCCGGTGGAGACGGTGCTCAGGAAGCCGCGATGACCCTCACGCTGATCGACGCGCCCTCGCCAAACTTCAACGCGCGCACTCAGCCGGTCTCCATTCTGGTGCTGCACTATACCGGGATGGAGAGCGGGCAGGCGGCGCTGGACCGGCTGCGCGACCCCGAAGCCAAAGTCAGCGCGCATTATGTGGTCGAAGAGGACGGGCGCGTCTTCGCCCTGGTGGCCGAAGACCAGCGCGCCTGGCATGCGGGCCGGGGCTCGTGGCGCGGGCGCGGGGATGTGAATTCGGCCTCCATCGGGATCGAGATCGTCAATGGCGGCCATGATTTCGGCCTGCCAGATTTCCCGGACGTTCAGATCGAAGCGGTGATCGCGCTGTCCCGGGACATTCTCGCCCGCCACGCCATCGCGCCTTGCAACATGATCGGCCATTCCGACATGGCCCCGTCACGCAAAAGCGATCCGGGCGAGAAATTTCCGTGGCGCCGGCTGGCGCAGGCGGGGGTGGGGCTGTGGCCGGAGCAGCCCGCCCCGCCGATCGCGGCTGCCGACGCGCTCTGGGGTCTGGCCACGATCGGTTACCCGGTGCAGGACGATGCGCTGGATGATGTGGTGCGCGCCTTCCAGCGCCGCTACCGGCCGGGCCGCGTTGACGGGCGGCTGGATAACGAGACGCTGGGCCTGATCGCGGCGGTCAAGGCGCTCTGCGCTTGACGCGAAGGGTGCAAACCCCGACTTAAGGCTTGTGTCAGGCGGCCGGGCGGTCGCTTCCGTCCAATGGCGAAAGCCGGGCGGGAGAGGAAAGTCCGGGCTCCATGGAGGCAAGGCGCCGGGGAAAGCCCGGCGGGCCGGGCGACCGGTTCAGGGACAGCGCCGCAGAAATCAGACCGCCAGACCCGGCTTCGGCCCCGTCTGGCAAGGGTGAAACGGTGGGGTAAGAGCCCACCGCCCCGACCGCAAGGAAGGGGGCACGGCAAGCCCCGCCTGGAGCAAGACCGAATAGGGACGGGCGTTCCGGTTCGCCGGGACAGGCGCGCCTCCGCGCTGCCGTCCGGGTAGGTCGCTTGAGGCGGCGCGCAAGCGCCGTCCCAGAGGAATGGCCGCCGCGTTCTTTCCATTGCGGAAAGAGCGGCACAGAACCCGGCTTACAGGCCGCCTGACACGCTTCTTCCAGCCCCGCGACGACCTCTCCCGCGCTCACATGAGCAGCGGGGCGTTAACCTGTTCTTTCTCTGTTCTTGGAATGGGCGTCTTCGCCTGTACTGCTTGACTGTTGCGTACAAGCAAAACCCGCCATTCGAAGGGGTTTACGCATTGTGTCCCACGCCGTCCCATGTTATCCCATAGTTAACCACGCAAATAGGGGGCGTGGGCTAGCGGGGACTCCAGACCGGCGATGTTCGTCTCGACCACCACGAACGCGATTGACGCGAAGGGACGGGTCTCCGTCCCCGCCGATTTCCGCGCGAGTGTGGCCGCCCAGGGTTTCAATGGCGTTTACGTCTGGCGCTCGTTCAACGGCCCCTTCCTGGAAGGCGGCGGCCAGCGCCTGCTCGAAGACTATGCCGAGGCCATCGAGGAGATGGACCCCTATGACGATGCGCGCACCGCGTTCGAGCGGGTGATTTTCGGCGGCGCGCGCGCCCTCGCATTTGAATCCACGGGCCGGGTGTCACTGCCGCGCGATCTGATCGAGCATGCGGGGCTCAGCTCCAGCGCCGTATTCGTGGGCATGGGGCGCCGGTTTGAAATCTGGAGCGCCGAGGCCCACGCCGAGCAGGCGGGCAAGGATCTCAGCTATGCGCGCGATCACAAGGCGGCGCTGCGCCGTCCGCGCCGGCGCGAGGAGGCGTGATGACCAACGCCCCCCACACCCCTGTCATGCTGGACGAGGTGCTGCACGCCCTGATTCCGCGCGATGGCGGGCTGTATGTTGACGGCACGTTCGGGGCGGGCGGCTATACCCGCGCCATTCTGGGCGAGGCGGACTGCCGGGTGCTGGGCATCGACCGCGATCCCACCGTGCGCGACAACGCCCAAATCATGCAGGCCGCTTTCAAGGGGCGCTTCGCCTTCGCCTTCGGGCCATTCTCCCTGATGGAGGATGTCATCGAGGCCGCCGGGTCGTCCGGCGCTGACGGCGTGGTGCTCGATCTCGGCGTATCCTCCATGCAGATCGACGAGGCCGAGCGCGGCTTCTCCTTCCAGCAGGACGGGCCGCTGGACATGCGCATGGCGCGGTCCGGCCCCAGCGCCGCCGATGCGGTCAATCAGCTGGAGGCTGACGAGCTGGCCGCGATTTTCCGCTTCTATGGCGAGGAACGCCATGCCGGGCGCATCGCGCGCGCCATTGTCGAAGCGCGTCTGAACGCCCCGATCACCCGCACGCTGGCGCTGGCCGAGCTGGTGGCGCGGGTCATGCCGGGCAAGCCCATGCGCATCCATCCGGCGACGCGCGTGTTTCAGGCCTTGCGCATTTTCATCAATGACGAGCTCGGGGAGCTGACGCGCGGGCTGGAAGCGGCCGAGCGCATTCTGCGCCCCGCCGGCCGGCTGGTGGTGGTCAGCTTCCACTCGCTGGAAGACCGCATCGTGAAGACCTTCTTGCGCGCGCGGTGCGGACTTGAGGGCGCCGGTTCGCGCCATCAGCCCGAACAATTCCCGGCCCACGAGCCGAGCTTCTCACTGCTCACCCGCAAGGCGCTCACAGCCAGCGAGGCGGAGGCGCAAGACAATCCGCGCGCCCGCTCGGCCAAGCTGCGCGCCGCGGTGCGCACCCCCGCTCCCGCCTGGCCGCGCGATGCGGCGGGCGCATCCCGTCTGCCTGATCTGTCCCGTCTTATGGAGGCCCGCTCATGATCCGCCTGGTCAATTTTGTTGCTTTCCTGGTCGCGGTCGCCCTGCTCGCGGCGCTCTTTGTGGCCAAGACCGGCGCCGCCAGCGACCAGCAGAGGCTGGCCGAGCTGCAGGCCGACCTGGCGCGCGAGCGCGGGCGGATCAGCGCGCTGGAGGCCGAGATCGCCCTGCAGGAAGATCATGAAAACCTGCGCCGCCTGGCGCGCATCTACCTGGGCTTCGAGCCGGTGCGCCATGATCAGGAAATCATCTTCAGCGAGCTGCCGCGCGTGGCGCCGTCCGTCCCCGGCGAGCCGGTGCAGACGGCCTATCGGGAGGCGATCCGGCGGTAAATGGGCTCCTGGCGCAGGAAAATCCGGGCGATCACAGTCCGCACCCAGCCGCGCCGCACGGCGCCCGGCGAGCGCGCCCCTGCGGGCATGTCGCGTCAGGTCCATGTGGCGGGCGGACGGGCCGGGCAGGATGCGCGCCAGCGCGGCCGTCTGCGCATCGCCGGGATGGTCCTGGCTGCGGGCTTCGTGATCGCGGCGGCGCGCGCAGTCGACGTGTCGCTTCTGTCCGGCGCGTCCAATGCGGCGGAGCTGCAAGCGGCAGGCGACGTCACGGTGCGCCGCGCCGCGCTGACCGACCGTCATGGCCAGGTGCTGGCCTCCACCCTCGATTTCCATGCCGCCTATGCTGACGGCGAGCACATCCCGCGCGAGCTGGTCGACGAGACTGTGGCGCGCCTGCAGAGCGTGCTGCCGGATATCGACGCGGAGCGGATGGCCTCGCGCATGCGGGCGCGCCACCGCTTCATCCCCATCGCGGATGGTCTGACGCCGCGCGCGCGCCAGTCCATCCACCATCTCGGACTGCCCGGCGTGTATTTCGAGACCCAGCCCGGCCGCATCTATCCGCGCCAGAGCGCGGCGGCTCATGTCATCGGCTATGCCGGACGCGAAATGCGCGGGCTGTCCGGCGCCGAGCTGGCGTTCGACGCCGAACTGAATGATCCGTCGGGCCGTCCCGTCGCCCTGTCCATCGACCTCACCGCCCAGCACCGGATCGAGAGCGTGCTGGCCGAGCACATGGCCCGCCATCAGGCCCAGGGCGCGGCCGCGATCCTGATGCGCGTGGGCACCGGCGAGATCATCGCCATGGCCTCGCTGCCTGATTATGACGTGAACCGTTACACCGAGGTGCGAGCCTCCGCCGCCGATGGCGTCGATTCGCGCTTCAACCGCGCCAGCGTGGGCGTGTACGAGCTGGGCTCGGTGTTCAAGCCGCTGGCGCTGGCCGCCGGGCTGGAAAGCGGGCTGGTGTCGCTGGATGACACGTTTGACGTGCGCAGCCCTCTGCGGCTTGCGGGCGGTCACACCATCGACGATTTCAGGGGCCAGCGGCGCGTGCTGACCGCGCGCGAGGTGATCATCCACTCGTCCAATATCGGCTCTGCCCTGATGGCCCGGCAGATGGGCGCCGAGACACTGCGCCCCTTCTATGAAAGCCTGCGCCTGCACGAGCGCCCGCCGCTGGAATTGTCCGAAAGCGCCCGCCCGCGCATGCCGCGCAACTGGGGCCCCAGCGAGACCATGACCGCGGCCTTCGGCCACGGTCTGGCGGTGACGCCGCTGTCGCTGACCGCCGCCTATGCGGCGCTGGCCAATGGCGGCGTCTACGTGCCGCCGACCCTGCGCCCCGTGGCGCCGGGCGAGATCATTGCGGGCGATCCGGTGATGAGCGCGCGCACCGCCGCCCAGGTGCTGGCCGTGATGCGCGAGACGGTGGCCCGCTCGCAAGCCGGCGGACCCGACGTGGAGGGCCTGGCCGTGGCCGGCAAGACCGGCACCGCGCTGCAGGCCGGTCCCGGCGGCTATGACCGCGATCACCGCGTCACAACATTTGTGGCGGTGTTCCCCTTCGACGATCCGCAATATGTGCTGACCGTGACGTTCGACCGTCCGCGCCCCAGCCGCGCGACCCATGGCTTTGCTACAGCCGGCTGGAACGCCGCGCCCGCCGCCGGGGACATTCTGCGCCAGCTGGCAGGGGTGCTGGAGCTGCGCCGCCGTGACGCCGATCCGTCCGCCCGCGCCGAGCAGGTAGCCGCCCTGTTCGCGCCGCGCGCCCGCCCGGTCGTGCCGGCCGAAGAACCGGTTGTCCTCACGTCCGGGGAGCCGCAATGATGACCCGCGCGCTCGCCGATCTCCTGCCCGAAGGCCTCGCCGCGCCGCACGGCGCGCAGGATCTGAGGATCAGCGGCCTCGCCTTGGACAGCCGCAAGGTGTCGTCCGGCGATCTGTTCGCGGCGCTGCCCGGCGTGCGCGTTGACGGGCGCCAGTTCATCTACGCTGCTGTCGAGAACGGCGCCGCCTGTGTGCTCGCGCCGCGCGGAACATCCGCGCCGGTCCCGGTGATCGAGACCGATGATCCCGCAGGGGCGCTGGCGGGGATCGCGGCGAACTTCTATCCGCGCCAGCCTGAACACATCTCTGCCGTGACCGGCACCAATGGCAAAAGCTCCACGGTGGAGTTTCTGCGGCAGATCTGGGCGTCGGCGGGCATCAGCGCGGCGGCGCTGGGCACGCTGGGCGTGACGCGCGAAGCCGGGCGCACGGATGTGGGCTACACCACGCCCGACGCCATCGCGCTGCACGCCGCGCTGGACGCGCTGGCGGGCGAGGGGGTGACGCATCTGGCCATGGAGGCGTCGTCGCACGGGCTCAAGCAGCGGCGCATGGATGGCGTACGGGTATCGGTCAGCGCGTTTACGAACCTGACCCAGGACCATCTCGATTATCACCCGGACTTTGAAGACTATTTCGCCGCCAAGATGCGGCTCTTCACTGCGCTGACGCCGTCTGGCGGGCAGGCGGTGATCAACATGGATTCAGACTGGTCGGCGCGGGTCGAACAGACGGCGCTGGCCGCCGGGCTGGAGGTCATGACGCTGGGCTGGCGCGGCCGGGATCTGGCGGTGCGTGAAATCACGCCGCGCCCGGCCAGCCAGCTCGTGCGCTTTGCCTGGCTGGGCGAGGAGGACGTAATCGAGTTGCCGCTGATCGGCGAGTTCCAGACCGCCAATGCGCTGGGCGCAGCGGTGATGGCGATTGCATCCGGGGTGGACGCCGGCGCAGCCTTCGCCGCGCTGGAGAACCTGTCCGGTGTGGCCGGGCGGCTGCAACAGGCGGGCGCCACCCGAGACGGCGCGCCGATCCTGCTCGATTACGCCCACACGCCCGACGGCCTCGACAAGCTCTTGCGCGCGGCGCGGCCGCATACGCGCGGGCGCATCATTCTGGTGTTTGGCGCAGGCGGCGACCGCGATCCCTCCAAGCGCGCCAAGATGGGCGCCGTGGCGGCGCAACAGGCCGATGTGTGCATCGTCACCGACGATAATCCGCGCAGCGAAGTCCCGGCGGCGATCCGGGCCGCAATCCTCTCGGCCTGTCCGGGCGCTCAGGAGATCGGCGACCGTGAGAGCGCGATCCGCGCCGGGATCGCCATGCTGGAGGCTGGCGACACGCTGCTGATCGCGGGCAAGGGGCACGAGACCGGCCAGATTGTCGGCGGCCGCATCATTCCGTTTGACGAGCCAGCCATCGTCACGCGCCTGCTGCAAGAGCTGGAGAGCCCCTCATGACCGCGCCGCTGTGGACCGCCGCCGAGGCCGCGCTCGCCACAGGCGGGCGCCTGACCGGGGAGGGTTGGGCCGCGACAGGCGTGTCCATCGACACCCGCACGCTGCAGCCGGGCGATCTGTTCGTGGCGCTGCAAGACGCCCGCGACGGGCATGAGTTTGCGCAAGGCGCCCTGGACAAGGGCGCCAGTGCGGTCCTCGTCTCGCGCGCCGATTGCTGTGACGGTCCGCGCCTGGTGGTCGATGACACGCTGGCGGCTCTGCAGGCGCTGGGTCAGGGCGCGCGCCTGCGCTCGGGCGCGTTGCGCATCGGCGTCACAGGCTCGGTGGGCAAGACCAGTGTGAAAGAGGCGCTGGCCGCCGTGCTGCGCGCCGCCGGTCCGGCCCACTGGAGCGTGGCGAGCTATAATAATCACTGGGGCGTGCCGCTGACCCTGGCGCGCATGCCGCAAGAGACCCGCGCCGCCGTGTTCGAGATGGGCATGAACCATGCCGGCGAGATCGCGGCGCTGTCGGCGCAGGTGCGCCCCTATGTGGCGCTGATCACCGCCATTGCGCCGGCGCATCTGGAAAATCTCGGCTCGATGGACGCGATTGCTGACGCGAAGGCGGAGATCTTCACCGGGCTGGAAGCTGAAGGCGTAACGGTGATCCCGGCTGACGGCGAGCATGCCGCCCGGCTGGCGGCAGCGGCGCGCACATCCCGCGCCGCCTTCCTGCTCGATTTCGGCATGGCGCGCGGCGCGGCGGTGCGGGTGGTCCATTACACGCCCGACGGCGAGGGCGGATCGGGCGAGATGGACGTGGCGGGCAAGGTCCTGCCCTTCCGCCTCAACCAGCCCGGCGCCCATCAGGCGGTGAATGCGGCGGGCGTGGCGGCCGCGGCGTTCGCGGTCGGCATCGCCCCGGAGTTCACGCTGGATGTGCTGGCGCAGCTGACGCCGCAGGCGGGCCGGGGCGCGCGCTTTGACGTCAAGCTCGCCGACGGGCGCGCCCTGACGCTGATTGATGACAGCTATAACGCCAACCCCGCCTCCATGCGCGCGGCGTTCGCCAGCCTGTCTTCGCGCACCCCGTCCGCGGGTGCGCGCCGCATCGCGGTGCTGGGCGAAATGCTCGAATTGGGCCCGGATGCGCCTGCGCTGCATGCCGCGCTCGCCGAACCACTGGCCGAGGCGGGCGTCAGCACCGTGATCGGCGTCGGCAAAGGCATGGGCGCGCTTTTGGAGGCGTTGCCCTCTCGGGTCGAAGCGGTTCACGCTGCTGACTGGAGCGCTGGCATTGAACAGCTGGACGCACTGGCGCGCGAGGGGGATGTCGTGCTGATCAAAGGCTCCAATGCCTCCGGCGTTCACAGGATCGCCGCCGCCCTGAAAACCGCGCGCGCCGGCGCCCCAACACAGGCCTGAACGCCCCATGCTGTACCTGTTGCTGTCCCCGCTCGCCGAACAATTCACCCTGTTCAACGTCCTCAACTACCTCACCTTCCGCACCGGCGCGGCGCTGATGACGGCCTTCGTCGTGGCGCTGGTGGTGGGCATGCCCTTCATCGGCTGGCTGAGAAAGCAGGGCTCCCAGCCCATCCGCGATGACGGCCCTGAAAGCCATGTGCTGACCAAGGCCGGCACGCCCACCATGGGCGGGTTCATCATCCTGACCGGCATCGTGACGGGCACGCTGCTCTGGGGCGATCTGTCCAACGCCTATCTGTGGGTGGTGATGTTCGTGACCGCCGGCTATGGCGCGATCGGCTTTCTTGATGACTGGCGCAAGGTGACCAAGCGCTCCCATCACGGCCTTTCGGGCAAGGGCAAGCTGGCGCTTCAGGGCGTGGTGGCGCTGATCGCAGTGTTCTGGATGGTGCAATTGCTCGATGGCGCGCCCAACACGCCGGACGATTTCTCCACCTCGGTGGCCGTACCCTTCTTCAAGGACGTGCTGATCCCGCTGGGGGTGGTGTTCTTCGCCTTCGGCGTGGTGGTGATTGTCGGCGCCTCCAATGCGGTCAACCTCACCGACGGTCTCGACGGGCTGGCCATCGTGCCGGTGATGATCGCAGCGGGCGCGTTCGGCGTGATCGCCTACATGGTCGGGTCCTCGGTCTATTCCAACTATCTGTTCCTGAACTTCACCCCCGGCACGGGCGAGCTCGCCGTGATCTGCGGGGCCATGATCGGCGCCGGGCTGGGCTTTCTCTGGTACAACGCGCCCCCGGCCATGGTGTTCATGGGCGACACCGGATCGCTATCGCTGGGCGGCGCGATCGGGGCCATCGCCGTGGCGGTCAAGCACGAGATCGTGCTCGTCATTATTGGCGGCCTGTTCGTGCTGGAAGCCGTGTCGGTGATGGTGCAGGTGGCCAGCTTCAAGCTGACCGGCAAGCGCGTCTTCCGCATGGCGCCCATCCACCACCATTTTGAAAAGCTGGGCTGGGCGGAGTCCACCATCGTGGTGCGGTTCTGGATCATCGCCTTCGTCCTGGCCCTGATCGGTCTGTCCACGCTGAAGTTGCGCTAGCCAAGGAGGCGTCATGATCCCCGTTCGCGCCAGCGCCGAGGGCCGGGCCGCCGTGATCGGCCTGGGCTTGCGCGGGCGCGCCATGGCGCGCGCGCTCGCATCCGGCGGTATGGCGGTCTCGGGCTGGGATGATGACGCGGACGTGCGCGCGGCGGCTGGCGGCGCCGGGGTGGTGATCGAGGATCCGTCCACACGCGACTGGGGCGATCTGGCCGCGCTGGTGATCGATGATGTCAGCCGCCTCGATGGCCCGGACAAGGGTCCCGTGGCGCTGGCCCGGGTCACCGGCACGCCCGTCCTCACCGAATTGGGATTGTTCGGCTGCGCCCTGAAAAGCGCCAGGGGCGCCCGCGCCGCGCTGGTCCTGGGCGGCGATGAGGCGGCCGCAGCGGCGGAGCTGGCTGAAGCCTGCCTGGCCCGATGCGGGCTGGATGTGCGCCGGGGCGGGGCAGGGACCGCGCTGTTCGACGCGCCGCCGCTGCGCGCCGGGTCCATCACCCTCATCGCCGCCAGCGCCGCCGAGTGCGCCGCCGCGCCAGACCTCCGCGCTCACGCCTTGCTGGTGATGGCGGGCGCGACGATCAGCGCCGCCGAACTTGAAGCCCTCGCCCAGCGCGTCTCCGGCCCGGTCCTGCTGGACATGGACGCGCCTGACGCAGGCGCGCGTCTGGCCGCCCTGCGCCGGGGCGGAGTGGATCGCGCGCGGCTGATCGCGTGTTCAGGCCGGATGGTGCTGGGCGACGGCGTCTACCTGTTGGGCGGGCGCCTGCATGATGCGCGGCCCGGCGCGCCGCGCCGCCCGCTTCAGGCGGCGGGGCCGGGTCTGGCCGGTCTGGCCCCAGGACTGGTCGCAGGCGCGGGCGCCCTCGCGCTGGCGCTGGGCGGCGAGCCCGATGCGCTGGAAGCAGCGATGGCCTTCTTTCCCGGCGCGCAGGGCTGGCGCCTTGCGGCGACGAGCCTGGGCCGCGTGCGGGTGTTTGATTATGGCGCTGCGCAAGACCCCAAGACGGCGCTGGCAGGGTTCACTGGCGCCGCGCCGATATGGTGGATCGCCCACGCCGGCCTGGACGCGGCCGATCTGCCCGAAACCCTGCCCCACGCCTTGAAGGGCGTGATCCTGTCCGGCCCCGATGCGCGCGCGGCGCGGCGTCTGGCGCCGCGGATCGCCTGCCGTCAGGCGGACAGTCTGGATGATGCGCTGGCGCGCGCGCTACACGCCGCTGCGCTCACCGGCGCCGATGCGCGCATCCTATACGCTCCGTCAACCCGGTGCGGTCCAGAGGAGAGACTGGCGCGCAGCCAGACCTTCAGGGCTGCGCTGGACACACTGACGCGATTGATCGCGAAGGGGCGCGCGGCATGAGCCTGACACGGCAGTATTCGCGGGTCCTGCGCGAGATCGACAAGCCGCTTCTGGGGGTGATCCTGTGCCTTCTGGGCATGGGGTTCATGCTCGCCTTCGCCGCCAGCCCGGCGGTGTCCAGCGCCGCCGATCCCTTCTTCTATTTGCGCCGTCAGGTGATGTTTATGGCCGCGGGGGTGGTCATCATGATGACGGCCGCGGCCTTCTCGCTGACCGGCGTGCGGCGGATGTCGGGTCTGGCGCTGCTGGGATCGCTGGTTTTGCTGGTCCTGGTCCTCGCGGTAGGCCAGACCATCAACGGCTCCACACGCTGGCTGCATCTGCCGGGCTTCTCGCTGCAGCCCAGCGAGGTCTTCAAGCCGGCCTTCATCGTGTTCATCGCCTGGCTGTTCACCGAGGAAGATCGCGGGGCGCCTGCGCCCGGGCGGCTGCTGGCGCTGGGGATTTACGGCGTGGCGGCCGTGCTTTTGAGACTGCAGCCGGATATTGGCCAGACCGCGCTGATCACGCTGATTTTCGCTGCCATGCTGTGGATTGGCGGATTGTCTTGGCGCTGGACCATCGGGCTGGGCGCAGGGATGGCGGCGGGTGCGGCGGCGGCGGTGAATTTCGTGCCGTATATCCAGACCCGCGTCGCGACATTCCTGTCCGGCGGCGGCCAGCGTAACCAGACCGACATCGCCCTGGACGCTATCGGCAGTGGCGGGCTGTGGGGCGTCGGGCCTGGCGAGGGGCGCATCAAGCACGTGCTGCCAGAAGCCCATAATGACTATATTTTCGCAGTGGCGGGCGAGGAGTTCGGCGCGCTGGCCATGTTGCTGATCATCGCCCTTTACGCGCTCCTGTTCCTGCGCGCCTGGACCCTGGCCATGCAGCTCAATGATCCGTTCGCCCGGCTGGCGACGGCGGGGCTGGCCCTGCTGTTCGCGCTGCAGGCGCTGGTCAATATCGCGGTCAATCTCGATCTCGCGCCGTCGACCGGCATGACCTTGCCCTTCCTGTCCTATGGCGGCTCGTCCATGCTGGCGCTGGCCTTCTCGGCCGGGCTGATGCTGGCGCTGACGCGCCACCGGCCGGGCGCCTATCAGCCCACGCGCCAGCGCCTGGTGGGCGCGCCGGCATGACCGGCAAGCGCCTCATCATGGCCGCGGGCGGCACGGGTGGGCACATCTTCCCGGCGCGGGCGGCAGCAGAGACCCTGATCGCGCGGGGCTGGCGGGTGCGCCTGGTCACAGACGCGCGCGGCGCGCGCCACACCGAAGGCTTTCCCGGCGAGGGGGTGAGCGTGATCCGCGCCGCCAGCCCGTTCCAGTCCAATCCGCGCCGCCTGCCCGGCGCGCTGGCGGACCTGGCGGCGGGCCTTCGCGCCACCCGCGCCATCGTGAAAGCGTTCGAGCCGGATGTGGCGGCCGGGTTTGGCGGTTATCCCGCTTTTGCGCTGCTGGCCGCCGCGCGCATCTCGGCGCTGCCCTTCGTGATCCATGAGCAGAACGCGGTGCTTGGCCGGGTGAACCGGCTGTTCGCTGGATCCGCCCACACAGTCGCATCGGGCTTTGACCGCCTCGACCGCCTGCCGCGCAAGGCGCGCCACGCGGTCACCGGCAATCCGGTGCGCGCCGCCGTGCTGGTCGCGCGCGACACGCCCTATGCACCGCCTTCAGACAATGGCGAGATCCGGCTTCTGGTGCTGGGCGGCAGTCTGGGTGCGCGCATCCTGTCCGAGACGGTCCCCGCCGCCATCGCGCGTCTGCCGGCCGCGCTTCGCGCCCGGCTGGTGGTGGTGCAGCAGACCCGCGACGAAAGCCTGGACGCGGCGCGTTCGGTTTATGAAACAGCGGGCGTACGCGCCGAGCTCTCTCCCTTCTTTGACGATATGGGTGCGCGCTATGGGGCGGCCCACCTGGTGATTTCGCGGGCGGGCGCGTCTTCGGTGTCAGAGCTTGCCGCCATCGGGCGCCCCTCCATTCTGGTCCCGCTGGCCATCGCCATGGACGATCACCAGAGGGCGAACGCTGAAGGCCTGGTGCGCGCCGGCGCCGCCGACGCCATGGCCGAAGCGGACTTCACGGCAGACAGCCTGTCACAGCGCCTTGAATCGCTGCTGGCGGACGGCGAAGCTCTCGCCGCGCGCGCCGCTGCGGCCCGCGCCGCCGGCCGGCCCCAGGCGCATGAGGCGCTGGCCGATCTCATCGAACGCGCCGCGGAGTAAGCCCAGCATGCCCCCCAGAGACCTCGCCGCCGCCGCGTCGCCTGTCCATTTTGTCGGGATTGGCGGGATCGGGATGAGCGGCATCGCCGAGGTGATGCTCAATCTGGGCTATCAGGTCACCGGGTCGGACATTTCAGAAAGCGCCAATGTGCAGCGCCTGCGCAAGAAGGGCGCGGTCATTCATATCGGCCATGATGGCGAGAACGTCGCCGGCGCCGGGGCGCTGGTGGTGTCCAGCGCCGTGCGCCGGGACAATCCCGAGTTGGTCGCGGCCCGCGCCCGGCGCATCCCGGTGGTGCGCCGCGCCGAAATGCTCGCCGAGCTGATGCGCCTCAAACAATGCGTCGCCGTGGCCGGCACCCATGGCAAGACCACCACCACCTCGCTGGTGGCGGCGCTGATGGATGCGGCCGGGTTTGATCCCACCGTGATCAATGGCGGCATAATCTCGGCCTATGGCTCCAACGCCAAGATGGGCGAAGGCGAGTGGATGGTGGTGGAGGCTGACGAGAGCGACGGCTCCTTCCTGAAACTGCGCGGCACGGTGGGGATCATCACCAATATCGATCCCGAACACATGGAGCATTACGGCGATTTCGACGCCCTGCGCGAAGCCTTCCATCAATTCGTCGAGAACCTGCCCTTCTACGGTTTCGCGGTGCTGTGCGTGGATCATCCCGAGGTGCAGGCCCTGGCCGCGCGTATCGAGGACCGGCGCGTCATCACCTATGGATTTTCGCCCCAGGCCGATTTGCGCATTGTCAATCATTCAGGCGACGCCGCCGGCGCCCGCTTTGATCTGCGCTTCCAGGCGCGCGGCGCCGAGCCGTCGGTCTGGGCGGGCCTCAGCCTGCCCATGATGGGCGAACACAATGTGCTCAACGCCGCCGCCGCTCTCGCCGTGGTGCAGGCGCTGGGCGGGCAGGAGGACGAGGCGCGTCAGGGTCTGGCCGGGTTTGCCGGCGTGAAGCGGCGCTTCACCCTGGTGGGCGAGGCCGGCGGCGTGGCGGTGATCGATGATTACGGCCACCACCCGGTGGAGATCGCCGCCGTCCTCAAAGCCGCGCGCCAGCGCGCCGGGGAGGGCCGCGTGATCGCCGTGGTCCAGCCCCACCGCTATACCCGCCTCAATGATCTGTTTGAGGACTTCTGCACCTGCTTCAACGACGCCGACGCCGTGCTGGTGACGCCGGTCTACACCGCCGGTGAAACCCCCATCGAGGGCGCCGATCAGGACAGCCTGGTGGCCGGCCTGCAACGCCACTCCCACCGCGACGCGTCGGCCACGACCCGCGAGACGCTGGCCGCCGATCTCAAACCCCGTATCGCGCCGGGCGATGTGGTGGTGTGCCTGGGCGCCGGCGATATCACCGCCTGGGCGGCGGAGCTGCCTGAACGGTTGGGGGCGGAGGGGTGATGGCGGAGCTCCTCTCCCGCCTCCCGCCCGTGCGCGGCAAGCTGATCGCAGGCGCACCGCTGGCCGATATCACCTGGTTGCGCGTGGGCGGACCGGCGGAGGTATTGTTCCTGCCTGCTGACGAGGCGGATCTCGCCCGCTTCCTGGCCGAGACGCCGCGCGACATTCCCGTCCAGGTGCTGGGCGCCGGGTCCAACACGCTGGTGCGTGATGGCGGCTTGCCGGGCGTCACGGTGCGCCTGACTCCGGCCTTCGGGCAGATCACAGCCGACGGGCTGCGCCTGCGCGCCGGGGCGGCGGCGCTGGACAAGTCGGTGGCGAAAGCGGCGGCCAAGGCGGGCATTGCGGGGCTGGAATTTTTCGTCGGCGTGCCCGGCACGATTGGCGGCGCGCTGCGCATGAATGCCGGATGCTATGAGCGCGAGACCCGCGATGTGCTGGTGGAGGCGGTGGCGCTGGACCGGCGCGGACGCCGCCTGATCGCGCCGCATGACGAGCTGGGCTACGCCTATCGCCACAGCGACGCGCCGGATGAGTGGATATTCGTCGAAGCCGTGTTTGAAGGCCGCGCCGATGATCCCGCCGCGATTACGCAGCGCATGGACGCCATCACGGCCCGGCGCGAGAGCACGCAGCCGATCCGGGAAAAAACCTCCGGCTCCACGTTCAAGAATCCCGACCCGGCCCAGTCGGGCGGACGCTCGGCCTGGCAACTCATCGATGCAGCGGGCTGGCGGGGGCGGCGTCTTGGCGGGGCGATGTTTTCGCCGCAGCACTGCAATTTCCTGATCAATGAGGACGCGGCGACTGCCAGCGATCTCGAAACGCTGGGCGAAACCGTTCGCGCCGAGGTGAAGGCGCAATTCGGCGTGGAGCTCGAATGGGAGGTCCGGCGCGTGGGAGAGGCATCATGAGCAAGCGCATCGCCGTCCTGTCCGGCGGGCTGAGCCCGGAGCGTGAGGTGTCGAAAGTATCGGGCGCCCAGGTCGCCAGGGCGCTGCGCGCGCGCGGCCATGATGTGATCGAGATCGACCCGGCTGAACCCTTCTGGCCGGAAAAGCTGAAAGAATTCGCACCGGATCTCGCGTTCAACGCGCTCCATGGCGAGTGGGGCGAGGACGGGCGCATTCAGGGCGTGCTGGAATATATGCGCCTGCCCTACACCCATTCCGGCGTGCTCGCTTCGGCGCTGGCCATGGACAAGCACCGCGCGAAGGCGGTGCTGCGCACGGCGGGGCTGAACTGCCCGGCCGGCCTGATCGCCAACCGGTTCGAGGCCGCGCGCGATCATGTGATGAAGCCGCCTTATGTGGCCAAGCCCAATGCGCAAGGCTCGTCCGTGGGTGTGGTGATCGTGCCGGAAGGCGCCAACCGGCCGCCGGCGGTGCTGGCGTCGGCTGACTGGCCCTATGGCGACGAGGTGCTGATCGAGCGCTTCATTCCGGGCCGCGAGCTGACCGTGGCGGTGCTGGGCGACCGGGCGCTGACCGTCACCGAGATCGTGCCGAAGACCGCATTTTACGATTACGAGGCCAAATACGCCGATGGCGGGTCGGCGCACCAGCTGCCCGCCGACATCCCGCAGGCCGTGGCCGAGGAGGCGATGGCGGCGGCGCTGATGGCGCACAAGACGCTGGGATGCCGGGGGCTGACGCGCTCTGACTTCCGGTATGATCCGGCTGTAAACGGGCTGTGGTTACTGGAAATTAACACCCAACCGGGCATGACTCCGACATCACTCGCGCCGGAACAAGCGGCGTATTGCGGGATCGAATTTGCCGATCTCGTGGAGTGGATGGCGGAGGATGCGTCGTGCCCAAGGTAACGCGCGTCAGGGCCAGCGACTCCGCTCAAGGCCGGCGCCGGGCTCCCAAGCGCGCACCGGTCCGGACGTCGCCAGCCGGGCGTATGAAGCTGTCGCACTGGCTGGCTGCGCGCGCACGCGCGGCGCGGCGCCGGGCGAGCTATGCGTTGCGCCTCGCTGTCATGACCGCCGCCATCATCGCCTGCGGCGCACTCTCCCTGATGGCCGCCACCGGACGCCTCGGCGCCGCCGGGGAGGCGCTTGATGGCTGGATTGAAGCGCGTTTGAACGACGCCGGCTATGTGGTCGCCTGGGTGGATGTGGCCGGCGCCCGTCGCGTCGACGCCAGCGAGGTGGCCGACCTGATTGGCGCTGCGCCGGGGGCGGGTCTGGCCGGGATTGATCCACAGGAGGCGCGCGCGCGTCTGGAAGCGCTGAGCTGGGTGGAGCACGCCCAGGTGCTGCGCCTGTGGCCGGACCGGGTGGGGGTGATCCTCACCGAGCGCGAACCTTTCGCCCTGTGGCAGAACAATCAGATTCATCACGTCATCGACCGGTCCGGCGTCGTCATCGAAGCCGCCGACCCGGCCGAATTTGCCGAGCTGCCCATCGTGATCGGAGAGGGCGCCCCGCAAGAGACGGCGTCCCTGATGGCGATCCTGGACCTTCATCCCGAGATCGCCTCGCGCACCACGCACCGGGTGCGGGTGGGCGACCGCCGCTGGTCGCTGCGCCTCGCCAGCGGTGGCGAGGTGCTGCTGCCCGAAGGCGATCCGGGCGGGGCGCTGGCGCAATTGTCCGCCATGCATGCCGAACGTGGCGTACTCGATTACGAAGCCCAGATCATCGATCTGCGCGTGGATGGCGAGATGGTGCTGCGGCCCTGGCCGGACCGCACTGCAGAGCCGGGCCGGGGAGCGTGATGAGCGTGATTGATCTGTTTCGCACGCAGCCGGGAGAGGCCGCCGCCGCGCGCAAACCGGCGATCTATGCCGCCCTGGATCTCGGCGCGGCCAAGACTGTTTGCTTCATCGCGCGCACCGAGCCGACCCTGGCGGGCCTGCGCCCGCGGGTCATCGGGGTGGGGCATGTGTCGACCAAGGGCGTGCGCGCGGGCGCTGTGGTGGATATGGAGGCGGCCGCCGCCTCGATCCGCGCTGCGGTTGACAATGCGGAACGGATGGCCGGCCAGACGGTGAGCGAGCTGCATATCTCGTCTGCTTGCGGCGGGCTCTCGAGCACGCGCATCGCGGTGGACATGGATCTCGATCAGCGCGAGGTGCGCGACCGCGATTTGCGCCGCATCATTCACGAGGCTGCCGGCGTGTTTGACGAGCCGGGCCGCACCATCCTGCACGCGCTGGCCCTGTCGTGGCGCGTGGACGGCCATCGCGGCGTGCGCGACCCACGCGCCATGGTGGGCGAGGTGCTGGGCGTGGATCTGCATCTGGTCAGCTGCGCGGCCGACCCGCTTCATAACCTGGCGGCGTGCGTGGAGAAGGCGGGCTATTCTGTGGCCGGCGTGGCGGCGACGCCGTATGTATCGGGTCTGGCGGCGCTGACGCGCGATGAGCTGGAGCTGGGCGTCATGGTGCTCGATCTGGGCGCCCAGATGACCTCGCTGGCGGTGTTCGCCGAGGGCGTGCTGCAGCATGTGGACGCCATGCCCGTGGGCGGCGCCCATGTCACCAGCGATATCGCGCGCGGCCTATCCACGCCCATGTCCGCGGCCGAGCGCATCAAGGCGCTCAATGGCAGCGCGCTGGACAGTCCCGAAGACGATCAGGTGATGATTGAAGCGCCGCCTTTGTCCGGCGGGCCGTCCTCGACCATGACCCAGCATCCGCGCGCGCTCCTGAACGCGATCGTGCGCCCGCGCCTGGAAGAGATTTTCGAAATGGCCCGCGACCGGGTCAAATTGGCCGACGCCGCCAGCGCCGCCGGGCGCGGCCTGGTGCTGACGGGGGGCGCGGCGCAGATGCCCGGCATCGCCCAGCTGGCCGGCCGGGTGATGAGCAAGCAGGTGCGCCTGGGGCGCCCCGAAACCCTGAACGGCCTGGGCGACGCCGTCAGCGGCCCGGCCTTCAGCGCCTGCGCCGGCCTGATCCAGCGCGCGGTCCATGGCCCGGGCGAGGCGCTGGCCGGCCTGCCGCGCATGCTCACCCCCGCCGACCGCCAGCGCCGCGCCCACACGCCCGGCGAACGTGGTCCCGCGGCGGTCTGGCGCTGGTTCGCGGAGAGTTTTTGAGGCGGGGTCAGGCTGGCTGATCTCGATTGTCTGACTGTCGGGTTTAAGCTACACTCGCGTTGATGCTAACGCTTCGGCAGACGCCGCAGTTTCAAAAATGGCGTGAAGGCTTGAAGGACAATCGGGCAAGGGCGCTGATCGCATCGCGCCTCGACCGGCTGGCTTTCGGCCATGCCGGGGATGTGCGCCCTGTCGGGCAGGGCATCAGCGAATTGCGGATCCACTATGGTCCGGGATACCGCGTCTACTTCCAGCGGCGGGGCGACGCGATCATCATCCTACTCTGTGGCGGGGATAAGGATTCGCAGTCGCGCGATATCGAAACAGCCCGGCAGCTTGCCGGGCAATGGAGCAAGTGACATGGCCGAAACGCTTACCCCGTATGATCCGGCGGACGATCTGGCCGACGCGGAGGCTGTCGCGGTCTTTGTCGCCGAAGCGTTCGAGAGCGGGGACGCGCGATACATCGCGCACGCGCTGGGCGTGGCGGCCCGCTCTCAAGGCATGACGGATGTCGCCCAGAAGACCGGCCTGTCGCGCGAGCACCTTTACCGGTCGCTCAGCGAGAAGGGCAATCCGACGCTCAAAACCACGCTTGCAGTGATGCAGGCGCTGGGACTGGAGCTTGGCGCCCGGCCCGAAACGGTCCGCTGACGGACAGCTCAGACGCCCGTTGAGAGCAATCCAAACGAGCCCTCAGAACTCCGCTTCCTCCCAGTCGGGAATGTCATCTTCGTCGGCGCCGATATGGCGCAGATAGGACATCACCAGCGAGGAATAGGGCGGTACCGGGATCGAGCTGGCGGTGAAGCTGCCGTCGGGATCGATGGTGTCGCGGATCTCGAAATGGAGATGGTCGGTGGTCATGGACCGCTGGCACGACCCGCCGCGCCAGCCAATGCCGAACCAGTTTGACACCAGGCCGATGGGATCACCGGCGCTGACGTCCTGGCCGGGCTCCACCTGCAGTGCCGAGCGGGTGCACACGCTGGGCAGGTTGGAGGCAGTGCATTGGGCCTGCGTGGTCAGCTGGGAGAGGTCGCAATCCTCCCAATGCTCCAGATGCAGGTACCAGTAATTCCGACCGTCATTGCCGCGCAGGCGCACGGTCATGGACGCGATGGAGGAGATGTAGCCGTCGGCGACGGCCACCGCCATCTGGCGGTCCTCCAGATCAAAATTGCGGGTGCAGACCTCTGGCCGGATGTCCTGGCCGACATGGTGGCCGGTGCTGTTGTTCGGGCAGAACAGGCTGCGCGTCGAGGAGCTGCGGATTTCGCAAAAATTGTCTTCGAATGGATAGTCGAAATTGCGCGCGTCGCACTCGCCTGATCCGCCGGCGCCGCCGACCCCGGACCCGGTTCCGCCGGGACGGTAAACCTGAGTGTTGGCATAGCCGATCCCGTCCAGCGGCCAGGTCAGGTTTGGCGCGAACACGAAATTGCGCGACAGATCGCCGGAGCCCGCCCAGCCGGCGCCGGAGCGGCCGGCCACGTCCACATTATTGCGATAGTCGAAGGTCGGCAGGTCGCCCGGCGGGTTCCATACGAACAGCGTCCCGTCCGGGTCGATTGGTCCGGGGCCGGGCTCCTCGGGCGCTGGCTCTTCGGGCGCTGGTTCTTCAGGCGCAGGCTCTTCCGGAGCGGGTTCTTCCGGCGCCGGTTCTTCTGGCACAGGCTCTTCGGGGCCGGGTTCTTCCGGCGCCGGTTCTTCAGGTCCCGGGGGCGGAGGCGGCGCGGGCGGGAGCGTGTCCAGCGGATAGAAGACTAGCGCCGCGCCTCCGGCCACGGCTGCAATCGCCGCCAGCACATAGTCACGCATGGTCTTACCCCTCCCCAGTCAAGTCAGATCCGGAACGCTCATTCCTCCGGATTGCCGCCGGCGATCACGAGGCGTCTGACGATGTCGCGAATGGCGTCTTCAGACTGGCAGCGCGGATCGCGCGCGGTCGCACATTCGATGGTCACGGTGTAGGCCGCGCCATAGCGCGAGAAATTGGCGGTATAGCCTCCGCTTTCGTCGGCCTGCACCTGCACTCCGTCCGCGCCGCGGCCAACATTCATGGCGCGGCGCATGGCAGGCGCGTTCATGCGGTGATGGATGATGCGCGTGCCGGATATGGCCACGCTCATGCCGTTCTGATCGTAGGAGGCGTCGTAGAAATTCGCCCGGGTGCGCAGCATCAGCCCGCCATCGCCGCCCGCCCGCGTCGCGATCGGGCCGTTCACCTGCGGCAGCAGCACCGGCATATGCACCGGCTCCAGCCGGTCGATCAGGTGCGGAGCGATATAGGGCGTGTAGCTTTCCGTGGTCACCACCCGTGTGGGTGTGGACTGGGTGCGCTGGCGGAAATCCGACAGCTGGCGCTCATGGTCGGCCCGGGCGGCATTCCAGTCGATCTCGGCCAGCCGCGGATCACGTTCGCGCTGCGGCGCAGGCGGCTCGAAGGGCGCGTCCTGCGCATCTTGCCCTCGCCGGATCACTTCAAGCTGGCGGAAGCGCTCGATATCGAAGCGTTCCTGGAGCTGGCGTTGAAAATCGCGCTGCGCGGGCGGCTGGTTCGGCTCGTCGCGCTGCTGGGCGATGGCCGGAGGGGCGATCAGGATGCACGCCAGAAGCGCTGCGCCTGCAGCGCCTAACCCCTGACGTGTCCGGTTGTTACACGGCTGCGCCATGAACCTCCCCCTCCCGGTATAGGTTAATACATAGCATGAAGGGGCGCCTCGAGCCTAGGTCGAAATTGAACGCAGCCAGCCTTGCTGGCCCGCGTGGCGCGATCAAGGCAGGTTTGTGGCGGCTTCAACGCGCAGCGCCCCGGCGCGCCGCGCCGGGGTTCAAACGGTCCGGTTCGAGGCTCTGACGCTCAGTGCGCGCGGCGCAGGCGCTGCCCGGCGATTTCGTCCATCTCGGCCTGTTCAGCCATGCGCACTGCATCCTGAAGACTGCTCAGCCGGCGTTCCTCAAGCAGCTCGTACTTCTTGAGGTCGCCGAACGCTTGCTCCAGCCGGTCGCGCAGCCCGTCCGCCTCCATGTCCACATTGGTCAGCGAGGCGCGCAGCTTGTCCTTGCGCTGGATCACCGAGCGGGCATAGCTGCCATAGGCGAGATAGCCTTCGCGCGATTCAACCGCCACGCTCTGCTCCTCGGGCACGCTTTCTTCCAGCCGGTCGATCTGTTCGTGGATCGAGGCGCGGATGCGCTCGATCTCGGCCATCTGCTTTTGTAATTCTTCCACCTTGAACCGGGCCAGCCGGATCAGAGGCGCATGGGAACGCACCGCCATTGTCTATCCCTCCTGTTCCACCACAATGCCCGCCAGCTGCGCGAAGCTGTCCTCGATGGAGGCCGCCTCGTCTTTTGTTTGCGCCAGCAAGGCTTCAAGCGGTTCGTTGACCGCAATCGCCCGGTCCACCTCCGGGTTCGTCCCGCGGGCATAGGCGCCCAGCCGGATCAGTTCCTCCATGTCGGCATAGGCCGCCAGGAGCCGTCGCGCCTCGATCGCCAGGGGCGCCTCATGGGGCGCGTACACCTCTGGCGCGGTGCGCGAGATTGATTTGAGAACGTCGATAGCCGGGAAGCGGCCGCGCTCGGCGATCGCCCGGCTCATCACCACATGGCCGTCCAGGATGCCGCGCACGGCGTCCGCGATGGGCTCGTTATGGTCGTCGCCATCCACCAGCACGGTGAACAGGCCGGTGATCGTGCCCGAGCCTTCTGCGCCCGGTCCGGCGCGCTCCAGAAGGCCTGGCAGCTCAGCGAACACCGATGGCGTATAGCCGCGCGTGGTGGGCGGCTCGCCCGCCGCCAGCCCGATCTCGCGCTGGGCGAGCGCAAAGCGCGTCACCGAATCCATCAGGCACAGCACGTTCAGGCCCTGATCGCGGAAAAATTCGGCCGTCGCCATCGTGACATAGGCCGCGCGGCGGCGCGCCAGGGCCGGGGCGTCAGAGGTTTCGGTGACCACCACGGCGCGCGCGCGCCCATCCGGTCCCAACACGTCCTCGACAAACTCGCGCGCCTCGCGGCCGCGTTCGCCGATCAGGCCGATGACGATCACGTCGGCGCCGGAGCCGCGCGCCAGCATGCTCATCAATACCGATTTGCCCACGCCCGATCCGGCGAACACGCCCAGACGCTGGCCCAGACGCATGGGCGTAAAGATGTTCAGCGCCCGCACGCCCAGTTCCAGCCGCTCGCCCAGCCGGGCGCGGCCATGGGCGCAGGGCGGGCGGCCTTTCAACGGGTAATCGGCCGGGCCGTCGGGCAGGGGACCCAGCCCGTCGCGCGGACGGGCGAAGCTGTCGAGCACGCGGCCGAGCCAGGCGCGGCTGGGGCGAATCGCGCCGCCGTCGGGATCAATCAGCGCCCGCACGCCGGGCCGCACGCCAGCCAGATCACCATACGCCATCATGAGGGCGGTTTCGCCGCGAAAGCCGACCACTTCGCACGCCGTCGGCTCGCCGCCGGGCGCAGCGTCAAGCGTGGCGTGCGCGCCCAGGCGCAGCGCGGCGCCCGGACCTTCGGCTTCGATCAGCAGTCCGTTGACCGCGGTGACGCGGCCTTTGAACGTGCGGGTCTCGAGCCCCTGGACTCTCTCGATCAGACTTTGCACAGGGCGTTCCGCCTGTTTTGCGGGCGCGTTTTGCGCCGTCTCGACGACCGTCTTAACCTCAACGCGGTTTCAGCCACGTAAACGTCCTGTGCAAACAGGTGATTTATACTGGCGGAGCGCTAAATAGCGGCTGGCTGGTTCCATTTGCGCCGAAAATCACTATTTTCCGCCTCACGCCGCCGCAGGCCGCCCTCATCCAACGGGTGGGCCCGGCGCCGGGTCCATACAGATTGACCGCGCCCTCCCGGGGCGTTCGACCCGAGACACGCAATTGTTGGCGCATTCGCCGCCGCCGAGCCATCGACGACGAGGAGGAGCCATGCCGTTTGATAATCGGCCCGAGCCCGTAGCGGGATCCCGCCCCAAGCTGAAAGCGGTGTCGCGCCGCCACAAGGACAATGTCTACGCCCGGATCGATGAGACCCGGTTCAACCGCTATATCGTCCACGATATTGCGCGCTATCGCGACTATGTCGCGAGCGGCGGGGCGGCGGTTTACTCCGAGGCCGAGCTTGATGTGCTGGAAGCCTCCGGCGTGTCCGACAGGCTGCCGCCGCGCGCCACGGGCTATTATCTTGATCTCGCTGTCCGCTCGCGCGCGGTGCGCAATCTGATCAAGGCGCGCCCTGAAGAGATGGACGATCTGTCCGGCGAGGCCGATCCGTCCAACCAGCTCAAATACAGCCCCGTGCCGGGCCTGCTGCACAAATATGAGCTGGTGCTGCTCTATGTGGTGCGGGCGTGTTCCAGCTGGTGCCGCTATTGCTACCGGTCTGACTTCCTCACCGGCAAGACCTCCAAGGACACCGGCTCGATCCACGAGATCCGCGCCTATATCGAAGACCATAACGAGGCCGTTGAGCGCGGCGAGATCACGGACAAGCCGAAAATCCGGGAAGCCCTTTTGTCAGGCGGCGACCCGATGGTTTTGTCCAACCGCAATCTGTTCGATTACCTCAACGGGCTGGCCGAGGCCGGGCTGGAGGTGATCCGCATCGGGACCAAGGAGATGGCCTTCTACCCCGAGCGCTTCGACGACAATTTCCTGGCCATGCTGGACCTGTTCCACGAGCTGCACCCCCAGGTGCTGCTGGCCTTCATGGTCCACTTCACCCATCCGGACGAATTCCTCCTGCTGGGTGAAGAAGGCGAATATGTCCGCGACGAGAGCGGACGCCTGTTGCGCAACCCGCTGGTGGAGCGCGCCGCGCAAAGCCTGCGCTCGCGGCACTGGATCACGCTGGAGAACCAGACCCCGATCATCGATGACGTCAATGATGACGCCGATGTCCTTCGCCTGCTGCAGCAGGAGCTGAAACGCATGGGCGTCAACAATCATTATTTTTTCCAGTGCCGCGAGATCGAGGGCCACCTCGCGTTCGCCGTCCCGGTGGAGAAAGCCTGGAAGCTGCATGCGGACAGCCAGGCCGGTCTGTCCGGCATCGAGCGCTCGCGATTCGCCCTGTCTACCGAGGCGGGCAAGATGGAGATGATCGCCGTCACCGACGGCGACGAGCGCCTGCGCACTATTGGCGGACCGCTGGGCGATGCGTTGGCCGAGGGCGTGGCCGTGTTCCGCCTGCACCGCACGCCCCACGCCGACGCCCAGAGCGATCTGGTGATCGCGCGGCGCAACCCCGAAGCGCTGTGGATCACAGGCTATGAGGACCGGATTCTGTATGACGGACGGGTGCGATCTCCTGAGGATAAGTGGGGGCCGCTCCTGCGCGCCCTGGCGCCGGCGCTGGTGGCAGCTGCAGAATAGTGCAGCCGTTAACCCTTTGAGACTCCATGCCCGTCACGGATATGGCCTCTCGCGGACTCGATTCGGCCTAACGAGTCAAACGCGCGTTAACTTCCTTTAAGGACTTCTCGCCTCACAGTGCGAACAAGGTTAACGCTTTGGACGTCAGGTGCGGGGTTGATTCGTACCGGCTGCCTTGGGAGGGGGAACCGATGCGGGTTCTGCTGATTGAAGACGATCGCGCCACGGCGCAGGGGATCGAACTGATGCTGAAGTCGGAAGGCTTCAACGTCTATGTCACCGATCTTGGCGAAGAAGGCGTCGATCTCGGCAAATTGTTCGATTACGACATCATCCTTCTGGATCTGAACCTGCCGGACATGCCGGGGTTTGACGTGCTCAAGACCCTGCGCCGCGCCAAGGTGGACACGCCCATCCTGATCCTGTCGGGCAATGCCGACATCGAGAACAAGGTGCGCGGCCTGGGCTCGGGCGCCGACGACTACATGACCAAGCCCTTCCATAAAGAAGAGATGATCGCGCGCATCCACGCCGTGGTGCGCCGCTCCAAGGGTCACTCCCAGTCGATCATCCGCACCGGCGATATCGCAGTGAATCTGGACGCCAAGACGGTGGAGGTCGCCAATCAGCGCGTCCACCTGACCGGCAAGGAATACCAGATGCTCGAGCTGCTCTCCCTGCGCAAAGGCACGACGCTCACCAAGGAGATGTTCCTCAATCATCTCTATGGCGGCATGGACGAGCCGGAGCTGAAAATCATCGACGTGTTCATCTGCAAGCTGCGCAAGAAGCTGTCTGCAGCCACGGGCGGCGACAACCATATCGAAACCGTCTGGGGCCGCGGCTATGTGCTGCGCGATCCCGTCGCCGAACAGCGCGCCGCCAGCGCGTAAGGCCGGCCCACATCGCTGGAATTGCAAAAGCCCCGGCAGCGACGCCGGGGCTTTTTCGTGACCATCTCGCCCCGATCCGGCGCGCGTGCTATAATCCGGCGCTATGAAACATCTTCACGCCGTTCTCCTCGCATGTCTGCTGGCGGGGGCCGCCGCGCCGCTGGCCCACGCCCAGATCGTCATGGGCGCCAGCCAGGCCGACGCCTGTTACCGGGCTGTGGAGGCGGGGGATCGCGGGCGAACGTCCACGCTCGCCCAATGTGAAAGCGCGTTGGACGATGCGCGCCTGACCCAGCGCGACCGCGCGGCCACCCACAATAATCTCGGCATATTGTTTCACCGCGCGGGCCGCCCGGACGAGGCGCTGGCCCAGTTCGACCGGGCGCTGGCGATCAATTCAGATCACGCCGCCTTTTGGCACAATCGCGGCGTGGCGCTCATGGGCGCGCAGGAATTTCCAGACGCGGTCACGCACTTCACCCGCGCCCTCGAGCTCGATTTCGGATCGCCTGCCCACGCCCTGTACAACCGCGCCCTGTCGCGCGAGCAGACCGGCGATCTGGCGGGCGCCTATCACGATCTGCGCGCCGCCCTCGACGCCGATCCCGGCTTTGCGCTGGCCCGCGACGAGCTGAACCGGTTCGTGGTGGAGCCGTCGGGGTAGGGGGGGCGGCGCCATCCCCCTCCATCAGCTTTGCTAATACCGCCGCCTTCTGCCTACTCCGCCGGGACCAGCCGGATGACTTCGCCGTCGATATCGTCGACCAGCAGATAGATCGCCCCGTCCGGGCCAGTGCGCACGTCGCGGTAGCGCTGTTCACGGTCGGTGAGCAGGTCTTCGACCCCGATCACGCGGTCGCCGCTGATTTCCATGCGCTGGAGGACTGTGCCGGCCAGCGCGGCGTGGAACAGATCGCCCTGCCAGTGTTCGAAGGCGTCGCCGGTGTAGAAGGCCATGCCGGCCGGGGCGATGGACGGGCGCCAGTACCAGATCGGCGGCTCGAATTCGGGGCGGTCGCGCTCTTCGGTGATCACCGAGCCATTGTAGTTGATGCCATAGGTTACGGTCGGCCAGCCGAAATTCTCGCCGGGCTGGAGGATGTTGATTTCGTCGCCGCCGCGCGGCCCGTGCTCGGTTGTCCAGACCGATCCGGTGGCCGGATTGCGGTCAATGCCCTGGACATTGCGGTGGCCGAAGCTGAACACGCCCTGCGCGGCGTTTTCGATCTGCGGATTGTCGGCGGGGATCGAGCCGTCGAGATGGAGGCGCACCACCGTGCCCAGATGATTGGCGGGGTCTTGCGCCTCGTCCTGATACCGCCCGCCATCGCCCAGCGTCAGGAATAGCGTATCGTCCTCATTGAGCAGGATGCGCCCGCCGAAGTGAAAGCCGGCGGCCTTGTCGATATTGGCGCGGAACAGGACTTCCACATCCTCCAGCGCGCTCATGTCGGCGTTCAGCACGCCGCGCGCCAGCGCCGTGCCGTTGGCCCCTTCCGTGCCTTGCGCATAGCTGAAATAGATATGGCGGGTGGTGTCAAAGTCCGGCGCGATGCGCACATCCATCAGACCGCCCTGCCGGATGACGATCAGGTCCTCGGGCAGACCCGTGACCGGCTCGGCGCGCAGGCTGCCGTCCGCTTCGATCACGCGCAGCCGCCCCTCGCGCTCGGTGACCAGCATGGCCCCGCCGGGCAGGAATTCGATGGACCAGGGAAATTCCAGGCCTTGAGCCACCGTCTCAACGGTGAAGCTCGCCTGCTCGCTCTCGTACACCTCGTCGGCGAGGGCCGGGGCGGCGATCATGAGGGCGATGGCGCTGGCGGTGGCGAGGTGACGCATGGGGTCTCTCCCTTTGGCTGCAAACGGTTACGCCCTCTAGATAGGGGCTCGTTCGCGAAAGGGAACTGACGTTTGCGTTAGCAGCGGCTGGCCTCAGCCCGCCGCCGCCAGGCGCCGCGGGGCATAGGCGAACGCGCCGGCCATGCGCCGGACCCGGCCGGAGAGGTCCGGTTCAATGGCGGCGGTGTGCGCCCAGCGCCGGCGCAGACGCACCGGCGCGCTGGCCAGCGGCTCTGGCAGCATGGCGCTGGCGGCTTCGGCCATGGCCCAAAGCCCGGCCCCGGCGGCGGCGACGCCGGGACGCAAGGCGCGCCCGGCGCTGAGCGGGGTTTCATAATCGGTGTAATACGCCTTGTAGGCCTGTTCGCCGCGCCCCAGATCAACGCGGTCAATCCCCATCGCTCCCGCCTGATCCAGTATGCCGTGCAGCAGGAGGAGGCCCGGGGACACGCTGGCGAAGCGCGGATCATAGGCCGGGATCCAGGAGTGATAGACGCCGCCCGCGGCCATGCCCATCTCCACCGCCGCCAGCTCTTCGCCCAGATAGAGCGAGGCCACCAGGCCGCGGAACGGCCCGAAGGCGCGCGCCGCCGTGCCCGCCAGCACCGCATCGATCCAGCTCACATCGAACAGGTCGAGCAGTCCCGAGGCGCGGTATTGCGCGCTTTTCCAGGCTTTCAGCGTCGCGAAGCGCTCGCCCAGCGGATCGCCGAACACCACGCGCATCTCGCCAAACTCGCGCTCGGCCTTGCGGCGGCGCTGGTCCATTTTCTTGAAATGCGAACGGTGCAAATCCCGGCGCCCCGCGAACCAGGCCTGCGCGCCGCCCGACAGATCAATCACGGCCGACCCGCCGCGCGCGCTGACCTTGCCCGGCGCGGCCCCGATCCAGTTTTCATAGACCAGGCTGCGCGCCCCCAGCGTGCGCAGCAGCGCATCCTCGCCGACCTGCAGGCCGGGGCGCCCAGCGAAACCCTGATAGTCCGAGAGCGGCGCCCCTACGGGTCGCACCACGCCATCGGCCCCCACATGGCAGGCGAAAAACCCCACCGGCGCGCCGTTCTCCTCGGCGATCACCACGCGCACATCGCGGCGCTCGGTTTGGATCATGTCAGCGAACTCGGGCATGAGGTAAGGGCTGATCAGCTTGCCCTGGGCCAGGGCCAGAGCCCGCCAGGCGTCGCGATCGCGTGCGCTCAACTCGCTCAGCGGTGTCTCAAACAGACGCATGACAGGCCTCCTAAGGTCGTCCCGGGCCGTGTCTTGCAAGGCGCGCGCCGCTTGAACGAGCGCCGGGATCATCTTACTTATAAGGGATGACCGTACACACGATCCTCACTGTTCCCGATCCGCGCCTCAAACTGGTGTCAAAGCCGGTGGCGGGCGTCGATGATGAATTGCGCACGCTGATGGATGACATGGTGGAGACCATGTACGCCGCCGACGGCATTGGCCTGGCGGCGATCCAGATCGGCGTGGACAAGCGCGTGATCGTCATGGACCTGTCTGATGCCCGCAATGAGCCGCGTTATTTCGTCAATCCTGTCATTACGCCACTGACAGAGGAACTGAAACCCTATTCGGAGGGTTGTCTCTCTGTGCCGGAGATTTATGACGAGGTTGAACGTCCCGTGCGAGTGCAAATCAACTATCTCGATTATGACGGGGCGCCGCGCGAGGAGATCGCTGAAGATCTGTTCGCCGTGTGCATTCAGCACGAAATGGATCATCTCGAAGGCGTGGTCTTTATCGACTACCTGTCCCGGCTCAAGCGCGAGCGCGCTGTCCGCCGCGTTCAGAAGCTGATGAAATCCAAAGGGGAGGCCGCCTGATATGAAACAATTGCTTCTGATGACCGGCGTTTGTGCGCTGGCGCTGGCTGCGTGCGACAATGCGCCGGAACGCGAAGAGATCGAAGACTCCGTTGCTGACGCCGCTGAAGAGGTCCAGGAGGCCGGTGAAGACGCGCTGGACGCGCTCGAGGGGGCCATGGACGACGCCGGAGACGAGATCGAGGCGATGACGGAGCCGGACGACTCGGCGCCGGCCGGGCTGATTGAAGGCCTTGGCGCGCTGTGCGGCCAGTCCTTCGCCGGGACAATTACCAGCGACGCGGATCCGCGCGATGACGGCTTCGCCGGACGCGAGCTGGTCATGCATGTGCGCGAGTGCATGGATGATGAAGTCCGCGTGCCCTTTCATGTGGGCGACAATCATTCGCGTACCTGGTTGATCACCCGGCTGGAAGACGGCCGGCTTCGTCTGAAGCACGATCACCGCATGGAAGACGGCTCTGAAGATGTGCTGACCCAGTATGGCGGCGAAACCGAGAGCCCGCCGCAGGGCGCGCGCGCGGACTTCGTGGTCGATACGTTCAGCCAGGAGCTGTTCGTGCGCGAGGACATCCCGGAATCGGCCACCAATGTGTGGATCATGGAGCTGACCGATACGGCGTTCTATTACCGCCTGACCCGTGAGAACCGGTTCTTCGAGGTCACGTTCGATCTGACCGAGACGGTCGACACCCCGCCCACCCCGTGGGGTTGGGAAGACTAGGTCTTGTCATCGCGAGACAGATGAACCCCCGGCGCCGCGCGCCGGGGGTTTTTCGTTCAGCGCGGGCGTCCGCCGCGATACGGCTCCACCGAGCGCACGGTCATGGAATAGGCGATGGCGGCGAGCTCGGTATCCACGCGTTCGAGCTGCATGCGCCCTTCCACCCAGACCGGATCCCACAGAGCGTTGAACGCAATGGGTTCGATGGAGCGCAGATAAACGATCTGGTTGGGCGGCGGCGCGGGCGAGTGGATGCAGGCGCCGTGATAGGGCAGGAACAGAAACTCGCGGGCGGATCCGCGCTCGACATAGTCCAGCGGCAGCAAGTAGCCGGGCATGCGCACCACCAGCCCGTCGAGATCCTCCACCACATTGAACGAGCCGACCTGGCCCTCCACCAGCCCCTCTGCGAGAAAGCGGCTCATGAGCGACGGGTCGCGCCGGCCCTCGTTGAGCGCCTCCCAGGCATCCAGCTCGTCATCCGGGATCAGATCGGGCCAGCTGATCAGTTCGGCCGGCGCGTCAGGATCCACCGGAACCAGATTCGCGAGCGCGCCGTCCGCCTGCGGCGCATCATCGCCGCCGCACCCGGCCAGGGGCAGGGCGAACAGGACGAGGGCGGCGAGCAGGGCTCGTATCATGGCGGAAAGCTCCACGGCGGCGGGACGGTCGGGGGCGGATTTCCAGATCATAAACACGCCATGCACCCGGTTTTAAGACCTCTAGGGCAGGCTTGTCGTGTCAGAACCGCACACAGAGGCGGTCGCAGGAAGGGTGTTGGGATGGGTATGCAGGCAGACCGCGCCGTCGAGCGCGAGGATGACATCTCCTTGAGAATGCGCGACGCGCGGCTTCGGCTGATCGCGCGCAGCGGGCTGGCCTCCGGGCCCTTGAACGTCCTTAATTCCGGCTTGCTGGCGGTGTTCCTCGCTGGCGGGGTGAACCCCTGGATACTGGGCGCGTGGCTGGCTGCGGTGGTTGTGGTGTCGGCGGCGCGCATGGTGGTGCTGCTGCCCGCGCGCAAGCCGGGCCGGGCGCTGAGCCGGCGCATGATGGCCATGTTCATCGTCCTCTCGTGCGCCATGGGCGCCCTGTGGGGCGCCGCGCCGTGGATGGTGGGCGAGGGGGCCTCGCCTTACGCGCTGACGGCGGCGCTGGTCTTCATTGCTGGCATGACGGCGGGCTCGGCTCTGACTTCAGCCGCGGCGCCGTCCGCCGTGCTGGCCTATAACGCCCCGGCCATTCTCATCAGCGCCGCCAACCTGCTGTTTATGGGCGGCTTCTTCGGCTTCCTGTTCGCCGGCGTCCTGACCTTGTTCCTGGTGGTGACGTTCAAGCTGGCGCGCACCTTCTCGGCGACGCTGACCGACGCCGTGCGCAGCAATTTCGATCTTGAAGAGGCCCGCCGCCAGACCGAGGCGCAGGCGGCAGCCATGACGCGTCTGGCCGAACACAATGACCTGGCCGCGCGCCGTGCTGAAGACCAGGCGCGGGCCAACGCCGCCGTGCTGGCCAATATGAGCCATGAGCTGCGCACGCCCCTCAACGGGGTATTGGGCATGGCGCATCTGCTGGAAGAAGCCGGGCTTGAAGGCGAGCCGGCGCGCATGGCCGCGCGGGTTCGCGAATCCGGCCAGTCGCTGGCGCGCATGCTGGGCGATGTGGTGGACGTGGCGCGCATCGAGGCGGGCCATGTGGAGCTGAATATCGAGGACATGACGGCCCAGTCGCTGGGCGAACGCATCCGCCGCGCCGCCGAACCGGAAGCCGCGCAGAAGGGCCTCTTGCTGACGGTGGGCTTCGAGGGCGAGACCGACCGGGCGCTGCGCGCCGATTCAGGGCGCTTGTTCCAGATCGCCCAGATTTTCGTGTCCCATGCCCTGCGCACCACCAGCGAGGGCGGCCTGGATGTGACGGTGCGCACCCAGCTGGATGCGGCGGGGGCCGCGCGCCTGCGCGTCACCGTGCGCGATACCGGCGAGGGCGTGCCGGACTCGGCGCGCACGCGCCTGTTTGATTCTCTGGCCCAGGACAGTGTTGATCCGTACATCCGCGCCAATGGCGCCGGGCTGGGTCTGCACCTGGCCAAACGCCTGGCCGGGCTGATGCAGGGCCGGGTCGGCTATGAGCCGGGACCGGCGCAGGAAGGCTCGGTGTTCTGGTTCGAGGTTACCTTGCCCGTGTCGTGCAAGGCTGACCGCTACGCCGATGGGGAGACATTCAGCCTGACCAATCGCCGCCTGCGCATGCTGGTCGCCGAGCGCGATCCGGCCCGCCGCTCGGTGCTGCTGGGCTATCTCAAATCCTTCAATTGCGTGGTGACCTGTGTCGGCTCCAGCACCGAACTGGTGTCGGTGCTGGGCGCGGCGGCCTATGACTCGGTCGTGGTCGGGCTCAGCCTGGATGACTGTGAACCCGAAGACGCGTGCGATGATGTGCGCTCTCTGGCCTCCACCGCCGCGATGACGCCGGTGGTGCGCCTGGTGCGCGATCTGGAGACGCCGGTGCAGACCGGGGCGGCGGAAACGCTGGTGCGCGCGCCGGTGTCGGCGGAGAATCTCAAAGCGGCTCTGGTCGAGGCGCTGGCCAGTGATCTGGCGGCCTCGGCCACGCTGCGCCGGATCGCCTGATCGGTCAGCCGGGCCGCGAGCCGACCTCGCCGCGCACCCAGGCCAGAAAGCCGGGCGCGCTGCCGGTCTCGTCCACGGTCAGGGCGATCACGCAGGGCTCGTCATACGGGTGCAGGCGGGCCAGCCGTTCGGCGAGCCTGGCCGCCTTGCCGGGCGAGGTCTTGAATAACGCGATGATCTCGCGCTCGCGCCGCATCTCGCCCTCCCACCGGAACAGCGAGCGGCTTTCACCCAGAATGTTGGCGCAGGCGCAAAGCCCTTCGGCGAGCACCGCCTCGGCGGCGCTTTCAGCGCTCTGCGCGTCCGGCCAGGTGGTGTAGAGCAGACCCATTGCAGTGTCGGTCATGACGCTTCTCCTTGCAGAACCCGGCTGAGCAACAGATATACACGCCCCTCATGGAGGAAGCGATGGATCACGGCGCGCGCGCACTGGTGCTCTTGTCGGGCGGACAAGATTCGGCCGCCTGCCTGGCGTGGGCGCTGGCGCGCTATGGTCATGTGGAGACCATCGGCTTCACCTATGGCCAGCGCCACAGCGTCGAGATGGAGGCGCGCCAGCGTGTGCGCGAACAGATCGCGCAACATTTCCCTGACTGGGGCACGCGGCTGGGCGAAGACGTGGTGGTCGATCTGGCCGGCTATGGCGCCTTGGCCGAGAGCGCGCTGACGCGCGATGTGGCCTTCGAGATGGGTGCGCGGGGCCTGCCCAACACCTTCGTTCCGGGGCGCAATCTGGTGTTCCTGACCGTGGCGGGCGCCCATGCCTGGCGCCGGGGCCTGTCGCACATCATCACCGGCGTGTGCCAGACCGATTATTCGGGCTATCCCGATTGCCGCGAGGACACGATCGACGCCCAGGCGCGCGCCCTGTCGCTGGGGCTCGACGCGCCCGTGACCATCGAGACGCCGCTCATGCATCTCACCAAGGGCGAAACCTGGGCGCTGGCTCATGAGCTGGGCGGGGACGCGCTTGTGGACCTGATCGTGGAGCACAGCCACACCTGTTATCGCGGCGTGCGCGATGTGCGCCATGAGTGGGGCTATGGCTGCGGCGCCTGCCCGGCGTGCGATCTGCGCGCCAAGGGCTGGCGCGACTGGCGCGGCGCATGACCTACGCGGTCAAGGAAATCTTTCTCACCGTCCAGGGCGAGGGCGGCCAGGCCGGGCGCCCGGCCGTGTTCCTGCGCTTTGCCGGATGTAACCTCTGGAGCGGGCTGGAGCGCGACCGCGCCAGCGCCGTGTGCCGCTTCTGCGACACCGATTTTATCGGGACCGACGGCGTCAACGGCGCCAAATTCGCCACGGCGCAGGCGCTGGCCGCCAAAATCGCCTCGCTGTGGCCGGGCGGCGGCGTTCCCTATGTCGTGTGCACCGGCGGCGAACCGCTCCTTCAGCTGGACCGCGCCCTGATCGATGCGTTGCACGACGCCGGGTTCGAAATCGCCGTGGAGACCAACGGCACCATCGAAGCGCCCGATGGCATTGACTGGATCTGCGTCAGCCCGAAATCCACCGCGCCTCTGAAACAGAATTCAGGCCACGAGCTCAAACTCGTCTATCCCCAGGCCGACGCCATGCCGGAGCTCTACGCCCATCTCGATTTTCAGGAGTTCCGCCTGCAGCCCATGGACGGGCCTGACCAGATGGCCAATGCTCAGGCGGCATATGAATACTGCCTCAAGCATCCCCAATGGCGGCTGAGCTTGCAGACGCACAAGTGGATTGGGGCGCCGTAGGGCTGGACTGCTCCGGCTTTCAAAGAGTCGTCTGACAGTCAGATACTGCCTTCCCGGACGGCGCAGCCGATCCGGGATCCATCCCCGACCATTCCAGCCGCCGCGACAGCAGCATACGCACGGTGGATGGGTCCCGGCGCTCCCTGCGGTCGGCCGGGAAAACAGGAATTTTGACCCCAATTTTTCCCTCCCCTTGATGGGGAGGGTGGGCCGGCGCGCGAGCGCCGGGTCGGGTGGGGTGATGGCGCCGCACGGTGCAGGATTCGGAGTGGCCGCCTGGCGTCGGCGCCCCCACCCGGCTTCTCTGACGCTCGGCCACCCTCCCCACAAGGGGGAGGGCAGCCAAGTTTAAATCAGTATCACCCCTCCGCTTCGATAAAGCCGCGGCTGCGCAGCAGGGGGTCCACGGACGGTTCGCGGCCGCGGAAGTTGATGAAGTTGTCCATCGCCGGGATCGTGTTGCCCGAGGAGAACACGTCATTGAGACGTGCGGCGGTTTCCGGATCGAAGACGTCGCCGGCTTCCACGAAGGCGTCGAAGCCGTCATTGTCCAGCACGCCGGCCCAAAGATAGCTGTAATAGCCCGACGCATAGCCTTCACCGGAGAAGACGTGGAGGAAGTGCGTGGAGCGGTGGCGCATGGGGATGGCCTGCGGGCTGCCATAGCGCGTCAGCACCTCGGCCTCGAACGCCTCGACATCGATGGAAGTGGGGTCGGTGTTGCGGTGATAGGCCATGTCCACCAGGCCGGAGTTCAGGAACTCCACCGTGCTGAAGCCTTCATTGAAGGTCTGGGCTTCCAGCACCCGGTCCAGCAGCTCGCGCGGCATCGGTTCGCCGGTTTCATAGTGCAGGGCGAAACGCTCCAGCACTTCCGGCTCGGCGAACCAGTGCTCGAGCACCTGGGCGTGGAATTCCACGAAATCGCGGTCCACCGACGTGCCCGCCAGCGACGGGTAATCGGTGTTGGACAGCAGGCCGTGCAGGCCGTGGCCCAGCTCGTGGAACAGGGTGGTGGCGTCGGTGAACGAGATCAGCGCCGGCTCGCCATCGGCGGGACGGTTATAATTGCAGTTGTTGATGATGATCGGGATGTCGCCGGTGATGCCGTTCTGCGGGCGGAACGAGCTCATCCACGCGCCCGAGCGCTTGCCGGGACGGGCGAAATAATCGCCGTAGAAGAGCCCGACCACTTCGCCGCCATCCGCGCGCGTCACTTCCCAGACGCGGACATCCTCGTGATAGGTCTCGATATCGGTGCGCTCGGTGAAGCGCACGCCGAACAGGCGCTCGGCCACGTAGAACTGGGCCGCGATCATGTTCTCCAGATCGAGATAGGCGTTCACTTCGCTCTCATCGAGGTCATAGCGCTCGGCGCGGACCTGTTCGGTATAGTAGCGCCAGTCCCAGCCCATGACGTCGTCTTCAATGCCGTCGCGGGCCATCAGGGTTTCGATATCGGCCTGCTCTTCCAGAGCGCGCGTACGCGCCGGCTCCCAGACCTGCTCCATCAGCCCCTGGGCGGCGTCCGGCGTGCCCGCCATGGTGCCCGCGGTGCGGTAATGGGCGAAGGTTTCAAAGCCCAGCAGATTGGCCAGCTCCAGCCGCAGCTCGAGGATGCGGCGGATATTGTCCTTGTTGTCGAACTCGTTGTTGTTGTTGCCGCGGTTATAGAAGGCGGTCCAGGCCGCCTCGCGATGGGCGCGGTTGGGCGATTGCTGCAGGAAGGGCTCGACCAGCGAGCGCTGCAGCGTGATCACGGGTGTGTCCAGATTGCGCGCTTCCCCGGCGGCGCGGGCGGACGACGCGATGCTGGAGGGCAGCTCGGCGAGGTCAGCCTCGGTCTGCGGCAGGGTCCACAGCTCGCTGTCGCGGCGCTCGTTCTGGGCGAACAGCGTGTAAAGGCCGGCCAGCTCGGCGCGGATCTCGGCGAAGCGCTCGCGGTCCTCGCCTTCCAGCTGGGCGCCGGCGCGCACGTAATTCTCGTGATAGACCTCAATGAGGCGGGCCTGCTCGGGCGTCAGATTGAGCTCATCGCTGCGCTGGTGAAGGTCGTCGATGCGGGCGAACAGATCGGCGTTCAGCGTGATGGCCGAGCTGTGGCGCGCCAGGCGCGGGCTCATCTCCGACTGGATGGCGTCCAGCGCGTCATTGCTGGCCGAGCTGGTCAGATTGCTGAACACGCGCGCCACGCGGCCGAGATCGGCGCCGGCGTTTTCCAGCGCCAGCATGGTGTTGTCAAAGGTCGGCGTCTCGGGATTGGACGCGATGGCGTCGATCTCGGCGCGATGGGTCTCCATCGCCGCCTCGAAGGCCGGGACGAATTGGTCAGGCTGGAACCGGCTGAAGGGCGGCGCGCCGTGGGGCGTGTCCCATTGCGCCAGCAAAGGATTGCTCTGGGCGGCTTCGGCGCGGTCTTCGGCGCGGTCTTCAGCGGCGTCCGCCTCGGCGGCGGCCGCGGCGTCGGCTTCGGTCTGGGACGCATCCGGCGCAGGCGGGGTGTCATCGGCGGGATTGCAGGCGGCCAGCAGCAGGACGGCGGCTGCGGCGCCCAGATACAGATAGGTCTTCATGGAATGGGCCTCAGGGGTTGATCGCCGCGCGCGTGCGGCCATGTTGGATTGCCCCCTTTTCTAGTCATACAAGGGCAAAAGCACAATGGCGCGGGGCTGTGCCGGTCAGGGTCGGCTGCGGGCCGCAGATGCGCGCACGCGCCGCGTCACCTATCTCAGTGCACAGACATCCTTTGAACAGGAGCATGATCATGGCCGAAGCAATGAGCACTGCGCCCGAGGGCGAAACCCGCGAACAGGCCTATCAGCGCCTCGCCCGCGAGATCGCCTCTGTGGTGGCGGGCGAGACCAGCGCCACCGCCCGCTATGCCACGGCGGCCTGCCTGCTGGCGCACGCCTTCGCGCCGCGCTTTTTCTGGACCGGATTCTATGTGGTGGACCCGCTCAAGCCGCGCGAGCTGGTGGTCGGCCCCTATCAGGGCACGCTGGGCTGCCTGCGTATCCCCTTCGGCAAGGGCGTGTGCGGGGCGGTGGCGGCGTCGGGCGAAACGCTGATTGTCCCCGATGTGGAAGCCTTCCCCGGCCATATCGCCTGCGACAGCCGCTCCCGCTCGGAAATCGTGGTGCCGGTGTTTGCGCCCGACGGATCGCTGGCGGCTGTGCTGGATGTAGATTCGACGGAGCCTGACGCGTTCGATGAGGTGGACCGCGCCGGGCTGGAGGCGATTTGCGGGGCGTTGTTGAGCTGACGCCCACTTGTCCTCCCCCGCTTGCGGGGGAGGTGTCAGCGAAGCTGACGGAGGGGGGATGACGCTTCTGCGTGGTCTCAGGATAATCGTTCCTCCGCTTCCCCCCCTCGGCCCTACGGGCCACTCCCCCCGCAAGCGGGGGGAAAAAGGAACCCGGCGGCAGTCCTTACTACTCCGCCGCCAGCGCCATCCCCCGCCCCGACCGAACCAGCCGTCCGGGGCGGGCGTCCGTCACCTCATCATCACGCACCACCACTTCGCCGGAGACAATCGTCGCGCGATAGCCCTCGGCCTTTTGCAACAGGCGCTGGCCGCCGGCGGGCAGGTCCTGGACCAGATACGGCGCGTGGACGCGCAGACGCTCGGGGTCGATGATGTTGAGATCAGCCTTGAGGCCCGTTTTGATCCGGCCCCGGTCGCTGAGGCTCAGATAGTCGGCCACATCGCCGGTGAGCATCTGCACCGCGCGCGCCATGTCGATGCGCGGGCCCCGGGTGCGGTCGCGGGTCCAGTAGCTCAAGAGGTAAGTGGGAAAGCTCGCATCGCACACCGTGCCCACATGGGCGCCGCCATCCGACAGGCCGGGAATGGCCAGGCGATGGGTCAGCATGGCGTGGACATTGGCGTAATCGCCCTCGGTATAGTTGTAGATCGGCATGTAGATCAGCTCGCGGCCCTCGCGCGCGATCACCGTGTCGTAGAGCTCCTCCCACACGCTGACCCCGCGCGCCGTGGCCCGTGCGCCGATGGAGCGGTCCAGCGGCTGCTCGTAATCGGGATCATCAGACAGGGTGAACAGCTTGCCGGCCACGAACTCCATATTCTCGATCAACAGGTCGGCGATGGGCGGGACCGACGAGCCGGGGCCTGCGAGCTTGTCTGAGGACTGGCTCAGGAGCTCGGCCTTGAAGGCGGGCTTCGCCATCTCGCGCACGCGGTCTTCGAACGGCAGATGGGCGATGGCCTTGTAGGCGGGATAGCCCATGAAGGGGTGGAAGGTGCATTGCAGCCCCAGAAACACGCCGATGGCGCGCGGCGCGACCTGCGCCCTGACGGGATAACCCTCGGCGTCCAGTGCTTCGAGGCCTTTGAGGATATGGCGCCACTGGTCGGGCGCAAAATCGCGCTGCATGACCGAGATGGAGAAGGGCCGTCCGCCGGCCGCCTTCACATAAGACTCGATCACCGACCACTCGGCGGGGAAGCTCTCTGAATCGCGCTGCAGATCGAAATCCGACACCGCCTGGATGACGCCGTGATCGCGCCCCTTGAAGGCGCTGGCGATGCCGGCGAGCTCCTTCGCTGTGGCTTCCGAGGCCGGGGTCCACTCGCCGTCGGCGGTGCGGTGCAAGTCTGACCGCCCGGTGGAGAATCCGATGGCGCCTGCATCCAGCGCCTCGGCGACGAGGTCGCGCATGCGTGCGATCTCGTCCTCGCTGGCCTGGGCGTCGAAACTGGCGCGCTCGTTCATGACATAGACGCGAAGCGGGTCGTGGCCGACCATGGCGGCGATATCCATGGTGCGCGGCGTGGCGTCCAGCGCGTCCATATAGTCGGGGAAGCTCTCCCAGTTCCACGACAGCCCTTCGGCCAGCGCCGTGCCGGGGATGTCCTCCACCCCCTCCATCAGCCGGATCAGCCGGTCATGATCGCTGGGCCGCACCGGCGCGAACCCGACCCCGCAATTGCCCATCACCGCCGTGGTCACGCCATGGCGGATGGACGGCTCCAGCCGGTCATCCCAGGTCGCCTGGCCGTCATAATGGGTGTGCGCATCGATGAAGCCGGGCGTGACGATGCAGCCGTGAGCGTCAATCGTCTCGCGCGCCGCGCCCGGCGCGTCGCCCACCGCCACAATGCGGCCGTTCGCAATGGCGATGTCGCCGGTGAAGGGGGCAGACCCCGAGCCGTCATGGATCAGGCCGCCGGTGATTTTCAGGTCATAGGTCATGGGGTGCTCCTTACTTCTGCCGGTTCCGCCTCGGCGCAGGGCCAGCGCGCGTCGTAGAGGCGGAAGGCGCCGGCGAGGCCGAGGCCTGCAAACAAATGCCAGATCGACCACAGGCCGACTACCGCCGCCGCGCCGCCGAGCCCATCGAACTGGGACAATAAAATCACCAGGCCCAGCCCGGCATTCTGGATGCCCACCTCAAACGTCAGCGAGCGCCGGCGCGGCGCGTTGAAGCGCAGGAGCCGTCCCGCCGCCGCGCCGGTCAGGAAGGCCAGGCCGTTGTGGAGGATGACGATCCCCAGCACGGCGCCCGCCGTCGCCGTCAGCAGCGCCCAGTTGGCCGCCAGCCCGCCGAGCACCATGGACAGAATGCCGATGAGCGCGGCGATCATCAAAACCGGGCGGATGCGCGCCGCTGTGGCCGGAAAGCGGAAGGCGAAGGCCATGCCCAGCGCCAGCGGGATCGCGAGAATGAGCGTGGTCTGGATCACGAAGGCCGCCGGGCTCACCGTGATCTCGTTCACAATGGCGGCGGTGGGGGCGTAGAGGCTGGTCCAGAACAGGATGGAGACCGGGGTGAGCAGGGCGGCGGCGAGGCTGGACGTCCCGGTCAGCGCCACGGACAGCGCCGTGTCGCCACGCCCCAGCTGTGTGAAGAAGTTCGACACATTGCCGCCGGGGCAGCAGGCTACCACGATCATCCCAAGCGCGATGGAGGGTACGGGGTTGATCAGATAGATCAGAGCCAGCGTCATGGCCGGCAGGGCGATGATCTGCGCCGCCGCCGCGCCGGCGAATTTGCCCGGCTGACTTTTCAGGAACAGGAAGTCGCGCGGCTTCAGGCTCAGCGCGACGGAAAACATGATCACCGCCAGGATCAGGGGCAGGATCCAGTCCCCGCCCGGCGCCAGCTCGATGCGCGCAGCGTCCAGCGCAGCGGCGTCCATGATGATCTCCTCCCGGTCGTGCCCGGCCCGCGTCTGGCGGCGGGCGGTGAACGCGGTTCACTGCGCACCATGACCGCGCGCGCCGGTGCTTGTCGAGGGGGCTTGTCGCGGGCGCTATGGCCCCGCGCTTGCGCGCGCAGGCGGATAACTGCACCATGGCTGTAGAGCTAAATCCTTGAAGGGGCGTTATAATGTTACGATTTGCGGGATTGGCCGGAGCCTGTCTGATCGGGCTTGCGGCATGCGGAGAACCGGCGGTGGACAGGCCGGCGGATCAGCCGGAGGTGGCGGCGCCGGAAGCGGAAGCGCCGGAAGGGGCCGCCACCCAAGCCAATGGCGGCGAGTGGCCCTATCACGCTGAGACCAGCGCCGCGATGTCTGAAGCCGACTTTGCCTACCGGATCTCGACCCTGGCCGATGACCGGTTCGTGGGCCGCGCGCCCGGCCATGAGGTGGGCGAGACGGCGGCCGACTGGATCGCCGAGGAGATGCGCCGCGCCGGGCTGGAGCCCGCGGGCGAGGATGGCGGCTGGTTCCAGAATGTGCCGCTGATCGAGTCCACCCTGGACGAAGCGCGCTCTGATCTGGAGATCAGCGTGAATGGCGAGCCCATGGGCCTGCGCATGGGTCAGGACGTGGTGTTCTGGACCCAGCAGCCGGTGGATTCGGTCGCCATCGACCCGTCCGACATGGTGTTCGTGGGCTATGGCGTGGTGGCGCCGGAGTTCGGCTGGAATGACTATGCGGGCCTGGATGTCGCCGGCAAGACGGTGGTGATCCTGGTCAATGATCCCGGCTATGCCCGGCCCGACAGCGGCTTGTTCAACGGCTCGGCCATGACCTATTACGGGCGCTGGACCTACAAGTATGAAGAGGCCGCCCGCCAGGGCGCCGCCGGGGCCATCATCGTCCACCAGACCGAACCGGCCAGCTATGGCTGGGCCACGGTGCGCAATTCCTGGAGCGGCCCGCAATTCATCCTCGCCTCTGCCGCCGACGAGCCGTTTGTGGACGTGGAGGGCTGGATTCAGCTGGAAATCGCCGAGCAATTGTTTGAAGCCGCCGGCCTGAACTTCGCCGAGATGGCCGAAGCCGCCGCCGAGCCGGGTTTCACGGCCGTGCCGCTGGACGGCGCGCAGATGACCGCCACGCTGCATAACGGCCTGCGTGAGCTGAGCTCGCGCAATGTCGCCGGCATGGTGCGCGGATCGGAGCGGCCTGACGAGCACGTGCTGTTCATGGCCCATTGGGACCATCTGGGCGAACGGCTGAACTTCGCCAGCGATGACAATATCTATAACGGCGCCGTCGACAACGCGACGGGCACGGCCTTTATCCTGGAGCTGGCCGAAGCCTTCGCGGCGGACGAGGCGCCCGCCCGCTCACTGATCTTCGTGGCGGTCACCGCCGAGGAGCAGGGGCTGCTGGGCTCGGCCTATTACGCGCAGAACCCGCTTGTGCCGCTCAATCGGACCGTGGCCGGCTTCAACTTCGACGCCATACAGCCTGTAGGCGAGACCGAGAATGTCGTCGTGATCGGATATGGCGCCTCGCAGCTGGAAGACATGCTGCGCGAAGAGGCGGAGGGGCAGAACCGCTATCTCAGCCCCGATCCCACGCCGGAGGCGGGCTTCTTCTACCGCTCTGACCATATCTCGCTGGGCCGCCGGGGCGTGCCGATGCTCTATGCCAAGGGCGGCACGGTGCATGTCGAGCACGGCGAGGCCCATGGCGCCGCCATCGCGCAGGCTTACCGCACGGCGCACTATCACCAGCCGTCCGACGAGTATGACGACAGCTGGGATTTGTCCGGCTTCGTGCAGGACGGCGAGCTGTTCTACGGTCTGTCGCGCCGTCTGGCGGAATCCGACGAGTGGCCGAACTGGTATGAGGGCAATGAATTCCGCGGCCTTCGCGACGCCATGATGGAGTAGGCGCAAGCGTGCGCGCATGAAAAGGCCGGGCGGAGACGAGCCGCCCGGCCTTTTTGTGTCTGGCGCTAATCCGGAACGTTCGGATCAGAACGGCTTCACCGCCGCGAAAAAGCAGGTCATGGCGATCAGCACCCAGTAGACATAGGCCACGCCCCGCCCGATCGCGATGGAACGGTTGAGCTTGGCCTCCACCTGGGCATTGGGACCGGCGGCCAGGATGCGGAAGGTGTCCTGCCATTCATGCATCACCCAGCGCAGGATCACGCCAATGATCAGCGCCAGGCCATAGGTCAGCACCTTGGCGGCATACCATCCCTGGCCCGCGCCGGCCTCGAACGGGCCCAGCCCCATGAAGGAGGTGATGGCGGTTATGATCAGGGTGGGGATCAGCACATAGCGCGTGCAGTCCTCGATGAAGTTCAGCGTCTTCCAGATCGGCTTGCCGCGCGTCAGGAAGGCCCCGTAGGTGACGGCCATCCACACCGCCCAGACAGCCCACATGGCCACCAGCCATCCGCCGCCCAGAGGCTGGACATTCCACAGATAGCCCATGTGCAGGCCTAGCGGCAGCAGGGTGATGATGCCGGTGCGCGCCAGGATGTCGATGCGGTAGGCGGTGTCCATGTGGCGCATGCGCTCGTCAAAGGACAAGCGCGGATTGACCACCTTGTAGGAGGTCTGGAACACGCCCCATTCCCCGCCCAGCCAGTACACCATGGCCAGAATGTGCAGCCAGCGCAGGATCTCCAGCTCGTACTGGGTCCAGAATTCCAACATCGACGCCTCCCCGTGTCCTCCAGGGCAGGGGCGCCGGCGCGGCGGCGCATCATCCTGCTCGATCTAAATGGTATATCATTTAAATCGCGCGCCGGTGCAAGCGCTTCCGGACTGTGCGGGTGGGGTTACCCGCCCCAGGCCGTGACGCGCGGGGGTTTGCGGGGGCGCTCGGTCGGGCCTTCGCTGGCGGTCCCGATATAGATGAAGCCCGCCACCCGCTCGCCGCTGGCCAGGCCCAGCGCCGCGCGGGCGATGCGGTCATAGGCGTACCATTCGGTCAGCCACTGCGCCGCGAACCCCATGGCGCTGGCGGCGATGAGCAAGGTCTGGCACACCGCGCCGGCGGACAGGATCTGTTCCCATTCGGGGATTTTGTGGTTCTCGGTCACGTCGGAAATCACCGCGATCACCAGCGGCGCGCGGGTGAAGCGGTTGCGCTCCAGCTCGAAGCGCTCCGGCGGCGCCCCAGGCTCCAGATCGCGCAGGCGCGCCTCCAGAATGTCGCCGAAGCGGGCGCGCGCCTCGCCTTCAAAGGTGACGAAGCGCCAGGGGAACAGCTTGCCGTGATCAGGAACGCGCGCGGCCAGGCGCAGCAGGGCGTCGCGCTGCTGTGCGTCCGGTCCCGGACCGGTCATCGCGCGCGCCACTGTGGAGCGGCGCAGCGCCAGCAGCGTCAGCGTCTCGGCGCTGGGCGTACAGGCGGGCAAGGCGGAGTCAGAGTCGGGGGCGGAGGGCGGCATCAGGCGGGACATGGGCGGCGGCTTTCAGGCTGCAGGAAATTGAACGCCAGTGTGGCGGGGGAGGGCAAACTTGCGCAATGCCCCGGTTCATGGTCATGCTTGGCGATTGATCTCATATATAGTTTGCGCACTCAAAGGATGGACCATGCCGGCAGACTCCGTCACGCACGAAGACCTCAGCCCCGCCGAACGGCGCCGGCGGCGCGTGCGCGATGCGATCATTGGCGCGGCCGAAGAGATTTTCGCCGAGGAGGGCGAGGCCGGCCTGTCCATGCGACGCATCGCCGAGCGGATCGATTACTCGCCCGCCGCGCTCTACAAATACTTCGATTCCAAGGAAGCCCTGTTCAAGGAAATCCGCGAGGGCTTCTTCGAGCGCCTGCTGCAGCGGATGCAGGACGTGTGCGCCTCCATCGAATCCGGTCCCATGCTGTGTACGCGCTGCCTGCGCGCCTATGTGGAGACGGGTCTGGAGCAGCCGGACCATTACCGCCTGGCCTTCGCCGGCTTCACCGGTGCGGCGGACATGTCGGAGGACACCTACGCCTTCGCCGCCAACGAGCATCTGCGCCTGATGATCAAGGAAAGCATGGATGCGGGCTGGTTCCGGGCCGTCGATCTTGATCTGGCGGCCACAAGCGTCTGGTCTTCCGCCCATGGACTGACCATATTGGCGGTGACAATCCCGGATTTCCCGCGCGAAAAGCCGGGCCGGCGCCAGCTGGAGCTCGACGAACTGATCGAGTTTCACAGCGAAATGATGATGCGCGGCCTGGGTTCGCGCAAGCTGATCGAGCTCATGGAAGCCGGCCAGCGCTTCTAAATTCCAATCTTTCGAAAATATTTAACAGTGTTCACTTTCCGAACGCCGTTCGCTGACGTATATTCCCATGCATCAACGCGGGAGATGGCGTCATGGCGGTTGGGGCGGCAGGGATTTTCAAGGCGGGCGCAAGCCGATTGGGCCTGGGGGTGCTGGCCGCGGCGGCGTTTGTCGTTGTGGCCGTCATCGTGGTCAGCACGCTGCGCGCGGCGGACGCCGGCCCCGGCGCCGTCGCGGTGTCGGCGGCGCTGCCCGTCGAGACATTCTCCGCCCGCTATCAGTCTGAAGCCGCCATGGAGACGCGCTATCCCGGCCTGGTCTCGGCCTGGCGCACCAGCGCTCTGGGCTTTGAATCGGGCGGCCGGATCGAGACCGTAGCCGTGCGCGTCGGCGACCGGGTCGCGGCGGGCGATGTCCTGGCGACGCTCGACACACGCACGCTGGACGCCCAGATATCCGCCGCCCGCGCCGAAGCCGCCGCCGCCGAGACCCGGGCCGGTCTCGCCGGTGTGACGCTGGAGCGTCAGCAGGTGCTGGTCGATCGCGGCCATATCTCCGCCCAGCGCCTGGACGAACTGGCCGCCAACCAGCGCGCGGCTCTGTCCAGCGCTGCAGCGGCACGGGCCAATGCGCAGGCGCTGGCCGTGCGGCTGGAGCTCGCCTCGCTGACCGCGCCCTTTGATGGCGTCATCACCGCGCGCCATCTGGATGAAGGCGCCATCGCGCCACCGGGCGCGCCCGTGGTGACATTGGTAGAGGATGCGCGCCTCGAAATGCGCGTCTCCATCCCCGCCGACGAGGCCGCCCGGCTGGAGCCGGGTCAGACTTATCCGGTTGAGTTTGCCCAAGGGCTGGCCGAGGCGCGCCTGCGCGCCGTGACCGGTGTGATCGAGCGTGAACAGCGCGCGGTCACCGCCGTATTTGATCTGGACGCTGGCGGCGGCGCGGTCAGCGGCTCGGTCGGGCGGCTTCTGGTGCGCACTGATCTGGCCGAACGCGGCTTCTGGGCGCCGGTGACGGCGCTGGCTGAAGGGCGGCGCGGGTTGTGGTCCATGTATGTGCTGACCCCCGATAACGGCGCCTTCCGGCTCGAGCCGCGCCCGGTGGAAGTGCTGCACGCCGAGGGCGATACGGTGTTTGTGCGCGGCGCCGTCAATGATGGCGACGATGTTCTGGCCGCCGGCGTCAGCCGCGTGGCGCCAGGCCAGCGCGTGCGGCCTGAAGGCCAGCCGTCATGATCACCCTGTTTGTGCGCTATCCGCGCCTCATCGTCCTGTCGATCTTCCTGGTATGCGCGGCGGGACTGGCGGCGCTGGGCGTGCTGGGCCGTCAGGAGGACCCGTCGCTGACCGAGCGCTTCGGGTCGATCACCATCATCCTGCCCGGCGCCGACGCCACACGCATGGAAGCGCTGGTGACCCGGCCCATGGAAGCGGCGTTGCTGGAACTGGTGGAGCTGGACGAGGTGCGCTCCACCACCCGCGCCAACGTTTCCCAGATCGGCATTTCCATCCGCGAGGACCTTAATCCGATGCGGGTCGAACAGGCCTGGTCGCTGATCCGCGACCGCGTCTCGTCGGTGCGCCCGTCCTTGCCCGACGGCGTGCAAAGCATCGAGGTCGACCGCCAGTATACCGGCGCGGCCACGCTGGTCGTGGCGTTGCGCTGGCCGGACGGGTCGGAAGCCTCGCTGGGCGCGCTCAGCCGTCTGGCGCGCGATCTGGAAGATAATCTGCGCAATCTGCCCGGCACCAAGCAGACCGACGTGTTCGGCGCGCCCGAAGAAGAAGTACGCGTCATTCTCGATCCCGAATCCGCCGCCTCGCTGGGTCTCAGCGCGGCGGATGTGGCGGGATTGCTGGCGCGCTCAGACGCCAAGGTTCCCGCCGGGCGGCTGGCGGGCCAGTCACTGGACGTGACGGTGGAGGTGGCCGGCGCGTTCACCGATCTCGATCGCCTGCGCGCCGTGCCGGTGGCCGCCGGGCCGGGCGGCTTCCTGCAGCTGGCCGACATCGCGCGCATAGAACGGGGCCTGCGCGAGCCGCCCGCCACGCTGGCCCTGCGCAATAATGAGCGGGCGATCTTTGTGGCGGCCTATCTGGAGCCAAACCTGCAGGTCGACGCTTGGGACGGGCGCGCCCAGGCCGCGGTGCGCGCCTTCGCGGACGCCAATCCGGGCGTGGAGACCGAGATCATTTTCGCCCAGGCCGACTATGTGGTGGACCGCCTGTCGGGCCTGGCGATCAATCTGGGTTTTTCGGCGCTGATCGTTTTCGCGGTGCTGTTCTTCCTGATGGGCTGGCGCAGTGCGGTGATCGTCGGCTCGGCCCTGCCGCTCACCGTGCTTCTGGTGATGGTCCTCATCAATGTCTTCGGCTCGCCCCTGCACCAGATGTCGGTGACGGGCCTGGTCGTGGCGCTGGGCCTGCTGATCGATAACGCCATCGTGGTGGTGGATGACTACCGCCTGTTGCGCGCGCGCGGCATGGAGCGCACGGCGGCGGTGGACAAGGCGGCGCGCACCCTGTTCGGGCCGCTGCTGGCCTCCACCCTGACCACCATTTTCGCCTTCGCGCCCATCGCCCTGATGCCCGGCGCGGCGGGCGAGTTCATCTCCATGATCGGCGTGTCGGTGATCTTCGCCGTCGGCGCCAGCTTCGTGCTCGCCTTCACCGTCATTCTGGGCCTCGCGGCCGTGTTTGACGACACCGTCCCCGGTCAGGGTCATCGCGGACTGCTGCGCGACGGGCTGCGCTCTCAGCCGCTCGCCTTCGCCTACCGCAAGGTATTGGACGCGGTCACGGCTCAGCCGCTGCTGGGCATTGCGCTGAGCCTGATCCTGCCGGTGGCGGGCTTCGCAGCGGCCACGACCCTGCCCAGCCAGTTCTTTCCGCCCACCGAGCGCGACATGTTCCAGGTGCGCCTTGTGCTGCCGGCGTCCTTCTCCATCGAGCAGACCCGCGCGCGCATGGAGCAGGCCACCGACATGCTCTACACCTATGACGGGGTGGAGGATGTCGTGTGGCTGGCCGCAGCCGGATCGCCGCGCGTTTACTACAACATGATCAATGCCGTGCAGGGCCGGCCCAATTTCGCCTCCGGCTTTGTGCGCGCCCGCTCCGAGGCGGATTCCGAGCGTATCGTCACCGCCTTCCAGCGTGACGCCATCACCGCCTTCCCCGACGCCCAGGTGCTGGCCCTGCCGTTCGAGCAGGGCCCGCCCAACCAGGCGCCGGTAGAATTGTCCATCGCCGGGCCGGACTTCGCCGTACTCGACCGGATCGGCGCGGACATACGCCGCATCCTCGCCAGCGTGCCGGGCGTCACCTACACCCAGGCCAATCTGGAGCTGGGCCAGCCGGTAGCCCGTCTGAACGCTGACGAGGCCGAGGCGGGTCTGGCGGGCCTGCGCCTGACCGATCTGGCCGGACGCTTGCGCGCTGACATTGACGGCGTGCCCGGCGGGTCGGTTCTGGAGGGCGTGGAGGAATTGCCTGTGCGGGTGCTCGCCCCGGACGTGCGCCGCGACGCCATTGAGGGCCTGGGCGCCATACCCCTGCCGGTCCGGGGTCCGGACGGTCAGCTGGCGGGGCTGTCGACGCTGGGCCAGTTCACCCTGGCGCCGGTGACCGCGTCCATCCCGCGTCTCGATGGCGAACGCACCAATCCCATCTTCGCCTATCTGGAGCCATACGTTCTGCCCGCCCCGGTGCTGGCCGAGTTCCAGCGCCGCTTCGCCGAAGAGGGCGTCGCGCTGCCGCCGGGCTATCGCATCATCATCGGCGGTGAGGCGGAAAGCCAGGGCGAGGCCATGGCCGACCTCATGTCCACTGCCATCCCGCTGCTGATCCTGATCGTCGCCTCGGTGGTGCTGGCGTTCAATTCCTTCCGCTATGCCGGGGTCATCTTCACCGTGGGATTCCTGTCGGTGGGGCTGGCCATGTTCGGGGTGTGGATGTTCGGCACGCCGCTGGGCTTCAACGCGATTGTCGGATCGCTGGGCCTGGTGGGCCTGTCGATCAACGGCTCCATTGTGGTCCTCTCCGCGCTCAAGGCCAATCCGCTGGCGCGCGCCGGCGACCGCGACGCCATCCGCGAAACCGTGGTGGACGCCACACGGCACATCATCGCCACCACGCTGACCACAATCGGCGGCTTCGCGCCGCTGCTGATCGAGGGCGATTCGTTCTGGCTGCCGTTTGCGGCGGCGGTGGCGGGCGGGGTGGCCGGGTCGGCCGTGCTGGCCCTGATCTTTGCGCCGGCGGCCTTCGTGCTGCTTGTGCGGTTTGACCGCAAGGCGCCCGCGGGCGAGCCTGCCCCCGCGATCGCCTGACGCCGGAGCGCCTCATGACTGAACGCCGCCGCGGCCTGTGGACCATCACGTCCGAGCGCCTTGCCTATGAGAACGCCTGGGTGCAGCTGCGCCATTACGAGGTGCGCCAGCCCGACGGCGCGCCCAGCGTCTATGGCGTGTTCGAGCCGCGCAATCTGGCCATCGGCGTGGTGCCGGTGTTCGCGGACGGCACAACCATGCTGGTCGGCCAGCACCGCTTCGCGCTGGACGCCTGGAGCTGGGAATTGCCCGAAGGCGGCGGCCCGCGCGATGTCGATCCTTTGGAAACCGCTAAACGCGAATTGAAGGAAGAAACCGGCCTGACCGCGCGGCGCTGGCGCCATCTCGCCGATTACGACGTCTCCAACTCGGTCACCACCGAGCGCGCCATCGGCTTCATCGCCTGGGACCTGGAGGCCGGCGAGCCGGACCGCGAAGGCGCGGAAGCCGACATGCAAATGAAACGCGTGGGCCTGCAGGAGGCCCTCGCCATGGCCATGTCGGGAGAGATTCGCGACGGCTTCACCCTGACGCTGCTCGCCGCCGCCGATTATGCCGCGCGCCATGGCCAGCTGGAGCCTGAGCTGGCGCGTGCTATCCTGACCGGGTCCCCAGCGCCAGGAAGGGCGTAAGCGTCATGGCCGCCGACACCATCCCCGCCTCCACCGGCAATCTGCGCCCGATCCAGTCGGGCATGGGCCAGGTCTGGTCGCGTCTTCGCTTTGACGCGGCGTCCGCCGCCGCCGAGGAGCCCATGCTGGCCAGCATGCTCAACGCCGCCGTGCTGCGCCATGACAGCTTCTCCGAAGCGCTCGCCCACCGGGTCGCCGAGAAGATGGCTGACGCCCAGCTCGACGCCCTGCAGATGCACCACATCGCCCGCGCCGCCTTCGCCGCCGCGCCGCACATCGCCGAAGAAGCCGCGCGCGACATGCTGGCGGTGGACGAACGCGACCCGGCGGTGCGCTCCTTTCTTCAGCCTTTCCTGTATTTCAAAGGCTTCCACGCCCTGTTGTGCTACCGCGTCGCCCACTGGCTGTGGCGCGAGGGGCGCGAGACGCTGGCCTTCCACCTGCAAAGCCGGATGTCGGAACGTTTCGGCGTGGACATCCACCCGGCCGCGCATCTCGGCAGCGGCATCATGATCGACCACGCCACCTCGGTGGTGATCGGCGAGACGGCGGTGGTCGGCGATGATGTGTCCATCCTGCACGAGGTGACGCTGGGCGGCACGGGCGCGGAATCCGGCGACCGCCATCCCAAGATCGGGCGCGGCGTCCTTATCGGCGCGGGCGCCAAGGTGCTGGGCAATATCAAGGTGGGCGAAGCCGCGCGCATCGCCGCCGGCTCTGTCGTGCTGCAGGACGTGGCCGAGCGCTGCACCGTGGCGGGCGTGCCGGCCCGGCCCGTGGGCGGACCTTGCGCAGAGCCGTCGCGCACCATGGATCAGACCTTCACCGACACCGGCTGACCGCCCCGGTATTGCGCCGCGCGCCGATCCGGCTAGGGTGCGCGCAAATCACCCCCCAAACGCCCTGTCTGTACCGGAGAGAACCATCATGGCCGCGCCCGTTTTCACCCAGTCCGAAGCGATCAAGGTCCAGACCTTCCTGCGCCTGAAGCTGAACCCGGAACTCAAGGTGCAGATCCGCAACCGGCCCGACGAGTGCGCCGAAATCTATATCGGCAAGGAATGCCTGGGCGTCGTCTCCAAGAACGTGGAAGAGGGCGAAACCTCCTACTCCTTCGAGCTGACCATTCTGGATATCGATCTGGACGACATGTAACGCCACAGGCGCTGTGTCGGCGCCGCGTGCGGGCGCAAGTCTATCGGCCAGCCAGAACCACGTAGATATAGCTGATAAATATCAGCACGATGAGTATGCTGGAGAAGAATGGCCGCTGGGTCATTTGCTCGTTCGTGCGCGGACTGGACGGCTGTATCAGTTCGACCAGGCCGCTTTGCATGAGGGGGCTCGTTCGCGCCTCAATCCTGTCGAAAATCGTAAATGTCAGGAACACGACGGCGCTGCTCAAGGCGGGCGCCATCAAGTCGGCGACGATCGTGTTCGGGCGGAATATATTGATCAGGCTGACCACCATCGCCCCCACCGTGAGGATGATGAACTTCTCGCCGAACGAGAATACAGCCATTTTCTTCAGGCCAAGACCATATAAATCCAGAACCAGATTACTCGGCAAAGCCGCCCTGGCCTGATCCAGAATGTCATGAACTTCCTTATCGCTCTTGGCCTTCCACATTCTGATCACCCATAAAGCCGGGTTTTCGACCGATTCTGAGCACTTATTGAAATTATGGATCATGGAAATGACCATTTGCTCTTGGTCGTTCGTCCTCTGGAAAACGCGATCAAGCATAAAGGCGATCAGGATTGCGAATATTGCGCCGGGTACTGATACGGCGTCGTAAAAGTCGACCATCGCCAAGCCCGGAAAATAATACACAAAAGTAGCTGAAGCCATTAATGTAAGCAGGCTGGCCGTGTAGGCGTAACTCGGATCCGCGCGCCCATAAATCAGCAGATTGCTGGCGATAATCAGTATCGCGCCCAGAGCCACAGCTGGCCCAACGGTGTCGAGGCCTAATATTGACAGCAAGATCAATGACGCCACGGGCGTCAAATAGTAAAGAATATTGATTGAACTTGAGCGCGCGACGGTGTTCGCCACCAGATAGAAGCTGGCGCCGATCGTCACCACAAAAATGCCGGCGCCAACAGCGATCAGATATCCGGTAGGCGACGCGTCCATTCCGCCGCCCCAGACAAGCGCCGCGAGCAAGGGTCCAAAGCCGGAGATGAGCTTGGTCGCGAGCTGCACCATGAATGAGGCTGGCAGGGACGGGTGGCGCTGCTCGTAAAAGCGCGTGGTCCATATGCCGGCGCCGGAACTCACCGCCATGGTGACGCTGGATATCAAGGCGAGCGCGATCCCGAGCGCGACTCCATCCACAGCGAAATCAGGACCGATCTCGGCGTCGCTTCCGCTGAAGACCACAATAAACAGTCCCGCGAAGGCCACCGCAGAATAGATATAATCGGATCCAAGAAGGGGGCGATAATGGCGTCTCATAAAAAAGTAAAATAAAAACATTGCCAGAATGGGCCAGGTTTCATAGAGCAGGGTCACAATCGCCGGAGGGGCAAAGTAAATGGCTGCGAACAGCGTAACGTGGCTCACAGCATTCGTCGCGCCGCCAAAAGTTATTGAGATCAGCGATTTCCGGCTCTTGAAGCCGCTGATCACGTCTCCAAGGTAATTCGTCCGATCAATTTTTCCCCAGACGATCAAGACGATCGCCGAAGCGAAAAACGCCGTGATGTGAGCCACACCGACGAAGAGGAGCGGGTTGATTTCACCGCGCGCAAATACAGCCGCGACGGGGTAGGACGCATAAGCCGCAATTGAAATGAGCATGAGAATTGCGGCGTGAGAATTGCGCATGCCTTCAAGGCCCCCCGCTTGAATCCAGATCGCTGGGAGTCAGACTATGAGGTGATGACAGGGATTTAAAGGCCGCGACCGCTTGATCGCCACGAAAGACCAACGCCCCTGCGCCCCGCCGCGCCGCAACGGACGGTCATGTGCGCTCAGTCCGGCGCGTCCGGCGGGCGCCGCGCGACAAGCGCCCGGTACAGCGCCAGGTTCCACTCAACGCCTGACAATCCCGTGTGCTCGAGCGGATCATCGGTCTCGGCGGGCAGGCCGAGCCGTGCGGCGACAGACGCATTGGCCAGATCGGCTATGCCCGCGCCATAGGCCATGGACGGCAGGTCCAGCAGGAAATAGGTGAACAGCGCGCGAAACCCGTCATGACCGGCGTCTTTCAGAAAGACGTCCAGAAAGGCGCGGTCGAAATAGGCATTGTAGGCGGTGAAGATGGCCGTGCGCCCGCCGGTCATTTCCTGGTGAAAGGCGAGAAAGGCGGAGGCCGCGTCGGCCTTATCCAAAGCTCCCAGCGCCTGCCAGCGCTCCTCGTCATAGCCATTGATCGAGCGGGCGATTTCGCCAGCGCGATCAGGATGGTCCGGGTGGATGCGCACGAAGAAGCGCCCGAGCTCGGTCCCGTCCAGATCGGTATAGATCGCGCCCAGATCGATCATCTCGTGATGGCCGGGCTCCAGCCCTGTGGTCTCCACATCGATGATGGCCAGGACAAATGCGCCGGGCGCGTCTCCCGGCGTGCCGGAGGGAAATTGGGCGGCGGCGGGCGTGGCGGCGCTGGCGGCCAGGCTGGCGAGGGCGGCGAGGGTGCGGATCATGAAAAAGGCTCTCCCGGATACTGTCCGGGAGAGCCTTGCATGAAGTGGCGACCGTTTTGTATCAGCGCTTGCAGGGCGCGCGGCCGCCGCGTTCAAACCACCCCCTTTCAGAGCACTTCAAGCATCGAGGCGACCAGCGGGTGGCGCACGATGTCTTCGGGCTTGAGTTGCACGACGGCGATATCATCCACCTCGGCGAGGCGTTCGGAGATCGGTTTCAGGCCTGAAAGCTCGGGCAGCAAGTCGGTCTGGGCGGGGTCGCCGGTCACCACCATGGTGGAGTTCCAGCCCAGGCGCGTGAGCAGCATTTTCAGCTGGGCGTAGGTGCAGTTCTGCGCCTCGTCGACCACCACGAAGGCGTTGTTGAGCGTGCGCCCGCGCATATAGCCGATGGGCGCGATCTCGATCAGGCCTTCAGCCATCAGCGATTTGAGGCGTTTGGGGCTGAGCCGGTCTGACAATGCGTCATAGAGCGGGCGCAGATAGGGCGCGAGTTTCTCCTCCATGGCGCCGGGCAGGAAGCCGATGGATTCGCCGGCCTCCACAGCCGGTCGCGACAGGACGATGCGTCCGATATCGCCGGCTTCCAGCGCTTCGACCGCCTTGGCGACGGCGAGATAGGTCTTGCCCGTGCCGGCCGGTCCCAGCGCCAGCACCAGGTTATGCGCGTCAATCGAGTCCATCAGGACCGCCTGGCCTTCCGAGCGGGGTTTGACCGACTTGATATAACGCTGGTCGCGCATGGGGTCGGTCTCGTCCGGGCTCCATCCCGATCCGGGAAAGAGCGCTCGGACTTTCTCCTCTTCATAGGCTTCGGCGTTAAATCCACCCTGACGGCGTTTGACGGCTCGCTTGCCCATTTCAGGCCCTCCAATTGGCAAGAAAAAACCCCTCGCGCGGGTGCGGAGGGGTGATGGATGCGGCGCATTCAAGGGTACGGACCGGGGCCGGCGCGACAAACGGCGGCGGGGCGACCCGATTTGGCGGTGCGGATGGCATAGGCCCTCCTTTCCAGCATCCCGGCGCAGGGTTCTCCTGCGCGCGAGGCGAATCGCGCCCTTGATCGCGAATCGCACTCACAGTCTCATCCTAGGACAGTGAATGAAGTATGAGTCACCGCTTCACTGACATGTCGCAAAACTGCGGCGCCGCAGACACAGCCCTGGACACACGCATTTTGAGGAGACCGGCCCATGACCCTTTACGCGCTCGGCGAAGACACGCCGCAGATCAGCCCCGACGGCGCCTGGGCCGCGCCGGATGCGGCGCTGATCGGCAAAGTCACATTGATGCGCGGCGCTTCGGTCTGGTTCGGCGCGGTGCTGCGCGGCGACAATGAAATGATCACGCTGGGCGAAGACGCCAATGTCCAGGACGGGGCGGTGCTGCACACCGATATGGGCTTTCCCCTGGCGCTGGGGCGCGGGGTGACGGTGGGCCACAACGCCATGCTCCATGGCTGCACGGTGGGCGACTACACGCTGATCGGCATCGGCGCGACCGTGCTCAACGGCGCGAAAATCGGCCGGAATTGCATCATCGGCGCCCACGCCCTGATTACCGAGGGCAAGGAGATTCCCGACGGCTCGGTGGTCATGGGCGCGCCGGGCAAGGTGGTCAAACAGATCGAGGACGGCGTGGCCGAACTCCTGAAAGCCAGCGCTGACCATTATGTGGAGAACGCCGCGCGCTATGCCCGCGACCTCAAGCCTTTGGGCTGACGGAGCGCTACCCGGGGATCGGAACGGGCAGCGGCAAGGGGAAGGGACATGACGCACAGCGACGTGCTGATCATCGGCGCCGGCTTCTCCGGCCTTCACGCCGCGCGGCTCTTGTCGGACACATATGACGTACGGGTGCTCGAAGCGCGCGAACGCCCCGGCGGACGGGCCCTGTCTCACGCCTTCGCCAATGGCGACACGGTGGATCTGGGCGGCCAGTGGGCAGGGCCGGGCCAGGACCGGCTCTACGCCCTGATCGAGGCCATGGGCGCGCGCACTTATCCGCTCTGGGATCAAGGCGATCATCTGGTGGCGTTCAGCGGACGCCTGCGCCGCTATCGCGGGACCATCCCCTTCCTGCCCGTCCATGTCCTCCTCGACCTCAACCGCCTGCTCGCGCGGTTTGAGGCGATGGCGAAACAGCTCGATCCCGCCCGGCCCTGGGCGCACCCGAAAGCAGAGGAATGGGACCGGCGCACCGTGGCTGACTTCATGGCCCGCAGCGGCTTCACCGCGCGCGCCAGAGAGATGTTCGCCATCGCCATCGGCGCGGTGTTCTGCGCCGAGCCGCATGAGCTGTCCCTGCTGCACGCCTTGTTCTACGCCCGCGCGGGGCGGTCATTTGAAGCCCTGATCTCGGTGGATGGCGGCGCCCAGCAGGACCGGGTGCATGGCGATATGGGCGGGCTCGCCCGCGCGATGGCCGATAGTCTGGGCGGGGCCGTCACCTATGACGCGCCGGTTGAGGCCCTTCGCTGGAGCGATGAGGGCGTCAGCGCGCAAACGCCTGCGGGCACGTTCTCTGCGCGCCGCGCCATTCTCGCACTCCCGCCCAATCAGGCGCTGGGTATCCGCTTCGATCCGCCGCTGCCCGCCGCGCGCGACGCGCTGTGTCGGCGCATGCCGGCGGGCGCGTGCATCAAATGCGTCGCCCAGTATGACCGCCCCTTCTGGCGCGAGGCGGGGCTGTCGGGTCAGTCCGTAGGCGGCCCGGCGCCGGTGCGCGTGACCTTCGACAATACGCAGGCCGGGCGCGAGGCGGGCCAGCTTCTGGGCTTTATCGAGGGCGACGAGGCGCGGATCTGGTCGCAGCGCGACCCGGCCGAGCGGCGCGCCGCCGTGCTGGACAGCTTCGCCGCCGTGTTCGGCGACGCCGCGCGCCACCCACTGGACTATGCCGATCAGGACTGGATGTCCGAGCCCTACACCCGCGGCTGCTACGCCGCCTTCATGGGGCCGGGCGTGTGGACGACGCTGGGCTCTCAATTGCGCGACCCCATCGGCCCCATCCACGTGGCGGGAACAGAGACCGCCCGCGAAGGCTATGGCTATTTCGAAGGCGCGCTGGAAGCCGCCGAGCGGGCCGCAGAAGAGGTGCGGGCGGCGCTCAGCCCCTAATCCCCCTCCAGCCACAGCACCACCACAGCGCCGTCATCGGTGCGCGGACCCAGCCTCACCCCGTCGCGGGTGGCGGCCAGGGCCTGGCCGTCGGCGCCCATATTCCACAGCGATCCGCGCGCGAAGGCAGTCATGCCGGCGTGCGCGCCCGCTTCGGAGAGGCGGCGGGGCAGGGAGTGGGCGATCCAGGCTTGTGCTTCGGTGAGTGCTCCGGCGTCTTCGTGCGGGGCGTCTTCGGGCCAGGGCGTGACATAGCCGCCCCACGGCGCGTCCCACACGCCGGCGGGCTGGAGATAGGCCGGCACGGCGATCAGGTCGGGGCGCCTAGCAAGGCCGTCATAGACGTCACCATGCCAGGAATCGGCGCAGATCAGCACGCCCAGCGCGCCCGCAGGCGTGTCGAACACTGGCTGGGGCGCGGCGGGCGCACCGGCGGTGAAACCGGCTTCGGACGGGATGGGATAGACCTTGCGCACCAGCGCCTCATGCACCGATCCGTCCGGGGCGAAGACGGCGGAGACATTGTACAAGGGGCCTGCGGCGTTCACCGTGATGACGCCGTCTTCGACGCTTGGATCGGGAAGGACGATGGAGCCCGCCACGAGGGTGACGCCATAGCGGCGGGCGAGGCTGGAGAAGACATCTTGATAATCGCGCGCCATGGCGGCGCCGCGCGCGCGGAACAGGGCGGCGGCCATGCGGTCACCTTCGCCGCTTCGGGCCAGCGCCGCCAGCGTGCGCACGGGCCGGGTGAGGGCGAGGCCCGTCATGGCGCCCTCGACCGTATCGGCGCGGTAAACTCCGGCCTGGGCCTGCGCCGCCACCAGCCAAGTGCCGGCATGTTCGGGAAAAACCGCCACAGCCGGTCCGTCGAGCGCGCCTGCGCCCTCAGCCCTGTCGAGATAGCGCGCCAGCGCGGCTTCCAGCGCCGTAGCGCTGCGATAATCGGCGGGCGTCAGGGCGGGTTCGATGGCCACAAGCGCGCGCGCTCCGGGCGCGCCAAACTGCGCCAGGCTGATCACGGCGGGCTCGGGCGGCGGGGCGTGCGGCGCCAGGCGCCAGATGCCCCACGTGCCCGCGAGCGCGACGACTACCGCCAGGCCGATCCCCCCCAGCCGCATGACTACACCGCGTAGCGCAAAATCGCCGCCAGCTCGCCGCCGCCGGGAATGTCTTCGCGGCGCACGCCCAGCACGCGCCCGCCCATGGCCAGCGTCCGCGCGGCGATCTCGTCCACCACGCCGTAGCTGCCCGGGCCGGCTTCCTTGGCCAGCGTCAGCTTGCCGGTTTCCTCGTCAATGCGGCCGGGCACCACGGTATCGATGTCCACCAGCAGCGCCTCGATCCGCCCGAAGGTGGCGGCGTGGGCGGCGTCGGCCATGTCAGTGGTGGTGCGGTTCTGGCCGGTGCGCGTCTCGTACAACTGCTTCAGCGTCGACAGCTCCAGCGCATAGGCGGCGTCCAGCACCGGGCGCGCGCGCTGGGACAGTTCGGCCTCGCTGAGGCGGTCCGGGCTTTCCTCGATCGTGTCGGCCACCAGATGGGGATAGGTGTTCACCGTGCGGAAGATCGAGGCGAGACGCCCCGTGGCGGCCAGGATGAGCGGGATGTCGCGTCCGCTCAGCACCGGGCGCAGCGCGGCATCGACCTGGCGGGCATATTGGCGGAAGCGCACATTCTGGCCTTCCGAGCCCTGAATGCGGCCCGACGCGCCGCGGTCATTGAGCGTGGATTTGCCCACCGAGCCGGCTGCGTCGCTGGGCAGTTCCAGGCCACGCACCTCGCGCGGTCCCAGTTCGGCGAACACCTCGACCAGGCGCACGGCGTTTTCCGACAGCGCCAGCACGAAGGCGGCGTGGGGGAAGGTGACCGCGCGCAGGAGGGGTTTGAGGAAGAAGCGGTCAGCCACTTCGGTCTGCGGCGTCAGCTTGTTGGCCAGACGGAAGGTGCGGATGCGGTCCGGCGTGGCCAGCACGGCCAGCGAATTGGCCTGCAGGCGCCAGAAATCCTCGTCCTCATCGAGATCGTCGAACAACTCCATCAGATCGGCCAGGCGGCGCTTGTCGAACCCGGCCGCTTCCAGCTGGCCGTGCGCGTCCTTGGCGGCGTTGGACAGCGCAATGCGCGCCTCGTCGCTTTGCTGACTCAGGGGCGTGGTTTGCAGATAGATCGAGACACAGGCGTCGGCGCGCACACCCAGCAGGGTGTCAAGATCGCCGCGTGTGGGCAGGTCGATGTGCAGCATGGGCGTCGCGCCTCCGATGATGAAAGTTGAAGTTTCAACATGGGCGCGCCCACCCCCCGCCGCAACCCGCGCGGCGCGGACGGCTGACAATTGAACCGGCCAACGCAAAGGGCCGGAGCGTCGCCGCTCCGGCCCTTCCTCAAGGCGTCGTCAGACGTGGATCAGAAATTGGCCTCCACGCCGACGAAGAAGAACCGCCCGCGCGGACCGGTGGGCCAGGCCCGTTCGGTCACATAGGGGAATTCGTCAAAGATGTTGTTGACGCCGCCGTAGAAGCGGACCGTTTCGTTCAGGCGGTAGGCGGCGTTGAAGTTGTGGATATACATTTCCGGCGCCCAGCCTGCGTCGCCGAACAGGGCGTCGACGGTCTCGATCTCGACACCGGTCAGCACCTGCTCCCCGACATACTGGGTGTTCCAGCCCAGCGACAGACCCCCGCGGGTCACGCCGAAATTGGCGTTGCCGGCCCAGATCGGGCTGCGGATCTCTTCCAGTTCCGTGTTCACGTCAGACGCGTCCAGCGGATTGGTGAAGTAGTCCAGCTGCTCCTGCTTGGTGCCGCTGACGCCCAGGCGGAAGTCCATGTCCCGCCAGCTGAAGGAATAGTTGGCGGCGAAATCGTAGCCTTGCGCCTCGATGGACGCGAAGTTGACGAAGGACTGGCGCAGGAAGCGGAAGCCGCCGAACTGCGGCGAGGTGGTGTCGGTCTCGCGGGTGAACAGGGTGCAGAAATTGCTGTTGGGGAAGTCGGAGCTGTCATAGCAGCCGTCGACGATCTGCTGGGCGGTCACGAAGCCGATGCCGTCCTGGATCTCCACATTCCAGTAGTCGAGCGTGAAGTTGAAGCCCGGCAGGATGCGCGGGGTGAACACCAGACCCAAAGTCTGGGTCTCGGCGGTTTCCTCGGACAGGTTGGCGTTGCCGCCCGCCACGCCCGGGAAGCGAGCCGACAGCGGATCGGTGTAGGTGTCCGGCAGCGCCGGCAGGCCGTTGCCGCCCGCCTGGCAGTTGGCGGCGCGCTGGGCCGGGTCGGACGCATTGCCGATTTCGGCCGCGTCACACGGGTCGATCGGGCGGAAGAAGGCGGGGTTATCCGGGCGGAACAGCTCGTCAATATTCGGCGCCCGGTTGGCCTGGGACAAGGTGCCGCGGAACGAGATGTCCTCGATCGGCGTCCACAGCAGGCCCAGATTCCAGGTCTCTGCCCCGCCCACGGTCGAGTAGTCGGCATAGCGGTACGCGCCGTCCAGGGTCAGTTCCCGGGCCAGCGGCAGATTGGCCAGGATCGGCACGGACAGTTCGATAAAGGCGTCGGTGACGTCATACTCGCCTGAGGAGTTGAAGAACTGGCTGTCTGCGGCGAAGCCCAGCGAGCCATTGGCCGACACGTCGGAGATCAGCTTGCCCTCGCCGAACGGCGAGCCGGCCGGCAGAATGCCCAGGTCGACATTGTTGCGGTCGAGGCGGCTGGTTTCCCTGCGGTATTCGATGCCGGTCGCAAAGCTCACCGGCCCGGCGGGCAGGGTGAACCAGTTGCTGAAGTCGCCGGTCAGGAAACCGCTCAGCACGGTCTGCTCCAGGCGCAGCTCGTCGACTGTTGTCGTGGTTATGAAGTCCACCGCGTCGGCGCTGATCCCGTTGGGCCCGCCCCAGATATTGGCCGGACGGCACTGCCCGTCGCCCGGCGTGAAGCTGTAGAAACCCGGGTCAAAGAACGGGATGCCGAAAATCGTCGTTGGCGGAATCGCGCTCGGATCAAGATCGGAGCGGCAAACCGGTGCGCCGCCCGGGCCGCTGACCACGTCAATGGCCGCAAAGAAGCGGTCCAGCAGAACGGCGTTACGGTCTTTGATGGTGTTGGTGAACTGGCCGTAATTGGCGGAGATTTCCCAGTTCCAGCCATTGGGCAACTCACCGTTCAACCCGCCGACCAGGCGATAGGTGTCGCGGGTGAACTGGGTCACGTTCGGACCCAGATCGGTCGGGTCGCGCGTGATGAACAGACCGCCGGTAGACAAGGCCAGTCCCTGCAGCTCGGCAGGAATGAACGGGTTGTCCGGGGCGCCGTACAGCAGGTCATAGAAGGTGTTGAGCGGCGTGCCGCGCTGGGTGACTGACTGGGACGCCTTGAATTCGAAGAAGGCGCGGGTGCTGGGCGTCAGATCATAGTGCGCAGTCAGATTGGCCGTGATCCGCTCGGTCTGCGGGATGAGATAGGTCTGGTCGAAGACATCCTCAATGCCGTCGCCGCCGAACTGGTTGAAATTGCCTGCGACAAGCCCGTCCTGATAGGGCCGGACGGTGCCGTCATTATTGACGACCCAGCAGCCGCCGGCGAGGCCGAACGAGCCGGTGCCAACGAGTGAGTTGTTCCAGCCGACGAAGGACTCAACACAGTCGTCCGTGCCGTTGCCATTGGTGTCGATCCCCGGGGCGAGGCCGAAATTGCCCGGCGAGATCACGCCGCGCCGCGATGAGATCGAGAAGTTCGGCTGGGGCAGGATGGCGCGCGAGGGCGAGGTGTTGCGCCGCTCGATCAACGCCAGTTCGGCCGCACTGAGATCATTGACCGTCAATGTGGTGCCGAATGTGGCGTTATAGGCGTTGATGAAGGCCTGCGCCGACGTGGGAATGCCCAGGCCATACGGATAACGGCCCGTCTGCTGGAAACTATAGAAATTGGCGAACAGCGGCGTCGAGGCGCCGATATCGCCTTGCTGGAAGCGCAGCGCCGGGTTCGGCAGCGAGCGCGACAGCCCGTTATTCGCCGACCAGGGGCGGTCGCCGAAGCGCAGCACCGAATCGAAGGTGTAATCGAGCGCCAGGGTGACATTACCGCGGCCTTCGAGGAAATTGCGGCCCCACAGCGCCTGCAGCGAGGCGTTTTCCGCGTCGCCGCGGCTCGACATGCCGAAGCGGGCGTCATAGCGCGCACCCTCGAAATCGTCGCGCAGGATGAAGTTCACCACGCCGGTGACCGCGTCCGATCCGTAGATCGCGGAAGCGCCGCCCGTGAGCACTTCGACGCGCTCGACCAGGCCGCGCGGGATCGAGCCGATATCCACCGCCTGATCGCCTTCAAAGCCGGCCACGTGGCGCCGGCCATTGACCAGTGTCAGGGTGCGAACGCTGCCCAGGCCGCGCAGGTTCAGCGCGTTGGCGCCCGTCAGGCCCTGTTCGGCGGTGGTTGACGACAGCAGAGCCGGGATGCGGTTGACCACGTCGGCCAGGCTCACCTCGCCGGACAGCTGCAGCGCTTCGGCTGTCAGTGACTGGACGGGCACCGGAGAGACGAGGTTCGGGTCCCGCGCAATGCGCGAACCGGTGATGGTCACCACGTCTGCGGGGCGCGTCTCGGCCGCGGGCTCTTCAGCCTCCTGGGCCAGAGCCAGGCCCGGCGCAGCGGCCATGGCGAGTGCGAGGCCAGACCCGCTCGCAAGCAGCCTGGAAGCATGTTTGAAACGATTAAACATAACGCCGATCCCCTATGTTGTTGTCGTGTCGCCGCGACACGGGCCGAACCCCGGTTCGCTCTCTCGTAGCAGCTTGGCGCCGCGTTCGTGTTGCACCGCACCAATGGCTAGATTACAAAACTGTATGGGTTTGACGCCCCCCTCCGTGCGAAAAATTGAGGGGTGTCAAAAAAATGCGATACGGGCGTAGCAAAATTGCTACACTTTGGCGTTCCGGATCGCCAGGCAGGTCAGGTGACTTGAACCAGATGACCGGACAAATTCGCCGCAATTTTAATGCGTTACCCACAGGATGGGCGCGCGTGGCGCGGCCAGGCCGCTGGCGTGCGGCCGGATGGGTTGCAGCGTGCCTTGTGCTCGCGTCCTGCGCGATGGAGGCCGAACCGGCAACCGATTTCTGGCAGGCGAGGCTTGAATCCCAGCTGGAAACCGACGGCTCGCGCGCGCCGGGCGCGGCGATCGCCATCGTGCGCGAAGGCGAGATTCTGTGGGCGTCGGCGGCGGGCGCGGCGGCGTTCGACGCAGCCGGTCAGGCCCCGGTCAGGGCGTTGGAGGCGCAAACGCCCGTGCGCGCCGCCTCGATCTCGAAACTGGCCGTCGCCCTGACCGCCGGCGCGCTGGAAGCTGCGGGCGATATCGATCTGGACGCCCCGATCCGGTCGGTTCTGAGCCGCGCGCCGCGCCACCCGCTGGCGCCTGACGCGCCGATCACCCTGCGCCAGCTATTGTCGCACACGTCCGGCGTCTGCGATCCCGCGCGCTACTGGGCCGATCTGGGCGAGGATTTCTACGCCCTCTTCAATGATGAGGCCGCCTGGTGCGACCATGCGCCGGGCGCGGCCTTCACCTATTCCAATCTCGGCTACGCCCTGGCCGCCAGCGTGCTGGAGGACGCCAGCGGGGAGCGCTTCGACCGGCTGGCCCGGCGCCATGCGCTTATCCCGGCGGGCATTCCCGGCGCCGGCTTCAACTGGTCGGGCGTGGAGCGCAGCGCGCGCGACAGGGGCGGCGCGCTGCACCGCTGGACCGACGGCGCCTGGCGGGTGCAGATCGACAGCGCCTCCATGCTGGCGGGCGACGGGCCGGTGGTGCTGGTTCAGCCCGGCCATGTGCTAGAGGACTATCAGCCCGGCGAGAACGGCTCGCTGATGTCGCCCCAGGGCGGCCTGCGCGCCAATGTGATCGAGCTGGCGCTGCTCGCGGAGGCTTTCTCACCCGGCGGGCCGGGTGAGGCGCTGGCCGATCCGGTCTGGCGCGGCGATGCCGGACCGGGCCTGCGCGCCTGGGCCAGCGGTCCCCAGCTGCTTGAGCCGGGACAGGTTCCCGGCCGCCCGGACCTGACCGCCATCGGCCATCCGGGGCAAGCGTGGGGTCTGTATGGCGGCGCCTGGTTCGTGCCGGAGCTCAACGCCTCCATCGCCTACTTCGTCACGGGTGAGGACCCGGACGAACCCAAACCCTATGATCCGGTCAGTGGGCTGACAGCGGGAGAGACAGCCCTGTTCACCCTCGCGCTGGACTGGCTGGCCGCCCATGATGACGCCCGCCTCTGACCCAACGTGCAGTCAATTCGCGTGACAGAGTGGGGCCCGGCGGATAAGACCGGCGGCCTTGTTGCCTGGAGACCCACGGACCCCTTATGGATCGCATCGACGCCCTGCGCCTGTTCTCCGCCGTGGCGGAGCTGGAAAGCTTCACCCGCGCCGCCGAACGGCTGGGCCTGACGCCGGGCGCGGCGTCCAAACAGATCTCCGCCCTGGAAGAGCGCATGCAGGCGCGCTTGCTCGAGCGGACCACCCGCTCGGTGCGCCTGACCGATGCGGGCCGAGCCCTGCTGGACCGGGTGCGGCCCTGGCTGAAGGAATACGAGGAGCTGGAATCAGGCCTGGCCCATGAGCATGCGGCGGCGGTCGGCGTGTTGCGCGTGTCCGCCCCGGTCGATTTCGGCGCTCAGAGGCTGGTCGAGCCCGTCACCGCCTTCATGAATCGCTGGCCGGCGGTGGAGGTGCGTCTCGACATGACCGACCGCATGGTCGATCTGGTGGACGAGGGCTATGACCTGGCCGTGCGCATCGGCCACCTGACAGATTCATCCCTGATCGCGCGCCGCCTCGCGCATGCGCCCATGGTGCTGGTGGCGAGCCCGGCCTATCTGGCCGGCGCCGGCGCGCCGTCCCACCCGTCCGATCTGGCGCGCCATGACTGCATCATCGACCGCAACCGGCCCGCCCCCATGCTCTGGCGCTTCCACCGCGACAATGAGCCGGCCGAGGTGAAGGTGGCGGGCCGCTTCTCCCTCAACGGCGCCAAGGCGGCGGTCAGCGCGGCCGCCGCCGGGGCGGGGCTCGCCTGCACGCCCGAATGGGCGGCGCGCGAGGCGATTGATGCGGGCACGGTGAATGCCGTGATGGGCGACTGGACGCCCGAGGGGCGCGATCTGTGGGCGGTGTACCCGTCCAACCGCTATCTCGCCCACCGCGTGCGCCTGTTCGTCGATCACCTGGCCGACTGGTTCAAGGGCGGTCTATGCCCGCGCGAAGCGGAATAAACCCTAGTCGAAATCCTGCGCCAGCCTGGCATGGAACTCACGCCGGAACGCATCGAAGCGGTGTTCCTCGATGGCGTCGCGCATGCGTGCGGTCAGCGACTGGAAATACGCGGTGTTGTGCCAGGACAGGAGCATGGACCCCAGATACTCGTTCGCTTTGACGAGGTGATGCAGATAGGCGCGCGAATAATCCCGGCTCGCCGGACAATCCGATGTCTCGTCCAGCGGGCGGGGGTCTTCGGCGAAGCGGGCGTTTTTCAGATTGACCGGGCCGTTATCGCTCCAGGCCTGACCGTGGCGGCCTGAACGCGTGGGCAGCACGCAGTCGAACATGTCGATCCCGCGCGCCACGGCTTCAACGAGGTCCACCGGCTTGCCTACGCCCATCAAATAGCGTGGCCGGTCCGAGGGCAGGAAGAGCGTGGTGGCGTCCAGCACGCGGCACATCATCTCGAAGCCTTCGCCGACGGCGAGCCCGCCCACGGCGTAGCCGTCAAACCCGATGCGCTTGAGCCCCTCGGCGCTGTCGCGGCGCAGATCGTCATAGGTCGAGCCCTGCACAATGCCGAAAATCGCCTGGGTCTTGCGCTCGCCAAAGGCGTCGCGCGAACGCTGGGCCCAGCGCAGCGACAGCTCCATGGACCGCGCCGCCGCATCGCGCTCGCAAGGAAATGGCGTGCACTCATCTAGCTGCATGGAAATGTCGGCCCCCAGCAGATCGGCCTGGATCTCGATGGAGCGTTCCGGCGTCAGGTGATGGGACGAGCCATCAATGTGGCTTTTGAACGTGACCCCTTCCTCCACCAGCTTGCGCAGGCCCGACAGCGACCAGACCTGAAAACCGCCGGAATCGGTCAGGATCGGCCCGTCCCAGCGCATGAAGGCGTGCAAGCCCCCCAGGCGCTTCACCCGCTCCGCGCCGGGCCGCAGCATCAGGTGATAGGTATTGCCCAGAATGATGCCGGCGCCGGCGCCGCGCACCTGGTCTGGGTACAGCGCCTTCACCGTGGCGGCGGTGCCCACGGGCATGAAGGCGGGCGTGCGGATATCGCAGCGCGGAGTTTTCAACACCCCGGTGCGCGCGCCGCCATCGACGGCGTGGAGTTTGAAGGGGAAACTGGTCATGAGCATCCGATCATAAAGCGGCGGAGACATAGCCCAATGAGCTGGGAAGACGAAATCAGCGAGCTGCGCAAGCGTCAGGCGCTGGCGCGCGCCATGGGCGGCCCGGACAAGCTGGCCCGCCAGAAGGCGGCGGGCCGGCTGAATGTGCGCGAACGCCTCGATCTGTTGCTCGATGCGGGCAGCTTCCGCGAGATCGGCTCCATCACCGGGACGGCGCAGACGGGAGAGGATGGCGCCCTGGCCGGCTTCACGCCCGCCAATTGCATCTTCGGGCGCGGCCAGATCGGAGGGCGCACCGTGGCCGTCGTGGCGGACGACTTCACCGTGCGCGGCGGCGCGGCGGATGCGGCCATCATTGAAAAACAGATCCAGGCTGAAACCATGGCCGGCGAGCTCGGCCTGCCGCTGATCCGCCTGATCGAGGGCACGGGCGGGGGCGGGTCGGTGAAATCGATCCTGGACATGGGCGCCAGCTATGTGCCGTTCAATCCGGGCTGGGATCAGGTGGTCGCGAACCTGGAGCGCGTGCCGGTGGTGTCGCTGGCCCTCGGCCCCGTCGCAGGGCTCGGCGCCGCACGCGCCGTCTCAAGCCATTACTGCGTCATGGTGAAGGGCCAGTCCCAGATGTTCATCGCCGGCCCGCCCGTTGTGGCCGGCATCGGCGAGCAGGTGACCAAGGAGGAGCTGGGCGGCGCCGACATCCAGCTCGCCGCCGGCGCCGCCGATGACGCCTATGCCAGCGAGGCCGACGCCATGGAGGCGGCGCGCTGGTTCCTGTCCTATTTGCCTGACCGGGCGGGCGAGGCGTCGCCGCGCGGCACGGTCAATGACGACCCCGCCCGCGCCGACGCCGCCTTGCGCGCCATCATCCCGCGCGACAAGCGCTATGGCTATGACATGCGCGCGATCCTGAAATCCGTGTGCGACGGCTCCAGCGTGTTCGAAATGGGCCGCCATTTCGGGTCCAGCGTCATCACGGCGCTCGCCCGGCTCGATGGCTGGCCGGTGGCGGTGCTGGCCAGCAATCCCAATGTCTATGGCGGCGGCTGGACGGCCGAAGCCGCCCAGAAGGTGACGCGCTTTGTCGACCTGGCCGAAACCTTCCGCCTGCCCGTGGTGCATTTCGTGGATATTCCGGGCTTCGTCATCGGCACGCGGGCCGAGCGCGCGGGCACGATCCGCCACGGCGCGCGGGCGCTCAGCGCCATCTATCAGGCCAGCGTGCCCTGGTGCACCATCCTGATCCGCAAGGCGTTCGGCGTCGCGGGCGCCGCCATGATGGACCATACCCGCTTCCGCTACCGCTATGCCTGGCCGTCGGGCGATTGGGGCTCGCTGCCGCTGGAAGGCGGGGTGGAGGCCGCGTTCAAGGCGGCGCTGGAACAGTCCGACGACCCCGCCGCCATGAAGGCTGATCTGTCGAGGCGCATGCGCGAGCTCGCCTCGCCCTTCCGCACTGCCGAGCGCTTCTGGATTGAGGAGATTATCGACCCGGCCGAGACCCGCGCCGTCCTGACGGAGTTCGCCGGCATCGCCGCGCCGCTGCGCACGCGCGACACGCCGCAAACGCGCTACAGGCCGTGACCTAGAACAGATCGCCCTGACCCGGCGCAGGCGGTTTGGGTTTCGGCTTCGCCTTGCGCGGGGCGGGGGTGGCTCGCGCCGGAGAGGGCGCCAGCGCGCGGTCGCCGCCGCCAATCACTGCGCCGCGTTTGGCGTCCCGGAACTCCAGCATCACCGCGTCGCCATCGGTCAGCGCGGATGCCGCGCGCACCAGCTTGCCGTTCGCGTCGGTGACCAGCGCAAAGCCGCGCGCCAGCACGCCTTCATGGGACACCGAATTGAGCCGGGCGGCGAGCCCGTCCAGCGTGCGCTTGCGGTCGGTGAGGGCGCGCGCTTGCGCAGGCTTCAGCCGCATCGCCAGCCGCGTGAGGCGCTGGTGCTTGTCCGAAATATCGCGCGTCAGCGCTGCGGGCCTGAGCCGTCCGCCGAGGCCATCAAGCCGTCCGCGCACCCGCTCCAGCCGCAGGCGCGCCGCGCTGTCGAGGCGGCCTGACGCATAATCCAGCCGCTGGCGCGCCTCGCCCAGCAGGGTATCGGGGCGCGGCAGGGCGCGCGCCGCCGAGCGCAAATCTGCGCCCTTGCGGTCCACCAGGCGGGTGAGGGCGCGGGTGAGGCGGGCGCCCAGGGCGCTGGTGCGCTCGGCCAGTTCGCGGCGCACCGGCACGGCGATCTCGGCCGCGCCCGTGGGCGTCGGCGCGCGCCGGTCCGAGGCGAAGTCGATGAGGGTCGTATCGGTCTCGTGACCCACCGCCGAGATCAGCGGAATGCGCGAGGTGGCGGCCGCGCGCACCACGATTTCCTCATTGAACGCCCAGAGATCTTCCACTGACCCGCCGCCGCGCGCCACGATCAGCACGTCCGGCACAGGCACGCGCCCGCCGGGCTCCAGCGCGTTGAAGCCCTCAATGGCCGCGGCGATCTGGCCCGCCGCCTGCTCGCCCTGCACCAGCACCGGCCAGAGCAGGACATGGACCGGGAAGCGGTCCTCCAGCCGGTGCAGGATATCGCGGATCACCGCGCCCGTCGGCGAGGTGATCACGCCGATCACCCGCGGCAGGAAGGGAATGGGGCGCTTGCGCTCGGGCGCGAACAGGCCTTCAGCCGCCAGCGCCGCCTTGCGCGCTTCCAAAAGCGCCATCAGCGCGCCCGCGCCCGCCGGCTCCATGCGCTCGATGATCAGCTGGTATTTCGACCGGCCGGGAAAGGTGGACAGCCGCCCCTCCACGATCACCTCCAGCCCCTCCTCGGGCCGGAAATTGAGGGTGGAGGCGATGCCCTTCCACATCACGGCGTCGATGACCGCGCTCTCGTCCTTCATGTCCAGATACACATGGCCGGACTTGGCGATGATCACCCGCCCCAGCTCGCCCCGCACCCGCACATGCCCATACGTTTCCTCCACCGTCCGCTTGAGCGACCGGGCAAGCTCCGAGACGGAATATTCGTGCACGTTGGAGGCGGGTTCGGTCATGGACGACTCACTGGCGCTGGAGCGTCAGCCTAGCGGCAGAGGGGGAGGGGTGAAATGGGGTGGCCTGGGCAGGTCGTCCCACTGGAAGGCTCGGCTCGCCACTGTTATCTGTGTTTGAAAAGCACAAATGCTGCGAATGCGCGCCGGTCCCGAATGGGCGCATTTTCAAAGTCTGTAATGGTCTGGTGCGCCTGTGCCAGGTCGAGCAGAACTTCCGACTTGTATGTCCTGTAAGTGGGGTCGTAGTCGGCTGAGTGCCGCTTTTTCTGCATGGTGACGAAGAAATTTGCAAAGTCCTGGATATCTCTCGGGAAGGCGGAAACCGCGCTGTTCATACAATTTTTTTTGCAAACTCCGTGATCCAGTGCGCGATAGGTCTGTTTCCAGGCGTTCCCGTTCCGCGCCGCTCTTGTGGCGCCGATGAGCAAGTCCGCGTTTTGGCGGGCCAGCGTGTGAAAGACGGCGTAATAAATTGTACTCACCGCCCTCAACAAATCTGACTGGCGCGGCTTCCTGTTTCCGGACTGCACAAGGCCCTCAGCGGTCGACAGGAGATCAAGCGGTTTCACGTATCAGTCTGCCTGCATCGCCCCGGGAGACGAATGAGAATACCGGGAAGGCTTTTTCCCCGATCTCCATCAAACGCGGCCGCACATGGCGAACTGTTCCGGAGAGTTGGTGCGGGTCGATGTCGCGGGCGCGGCCGTCAAAGATCACGGTGATGCGCAGAATCTCGTCGCCATCGTGATCGGTGTCGCGTTCAAATTTGAAATCAACAACATTCACACGCAGAAAGTCGCGGTTCAGCGCTTCGCTGACCACCTGCCGGATGCGCTCTATATTGACATCTGCATTCATTTTGGATCACTTGCGTGCAAGCCTGTACACGCCGTCAAGTGTATGGATTTGGAGCGGTGATGACAAGCGGTTCCGATCGTCCAGTCTTGCCACGGCGGGCGGCGCGCTCCCGGCTTTTCGAAGGTGAAACCGTCCGCGCACGCTGGTCGACAGGGGCGCGCCTGCGCCCTATCACGTCGGCGTTGAAACGCCTTCGGAGCATGCCTCATGAACATCCTCATCATCGGGTCGGGCGGGCGCGAGCATGCGCTGGCCTGGAAGATTGCCCAGAGCCCTCTGACGGAGGTGGTCTGGTGCGCGCCGGGCAGTCCGGCCATGGACCAGATCGGCCCGTGCTTCGATGTGGCCGCCGACGATGTGCAGGGGCTGCACGATCTGGCGCTGCAGCTGGAGCCGGACCTCATCGTGATCGGGCCCGAGGCGCCGTTGGCCGGCGGGCTCGCCGACGGTCTGCGCGCGCGCGGATTTGATGTGTTCGGTCCGGGCGCCGAAGGTGCGAAGCTGGAATCCTCCAAGGGTTTCGCCAAGGATTTCATGGCCCGTCTCGGCGTGCCGACCGCGATGTACCAAAAAGTGACCGATCTTGTCTCCGCACGCGGGTTTTTTAACTCCCTCAGCCCGCCTTATGTCATCAAGGCGGACGGTCTGGCGGCGGGCAAGGGCGTGGTGATCGCACCGGATGTCGACACCGCTATCCACGAAGCCCAGGCGATGCTGTCCGGCAAATTCGGCGGCGCAGGCGCCGGGCTTGTCCTCGAGGAATTCATGCAGGGCGAGGAGGCGAGTGTCTTCGTCCTGACCGATGGCGTGAACCGTCTGACCCTGCCCGCCTGCCAGGATCACAAGCGGCTTCTGGACGGCGATGAGGGCCCGAACACGGGCGGCATGGGCGCGTACGCCCCCGCCCCGGTGATGACGCCGGAGCTCCTCAAAGAGGTGGACGAAACCATCGCCGCGCCAATCATTGATGCCATGGCGCAGGCCGGTTTCCCTTATCAGGGCGTCTTGTATATCGGCCTCATGATCACGCCGGAGGGGCCGAAAGTCGTTGAATTCAATGTGCGTTTTGGCGATCCCGAGTGTCAGGTGCTGATGATGAGCCTGGCCGATGACATCGTCCCGGCCCTGCTGGCCTGCGCCACGGGGGGCATGCCCGCACGCGATTTCGCCCGGCTCCTGCCGCAGCTCAACGCATCGCGCCCGGCGGCCTGCGTGGTGCTGGCGAGCCAGGGTTATCCGGGGTCTTACGAAAAAGGCTCGGTGATCAAGGGGCTTAAAGCCGCCGGCGCGGTGGAGGGCGTGACAGTGTTTCACGCCGGAACCGGGGTCAACGAAGAGGGCGACTGGATCGCGGCGGGCGGGCGCGTTCTGACGATCACCGCTGCGGGCGACACGCTGGAACAGGCCGTGTCACGCGCCTATCAGGCGGTCGATCTCATCGACTGGCCGCAGGGCGTTTGCCGCCGCGACATCGCCTGGCGGGCGTTGGGAAAGTCCATCTAAATCAAAGGGATCACGCCAGCTCGTAGGCCGACTTCATCCAGGCCTTGAGCTCGGCGTCGAGATCGGCGGCGGTTTCGACTTGGACCTTGTGGGTGCACATCGCGCCCGGCTTTTCGGCGATCAGACGGTCAGTCGGCGCCGCACCTTTCAGGTTCAGGCCCACATGGATGCGCGTTTTCGAGGCGGGCGTGACGACCGCGAAATTCTTCGACCGGCGGAAGGCGGTGCTGGTCTTCTTGATTGAAATCTCAACATCATCGCCAAGCGATTTCGCGTACGCCTCCAGCGCGTCATAGGCGGGCCGCAACGCTTCCTTGCCGGCATACTGGCCCGACAGCATGTCGTCCTGCGGGGCGTCCAGCGTGCCCTTGGCCGTGTGACAGATCAGGTTCGCATAGCCATGGCCGAGGCCATGGGCTCCCTTGAGCAGCGCCATCTGTTCGCCATGCTTCTCAAGCCCGCTGGCTCGCACCAAAGCGGCCCATTCATCGGCCGACTTGCCGGTGTTTTTCAGCAAGTTGGCCTTCATCGAGTCCAGCGGATCGGGCTTTGCGGTCATGGCGCCGGCGCTCCCCCGTCTACCGCTTGATCTCGTCCTGGCGCGAGACGACCTTGCTGCACAGGCCGTACTCCACTGCGCCCTTGGCGGTCAGCCAGAAATCGCGGTCGGTGTCTTCCTGAATGCGTGACAGGGGCTGGCCCGTGGCGTCGGCGAAGATCTGGTTGAGGCGGTCGCGCATCATGCGCATCTCGCGCACCTGGATCTCGATATCGCTGGCCGGTCCTCCGGCGCCGCCCGAGGGTTGGTGCAACAGGAAGCGCGTGTTGGGCAGGCAGTAGCGGTCCTCTTTGTCGGCCGCCACGAAGATCAGCGCGCCCGCGCTCGCCACCCAGCCCGTACCCAGCACGATCACGCGCGGTTTCACGAACTTCATGGTGTCGTGGATCATGTCGCCCGATTCCACATGGCCGCCGGGCGAGGAGATCACCATCAGGATGGGATCATCGCTCTTGGCCGCCAGGGCGAACAGCTGGGCGCACACGGCGCGCGCCACCTTGTCGTTGATGCCGCCGGTGATCAGGATGGTGCGGCTTTCAAACAGCGCCTTGCCGACATAATCCCCGGTCTGGGTCGCGTTCTTGTCCTCGCGCTCGTCCTCATCTTCGTCATCATTGCGAATCAGGCGGTCATCGAACGCGTAGGCCATGGCCAATCCTCGTCATATCAGGAGTGCGCACCCGCTGCCGGGCGCCAAGAACATTGATGGAAAGCCTAGGCTGCACGTACCGGTCGGGCAAGGCGTCAGCCCAGCGCTTGCAGCTGGCCGCGCAGGTAGTCCAGAAAGGCCTGGTCGCGGCCGCGCTCAAGGCGGTCGACGCGTCAGTCTTGCTCCGGAGATCGCGGCCTGCGCGCAGGTGTTGGCGACCAGTCCGGCGCGAAGCTCTGACCCAGATGCCGAGTCCGTGATCATCACGGGTGCAGGTCCTTCAAGGACGTGTGTTTCGCCCCATTGCATCAAGGCGATCAGGATCAAAGCCGTGTCACGACCCTTTGCCGTCAGGCCATAGGCATGGCGGACCCGGCTGCCTGGCTCCCTGTAGGGACGACGGACCATCAGGCCGTGCTTGACCAGCTTTGACAATCGGTCCGTGAGCATGGCGCGCGGCGCTGCAAGATCGGCGAGCATGTCGTCATATCGCTGCACGCCATAGAACGCTTCGCGCAGGATGAGCAACGTCCAGCGGTCCCCCAGAATGTCTGCTGCCCGGGCCATCGGACAGTCTTGCCTGTCGACGAAGGCGCGCTGACGGATGGAGGCTTCTGAGGCTGAGTTTGACATTTGATATTAGCTAGGGCAAAGCCATCTGAGTTCAAAATACGATATCAGCCTGAGGCCCGATGGTGACGATATGACCCTGCGAAGCGTTCACGAGGATGATCCGCTGGATGATTTCCAAGCGCGCACCATCGCCTGCCTTGGCGTGGAGAAAACCGTCCATGTCTCAGGGACGGGCCCGGCCGTCATCGTGATGACTGAAATGCCGGGCATCAGCCCGCATGTGGCGCGCTTCGCACGATGGGTTCGGGACGCCGGATTCACGGTTTACATGCCGTCGCTCTTCGGACGGGACGGCGCCGTGCCCCAGGCTGATGACGGCGCGGAGGTATTCCGGCGCGCCTGCGTGAGCGCCGAGTTTCGGGCATTTGCCGCCAATGGTCCGAGCCCCGTGACACAATGGCTGCGGGCGCTTGCGCGTCTGGCGCATACCGAATGCGGCGGCCCCGGTGTGGGCGCCATCGGGATGTGCTTCACCGGGAATTTTGCGCTGTCGATGATGCTTGAACCGTCCGTGCTGGCGCCAGTTGTCGCTCAACCGTCCTTGCCCCTCGACAACCTGGCGGCGGTGGAAAGTCCGCCAAACGAGCTTGCAGCCGTCAGAGCGCGTCTGGAACGTGAAGATCTGACTGTGTTGGCGTATCGCTTTGAGGGTGACCAGATATGCACGGCCCAGCGCTTCGCCGCATATGCGCAGGCGCTCGGCGCACGTTTTGTCGCTCACACACTTCCCGACGCCGGGGCGAATATGGATGTGGCCCCCTTCTTCAAGCGCCACGTGCCCTACCCACACAGTGTCGTCACCCAACATCTGATTGACGCGTGTGGCGAACCAACACGTCAGGCGCGCGATGCGATCATTGCTTTCTTCACACACCGCCTGAAGGGCTGACGCCCCGATAAGGCAAGGCGTCAGCCCAGCGCTTCCAGCTGGCCGCGCAGGTAGTCCAGAAAGGCCTGGTCACGGCCGCGCGCCACCAGCACCACGCCGCGGCGCAAGGTTCCGCCATCATCCTCGAACCAGGGATAGGAGCCGAAGGAGACTTCCGGATGCTCCTCGGCCAGCGCTCCCAGCGCCTGCGCAATATCGCCCTCGCGCACATCTTCGAGACGCACCGAAACCGTATGGGTCACCGGCCCGCCCTCAATCCGGTGCGCCACATCCTCCAGCATGCCGCGGGTGATCTTCGGGACGCCCGCCATGACGAATACATTCTCGATCTGAAAGCCCGGCGCGCCGGTCACCGGATTGTTGATCAGGCTTGCGCCCACAGGGATTCGCGCCATGCGCAGGCGGGCGTCGGTGATCTGCGTCCCGGAGCGCGCATACCAGTGCTCTAGGATTTTGCGGGCATCCTCACGCACATCGATGGTGCGCCCGAAGGCGACGGCCATGGCGTCGGCGGTGATGTCATCATGGGTGGGTCCTATCCCCCCTGTGGTGAAAACATAATCATACGCCGCTGACAGGGCACGCACCGCCGCTATGATCGCATCCTGATCGTCCGCCACCACCCGCGCTTCCTTGACCGGCACGCCCAGCGGCTGCAAAAACTCGGCGATCTGCTTCAGGTTGGCGTCCTGGGTGCGTCCAGACAGAATCTCGTCCCCGATCAACAGGACCGCTGCGCTGACATCGGCCTTCATGACACCATCCTCACTTGCCGGAAACCCCGGTGACATTATGGTCCGGCTATCCCGCTGCGCCAGAGCCGCTCATGCAATTGCCGCCCCTGACTGAAGCCCGATTGCTCCGCCGTTATAAGCGCTTCCTGGCGGACGTGGAGATTTCCGGTCATGGCCTGACCGTCGTCCACTGCCCCAATCCCGGCGCCATGACGGGGCTTGCGGCGCGCGGGGCGCGCTGCTGGCTGTCGCACCATGACAGCCCGGCGCGCAAGCTCGCCTGGACGCTGGAAATCGTCGAGGCCGACGGCACGCTGGTGGGCATCAACACCAATACGCCCAACGCTCTGGCTGAAGAAGCGATCCGCTCCGGCGTGATTGAAGAGCTGGCGGGCTATGAGACGATCAAGCGCGAGGCGGCGGCGGGGGAGGCGTCGCGGCTGGACTTTCTGCTCACCGGAGAGGCCTGGCCGCGCACCTGGGTCGAGGTGAAGAACGTCCATCTGATGCGCCAGCCGGGACTGGCCGAGTTTCCCGACAGCGTCACGGCGCGCGGCGCCAAGCACCTGCACGAACTGGCGTCCCTGGCGCGCAAGGGCGAGCGGGCGGTACAGCTCTTCATCATCCAGCGCGAGGATTGTAATCGCCTGACGCCCGCCGCCGATATTGATCCGGCCTACGCCGCGGCGCTGAAAGCCGCGCACAGTGATGGCGTGGAAGTGCTGGCCTACGCCTGTGAGATCACGCTGGAAACGATCACCGTGACGCGCGCGATCGAGATGATGCTATGACCGGCTGGGACCTGCCTTCGCCTTTCATCCATCGCGTCACCGCGCAGGCCGATGACATCGACATTTTCGGCCACGCCAATAATGCGGCCTATCTGCGCTGGGCGGACGAGACCGCGTGGGCGCACTGGGAGGCGGACGGGCTGACGCGTCAGGACTGCCTCGATGCCGATCGCGGCATGGCGATTCTGCGCACCGAAGCTGATTATCTCGGCCATATCCGGGCAGGCGAGGCGCTCGATTGCGCGGTCTGGATCGCGCGGTCAGACGGGCGTTTGCGGGCCGAACGCTGGTATCAGTTTCGCCGCGCCGATGGCGGCGAGACCGTGTTCCGGGCGGTGACCAGGCTGGTGTGTTTCCAGCTATCCACCGGCCGACCGGCGCGCATGACAGGGCCGTTTGCCGCGCATTATGCGCCTCCCGCGCCTCCGCTCGCCGCCGCCGTCGAGGCGTTCATGACGCATTTGACACGTTGAGACTGGCGTACGCCTGCCTATAGTGCGCCGAAATTAGTGCATTCGGGAGGGGTGTTCCGTGCGTAACGTATTGATCTGCGCCGCCGTTTTGGCGGTCTCGGCTTGTTCGGTCAGCCAGGAGGCGGCCCGTCCTGCGCTCGAAGTTTCCCCCGGCGCCATTGAGGCGCACATCCGCTTTCTGGCCGATGACCAAATGGAAGGCCGCGAGGCCGGGACGCGCGGCTATGCGCTGGCGACCAATTATGTCGAGGCGCAATTCCGCCTGATCGGGCTGGAGCCGGGCGGGCTCGAGGGCTTTCGTGCCGCCGTGCCGCTGCAGACCCTGACGCCGCTGCCCGAGCACGCTGAAATGCGCGTTGATGGCGTCGCCATGGCGCCGGGTGACGATTTCATCGTCGGGGCCCATCCTGTTCATGACCGCAGCGCGGTGGAAGCCGGGGCGGTGTTCGCCGGCTACGGCCTTGTGGCGCCGGGCCTGGGCCTGAATGCCTATGACGGGCTGGATCTGGAGGGCCGTATCGCGGTGGTTCTGGCCGGAACGCCGACAGGCCTGCCGTCCGACGTGGCCGCCCACCTCAACAATCCGCGCACCAAGGCGGAATTCGCCGCCCGCGCAGGGGCGGTAGGGCTCATCGTGATTCCGGCTGAAGGCCTGACCCGCTGGTCTTTCCGCCGAATGGCGCCCATGGCGGGCCGGCCCTCCATGACCACCGCAGCAGCCGCAGCGCCGGAGCAGATTCGCGTTATTGCGTCCGTTTCCGACGAGACCGCGGCACAGTTGTTTGACCGCGCTCCGCAGGATTTCGAAACGATGGTGGCGGCAGCCCGTAACGGCGAGGCGCTGACCGGCTTTGATCTCAATGTCGCCGTGGCGATGTCCCAGGGTACGGCGCGTGAAACCATTCATGATGACAATGTGGTGGGCGTGCTGCCGGGCAGCGACCCGGCGTTGGCCAATGAGGCGGTAATCGTCACCGCGCACCTGGACCACACGGGTATTTGCCGCCCGATGGAGGAGGATTCCATCTGCAACGGCGCGCTGGACAATGCATCGGGCATTTCGGTGATGCTGGAGACGGCGCGCGCGCTGGCCGCCGGACCGCGCCCGGCGCGACCAGTTGTGTTCATCGCGCTGGCCGCTGAGGAAAAGGGTCTCTTGGGCGCCGCGCACATCGCGTCCAACCCGACCCCGGCCATGGGCCGAATGGCGGCAAACGTCAATCTGGACATGCCGGTCATTCTCTATGAATTCAACGACATGATCGCGTTTGGCGCCGAACACTCCACGCTCGGCCCGGTGGCGACGGCCGCAGCGGAGAGCCGCAATGTCCGCCTGTCGCCCGACCCGATCCCGGAGCAATCCCTGTTCGTACGATCGGACCATTATCACTTCGTGCGCGCCGGCGTGCCCTCGCTCTTCCTGATGACGGGCTTCTCCAGCCCTGACGAAGCCGATGATGAGGGACGCGGCTTCCTCGGATTCCTGGGCGGCAATTATCATCAGCCCGGCGACGATCTCAGCCAACCGTTGCGCTTCGACCAGGGCGCCAAATTCGCCAACATCAATCTGGCGATCATCCAGGCCATCGCCAACGCGCCGGAGGCCCCGCGCTGGAACGAGGACAGCTTCTTCGCAGGCGAGTAGCACGGCTGCAGGTTCCCTCAGCCCTCGCTTTTGAGTATATCAGCGCCACACAAAGTGGAGCTTGAACGCGTGAACGACGGCGGACTGGATATCGATCTGGACCTGGACCTGGACGCCGCACCGCGGCGCGACGGTCAGATCAAACGGCATGCGCCGGCTGATTTCGAAGGCATGCGCCAGGCTGGCCGGCTGGCCGCGTCGGCGCTGGACATGCTGGTGGACCATGTGCGCCCCGGCGTGACCACACAGGTGCTGGATGATCTGGTGCGCGAGTACTTCCTGCAGCACGGCGCCAGGCCGGCGACCCTGTTCTACAAGGGCTATACCAAGTCCAGCTGCACCTCGATCAATCATGTGGTCTGCCACGGCATTCCCAATGAGAAGCCGCTCAAAGACGGCGACATCGTCAATATCGATGTCACCTGCATCGTTGACGGCTGGCATGGCGACACCAGCCGGATGTTCCCGGTGGGCAATGTGCGCCGCAAGGCCGAGCGCCTGGTGGAAGTGACCTATGAGGCCATGATGCGCGGCATCGCCATGATCCGGCCCGGCGCCACCTTTGGCGATATCGGCTGGGCGATCCAGTCCTTCGCCGAAAGCCAGCGCTGTTCGGTCGTGCGCGATTTCTGCGGCCATGGCATCGGACGCCTGTTCCACGATGCGCCGAACGTGCTGCACTTCGGCGAAGCCGGTTACGGCCCGGTGCTGGAAGAGGGCATGTTTTTCACCGTGGAGCCCATGCTCAACGCCGGCAAGCCGGGCGTGAAGGTACTGTCGGACGGCTGGACGGCGGTCACGCGGGACAAATCCCTGTCGGCCCAGTTTGAGCACACGGTGGGCGTGACGGCGGACGGGGTGGAGATTTTCACCCGCTCGCCCGCCGGTCTCGACTGCCCGCCCTGGCGGTAGGCCGCGAGCCTCAATACCCCTGAGCCGCGCCGTCCGTGCGCATTTCGCTGGCGCCGTGCAGGACGCCGGTGCGCGGATCGCGCCAGATCGCCTGATAGCCGCCGAATGACCGGTCGCCGTCGCGTATGACATGGCCGCGCGCCGCCAACGCTGCGCGCACATCATCAGGCACGCCGCGCTCGACGAAGACCTCGCCCAGGCCGGCCTCGTCGCCGATCCGGCCAACCTCGGAGCTGGAGCCGTCATGGCGCCAGCGCGCCGTGTCGCCCGCCTCCTGCACGTTCAGGCCGAAATCGATCATGTTGACCAGGATCTGCACGTGGCCCTGGGGCTGCATGGAGCCGCCCATGACGCCAAAGCTCATCACGCCCTGGCCGTCGCGTGTCACCATGGCCGGGATGATGGTGTGGAAGGGCAGCTTGCCCGGCGCGTAGGCGTTGGGGTGATCAGGATCCAGGCCGAACAGCTCGCCCCGGTTCTGCAACATGAATCCCAGCCCGTTGGGCACCAGGCCCGAGCCCATGCCGCGGAAATTCGACTGGATCAGCGACACCATCATGCCGCTGGAATCGGCCACGGTCAGATAAGTGGTGTCGGCGGTCTCCAGAATCGCCGGATCGCCATGCGCGACGGTGTCCATAGCCCGGTCCATGGAGATCAGGGCGCGGCGCGCATCGGCGTAGTCGTCGGTGAGCAGGGCGCGCGCATCGATGTCCATGAAGGCAGGATCGGCGTAGAAGCGCGCCCGGTCCTCGAACGCCAGGCGTTTGGCCTCGATCATCACATGCAGGGCGTCCGCGCTCATGAAGCCCATGGACGCCAGGTCGTAATCCTCCAGAATGTTCAGCATCTGCAGCGCGGCTATCCCCTGACCCTGGGGCGGCAATTCCCACACATCATAGCCGCGGTAATTCACGCTCAGCGGCTCGACCCATTCAGACCCGTGCGCCGCCAGATCGTCCGCGCTTAACCAGCCGCCAATCCGGCGCATATAGGCGTCGATCGTCTGCGCAATCTCGCCCTTGTAGTACGCGTCGCGCCCGCCCTCGGCGAGCATGCGGTAGGTGCGGGCAAGATCGCGATTGCGGAAGATTTCGCCCTCCACGGGAGCGGCGCCGCCTTCGGTGTAATAGGTGGCGCGCGCGTTCGCCAGCTCCTCGATCTGCCCATTGGCGTGGCGTTGTTCCAGGATGCGCATATTGCGCGCCCAGTAATGGGCGATGGTTTTGGAGACCGGGAAGCCGTCTTCGGCATACGAAATGGCCGGGGCCAGCACCTCGCTCATGGGCAGGCGCCCGAAACGCTCATGCAGGGTGAACCAGCCATCGACGGCGCCGGGGACAGACACCGCCATGGCGCCCAGCGGCGGAATGGCGCCCGTTTCGCCCGCGCGCTCCACCACCGTCTCGTAGCTGAGCGACATGGGCGAACGCCCGGCGGCGTTCAGCCCGTGCACCTCGCCGGTTTCGGGGTCCCAGACGATGGCGAACAAATCCCCGCCAATCCCGTTGCCTACCGGCTCCATGAGGCCCAGCGCCGCGTTCGCGGCGATGGCGGCGTCCACTGCGCTGCCGCCGGCCTTGAGAATATCCAGCGCCACTTGCGTCGCCAGCGGCTGGGCTGTGGCGGCCATGCCGTTTCGGGCGATCACCGGCGAGCGTCCGGCGAAGTGATCGCCCGTCACGCGCTCGCCGGGATAGAATGTCTGGGCGCTCGCCGTATCGCCAAAGATGGAAAAACTCATGGCGGCGGCCCCTGCGGCGATCATGCGGATCATGGCGATTACTCCTCCCCTGGCCGCGCCGGTGAAGGCTGGCGCGGATTTGTGAGGCAGTAGATAGCCCTACGCCAATCCGATCAAGACCACGCCCGGTCAGCGCCCGTCATCTTCGCCCTCAGGTTCTGGCTGCGGCTCCGGTGCTGGTTCGGGGCGGGGGCGGCGTCCCAGCACGCCTTCGAGCAGGCGCCGGGCGGGATCCTCCTGGGTTTCCTCCTCGCCATCCGCGTTCTGTCGCGGGCGCCCTGTGAGGGCGTCACGCAGTGCGTCCCGAGCGGCGTCGCGGGCCACATCTTCCAGACTGCGGCCATCGGTCAGCGCCTGCCCGGCCTGTCCGCCGATCAGCGATCCGGCGCGCAGGCGAACCAGATCGCGCGCCACCGCCTCAAAATCCACCGATACAGAGACATCATTGAACCCGCCCCTGATGCGCACCGGCACAGCGAGCCCCTGCAGGTCAGTGGCGCCGCCCTGGCCAGCCAGCGTCTGCACCGCGCGCGGGGTCAGGCGGTAGTCGATCAACTGTTCGGCCAGGTTGAGGGTCCCGGCGCCCTCGACCCGCAAAAGCGGGCTGAGCATGGCCAGATCGATATTCTGCGCCACGCCCTGGCGCACGTTGAAAGATCCGGACAGCGCCGAGAAATCGGTCTGTTCGCTGTCGGCGAAGCCCGACGGCAGCGAGCCGGTTTCGATCGCCTGCTGCACGGTGCGGATCACCTGGGCCAGGTTGACGCCAACAATCGCACCGTCAGCGAAGTTGAAGCTGCCGGTCCCGTCCAGCGAGCGCATCATGGCGGCGGGGCTGGCGCCGGTTCCGGAGAGATCGAGCTGCAGCCGGCCCAGGCCCTCCAGCCGCTCGAACCCAGCGGCGGCGGTCAGGAAGGGCAGCGCCTCCAGCGCTGAAATGTCTGCGGTGATGGAATAGCGCGGCGTGCTCTGGCGCGCGTTGAGGATCATCGTGACCACGCCCTGTCCGCCATAGAGACGGAACTCGGTCAGGCGCGCGGTCAGCAGCCCATTGTCCAGCGTCACCGCCAGATTGACATTCTCGGCCTCGATGTCGCGCGCCTTGAACCGCGCCGCGCGCACGCCGATGCGGGCATCCACCGTGCTCAGCGCGGTCAGGTCGATTCGGTCATCGCTCCACGGGCCGAGCCCGCCGCCGGACCTTGGCTGCGACGCGGCGGGGTCTTCAGCCGGGATGTAGGGAGTGATGTCCAGATCAGCGGTGCTCAGGCTGCCAGTTATGAGGGGCCGCGCGCGCTCATAGTCCAGCGTCAGATCGCCATTGGCGCGGATGGCGTCAAACACCACGGAGGCGCGTGTCAGGACAAGGCGTCCCGGCGTCCCCGCCACTTGGGCATCGGCTGCAAACCGCCGGAAGACCGGGCCGTCCGGCAGGTCCGTGCCGAGGAAGCGCGCCAGCGCGGGCAATGGCAAATCCACCGAGGTGCGCCCGTCAAAGCTCAGCGTCTCGCCCTCAAGGAAGCGCCCGTCAAAGCTCAGATCGGCCAGCGCGCCGGTCATGTTCAGTTCAATGGCGGTGTCCGCGCCCTCGAAAAAGCCGCGCAGCGAGCCCAGTTGCGCGTCGAACTGCATGGGGCGTCCGTCCGCGCTGAAAGAGCCGCTCAGGCTGACAGGACCATCAACAGACGGCAGGCCGACCGTCAGATCGAGGTCTTCGATGCGCCGGGTCTGGCCCGGATCGCTGTAGAAGACCGAACCGTTTTCGATGCGCACATCGCCAAACGCCGCCTCGAAGGGCAGGGCGCCGGGCCGGCGCACGAAGCCTTCGCCGGCGGCGGGCGCCGGAGCCTCGTCAGCCGCCGGCGCGCCCAGCGTCCAGTTATTGCCGTCGGCGCGGGCCTCCAGCCGGATGACCGGATCGACCAGCACGAACTCCTCGATCTCGATGCGCCGGGACAGAAGCGGCATCAGGGCCAGGGAGGCGCGCAGCTCGCCCATCTGCGCCAACGGCTCATCGCCAAAGCCCGGCGCGTTCGCGATGGACGCGTCCTGAGCGCGGACCTGAATGCGCGGAAGTACCTGCAGCGACACATCGCCGGACAGGCGGACCTCACGATTGATCATCTCGCCGGCCTCGGCGCTGACGCGCTCGCGCAGCCAATCCGAGGAGAACAGGGCGGGCAGGGCCAGGACCGCGCCGGCGATCAGGGCGGCGAGGCTGATGAGGATGACGAGTAAAGTGCGCATGGTTCGCTGGCTCCTGCTTCAGGCTCGCAAATCACCGGCTCCGGCTTGCGCCAGACGCCGCGTGTGAGATGATGATGACCAATTTCGTGCGGCGTTTCCATGGCGAAGTCGTATGATGCCTTCACGCTGCAGCCGGTTCCGGTGGCTATGACAAAGGGGTTGCCCATGCTTACCGACAGAGAATTCAACGCACTACCCAAGGTTCGCATGGGGCGGCGCGACCTGCTCGCGGGGCTGGCGGCCGGCACGGTGTTTCCGTTCGCGGCTGCCGGGTGCACCGTGGACAATCCCGAGCTCGGCCGGCGCCAGCTCATGCTGGTGTCCGACGCCCAGATCGCCCAGCTGTCGGACCAGACTTGGGCTGCTGCGCGCCAGCGCGAGCGCGTGAGCACCAATCGCACCCTGCGCGCGCAGGCCGACCGGGTGGGCGGACGCATCGCCAGCGCGTCGGGCATGACCCAGCATGACTGGGAGTTTGTGGTGTTCGATTCCGATGACGTGAACGCCTGGGTGCTCCCCAACGGCAAGGTCGGCGTGTATCGGGGCCTTCTGGAGGTCACGCGCAATGACGACCAGCTGGCCACGGTGATGGGGCACGAGGCCGCCCACGTCTCCGGCCGCCACGCCCAGGAGCGCGCCTCCCAGCAAATGGCCGCCGGCCTGGCCACGGGTCTGGCCGCCGTGGCGCTGGACACGGCGGACGTCCAGAACGCCGGCGCCTGGGCGGGCGTGCTGGGCGCCGGGTTGACCTTCGGCGTTCTGCTGCCCTATTCGCGCCGCCACGAGCTGGAGGCCGACCGGATCGGCGTGGACTATATGGCGCGCGCCAATTACAGGCCCACCGAGTCGGTGAATTTCTGGGAAGGCATGATGGCGCAGCAGAGCCGCGGCGCGCCGCCGGCCCTGTTGTCCACCCACCCGTCCGACGAGGTGCGCATGAACGCGCTCAACGCCCATCTGCGCAGCCGCGGCTACGCCTGACGCGCCCCTGTAAACCAGCCGCGCGCAGGTCTTGCGCGCGGCGCGCCCCGAAGCTAGTTTCCGCGCCCTGCGCAAGGCGGGTTTGCCGCATGCGCGCGCCTGTCATGGCATGCCGCCTTAGCTCAGTTGGTTAGAGCGCTAGATTGTGGATCTAGAGGTCCCCTGTTCAATCCAGGGAGGCGGTACCATTCCTCTGAAGCGCACGCGCTCAGGTTTTCCACAATTCAGTCGCACCACGGCAGCGCTCGCGGCTTCGCGTGCGTTAACCTTTCGGTCACACTGCTCGCCCTTATCGGGTTCAGCCTTGAGTCGCACCGGTCAGGCGGGGAGGATGGGTATGGCGCGGTTGTGTGAGGACGGGGCGGCGCGGTTCGTCATTCTGGATGGCGACCAGCTCTATGAAACAGCGGACATTGACCGCATCTGCGCGCGGCACGCCATTTCTGACGCCCATCGCGGCGCCCTGTGGCGGCTTCTGGAAAGCGCGGGCCGGGCGCTGCTGGATCAGCGCCGCCTGCAGACCACCCCGGTTCAGCTCGCCCGCATACGCCAGGATTTGCTGCTGGGCCTGCGCGTGACGCGCCAGCTGGCTGATCTGACACCGCGGGCGGGCCAGTGCGCGGGCGACCAGCCCAGCGCCACACTCAGCCGCGCCCATCTGGCCGCGCTGCGCGAGGGCGAGCGGCGCGCGGGCGGCGGCGCCTGGGCCGGATCGCGGCTGGAAGAGGCCCATGACACGCTGGCCTGGCTGGCGGAGGTGTACGAATCCGCCATCGAATCCTGCGCCCGTGTCCAGCGCGAGGGGCAGGACCCGGACGGGGCCTGGCGCGCGACGCTGACCCGCTTCTTCACCCGCACGCTGGCGCGGTCATGGACCGATGATGGCGGGGCGGCCGGAGAGCGCTTCCTGGCCGATTGCATGGCGGTGCTCGAGGCGCGTGACGCGCCCGCACCCGTACTCACACTGCGGCTGGCAAGCGATACCTGAACCGGTCCGTCGATATCAGGTCTTGTCGCGGCCCAGCATGCGGCCCTTGATCACGGCGGACGTTCCGAACCGCGCCCGGGCGGCGTCCACGGCGCGCTCGGCGGCGGCGCGGCGCAGCGCACCGGGATCAGCCAGATCGCCCGCATCGCCGGCCGCCGGCTCAAGATCGCTGTAACCTGCTCCGATCAACCGGTAGCGCACGCGATCGGGTTCCGCGTCCAGCAGGGCGCAGGCATGGCGGAACAGAGTGTCGGCCAGCTGGGCCGGGTCGTGCAGGGTGCGCCGGCGGGTGATCGTCTTGAACCGGTCGGTCTTGAGCTTGAGCGTCACCACCCGGCCCGCCATGCCTTTGGCCTTCATCTGGTCAGCGACCTTGAGGCAGAGCGGCCAGAGCCGGTCCTTCAGGACCTCCTTGCTGGCGATATCGTCCTCGAACGTGGTCTCGGCGGAGACCGATTTGCGGTCGCGGTCGGGATTGACAGTGCGGGCGTCCTGGCCGCGCGCCAGGCCCAGAAGCCGCCACCCGGTCTCGCCATGGCGCGCCACCAGCTCGCGTTCGGGCCGGGCCAGCACATCGGCCAGCGTCCTCAGCCCGTCGGCTTCCAGTTTTCGCGCCGTCGCCGGTCCGACACCGAACACGGCGGTCACCTTCATGGCTTTCAGGAAGTCAGGCGCCTCGGCCCGCCCGATCACGGCGAAGCCGTTGGGCTTGTCGAGTTCTGACGCCGTTTTGGCGAGGAATTTGTTGAAGCTCAGCCCTACCGAAACGGTCACGCCCACGCACTCGCGGATGGCGCGCTGCAGGCGCAACAGCGTCAGCGCAGGCGGCGCGCCGTGCAGGCGGGCTGTGCCGGACAGGTCAATGAACGCCTCGTCGATGGACAGCGGTTCGACCAGCGGGGTCACCGCCTCCATCATCTCGCGGATGCGCTTGCCCTCGGCGGCATAGACGCTCATGCGCGGTCGGACCACCACGGCGTCAGGGCAGGCCGCCAGCGCCTTGAACATGGGCATGGCCGAGCGAACGCCATACAGGCGCGCCACATAGCAGCACGTCGCCACCACGCCCCGGCGCCCGCCGCCGACGATGACCGGTTTGTGCTCCAGCGAGGGATCGTCGCGCTTCTCGATGGCGGCGTAGAAGGCGTCACAGTCGATATGGGCGATGGAGAGCGTATCCAGCTCAGCGTGGCGCAGGGCCTGACGCGCGCCGCAGGCCGGGCAGGCGGGATCGTCTGCAGCGACCGGCGTCAGGCATTTGCGGCACCAGCCCGGCGCGCTCATGCCGGCCACAGCCAGGCGGCGCCGCGCACGCCGGACGAATCGCCGTGATGATGGCGGCGAATGCGCGTCATCAGCTCGTCGGTGAACGCCCAGCGCGCTAGCGCCTGTTCCAGCCGCCGGGGCAGGCCGGGCAGGTTCGACAACCCGCCGCCCAGCACAATGACCTGTGGATCGACGATATTGACGACGCTGGCCAGCGCCCGGGCCAGCCGGGCTTCGTGACGGTCGAGACTGGCGCGCGCCGATGCGTCGCCCCCCTCAGCGGCCGCCGCGATGGCTTCAGCGGTCCGGGTTTCGCCGGTGACGCCGGCATGGTCCCTGGCCAGCGCCGGACCGGAACACCACGCCTCCACACATCCGTGCAGCCCGCAATAACAGGCGGGGCCCGGGACTTCCTCGAGCGAGGGCCAGGGCAGGGCGGTATGGCCCCATTCGCCGGCATTGCCGTCGGCGCCGGTGATCAGCTCGCCGCGCATCACCAGCCCGCCGCCCACGCCGGTGCCCAGAATCACACCGAACACGCTGGCCGCGCCGGCGCCCGCCCCATCGCGCGCTTCGGACAAGGCGAAGCAGTTGGCGTCATTGGCGCAGCGCACCTCGCGGTGGAGGGCGGCGGACACGTCGCGGTCCAGGGCGCGTCCGTTCAGGGCCGTGGAGTTGGCGTTGCGCATCAGCCCGGTGCGCGGATTGTGGGAGCCGGGATGGCCCAGACCGGTGTTCAGCGGTCCAAGGCCGCGCCGCGCCTCGATGGCTCGAACCAGATCGGCGATGGCGGCGATTTTCGCGTCATAGGGGGCTGGCGTGGCGATTCGCTCACGCAGGCTGATCACGCCGTCGCCTTCGAGTATGGCGGCTTCGATCTTGGTGCCGCCCAGATCTATGCCCAGCCGAGGCATGGCGCTTTCCTGACCTGATTTTTCGTGTTCATATCCTGTTCCGCCGGTCCGGGAAACAGGCCAGACTCATTCTTGATTAAGGAAAGTGAGGTTTACTGCGTGGTGGATGGTCACTGCTCACGCCAATAGGCGGAGCGATTGGGGAAGCGCGGTTCATGCTGCAGGTCATGCCCAAAAAAGTTCTGATCGTTGAAGACAACGAGCTGAACATGAAGTTGTTTCGTGATCTGCTCGAGGCGCACGGGTTTGAAACCGTGCAGACGCGCGAGGGGCTCAAAGCGCTGGATATGGCGCGTGAGCACAAGCCGGACCTCATTCTCATGGATATCCAGCTGCCCGAGGTGTCGGGCCTGGACGTCACCAAATGGCTGAAGAATGACGAGACGCTGGCGAGCATTCCCGTGGTGGCCGTCACAGCCTTCGCTATGAAGGGCGACGAGGAGCGGATCCGCCAGGGAGGGTGCGAGGGCTATCTGTCCAAGCCGATCACCGTGGCGAGCTTCATCGAAACCGTACGCAAGTTCCTCGATTGAGGCGGACACAGACATGAGCGCGCGCGTCCTGGTGGTCGATGACATCCAGACCAACCGGCGCCTCCTGGAGGCGCGGCTGAGTGCTGAGTATTTCGAGGTCTTGCAGGCCGCTGACGGCTTTGAATGCCTGACGCTGGCGCGAAGCCACGAGCCGGACATCATTCTGCTCGACGTGATGATGCCCGGCATTGACGGGTTTGAAACCTGCCGCCGCCTGAAAGCGGACCCGGTGACGCGCCATATTCCGGTTGTGATGATTACCGCGCTGGACCAGCGCGCCGACCGGATCGCCGGGCTGGAAGCGGGCGCCGATGATTTTCTGACCAAGCCGGTGGACGATGTGGCGCTGTTTGCGCGCGTGCGCTCGCTCCTGCGGCTCAAAGTAGTGATGGACGAGCTGCGCCTGCGCCATCGCGAACGCGAAGCGGAAGCCGAACCTGACGCGCCGCTTCAGGGCGGCTCCGTGCTGGTGGTCGGCGCGGATCAGGCAGGGGCCGAGCGCCTGGCCGCCAAGCTGGTCGAGCCCTTCATCGTGCAAGCGGTCTCCGATCCGCGCGAAGCGGCGCATTTGGCCGACGGGCATGATCTGATGATCGTGGATGTGTCCTCGCCGCGGTTTGACGGCCTGCGCCTGTGCGCGCGGGTGCGCTCTGACGCTGCGACGCGCCAGCTGCCGATCCTGGCGGTGGTGGAGGCCGATGACCGGCGCACCATGGTGCGCGCGCTGGACCTGGGCGTAAACGATGTCATCGCCCGCCCGATTGACGCCGGCGAGCTGGCCGCGCGTGCACGCACCCAGATCCGGCGCAAGACCTATGCGGACGCTCTGCGCGACCGGCTTGAGGAAAGCCTCGAAATGGCGGTGAAAGACCCGCTGACCGGCCTGTTCAACCGGCGCTACGCCAGCTCGCGACTGGGGCAGGCGCTGGACGGGCTGGCGGCGGGCGGCGAGCCGGTTTCAGCCGCCCTGATCGACATAGACCACTTCAAGCGCATCAACGACACTTGGGGCCATGCCGCCGGCGACTCTGTGCTGGAAGGGTTCGCGGCGCGGATCATGCGCGAGATGCGCGCCATCGATATCGCGGCGCGCTTCGGCGGCGAGGAGTTCATTCTGATCTTTCCCGGCACGCAGGCCGATGCAGCCCTGGAAGCGGCCGAGCGCGTGCGCGCCGCCGTGGCGCGCGAGGCCTTCAACTGGCCTGAAGGCGCGCTCAGCGTGACGGTGTCTGTGGGCGTGGCTGAGGCCCGGCCCGGCGATGACGTGGAAGACCTGCTCGGCCGCGCGGACGCTGCGCTCTATGAGGCCAAGGCCTCAGGCCGCAATCAGGTGGTCAGCGCAAAGAAAAAGGCCGCGTGATACACGCAGCCTCTCTCAAAAAATCTGTGATGGCGTGATCGGCAGGCGGCAGCCTACTTGATCTTGCCTTCTTTGAACTCGACATGCTTGCGCGCGACCGGATCGTACTTCTTCAGCACGAGCTTCTCGGTCATGGTCCGGGCGTTTTTCTTCGTCACGTAGAAATAACCCGTGCCCGCCGTCGAGTTCAGGCGGATCTTGATGGTTGTCGGTTTGGCCATGGTCGAGCACCCGGTCGAAAGAGATGGCGCGCCAGAAAAGGCTCAGGCGCGTAGCGAGCGGCGGAACATACGCACGCGCGCGCCGGTGTCAATCCTTGGCCATGCGCACAGGTCAGCGCTCCCTGGCTCGCCAGGCGACAATGAGATAAAAGGCTGCGAACAGGGCGAAGGCCACCAGAAGGCCCCACGGGTTGAACGCGTCCATCGCCGCGCCCGCGCTGACCGGGCCGGCCAGTGATCCCGCGCCATAGGCGAAGATGAAGGCGGCGTTGGCGCTGGCCAGCTGTCCCGGCCGCACCCGCTCGCCGATCAAGGCCAGACCCACGGTGTAGAAGGCGCTGGCGACGCCCACATAGAGGAAGATCATCGGATAGAGCGCCCAGAGCCGGGCGCCTGCGATGGCGATCAGCAGCGCCAGCACGACCGCAGCGCCCGCGATCAGGCGCAGGGTGACCAGACGGCCCGCCCGGTCGGCGAAGCGTCCGATGGGGATCTGCATGGCGATAGCGCCCAGCGCCCCGACGGCGACCAGCAGGCCGACCACGGTTTCGGTAAATCCCAGACGCTCGGCATAGACCGGCACCAGAGCGAAAATCCCGGTCTCCAAAGCGCCGAACACGAAACCTGCCAGGATCGCCACCGGCGCCAGCCGGCCCGCATTCCACAGCGCCAGCGGACCGGAATCCGCCCGGTCGGGCGCCACCAGATCCGGTCCCCTCAGGAATAGGATCGGCACGGCGCCCAGAAGGAAGATCGCTCCGCCGGCGATCCACGGCGCAAAGCCTTGCGATCCCAGAACGGCCAGCAGCACGCCGCCTGACCCGAAGCCGCCGGACAACACCGTGGCGTACACCGCCAGCAGGCCCGCGCGGCTTTCGGGCTTCGCCAGCTGGTTGATCCAGGTTTCGCTGGCCACGAAAATCACCGTCACCGCCAGCCCGATCGCGAAACGCAGCACGAACCAGATGAGGACATCGGGCAGGAACGGGAAAATCAGAATGCCGAGCCCGGTCAGCGCGGCGCACGCGGCGATGGTCACGCGCGGCGGCGTGCGCGCCAGCAAGGGCGGGATCAGCGGGGTCGCTACAATGGTGGAGATGGCGGCGGCGGCGGCGTTGAGGCCCACCACGGCGGCCGATCCGGTCATGGCTTCAAGATTGAGCGCCACCAGCGGCATCAGCAGGCCGAACCCGCAGCCAGCCATGGCCGCGCACAAGATCGCGGCGCACAGCGAGCGCGTGCGCCCGAACGCGGGGTCGGTGAGAAAGCGGATGGCCATGACGCTGGCGGCTATAGCGGCTGTTCGACCCTGTGTCCTGCGCGAAATATCACTTTCAGCGCCGGAATCTCAGCGCCGCTTAGCGCGCGGGACAGGAAGGGCGCCAGAGCCGGATCGTCCAGGCTGTGTTCGGCGATCTCAGGGTCCAGCCAGACCAGGCGCTCGCACCTACCCCGCCGCTTGATCGAGTTGGACACCGCGCTCAGCGGAGCGGTGAAGACGCGCACATGACGCCGGTGCGGGGCGTCGACGGGATCAATCGCGCGGCCCAGATAGACGAGCGCCGCGCGGTCCGGGATCAGCTGATGGCGGGCGATGCGGCCCCAGCCACCCTCGCGGGTGAGCTTTGCGTCCACGGGGGCCGGCCGGGCGGCCAATTGTCCAAGGCATTCGAACAGGGCGCGCAGGGCAGCGTCCTGAAAGGCGGCGGTGCGCGTGTCAGGCGCGCCCAGAGCTGCGCGCGGCAGGGCGGGCGTCGTGACAGGACCGGCGCCATCGCCGCGCTCAGGCCGTGCCATGGGCGTGACCAGACCCGTATCATCACGGCCCAGCGCCAAGCGTCCGCTGTGAGGGTCGATCAGCAGCAGCGCGGCGGTATCGGCGGGCCGGCTCATATCTCGTCCACCCTTGGGCCTTTGGGCGTCACCCGGGCGCACCGCACCGGCGCGTCGCGGCGCGCCATGCGCGCCTCCAGCTCGGACAGGACGAAACGGGTGATGATCGGGATGTCGAGATGGCGCGCGGCGTCGAGGGCCACCCAGCGCAAATCCTCCAGCTCGCCATTGCTGACCAGCCGGCTGTCGCCATGGATCCGGTCAGCGTCGGCCTGGAAGAACCACGCGTCGAAGCGGCGGGTGCGCCCCGGCGGGGTGATGGCGCGCGCCACCAGATCCAGCGCCGCCGCATCCGGACGCACGCCGGCTGAGGCGAAGGCCTGCCAGGCGGGGCGGGGGCGGACAATGGCGCCGGGCTGGGCCAACAGCAGCCCGGTCTCTTCGGCTGTCTCGCGCAGCGCTGCGGCGGCGGCGGCGCGAGCGCGGCGCTCGCTCATAACGCGGGTGAGCACGGCGCGCACCTCCTCGCGCGGCTCGCCCGCCAGAGGGGCATAGCCGTCGGTGCGGTCCACGCGTCCGCCGGGGAAGACATATTTTTGCGGCATGAAGACATGCCCGCCCGAGCGCCGTCCGAGTAACAGCTCCACATCCCCGTTGGCGCGCTTGCGCGTCAGGATCAGCGAGGCCGCAAGGCGCGGGCGCTGCTGGGTCGGCGTTAGCAGGCGGGTGTCAGCTTTTGCGTCGGCCATGGGCTTTGTTCGGACGGCCGCCCGGGCGGCGCTCAAAGCCTTTGCGGCCAGAACGCGCGGATGAGCGGCCCCGATTCGGATCTCCAGCGTCGGGAGCCGTCAGCATGGCGAATATCAGCCCGCCCGTCACGGGCGTGGCCTCCACCAGACGCACCTTGACGCGCAGGCCGAGCCGGAAGCGCGCGCCCGTGCGTTGCCCGACCAGTGCGTGCGCGCCTTCGTCATGGGCAAAGTACTCGTCGCCCAGCTGGGAGATGGGGCACAGCCCGTCGGCGCCTGTTTCATCCAGCCGGACGAACAGGCCGAACCGGGTCACGCCGGTGATGCGGCCATCGAACTCACCGCCCGTGCGTGAGGCGAGCCAGCCGGCGATATAGCGGTCCACCGCGTCGCGCTCGGCGGCCATGGCCCGGCGCTCATTGAAGGTGGTTTCCTCGGCGATGGCCTCAAGCTGGCTGCGCTCTTCGTCGCTCTGCCCGTCTTCGCCCAGCTTGTACGCGCGGATCAGGGCGCGATGGATGGTCAGGTCGGCATAGCGCCGGATGGGCGAGGTGAAGTGGGAGTAGCGCTCCAGATTCAGCCCGAAATGGCCGATATTATTCGTGTCATAGACCGCCTGGGACTGGCTGCGCAGCACCACCTCATTGACGGTCTCGTAGTGCTCGCCGCCTTCAGCGGCTTTCAGCACCACGTTGAAGCGCGCCGGCGTGACCCGGTCTCCGCGCGCCCATTTCAGGCCCACCTGGGGCAGAAACTCGGCGAGGTTTTCCAGCTTCTGCGAGCCCGGCTCATCGTGGATGCGATAGATCTGCGCGGTCCGCTTTTCTTCCAGAGCCTCGGCGGCGGCCACGTTGGCCTGGATCATCATTTCTTCAATCAGCTTGTGGGCGTCGAAGCGGTCGCGCAGCTTCACGCCCAGCACCGACCCGTCTTCGCCGATCAGGATCTTGCGTTCGGGCGCGTCGATTTCCAGCGGTTCGCGGCGCTCACGCGCCCGCTTCAGAGCCGCATATGCGCCCCACAGCGGCTTCAGAACGCCGCCCAGCAGTGTCTCGGCCTTGCCCTTGCCGCGGCCGTCAATGGCCTCCTGCGCGTCCTCATAGGACAGGCTGGCGGCAGAGCGCATCCAGCCGCGGATGAAGGCATGACCGCGCTTGTTGCCGTCGCGGTCGAACACCATGCGCACGGCGAGACAAGGCCGCTCCTCGCCCTCTTTGAGCGAGCACAGATCGTTGGACAGGCGCTCGGGCAGCATGGGTGCGACCCGGTCGGGCAGATAGACCGACACGCCGCGATTGCGCGCGCCCTTGTCCAGCGGCGAGGCGGCGCGGACATAGGCTGCGACGTCGGCGATCGCGACCATCACCACCCAGCCGCCGCCATTCTTCGGATCGTCATCGGGCGCCGCCCAGACCGCATCGTCATGGTCGCGCGCGTCGTGGGGGTCGATGGTGATCAGCGGGATGTCGCGCAGATCGGTGCGCTTGCCCATGGCCGCCGGGCGGATCGCCGCGACCTCTTGGAGTTCCGCGTCGGAAAAGCCTTCCGGCACGCCGTGCTCGGCCATGGCGATGATGGAGCCGGCGCGCGGGCTGTCAGCGCGCCCGATCACCTCTTCGATGATGGCGGTCTTCAGTCCGTGGCGGCGCTCGGACTCCACGCGCACGCTGACCAGATCCCCGTCGGCCGCCTTGCGCGCCTCGCCGCGGGCCGGGATCAGCTCATGGCGCGCGCGCTTGTCCACCGGGATGAGGCGGGCCTCGCCGGGGTCGGAGAGGCGCAGCACGCACAAAATGCGCTCCGAGGCCTGGCCCAGAACACGCATGACCTGCGCCTCATAGCCGCCTTCCTCATCCGGGATCAGCTTGGCGAGCACCCGGTCGCCCACGCCGGCCGGCTGCGGCCGCCCCGATTTGCGTTCGGGCGCCAGGCGAATGACCGGGCCCTGCAGCTCTTTTTTCACGGGCCGGCACAAAAACTCGCCGTCCACATCGCGGTCATAGACTTCCAGCACGCTCACCGGCGGCAATCCGCCTGCGATATCGTAGGCTTTCGCCCCGGTCTTGCGGATCGCGCCTTCGGCCTCCAGGGCCCGCAAGGCATCCTTGAGCCCGATCCGCTGATCGCCTGAAATCCCCAGCGCCCGGGCCAGCTCCCGCTTGGTGAAGCGGCCTTCGCCCAGCCTGATCGCCTCGATCAAGCCCTTGCGGGTGAACCCGTGTTCTTCATAGGGGTCGCGGCTCAAGATGCGTCCTTCTTGGGGGCCGCCTTTTTGGCGGCGGCTTTCTTCGGAGCGGCTTTTTTCGCCGCAGGTTTCTTGGCGGCAGGCGCCTTGGCAGCAGCGGCCTTCTTTGCCGGAGCCTTTTTGGCCGCAGACTTCTTCGCGCCGCCGCTCTTGCCCGCCTTGGCGGCGATCAGTTCGACGGCCTGGTCCACCGTGACGGCTTGCGGGTCCATGCCGCGCGGCAGGGTGGCGTTTGTCTTGCCATGTTTGACGTACGGGCCGTAGCGCCCGCTCATCACCTGCATGGGCCCGCCCTCGGACGGATGCTCGCCCAGCTCCTTGAGCGGCGCCGCGGACGCGCCGCCGCGCTGGCCGCGCCCGGCTTTTTTCTGGGCGATGAGATCGACAGCGCGGTTGAGGCCGACCTCAAACACTTCCTCGCCATTGGCGAGATTGGCGTAGGTGGAGCCGTGGCGCACGAACGGGCCATAGCGGCCAATCCCGGCTTCGATGGGCTCGCCATCTTCGGGGTGCAGGCCGACCAGGCGCGGCAGGTTGATCAGCTTGATCGCCTGCTCCAGCGTCAGGTCAGCCGGGCTCCAGCCCTTGGGCAGGGAGCCGCGCCGGGGCTTCTCCTCTCCCTCTATGGTCATTTCCAGATACGGGCCGAAGCGTCCGTCCTTGAGATAGATGGTCGCGCCTGTCTCCGGGTGCTCGCCCAGGGCGCCGTCGCCGCCGGCGCCGGGGGGCGGCTCGTTGACGCCCAGCGGACGGGTATAGCGGCAGTCAGGATAGTTGGAGCAGCCCACGAAGGCCCCGTGCTTGCCCAGGCGCAGCGACAGTGTGCCGGCATTGCACGACGGGCAGATGCGCGGGTCGGAGCCGTCCTCGCGCGGCGGGTAGATCAGTGGCTCCAGCGCGATATTCATGGCGTCGATCACGTCGCCGATGCGCAAATCCTTGATGTCTTCCACGCTGGCCGAGAAGTCCTTCCAGAACGCGCGCAGCACGTCTTTCCAGTCCATCTCGCCGGCTGACACCTTGTCGAGCTGGTCTTCCAGTGCGGCCGTGAAATCGTATTCCACATAGCGCATGAAAAAGTTTTCCAGGAACGCGATGACCACCCGGCCCTTGTCCTCGGGCACAAAGCGCTTGTCGTCCATGCGCACATATTCGCGGTCGCGCAGAACCGACAGCGTCGCGGCGTAGGTGGACGGCCGCCCGATGCCAAGCTCTTCGAGACGCTTGACCAGCGAGGCTTCGGTGAAGCGCGGCGGCGGCTGGGTGAAGTGCTGTTCGGTGAAGGTCTGCTCGGCGCGCGCGCCGGCGCCTTGCGTGACGGCGGGCAGACGGCTTTCGCTCTCGTCCTCCTCGTCGTCGCGCCCTTCCTGATAGAGGGCGAAATAGCCCGGGAACATCAGCACCGAGCCGGTGGCGCGCAGGGCCAGCGACCCGTCGGCGTTTTCCAGATCAATGGTGGTGCGCTCCAGGCGCGCGCTTTCCATCTGGCTGGCCACGGCGCGCTTCCAGATCAGGGCGTAGAGCTTGGCCTGATCGGATTCCAGGCGCAGCGTGTCCGGGCTGCGTGTGAAGCTGGTGGGGCGGATCGCCTCGTGGGCTTCCTGGGCGTTGCGGGCCTTGGAGCTGTAGAAGCGCGGCTTTTCCGGCACATACTCCGGCCCGTGCTCGTTCTGGATGACCGCGCGGGCTTCGGCCACAGCGCCGCCGTCCATGCTGACGCCGTCGGTCCGCATATAGGTGATCAGGCCCACCGTCTCGCCGCCAATCTCCACACCTTCATACAGGCGCTGGGCGGTGCGCATGGTGCGCTGGGCGTCGAAGCCCAGCTTGCGCGAGGCTTCCTGCTGCAGGGTGGATGTGGTGAAGGGCGGCGGCGGATTGCGCTTGGCAGGCTTGGCCTCCACCGCGGCGATCCTCAGGATTGCCTGGCGAATTGCGGTCTCGGCGGCGCGCGCGCGCGGTTCCTCGCTTATGGTCAGGCGGGTGATTTTCTCGTTTTCAAAGCGCGACAGGCGGGCGCGGAAGGTGCTGGGCGCGCCGTCGGCGCGCACATCGGCATCCACTGACCAGTATTCTTGCGCCTTGAAGCGCTCGATCTCGCTTTCGCGCTCGGTGATCAGGCGCAACGCGACTGACTGCACCCTGCCCGCCGAGCGGGAGCCGGGCAGCTTGCGCCACAGCACGGGCGAAAGGGTGAAGCCGACCAGATAGTCCAGGGCGCGGCGGGCGAGATAAGCCTGGACCAGCTCCATATCCACGTCGCGCGGCTGGGCCATCGCGTCGTTGATCGCCTTCTTGGTGATGGCGTTGAACGCTACGCGCTGGATGCGCTTGTCTTTTAGCGCCCGGCGCTTGGTGAGCGCTTCGAGCAAATGCCATGAAATCGCTTCACCCTCGCGATCCGGGTCCGTGGCCAGGATCAGCGTGTCGGCGTCCTTCAGGGCGTCGGCGATGGCCTTGATGCGCGTCTGTGACTTGGGATCGACCTCCCAGTCCATCGCGAAATCCTCGTCCGGGCGCACCGATCCATCTTTGGCCGGCAGATCGCGCACATGGCCGAAACTCGCCAGCACGACATAGTCCGCGCCGAGATACTTGTTGATGGTCTTGGCTTTCGCGGGGGATTCGACAACGACAACATTCATGGGATCAGGGCGACTCACAGCGCGGGGGCGATGCGCGGATCATCCGGCGCAGCGGCGGCGGAAAGTGGGTGATGGCCTCCATGGAGTCAACAAGAGCGCGCTGACCGCACCAGCTTGCATTTAGGGGTAGTATGTGCGAATAGTACGCCTAAGGGTTGTTTTTTTAATCCGGCGCAGCTGGCATGTCCGATGATTCCGAAGCGTTTCCAGATAGCTACTCGCTCATGATCGAGCCTGCGCCAGCGGATGAGGCGGCGGGGTATCTGATCGAGATGCTCAACTCTATGGCTGCGTTTGCGCACAAGAGCAACCTAAGCAATAGCTCGGTCTTCCTCAACGCGGCCGCCATACTGGTCTGGCAGGAATGCCGCCTGCGCACAGACGGACCGCCGGAATTTCGCGAAGGGGTGGATATCGCCTGGCCCGAGGGCTTTGCGCCGCGCGAATGAGGCGTTTGCCAGTTTCTGCGCAGTGATCCAAGTCGCCTTCCCGGGCAGCGGCACCGGTGACCGAATATCTCGAGATAGGGGCCCCTGCTAACCGCCCATTTTCAAGCGCCAGACGCCCATTCGGTCCAGATGCGATGCGCGGTTACTCTCACCATCCATTTTCTTGACGGTTGCGAAATACGCTCCCCTGCCGAAGTCGGAGGTTTCTCCCCAGAAGTCCTTTGAAACGAACTCCTCAAATTTTCTGCAATAAATTTATAAGCGGTCTCGATCTCGATCCATTTGGTCTGAGACCTGCTTCAGGTAGTCCTCAGTGGTTTTGCCAACTTCGGGCTGGAAAACCTTTCCGGTCGGTTCGCAGCTTTGTATCCGATCAATGCGGAACGCGCGGAAGTCGTTGCGAAGCTCGCACCAGGCCGCACAGGTCCAGACACGACCCCAGTATTCCGTTTGCAGTGGGCGTATGGCGCGGGTGGACTTTCGCTCATCTAGCGAGCAGTAGTCGATCCTCAGCACGAGTCCATCGCGGACCGCGCGACGGATCAGCGGCATGTGTCGGAAACCTTCCTGCGCGCGCTTAAACGCATAAACTCCAAATCCCCAGGATTTCGGAGTTTGTCGGCGGTTTGACGCATGCTCACCGACTTTGGCCATAACACGTTTTGCTGCGTCCCGAAGTTCAGCGTCAGCTGCCTCCTGAACAATCGACATCCCGAGGCTCAAAGCTTCGAGCTCCGTAAGAGAAAGCGCCATCGGTGGCAGGAAAACAGGTTCACGCAGCAGGTAGCCTACGCCGCGTTCGCCATCTATTGGGACGCCGGACGCAACCAGCGTGTCGATATCGCGGTAGATAGTGCGTACAGAGACCTCGAGCGTGTCGGCGATGTCGCGGGCAAGGTGGAGCCGCCCGTCCCGGACGATCTCCACGATTTCCGCGAGGCGCTTGCTACGCTGCATGGCCTGCTCTAGTTGATGACTACTTCGAGCTCAGAATGCAGCAGCTGGACGGTCTGTCCGTTGATGGCAGAGAGGAATCTGGCATTGCCGGGCGCCTTGCTGATCTCGGCCGCGGCGGCCTTTGCCGCGTCCATATCCGTCCACTGTATGTGTTCGATCCAGGTGCCATCTTCGGTGCAAGAGAGACGGCGATAAAGGAAGCCGGGCCGCGCCTCTACCCATGCATTCATGTCCTTGGCGGCGGCGACAAACTCATCGCGGCTCACGTCATCATTAAGCCTGAAGGTGACGGTTTCGATCACATTCTTCGACATTGGATTCTCCTATTTCTCTTTCTAAACGATCCGCTATCGATAGGACATCTCAACTGACATGATATGTCAGTTGAGATCCGGCATGTGCAACAATCTTCGAAACTCAGGAAAAAAGCACATGAAAGTCTTGCACATAGACGCGTCCGCCCGCGTTGAAGGTTCGCATTCCCGTAGCTTGTCATCCTACTTCATCGACAGCTTGCGCCAGCACGGAGTAAGTGCTGCCGTCGACCGCCTCGATCTAGCCGCAGAACCGCCGAAGCACTTCGGCGTGCTGGAAACCGCCGCAATATCAATCCCCAAGGCGGACCATACCCCGGAGATGCGAGCCGCGATTGCGCCCTCTGACGCCCTTGTCGCGCGCGTTCTTGCGGCTGATGCAATGGTGATTGGCACGCCGATCTATAATTTCGGAATGCCGTCGACGCTGAAGGCGTTCTTCGATCATGTGTCTCGCAACGGCGTCACCTTCCTCGCGGATGAGACCGGCATGAGTGGCCTGCTCGGCGATAAACGCGTAGTCGTGCTTAGTGCTGCCTGACCCAGCCCCCTGATCCGGGCCGTGAGTTAGTAGAGTCTGTTCGCCTTTCTTTCTGGGTTGATGTGGTTGGTCAAGGCCCGGTGAGCGGAGCTTGCGCGTAGCTCAAGCGAGCCGGGCCGGGGGT
>Ga0208979_100060_pt1 | contig 221914 bp, 197 predicted proteins | sample HotLakConsUCCSLE_FD_184738 | JGI IMG/M metagenome (GOLD analysis project Ga0208979, IMG submission 184738) | Hypersaline microbial mat communities from Hot Lake, Washington, USA - Hot Lake Consortium UCC-SLE (SPAdes) | ecosystem: Environmental > Aquatic > Non-marine Saline and Alkaline >... | reverse complement strand
TACAATCTACTTCAGAAGGCGACTCCGCCGCTGCCACTTATCGGTGGCAACGGCGGCGCATTATAAAGATCATTTGCAGACGATCAAGATCTTTTTTGAACTTTATTTTCAACTGCTCACTTTACGCTCAAAACGAACTAAAAGTGAGCAAAAAATGCTAATCAGAATCCTTTTTCGTAGCTTTTTTCTTTTCTTCTTCTTGATCTGATAAATCACCCACCACGTGCTCAAGCTTCAATTTGCTCACTTTTTTAATTGTGATTACTGGTCCTGAAATAGCATAGAGCGTAAACAGGCTAAATAAAACGATCGCAGGCTCGGTCGCAACGATCACGAAACTGAGTACGATTAGCAGGATCACGAGAAAGTTAACCTTCCCTCTCCAGTCTACATTCTTGAAGGAGTGATACTTGAAATTACTCACCATCAGCAGACCACATGCAATCGTAAATAATGCGACCAACCAATGCACACTTAAGGGATCTATTTCGTATTTTGCTCCAACCCAGACCATTCCAGCAACAATTGCAGCCGCACTCGGGATCGCTAAGCCCTGAAAATAATTACTATCTGCTGTTGCATGTGCTGCATTAAAGCGCGCAAGCCTTAAGGCGCCGCCTGCAACAAATATAAATGCTGCTAACCAACCGAATTTTCCTAAATCATAAAGCGCCCAATTATATGCAACCAATGCCGGAGCCATGCCAAACGAAACAATATCTGCCATGCTGTCGTACTCAGCACCAAATTCGCTTTGTGTATTGGTCAGCCGAGCAACTCTGCCATCGAGACCATCGAATACCATTGCGACAAAAACAGCGATGGCAGCTTGTTGAAAGTTTCCATTCATGGACGCAACGATTGCATAAAACCCAGAGAACAAACCGGCTGTGGTAAGCAGATTTGGTAGTAGGTAGATTCCTCGTTTGGCAATTGCTGATTGTTGTTCTGACATAAAAAAACCGGGTTACTAATGATTTTGTAAGAATATCATAGTAACTCGGTTTAATGACAACACAGTTAAAACTAGTGGCTTAACACCAGCGCCTTCTCACCTGCATCAACCTTAATGATATCTCCAGCTTTGAAGTCTCCTCTTAGTATTTGTTGCGCCAGCGGGTTTTCGAGCTCTTGCTGTATAGCGCGTTTTAAGGGGCGAGCTCCAAATACTGGATCAAATCCCACTCTTGCTAACTGCTCAAGCGCAGCATCTGAAATGTCCAAAGAGAACCCTTTCTCCTCAAGACGCTTCAAGAGACGTTGCAATTGAATGCCTGCAATTTTCTTAATATGTTGATTAACGAGTGGATGGAACACCACTGTTTCATCGATTCGATTCAAAAACTCAGGCCGGAAGGCAGTCGCAACGACTCCCATCACCAACCCTTTCATTTCATCGTAATCAACGATGCCCGCTTTTTCTTGAATCAACTCAGAGCCCAAATTAGACGTCATAATGATAACCGTGTTTCGGAAATCAACGGTACGGCCATGCCCGTCTGTGAGTCGCCCGTCATCGAGTACTTGCAAAAGTATATTAAATACATCCGGATGTGCTTTTTCTACTTCATCTAGCAAGACTACTGAGTATGGGCGTCGCCGCACAGCTTCCGTCAAGTATCCGCCCTCCTCATAACCGACATAACCAGGAGGTGCACCCACCAAACGTGCTACTGAGTGCTTTTCCATAAACTCCGACATATCAATGCGTACCATCGCTTCGTCAGTATCAAACATAAAACGCGCTAATGATTTACAGAGCTCAGTTTTACCTACCCCCGTGGGCCCTAAAAATAAGAAGGAGCCAATCGGTCGGTCAGGATCACTTAACCCAGCGCGGGAACGACGAATCGCGTTTGATACCGACACCACCGCTTCATCTTGCCCAACTACAAATTGATGTAATTCATCTTCCATACGTAATAACTTGTCACGCTCACCCTCAAGCATGCGAGCAACTGGAATGCCTGTCCAACGCGAGAGAACTTCCGCAACCTCTTCTTCGGAAACTCGATTCTTCAACAAACTCATTTCTTGCATTTCAGCTTGCAGAGCAAGGTCAAGCTGCTTCTCTAACGATGGAATTTTTCCATACTGGAGTTCAGACATTCGATTTAAATCTCCCGCTCGACGCGCAATATCTAAATCGGTGCGAGCTTGGTCAAGCTGCTCTTTAATATGTTGATGTCCCTGTAACGCAGCTTTTTCAGAATTCCAAACTTCTTCTAAATCGCTGAAGCGTAATTCAAGTTCATTCAGCTCCTCTTGCAATACCTCGAGGCGCTTCTTACTGGCATCATCCTTTTCCTTGGTTAGCGCTTGTCGCTCAAGCTTCAATTGAATCATTCTTCGCTCTAACCGATCGAGTTCTTCTGGTTTTGAGTCGATTTGAATACGAATGCTTGAAGCGGCCTCATCGATCAGATCAATTGCCTTGTCGGGAAGTTGCCGGTCACTAATGTAACGATGAGAGAGCGCCGCGGCGGCAACGATCGCGGGATCTGTAATTTCAACCGAGTGGTGCAATTCATAGCGCTCTTTCAAACCACGAAGAATCGCAATGGTATCTTCGACCGTTGGCTCTTTGACCAGAACTTTCTGAAAACGACGCTCTAAAGCAGCATCTTTCTCAATATACTCTCGATATTCATCCAGCGTAGTCGCACCAACACAATGCAATTCGCCGCGCGCGAGCGCAGGTTTGAGCATATTTCCGGCATCCATGGCGCCTTCTGCTTTCCCTGCCCCTACCATGGTATGCAGCTCGTCGATAAACAAGATCACTTGCCCTTCTTCTTGCTGCAATTCATTTAAAACAGCTTTTAACCGCTCTTCAAATTCGCCTCGGTACTTCGCACCGGCGAGCAACGCACCAAGGTCGAGTGATAAAACTCGTTTATGTTTGAGCCCCTCAGGCACTTCGTTATTTACGATCCGCTGTGCGAGTCCTTCGACAATTGCTGTTTTACCTACGCCTGGCTCGCCGATTAACACGGGGTTATTCTTTGTGCGCCGCTGCAATACTTGAATCGCACGGCGAATCTCTTCATCTCGACCGATTACTGGATCGAGCTTACCTTGAGCAGCGCGCTCCGTTAAATCGACTGTGTACTTTGTCAACGCTTGGCGCTTCTCTTCCGCATTCGGGTCATCAACCTTCTGACCATTTCGAATTTCTTCGATGGCTTTCTCTAATGCTTCTTTAGTGACTAAATGTTTGCGTAATAGGTCACCTAATTTGCCTTTGTCTTCGGTCGCCGCAAGCACAAAGATTTCGCTCGAAATGTAGCTATCTTTGCGCTTCTGGGCGTATTTATCACATAAATTCAGAAGATTACCGGACGCAGAGGAAAGTTGTAATTCGCCTCCTGTTCCTTCAACAGCAGGCAGCTCATCTAAGGCTTTCGTTAAATCTGCACGTATCCCGTTTAAGTTTACTCCCAATAACTGGAGCAGCGGGCGCACTGAACCACCGTCCTGGTTAAGCAGCGCGGTCATCAAATGAATGGGTTCAATAAATTGGTGGTCGCGACCGAGCGCAAGCGACTGCGCGTCTGAAATCGCGATTTGGAATTTGCTAGTGAAACGATCTAAACGCATCGCTGTTTACCTCACATGTAACTTACTTTGGTTATTATGTGGGTGCTGTGCAGAAAAAATACAAGAGCTTGCTAATGTATTTTGTATTTATTTGATCCAGATTAAACTTGCCATGCGCCCGGTAATGCCGTCCCTGCGATATGAAAAAAAACGTTCAGGCTCAGACACTGTACAGAAATTACCGCCAGCAACCGAAGTTACACCAAGGCGTGAGAGCTCTGTCGTTACTAACGCATAAATATCGAGTAACCATTTTGCTGCAAATGGTGTGAAGCAACTTGCAAGATTCTTATTTAACAATAGCATTGCTGAGCGCACATCGTCGCCTACCTCAAAGGCGTTCGGGCCAATTGCTGGTCCGAGATACGCGTGAATTTGTTCTCTTGGCGCCTTAAACTTTGAGAGTGTTTGTTCAACAATACCCGCCGCGCCCCCTCGCCAGCCACAATGCGCAGCCGCAATTTCAGTACCTTCGGAGTTCGCTAGTAACAAAGGTAAGCAATCTGCTGTCATGATCGCTAAAACTTGCCGAGGAATGCAGGTATAAATTGCGTCCGCTTCTGGCGGATCTTGAGAATCGAACTGCCCCGGCTCTACCACGCGGGCACTATGAACTTGAGCAAGCCAATGCGGTTCGCTAGGTAAACTTAACGTTGCCGTTACCAACCTGCGGTTCTCTCGCACCGCAAGCGCCAAATCACCGACATGAGTGCCTACATTTAAAGCATCGTATGGAGGCGCGGAAACACCTCCTCGGCGCGTGGTGATAACTGCGTTAACCGACTTCGGAACCTGCCAATCTGGCATTACAAAACGGCCCTCATTGATGAAGCTCATGATCTTCTCGTAAGAACTGCAACAACACTTGGATATCTTCAGGAAGTGGTGAGTCCCACGCCATTAATTGACTTGTGATCGGATGCGCGAACGCCAAATGCACCGCATGCAGCACTTGTCTGGGGAACGTCGTCAATGCCTGTCGGAACGATTCTGTCGCTTGTGCCGGTGGCCGCGGCCGTCCGCCATACTGCGGATCTCCAATGAGTGGATGCTTAATATGGGCCATATGCACACGAATTTGGTGAGTTCTTCCACTCTCCAAGCGCAGCCGTAGGTGAGTATGAGCCCTAAAACGCTTGAGTACACGGTAATGCGTCGTCGCTGGCTTGCCGTTGCGCGTAACCGCCATCAAGGTCCGTTTATTCGGATGGCGACCGATCGCAGCGTCTACCGTACCACCAGCAGTTAAAACACCGGTGACAACCGCTTCATACTCACGCGTAATATCGCGCTCCTGCAACGCAGCTACAAGCCCCGTATAGGCTTCGAGTGATTTTGCAACCACCATCAAACCACTCGTTTCTTTATCGAGCCGATGCACGATACCAGCACGAGGCAGATTCTCTAGCGCCTCGCAATGGTGCAGCAATGCATTCAACAAGGTGCCGTCGCGATTTCCCGCGCCTGGGTGAACCACCAACCCGGCAGGTTTATCCAAAACGAGAATATGGTCGTCCTCGAATACGATAGGAAGCTCAATCGCCTGGGGCACAAACTCAACTTCCGGTTGTAATTCCGCATGAATCGTCACTGACATGCCGGGGATCACTTTTTCTCGAGGTTTGGTAACAACTCGACCGTCGAGCGTCACCGCTCCCTCTTGAACCCAGCTTTTTAGCTTTGAGCGAGAATATTGTGGGAACATATCCGCTAATGCTTGGTCGAATCGATAACCAAGCGCTTCGTCAGGAATTATTCCGGTTTCTTGAATAATATGAGTCATAGACTTTAAGCTGTGCAACCTCGTGTCGTTACGTTACAATCCGTGCTTTGGTAAAGTGTACCCTGATGAAGCTTTTCATCCCAGCGAAATCAATAATGAAGGTTATATAAAAATGAGAGTTGTTATTACCACTGTACTCTTGAGTGTTTTCTTAGTTAGCGGTTGCTCTTCTCGCTCAAATGAAGAAGTGGTTGAAAGAAGCGGTATCGATGTTATGTATGAAACGGCTCAAACCTATCTTGATGTTGGCCGTTTCGCAGACGCTGCGCAAACATTACAAGCCATTAATACTCGGTTTCCTTTCGGTCCATACAGTACCCAAGTTCAGTTAGATTTAATCTATGCCAACTACAAGGTTGGAGACCAAGATCGCGCACTCGCTGCAATTGATCGCTTTTTGCAGTTGAATCCAAATCATGCCGATTTAGATTACGTTCGATTCATGCGGGGGTTAGTTTATCAACAAGCAGAATCTAGCTTTTTGCAAGACTCCTTCGGCATCGACCGCTCAGATCGCTCAAACTATTATGCAAAAAGAGCCTTCGAAGAATTCAGAGAACTTGTTCGTTTGTTTCCAGAAAGTCAGTACGCAGCAGACGCTCACGAACGCATGGTCGGACTCAGCTCTCGATTAGCCAAGCATGAATTAGCGGTGGCTGAATACTATCTACGCAGAGAAGCCTATCTAGCTGCCGCAAACCGTGCCAAAGGCGTGGTGGAGTCTCACCCGGGCGTGCCTGAGCAAGAACGTGCGTTAGAAATTATGGTAGAAAGCTACCGGAGTTTAGGACTAGAGCAACAAGCAAGTGACGCTCGCACCGTACTTCGCAGCAACTTTCGCTAAAATAGATTGGTTATTATGTGAGGACGCTAAACAGCGTCCTCATTCTGCTCACCGGTACGAATGCGAATCACCCGCTGAACGTCCGTCACAAAAATCTTCCCGTCACCAATTTTACCTGTTTGAGCCGTCTCCATAATAGCTTCTAAACAACGTTCCACATCGTCATCGGCAACCACAATTTCGAGTTTGACCTTCGGCAAGAAATCGACCATGTATTCGGCACCTCGATAAAGTTCAGTATGACCTCGTTGACGTCCAAATCCTTTCACTTCCGAAACGGTCATGCCCGCAATTCCCACTTCGGAGAGCGCTGCTCGCACATCGTCTAACTTAAACGGCTTAATGATAGCTTCTATCTTTTTCATAGCGTCCTCTCTTGGAATCTCAAAAATCAGTCTATCAAACTTTTTAGATAGCCGTGAGTAATAGGCATTCTTCTGTCTTTACTAAAGTTACGCCGCGTCACTTTCGGGCCTACTGCTCCTTGCTTGCGCTTGTATTCACTTCTTTCAATGAGCCGCACTACTTTGCGAACGTCACTTGAGTCGTAACCCGCAGCAACTAAGTCTGCCACACTCAAGTCCCGCTCCACGTAACCGTCAATAATTTCGTCGAGTACATCATACTCGGGTAATGAATCTTGATCCTTCTGATCGGGTGCTAATTCAGCTGAGGGAGGCCTTGTAATCACACGCTCAGGGATGACTTCACCCGTTTGATTCCGGTACTTACAGAGCGCATAAACCAGTGATTTAGGTAAGTCTTTGATAGGCGCAAACCCCCCGCACATATCACCGTAAAGTGTGCAATAACCGACCGCTAATTCGCTTTTGTTCCCAGTCGAGAGTAGCAAGCGACCATGCTTATTCGAGAGTGACATGAGCAACACCCCCCTGCAACGCGCTTGTAAGTTCTCCTCAGTTGTATCCGCCCCCTTGCCCAAAAATAAAGGTTCTAGCTGCTCTAAATAAACTTTTATCATGGGTTCAATCGGCACAATGTGAAACTCACAACCCAGCGCCTCTGCCTGTTTTTGCGCATCTTCAATGCTCATCGAGGCCGTATATCGGTATGGCATCATGATCGCTTGTACTCTCTCAGCGCCCAGAGCATCCACGGCAATTGCCAGGGTAAGTGCGGAATCAATACCACCCGATAAGCCAAGCAATACGCCCGAAAAGCCATTTTTTTCAACATAGTCTTTTAAGGCTAAAACAAGCGCTTGATAGAGCGCAGCATACAAATCCGGTTGCGGCGCTAAATTTCGCGTTAATACCTCGCACTTTTTAAAAGCGACGATCTCGAGCGCCTCTTCACAATGCGGCAGAGTAACGCACACTTCACCTTTTTCAGACAGTACCATTGAATTCCCGTCAAAAATCAGCTCGTCTTGGCCACCTATCGAATTTACATATACGAGAGGGAGCTTTGTCTCTAAACATCGGGCTTTGAGAACCTGCAGGCGTTGTTCGTACTTATATTCTTCATAAGGGGAAGCATTAACGCTCACGAGAATATCGGCACCCGCTTCTTTCGCTGCACGGGCGGGTTCGGGAAACCACAAATCCTCACAAATTAATAAACCTAGGCGATGCTCGCGAAAGTCAGCTACCATTGTTTTCTGGCCCGGCGTAAAATACCGCTGCTCATCAAACACACCATAGTTTGGCAATTTTTGTTTATAGTAGGTTACCACCTTGTGGCCGTTCTCCAGCAAACTCAACGCGTTATAGCAATGATCGCCATCGGTTGTTGGATAACCAATGAGAATCGCCATCGATTTCGATAGTTCTAGGAGCTCTTGTTCAATGTCTTCGAGTTGCGCATATAAATCAGGACGGAACAGTAAATCTTCTGGCGGATAACCAACGACACCTAACTCGGGAAAAACAATTAGGTCGGCGCCTTCGGCACGTTCTATAGAGGCCTTTATTTTCGTTAGATTACTTTGAAGCGCACCCACGGTGAAGTTCACCTGCCCAAGTGCGATTTTAATCGCTTCAGATACCATAATTTACTCTGAGAATAGGTTCAATGGGCAGGATCATAGCCGAACCAGGTAGCCCTCGCAAACCTGCGCATCAACTATCGAATTGTAATGCTTCTGGGATCGGCAGGTCTTTCGCCGGCTGCTTTGGTCGCTTCCGTCTACCGCGCCGATATTCCCGCAATTGATAAACATAAGCCAACACCTGTGCAACAGCCATAAAGAGCCCTTCAGGAATCTCATGACCCAGCTCCGTCGTGTAATAAAGGGCCCGAGCCAATGGCGGATTTTGCAAAATAGGAACTTCAGAGTCCATTGCCACTTCACGAATTCTCGCAGCAATATCATCTGTTCCTTTCGCGACAACGCGTGGCGCAGCCCGACCATTCGGATCGTAACGCAAGGCGACTGCAAAATGTGTCGGGTTCGTTACTACGACATCCGCTTTCGGCACATCTTGCATCATTCGGCGCATGAGCATTGAGAGCTGCATCGAACGCATTTTTGCCTTTACTTGCGGGTTGCCCTCGGCATTTTTGCGTTCGTCCTTCACCTCTTGCTTCGTCATTTTCAGTTGCTTGTGATGATTGTAAAGCTGGTAAGGGACATCAATTACAACCACGATGATCAAGCTACAAATGAGCAAGATAAAAATCATACCAACGATTTTTATAGCATCGATAAAAATACCAGGTAACAACCCTTCGGAGAGCGTTACGATTTTGGGAAATTGCCAAGCTAGCAAAACATAGGAAACCAACGTGACCACGCCAAACTTCGCCACACTTTTCAGAAGTTCAATGATAGATTGCAGCCCAAAAATTCTTTTCAATCCTTTTAATGGATTCATTCTTGAAGCTTTTGGCTCAGCTGCCTTCCACGAGAAATTGTACCCACCCAACAAAATATTGCCGATAAAAGCGCCTGCCACCACAATACTAAAAAAAATACTCATGGGAATAACAAGTGCTTTGCCCACCTCTGACCAGAGAGAAAATATCACGCCTTTGTCGAAAGCATCTTCTCGCTCGAGTAGGAATTGCACTTGCATTATGTCTTGCAAACCAGAGGCAAAATATGGTGCAGAAATAAAGAGAGCAACGGCGGAAGAGAGCAGTACTGCGAGCGTACCTAGCTCTTTAGAACGAGCAATTTGGCCCTTATTCCTGGCATCTTCTTGTTTTTTGGCCGTGGGTTCTTCTGTGCGTTCTTGATCATCACCCATAAACTAGCTCAGCAGCCTCCTAACACAAAGCAAAGACCTTCTTGTCCACGTTGCCATTGGGCGTCAAAGTGACGCACAAAGTTACCGATCGTAAGCCACAAAATAATCAAACCTGACACGAGCTTGATCGGGAAACCAATGGTAAAAATATTGAGCTGAGGTGCAGCGCGCGTCATCACACCAAAAGCCAAACTCATAACCAGAATAGACACCACTGCAGAAAGCGCAAATGTCATACCCGCAGCAAACATATGCGTCGCCCAATTCGCAGCAAAATAGAGGGCATCTGCATCGGGCCCCTGAGGACCAATTGGAATCGCATCAAAGCTCAACACCACCACTCGAATCATAAGTAGATGACCATCAAAGGCGAGAAATACGAGCGAAGCCAGTAATAAATAGAACTGCGACAACACAGGGACTTGTTGACCCGTACTCGGATCGACCATCGCCGCAAAGCCCAAACCAATCTGCATGCCTAGTATCTGGCCTGCAAGTGTAAATGTATTAATGACCATAAGCGAGAAGATGCCGAGCAGCATACCAATAAGCACTTGCTGTGCCGTGATCAGCATACCCAGCGCCGAGACCGTATCAAACTCGTATTCAACAGGGGGAAGAGCAGGTGCAATACCAAACGTAATCGCCACCGCTGCAAATAATTTAATGCGAACTGGAACACTACGCCCGGATAATAGCGCCATGGTCATGAACATACCGCCCACACGCACGAACGGCCAGAAATGCTGAGCAAAGAAGCTGAGGATCGTATCTAAGTAGATATCCATTAGCCAATAACTTCGGGAATCCGCATGTACATATTAATCGTGAACTCCATGAGTTGCTGAACGAACCAATGTCCGCCCATGGCTATTGCAACGATCGTCGCGATCAAGCGTGGCAAAAAGCTCAGTGTTTGCTCGTTAATCGACGTCGCCGCTTGGAATACAGCAACTGCAAGGCCAATAATTAAGCTCGGAATAATAATGGCGCTCACCATTAATACCACCATATACATAGCTTCACGGAATACATCGACAAACATTTCTGGAGTCATAGTTTCTCCTTACATGCCGAAGCTGCCGGCCAGTGTTCTCATAACGAGCCCCCAACCGTCAACAAGCACAAAGAGCATGAGCTTAAATGGTAACGAAACAAGCATTGGCGACAACATCATCATACCCATTGCCATCAGAACACTTGCAACCACAAGGTCTATAATTAAGAACGGAATAAATATCATGAAACCAATTTGAAACGCGGTTTTCAATTCGCTCGTAATAAACGCTGGAATCAGGATCGACATTGGTACGTCTTCCACGCGATCAATTTCTACGTAGCCTGCAATATCTAAAAACGTTTCTAAATCGGTCAAGCGCGTTTGTGACAGCATAAATGCCTTAATCGGCGCCCGTGCCCGCTCTACTGCCTCTAATGGTGCAATTTCCTCATTAATGTATGGCTGTAACGCCTCTTCATTAATTTGATTAAACACCGGGGTCATAATAAAGAAGGTAAGAAACAGGGTTAAACCAATCAAAATTTGACTCGATGGTTGGCTCTGTAACCCCAAGGCTTGCCGCAAAATAGCAAGCACAACAATAATACGAGTAAAGGAGGTCATCATTATAACCATCGCTGGAATAAAGCTCAGCGCGGTCATAATCGCAAGAATCTGAAGTGTTACCGAGTATTCTTGGCTGCCATCTTCATTCGTAGTCACGGTAACAGCGGTGACACTATCTTGAGCAAATGCAGTTTCGGGAATCAACAAAGCGCCAATAAGAAACAGAATGAGAAGCGTGTATTTCATGCACCGTTTTCCTGGTGAAAATCGTCGGGCAGTGCTTTGATTAAATGCACCTGTTGGGCTGTAACCCCGAGTAAAAGATTATCTTGGCCAACGCGCACCGCAATAATTCTTTCCTTCTGCCCGAGCGAGAGTTGCGACAGTACTTGCATGTTACCGTAGCCTCGCGGCACACCCAATCGAAATTTCTTCGCCATCCATGCGAGGGCTAGAATTAGCCCGAGAACAATTACAAGCATAACGAGCGTGGTACCAATATCGCTCCAACCAATCACCGGTACTCCGCTCGCAACTTCATTTTGGGACATTATTTTAGTTTCCGAATTCGCTCGATTTGACTAATGACGTCCGTTAACCTTATCCCAAATTTATCATTCACCACAACTACTTCTCCGTGCGCAATGAGCGTACCATTCACAAGCACGTCGAGAGGCTCACCTGCAATCCGCTCAAGCTCTACTACCGAGCCTTGGTTCAATTGCAGTAAGTTACGAATACTAATTTGGCTGCGCCCTACTTCCATTGAAATCGTGACCGGAATATCGAGAATGGCATCTAGCTTTCTCGACTCTTCCGTCGAAGGCGCAGGCTTGTCGGCCAGCTCTTCAAGCTCAGCTGTACGCACACCACTTTCTTCTTCCACATCATCGCCTTCGGCTGCTGCCTGCTCTGCAAGTGCGGCTTCCCAATCATCTAAATCGTCGTTGTCATCTCTTTTATCGGTATCGTCTGCCATCTCTCTCTCCTCGCAGCCTTAGCGTGCTTTCGGGTCAAAATCTTTTTCCAACTCTTGCAACTCAGCGTCACCACCAATTCTTCTGCCACCGCGAGTCAACATATGAATGTCCGACTTCACGGTTTCTGGGCGAGGAATCTTCGACGCAACTTGAATTGCCAAGTTATCTCGTGAGCGACCTAACTTGCCACGGAAGGTCGGTAAATCTTCGATATACACCGTAAGGTTTTCTGGCATATCAATTGGAATAATATCGCCAGCTTCCAAATCCATTACTTCGCGCAGTGAGAGTTCGGTTTCACAAAGTTTCGCGCGAAGATCGACCGGTACATCCATAATTTCATCACGCAACGCTTTGCTCCAGCGTAAATCCGTATCTTCCTTATCGCTCTGTACACCGGCGTCCAGCAGTTCACGAATCGGCTCTAACATAGAGTAAGGTAAAGCTACGTGGAAGTCGCCACCACCACCGTCTAGCTCAATATGGAACGAGCTAATAACGATCACCTCAGTAGGGCTCACAATGTTTGCCATAGATGGGTTCACTTCCGAATCTAAATATTCGAAACCGACATCCATAACGGGTGCCCAAGCCTCTTTATAGTCTTCAAAAATCAGCTTTAAGAGCATTTGAATAATGCGTCTTTCGGTCGGTGTAAATTCTCGGCCTTCAATTTTCGCATGATAGCGACCATCGCCGCCAAAGAAATTATCTACAAGAATAAATACCAGGCGCGCTTCCATGGTAATCAAACCGGTTCCCTTCAGTGGACGGAAACGCACCATGTTCAAGCTTGTAGGCACGAATAGCGTATGCACATACTCACCGAACTTAATCATTTGTACGCCATTAATCGACACTTCGGCGCTGCGGCGCATCATGTTGAATAAGCTAATTCTCATGTGGCGAGCAAAGCGCTCGTTCACAATCTCAAGTGTTGGCATACGACCGCGCACAATGCGGTCTTGCGAGGAGAAGTCAAAGTCTACGGCGTCTGCCGCTCGCTCAGAACTTTCTGTATCCTCTTCTTCTACGTCATCGACACCATGGAGGAGCGCATCAATTTCGTCTTGTGATAACAGATCACTTACAGCCATAGTGGTTTCACCTATTGCATCACGAAGCCAGTAAACAACACTTCTTCAACGACTGGGCTTCCAGTAAGTCCTTGTAGCTCATTACGCACCACATTTAATGCGGCCTCTCTTAACTGCGTTCTTCCATCGCTGGTTTGCAGGCTTTCAGCGGTAGAAGACGAAAAAGTACGGTGTAATACTCCCTCAATTGCCGGAATATTTTGGCGCGCAAGTTCTTCGTTGCGGCTTCCGCGAACCATGAGTTGCACCGTAATTTGCACAAGCCGATCTCGCTGCTGGCCCGGAATATTGAAAATAAACGGTCTAGGCAGTGCGACATAATAGGCGTTACCAGCTGCGGCTCCCATCATAGAAACTTCAGCAGCGCCACTCCCACTTCCACCTTCGTCATCGCCGCCCATAAACACCATGACTACCACTGCAATAGCTGCCAGCAACAGCACGACGCCGCCAATAATAATAAACAGCATTTTCTTGGAGCCTTTTTCTTCCTCGGCGCCTTGTTGTTCTTCGTTTTCTGGTTCTGCTGCCATTTTCTCTCTCCTAGACTCGCTTAATCTTCGTTAAGCGTAGTAGTCTACTCGTCCTAAATCTGCATCAATAATTTGGGGGCGCGATGTGTTGGTGAGTTCGTTCGGTTCAGCATCTGAACTCTCTGAATTTACACCTGCGGCGCCATTTCCCTGCCCTTCACGACCGGCAAACTGCTGTTCTCGCTCTTCTCGAACGTCGGTATCTGCAAGCTGCAAGCCCTGTTGCTCAAGCATATCACGAAGTTTCGGTAATGCTTGCTCTACTGCTTCCCGAGCTTGCGGAGAATTCACAGTAAATTGCACAGTCGCTTGGTTCTCGTTGTTCATCTGAATTCTTATTTGTAGCTTTCCTAACTCAGATGGGTCGAGTCGCATTTCAGCATATTGATGTCGATTATTAACCATCACCATCACTTGCTCACGCAGTTGCGCAGGTGCTTGGGGCCCAAATAGATCGATATGCTGCTGAATTTGTCGTGCTTGTTCAACCGCAGTTTGCTGTGGCGCTTGTTGTTGTAGGGCCGCCGTTGCTGCAGAATTCAAATTGAGTTGCGCATTAGCTACCGAAGCACTCGATACAATACCCGGAGTAATCGACACAGGATTTTGCTTGTTGGTTTCAGCGCCACTCAACTGGGCAAATAAGTCAACCATACGTCCTACGATAGCGCGAGCCTCATCGCCCTCGACAGCCTCTGAATCTGATGTCGATGACGTGCTATCCATGCCACTCAACATTTCACGAAACTGCTCGACTGAACGCTGTAACGCCTTCACCACATTATTCTCTTTCGGTGCAACAGTCACGACCACTTGCTCTGCGAGAGCTTGTGGGTTTGCGTCTAACCGTTTACCTTGCGACAGCTGTTGGGCCAGCGCTTCGGTCAATTGTTGTTGTTCTAACTGCGAGAGCTCGCTCTGAGCTAACAATGCTCGCAGCGCTTTGTCGTCGCCGTTGGCAAAATCTCGAAGTGCTGTCACCAGCTCATTTGACTCTGCTGCACTTAATTTCAATTGCGCAAGCATACTCGCAGACTCTAACTGTTCAAAATCATTAGCATTTAGCAATTCGCGGAATTGTGCGGCGAGCGCTTCTAGCTCTAACGGCACTATTTCATTATTTTCTAAATGAATACCTGCAACCTCAATTGAGGAGAAAAGCTCACGAAACTGAGCTAGTAAATTCTGCTCACCCTCGTTAAGCGCCGCTAAATTCAATTTCGGAACTTCACCTGTCGCATCTCCATCTGCGAGCTTTTCCACCAAGGCTTCGAGTTGCACAAGCATGTCATTCACTAACGCTTGCTCATCTTCGCTGAGCACTTCGCCATTAGCTAACTTAGAAACAAGTGCAGCCCATTGCTCAGATGTTTCCGACGACGAGAGCCCGGCATTATCATCATTAAGCGCACTCGCTAATGTCGCACCTTTGGGTTCTAAGAACTTAACACCCGGACCTTCTTCATCTTTCTCAACTGCAAACTTGATCACCCGAGTGGCGTCATCATCAACTGGGCCACCATGGTAAAGTGGCAAATCGTCTAACTTTAAAATCCTACGCTTCTGACCTTCATTGTCATCGCTATTCTCATTTTTCTCCGCTTGCAAACGGCCGTAAACAGACTCTAGAAAGCCATGCCAGTCTTGTGTTTGCTCTTCTTTCGCAGCCTCCGGCGCCTTTTTATCACGAGTCGGAGCCATTTCGTCATTCGTTTCTGCAGACGCGTAGGGCTTCTCCGACACTTTCTCTTCAGAAGTGTCAGAATCTCGACGCGCCTGTGGGGAAGGTTCATCATTAGCCCGCGTTTGTCGAGCCGAAGCATCTTGCTGACTCGATTGAGCGGCAACTTTTGCCGCATCGCTCGCTTCTTGCCGGGAATCATTTGAACGCTGTGATTCTTGCTCCAATGCTTGCTCAAATTCTACCGCGGAGCGCTCATTATCAATGCTTGGCCCCTGCACATTAGCAGGTTGCTTCTGATTCAGCTGCGTAGTGGTGACAGTCACGGTTTGCATATAGTTACACCCAAGCTCGTTAAAATTGCGATTTACATCGCTTCTTGTATCAAGCTAGCAATATTTGTGCCTGTTTTAAGATTTTTCGCGTATTCTTCGCAAGAAACCTTGCATTGCAAACTCATCGGAAGTGCGCTGCTCTTGACGAGCACGTAATTGATTAGTTTCTTGCTCACGTTTCTGAATGAGCATTTCTACGGCTTTACGCCGTTGTTGTTGGGCCATCCACTTTTGCTTCAGTTGCTCGACATGGCTGCGAATTCGTTCTAGTTGCTTTTGTTGTTGGCCTATTCCCTCATCAAGCTTGCCAACGAAGGCATGATATTGACCAAACGTAGAAGAGCCTAAACCCTGTTGCGCACGCGCGTTGGCTTGATTCAGGTAATCTTGCCGATAATGGCTCAAACCCTCCAAGCGTCGCTGCTGCAATGTGAATTGGTGTCGAGCATTACCGAACTCATGCGCGGCTTCGCGCTCCTTTCTCTGCTCCATCTCTAACACCAATTTAAGCGCGTTATTTTGCATAGCTGCCCTTAACCGCGCGCCTGTTGCGCGAGTTGCCCAAGTACGGTCACGCAGTCATCATAAGGAGACACATCTTTCATTCCCTGTTGCAGGTATCGCTCCATGAGCGGCATCATTTGAATTGAACGATCGATACGAGGATCGGAGCCTTTCGTGTATGCTCCAATTGAAATTAAATCTCGACTCCGTTGGTAAGTCGAATAAAGCTGCTTAATTGCCATCGCATTTTTGAGATGTTCTGCGCTCACGACTTGTGGCATCACTCGGCTCACCGACGACTCCACGTCAATCGCGGGGTAATGACCTGCTTCTGCCAATGCGCGCGAGAGCACAATGTGGCCATCGAGAATAGCACGCGCAGAGTCTGCAATCGGATCTTGTAAATCATCGCCTTCAGTTAATACCGTGTAGAACGCAGTTATTGAGCCTTGTCCTGGCCCACCATTCCCGGCACGCTCTACCAACGCTGGCAGTTTGGCGAACACACTCGGTGGGTAACCTTTGGTTGCAGGGGGTTCACCAATCGCCAAGGCTATTTCCCGCTGAGCCATTGCATAACGTGTTAACGAATCCATCAAGAGCAATACATTCAGGCCTTGATCACGAAAATATTCAGCAATTTGCGCCGCGGTTTCACAACCGCGTAAACGCATCAATGGTGACTGATCCGCAGGCGCTGCGACCACTACCGAGCGTTCACGCCCATCTTCACCCAGAATGTCCTCAATGAATTCCTTAACCTCTCGACCTCGCTCGCCTATCAATCCAACGACAATCACATCGGCGGTGGTACCTCGAGTCATCATCCCCATGAGTACACTCTTACCCACCCCGGAGCCGGCAAACAGACCCATACGCTGTCCTTGCCCTACAGTTACCAAACCATTGATCGCTGTAACTCCCACATCGAGAGGCTCTCGAATTGGCCGACGAATCAATGGATTCATTTTTTGGCGTTCGCTTAAACCGTGTTGCTGGGTAATCACAGGGCCCAACCCATCGAGTGGATTACCAGAGCCATCTATTACACGGCCGAGTAATTCCATACCCAATGGAATACCCGCGGTTTTAGACAAAGGTCGAACGCGCGCGCCTGGCAAAACACCGTGCGCATCGTCATGAGGCATAAGATAGATAATTTCGTCGTCGAATCCCACGACTTCAGCAGTCACTTCACCTTGTACGGTTTCTACTCCGCAAATAGCACCGATTGCAGCGCGCACGCCGACAGCTTCAAAAGTAAGCCCAACGACGCGGGTTAAATGCCCCGCAACTTGTGCGCGTGCAGGATGAACGCGTTGTACATGTTTTTCGAGCTTATCTGCCAGGCTCATGAGTCACCTTTTTGACCCCGAAGTAAACCATCGAAAACTTCCTGCATTCTGGTTTCTAGAGTTGCATCAATGTCGACCAAGGGTGTTTGAATTTTGCATCCCCCTTGGGAAATATTCGGATCAGGGTACACAAACCAGCCCTTTTCCTGACGCGTTTTTTCGTCCCACATCGAGTCAATCACGTGCATATCGTTTTCGTTCACGTAAATTTCTACGCGCTTAGACGTCATACCCAGCTCGGCGAGAGAGCGTTTCATCGTTTCTCGAATAACCTCTTCGTTTTGCTTTACTTCACTCCAGCACACAGCTTTGGCAAGTGCTTTAGTTAAGTGCAGCAGCTGGGTTTCAAGCGCTTGCTCGACTTCTTGAACCGGATTACGCAGGCTTTCAAGCATTGTTTCCCATTGCGAGGATAAGTCGTTCTGTAATTTTTCTAGCTGCGCTTGCGCGGCTTCTTCACCTTCTTTTCGACCTTGCTCTTCACCAGCCGCGAATCCAGCCTCAAAGCCTTCTTTGTGTCCGGCTTCAATTCCCTCTTGGCGGCCTTCAGCAAAGCCTTCTTGCCGAGCCGCTTCACGCAACTCTTCCAATGCTTCCGCAGAAATACCTTGTCTGGGTTCCAGTTCTAACTCATCATCAGCATCGGCTTCAGGTGGCTCATATTGCCATGGCACGCGCATATTCAACGCGTTCCGGTGTTCCTCCACCTCGTCCCGAGCTTCAGTAATGTCGGGTAATGGCCATGCTTTTAGTGAATCGTCAGTCATTTGCTACTACTCAATTAAACAAATTGATCGCCGCCGCCGGCACCGAGCATAATTTCACCTGCATCGGCCAAACGTCTTGCCGTGGCCAAAATATCTTTCTGTGCTTGCTCAGCATCAACAATACGTACCGGCCCCATTGCTTCTAGGTCATCTCGCAACAAATCGGCAGCACGCTTCGACATGTTCTTGAAGAACTTCTCGCGGATCTTCTCTTCCGTGCCTTTCAGCGCACGCTGCAGTGTTTCACCTTCCACTTCACGCAACAAGCGTTGAATACCACGATCGTCCACGTCCACCAAGTTCTCGAACACAAACATGAGGTCTTGGATTTGTTGACCCATTTCCTCGTCCTGTTCGCGAATCGCGTCCATAAGTGGAGCTTCGACACTGTTGTCCAGGTAGTTCATAATATCGGCAGCCGCTTTTAAGCCGCCCATTTTCGCTGCCTGCGCACCCGACTGGCCTGCAAACTGCTTCTCCATGATCTCGTTCAATTCTTGCAACGCAGCTGGTTGAACTTCCTCAAGATTCGCGATGCGCATCATCAGATCGAGGCGCACTTTATCACTGAATTGAGACATAATTTCAGCTGACTGTTCAGGATCTAAGTAAGACAAAACAATGGTTTGAATCTGCGGGTGCTCGTTGCGGATAATCGTCGCGACTTGCTTCGAGTCCATCCATTTCAGTGAATCTAAGCCACGTGCTCCGCTGCCCATCACGATCTGTTCGATCAGGTTTCCAGCTTTGTCTTCACCGAGTGCAGCTGTTAGAGCTTTGCGTACGAACTCTTCAGACTTGAAGCCAATCGTTGTGAACTTCTGAATATCATCCAAGAATAGATTGTGAACCGCATTCACCTTCTCTTGACTAAATTCTTCTAAACCCGCCATGGCCATACCCACACGCTGAACCTGTTTTGGTTCGAGGTGCTTTAGAATCTGTGCGGCATCTTCTTCTGACAAGCTTAGAAGCAAAATTGCAGCTTTCTCAACACCGTCTAATCGGTGTACGTCAAATCCTGGCTTTTTCTGTTCGCGTCCCGCCGCTTGCGGCATCGCTTGCATTGTATCAGGCATCTTCGTTCAACCACGCTTTAACAACTTGAGAGGAAAGCTCAGGCTCATTCGCCACGAGCGCTCGTACTGCTTTTAATAAATCTTCATCTTTATGCAAATCCGGTAGCTTCAGAGTACCATCTGGCGCGAAACCGATCGACTCGCTGTCAAACTGCTGACTCAACATATCAATGGTTTCATCGCCAAGATCTTGATCTTGCATAAGTAACTGATCGAGTTCGTTGTCCGCGCCATCGTCCGGATTAATAAGTTTACGCATCATGGGTCGCACAACCGTCATTAACAAGACGATAATCACCAAACCACCGACGACGATACGAAGTGCTCGCCAAACCCATGCCTCTTCCCACCACGCAACCGCAGTATCTACCTCAAGCGGCTCATGGAGGAAGCCAAAACTGACCACTTCGAGTGCGTCGCCTCGGTTTACATTAAAGCCTAGCCCGCCTTGCAGCATCCGTCGAATAGAAACCATTTCTTCTTCCGTAAATGGAACACGCACAGTCTCGCCATTTTCATTAACGGTTTGCTTGTGATCAAGTGCTACAGAAACACTCAACCTGTCTAACACACCGGTTTGCTGGCGTGTATGGCTAATCGTTGTATCTAACTCGTAATTGCGGGTCTCCTCGCGATGATTCCGACCTGGCGTAGCGCGGCCTGCACTGCCACCCGTCGCCTCTTCCGGAATATCAGATTCTAATGGCGGCTGGTTCGTAAGTGCACCAGGAATTCCTGCGGTCGATCCGCCTACTGAGTTGTCTTCAATAATCATTTCACTGCGTACAGCAGGTAAATCCGGGTTAAAAGAACGCTGTGTTTGCTCTAACTGTGTGAAATCCATTGTCACGTCGACCTGGGCTGTGTAATTTCCGTAGCCCACCACAGGTGACAAAATCGAATCTATCTTGTCTAAATATTCGCTTTCTCGTTGACGCTCTAGTTCATACTCACGGCGAGCCATAGCCGACATGCCATTCTGTGAACCTGAATGCAGTAAACGTCCGTTTTGGTCAGTCACCGTCACTTGCGAAGTTTCTAATTCTGGAACAGCAGAAGCAACAAGGTCGACAATCGAATCAATTTCTTCTGGGCGCAGTTGAGGACGACGAGAGTTCACCATCACACTTGCACTGGGTGGACGTTCACGACGTGTAAATACGTTTTCACGCGGAATGGCAAGTAAAACCCGCGCTTTATTGATTGACTGCATTTCTTCAATGGTTCTTGCCAACTGTTGCTCGCGAGAGTGCTTTAAGCGCTCAGCTTCCAAGCGTTGGCTTACCCCAAAACCGGGGTCTTGCATCAGAATTTCATCACCCGTTGACTCTTGCATCGCTTGTACGCCTTGACGCGTCATCTGCAAGCGAATGGCATCGAAGTCTTTAGTCAGGACAAATACGGTATTGCCTTCAACTTTGTAGTCGTGTTGGTTTGCATCAAGAAAATCAAGCGTTTCAACCATTTGGTCAGTCTGCATCGTACCGAGTGGTCGCATTTCCGGCTCTTGTGCCCACAACATGATAAACACTGCAATGGCTAAACAAATCGCGAGTGCCAATACAATAATAACTTGACGCATCACATCAATATTTGCCAACGCGCCCATGAAACCAGATTTCTGCTCTTCTGATCTCGAGTTATCTTTTCCACCGGAGAAGGATTCGTTGTCGGTGACCATTAAATCGGTTGACTCAGCCATTGCTATATCCTCTTTACCCTAAGCCTACACCGGCATATTCATGATTTTGTCGTATGCTTCCACGACCTTGTTACGAACTTGCACGGCTGCTTCAAACGCAATGCTCGATTTCTGTGAGGAAATCATCACTTCCGCCAGTGATACATTCGGATCGCCCATTTCCATGCGGGTTCTGAGCTCACCGGTTTCCAATGCAAGGCCATTGACGTTATCTATTGCGCCTTTCAGCATGGCACCGAAGTCGGCGCGTGCATGGTTACCTAATTCTGCAGGTTGCACTTGCTGACCGGGAAGTGGCGTAATTTGTTGGGAGGTTGCTTGCTGAGACGCACGCATATCTGCAAGCATCGCTTGCATGTCAGCCATGAGTGGGTTGTTCGTTACATTCATAAAAAAACCTCTTATCAAACTAGCGTCAATCTTCTGACAACGCATCGATAAGAGGTTTTATGCATAACAAGTGCCAACTTTTAGTGGCTCGCTCTATTTACTACGGTAAACGAATTCCTTGGTCTCTCATACGCGCCAATTTATAACGCAGTGTGCGTGGACTAATTCCTAGGACTTCCGCTACTTTCTTGCGCTTACCCGAGTATTTCTCGAGGGTATCAAGAATAATCTGCTGCTCTTGTTGCTTGAGTTCATTTCCGAGGCGCTCGGGGACCTCGGGTAATACTTGCTCAGGAAGTATTGCTTCTCGCTCCTGTAAATCAAAACCATGGAAACGCTCATCAAGCATAATGTCCGTAGCATCGATTCTGCCATCGATATGCATGATTAATGCACGCTGAATCACATTCTCTAATTCTCGAACGTTGCCCGGCCATGGATAATTTACAAGCTTTTGCTGAGCATTCATGGTGAACTGCGGGCGTTCAATGTTAGCTCGCTCGCAATGGCGATCTAATAAGTGCTCGGCCAACGGTAGAATATCCCCTGGCCGCTGTGAAAGAGGCTTCCAGGCGAGTGGAAACACGTTCAAGCGGTAGTATAAGTCTTCTCTAAAACGCCCCTGCTCCACCGCATCTCGCAGATCTCTGTTACTCGTTGCAACAATGCGAACATCAAGCTGAATTTCTTTTCTCGACCCTAATCGCTCTACACGGCGCTCTTGCAGTACACGTAAGAGCTTCGCCTGCAGACCCAGATCCATCTCTGTGATTTCGTCTAGCAATAATGTGCCGCCATTGGCTTGTTCAAATTTCCCGACGCAACTCTGTACCGCGCCGGTAAACGCGCCTTTCTCATAACCAAATAAGGTTGCTTCCAACATATTCTCAGGAATTGCTGCGCAGTTTATGGCAACAAATGGACCATCTCGGCGGGTTGAAGCATGATGAATAAATTGCGCCAACACCTCTTTACCCGATCCACTTGGACCACTAATCATCACGGTCGCCTCAGCTTGCGCAACGCGTTGAGCGAGCCTTAGTAACTCTTCACTTGAGCTGTCGCCAACTACGGGCCGTGTCAACAGCTCCTGGACTCTTGGCGCATAACGCTCAATGAGTTCTAATAGTTGTTCCGTCGCAAACGGCTTACTTAAATAATCGACCGCCCCCATCCGCATCGCCTTTACCGCATCATCCACTTGCGCATAAGCTGTCATCATAATCATGGGTAAGTCATAACCTTGGCGCTGTAGGCTTGTTAGCAGCTGAATACCGCTAATACCGCCGAGTTGCACGTCAGACAACACCAATCCGGGAATTTGTTCCTTCACCATCAACAATGCTTGTTCCGCCGAAGACGCCGCGCGAACCTTATATCCGTTCAGTTCAAGTGTGTCAGACAATGCGTCCCGTAACGCAGGATCGTCCTCGACTAAAAGAATGTTCTTATTATGACTCATCGCTCGCTCCTCGTGTGCTTGACTCTTTGCTCGTCACTAACGGAATCGTAATTTGGAATTTCGTTCCGACACCCAACTCACTCTCCACATCAATGTGTCCTTGATGGGCATGAATCACAGTCTTCACTACGGCGAGCCCCAGCCCAGTGCCGTGCTGCTTTTTCGTAAAGAAGGGTGTGAAAATTTGACTGAGGTCGTTTTTAGCGATGCCACAACCAGTGTCTATGACCTCAATCTTTAGGAGGTCATTTTCGCAAAATGTGTGCACCTCAACCTTTGTTCCGGCCTTCGATGCGTGAATGGCATTGACAATAATATTCTGTAACGCGCCTTGCAGTGCAGTCTCGTTACCTAAGATCATGGCATCATCTACATCCACTTGAAACGCCGTCGTCACTTCATGTTGTTGCGCGATAGCTTCAATCTGCTGCGCAAGTTTCTCCATCAGGCTAAGCGCACGAATATGCCCGACCGGTTGCTGCTCACCGCTTTTGGCGTACAGAAGCATGTCGTTCAATTGACTTTCTAAATCTTGTAAGCGTTCGTTTAACTTGCGTGCAAATTTATGTTGCTGCTCTGGCGGTAAATTTTCACGTTGCAAACCCTCGGAGTACAACATGGCAGCCGAAAGAGGTGTTCGAATCTGGTGCGCTAACGACGCGACCATTTTTCCCATGGCAGTCAAGCGCTGCAGATGACTGATACGCGCGAGTAGAGCGCGTGTTTCCGAAAGATCAGTAATGACGATTAGTTGCCCTGGCTCGGGGCTTAGTGACGAGATATCTAACCGAACGCGCCGTCCCGAATAAAGCGACACTTCATGCCCATCATCCGCCTGTGGGCGAAATGCACGATCAATCACATCGCGCCAGCGAGCACCAAGTAATGGCTCACCCAGCAACCGAAGCGCTTCATTATTAACCTCGCGAACGAAGCCTCTCGAGTCCAGCAACACCACACCGTTAGGCATCGCATGGATCAAGCTCTTCACACGCGCTGCCGCCGTGGGTCTTGTTTTCGCTTTTTGCGTGCTTTCGACAGGCCGTTGCAAGGGCGCAGGAACTGCAGGTGTCATAAAAACGTCTCCGAAACTATTCGGTACGATCTATGCAACCTATATGCCAGTTTAAATATGCGTTGTAACTAATTGAAAGGGCGTTATTATTCTTTGGTGAGTTGATATTTTTTCATTTTTTCTACGAGTGTTGTGCGGCGCATGCCGAGCAATTCAGCCGCGCGAGCCACAACCCATTCTTGCTGCTCTAAGGCCTGACGAATCAAATCCACTTCGAGATCCCCTAACAGGGTTTTTAGATCAACCCCTTCTTCTGGGAGTCGAGCAGGAATTAACCCCGATCCTTCCGGATACAGAACGTCGTCGAGTACTGCCTCGTCTTCAGCAAACATGGCATTTAAAGCGTCTCGCTCTTGCATTTCATTTGGATATGCCGGCTTGAATGGCGCTGCTGAAATGTCTCGATATTTACCTGGCAAATCTGCCACGTCGACCACACGACCTGCATGAGTAATACTTAGCCGCTCTACTAAATTAGCGAGCTCACGAACATTCCCAGACCAGCGATGAGAGGCCAGAGATCCCAACGCCGCGTCGGTAAATCGAAGTTCAATCTGCTCCTTTTCTTGGAGGCGTTTCGCAAGTTCCAACACAAGCAAGGGAATGTCTCCCTCTCGCTCCCGAAGCGCAGGCATTTCAATAGGAAATACGTTTAAGCGGTAAAATAAATCTTCCCTGAATTTTCCTTCAGTGATCAATGATTCTAAATGCTGATGGGTGGCAGCAATGACGCGCACATCCGCTTGCAAGGTTTTGTTACCACCGACACGCTCAAATTCGCGCTCCTGCAACACACGTAATAATTTAACTTGCATAGGCAGCGGCATATCACCAATTTCATCTAAGAATAATGTGCCGCCCTCGGCCATTTCAAAGCGCCCCTTTCGGGTTCCAATCGCCCCAGTAAATGCGCCCTTCTCATGCCCGAACAATTCACTTTCTAGGAGTTCGGCGGGAATTGCGCCGCAGTTTACCGGCACAAAGGGGCCGTTTGCGCGGGCCGACGTGTCATGTATTCCCTTCGCGACCACCTCTTTCCCCGTTCCAGACTCCCCAAGTACGAGCACATTCGCATTCGAAGGTGCCACCTGCGCAATCTGCATACGGATCTCGTGCATCGTATCGCTCTGCCCTACCAAAGTTTGGGTGAGCTTCTTAATTCGCTCTGCATAGCTTACGTCTTCATGACCAGGCTTTTGGCGGTGATATTCTTGGCAATGGTGAAGTAACTGAATCACTTCGCCGTAGGAGGGGCGAGCGCTTAGTTGACCCAGACAGTTTACCGCCTCTAAACACTCTTTACGCGTATGTTGCGTACCAATAAAAGGAATACCAGGATAATTTTTGATCCAACTGCCACCTGCGCTCTCGTCATCGAGCACCACTATCACACTCGACTGTGGTGATGCTCGCAGAACTTGGCTGCAGTCATCGAACGAAAGTGCTTGCACGCTCTCGCCCACGAACTCGAATATGGTGCTCAACTCTCGAGCCCTCGGTTCAGAAAAAGAAACGACAAGTACTGTGGTGGCTTGCAAATCAGTCAATTCCAACATGACCCCTTATCTTTGGAATTCTTAATCGCTCAACGGCATCTTAATCCAATTTGAAACGCTCAGTTCCACTTTGTATATAATATCCAGCACTTTCATGCGGTAAAGCAGATTGAACAATATCACTCCATTGATAATAAACATTTCTATGGACGCGGGCTAGTAATTCGTCTCGAATAATTAGAGCAGGAAGGTTTTGGTGGCTAATGAGTGGGTGTTCACGACCTAACAAGTAACGTTCACCAATATTCGTTTCCACCCAAATAAGCGCATGTTTTTCTTCAGTTTGATAAGAATCCCAACCCGTGATCAGAAAAGGTAAGTCTTCGACTTGAATACCAATTTTCTCAGCAGGCGTGACCAAGAAATATTGTTCGCTCTCTTTTACTAAGACACTTGCGAATAACTTAATGAGTGCGGGCCGGGTGATGTCTGTTCCTTCATGACACCACCGACCATCGGCGCGAATCACTAGGTCGATATCGCCACAATACGGCGGATTCCATTTTTCCGTAGGCGCACGATGCTGACACTCAATCGCGTCTTGGATCGCACGCAAATCCATTGTCTTTAACCAACAACTTTATTTTGTCGCAGCAAATACCAAAGGGTCGCCTCGGTTCGGTTAGAAACCTTGATCGCTTTAAAAATAGACGACAAATGCACACGAATAGTGCCTTCGGTAATCCCCAAGATATTCGCAATTTCTTTGTTCGAAAGACCTTGAGCCAATAACTGCATGATTTCTTGCTGTCGTGGTGAGAGGCGACGTTCTGGATCGTAACGCCCTGAATCACCTCGACCGTTCATTTCTGGCAGGTACGAACGCCCTTGTAGTAAGCCGTGAACCGCAAGCTTCACTTCTTCAGCAGAGGTATCTTTACGTAAGTAGCTTGTCGCTCCTTGCGCAATACACTGGCGTATGTCGCTTTGGTGCTGACGCCAGGTAAAGAGAACAATATGTGCGTTCGGTGCGAGTTCATGGAGTTTTGGAACCACATCCCGGTGGTCTACGTCAGGCAAATCGAGCTCGGTAAAAATGAAGTCGTAGCTCTCACCGCTGCTTAAGTAACTCTCAGCAATATTCAAATCCGTTGCCTCATAAATCGCAACATTGGACGTATAGCCAGTTAACAGATAAATTAACCCTGAACGGGTGAAAAATTGTGGATCAATTATAAGTATTTTCATGCGGTTATTTTTCTCATCGGCTCTGACTCTTCTATGCTCGAGCTTTGGCCGAATTATCAGGAGTTAGCGCATTGATTACGATATCTTTTCATCGCTTCACACGGAGGTTACGCGACAACTTATGCGACGACCTACGTTACTCTTCAAGCAACGTGGGTTACTTTAACAAATATATTAGTCAAATGTTACCTTTTTACACGTGTTCAGATCAATTTCTTAAACACGTTTTCGTCTGGGTTCGATTCTCGGTGGTTTGTTCGTTTTTCCTTGTACTATCAGCGTGTCAGCGCATACCCAACGATGTTGAACTCATTCAACTACATCAGGGCGCGGTGAATGCCGCGGCGTTTAACCAACACAATCGTTTAGCGTTAAGCATCGGAGAAGACATCGGTATTTATACGTTACAAGGTGAATTACAAAAAGTAACAACCCTTGTTCAACCTGAAGGCATTTGGCAATTGTTGTGGGTTTCCAACGACGAGTTATGGATTTACGACCGCCAGCAAATCATTCGATGGGTACTGTCTAATAATGAACTGTCTCCTGTTTCATTGGGGCTGCGAGCGCCAATTCGAAGTATCGTCGCCAATACTGAGAGCGGAATTGTTAGTACTGAAACAAATCAACTGCTTGGTATCACCTTTTCTTCTTCTGAGAGCACGAGCGAAGGGGAGGTACTTCACTTAAGAAGCCTTCAGGAATCGACGTATAAAATGGGTTATCTTGCTGAGTCGAATAGAGAAAATAGAGAAGCCTGTTGGTATACAACTGCTGCATCCGGACTCGCGACTTGTTATAGTGCGAGTCGTTTTGAAGAAGTACTGCAATTTCAATCCGAACACATCCCTGCCATGTTATTCGAGTTTGAAGGCGAGGTTGTAGTGGCAGAAGTCGCAAGCGCGAATCCGCTCGCGGGCAACAATGAAATAGCACTGCGTCGTTTAGAAGCAGAGCAAAATTTCGGCGTTCAAAACTTAACGCAAGGATTGTCTGCTATCGTGAAAATACCAGAAGGTCTTATTATTGGCGGGGGCAATTCTACTTGGTACGCTTGGAGCGAAGCTACGCAAGGTTGGCAAATGCACCATTTAAGTGGGTCTATCAACCCATTAAAAAGTGCAGAAATTATCGCTATACAGGCAGACAGCAATTCCATTTGGCTGGTAACATCGAAAGGCCAACTGCAAGTGTGGCCACTTCATTATCTGGCAAGTGAATAAAACACTAGGTGAACAACCATAGGTAATCAAATGAAAAAAAGCGGCACAATATTTCACTCATTGAGAACTACGTTACTCACACTGACGCTGGCCTTTTCAGCCCACTCTGTCATTGCAGAAGAAATTATATTTCACAACCTTAATGGCTACAGCTTTGTGGGCGCTGCGGGTGAGGAAGCAAGATTAGTAAGCTTCACAACGATGCTCGTGCGTGACGGAAGGGTCGTTGCCACAGGAGACCATGGACTCCTTGACCTCGCGCCAGAAGCCAAGCAAATGAACTTGCATGGCCGCACGGTGATTCCGGGGTTAATCGACGCTCATGGGCACATTCAAGGATTAGGGCAAAACTTGAACCAAGTGGATTTGCGTGGGATACGCAGCAAAGCAGCGACCGTTGCACAGGTTGCCAACTATGCAGATCAGAACCTAGAATTACCTTGGATTGTGGGTCGGGGCTGGAATCAGGTGTTGTGGCCGGAGAATAGTTTCCCAAATCGGGAAGATCTCGACTCCGTCATTAGTGACCGCCCTATTTGGCTAGCGCGCATCGACAGCCACGCTGGCTGGGCGAATAGCAAGGCGCTCGAACTCGCCGGCATTACTGCCGACACCAAATCTCCCGCTGGTGGCGAGATTGTCAAAGATGAAAACGGTAACCCGACTGGTATTCTCATCGACACCGCGATGGCCCTTGTGGAGCAGCAAATTCCAACGCCTGATGAAGCCGCATTGAGAAGTGCCTACGACTCCGCGTTCTCTCATTTACTTGCACTCGGCATTACGCAAGTACACGACGCAGGTGTTTCCGCTCGTGAATTAACACTGTTGGAGAGCATGGCTGAACAAGGTAGTCTGCCAATAAGAATTCAGGCGATGATTGCGGGCGACAGCCCTGAGTTAGACAACCTACTGGCGCGCGGTCCTTACCGTGACTCGTTCGATCGCTTGCAAATTAATAGCGTGAAGCTTTACGGTGATGGTGCCCTTGGCAGCCGCGGCGCTGCACTAATTGAACCGTACAGCGACGAACCCGACAATAAAGGGCTTCTTGTAACCCCAGCCGACAAGGTTCGCAGCCTTTTTCACATGATTCATAACGCAGGTTTTCAGATCAATTATCACGCAATTGGTGACTTCAGCAACAGACTGGCGCTCGATACCTTCGCCGAACTTGCTGAAGAAGACGAAGAGGCCGTCATGAATCGTCGGCATCGTATTGAGCACGCACAAGTAGTTCAAGTGTCCGACATTCCTCGTTTCAAAGCACTAGGTGTTGTGCCATCAATGCAACCGACGCATGCAACAAGTGACATGAACATGGCTGAAGATCGTGTCGGCCCAGATCGTATTGCTGGTGCGTACGCTTGGCGTACATTCCTCGACCAAGGTTCCATTATCGCTGCCGGTTCAGACTTCCCCGTTGAACTAGCAAATCCATTCTTCGGAATTCATGCGGCTGTGACTCGCCAAGATCGAGACAATCAGCCAGTGGAAGGTTGGTATCCTGAACAGCGCATGACACTCTCCGAGGCTATCCGTGGGTTTACCCTTGACGCCGCATGGGCCGGACACCTTGAGGATACAACGGGCTCAATTGAGCCGGGAAAATGGGCCGACTTTATTGTGGTAGACCAAGATCCGTTCCATACTCCAGTGGAAAACTTGTGGCGAATTGAAGTGTTAGCAACTTATGTCGCTGGCGAACGTCACTATAAAAAAGAACATTAAAGAGCACAGAGAGAGCAGCATGAGCGATTCTTTTTTATTTGCAGACGAGCCTGAAGTAGCGCAGAACACAAGTATAGTTGAGCCATTCAATATTCTAATTGTGGACGACGATGAAGAAATCCATGTCATTACCAAAATGGCACTTAGTGATTTTAAACTCGACGATCGCCCTCTGGCTTTTACTTCTGTTTACTCGGGGCAAGAGGCACGAGAGATACTAAAAGAAGACAATAATTTCGCCATGATGCTACTCGATGTAGTAATGGAAGATGATCACGCCGGTTTAGATTTGGTGAGGTGGACACGTGCAGAGCTGAAAAATCGCATGATCCGCATCGTCTTGCGCACCGGGCAACCAGGGCAAGCACCTGAAGAAGAAGTCATCGCAAAGTATGAAATTGATGACTACAAGGAAAAAACAGAGCTCACCTACCGTAAACTGATGACGCTGATGTACTCGAGTCTACGGGCTTATCGAGATCTACAAGCGATAGAGCGCTATAAAGCAGGTTTAGAAAGAATTATCGAAGCTTCAGCTGAAATTTTCAGTGCAAAATCTATGAACCAATTAAGCCAAGGCATTCTTGAGCAACTTGTGGCGCTCTTAACTCGCTCAAACACCGCGGCTTATTACCGAATTGACGGCTTTACGGCGAGCGGAGATAAAGAGCATCCCATGCATATTATTGCTGCCACCGGCGAGTTTAAGAAGCAAATCGGTGAGTCGGTGCGTCACGAACTCGATCGTGAGATTGTGGCTAAGCTCGTTGAACAAGCGTCCCATGTAGGCTTTGAAGTTGTCGAAAATACATATTATGGGGTCTATAAAACCTCTGCGAAGCACTTTTATCTTCTCTATATTCGCGGCATTAACGAGCTAAACGAAACCGATCGAAAACTACTCGATATGTTTATGAATAACACGGCAATAGCCTTTGAGCATGCGGAAGTATTTACTAAGTAGTGATTATGAGCATTCAAGATATTAGACGAGAATATACACGTGCGGCTCTGAGTGAACAAAACGCCGCAGATTGTCCATTTGAGCAGTTCTCAGACTGGTTTCAAACGACATTAGACGATCCCGGTCTCACTGATCCTACCGCTATGGTTTTAAGCACATTCAGCGAGGTAGACGGGGTTCGACAGCGGATCGTTTTGCTCAAAGGTTATACCGGAGCAGGCTTTCAATTTTTTACCAATTACCAAAGCGCAAAAGGAACGGCATTGCTCTCTGAACCCCGGTGCAGCTTGCATTTCTCTTGGCTTCATTTAGAACGACAAATTACCATCGAGGGAAAAGCGCAACCGCTGAGTGATGCCGAGAATGACGCTTACTTTGCCACTCGCCCGCGTGCGAGCCAACTGGGTGCATGGGCTTCGCGTCAGTCACAACCAATTAGCGACCGTCATGCACTCGAGCAAGCTTACCTGCAAGTAGAGAACGAATATCAAGAGCAAGAAATCATTCCACGGCCACCGCATTGGGGTGGATTCTTGGTGGTGCCTTCTCGTTATGAATTTTGGCAAGGGGGTGCAGCACGTCTTCACGATCGAATAGAATACGTGCGCACCTCAAGTAATGAATGGTTCAAGCGCCGATTGCAGCCGTAAAAGTGCCTCGCACCAGCGCCTTGCCATCAGCAACAAGGCGTTGGCCTCGACACCACACAGAGTGAATTGCCACCTTTTGCGGTTCGAGCAAAACAATATCTGCATCCATTCCCACCGCAATTTGGCCTTTTTGAACAAGCCCTAAATATTTTGCCGCAGAGAAGCCCACTGCGGTGACCGCATCTTGCCAGCTAATCTGGTGTTCATTCACCGACTCTCTCAGCGCCTCTAACATAGAGAGTACCCGCCCTACTTTCAGCCCAACCAGCTCGCCAGCCTCATTAAAATCAGGCAAGCTCGCATTACCGTCTGAGGAGAAACTTATTTGTTGCGCAGAAATACCCGCTTTTAAGGTTCGCGCTAAACATTCACTTGCACTCAACTCACCTTGTGCCAGAAGTTCTGGTGTAGTGCTCGCGGTCACATCGATAACCATTCCTTTTCTTGCCCAATCAAAACCAGTTTCAAGTAAAGACACAGAACGGTTTAAGTGAGTTGGATAAAATTGCGTGAGTGGCACGGGATATCGGTTTATCACTTCACTGATAAGATCGAGTTGCTCGTCATCACTCCCTACATGCAGAAAGACAATCCCCCGTTTTCCAGAGAGCATTCCTCCGACTCTTGCTTCCGACGCAATGCGCGCCAGCTCGTGTGCAGTTGGAAACGAACCACGATGATCGGCAATCGCAAGCTCTCCCACTCCAATAATCCGATCGTGCAGAATAATGTCGTCACGTACATTCCCTGTGAGGGTGCGCACGGGTACCTCGTACGAGCCCGTATAGCAATAAACCTCGAGCCCTTCATGCACTAACCCACGCGCTTTGGCGAATAAATCGGTCAATGTACGAGTGGTTGCGTCGGTACCTAATGCCGCAACCAAGGTGGTGACACCTGCCAACGTCGCTTCTTCTAGGTACATTTCAGGGGTTCGAGTGTGAAAACCACCTTCACCACCCCCGCCGGTAATATGCGCTAATGGGTCCACCATGCCCGGTATCAGCACCTGCCCTGCCGCGTCTATCTCCAACAGCTCCAAAGTAGAGCCTGAAAAATTAAAGTCTTGACCGATGGCGAGAATCTTCCCCCCGCCTATCACAACATCTTGTTTACCAAGCGGTTGTGGCGCATAAATTTCTGCATTTTTAATTAAAGTTAGCATTAACTTAATCCTGTCCATACTGCGACCGCCACAGTGAGTGTTGCCACTCCCGCTAATAGCAATTGCAGTTTCCAAATCACTCTCACCCAATCTACCCAATCAAGTTTCACGGCGCCTAAGCAGCCAATAAGAGATGCAGAGGTAGGTACGATAATGTTCGTTAAACCGTCTCCTAGCTGAAACGCCAGAACTGCTACTTGGCGAGTCACGCCAGCAAGGTCAGCCAAAGGCGCCATCAGTGGCATGGTCAATGCTGCTTGACCCGAGCCTGAGGTCATAAAGAAGTTAAATATCCCTTGAAACCATAACATTAGAATGGCTGAGGTGGCCTCTGAAAAGCCGGTTACCCATTGTCCTGCGGCAAACAGCACGGTGTTTAAAGTTGAGGGCTCCGTTGGATCGTCTCCACCTAAGAGCAGCACGATTCCCTTAGCCAATGCAACGATAAGCGCTGCTGGTAGTAACTCTTGAGCACCTTTCACAAAAGAGGCCGAGATTTCATTCGCGCGTAGGCGCCCGCCTACCATTGCGATGATGCCAATGACGATACCAATCACAAAAAACTGACTCGCAATTTCCGGAATGTAATACCCCCGAGCCGTCACCCCCCAAACTATCCAAATCATTCCCAGTACAAATACGCTAAGAATCACCGAATCTAACTTTCCAAAGGGTTGCGTTTTGGCATTGGAAGCATCAATTTTTTGTCCAGACGTTCTAATTTTCGCTACGTAACGCAAAGTGAAAGCCAATCCAACGATTGTGAAAACAGCCCACATTACCATGCGGAAAAAAGCTCCTGAGAGAATTGGAACTTCGGCAATGCCTTGTGCAATAGCCACACTAAACGGATTCATCCATGAGGTTGCAAAGCCTATTTGAGTTGCCACATAGGTTACCAACACGGTCGTCACGCTGTCGTAACCCAAACGCTGCATAACGGGCAACAGCACCAAGCAAAATGCAATGGCTTCTTCCCCCATACCAAACACCGCGCCACCCAGCGAGAAAACGAAGAACAGGAGCACTAGAAAGATTTGATCAAGCCCTTTCGTTTTATCAATTAACGAGAGAATGCCGCGTTCAATACTAGCGGTTTGAACAATAATGCCAAACGAGCCACCTACAATTAGAATGAATGCGATGACACCAATGGCGGCGCCCCATTTAGACCCAGACACTAGGCCTTCAAATGGTACATTTGCCAGCCCAATTTCACCGCCCTCTGCAAACCATGTGAAACCCCTTTCGCTCTCATCAACTTGATAAGAGTCTGCAACAATCACCTCACGTTCTTGTAACCCGCTGCTGGTTTCACGAACTACGGTCTCCGTGGAAAAGGAGCCAGAAGGAATCACCCACGTAAGAACTGCTGCAAAAATGGCAACAAAAAAGAGAATGACAAGCGTGTCTGGCATTTGCCAGCGAGCTTTTTGTATGTTCATAGAAACGCCCTATCAATCTAAGTAGGAATATCCAAACTGAAAGTGTGCATGGCTCTTACCATGCACACTACTACGATTTCAGTTACTTAGTTAAGCCTATCTTAGAAGCGATAAGTTGCGCTCAGTCGATAGAAGCGCCCCATCGTGTCATGGTTATAATGGTCGACATTAGCACTGGTGCCATAGGCATATGGCGCTTGCCGATCGAATAGATTCTCCACGTTGAAACGCAACGTGAATGCATCACTAAAATCATAACCTAAGGTTGCATTAAACTTAGTCCAACTCGGTACTTTGCGATCTGCAGTAATTCCGAGGAAATCTAAGTCGCCTTGGGTGAGTGCTTCCACATCGTCTTCATAGCTACTGGTGTATTGCATACGAACATTCCCGAACCAAGCATCGCGCTCCCAACGCAGGGTATTGGTGACGATGGTTTCAGGGTAACGAAACGAACCTGCAAGCTCTTCTTTCTCTGCTTCTTGCGAAAGTTGGCGCTCAAACCCAAGTAAATGAGTAATGTCTGTTAACCAAGTGAATCGCCCAATACCGTCAATGTCGAAGTAATGCGTGTAGGTGAAATCAATTCCATTCGTTTCTTGCAACCCGAGGTTTTCAAGCTGTAAATGCACATCGCCATCAAGGCGGCTACCTAAGACACCGACACCGTTTTCGTCGCAATCTTCAAAGCCAACACCCTGTGCAGCTTCAATCGGCACACCGCCACAAAAACGTAAGCTCGGGTCGTTCAAACTGCGGCGCAACATGAACTCACCGTCTACCCCCACAATGTTTTCATGCTTGAAATGCCAATAATCTAAAGTTACGGTTACGTCGCGAGTGGGGCTCCATGCAAACCCAGCGCTGAATGAATCTGACGTTTCAGCATCCAAATCGTCATTGCCAAATACTTTAGTAAGAATGTTAGTTTCTACCTGCGTATCACCACAGTAATTGCCTCTAAACTCAGGTTTACACTCGAGGTTAAATGAACTGAGGGTAATTTCAGCACCAACTTGACTTAACGACGGCGCGCGAAATGACTGCGCCCAGCTAGAACGCACTACAAGCTCTTCCGAAGCCTGCCAACGCACACCCACTTTCGGATTAAATTCGCCACCAAAATCACTGTAATGATCGTAGCGCCCAGCAAGCTGAACATCTAAGTCGTAGGTAATAGGAATAAAGAGTTCGGTGAAAACGGCCCATTGGTCTCTATCCGCCTTTGCTCCAGTGGAACCAAAACCGATCACTCCCGGTTCAAAGTTATTCTCGAAGGTTCCGCGTGCCAATGGATCAGGTGTGTCACTTACTTCCTCACGGCGCACTTCCACCCCGACCGCAGCAGAAATGGTACCCGCGTCAACATCCCAAAGGTCACCCGAGGAACGGAAGTCAGCACTATAGAGTTTCGACTCGCCATTGCGTGGTAGCTGTTCTTGCAACAGGGACAGCACACCCTCTTGCTGATTTTGCTGACCACCAAACGGGTTATACCAAAGTCCGCCATCATCTGGAGAGCAGTTCACCGAGCCATCAGCACACAGTTCGCCGAAAAGTGCAGCTTCGAAGCGATCACGATTATAAATACCAGCTATCGCACGTTGCTCAGAACTCGATTCAGAATAGCTCAACGCACCTTCCCAAACCCAGTTCCCCCAATAGCCTTCAAAACTGGAAACAACACGGAAGCTCTCTGTCTCATTACCAATTGTGCGGCCAACTGGAAAACGGCCCCAACCAAGAATAAAGTCCTCTGGTGGTGCACCAATATCGTCCCATAAAGTAAGGAATCGATCTCGCAAAGCAGTTGGCATATCGGGGTGATTGAAGTCAACTTCATAACCACTCCAAGGTGCAGCGGTCGAGTTACTTGTCGCGTCCGTTTCGCTATACATCAACTCAGTCATCCAAGTTACGGAGTCGAAGTTATGCGTAATAATTGCACCGGCTCCCATCGATTCAAACGGCGTGTAGGTTGGTAAATATGCATTCTGGTTATACTCACAGTATTCGCCAAAACTTCCTACTTTAGTCAACTCCTCAGGACAGCCTTCTTCAACATAATCGTCATCGTCAAACCACTGCGTGTTCCAGCTTGGGAAAATACCTTGCTGGCTTGGAAAAAAGCTTTGCGCAGTGCGCTCACGATCACGATCGTACAAAGGCTCTCGGTCATAGAAATCGAAAAAAACAGTGGCGTTTGTGCGGTCGCCAAAGTTAAGACCGGCCACAAAGTTCACATTGGTTTTTGCGTTATTTGAACTTGCTTCTGAATCGCCATAACTTACGTTGAGTTCAGCGCCTTCATAATCGCGTTTTAAAATATAGTTAATCACCCCAGCAATCGCATCTGCCCCGTAGGTTGCCGAAGCACCCGTGGCAAGAATATCAATCCGTTCAATGGCGCTGAGGGGAATGGAATTAATATCCACGAAATTTTCAAAATTGTTGGCGAATGAACTCGCGCTCACGCGGCGGCCATTGATCAGGGTAAGTGTTGAAGACGCACCCAAACCGCGCAATGAGGCAGCGGCCTGTCCCACCGGCGAGTCGCCCTGCAGTGCACCACTCGAATGCGTGGAAAAGCTTCCCGTACCGCCTCGAGTTTGGCCGACTTCCTTCAAAAGTTCGCTAATATTCGTCGCTGATGAGTTCGCAATTTCGTCAGCATTAACAGAAATAAGCGGTTGTGCGCCTTCTAAATCCACGCCTCGAATTTGCGAGCCAGTCACCTGAATTCGCTCAACTTTCTCATTATTCTCTTCAGTATTCTCGTCTTCGGCTTGCTCTTGCGCTATCGCCATTCCCGACATAGCGAGTGTGAGCGCTGAGAGAGAAAAGCCCATAAGTGACAAACGTTTGTTCCACGTAAACATAATCAAACCTCAATGTGTTGTTATACGCCACGCAGACGCGGTTATACGAAGTCTGCGCGACTTTTTTCATCGAATTAATTAGGTTGTGGTGTGGAGTGAGGAACGGCAAAAAGCCTGAACGACAGACACGACACACCGACCACTAGCGTTGTAGTGTTCGGCCTATTCGTCCCACCATTCAGAGAGGTAAAAACTCTGATAGTGATAGTTTGACAAGCGGATTGCTTTTTTCAACATATCTTCTAGCTAACGAGTTTGAATGTTTGACATGCGTAGAGATTTAGCATTAGTTTCTAAAGCTGTCAATTTCTCCGTTACAGGAATTTAACATGCAGTTCGTCTCTCGTGCCCTTATATTTTTTGGAATCACTATCGCAATCAACAACTTAGTTCAGGGAACGAGCCATGCTCAAAATCCACTCGCAAATCTATCACTCGATCCCGCTGACTCTTGGAACTTAATGCTCGTCGGTGGTTCTATGCGAACTTGTTCCAGTATGGCCAGCTCCCATTGCGAAACCACTGACTGGATTAACCCCGAAACCATACGAACACATAACGGAATTCAGTTAAATAATGCCGCCATTCAGCGCATCTTGAATTCGGAAAGCTGGCAAAACGATCGCTTGGAAATACGTGACGAACTGGTCAGTGCGCTCAGAAAAACACAAGGTTCGATAAAAGGGAATAACCTGAAATTCGACGATTTTAGGAGCCGTTTCTCATCTATTTATGCGAATTTATGGAGAAACTTAACTGATCGCGAATACTTTTTGCTAAGAGACAGTATACAGGTTCCCTATAGCGAACTGCCCACTGAGCAAATCAACTTCGAAGCCTCAACGGAGTCGGCGGGAGTTGAGCTGTTCGAAACCTTTGTGGAACGTGCCAGGGCGCTTTCAGGCATTGAACGCCCCCGCATCATCGTAGTGACCGCATCAGCTCGTGATAGCTTCGATGCGGTCGATTTCTATTTACAAGCATTTAGACATTTTGGCGCAGAAGTTACTTGGTTGCCGCTCGACGCGGCCACAGGCCAAGCAATCGCCGCTGGTCGCTGTGAAGATATTGATAAAATACGCGAAAACGTGCAAAACAGCTTCTATCAAGCGCGTAAAAGCCCTGTTCTTGCAGAAAGGCAGCTACTCGCCTGTACCCAACCTGAAATGCTCACGCGAACCATTGAAGCAGCGCATGGTATTTTCTTTAATGGTGGCGATCAAAGTTTAACGCTGCAAGGTTTTATAGCACCCGACAACACGCCATTCCCGTGGCTTACAGCGCTGCAACAACGCGTGCAAGCAGGTGAGATGATTGCAGGAGGCACGAGTGCAGGCACGGCTGTGATGTCGGCCGCCCATATGATCTCTAATGGCTCAGGCCGACCCGCACTGATTGCGGGTGCAGTTCGGAGCCCCTTCCCTCCAGCCATAGATTGCGAGCGAATGAATAATTGCGGATTTCCGGCAGGTGCAGACCAATTAACTTACCGTGCTGAAGGCGGTCTCGGCCTCTTTCCAATGGGAATAACCGACACGCATTTCTCGGAGCGTGGGCGGCAAATCAGGCTTTTAAGGTTAGCGGCCGACACGAATACACGTCTCGGTGTGGGGATCGATGAAGCAACCGCATTGCTTATCGACACACAATCTGGCGCGTTTCAAGTACAGGGCGCACACGGCGTCTTTATGATTTCAAATGCATATTCGGTTGAGCAAGAAGGCCCCGAGTCCGCTGGAATCATGGCGGAATTTCATTATTTTAGAAACGGTTCGGGTGGCGTCATTCACGATCAAGAAATTAAATACGTTCGTTTTGGCGACACGCCTCAACCGGACACTGGCTCCCCTGGAACTGGCGCTTTGCTCGAGGACCGAACGCTCACTGCTGCTTTAGCACAATGCCAGAAACAAGAAGTTAAACGATTTAGTGAGGATGACATTCAAATACGTTTCTTCTTTTACTCCGCACTCTTAGCGCATGAAAAAGAAGCTTGTGAAGTGTCTCGTGGCGAGATGCTTGTTGTCTGGCCACGAGCAAGTTAAGCGGGCTATTGGTTTGTTTTCGGCATCGTCACGTTCAAACGCGCACTGCAGCTTTTCAGTTTTTCCCAAGTGAGGGAGTCGAGCTCGACTCCCTCTTTCATTTGTTGCTCACGCAGCGCTAAACCTTTCTCGCCGGGAATTCTCACCGGTTTGGTTTCATCTACAGGCCGACTCGCGCGGCAGCGCGTTATTAAATCATCCGTTACCGCGAGGAACGAATCTAAGCTACCAAACGCTTCCGGATCGTAAACTTGTACAAACAAAGAGTTCCGCTCGCCGTCTTCAGTTGCTTGTGCACGACCATAATTACTAAGCGCCATGGTCCAAATTTCTGACATCAAGCATAATCCATAGCCTTTATATCCGAGCTCCATCCCTCCAAGTGGTAACAAAGCACCGTCACCTTCAATGTAAGCACTTGGCTCTCGTGTTGCTTCTCCCTGTGCGGTGATTACCGCCGCAAAAGGTAACAACTCGCTTCGATCGTATGCCTGCCGTACTTTACCGGCAGCCGTCATTGAAAAACTCATATCCAACAAGAGCGGCTGCGAAGACGTTGGCACGCCCATCGCGAACGGGTTCGGAGAGAACACGCGAGACACACTTCCAAAGGGTGCAACGCTCTCTTGAGCCGGTGTAGATGCCATCAGCGAAATGACTAACCCTTGGGAAGTCGCTTGCTCTAGATAAGCAGCTAAACACGCAACATGATCCGCACGGCGTACAACAATGGTGCCGCTTCCCGCCGCTTTTGCCAATTCACATGCTCTGGCTACAGCTTTGCGAGCCACATAAATTCCCGGCAAGGTATGCGCATCCCAGGTTTCAACCGCGAGCTTTTGCTTAATCACCTGCAAGTCGGCCGCTACATTCGCTTCCCCTAGTACAATGCGTTTTATATTGTATGGTAAGCGCCGCAAACCATGGGTAGAAAAACCCAGCAAGTCTCCCTGAATTAAGGTTTCAGCCATGGCTTCTGCCATTTCTCGCGGCGCACCAGCGGCGGCAAAGCAATCGATGGCCCACTGTTTTAATTCCACATACGGAATACGGACTGAAGTGTTGTTCATTTTTATCCTATTTCTGCGCTACTATGTGCGATTCAGTGTAACGCGAATTGAGCGCTTGGTCAGCGAAGAAAAAGGAAGAATCAATGAGGAAATTTGGCTTGATCACCAGCGGTGGTGATGCTCCCGGTATGAATGCATGTATTCGCGCAGTGGTGAACACAGCGTGGCAAGAGGGAATCGAAGTCATCGGATTTCGTCATGGCTATCGCGGTATTGTAGAAAACCTCGCTCAACCCATGCATCCAGACGATATGCGCTTGGTCAGCCAGCGCGGTGGTACTTTTCTTAAAAGTGCACGTTACCCCGAATTTCGTGAACTAGAAACTGCAAAACGTGCAGCAGTGCAGCTCGAAGCGCACGGGATAGATGCCCTCATCGTAATTGGCGGCGACGGCTCTTTTCGTGGCGCGCATCATTTAGCCAATTATTGGCAAGGCCAAATTATCGGCATTCCGGGCACGATCGACAACGATTTAGCCGGCACCGACGTAACGATCGGTTTTGCGACCGCTGTTGATACCGCCATGGAGGCTATTGATAAGGTGCGTGAAACTGCCGAGGCCATGGCGCGTGTTTTTATTATCGAAGTGATGGGCAGACATGCAGGTTTCATTGGTTTACATTCTGCAATTGCAGGTGCTGCCGAAGCAATGATTCTTCCTGAAATGAATCCACAACCGAAATTACCGGAGCTGGCTGACAATATTCGGCAGGCGCGCAGCGCCTTTCCAGACAGTAGTTATATTGTTGTGCTCGCGGAGAATCTATGGCCTGGTGGCGTGCATGCACTCGCTGACAGTTTGAGTAAAGCAACGGGCGTAACTTGTCATGCTTGCCCACTCGGTCACATACAACGAGGCGGTCGCCCAAACGCGCAAGATCGTATTTTAGCAATGCAACTTGGGCAGGCGGCAGTAAACTCGATCTTAGACGGCGCAACCAACGTAATGATTGGGCTAGAGAATGAGCGTGTCGTAGAAGTTCCACTTCACTTAACCTTCGATCGCGACAAACCTTTAGACCAAAGATTAGTTGACCTACAATTAGGCTTACAAGGCGTAAATTTTACTTCAAAAGTGGAAAGTAAAACCTCATAATATCGCCCCTTTTTTAAACACCTGCAGAACACGTGTTTTGCAGGTTTGAGTAATGAACGAGGTGCATGAAATTGACACATAAATATCCAGTAGCAGTGAACCTTGATGAACCGGTACGTGCTTATTTTGGCGCGGATCTCGCCACAGAGTTGCAAGCAAATACAACTTACATTATTGGGTTTGGTTTCGACGGGACTGCTTGTTTTCGCAAAGGCACGCGTTATGGACCCAACGGGCTACGTGCTGTATCAGAGGATATTGAGTCATTTTCACCTTATCAGAACGACGATCTTGAAGACTATACGTTCTACGATTTAGGGAACTTGCAACTTGGCGAAAGCACCGATGTAGAAGCGCAGTGGCAACATGCAACCGACGACTTCAATCGCATTTTCGATCCGGTTGATCTTGCAGCGTCTGGCATTAAAGTACTTACTTTGGGTGGTGAACATTCGATCTCTTATGCACCGATTGTCAAGTATTTAAAGCAATATCCCGACCTTGTTCTGGTACACCTAGACGCACATGCTGACTTGCGCGACGGCTTTACTGGGTATCATTACTCACATGCCTCTATTATTCGCCGCTCGGTAGATCATTTTGGGCCAGGCCATGAGCTTATTCAGTATGGAATTCGTTCGGGTACGCGTGACGAATATGACTGGATGCGTGAGAATAAAACGATTCGCACGTCACGGAAGGACTTTTTAGACAGCATTGCTGCAATTGCAGACGATCGCCCGATTTATCTGACGCTCGATCTCGATTATTTCGATCCATCCTTTTTACCCGGTACGGGCACACCGGAGCCGGGCGGTGAGGATTTTCATTCGTTCATTAGCTTAGTGAAGTTGCTACGCCAGAAAAACTTAGTCGGCGTAGATGTTGTTGAATTGTCCCCTGAGATCGATCCAACAGGCAATTCAGACGTTTTTGCGGCGAAAGTCGTAAGAGAGTTAGTTCTCGTACTTGAAGGAGGCCGTAAATGAGCAACCCAGCATGGACTGTAGAAGATTCTGAAGACCTTTACGGCGTTAAACGCTGGGGTGGAGGCTATTTCCACATTGGCGACAAGGGCACCATTCAAATAAGCCCAGATCATCGGCGCCCAGACGTTGCAATTGACATGGCTGAAGTCATTGAGGAAATGAAAGCAGAAGGAATTCAATTTCCTGCGGTCATTCGTTTTCACGACATTTTACGCTCGCAAGTTGAAATCTTGAACGAAACGTTCCAGCAAACGATTGAAACAGCCGAGTATCAGGGTAAGTACGTGGGCGTTTATCCCATTAAAGTAAACCAAATGCGTGAAGTGGTTGAGGAGATCCTCGATGCAGGTGAACCCTACAACTATGGTCTGGAAGCTGGCTCTAAACCTGAGCTTATGGCGGTTATGGCCTACAACGACAACCCGGAAGCACTCACCATTCTTAATGGCTACAAAGACGAAGACTATTTAACCATGGCATTGCTTGGCCGCCAGCTCGGTCGCAAAATGATTGTGGTCGTTGAGAAGTTTTCTGAGCTTGAAATGCTCGTGCGCCTTGCGAAGAAATACAAAGTACAACCGATGATCGGCTTGCGTTCAAAAATGATGGTACGCAGCACAGGTAAATGGTCGAGCTCTTCTGGCGACCGCGCTAAATTCGGTTTAAGCATCGCTGAAATTGTGAATGCGGTCGAATATCTTAAGCAGAACGACATGTCGGAATGCGCGAAATTATTACATTTCCATATTGGTAGCCAGCTATCTGATATTCGCAAAATTAAAGAAGCAGTTACTGAGGGTGCACGCTTATACGCGAAGCTCGTACAAATGGGTGTGCCTTTAGAATATCTCGATATCGGTGGTGGTTTGGGTATCGATTACGACGGTTCGAGTACCACGACAGACTCTTCACGGAACTACTCAACAGATGAGTATGTTGCAGACGTTGTCTATGGCGTGAAACAGATTTGTGATTTAGAAAACGTGCCGCATCCGAATCTTGTGAGTGAGAGTGGTCGCGCCATTACCGCTCATCACAGCTTAGTGGTCACCAATGTTGTGGGTGAAGTGTCGTTAACCGCGACACAATTTGATATTAGCGCAGAAGACGGTGAACACGTGTTGCTTACCAACATGCGTGAACTTGTAAATGCTAACGAAGTGCACCCACAAGAGCGATACAATGACGCGGCAGCATATAAGCAGAGCGCTTACGAGGCATTCAAACTGGGTATTCTTAGTATTGTGGAAATGGCAAAGATCGACACCATGTATTGGCAGATATTGAGTGACATTCATACCAATCTCGATGAAGAAACGCGTCAGATTCAAGAACTCGACGAGTTAGAAGACAGTTTAGCAAGCCAGTATTTGGCGAACTTCTCTATTTTCCAATCAGCTGCCGACACATGGGCTATTGGTCAGCTATTGCCGATCATCCCGCTCACACGTCTGAATGAGAAGCCAGAAGTACGCTGCTCTATTGCAGACATAACCTGTGACAGCGATGGTCGTATCAATAAATACATTGAGAGCAACCAAATTAGTGAGAACATTCCAATGCACAAGTTGCAGAAGGGTCAAGAATACCCCATTGGAATGTTTCTAACGGGTGCCTACCAAGACGTGATGGGTGATATGCATAACCTCTTTGGTCGCTTAACGGAAGTGCATATCTTCAGCCATGACGACGAGCCTGGTGATTTCTATATAGAAGAAGTGGTTCCAGGGCATTCAGCTGAGAAAGTCCTCGAAACTATGCAATACAACACAGACTATATGGCTAAAGTCGTGAAAAAGGCTATCGATCGTGAAATTCGCAAAGGGAAGTTACCGCCACGCGAAGGCGTACGATGGACTGATTTCTACGAGCGTTGCTTGGCCGGAACCACGTACTTAACGCAAGAGAAATCGCAATAACTTACGAAAATGAGCAATTCATAACCAATCGGCGGTAAAACGCTAAAAAGCGTTTGACTTTCAACCGCCGAAAACGTTTAATTGCACCCACGCCCAGATAGCTCAGTTGGTAGAGCAGGGGATTGAAAATCCCCGTGTCGGTGGTTCGATTCCGCCTCTGGGCACCAAATACAAAATAACCGCCCTTGTGGCGGTTTTTTTGTATTTGAAATTCAGAAGCCGGATGAGAACCACCTATCTGGTTCGGCAAAAGTGCCAGGAGCACTTTTGGACGCACGAAGTGCGGGCCTAAGGCCGAGCCCCAGGGACGGGGCGAGCATTCCGCTGCAGAAAAGGATAGGGAGGTTTGATTCGCAAAGACGCCGTAAATACATCCATGTAGGCTTCACTCAGGCATCCATGCCTTCGAGACTTTGCGAATCAAACCTCCCTATCCTTACAGCTACATTCCCATCGCTTCAAAAAAATGAATGGGGTCAGAGGAAAAAATCCTCTGACCCCAATTAGTGGTTAGCCGTGAACGTTGAAAAGGTGCGCGTTTAGCCAGAGGTGAGTGGCGATGCTGGCGAAATAACCGAGTGCAATGATCGGTGCCCACTTTAAGTGAGATCCGAATGTGTAGTAGCCTCGTGCTTGGCCCATAAGGGCGACACCTGCCGCTGATCCGATTGAGAGTAAGCTTCCGCCAGTTCCCGCAGTGAGTGTGATTAACAACCACTGGCCGTGCGACATTTCAGGTTCCATGGAGAGCACCGCAAACATTACAGGGATGTTATCGATGACCGCTGAGATGAGTCCTAATAAGGTGTTTGCGTAGGTTGCGTGCCAGTTGGTGTAGATCAAGTCTGACATCACACTCAAGTAACCTAAAAAGCCTAGGCCACCGACACACATGACGACTCCATAGAAGAATAATAAGGTGTCCCACTCTGCCCGTGCAACACGGCTAAATACGTCAAATGGAACAACGCTTCCTAGCCGCTTCATGCGCTCAATGTCTCCTGCACGCTCTGCCATAGCGCGTTTACGTGCCAATGAGCCCGGTAAGGTAACTCGCAAGAAATAACCGAAGAATTGAAGATAACCAAGCCCCATCATCATGCCGAGAACGGGCGGTAAGTGCAGCAAACTATGGCAAAGCACGGCCGTTAAAATCGTAAGCAAAAATAGCGTAGTAATGCGCAACGCGCCGCGCTTCAATTCAACTTCTTCGGTCACCGAGCTTGGTTTCTTATTTTCGATAAAGAAGCTCATGACGACAGCGGGTACTAAGAAGTTCACGAGCGACGGAATGAATAATGCGAAGAATTCTTGGAACGAAACCAAGCCAGCCTGCCACACCATAAGCGTAGTAATATCACCGAACGGACTGAATGCACCGCCGGCATTCGCTGCCACCACAATACTCACACAACACAGGGAGATAAACTTTTTGTCCCCCTCTGCTACTTTCATAATTACGGCACACATTAACAGCGCGGTCGTTAGGTTGTCTGCAATCGGAGAAATCATAAAAGCAAGAATCCCCGTAAGCCAGAAGAGCTGTCTATAGGTGAATCCTTTTCGAATCATCCAAGCTCGGAGTGCGTCGAATAAACGGCGCTCTTCTAACGCATTAATATAGGTCATTGCCACCAGCAAGAACAACATGAGTTCTGAGAATTCAAGTAGGTTATGCCTAAATGCCTCTTCCGCTAGCTCCCCTTGCCCTTGGCTGGTATATGCCCAGCCCACTAAAATCCAAATCAAACCGGCGGCGACCAGTACAGGTTTAGACTTTCGCATATGTAATTTTTCTTCGCCCATCACCAATGCATAGGCAAGCACAAAAATTCCCACACAAACTAAACCAATCACAGAATGGGTCATGTCGATACCAGGTTCAGCAGCAAACACTGACGGGCTAAAAAACAATAGAATAAAGATCCAGATCGGGTTCAAACGTTTCATCACGAAAGCCTTTCTATACAACGAGCGGAGCGCATAAATTATGGTTTAGCCGGGCGGCCAAATTTGCGGCAGGAGAATAGCACAAGGCATTTCAAATTTGTTAATTATTTGCTGAAAATTTGGAAATAATTACAAGTACCTCTCGCGTGTCCACAGTTACCTATTTTTACGTTCATTCACTATATGAATGGCAAATATAATATTCATAAAATAAATATCTAGAATTAATGCCATGCACTAGATGAATGCAAATTATCACTCCATACTGAATTCATCATTTACAAGCATACAACAATTCAGGTCAAAATATGAGCGAGTCTAAACTTACGTTTACCCAAACCCTCTCACCTGAGTATCAAGATATTCTCAGTCATGAAGCTTGCACTTTCCTTAGCGCGTTGTGCGAACAATTCGCGGAGCCCGTCGAGGGCTTACTTGCCCGACGAGAGGTTCGTCAGCAAGCCTTCGATCAGGGGGGATTACCCGATTTCGATCCTGAAACGATAGACATTCGTGAAGGCAACTGGCAGGTCGCTCCTATTCCAACCGACCTCCAGAAACGTCACTTAGAAATCACGGGGCCAGTTGACCGTAAAATGGTCATTAACGCCTTAAATGCCGATGTCGATGTGTTCATGGCCGACTTTGAAGACGCGCAGTCGCCAACTTGGGACGGCTTAGTCCAAGGGCAGATTAACCTTCGTGACGCCAATGCAGGCACTATTTCCTTTACCGACGAAACGAAAGGAAAGCGCTATGAACTCAAGGCGAACCCTGCGCTCTTAATTGCACGTGTACGCGGTCTGCACCTCCCAGAGAAGCATGTGCTATTCAATGGCGCTCCTGTTCCGGGCGCGCTCTTCGACTTTGCTTTGTACTTCTTCCATAACCTCAAATTACGCCAAGCAAACGGCCAAGGCGTTTACTTCTACTTGCCAAAGCTGCAACACCACACTGAAGCAAAATGGTGGAGCGATGTGTTCCATTTTGCGGAGAACTGCACGCAAGTTCCAACCGGCACGATTCGAGCTACGGTGCTCATTGAAACGCTTCCGGCTGTGTTTCAAATGCATGAAATTCTGCACAGCCTGAAGTCGCACATTGTTGGTTTGAACTGTGGTCGTTGGGACTACATTTTCAGCTACATCAAAACCTTGCGGGCACACGCGGATCGTGTTTTACCCGACCGCCAAGCAGTCACTATGAATCAACCTTTCTTGAGCGCTTACTCAAGACTCCTCATCAAAACCTGTCATCAACGCGGCGCTCTGGCAATGGGAGGAATGGCCGCATTTATTCCGAGCAAAGACGAAAACGAGAACCAGCAAATTTTGGCAAAGGTAAAAGCAGACAAAGAGTTAGAGTTTTCGAATGGTCACGACGGTACTTGGATTGCTCACCCGGGTCTCGCGCCCACTGTGCGTTCAGTCGCTGAGAAATATTTAGGCAAAAATGCCAATCAACTACACGTGTTAAGAGAGCAAGACGCTCCGATTCGTGCAGAGGATTTGCTTGCACCAAGCGAAGGTGAGCGCACCGAGCAAGGAATGCGAACCAATATTCGAGTTGCACTCCAGTACATTGCAGCTTGGCTCTCTGGCAAGGGTTGCGTACCGATTTACGGTCTCATGGAAGATGCTGCCACCGCTGAAATTTCGAGAACCTCTATTTGGCAATGGATCAAACACAAAAAATCCCTCGATAGCGGACAAACCGTGACCGCAGAGCTGTTCCGTCAAATGTTAGACGAAGAGTCCAACGTGGTGCGCCACGAAGTCGGCGCAGATGCTTGGAGTGCGGGCAATTTCGTTGCAGCCAAAGAATTACTCGATCAGATCACAACAGCCGACACACTCACGGAGTTCCTGACGCTTCCTGGCTACGAACAACTATAAAATCACAACTCATTGAGGAATAAACCATGACAACACCTACACACATGCAAACCGCCGTTTCTGAGCTTGAGAAATCATGGGCAGAGGATGCTCGCTGGAAAGGGGTCGAGCGCACCTACTCAGCAGAAGACGTAATTCGCTTACGTGGCTCACGCACCGTTTCTTACACGCACGCGGAACAAGGCGCAGAGAAGCTATGGAAACTCGTCAACGGTAAAGCGCAGGAAAAATTCGGCAAAGACTATGTGAACGCACTTGGTGCGCTTACCGGAGGCCAAGCTGTGCAGCAAGTTAAAGCGGGCCTGCAAGCGATTTACCTGTCCGGTTGGCAGGTCGCTGCAGACAACAACTCCGCGGCAAGCATGTATCCAGATCAATCACTCTACCCAGTAGACTCCGTACCTAAAGTGATTGAGCGCATCAACAATGCCTTTTCGCGCGCGGATCAAATTCAATGGGGTAAAGGTATTGGCCCAGAACATCCAGACTACGTCGACTACTTTGCCCCAATTGTCGCCGACGCCGAAGCCGGTTTTGGTGGCGTGTTAAACGCTTATGAACTCATGCTTGGGATGATTAAAGCCGGCGCTGCGGGCGTTCACTTTGAAGACCAGCTCGCCTCGGTTAAAAAATGCGGACATATGGGCGGTAAGGTACTCGTGCCTACTCAAGAAGCGGTGCAAAAGCTAATTGCGGCAAGACTCGCTGCTGACGTGGCAGGAACCCGTACTCTCATTGTTGCAAGAACCGATGCAAATGCGGCTGATTTGCTTACGAATGACGTAGATCCGAATGACCAAGCATTTCTCACCGGAGAGCGAACCGCAGAAGGTTTTTATCGAGTGAAAGCCGGTATCGACCAGGCAATCTCACGTGGTCTCGCTTATGCACCTTATGCCGATCTAATTTGGTGTGAAACGGCGAAGCCTGATATTGAGGAAGCACGCCAGTTTGCCGAAGCCATTCATGCGAAGTACCCAGGTAAGTTGCTCGCCTACAACTGTTCGCCGTCGTTTAACTGGAAGCGTAATCTCGACGACGCCACGATTGCTAAGTTCCAACGTGAGCTTGCGAGCATGGGCTATAAGTTCCAGTTCATCACTCTAGCGGGCGTGCACAACATGTGGTACCACATGTTTAACCTCGCCTACGACTACGCGCGCAACGATATGTCGGCCTATGTAAAGCTGCAACAAGAAGAGTTTGCCTCAGCGGAGCGCGGTTACACCTTCGTGGCGCACCAGCAAGAAGTAGGTACAGGTTACTTCGACGACATTACCAACGTCATTCAAGGTGGTCAGTCGTCGGTAACGGCACTTACAGGCTCCACTGAAGAGGAGCAGTTCAACGATAAGCCAGCCGCTTAAACTGCGCTACTTGAACTGATTCACGAAGCGAATGCTCTGCGGATAAGGAAAGATATCCGGGAGCATTCCTTTTTTTATAGCACGTTGTTGCGAAAGCCAATATTCCGCTTCTACAAGCTCTGAATGCAAACCGAGAAAGATTTCTCGCAACCGCTTATTCGCAAACACAAATGACGATATTTGCTCTGGAAACACATCTCCAGGCGCAACCGAGAACCATTGCTCAGATGCGAGCTGATCTTGGGTATCGGTGCTCTTCGGAAGTTCTCGAAAGTTCACATCGGTTAAATACTGCACTTCGTCGTAGTCGTAAAACACTACGCGCTTCCCCCGTGTTACGCCGAAGTTCTTTAAAAGCATGTCTCCTGGAAAAATATTAGCTGCCAGCATATCCTTCAATGCTTGTCCGTAATCGTCAAGAATGGCTCGAGTTTCGGCTTCGTCAGCATATTCCAAATAAATATTCAGGGGCGTTAAGCGCTTCTCTATATAAACATGCTTTAGAATTAGAAAGTCTCCCTCAATTTCCATGGAGCCTGCAATTGTTTGTTCCAACTCCGCCATGAGATCTGAAGAGATACGGCTCAACGGCAAAGCAACGTCAGAATACTCGATAGTGTCGGCCATACGCCCGACCCGATCATGCCGCTTTACCAACTGATAACGCGCCAATACAGTATCTCGCCCAAATGGCTTGGTTGGCCCAAACTCGTCGCGAATTACCTTAAATACATAGGGAAACGACGGCATGGTAAATACCGCCATCACCAACCCTTTTATACCAGGGGCCAGCACGAGTTGGTCGTCTGAATCTTGAAAGTGTTGTAAGAGTTCACGATAGAACTCGGTTTTGCCTTGCTTGTGCAAACCAATCGCAGAATAAAGCTCTGCGAGCCGCTTTCGCGGCATCAGGCCCTGCAAAAAACGCACTAGCGCAGAGGGTGCTCGGCTCTGCACCATAAAGTAAGCTCGCGCAAAACTGAATATAATGAGCATTTGCTCCACATCAGTAATCAATGCGTCCACAAACACCTTGCCATCAGAGCGAATTAAAATGGGCACGACAAACGGGAAATACTCTTGCTCCGTTACAATTCGCCCCACCACATAAGCTGCTTTATTGCGGTAGAATGGGTATTTCAACACATCAATACGAAATTGAAACGAGGCCAGTGCCCGCACCTGCGCTTGCTGTGCGAATGCAGTCATTAATAACTCAATATCACGATCTAAATTCACGAACTTCGCGCCAATATCCATATCCGCGATGATTTGCCGAAGGGTTTCATTGATCCCTTCGGCACCCGGCCCTTCCGCTACCGGAAAATAAGTGCGGTATTCGGTTTCAAGTGAGAGCGGAATACGCTTCGACAACACACTCTCAACGAAAATAAACTCATTGTGAAAATAACTACGATGAAAAAGCTTACAAAAAACGGAGTTGTAAAAGGTTTCTGCAAGCTCTGCTTGTGGGTGAAACACCAAAAGCTCGGTATAAGCTCTTTTTGCCTCACGCCAAACCTCCTCGTCGAGTGTTTTTACATGGTGAGTTTGGCGCAACGCTAACACTGTCTCATCTACGCGTAGATCGTAAAAGTTAATACGATTACGGGCGGCTTGATGAACCCCGGTCCATTCTTGCTGTAAAAAGCGTTCACGCGCTCGTGCCGTCTCCTCTTGAAATGAACGAAAGTGTCGGTGAAAACCTCGCAAAACAAAGCGCGCTATTTTCTTTGGCGTAAGAGCTTCTTGTTTTTCATTTGCAGTCATCCCTCTCACCCTCTTATAATTCATCTCATTTATACCATTCATAAAAGGCAATTCACCTTATGAATCACTTTCGTCAAATCGACCTCAACCTGCTCATTTACCTAGATGCGCTTCTTCGTGAGCGTAACGTGACCCGCGCAGCAGAACAACTAAATATCACTCAGCCTGCTATGAGTAATGGTTTAAAGCGTTTACGCACACTTCTCAATGACCCCATTTTAGTGCGCACCAGTGAAGGCATGGTGCCAACTGAGCGCGCTTTGGCAATGAAGCCTCAAGTTCGCCAAATTCTATACTCCGTTGAGGAAATTATTCAGCCAAGTCGTGCGTTCGAGGCAAGCGAGAGTGATCGCGTATTCCGTATGATGGCGTCCGACTATGCGGCGTCTACACTCATGACACCACTCCTTAAATCACTTCGTGAGCAAGCGCCACACATTACTATCGATTTAATGACCCCCAGTGATGTGAGCTTCCACGACGTTGAAAATGGCAAAGTCGATCTCGCCATTAACCGTTTCTAAGATCTACCGCAATCGTTTCACCAAAAACAACTTTGGCACGACGACTTTGCGTGTTTGATTCATAAAGATCATCCGATCTTAGAAAACTATACCCTCGAAGCCTACCTGCAAGCTGAACATTGCTGGGTCAGTAAAACAGGGTTCGGTGTCGGTATCGGTATGACACCCGACGCGGTGCAAAAGCTGGGATGGGTCGACAACGCACTCGCGAAGCTCGGGCATACTCGCCGTATTCAGGTGTTTACGAGGAACTACCATGTAGCCATGCACTTAGCGCGGGAAGGACTCATTGCCACCCTGCCCATGCGGGCGGCAAAACTTTACGAAGACGCAGGCGACTTGGTGCTTAAAACACCACCCTTCCCCATTCCAGAAATTGATTTACAGATGATTTGGAGCCCTCTCTTACAACACGACGAGGGCCACCGTTGGTTCAGACAATTAGTAGCAGAGGTTGCAGCGCGTACCTAACGCGCTAAACATCGAACCTTGCTGCGAGCGACTCCAAGCGTTTGGCCACTTGTGAAAGTTCCGCACTCGAAGTGGTCATGCGCGAAGTACCCTGAGCCGACTCTTGCCCACGAGCGCTAATTTCATCAATATTGCCTTTAATTTCGCCGGTCACTGAAGCCAGTTCTTCCGATGCGGTAGCAACTTGGTCGTTAATACCCGTAAGTTCACCCACCGCTTCCCGTATCGTATCGAGAGCACCACGAGCCGCCACCGATTTGTCTAAAGTATCTTCAACTCTTCGACGACTACTCGTCATCACCGACACTGCATCTTGAGTTCCCTTCTGCAAGCCTTCGATAATCTTTTGAATATTTAATGTCGAATCTTGGGTTTTCTTAGCTAACGAGCGCACTTCATCCGCAACGACAGCAAACCCCCGACCTTGGTCTCCCGCGCGAGCTGCTTCAATTGCGGCGTTCAATGCCAGTAGATTCGTTTGCTCCGCAATTCCTTCGATCACCTGCAAGATAGTGCCGATTTCATTACTCTTCTCTTCCACTTGCTGCACCACATCTGCAGCACGTTTAACTTCGTCAGCAACACCACTGATCGCCTCTGAGGTTTCCTGGAACACGCGCTCAGCACTCTGCGTTTCAGTTTCTGCGTTGCGCGTTGCTTCCAGTGCCCGAGCCGCGGCATCGGCAATTCCTTGTACCGTATTCACCACTTCCTCAATAGCTGTGACAGCACATTCCACTGAAGATTCTTGCTCTTGCACATTACGACTCGCCGACTCCGCAATTTCATTCGTTTGCTGAGCGGAGGAAGTCACCGTACGACTTGCTGTAGTGATATCTGCAAGTAATTCACGAAGCTTCTCTGCCATCACGATCATGGCGCTTAATACGCCCGTTTCGTTACCACGAGTACTCAAGCGCAGGTCACCGGCTGCAATTTGATCCGCGATTTCCTGCATTTCTTGCGGCTCGCCACCTAGTGGTTTGGTCACGCTCCGCGTCACCCAAATACCGAGTGCAACTGCAATCACGAAGCCAGCGATTACCACCACTGAAATAATCCAGAATGCTTGTGAAACCGCGGTTTCTGCGTCACTCGCAGCGCCTTCGTTCAATGCGGTGGCGGCTGCTTCTACTTCATCGAGTGCAGCATTCACGGTCGCAATCTCAGTTGCCATCGCTTCCGCTCGCACCGAGGCTTCGTATTGAGCTTCTAACTGCCGAGTATAGGCGGCGAATAAGGCGTCTGAGCCAAACGCGGCATTTTGCCACTGCTCCAGCAAGCTTTGCGTTTCCTCAACCGAGCGACGAATGTCATCATCTGCACGTTCCACCAAGGTTTCCATGGGGAAGTCGAAAATCTCGAAAACTTGTTCAATTTCTTCAGCGAGCGGCGTTAACAAAACCACTCGCTCTTGGCTCAAGTAATCTCGCGTCAGGTATTGAATCTCCATTACGAGCGCTTGCAAATTGACCGCTGCAGAAGTGAGCTCAACGTCTTCTGCTACTTGCTCTGCGTGGAATGAAATATTGCCAAGCTCACCGATTAAAAAAGCCGCGATGCGGTCAAACTCGGTTTGGTTTCTTCGTACTTCTGCGGCTTGTTCAAGTGCGGTACGGTGAAAAGTAAATAGTGCAGACGCTTCAGACTCAAAAGACTGACGAGCCGCCACGGCTTCCTCAAGCGTTGTTTTCAATCTACGGTCATCAATTAGGTTGTCTAATCGGCGATAACTCTGGCTAAACAACTGACTCGCCGACTGGAAGTTTTCTTCATAGGTTGTGATATCACCAATCACATCCGAGGCAAGCGCCTGCCCTACAATTGCATTCGCCTCAAACATGGCATTTTTCAGCTCGCCTGAGATAGTCACAGTGGGTGTGGTCGTGTCCGTTACGTAATTGAGCGTCCTTTCAAAATTATTAATAAAGCCAAGCCCGACAATACCTGTAATGGCGACTAAAATCGCAACGGCTACGAAGCCTGCAATAATACGCACAGACAACTTTTTAAATTTATTTAGAATTGATGCCCAAATTGACATGCCACCTCCACTCGAGTATTTCTTTATATCGGCACTGGCTCAAATTCTTGAACGCTGGTCGGACTAGATTACAAAATAGTCTGAGAAATAGCAAAAGGCCGTTATCCCTTGAAAAGATAACGGCCTTGTTTATTGAGACAAGTAACTTATTCTTCGAAGTAGAACGGCTGACGCGGGCGCGCAGTCGGTCCCATTTCTTGCATTGTATCGGCGTCAAACAAACGACCATTGACCATGGTGTAAGTGACACGATCAGACTGCCGGAAGTCAGCCAGAATATCGCCATTTATCACCGCGATATCGGCGAGTTTGCCAACTTCAATTGAGCCGATGTGGGCGTCCATACCTAAATGACGAGCCGCGTCAATGGTAGTAGTGCGAAGCGCCTGTAACGGGCTCATGCCTCCCTGCTCCATCATCCAGATCTCCCAATGTTGGGCCAAACCTTCACGTTGGCCGTGCGCACCGGAAGTCACCATAATGCCTTCTTGCTGAAGTTCTGCTGAACCGCGAGCAATATTGAAGTGATTATAGTGATGTTCTGGGGCAATATTTCTGCGCATTGCACGCGGTTGTAAAATACGCTCTGGCACAAACTTCGATAGCTTAGGGTGCTCCCACACATTGGTATGTGCATACCAATAATGCTCGCCCCAAATACCGCCAAAACCGACGCCTGTTGTTGGTGTATACGCTGTTTCCGTTTGGCTCCAGAATTGTTTTACATCGCTATACATGGTCTCTACTGGAATCGAGTGCTCAACCACCGTGTGACCATCTGCAATCATCGACATGTTGTGTTGGAACAGTGAACCGCCTTCGGGCATTACCATCATATTCATTTCACGCGCCGCTTGAATAATTTGCTGACGCTGATCACGACGTGGCTGGTTATAGCTTTTCACCGAGAATGCACCCACCTTTTGCATCCGCTCTAAGTGGAAACGTGCATCATCAATACTGTCTACATGAGCGGTAAAGCCCGGACCATTCGCACCGTATAAAATAGTACCCGTAGAGAAAATACGTGGCCCAACAATATTACCCGCCCGCTGCATTTCACTCGCTGTGAATATTTGTGCAGTATTATTCGAAGGATCATGAATGGTTGTCACCCCAAACGTGAGCCCTGCATACAATAGCCAGTTTTGCTCTGGAATGATTTGTTGTTCACCCTGCGCACCATGTGCGTGAGTGTCGATGAGGCCAGGCACAATAGTTTGGCCCGTCGTGTCGATAACTCGGGCATTGCTTGGCACCCTCACTTGGCCACGTTCTCCAACTGCTTCAATACGATTACCTCGAACTACGACAACCCCGTTTTCGATAATTTGATCGTTATTCATCGTCACAACACGCCCGCCGACAAAAGCGACCGTTTGCTCAGGCACGTAAGTTGTTTGTTCGAAGCCAATATTCGTGCCGTTCTCAACGAGCTCAATGTCACTTTTGGTCATCGAGAACATGCCGTCAAGAGACGCTGAGTAAAGCTCTGGACCCAATGCCCAATATAAATTTAAGCTATCGTTCGTCCACGAAATGTTACTACCAGCTCGTTGCGACAAGGTTTCAATTGGCAACTGACGATCGGTAGGACTAATACTAATCGGCTGTCCACGCTCTACAAATGGCGTGACATGCACGCGGAAGCGCTCCGCAAACGCGAGATATTCACCGTTCGGCGATACCTTGTACTCAGTGGCGTGTGACGAGGTATATAACACACGCTCTTCGTGATTCTCTAAGTTAATACTTCTTAACTCAGGACCACTACGACCCATACCCTGCACGTACACACGATCGTTGCGTGCTCCGAAATGCGGGGCCGAGCCACTGCGTGCAATCCTTTCTGGGCTCTCGCTATTCAGCGGCAAGTAATAAACTCCGTTATTCAAGCCATAAGCAGGATCGGTTAAGTAACCGCCGCTAATCTTACGGTAAACAACCGCATTCCCGTCTGGAGAAAACACCGGTTCAATAAATTTACCCATACCGGTAGCGAGCACTTGTTCCCGACCATTGCGCAAATTGCGCACAATAACTTGGCCTTGCTCCTGGTCGTCCCAAGTGGTGTAAACCAATGAACGGCCGTCACGCGAATACGAAGGGAACTGCTCAAAGCGGTCGGTACGATCGGTTAAACGCCGCGGTGTACCATTGGGTAAATCCTTCACATACAAATAACCGAGCGCTTCGTAAATCACTTGCTCACCCTTTGGCGACACTTGCGTACTGCGCAGCATTCTCACAGGGAAGGTATCGGTATCAATGTTTTGTGCAGTCCGCACCGTTTCTTGCACTTGCTTGGTGGTACTCACGCGAAATGGAAGGTTCTCAACTTCGCCACTATTCACGTTAAGTTGATGAATCTTCCCTTGTGCATAAAACACGATGTGGTCACTATCGTCGGTCCAGCCCATGGCTGGATACACGCCATGAATTGCCCACGTTTCTTGCATATCTCGACTCAGGTTGCCGAAAATTTCTTTACGCTCACCGGTTTCTAAATCAAACAGGTAAAGTTTGCTTTGAAAGTCGTCGCGTGCGACATAAGCAAGGTAACGACCGTCGGGTGAAGGGGTTGGCCGCACGGCACCACCGTGACCAGAAATCACCGTTTCAATTTCACCCGTTTCTAGCTCGTAGCGCTTCACTGAGTAAATACCGCTTTCAGAGTCTTTGCTGTATTCAAAAATAGGGCCTGGCGTGTCGTCTTGTGAGTAATACACATAGCGGCCATCGGGGCTAAACGCCGGCTCCCCTAAATCTTTTTGATCATTCGGGCGTGCTGTGAGCATCACACCCGTGCCGCCACTTCGGTGGTACATCCAAATTTCACCGGCACCGAGCGAGCGACGTGCAGTGAAGTGTTTACGCGCCACAATGTACTCGCCATCAGGGCTCCATGCAGGGCTATTTAACAAGCGGAAGTTTTCATTCGTGACCGCCCATGCTTCGCTACCATCGGCTTTCATCACCCAAATATTGTCACCGCCGTTCTCATCAGATGTGTAGGCAATGTATTGACCATCTGGACTATAAGTAGGTTGCATATTCCACGCGATACCACCCCGCAGTAACTCTGCTTCACCGCCTTCAGCCGGCATACGATAAATATCGCCGAGCATGTCAAACACCACCCAACGACCGTCAGGGCTAATGTCGACACTCATCCAAGTGCCTTCATCAGTTTGAATTTGGATATCTTTGAATTCACCCATCGGCGAAGCAACAGACCAACCTGCCGCTTCTTCAGCAAGCACAGCAGTTGGTGCTGCGAGTAGAGAGGTAGCCATGGTAGCGGCCGTTAGCCAAGAAAACTTAAGTTTCATAATGCATTCCACTTGTTGTATTTGTTTCGGTTGTAAGCAATCCCTCGCTTGCTGTCTAGCAATGCTCGGCAAAGCGAACACTGAATACGACCAGTGTCCGCCACCTTGAGATCTACATCAACATGGCGAGGACAACGGCAACCAATGCGGCAATCATTGGAATCAAAACCGTCACGACGAAAATATCTTTGTAGGCTTCTTTATGTGTGAGCCCCATGAGCGTAAAGAGCGCGATCACCGCCCCCGAATGAGGTAAGGAATCCAGGCCACCTGCCGCCAAATTAGCAATACGGTGCAACATTTCGGGTGCCACTCCGGCTGCTAAGTAGGCTTCCGCAAGGCTCGACATAAATATTTGCAAGCCGCCCGAGGCCGAGGCCGTAATTCCCGAAATAAGATTCGCAGAAATAAAAACAGACACCAATGGACTTAATGGCAAGCCCAACAACCACTGCGCAAAGGCTTCAAAGCCCGGGGTTTGAATTACAACACCGCCAAACCCAATAACCGCAGCTGTATTAACCAGGGGCATAATGGCGTCGTTCGCGCCCTCTCCTGCCGACTGCACAAATACACTGCGAACATCAGAGAACATAACAAAGCAGCTAAAGGCGCCTAAAAGAAGCGCAAAACTCGCCCATAACACCGGATTTCCATTCGCAAAGCCAATCCATGAGGCTTCTACACCCGCCATCAAAAGCAAGCGCGGCACTAAGATAGTGAGCAAGACAACCACGACCGGCAAAATAGCCAACACCCAAGGAAGTGTCGCTTTATCACTTTGCGCTATGGTTCGCATTTGCTCGTCTTTCGGTACGCTCTCATAGCCCTCGCCTGCCGCCGTTGCTTTGCGCCAGCGCGACTGTAAATACCACATGCCCAGTGTAATCATCACGGCACTTGCCACAAGGCCAACTACCGCACCCGCAAACAAGTCAGTGCCGAGTGCCCGTGCGCCAATGACGTTGTGAATAGAAGGCGTGCCCGGCATTGCGGTCATCGTGAATGTACCTGCACCCAATGCAATTGCGGCGGCATACAAGCGCCGTGGAATATTCGCTTCGCGCATGAGGGTGACACCAATCGGATACATGGTAAACATCACCACGAACACCACCACGCCACCATACGTGAGTAATGCGCATACTAACATTGCCACCCACAAGGCGCGCTCCGCCCCCAGCCAATGCGTCACGGCTAGCGCAACACTCTGCGCAGCACGGCTCGCCGCCATAACTCGGCCAAAAATAGCACCGCACAAGAACAACAAGAGGAAGTTACCAGCAAAAGAAAAGGCGCCGGAAGCACCAAATGGGAAATATTGCAGATAAATCTGCTCAAAGGTCATGGCATTGGTAAGGCCAATCACTCCAATCGATATGAGTACGGCGAGCAGAATATTCATCCCGCGCAAGGCCAAGCCAATCAGTAGTGCTAGCCCTAGCACCAGTCCTAAATTACCGAGCATAACGCCCCCTTGATCATTATTCTTGTTGTTTCGTTTGAGAGTCCTGTATTACCACACGAGTCAGCAGTAGCGCGCCGACTAAAAAGAAACCTATCACCAATAATAGTGCATATTGGCGAGAGAAAATGTCACTCACGACACCGAAGAAAGCAGCCAAAATCATAGCCACGCGGTTCATGGTACCCCACAAACCGAATGAGATGCCCTCACGGCCCTTTTCACACAACAAACCAACCACAGAGCGACTCGAAGCCTGAATCGAACCAATCCCTGTGCCAGCAAGCAGTGCGATCACTAAGAATAAGTCGCGTACCGACCATTGCGTAAGTTCGCTAAGCGCACGCAAGCTAAACATACCCAATATAGCAATTAACCAGATGAAAATGACTACGAACAATACATGCTTTGCGCCCCAACTGCGTTCCAGCACGCCAAATAAGAGAGCGCCAAATAAGGCACTAAATTGCGTAGCAAGAAATACAGCAACTAAGTCTTGGGCGGTTAAGCCCAGCTCACCAGAGCTATAAATACCAATAAACTTCACCACCACTTGAACGCCCGCCATATAGAAAATAAAGGCAGCGAAGAACTTAAAAAGTAGCGGTTGTTGGCGTTGATGTTTGAACAATTTCAGACTTTCATACCAAGGCGTTGCTACCTTAGGTGTCAATACAGGGCGACTTTTCACTAATAAGAACGTGGGCAGAGCGACTATGACAAAATAAATCGAAATCACAATCATCGCCCACTGATGCTGGTCGACGTAAAGTGCGGGCTCGGATTCCGGGTTGGCGGTGATCATCCCGACCGACACAATGACCATACTCACGAATCCACCCAAATAACCCAATCCCCAACCTAAACCTGACACCATGCCCATGTGTTCACGTTTGGCAAGATCGGGTAGGAACGATGCCACGATAGCTTCACCAAGCATCCATGCAGTATTAGAAATAAGGATAATGGCGATTGCCCAGCCCACATCGCCCGGGTTCACCCAAAACAACAGGCTGGTAAACACCGCACAAACCGCGGTGGCCCAGGCAAGCAGTACTTTTTTCGAGCGCCCTTGGTCAATCCACTGACCTGCCAATGGTGAAAGCACCATGGCAAGCAACGTAGAGCCAAGAATGGCAATAGACCAATAGGCGTCTCGCCAGGCACTCTCTTGCGGCACGATATAACTGACGAAAAAGGCAGAATAAACAAAGGAAATAACAATGGTGGTGTAAGCTTGGTTGGCAACGTCGTACATTGCCCAGCCCCAAAGTTCGCGCTTTCGAGCCGTTTGCTCAGCCACTAGTCACTCTCCTCAACACTAAGAATACGGGTGTAATTCATAATCACCTTCCAGCGTTTCACGATCACTTTTTTATCGCCCACTTGCTCACGGGTTACCAAGTTAAATACGTAACGACGCTCCACGTCTTCACGGATCACATCACCGTCTTTCTCGGTGTACAGAGGGTAGGTACTTTGATTCATCAGCGGCTGTAATAGCGCCATATCAATTTCAATTGTTTCCCGAGCGCCCGCATAACCACTCAAAAAACGCGCTGGCAGCATGCGAGAATAGCTCCGGAACCAAACCACAGTTTCTTCCCGTTGCGGTGTTGTGGATTTGCGCGCGGTACGCAGCGCAGGCGGTAAATCTTCGTAACGCTTGTAGTCGAACCACTCCAACGCCTTACCAATCGTTTCTTCGGAGTTCACGTCAATAAATTGATAGCGCCACTTGGGCCGCCCGCGGCGAAGCCACCCCCAAAGCTTTTGTTGAATGTCTTCTCGAAACAACTCACGGAAGCCATAAAGCACCGCCAAAGATAAAATGAAGATCGCGGTAATGTCGCCAATACTTTCACGCGCGCGCAAAATCATAAACGACGCCCCCGACATCAGAACCGCCGCCACACCAGCACGCACCGCCTTTTGCTCGGTATTACCCAACTCCGTGCCGACTCTACGCATCGACACCGGATACTCAATCAGGCGGCGCAATAAGCGCATCTTATTCGATAGGCGTACGCTGTCTTGGCTAACTTTCTCGCCGTTGTATTGGTATTCATCGCGGTAGCGAGCTTCACGCCGAGCAATACGCAACAACAACTCTTTCATGTCCATCTCGTCTTGTGCAAACTCGAGTTCTGCGGCTAATTGCAGCATTTGTTGCTCGGTAAACCAGGACAAATAGTTATCGATATTCACAAAATACAAAGAAATGGTGCTGTCTTCTGGACGGTTACGGCGTAGCCTGCGCAAAATTGTGGCACTTAACTCAATAAGTTCACCTAATTCAGCCCGTAAATCGTCTGGTCGCTGCCCCATGAGCTTACGAGTGGCCTGCTCCATTGCTGTCACGTATTGGTATCCGTATAAACTCAAGCTCATTCGGTATTGCGGGTCTGGGCGCTCGCGCGTTTTCGCTAGGCGCTGAGCCAAGCGGCTCTTAACCAAGGGTTCTAACGTGGCGGTACTTTGATAAGTTCGACGTACCTGAATACCTTGCTGGTAAAACGCTTTCTCATCTAAAAATGAAGGCGTTAAGCCAAGTTCGCCGGGAACAAAAAGACACGCATCAAATTTATGCTGAGGATAGTCGCCAAGTTCGCGAGTAATCCGCAGGTGGAAGCTGTCCTTCAAATCCACATAAATCAACGCTGTCTCCTATTCCTTAATAAAATTTTCGATAGATTGCTCAGTATGACGCTTTATCTGCCAAAACAAATAAAAGATAGAGCCCAACATAATGATCATGGAAGGAAGTACAATGACAGGAAAGCTAATCGCTGTCATTTTCCCCAATTCTTGAGTGAATGCTTCTGTGCCTGTTGGGCTGACCACAATCATTTTTGCAAGCACGTAATTCAACACGGCAGACAACGCAAAGGCGGCCACAATTCCATAGCCCGCTCGGTTCACAGATTGTTCAAAGTCTCTCCGCTTCCCTTTCTCTTCCAGCACCTTATGCAATTTTTCGGTGTCGAGCACTTTGGGATTCAGCAATAACTTTTGCACGATCGGAAAACGCGTGTATTGGCTCACCCACACTGCAATTCCGATAATTGCAGGAATAGCTGCCTCTTTAATAGCAATGTACTTCACATCGAGTTGCAATAAACCAATGCCGCCAGTAAGTAACACGCTCACCAACCCGAGAATAGCAAAGCCATTCCATTTACTTCGCCGTATCAGGTCCCAAATGCCATAAACGAGCGGAAATGTGAGTGCAACAACCAAGCCCCACAAAGGACCTAAACGCGCTTCGCCACTCATTTTCATCATAATGAACGCGGGAATACCCACGGTAATGATGATTTCTATCCACGTATTTGGTTCTTTTGGTTCTGTCGCATTCTGTCTTGTCTGTTGGGTCATGTAGTGCTCAGAGTTAAATAAACTTTAAGAAGTTGCTTGAAGGTTTCACCGCATGCAAAAAAGCATTAATATGTGGGCGGTAAATGAAAGCTCATAGTAACGCTTATTCACCACGATAAGAAGTACTCTAAGCTACATTCCGTTGCTTGTTTTTACTGAGGAAAATGCATGTCTATCCATGGCAAAAAAATCATTTATGGTGCGCTCATTTTACTGGCCCTTGCACTGTTTGGCTGGTTCAGTTGGAATGCTTACATCGACCACCTGACCGCTAAAGAAACAGCGAGAGTGAACCTTCTTATAGAACGAGCACAACCGGGACCATTGACGAGCAGATTGAATCACGACCAACTACTGACAGATATTACTTGGCTAGCTCATGAAGAGCGCTCTGGTAGAGCACCCGGAACAGAGGGCGGGCTGGCTGCCCGCGCATACATACAGGAACGCTTTAAACAACTCGGTTTAGAGCCCGGTGGAGAAGACGGTTACCTGCATCGATTTGAAATTCCTAAAACAACAGACGCTGCAAATGTCATCGCGAGAGTCGAAGGCTCGCAACCGAGTTTACGCACCATTGTAATTACCGCACATTACGATCACTTAGGAGAGCACGAGGGTCGAATTTATCCCGGTGCTGACGACAATGCCTCAGGTACTGCTGCATTGTTAGCTATTGCGGCTTATTTGAAAGAGAATCAACCCCGTCATACGGTACTGTTAGCTGCACTCGATGCTGAAGAAGGTGGGCTGCGAGGCGCTCGCGCACTTTTCAGCACCAATTTCCTAGAGCCCAAAAACATCGCATTCAATTTAAACTTAGACATGCTGAGTCGTGATACCGACAATCTTTTGTTTGCGGTGGGCACTTATCATGATCCTTGGTTGGTTCCACTCGTACGGCGAGCGCAAATGTACAGTGCAGTGAAACTCATTCCTGCTTATGATCGCCCTCGACATGTAGCAGGTGACACCCCCGACTGGACTACCGCATCAGACCATGGACCTTTTCATGAGCAAGGCATTCCCTTTATCTATTTAGGTGTTCCTGATCATCCTGACTACCACCAGCCAAGCGACACCGCTGATAAAGTCGATGTTGACTTTTACCGCGCCAGCGCAGAAGCTGCGCTCAACGTATTTGTTATGGTCGACCGCGTGTTAGCAGAAAAAGAATAATAAATAGTGATACAAAAAGCTGAGTTATGGAAACGAACCACCGCATCATGCCGCGCATGGTGCGTGTTGGTTCTCGTGTGTTTTCTGTCTGCTCAAGCAATCGCTCAACCATCAACAACGCCTGTTCCACTCCACCCTCAGTTCCAACGGTTTTTTGATCAGCGACTTACTGAAGAGAAGGTTCCAGGTGGGGTGTTTGCTATTATTCATCGCGATCAGGTGCATCAAATCCATAGTTATGGCGTCAGATCAATGTCCGATGGCGTGCCCGTTACCGAAGACACCGTCTTCCGTGTTGCTTCAGTTTCGAAGACGTTCGCGGGCACATTAGCAACAATTCTGAACCACCATGAATACTTTTCATGGGAAGATGCGTTAACTCAATACATTCCAAACTTTGAGTTTGAACAGCCTGCGCTCGCGAGCCAAATTCAGTTGCAGCATATCGTTAGCCATTCCGCAGGACTTGTGCCAAATGCCTACGACAACCTAATCGAAGCTAATTACACACTCCCACGGGTGTTGCCATTCTTTAAGAGCATTAACCCCATGTGCGAACCGGGTACTTGTTATGGTTATCAAAACGTACTCTTTAATTTGCTCGAACCAGTAATTGAGCGCACTACAGGGCAAAGTTACGAATCATTGGTGGCTGAGTTGTTATTTGAGCCGCTCGGTATGAAAGACTCAAGCATTGGTTTAGAAGGCTTCTTTCAAAGCGAGAATATCGCTATGCCGCACGTGAAAGGGCGTATCTCGTGGTTTCAACGCACACCCACGGCACATTACTATCATTACCCTGCGGCAGCTGGTGTTAATGCGAGCGCTCGCGACTTAGCCCAGTGGCTCATTGCACATATGGGCTACCGGCCAGATGTTATTTCCGAAGATATATTAGCCGATATCCGCACCCCGCGTGTGCAAACCACGCGCGATCTGCGTCGTCGATATTGGCGCCAATACTTGCGCGATGCCCATTACACAGCGGGCTGGCGTAAATATAATTTCGACGATTACGAGCTTTTCTATCATGGTGGCTGGGTAGAGGGTTATCGTGCCATGATTGCCTACGTTCCAGAGTTTAGTGTGGGTTTAGTTATGCTGCTCAACGCCGAGAGCAATGTTATTAGTGAGCTTGGGGCGGCGTTTTGGGCCGACGTACTTCCGCGTTTAGAAGAAGAACAGTGGGTACCTTACTACCATGCGGGTTCCAACGATGACGACAAAAACTTAGAAAATACGGCACCAACGATTCCGCGTTTCGCGCCGTTCCTGCCTCAAATTGGCAATTCGGAAATGGGCGAAGGCTTGCTGAACAAATAGCCTTGATAACGCAAACAACCACTTGCTTTTAAACGCTCACACTGCGCTTGTGTTTCTACCCCTTCGGCAATTACTTCCATACCCAAATTACGAGTAATACCAATAATCGCCTCTACAATCGTCCAGTCCCGAGCATGTTCTTCTGTGGCGGCTCTGCGAATAAAGGCTTGGTCTATCTTCACCTCGTCAAAAGGCAAAAAGGAAAGATATGAAAGTGAAGAATAGCCGGTACCAAAATCGTCCATACTGAAACGCACACCATGCGCTTTCAATTGCCGCATTTTGTCCACAACCACTTGCATGTCTTCTAGTACCAAACTCTCTGTTAACTCCAATTTTAACCGGCTAGGTTCTATCGCGCTCTTTTCAATGTCATTCAATACCCGTTCTACGAAATCATGTTGGTAAAATTGCCGCGGGCTGACATTTACCGACAAGCTCAGATGCTGGGTTGTAGCTGTTGCTTGCCAGAGTGCAAGCTGTGCGCACGCCTCAGTAAGTGCCCACTCACCAAGCGCTACAATGAGTCCGCTCTCTTCTGCCACAGGAATAAAAACTCCAGGTGACACCATGCCACGGGTCGGATGAAACCAACGCATGAGCGCTTCGGCACCCAAATATTCGCCGCTTTCGTTAGCATCTGGAAGCGACGCTCACCAACTACCGTTTTCGGTAAATTCCAGGTGATCGACAGATCGGGATGATTAGAGTTTTCAGCCACAAGTTTATGTATACTTGCTCGAACTAAATCAGAAGCGACCTGAGTAAATAAAACATTTGTGTCGAAAACCACATGTAGTGTTGGGATTTTTTTACTAACCATCAATCTTCCAATGAATTAATTGTTGTAACGCTCGAGCACAGCGGCACGAACAAAGTGAGTGTCCAGCGCCGCAGGCGCGTGCTGCTGCGACTGGTTAAATAGCCCTTGGTACTCTCTCCGAATCGGCAACCTCTTGGTTAAGTAATCGGAGCTTGCTAATGGATATCTGGAATTGTCCGTTACTCGGCTTACGTTTGCCATCAAATTTATTCCATATTAATTCGCCGGGTCCGTTGTAAATCTCTTCGAAACTTCCGTTAGGAGCAATTTTTATAATAATCGCGTGCGGTGGTTTGCTTCGAAATGCTACTGATTTTGCCTGTGTTGCTTTAATTTCAACCTTCAACCCCGTCTCGGTTAAGGCGTCATAACCAAGATTGGAGGCAGGCATAAGCTCAAGGTTATATGCATCAGCGACTAGACACTCTCCCAAACTGCCCACCATATGACCGTCGGGCGTGAAGTGCCTCCCAGGAAACATAAGTTCAAGATCGTGTACTGTTGAGTACAACTGCTCTATCAAAAATCTAAGTTTATTATGATCTATCATGGCTATTTAACATTTTAATATTAAGCATGCATGTGCGTTAAAACTCTTAAACATGGCAAGATCCCTTATTCATAAGCCCTATACGACCGATTCACGAGCACAAACCGCAGGGGCAGCACAATTAAAACCGAGCAAAACCAAACATGGATTAACGAAAATGAGAAAGGCTCGTCCCTGAGGATACTATCTGAGCGGGCTCATGTGCGGTTGCTGGGTAACTGCGTTCGCTTGCCATTACTCCATCGGCGTACGTTTTTTGTTCTAGAGGTAAGTTACTAAATTGTTAACTTAGTAGCAAGCATAAAAAAAGCGCTGCAATTGCAGCGCTTTTATCGAAGTCGTTTTGCTTTAATTCAAAGGTCGCCTGTGGGCGACGGGATGTTCGGGGGCAGGCCCTCTGGAGGCATGGATGCCGGAAGAGGAGCGCCCATGGATGGCTAGAGCGTGCCTGCACACGAATGCCCGTCGGTCACAGAAAGCGACCGCTCCAAAGCCAATCGAAGCCACACGGAGCCCTATGCCTAAAGCTCAGCAGTGCCGCGCCTACAAGGTCGCCTGTGGGCGGCGGAGCGTTCGGGGGCAGGCCCTCTGGAGGCACAAACCCCGTCGGTCACAGAAAGCGACCGCCCCAAAGCCAATCGAAGCCTCGAAGCGGAGCTAAAACCTACCGATAAGCACTCAATGGAGGGCAAGAGCAAACCAAGTTACGGTCGCCGAATACGTCGTCGATGCGGTTTACGCTAGGCCAGAACTTATGGCCGCGGATCCACTCAGCAGGGTACGCTGCTTCTTCCCTAGTGTACGCGCGATCCCAATCACCGCTCACAATATCAGTAAGCGTGTGAGGAGCGTGCACCAATGGGTTGTTCTCTGCCGTCCACTCGCCTTTTTCAACTTTGCGAATCTCTTCACGAATGCTGATCATAGCGTCGATAAAGCGATCAAGTTCGCCCTTCGCTTCTGATTCCGTCGGCTCAACCATCAGCGTGCCCGCAACCGGGAAGCTCATCGTCGGGCTGTGGAAACCGTAGTCTTGTAAACGCTTGGCAATGTCGATTTCAGCAATGCCAGTGGCTTCTTTAATCGGACGCAAATCGATAATACATTCGTGCGCAACGCGATCGTTTCTGCCACGGTACAAAATTGGGTAATGCGGTTCGAGGCGCTTAGCAATGTAGTTAGCGCTTAAAATCGCTACTTCAGTAGCTTCACGCAAGCCACGGCTGCCCATCATGGCAATGTACATCCATGAAATTGGCAAAATACTCGCGCTGCCGTAAGGCGCAGCAGAAACCGCAGAGTTGCCTTTCACTAAGCCTTCCGCGTCCATCGCCACATGGCCTGGTAAGAACGGCGCTAAGTGGCTTTTCACGCCAATCGGTCCCATACCTGGGCCGCCGCCACCGTGTGGAATACAGAAAGTCTTGTGTAAGTTTAGGTGCGACACGTCTGAGCCAATATAACCCGGAGAGGTTACGCCCACTTGCGCGTTCATGTTCGCGCCGTCCATGTACACTTGCCCACCGTGCTCATGCACGATGTTACAGATCTCACGGATCTGCTCTTCGTACACACCATGCGTAGACGGGTAAGTGACCATAGCGCACGATAAGTTCTCGGCAACGCTCGCAGCTTTTTCACGTAAATCGTTCAAATCTACGTTCCCTTTCTCGTCACACGCCACAACCACCACGCGCATACCTGCCATTTGTGCAGACGCCGGGTTAGTACCATGTGCAGATTCTGGAATTAAGCAGATATCACGATGCCCTTCACCACGGCTCTCGTGGTAGTAATGAATCGCGAGCAAGCCTGCGTATTCACCTTGTGCACCTGAGTTCGGCTGCATCGACATATTGTCGTAGCCCGTAATGTCGAGTAACCACTTACTCAAGCCATGAATCATTTCCGCGTAGCCCTGCGCCTGCTCTTTCGGGCAGAACGGGTGCAGTTGTGCAAACTCAGGCCAAGTGACCGGAATCATTTCCGCAGTAGCATTGAGTTTCATGGTGCACGAGCCCAATGAAATCATGCTGTGGTTCAGTGCTAAATCGCGGCTCTCAAGCTGGCGAATGTAGCGCAGCATCTCAGTTTCTGAGTGATACTGGTTAAATACTTCATGCGTTAAAAAGTCGCTAGTGCGCACTGAAGCGTCGCTTAATGCTTTCTCGCCCTGCGCCTTTTCGTCGAGCGCCAAAACATCAAAGCCGTGCTGCTCGTCAAAAATAACGTTCAACAACGCAGCAAAATCACCCCGCGTTTTGGCTTCATCGAAGCTCACACTTAAACGGCCGTCGCGATCGGTACGCAAGTTAATGCGCGCTGCTTTTGCACGCATCAAAATCGCTTCGCGCGCCGCACTGTCAGCACTGAAGGTTACGGTATCGAACCACTGTGCGTTTTCAACTGCAATGCCCTTTTCACGCAGTGCCACAACCAGCATAGTTGCCCAACGCTGAATACGGCTGGCAATCGTTTTCAAGCCTTGAGGGCCGTGGTACACGGCATAGAAAGACGCCATGTTGGCAAGCAATACCTGCGCAGTACAAATGTTCGAAGTCGCCTTTTCACGGCGAATATGTTGCTCACGAGTTTGCATAGCCATACGCAATGCTGTGTTTTCGCGGCTGTCGCGTGATACACCGATAATACGGCCAGGAATCGCGCGCTTGAATTTCTCACGGGTGGCAAAGAATGCAGCGTGTGGTCCGCCGTATCCCATCGGTACACCGAAACGCTGTGCCGAGCCGAACACCATGTCGGCGCCCATTTCACCCGGTGACTTACAGAGCACCAAGCTCATTAAATCAGTCGCTACGCCTACCACACCCTTGTTGGCTTGTACCTGCGCAATGACGTCGGTTAAATCTAATACATCGCCGTTGTCCGCTGGGCTTTGTAATAGCGCGCCAAACACGTCGTGCTGGCCAGCTTCTTGCCATGGGCCAGTGATGATTTCAAAGCCGAACATTTCTGCGCGCGCTTTCACTACATCGACGGTTTGTGGGAATACGTTGTCGGCGACAAAGAATTGGTTTGATTTTGATTTGCTCACGCGCTGTGCCATGGCCATGGCTTCTGCCGCAGCAGTCGCTTCGTCGAGCAACGAGGCGCTTGCGATTTCCATACCCGTCAAATCAATGGTCAGCTGTTGGAAATTCAAAATGGCTTGTAAACGGCCTTGTGCGATCTCTGGCTGATAAGGCGTGTACGCCGTGTACCAACCTGGATTCTCAAGCACGTTACGCAAAATTACGTTGGGCGTAACGGTGTCGTAATAACCGGCACCAATGTAGCTGGTAAAGATTTCGTTCTTCTGAGCAATTTTCTTCAGCTTGGCCAGTGCTTCACGCTCCGACATCGGCTCACCAATCTCAAGGAATGGTTCACGTAAAATAGAGCCTGGCACGGTTTGCACGGTCATTTCTTCTAACGACTTTGCGCCCACTAAGTTCAGCATTTCTTGCTGCTCGGCGCGGTCTGGGCCAATGTGGCGATAGATAAAGTCGTCGTGCTGCTCAAGCTGATTCAGCGATTTACTGCTCATGAAGATACCTATGTTGTTCAGTGGTTCGGGTGTCGAATAAAAAGACCCCGGCAAAACCGGGGCCCTTCAAGCCTTTCTTATTACTCGTCAGCGATGGATTCGCTGTAAGCGTCGGCGTCTAGTAAGTTTGCTAAATCGCCGTCGTCGTCGATCTTAATTTTGAATAACCAGCCGTCGCCGTATGGGTCGCTGTTTACCAGTTCTGGAGAGTCTTCTAACTCTTCGTTCGCTTCCAGAATTTCACCGCCCACGGGCGCGTAAATATCGGAAGCAGCTTTCACAGACTCGGCTACCGCACAATCGTCGCCTGCAGCGAAGTTCGCGCCTACTTCTGGTAATTCTACGAACACCATGTCGCCCAAAAGCTCTTGTGCGTGCTCGGTAATACCAACGGTATAAACACCGTCACCTTCGTCACGAATCCATTCGTGGGTTGATGCATATTTTAACTCTTTAGGTACGTGGCTCATTGCTATTTCCTTTCATTAATTCCGTTGGAATAAATTAAAATTCGACTACCGCTTTACCGTTGCGAACAAAACTCGGCTTGGTTACTTTTACTGTAACCATTTTTTTGCGCATTTCCACCTCGGCAGTTTCCCCCACTGGGGTAGGTACACGTGCCATGGCAACGCTCACTCCGAGTGTAGGAGAGAAAGTACCAGAAGTAATCACGCCTTCGCCACCTTCTACCACTACTTTTTGGCCGCTACGTAGTACGCCTTTTTCGGTCATGACCAAGCCAATTAATTTTTCTGTGCCCGCGGCTTTTGCTGCTTCAAGTGCGCTACGGCCGATAAAATCACGTTCTGTAGGCTCTAACGCCACACTCCAGCCCATATTGGCGGCTAACGGAGACACCGATTCGTCCATGTCTTGTCCGTATAAGTTCATACCCGCTTCTAAGCGCAAGGTGTCACGAGCGCCTAAACCACATGGCTGCACACCTGCAGTTTTCAAGGTATTCCATACTTCGACCACACGCTCAACCGGGACAATAATTTCATAACCTGCTTCGCCGGTGTAACCGGTCGTTGCCACGAATAAATCGTCGTGCTGCACGCCAAAGAATGGCTTCATGCCTTTGATTTCCTCGTGCTGCTCAGGCGTCACCAACGTCGCCACTTTCGCTTCCGCTTCTGGGCCCTGTAAAGCAATCATGCCGAACTCAGTGCGCTCAGTGACTTGTACGTCGAATTCTCCGGCTTGCTGATGCAACCACGCCATGTCGCGATCACGCGTCGCTGAATTCACGACCACACGGTAAGACTCGTCGTTAAAATGATAGGTAATCAGATCGTCGATGACACCGCCCTGTTCGTTTAGCATGGCGCTATATAATGCTTTGCCGGATAAGGTGAGTTTGGCAACGTCGTTGGCGAGTAAACGGCGTAAGTAAGCTTTGGCTTCTGGGCCGGTTACATCGACAATGGTCATGTGCGACACATCGAACATGCCTACGTGTTGGCGAACAGCATGGTGCTCTTCAATTTGTGAGCCATAGTGCAGGGGCATGTCCCAGCCATGGAAGTCGACCATTTTCGCGCCAGCTTCGACGTGAGCGTCATAAAGTGCGGTACGTTGTGCCATTCGAAAATTCTCAGGTTGCTGATGAACTGGCCGTCATTATAGAAGTGAGTGACCCGTGCAACAAATTAAAAAGACAAATTACACTATAAGTTTTTTAAATACCTCGCTATCATACATTGAAATTTCTTATGTTTGGCCGCCTAGAGGTAAACGCTTATGAAACATCTATCGCTCGACGCCTTACGTGCCTTCGTGACGGTATTTGATTTACAAAGCTACACCAAAGCGGCAGAGCGCATGAGTCGCTCGCAACCTGCTATTAGTTTGCAGATAAAACGCTTAGAAGATCTACTAAATCAATCGTTGATTGTACGAGAAGGCACCAGTATTAAACTCACCGCGGCGGGCTTAGATCTCTACCAAGGGGCGCTTCCCTTGTTGGCGCAGCACGATCAACTAATGGGGCGCTTTGCCACCGAGCAAGTTACCGGGCAAGTGCGCTTAGGTATTCCTAGTGAGTTTGCCACCGCTCTTTTGCCCCGTATTTTGGGTCAATTTGCGGGCAGTTATCCGCAAATTACCTTAGAAGTGACTTCCGCGCTCAGCCGTGACTTACGCTTAGGCGCCAGCCGTGGTAGCTTCGATGTGATTCTTACCGTGGCTGAACAAGCCCCTGAAAATGCCATCAAAGTAAAAGAAGACGCCTTAGTGTGGGTAAGCGGCCGCGCCGATCCGGCTTATGCAGCACCGGTGCCTTTAGTGTTAGCCTCGGAAGGCTGTGTGTATCGGCGCCGAACTCTAGGGGCACTCAAAGAAGCCAATATTCCCCACCGCATTACCTATACCAATAACGATCTCACGGGGATTTCCAGTGCACTACGCTCTGGGCTAGGGTTTACTGTACTGGCACGAAGCTCGGTACCGCCAGAGCTCTTTGAAGTGAAAAAACTCGACCGCCAAATTGCGTTACCTGAGCTAGGTACCATCAATATATTCTTAGAACGCCACGGGCAAGCTCAAAACGCGGCCGCGGAACATTTACAAAGTTACTTACATGAGTTTTTAAGCCATCAGAACTGATTGGCTTGCGACAAAAAGAAGGCTTTGACCTTCTCCATGCGCTGCGTTCCCGACAAGCCCACTGCCCGCACGAATTGAATCACTGGGTGCTGGGCGGTAAACAGTCTGTGAAACCCTTCCATGGTGGCCACTTGCTTCAGTGCTGCGGTTTTACGTGCTCGTTCATAATGGCGCAAGTTCTTCTGTAACGCTTGGGCATCCCACACGCCGTTTAGCGTGCCGAGGGCATTCAGCTGCTCGGCTAAATACCAAGCATCCCCTAAACCTAGATTCGCACCCTGCCCCGCTAACGGGTGAATAGTGTGTGCAGCGTCTCCCACTAACACAATGCGCTGCTTGAGCCATTGTTCAGCATATTGCATACGCAGCGGAAAGCCTGCAGCTTCGCCTGCACGTGTAAGCACACCTAAACAACTACTACTCGCCGCGGTGACCGCTTGTGCAAACTCCGTGACGTTCTTTTGTAATAAAGCTTGCGCTTCTAAGGTGGGTAAGCTCCAAACAATCGACACTTGATGCGGGTCGGCCATGGGCAACAGCGCAAGCGGGCCACCAGCTAAGAAAACTTGGCGTGCATTACCCTCGTGCGGGTATTCGGTGTTAAGTGTCGCGACTACGCCAAGCTGCTCGTAGTCTCGAAACTGCATTTCAACGTTCATAAAGCTTCGTACTTGCGAGCGTCCGCCGTCTGCAGCAATGAGTAACTGGCTTAAATAATGTGTGCCCGCTTTGGTTTGCACTACGACGTCGTCGGTATGGCTTTCAATGGCTTCAATTTCAACGCCGAGCTCGAATTGTACCCCGAGCGCTTGCGCCCGTTGCCAGAGCGCAGCCTCTACAACGGCATTTTCGACAATACAGCCAAGCTGTTCTTGATCCACAGCGCTGGCGGCAAACTGAATTTTTGCTCCAGTGGCGTCGTCCCACACTTCCATGCGGTCATAGAATCCTTGCTGCGCTAGGTTTACTAGCTCCCAAACACCCAGTTTTGCAAACCAATTCTGTGCAGCTAGGTTCAGCGCACTCACACGCAACGAGGGTTCGGTAGGAAAGGTTTTGACGGTATCGCTGCGCTCAAGTACCACCACTTTTTTACCTTTAACAGCCAATGCCACAGCCAATGCTGCGCCCACCATACCGCCGCCGACAATCGTCACTTGTGTTCGTACTAATCCCATCGCGCTTGCTCCACGCCGAGCCCCATAGCTCGCTCCGCTACTTGGCGCTGCACTAATTTACAAAGTCGCAGCCCTTTTAAACCACTACGGCGGGCATAACTTGCCAGACCATTGTCGGAGGAAAAAATATGCACTAGGCCGTCGGTAAACCCCGTAATGGCTTTGTAGTCTTCGGTGCGCGACGCAGCATAAGCACTCAACAAGTGAGTTGCGCCGGGATCGCTGGCGTGACGTAATCGCTCCGCCAGGGCTAACACATCGCGCACCCCTAAGTTATAACCTTGCCCTGCCACCGGGTGTAAGGTGTGACAAGCATTACCAAGCAACAGCCAGCGGTAACCGACAAAACGATCCACAATAAGTAATTGCAATGGAAATGCTGCAAATCGCGCTGCCTTCACAAAACGCCCAGCTCTACTGCCAAATTGTGCTTGTGCCGCAGTAAGAAAATCTTCATCGGAAAGCGCCATGAGTGTGTTTATTTTCTCGGGCGAGCCACACCACACAAGCGAAAATTTGCGCTGCCCAAGAGGTAACAAGGCCATGGGGCCTTCAGGCGTGAACCGTTCATAAGCGAAGTTCTCATGGCTTTTAGCAAGTTCAATCTCACCGGCAATCGCGACTTGTTGATAATCGCTCACCCGCTCTTGAACACCCAGTAGTTTGCGCATGTGCGATGCGCTGCCATCGCAGCTTAACAACAGCTCGGTATAAAGCTCGGCACCATCGTTCAAAGTGAGTACTTGCTCACGCTTATTGCCATGCAAAGCGCTAATGTGCGTTTCGTGACGAACCTCAACGCCTTGCTCGGCACAAGCAGCTAACAGCGCTTCCTGCACAGCACTCGCAGGCACCACGTAACCTAAGGCTTGTTCGTTGTAACGATCAGCGTCGAGCTGAACGCTCCCAGGGCCGGTTACGTCACTAATATGAATATGTTCAATGGCATGGTGCTGAATTGGGTTTAATCGTGCTTCGACTCCCTGCCACACACCGTATTGCTTAAGTGCTGCGACAGTTCGGCGCGCTAACGCCAATGCGCGAGGATCTGATATCGCTTGATCCGCCGCACGTGCTTCTAGCATCAGTACTCGCCAGTGAGGACGCTGCGTTTTCAATGCCAAGGCAGCCAGTGCTCCGACTAATCCAGCACCGGCAATCACTACTTGATAAGAACCAGCTGACTTGTTCATTAGTGGATGGTATTGCTCGCGGGCGGTGTCGGGTTCACAAGTTGCCCAAGTTCGTTGAAACACATAATCGCAGTAATGCGCACGTACTCTGCAACTTCGTAATAAGCACGCTCATCGTCATTGTCCGAGCGAACTTCCGTCGAAAGTTGTGAAATTTCAGCGAGATCATGGATAGCTTCACGCAAATCATCTGAAGCCTGTTTCAGGTTCTGCTGGTTCACACCAAAGCCTACCAAGAAGCACTGCGCCCATTCAGTCAGGGCAGTCAAACGCTCCGTGAGTGGCTCTTCATCGCCCGGCAGCAAGGGTTGAAAGTTGAGTTCATCGCTTGCGAGCTCTTGGCGTATCGTGCGCCCTAACAATTCCAAGCGCTCATTCATTTGTGCAGAGAAGGTAGTGCCCTCATTGGCTAAATCGGCGACTAATCCCAACCAATCCGTACCCTGCACTCGCTCGCCGCTTGCTAGTAGCCCGGTAAGCATGCCATGCAACTCAGCAGCAGAAATAATCATGTTCTCCTGCTCAAGCCATTGGCTCCATGTTTCAAATAATTTGGAGGGAGACTGTGCCATGCACTTCACCTTTTCTCTTTTTTAGCATTTCTCATTTCGTGTGCGGGTAATGCTACCATTTGCACTGCTTTGCCACCACTCTCACATGCTTTTTTCAGCTTTTAAGCCACTGCGGCTAGTTGCATAAATTAGAGTGTATCGCTATGCTGCGGGCTCTACAGAAAGGAAATTCTCCAGAGGAACGTAAATGAGCGGTCAAATAGTCGATATTAACTTGCTGGAACGAAACTATCGGGTCTTGTGTCCTGAAGGGCAAGAAAGTGCGCTCAAAGAAGCCGCACGACAACTCGACGAACGCCTCACCGAAACACGTTCTGCCACCAAGCTTACCAATGTTGAACAAATCGCCGTAATGACTGCGTTGAATCTTTGTCATGAGTGGATGCAAGAGCGTTCACAGCAAGCTGAGAAAATGGCTGCGATGGAAGACAAAATATCTCTTTTACAAGCGACCATAAAAAAAGCAATCGGTGAGCCAGAGAGTAAATCCCCCTCTAAATCTTAACCGTATTCAGTTATACTAGGGTTGCTTCCTGGGGTGTTTGCCAGCATGTGAATGTCCCTGAGCCGATGCTTTTAAATTAGGGTCCTACTTACGTTCCAGTGCGCATGCCCGGGTTTCGCCGGGAAGCCTGAGGGATGTAAATTAGCACCCGCCTTGAACCAATGGGTTCAAGGGCTAACACACGGCAGCGGCACCTTGGGAAGTCTTATACTTCATCTTCATCTAGCTGGCCTTCGAACTCGTCTTCTTGGCCCAGCCCCAAATCGAACACAAACGTGTACTTGTCTGTAGGCGACACGCGTAAAGTGCGTGCAACACCGCCTACAGCCTGGTAATGAATAATCAATTTGTCGCGCGAGAGCGCTGGCCCCGGCATAAATGTGCGCTTTGGCTCGATACTTGTAATGGACGTGAGCGGAACCCGGTAACGCAATGGACCACAACTAGCGTCTAAATAGTCCTCGCGAATGCGGTACTTGGTGCCAAGAGCAATCCACGCAGGCCAAACAATCGTAATGAACGTGAGCAGAAGACCAATCAGCCCCTGCCCTTGCAATAAAAACAGCCCCACGAACACAAAACCAAACATGGGAATGGTCATTAGAATGAGCAAATAAAGCGGGTCTACCTTGCTGGGATGCTGTTTTTCCATGTTTTATTCCTCTGCTGCTCGTGCCGCTTTTTCTGCTTCAACCATGTCACGCACATCACTTAACAAATCGGCGACGTTATACACAATGCCGTTACGAATCGTGTAGCGAATTCCTTCGGTGCGATACGGCTCGTTATTGTCATTGAGGCGATAATGTCCCGTTCCGAACAATACTTTAAAATTATTCATTGGATTTTCACGCACAATCACTAGATCGGCTTTTTTGCCCGGAATCACACTGCCAATTTCATCTTCGAGACCAAGCGCTTCCGCGCCATTCAAAGTGGCCGCTTGAATGACTTCTAACGGATGAAAACCCGCTTCACGCAATAACTCTAATTCCTGAATGTAGCCGAACCCATAGATTTTATAAATATAGCCTGCATCAGAGCCGACCGTAATGCGCCCACCGTGGTTCTTATAATCGTTGAGGAATTGCATCCAAATACGGTAATTCTCACGCCACGCCACCTCGTTTTCAGTGGTCCAATCGAACCAATACGAACCATGTGCGTAACGGCTCGGAGTGAAGAAGTCCCACAGGCGCGGTAATGTGTAATCTTCATGCCAATCGGCATTGCGCTGCGCCATTAAGTTGCGGCTTGCTTCATAAATGGTGAGGGTGGGATTAATGGTGAAATCCAGCGCAATCAGTTCATCACGCACGGCATTCCAACGATCACTTCCTGGCTTTGCAGCTTGCGCCCACAAACGACCGGCTTCGCTGAAGCGATCTTGCTCATTTTGATAATTATAATCGGCGGGGTAATCTTGAATCACGCGATCTTCAAACAACGCCTCCGGTAAACCATACCAGTGTTCCATAGAACCCAAACCCATGCGTGCGGAGTCTAGAACATTGGTGCGCACCACATTGAGCTGCGCATGATGCATCATGGTGCCTAATTCACGCTTTTTCGCTTCATCAAGTGCAGCGGCAATCACCCGCGGTGTGGCACCAAAGAACTTAATACCGGCAGCCCCGTCGCTGGCAATATCACGTACCCAACGGCGAGCATCATCGGCAGTAATAATCGGCTCCTCGGCGCCCATGCCAAAGCCCGCATAAGGAATAATGCGCGGTGAGGCAATTTCATTGCGCTCCGCTCTTCTTGCATGGTCTAAAGTCCAGTCGAGGCCGCGAAAGCTGCCAGGTTCGCGTACCGTAGTAATACCGTGTGCTAGCCAGAGTTTGAGCACATAGTCGGCTGGAATTCCCTGCGCACTGCCACCCAAGTGCGCATGCATATCTACAAAGCCCGGTAAAATGTAATGCCCTGTAATGTCGAGTTCTTGATCGCCTGCACGTGCCTCAGGTCGACCGTCTTCTCGAATGGGAACACCGGGGTAACCCACCACTGCAACCTCAACAACACGATCGTTTTCAATCACAATGTCCACTGGACCAATAGGCGGCGCACCTTCACCATTCACAAGCGTACCGCCACGCAAAATAAGACGTTCATAAGGGCCGTCGCCACGGTCACGGGCCTCAGCGGTCGGCTCTTGTCCGCACGCTGGCAAACTCATCATGATCATCGCGAGAAAAAGCAGACTGAGTGTGCGCATATTGGTATCCTTTTGTTATTCTTTTCGGAACATCAGCATTGAAGTGTCGCAGTATGCAGGCATTGAAGCAACTAGACTGAGCGTAGAACAGTAGCATTTTATGGCATTTGAACTCACGGAACGCCAACAGCAGAACCGTCATGCTATGCGAAGCAACATTCGCAAGGCACGCATGGCGCTAAGCGAACGTACGCAACACGAAGCGGCATTGGCGGTATCGACACAGCTATTCCAGTTACCCGAATTTGCCCAAGCACAGTCAGTGGGCGCGTATCTTGCCACAAGCGGTGAATTGAGCCTCACCCCGTTGATAGAACACTGCTGGCTTACACAAAAGAGCGTGGCTGTGCCGGTCATTGATGCCCATGAAGCCGGAAAAATGCTGTTTTTTACCTACACACCATCAACGCGTATGCAACTCAATCAATTTGCTATGCAGGAGCCTATCCCCGCGCAAGCGAACGCGATTGCCCTCGAGTCTGTGCACCTTTTATGTGTGCCGCTGGTGGCGTTCGACGCGCAAGGGCAACGCCTTGGTATGGGCGGCGGCTACTACGATCGGCTGTTAGAAAAATGGCAACGAGGGCAACTTCCCCGGCTGTTCCCTGTCGGTGTCGCCCATGATTGTCAGCAGGTTGAGCAAATTCCGACAGCTCCTTGGGACATTCCACTGCCGATGATTATCACCCCTTCAAAGCAGTGGCGGTTTTCACTCCCTTCGGTATAATAAAAGCCCGTTGCTAATCCACCCTCCAACAACGGTGATCTCATGTCTCATCAAGACGCTGCAAAACGCCAAGCTGCCGAGGCGGCTATTGAATTTATTGAAGAAGGAAGCCTTGTCGGTGTTGGTACCGGCTCCACGGTGAATTACTTTATCGATGCGCTTGCCAATATTAAATTCGACCTTGAAGGCGCGGTTTCTAGTTCAGAAGCCTCCACCGAGCGCCTTAAAGCGCATGGCATTCCCGTTTACGATCTGAACGGTGTTGGCCAACTGAGCGTGTATGTCGACGGTGCCGATGAAATTAACCGCCATTTGCAAATGATTAAAGGTGGCGGTGGTGCGCTTACCCGGGAAAAGATTGTGGCGGCGTGCTCAAAGAAATTTATCTGTATTGCCGACCAAAGCAAGCTTGTGGACGTACTCGGCGAATATCCGCTTCCCATTGAAGTCATTCCGATGGCACGCTCCTATGTAGCCCGCGAATTAGTGAAACTCGGTGGCGATCCAGTGTATCGAGAAGGATTTGTCACCGATAACGGCAATGTCATTTTGGATATTCACAATTTGAATATCGAAAAACCAGACGCGCTCGAAGAAGCGATCAATAATATTACCGGTGTTGTGACTAATGGCTTGTTTGCGCTCAGACACGCCGACATTGCACTGATTAGCGACGGCAACCAAGTTCAAAAACTCACTCGATAGGATTCGCGCATGCAACCTGCTTTCTCACTCGCCAAAGACAAAATAAAGATTTTATTGCTCGAAGGCGTGCACCCCAGTGCTATTGAGTGTTTTGAGCAGCAGGGCTATACCGAAATTGAATCTCATGCCACCGCCATGAATGAAGACGAGCTCGCCAGTCGCATCGACGAGTTCCATTTTATTGGTATTCGCTCACGCACGCAGCTCACTCGCAAAGTTCTAGAGAACGCCACCCGCTTAAACGCCATTGGTTGTTTTTGTATTGGGACCAATCAAGTGGACACGCAAGCGGCACGCGAGTTTGGGATTCCGGTCTTCAACGCGCCGTTTTCTAACACTCGTAGTGTGGCGGAGCTGGTGCTTGCGGAAATTATTATGTTGCTGCGCAAAGTACCTGAGAAAAACATGGCCTGCCATGAGGGTGAGTGGCTGAAATCAGCCAAAGGCTCGCACGAAGCCCGTGGCAAAACGCTAGGTATTGTTGGTTACGGACACATTGGCACGCAACTCGGTGTATTAGCTGAGCAACTCGGTATGCGTGTGGTGTTTTACGATATTGAAACTAAGCTTGCGCTTGGTAACGCCGTACCCATGAACTCATTGGAACGACTCCTTCGCACCAGTGATATCGTGACCTTACACGTGCCAGAAACGCCAGAAACCAAGCTCATGATCGGGGAAAAGCAGCTCGCGGCCATGCGCGCAGGTGCTTCGTTAATTAATGCTTCTCGCGGCACGGTGGTCGATATTGATGCGTTGGCAAACGCCATCAAGTCAGGCCATTTAGCCGGTGCTGCAATCGATGTATTCCCCATTGAACCCAAGAACAACGACGAGGAATTCTTAACGCCTTTACGTGGTTTAAAACAAGTCATTCTCACCCCACATGTGGGCGGCTCAACGCAAGAGGCGCAAGAAAATATCGGTATCGAAGTGGCGCTGAAAATGATCAAATATTCAGACAATGGCTCCACGCTCTCTGCGGTGAATTTCCCAGAAGTTTCGTTACCTGTTCACCACGAATACAGCCGTATTTTGCACATACACCGCAACCAACCGGGTGTGCTGAACAAAATCAACCAAGTGTTTGCCGAGCTCAACGTGAACATTGCCAGCCAATACCTACAAACCGACAACGAGCTCGGCTATGTAGTTATGGACGTGGCGAGCCAAGATGCAGAGTCACTACTCGAAGCCTTAAAACAAATCCCCGGCACGATTCGCGCACGGGTTTTGCATTAAGAACTGCCCGTACGTGCTGCAATGCAGCACCTACGTCAATTTTCTCTCGAGTGCATCAGCAATGAGTTTTGTTTGCTTTCTCACATGTTGAGCCTGAGCTTCACTTAGAATCTCTTTCCAAGTATTGGTGCGGGCGGTGATGGTTTGGGCGACCTGCTCTTGGCGCAGTTTCATGTTGCGCTTCTGCTCTACTTGGTCGTATGCAGTTTTGCCCGCTTCAAGGATTTCGGGTTGCCACGGCAGTTCAAGAAATTCGAATATACCTTTGAAGGTGCTTTCAGGATTTTCGGTTAACGCTTCGAAGCGCACTACGTGAACACGCTCCGGGTGCTTTTCTAGAAGCTTCAACAAAGCTAAGTTATCACGGTTCCAGCGCGTAATGGCATAGCCTAGCCCTTTCGATTTTTTGTGCGCGAAACGCTTATAGAGCGATGCGCAATTGTCGAGTGGATTTCTCAACGTCACTACAAACTTCGCATTGGGGAACACTGCAAGAATTCTGTCCACCGCATGAATATGCTTCGGCGTTTTCTCCAGCAGCATTGTGGCGTTGTAGTGCTTCAAAGCAAGTAGCAATTGATCAAACACAGCGCGTGCTTCGCGCAGAGGAGTGCGGGGCTGAAATAAGCTAGTTTCTTCACCGAGTAAGTAAGCGCCGTCGGCTCGACCTATACGCGCTGCAGTCAGTGTGGTACCGCTATTGCCACAACCCATGACGAAAACTGCAGGTAAATCGGTGCGAACCGGCTTACCGCTGCTGGGTAATCGAATAAATTTGGTGAAATGACGTAAGCGCGCTAATGCATGCATGAGAACAATTCGCATGGCTGCACTCCCTGTTCTTGATAATGATGAATGAACGAAGCGCGCTTAGTGTAACTATTTTTCAGCGAAGGCGCGACTTAACGCACGCCTTTCACTGTATTTGCCATAGATTCCGCTGACACATGGCGAACGTCTTTACCGCGTACATAAAAAATAATGTACTCAGCAATGTTCTGACAGCGATCGCCGATACGCTCAAGCGAGCGCGCTGACCACATCACATCCATAATTTTCGGAATACTACGTGAGTCTTCCATCATGTAAGTCATGAGCTGACGAGTGAGCGCTTCGTACTGACGATCCGCATTACCATCCTGCTGGTGCACGGCCAACGCAGCCTCGTGATCCATACGTGCAAAAGCATCAAGTACTTGGCGTAACATAGAAAGCACCTGTTGCCCCAAATTTTCTAAGCTTACCAACAAGTGTGCTTGATCCTTGTTAAAGGTTTCCATCGCCACGTGCGCGATCCGCTCAGCTTCATCACCAATGCGTTCAATGTCTGAAATCGCTTTGATAATGGCCAAGATTAAGCGTAAATCGCTTGCCGTCGGTTGGCGCTTAGCGATAATTTGCGTACACGCACCGTCTATTTCGACTTCGAGCTTATTAATTTTGCCATCGCTACTCAATACGCGTTCCGCCAGTTCTTGATCGCTCGCTTGAATGGCTGCTAACGCATCGGTAAGCTGCTTTTCTACCAATCCGCCCATGGCCAATACTTTGTTCATTACCGTATCAAGCTCTTCGTTGAACTTGCCGGAAATATGTTTTCCTATGTTGAGTTTATCCACAAGTTCCTCTCTTAGCCGTAACGGCCGGTAATATAGTCTTCCGTTTGCTTCTTCGCTGGGGTTGTGAACAACGAGTTTGTGTCCGCGTGCTCAATGAGCTGCCCCATGTACAAGAACGCGGTGAAATCGGACACCCGCGCCGCCTGTTGCATGTTATGCGTAACGATCACAATGGTGTATTTCTCTTTCAATTCGTTAATGAGTTCTTCAATCTTTAACGTTGAAATTGGATCCAATGCCGACGCAGGTTCGTCAAGCAACAGCACTTCCGGTTCGATAGCTATAGCACGAGCGATTACCAAGCGCTGCTGCTGTCCACCCGATAAACCAAAAGCATTGTCGTTGAGGCGATCCTTAACTTCATCCCATAGCGCTGCTCCACGCAATGAGCTCTCGACCACTTCGTCGAGCGTACGGCGATCCTTCACTCCTTGTAAGCGTAGACCATAAGCCACGTTTTCATAAATAGATTTAGGAAACGGGTTTGGCTTTTGGAACACCATTCCTACTTGACGGCGAAGCTCTGCCACATCGATTTTAGGTGCGTAAATATTTTCCCCATCAAGGCGAATTTCGCCAGTAATGGTGCAGTTATCAACCAAATCGTTCATGCGGTTAAAGCAACGTAACAAGGTTGATTTACCACATCCGGAAGGGCCGATAAATGCAGTGACGCGATTCTCAGGAATTTCTAGATTAATACCCTTAAGTGCTTCGTCGTTACCATACTTCAAGCGCAAGTCTTGCACTTCAAGTTTTGTTTTTAAGTTTTCAAGCGACTCACCTGCGCCTGTATGACCAAGCTCAGTTTTGATGACTGGAGTTTCGTTAGCTGACATATTCATGGTCTCTTTAATTTCAAATTCTAATCGGAGTCACTGCGGTATTTTTCACGCAGATGATTACGAATACTAATGGCCGTGATATTCAAAATAACAATCAAGCCAACCAAGGTAAGCGCTGTGGCGTACACCAATGGACGCGCCGCTTCTACGTTCGGGCTTTGGAAGCCCACATCGAAAATATGGAAGCCTAAGTGCATGATTTTTCGTTCAAGGTGAATGAACGGGAACTCACCGTCGATGGGTAACGTCGGCGCCAATTTCACGACACCTACCAACATCAACGGTGCAACTTCACCGGCCGCTCGCGCAATTGCCAAAATTAAACCGGTCATCATACCCGGCGTTGCCAACGGCACGATCACACGCCATAAAGTTTCTGACTTGGTGGCTCCCAGCGCTAATGAACCTTGACGAATAGTGCTAGGAATACGCGCCAAACCTTCTTCGGTGGAAACAATCACTACAGGCAGTGTAAGTAAAGCGAGCGTCAGTGAAGCCCAGAACAACCCTGGAGTTCCATATGTAGGTGACGGCAATGCCGCTTCATAAAATATCCGGTCGATATTGCCACCGAGGAAGTAAATAAAGAAGCCTAGGCCGAACACGCCGTAAACAATCGATGGCACCCCAGCGAGGTTATACACTGAGATTCGTACCATTTTAGTCACAGGCCCCTGCTTGGCGTATTCACGCAAATAGATCGCCGCTAGTACACCAAAAGGCGTAACCAAAATCGACATCACAAATACCATAGTAATGGTACCGAAGATCGCTGGGAAAATTCCCCCTTCTGTATTCGCCTCGCGTGGTTCTGCCGAGAGAAATACCCATACACGATGGAAGTATTCACCCCATTTTTGCAATGCGTTCATGTCGTTCGGCATGGTCACTGACACAATATCAGCAAAATGAATCGGCACTTGGCGCCCATCGATCATTTCCATTATGAGGGTGTTACGGCGCATGTCCGCATACAACGCATCTAACTCTTCGCGCAATACTAAATATTCCGCTTCAAGCTCTGCACGACGCGTTTCGTTTTGCGCCTCCGCGGCTGCGAGCGCATCTCCCTCTACACCATCTAGTGCGAGTTGACGAAGCTGAAGACGTAAGTCTTCAATTTCGGTGTTGATGCGACCTATATCACCGCGCTCAATCTCACGAATTTCCTTGTGATACTCTACACTGCGCGTAACGGCTGCATTAACGGCCTCGTGGAATGCCTCTGGACTCTCATTGATACGCTGAATTGTTTCGCCATCGAGCTCAATACTTTGAGGAAACCCATAAAAATTACCCCACTCACGGCGTTCAATGACATAAATACCTTCTGGATATTCAAAGTCGCTCATGCCAAATTCAAAGCGCCATACGAAGTCGGTACCGAGCTGATCACGGTTTCCTTGTTTAATGAGGTAACGGGTCACAAGCTCTTGCCCCTCAGGCACCACATTACCTGCTTCTTGCGCGGCGGCAGCGGTCATACCCTCGGTACGTGCAATCTCGCCCATCATCTTTTCGGTCTCGCCCGTTTGAATATCGACAATTTCCATGGTCGCAACATCTGCAGGCCAGAAGTGACTGAACCCTCGCACAGCAATAAGACCTAAAAGTCCGACCACCATGACGATACTTAGGGTTACTGCGCCACCCGTTAACCAAATCCAAGGAGCGCCACTGTTAAACCATTTTTTCATTCTTCTCACTCCCCGCGCTTATAGACTGCTATAACGTTTGCGCAAACGTTGGCGCACAACTTCAGCGATGGTGTTCAAGATAAAGGTGAAGGTAAAGAGCACTAAAGCCGCCAAAAATAGAATGCGGAAGTGTGAGCTTCCCACTGCTGTTTCCGGAAGTTCTACAGCAATATTTGCTGACAAGGTACGCATACCCTCGAAAATATTGAAGTTCACAATAGGGCTGTTACCGGTTGCCATGAGTACAATCATGGTTTCACCCACGGCACGACCAAAGCCAATCATGAGTGCCGAGAAGATACCCGGGCTTGCGGTCGGTAACACAACACCTACCATCGTTTGCCAAGGCGTCGCGCCTAACGCTAAGGAGCCTTGAGTTAAGTGGCGAGGCACCGTAAATACCGCGTCTTCAGCAATTGAGTAAATGGTTGGAATCACCGCAAAGCCCATCGCAACGCCCACCACCAAGGCGTTTCTTTGGTCGTAATTCACACCATTATCGGTAAGCCATTGGCGCATACTGCCGTCGAAGAAAGCCACTTCAACATAGGGGCTAACTCCTACCGCGAGCCAACCAAATAAAACTACCACGGGTATTAAAAGTGCAGCTTCCCAACCGGCAGGAACGCGGTTAGTAAAGTCTTTCGGCAATGACTTCCAAACAAATGCCATGAGTAGCATCATGAATGGCATACCGATCAAAATAGAGAACACTGCCGGTAGGTTATTCTCCATAAATGGAGCTAACCACAAGCCCGCGAGAAAGCCCAAAATTACAGTGGGCAACGCTTCCATAATTTCAATCGTCGGTTTGACCACACCGCGCAATTTCGGTGTCATAAAATAGGCGGTGTAAATGGCGGCCATAATGCCTAACGGCATAGCGAACAACATGGCGAAAAATGCCGCTTTCAACGTTCCGATCGTCAACGGTACCAACGAGAATTTTGATTCGAATTCATCGTTCCCTGAAGACGACTGCCATACATATTCTGGCTCTGCCCGACCTTCGTACCAAACTTTGTTCCAAAGCGCTTTCAAGGAGAGCTGAGGATGCTCATTCCAAACAGTGTGATAGGTTACATCACCATTTTCAGTAAGCGTGAAAATCGCTTTGTCCACTGGCGACATGGCAACATTTTGAAGCGCAGTTGGAGCGACGTTCTCAATTAGTAGCGTACGCGACGAAGTCCCGTAATGCAGGCCAACTGCACCGCTGTCGTCAGAAGCAACAAATCCCTTGCGGGTGTATTCAGGTGCGATTTGTGTAATCGCACCTTCATGTCTTTCAAAGCTTCTTACCTTCTCTAACGCATAATTATTTTCTGGATCTCGAACTAAGAACCACTGACTGAGCAATCCCTTTTCAGTACCCACAATAATTGAAACGGTTCCTACGAGAAATTCCATTGCAGTAATTGAATCACCTTGAGCCGCGTTGACCGACTCGATCCAACGAGGATTATTAAATTGCGACAGATCCAAGTAGTGAATGTGTCCGTCTACATCTGCAATAAACAAATTTCGGAACGACTTGTCGATCAACATGAGCTTGGGTTCAGCTGGTATTTCAGGTAAGTCGGTGCGAGCAATTTGTGTCGTTACTTCACCCGTAAACAGGTTCTCACGCGTACTCACGCGTGCAGCAACTAGTCGCGAGTCAGCTGTGTAACCAATGGCAATGGCTTGCGGGCGGCCGCGAGTAGACTCTTGCACTGCGAGTAACTCTATCGCTGCACCTTCAGGATCGAGAGCAAAAGGCTCATCACCGTATGGAAAGGCCAGCGAAGGCGTAATTTCACGTTGATCATTTGGGAACGAGAGCGAGTAATCTGGTTTGGTAAACAACACCTGCCCATTAGTGAAACCATAGCCCACTAAACCGCCAATATCTTCACCGTTGGCGAAGCTACTTGCAGACACACCTTCTGGAATGGGCAACTGAGCCTGATGTTCAAGCTCACCGGATTGTGCGCCGAAGAAGGTCACTTGTCCTTGTCGAGAAAACGCGACCCCCATTTCTTGGTAACGCTCCATCACTAGGTGCGCCAACGGATCGCTAGAAGTCACGCCTGGCATGCTGTAAGTCGCCTGTGCTTCCACATCGGCGCCTTTTAGAATGGGCATGACTTCGTAAAACAAGTAAATAAAAATGAGCGCGAGAGAAAACACCACGCCATAACCAGCGCTTGTAATTCCCACACGAGAAACTTTGTCTTTGAATAACCGAATGCGGCGACGTTTCGCACGCAATTCAGCAGATGGAAGGCGGGATTCGTTTGGCTTTCCCGTGGCTGAGGCTACTGTGTCTGTCATCGTACTCTCGCAAATAGATCACTGTACTGATAGCGGAAAAGTATAGTTTTAAAATATGACAGCATTATGACAAACCTGTCACATTGTCACATTTTTGTCACCATACTGACATAATAGTATCTTCTACGTCCTTGTAAGAAAGCTAAAAAAAGAGGCACCTAAGTGCCTCTGAAGAACTTACATGCAATACTTACTCAATACCCAAGTCGGCCATTACTCGCGAACCAACCGAAGCTGGCAAAGAAACATAACCATCGCGATCTACAACACCTTGTCCTACCTTAGAGTACAACATTTTCACGAACTCACGCGTCATTGGGTCAAGAGGACGATTAGGGTGTTTGTTGATATATACGAACAGGTAGCGTGCTAAAGGATAATCACCTGTTGCCGCATTTTCGCTACTCGGCTCGAATAGTTCACCGCCCGTTTCTATTGATAGCGGAATGGCACGCACGCTTGAGGTTTGATAACCGATACCCGAATAACCAATACCATTAATAGATTCAGATACACCTTGCACTACTGAAGATGAACCAGGCTGTTCATTAATGCTTGGCTTGTAGTCACCACCGAACAGTGCCATGTCTTTAAAGAAACCATAAGTTCCCGACACTGCATTGCGGCTATAAAGAGTGAAGTCACGGTTTGCCCATGCACCCGTTAAACCAACTTGGCCCCAACGCGTAATGTCTTCTGGATGACCACCGCGGCGGGTTGCTGAAAAAATCGCGTCTACCTGTTGCAAACTCAACCCTTCAATGGGGTTATCTTTGTTTACGAATACAGCAACCATGTCAATAGCAACTGGCAGTGGATAAGGCGCATAACCATATTTATTTTCAAACGCTTCGATTTCAGACTGGCGCATCTCACGGCTCATGGGCGCCAATGTAGATGTACCCTCGGTCAAAGCGGGTGGTGCAGTTGAAGAGCCTGCACCTTGAATTTGTACATTAACGTTCGGGTAGAATTTATTAAACTCTTCAGCCCACAACGTCATCAGATTGTTTAATGTATCTGAACCAATCGAGTTCAAATTTCCAGACACGCCTGACGCACGTTCATACTCTGGTAAGTTAGGGTCGATATCTGCCACTGCGGTAAAGTTAACCGCAAAACAAGCAACTACTGCTGTTAAAACTTTCTTCATACCTTTCATAGTGCTTCTCCAATGAAGGATTTGATAATTCATGATGAATCATACAAGCCATGTATGTCAGTTTTGTTACAGTTGTCACAAAAGTAAAATAAAACTCCCGACCTCTTTGAAAGATCGGGAGCTTTTGTTTTACATAGCGTCTATTAAAAGCGATATGTTAAACTTGCGCTGACACTCGTACCTGGTTCACGACGTTGAAGAATTTCTCCCTGTTGGAGTATTTCAACCGATTCACCAAGCAAGTTCTTCGCACCTAGCTTCACACTCATCCCGTCCATTGGGAAATAGCTATAAGTAAAGTCTACAGAATGGAAGGGTTGCTCATAAGCATCGTCTTTGCCGTCAACACCAGCAAACGAGATACGTTCACCGAATACGTTATAACTTAAAGTTGCCGAGTGACGCTCGTTGTTCGAGTCAAACCCTAACTGAGCATTTACTACGTATTCAGAGTGTCCTGACATACGGCGCTTCAAGTTTGTAATGTTCGATTCACCGAAGCTCTGAATCTCGATTTCAGAATCACTCACGGTCAAGTTACCCGCAACAAAGAACCCATCCAACGCGCCTTCAAATGGTTTCACAAACTCAGTCTCAAGGCCGTACACATAACCTTTCTCTGCATTACGGAAAGACACGAGCAAGTTACCGTCTGAACCTAGCAATTCAATTGTTTCGATGGGCGAGTCGATGTCTTTGTAGAATGCACCCACGCTCAACGAACCGCCAGTATAGGCATACCATTCCCAGCGTATATCGAAATTTGTGAGCTTGGAGCTTTCAAGGTCGGTAAAACCAATCACTTTAAAGTCGGTGAGAGGATCAACGTAAAGCACCGGCGTTACTTCTCGTAAATCAGGACGCACTACAGTTTCGCTCATACCGAAGCGTAATTGCATATCTGGGTGGTAAAGCCAAGTTACTGCAATACTTGGGTACAAATCGTCATCTAATAACGGGTAGTCTTCAACATTTCCTTGAATCTCTCCGTCGGCTGGACTGATTGGCAGAGCAATTTGACGGAAATCTTCATACCGCGCACCAATGTTGAAGCGCCATGTGTAGTCAAATAGCGCATCCATTCCAAGGTAATAAGCATCTAATTGCTGAGCCGCAATATAATCGTCTGCCTGAGCCGTCACGTCCGAAATTCGGAAATTCTTAGACGGATCTTGGATATTTGCATCAGAGAATATCGTTGAGAACGATTGTGAAAGCTCTTCGTTCGAGAAGCCTCGGCTATCTAATTTGAAACGATCAACTTCTGAGTTCCGAGCACGCTGAAAATAGAAATAACCGCCTTGTAACTCCATCTCCCAGTCGCTCAAGCTCACAGGGAAGGTGACGTCAACGCGACCATTCTCAGTGTTGTCGACCATGTTACTAAACAAATAGAGTGCAGAGTTATCGCTGCGGCGCAACGATTCCGTGACTGAACCGTCTTCTGAAATGTTACGCAAGTAGCGGTATTCCACTTCACCTGGTGCATAACGGCGTGCTTTCGCGTCGGTATATTGCCAGCTTAGGCCTAAATCACCCAAGAAGCCAAACACATGAGAGCCCCGAATTTGATTTGCGACCAAGGTACGCTCTTCATAACGAACCGAGTAATCCACGTTCTCGCGATTAGACTCGTTAATCGTTTCAATCGTGTCGCCAACTTTCTTCTTAATCTCATCGGCGGTATCGAGCAAATAAATACTTGTCGTTTCTAACTTATGCTCGTTCGCATAATTAAGTCCAAAATTCACAATACCAGAGAGCTGGGTACTGTATTCGGTGCCAGAAATGTCGTCGAAAGCAACAAGCGGAGTCAACTCATTACCCGTAGTAATTGAGTAATAGCGCTCTGCTTCATCGATATTCTTAGCACTTTGATCGTAGCTGATCGCACTCATCACACCGAAACTAAGCTCATCGGCTATCTCAAAGCGATCACCGTAACTAAGGCTTCCACCAAAATCTGGACCAATCGACTTATCAGTGATATCCATGTTGCGATTCAACGCCAACCCCAAATCGCGGTTAATTTCTTGTGCCGCATTCAGGTTTTCAACGGTGACACCACCCAGTGCTTGCGCAATATCAATTGGCTCAAGTGAACCGTATGCATTTAACGCATCGGTCAGCACCGGAGACAGGCTGCGCGTTCCGTCGTCGCGGCCACGCCAATCATCGTCACCACCAGCGTAAGTTAGGCCGTCGTCGCTATTTTCAGAGTTCATTCCTGTGCTTAGTGAGAACTCGAAGAATCGTTCCTGTGGCAAGTTCAAGGTTCGAATATTTACACCCCCACCACCGAAAGATGCGGGCTCTTCTACCGAAAAGCTCTTCTGTACCACCAAACTTTCAATAATGCTCGTTGGGAACATATCGAGCGGGATTACGTTACGCGTTGGATCAGCGCTAGGCACCATGCCACCGTTCAACAAGGTGCTTGAGTAACGCTCTCCTAAACCACGTACATAAATGAATTTATTATCTACCAGTGTTAACCCAGTGATACGGCGCAGTGCCGCTGCCACATCGGAATCACCAATCCGACCAATAGTGGCTGAGTCGAGGTAGTCAGCTACTTGAGGTTGCTCGCGGCGCTCCGCCGCAACGACTGCCGCTGAACTCATTTGTCGGCCCGTTACTTGGATACGTTCAACCTTTGCTTCGCGCAATACTTCGCTGATCCGCTGCTCTGCTGCGTCCTCTGCTTCGGCTGCCGCCTCAACGTCTGAAGTCTCAGCCCAAAGGGGCTGAGACAACAGGGGGGCGGTAGCGAGAGCAATCAGAATTGACCTAGCAATGGGTCGCATAATCATGCTTTGATGCTTCATTTTGTTACCGCCTTCTAATTAGTTTGATTCCAGACCTACAGTCCAACCTTGAGTCCAATCATAGTCTTCTGTAACTGCGCCGATGAATGGCACGTCAATGAAGAAGCTATCGTCCTGGCTCATGTCGCGTGGTGTTGCGTCGAAGATAGTGAAGATTCCATTCACCGCTTCTGCCATGCTGGCAGCAGTTGCGTTACCTTCTTGCGCCAAGAACCACTGCTCAACTGTTTGCGTTGCGCTTACGTCGCCTTTGAAAGGTTCTTCACAGGCAATCAGTGAGTTGGTCATTTCGGTTGTGAAATCGGCAGCTAATGCTTGAGACTCGTCTGAGTTGAACTCCAAACACTCACCCATTCCTTCTGGGCCTGTAACTACGAAGTTGTGTAATTTCGCAGTGGTACCAGCGCGGAGTAATACACCTTCTGAGTCTTTATCAGCAGACGCGTAGTCGTTACCGATAATGGTCATGTTGGCCACTGTTGGGTTCGAAATAGGTGTTGCAGTGAAGTTGCCTGATTGGTTATCCGCTTCGATACCACGGTTCACTTCGCCGTCATGCTTCACAAGCATGAACTGAACGTTACCATTCCAGCCGTCTGCCCAGTCAAGTGAGTCATCACCAATGGCAGTTGTCACCATATATTTAACGCTCGCCGAACCACCGAAGAACTCGATGCCGTCGTCAAGGTTTTGGTGAACTTGCAGAAAAGCTAAGCGCGTACCAGAGCCGATTCCAGCGAAGGTGATACCGTTCAATTCGTTGTCAGGTAGTACTTCATAACCTGCGTGCTGTACACGTACGAACTTCATTTTACCTGAGTCTTCGTCTGCAACTCCGCCACCGTAAGGGCCAGCGTCACCTTCTGCTTCAATTGCACAAGTCTCTGGAGCAGCTTGGTCACACTTGTTACTGATGCCGTTACCGAGCAGCACTAATCCACCCCACTGACCTGACGTGGTCTCTGCACCGATCACGTCTTGCAATGACGTCATAACGATCGGAGCATTCGGGCGACCTTCTGCCATGATTTTAGAACCACGGGCTATTACTAGGAAATCAGCACTACCTTGACCGAAAATGCGCACACCAGCGTCAATGTATAATGTCGAAGAATCCGCATTATCGTTACCGATACGTACTAATCCGTCCAATACATAATCGGCACCCACAGGTAAGTGAAGATCTTCAGTATAAGTACCACTCAGCTCACAGTTTAAGCGATCTGAAACACTTGCAACTTCAGTCGTTCCAGCAGGACAGCTCATCGCATCAACATCGTTGTGTAAGCCATAGGTCCAACCTTGCGTCCAGTCGTTAGTACCATCGAACGCACCTTTATAATCTACCTCGTCGAACCAACCGTCTACGTCGTTTGCAACGTTCAGGCCAGAACCCAACGCAGGAGAAACTGCTGAAGGAATGAAATCACCTAGCAAAGGATCTTCTAAGCTATTTCCTGTCTGCGCTAAGAACCATTCTTCAGCGTCAAAAATTACGTTGTCATTCTCGTCAACTGAATCTTTAAATGGTTCTGCACAGCTAATAATTGAGTGAGAGAAAACTAAGTCACCAGAGTCTGCGTTTGCAACGGTTGCGTCGTCGTTTAACTCGAAACACTCACCAGTACCTGGTTCACCAGCAATGATCACGTTATATAGCTCAGCGCTGGTGCCACGACGCAATAAGATACCCTCAGAGTCGTCGTCTGCGTCCCATTCGTTGGTCAAAATAGTCATGTTCGAGATCACCGGACGGCTGCGAGGTGTCGCATTGAAATCTGCAGAACTGTTGTCTGCTTCAATACCACGGTTTGCTTTCGCACCCGCTGCGTTGTGCTTAATCAACACGTGCTGTATACGTCCGTTCCAACCTGCATCCCAATCGAGCGAGTCATCTTGGTTACCATACAACACAACGTACTTCGCACTCACTGAACCACCGAAGAACTCAATTCCGTCGTCTAAGTTTTGATAAACCTGAATATACTCAACAGTGGTACCAGAACCGACACCGCCGAATGTAATGCCGTTTAGTTCGTTGTCTGGAAGCACCTCAAAGCCAGCGTAGCGAACTTGTACATAACGAAGCACACCGCTGTTATCGTCTTCAATGTCACCACCATATGGACCCGCGTCACCTTCAGCTTCGATAGAGCAATCGCTTAAATCAGCACAACGGTTACTTGGAGCTTGCCCTAACAATACTAAACCGCCCCACTGACCCGAATCGGTAGGCGTCGAAGTACCCAATAAGTTTTGTAATGAAGTCATCACGATGGGTGCGTCTACTTCACCGTCTGCCATGATTTGTGAGCCACGACGCACAACTAAGAAATCCGCACCGCTCTTACCAAATAGAGTAGTACCCGGCTCGATTGTTAATACCGCATTGTCCGCCTTGTCGTTACCTACAGCGACACGTCCGTCTAGTGCCCACAAAATGTCGTTTGTGAGTGTACGATCTTCAGTAAAGGTTCCTGTGATTTCACATACAGGCAGGCTATATCCGTCAATTGCAGAGGCTTCTGTCGACCACTCTGGGCAATCGCCTTCAACTTCGCCACCGCCGCCTTCACCGCCGCCACCGCCGCCACCGCCAGATGGAGGAGGGGTCGGATTTTGAGTTCCACCTGAGTTGATGACAATATCGCCACCACATGCTGTAAGCGCGAGCGCCAAGCTAATTGCGCTAAGCTTAAATAAGTTACGAACGAACATATAATTGTGTCTCCGAGATTGGAAGAATATTAGTTTGCGGAGACCATTATCCAAATTTATATGACAGCTACATGATGGGAATAAGGCATTTTCGTGACAATTAATCTTGTGGTAACTCGGCTTGCATGAGCAGCGTTTGCGGAATTTCGAAGGAGAATAGACTGCCCTTGCCAAGCGTACTTCGTACCTCTAAGCGACTACGATGATGTTCGAGTGAATGCTTCACAATGGACAGTCCTAAACCGGTGCCGCCCGACTTACTGTTGCGATCAGATTGCACGCGATAAAAGCGTTCTGTAAGCCTCGGTATATGCTCAGCAGCAATGCCTGGACCATTATCTTGCACCGCGAAAGCCGCACCTGCTGCGGTGCGCTTCCAAGTAACTTCAATATGCGCACCCTCTTGGGAATATTTAATGGCGTTCACAACGAGGTTTTGAATAGCAGCAGTAAGCTTTTCTTCACTACCTTGCACAATAATGCCCTTTTCAAGCTCCGAGCGGAGCTCTAGAGACTTGGCTTCTGCCATTATTTTCATATCGGCAAGTACGCGTGGAATCAATTTATCCATGCGAATGATGTCAGCAGCCTCTTGCGTTTGCGATTCCATCCGCGACAAGGTCAGTAGCTGCTCCACCATGAGCTGCATGCGACCCGTTTGCAAGCTAATGTCGTGAACCGCCTTCTTCAATTGCTTGGGAGGCATGAGTTCGGGGTCTTCCATTAACTCCAAGTACCCTTGCATTACCGTCAACGGTGTTTTTAATTCGTGTGATACATTCGCAACAAAATCTTTGCGCATTCTCTCTAGTTTTGAAATTCTGGAGACATCTCGAGCAATCACGAGCCATTGCCTTCCGGCATAAGGCATAATGCGAATCTCGATGGTACGTTGATCTCCTAAAGGTGAAGTTAAGGTGATCGGCTCTTTGAAATCTGCTCTGCGAAAGTATTTAACAAACCGAGGATGGCGAATAAAATTCGTGATACGAATGCCTTTGTCGGTTGGCCACTTCAAACCGAAATAGAGCTGCGCCAACCGATTCGACCAAACGAGATTACCGCCTTCTTCTAATACCATCAACGCATCTGGAATCGATTCAGCCGCTTCACGGAAGCGTTGCAAAATAAGTGCTAAATTTCTGCGCCGGAACTGTGAGCGGCGCAGAGTGCGATAGATACCGTCATAGATATCGCTCCAAGTACCAAGCGCTTGAGGTGGATGCATGGTGCGACTGTGCCAAAGCCAACGACTCAAACGCTGCTGATAGAACTGATTCCAAACAACCATGCCAAACAAGAATAACGCAATAAATTCGAACGCAAACCCAAAAATTCCTCCCAATAAACCTATCGCCACGACAGCAATGAGGAGCCGTGTTAATAACCGAAGGAAATTGTAGTCACGCTCCATGCAGCACTTCCTTAGCGAGCTGAGAATCGGTAACCCACACCACGCACTGTTTGTACTAAACGATCGTGTCCAAACTTTTCGAGGGCTTTACGTAAACGACGAATATGCACGTCAACGGTGCGATCTTCAACATATACGTTAGTCCCCCAAACGTGATCAAGTAGTTGTTCACGACTATACACACGCTCAGGATGTGTCATGAAGAAATGGAGTAAGCGAAATTCGGTCGGCCCCATATCAAGCGGTTCATCATTTGCAGAAACTCGATGCGAGACTGGATCGAGTTTTAAGCCCTCAACTACTAAAGGTTCGTCGAGAGACGTGGGATTCACACGGCGGAAAACAGCGCGCATTCTGGCGATGAGTTCTTTCGGTGAAAATGGCTTGGTCATGTAGTCGTCTGCACCCACTTCCAAACCTTTAACTTTGTCTTCTTCTTCACCGCGTGCGGTGAGCATAATGATAGGAATATGTTTTAGGTGCTCGGTGTTTTTCACTTTTTTAGCAAGCTGTACACCACTCCCACCGGGCAACATCCAGTCGAGAAGAATCATGTCAGGATAAGGCTCTACAAGCCGCTCAAAAGCGTCGTTGTAATCGGGTGCTTCAACCGGCTGGTAACCGTGTTGCTCCATAACAAATGCGAGCATTTCGCGGATGGGTGCTTCGTCTTCGACGATTAGAATTCGACTTGGCATTGCCATATCCCACTGTCAATTAAACATATTGTTAGTATGGGATAAAACTGTGACACTTTTATGACGTCCGCATAAAAAGTGTCACATTCGCCAAACAGTGTATTAGAAACGGAACGACACACCAGCCGAGATAGCGAAAGGGTCGTTACCAGCAATGACTGGTAACGACTTGCCAAAACCACCTTCAGTCACTGACGCCACACCCGCACTATCATTATTAGTCATAGTGGCAACAGTATAAACAGTGAGGCGCGGTGAGATAATACGATCGAACCCGATTGTGGCAAGCGTGGATTCATTATCTTGCTGATCGTAACTACGCGCCCCCACTTGCGCCTTGAACCAAACTTGTTCGGTGAGTCGATAACGACCGTTTAATAACCAACCTTTCATGTCGCCTTCCTCGAGGCCTGAAACTTGTTGCGCAAGAACAGCAAAGCGCCAGTCATCACCGCTTTTCATGACGCTGAAACGTGTGCCGTCAATCGTGGTGTCAGTGCGATTATCTTGCTGAAAGCTTCCGGTGATAGTCCAACCGCCCGTTTTATATTGCAAGCTAGTACTTAGCATATCGTTGTCGTTCGTAACCGTTACGCCGTCTTGCTCTTCAGTACCATAATGAATCGCCCAAACAAAACCATTCATATTCGGTGTTTGGTAACCCAAACTGCTTTTATAGCGTCGATCAAGGTTCATAGCACCACGACGTAACATATTTCGACCGTCACCAATGCGATCTCTGAACTCTTCAACTGAAGATAGATGGGCCATACTTGGCGAAACAAAATAACCCATTCTTACAGTACCGAAGTTACCACTCAATCCAATGAATGCATCGCGAGACCCAAAAGATCCGCTTCCTTCAGCGAAGTCGACCTGTTTCTCTAACTTACCTAAAACCGTCAAATTTTCATCCAATTGGTAGCTCATGTTCAAACCCAACCGACTCGAATTACTTGCGACGTTTAATCCGCCGTCATCTCCGTCATGCAGGTATGCGGCCGACATTTGAATTCGACCATAGAAATCGATTTCAACATCATTAGTTTGAGCTATGGCTGGGAGAGCTATCAGTGAAAAACAGGCAAGAACAAGCAACTGACTTCTTTTCATCGAAAGTTTCCTTACAAAAAGTTCGCTAGCATGAATGTTACACTTTAATGGCGAAATTATGACAGCGACTGAAATAACATCAAGCTTGGCTGTACAATTATATGCTAAATACCGCTAATTTCTTGCGAAATTCCTCACTATTGGTTAGTTTTGAGAACATATAGATTTGCAAGCTCGATTTTTTACTAGGCAAATCTCAATATGGGATCGTGTTAGTGCATTATAAAAGCATTTCTCGCACACTACTTACTCGAGTACTTTCAGTGTACTTCGTGATCACGTTTATCGTGACTTGCGCCCATATATTTGGCGAATACAGCAACACCAAACGCTCACTTGCACTAGAATTAGAAAATCAACACAACACCTTCTCTGCCAGCCTCACTCGCTCTATGTGGGAGTTTAACTCACAGCAAATTCAAGCACTCGCTGAAGGACTCATTAGCATTCCAGCCATTGGCGGTCTCGTAATCCGAGACGACCGAGGGCAAGTGATTGCGCAAATGGGACAAACACTTCCCATTGAAATGCTGCCCAAATCACCTACGAGCCCTGCAGAAATACCAGAGCGGCAAGGCATTTTTGGGCACTACAGCCCACTCGCATTTGAATTCTCTGGGCAGTCAACGCTCGTGGGAGACATTACTTTATTTTCGAACCGTGAAGTCGCCATCGAACGTCTCAAAGTTAGCTTATTATTTTTGCTTGGTAACGCAATTATCAAAACGACATTTCTTCTGTTGCTATTTACCTACGCGTTCAATCGAATGCTCACAAGACCATTGCAGGAACTTACGTCCCAAATTGAAATGTTCCGGCCCGACGCGCCGAGTGAATCTCGCCTGCGATTAACTGATTCAAAAAACAACGAATTTGGATTAGTCGAAAAATCATTTAATGAACTACTCGATAAGATTGGTGAGTACCAACAGGATTTACAGCAAGCGCAAGAAAAGCTGGTACATGCGAATCGTCGTCTAGACGAGCATAACGACCTACTTGAGCAAGAGGTTGCACGAAAAACATCAGGCATGAGCAAGTTGATGCTCGATTTAGAAGAACGCCGCTTAGAGCTCGAAAAGCGTCAATATGAATTAGAGCGCGAAATACAACAACGGCGACTGACGGAAGCCACTTTAAAGCGCACAAATGAACGCTTGCGTGACTCGATTGATACGATTAAGCGAGCACAATCTCAGTTAGTTGAATCAGAGAAGCTTGCCTCGTTAGGTGGTTTAGTCGCGAGTGTCGCGCACGACGTGAATACGCCTATCGGTATTGGTGTTACCGCAACTTCTTTCCTTGCAGACCGTGTTGAAGCGCTCGCGATCTCGCTCGACGATCAAACTCTGACACAAACCCAGATGCACCGCTTTATTGACGATGCGAGAGAGAGTGTACAACTCCTAGAGAACAACTTGCACCGCGCACGTGAGCTCATGTCGAGTTTTAAAGAGGTTGCAGTTGATCAAAGTTCCGACGCCATGCGCGACATTGCATTGTGCGCCTACATTAATAATGTCGTGAAATCGCTTCATCCGAAGCTGAAAAAACAAAATGTAACGATCGACGTGAATTGCGATCAAAATATGAAAGTGAAATGCCTTGCCGGCGCTCTAGCACAAATTCTCACCAATATGATTATGAATTCCGTAATTCATGGCTTTGAGGGCAAAGATGCTGGGCATATTCGAATTACAGTGCGTTTGTTGGAGAACCGGCTTCACTTCGTTTATGAAGACGATGGCTTAGGTATGACCTCCGAACAACTGGCGCATCTTTTTGATCCATTCTTTACCACCAAAGCCGACCGCGGTGGCAGTGGTCTTGGCACTCACATTATCTATACTCTCGTGCGTGACACCCTCAAAGGAGAAGTTGACGCCTCTAGCGAACAAGGGAAAGGACTTACCTATACGTTCTCTTTCCCAGTGACTCCACTCGCCCCGTCAGCAGAAGCAACTGACAACGGCTACTGAACCCGTTAGACTAATCTTTTGCTTGCGAAAAATGGAGTACTTACATGTGGTTTCGCAACCTTCGCGTTTATAGTTTTTCACAGCCTTTTGAAATTCCAGCAGATTTACAAAGTCGCTTACAAGAGCACAAATTTAAATCTTGTAGTCGTACTGAACCGGTTAGTGTGGGTTGGGTATCGCCTTTTGTAGAGAGCGAGATACTTGCATTAGAGCAGCAAGGCGCCGTGTTGCTTTGCCTGCGAAAGGAGGAAAAGGTCGTTCCTGCGAGTGCTGTTAAAGAAGAATTGGAGTTACGCAAACGTCAGTTCGAACAAGAAAATGCGTATGTCATGCCACGCAAAGAGCAGCAAACGATTAAAGAAGACATTTTGCACGAGTTTATGCCGCGCGCATTGAGTAAGTTCAGTGTCACTTGGGGCTTTATCGATACGCAAACCCAACGTGTGTTTATAGACGCTTCATCGGCAAAGAAAGCAGAAGAGTTCACAGCGCTCGTTCGCACTTGTATTGGCTCTTTGCCAGTGCAACCATTCGCTGCTGAGGGTCCTGGTTCTTTATTCATGACCGATTGGGTGAAGAATTCGCGTGCGCCGGAGCAATTCGAATTGGGGCACGACGCGGAATTAAAGCATATCAGTGAAGATCAAATGGTTGTGAAGCTCAAGGGTCATGATCTTGACATGCCAGAAGTTCTTGAACATCTGAATCAGAACAAACGCGTTACGGAGCTCTCACTTCTGTTTCAAGAACGCGTGCAATTCAGTTTGGCCGACGACTATGCAGTGAAACGTGTGAAATTTACTGATCAGGTACTCGAGCAACGAGACCAAGAAGGTCTCGATGCTGCAGCACAACTCGATGCCGACTTCGCTCTCATGAGAGGCGAGTTCAATGCGCTCCTAGAAGCGCTTATGAAAGGGCTTCAATAATACTCTGATACTCTTCCTGAACTCTTGCCTGCTGCCACCATTGCGGGCCAGGCAAGAGTCCGGTTTGAACAAAACAGCTGATGAGGGCCTCGCTGTGTTGCGCGTCGTGCAATTCAGTGAGTACGCCTGCGAGTTGCAAGATACTCAAGTAAGACGGCTTAAAGCTAACGATCGGTCCCTGCCAATGCTCACCCACATGCACCTGCTCATCAGCAAACTTCCAAGCTCGCAAAATCATACCACTCAGTGAAGGACCGACGCCTTGAATACAATCGTTTATGAACGTTGGGTTGGCAAAGGTGTCGGCATGTTTTTCCGCCATGGTGAGCACGGGGAGCGCACCAATTTGGCTGGTCATCGACATCAGCGCAGCCGTATGTTGATGCAAGCGTGTCTTGCCGTCGTAATTTCTTAGCAGAACGACAACCGCTGCGGTGAGCTTCACGCTCTCCAACCAACATTGCTGCATACGGCGACGAACGATATCGTTCTTCGCATCAAACAACTGCTCCATTGCCAAACCCACAACAATATTGCGAATTTGCCACATGCCAATGCGCGTCAGTGCCTGTTGCAAACTCTCTACGCGTACAGCTCGCCCAAGCCATGCACTGTTTGCTAGTTTCACCATCCGCGCACTGAGCGCCGGATCGCGAGCGATAATATGTTGTAAATCGTTCAACGAGGTATCAGGATCATTCACGGCTTGCTCTACCTGCAGGGCAACGTCTGGCAGCGTAGGCAACTTGAGGGTATCGCGAGCGATCTCGTTTTCTAGGATGCTCAAAAATGCTTTTTGTGTGGCCATTCTTATTCTCACTTCACGAACCCTTTTCAAGGGCGTACTCCCTTTGGTCAAAATCAGTTATGATCACACCCAGACTCCATTAATGAAAAAGAATCCGATGACACCTGATTGGCAAGATCTTGAACTCAGTCAAGCACTAATACAAGTCCTTCTAGAAGAAGGTCTCAAAAAACCGACGCGTATTCAACAATTAGTGATTCCTCACGCGCTTGAATTACGTGATATTTTTGCAATATCTCCGACTGGAACCGGGAAAACACTCGCGTATTTGCTACCTATTTTCCAGTATCTCACAGATTTCCCACGCAGAGATCCGGGCAATGCACGCGCGCTGGTGTTGGCACCCACCCGTGAACTCGCAGAACAGATCGGCCAAGTGGCGGAAAAGTTCGCACATGCCGTGGGCCTGAAAACCCTCACCATTACGGGAGGGGTTAACTATGGTAGTCATTTGGCTGCTATGGAAAAGAACCTCGATCTGGTCGTTGCTACACCAGGCCGCTTGATTGACTACCTTGCCGCGGAGCAGTTTAGCGCACAAGATTTAGAGCTATTCGTGCTCGACGAAGGTGACCGGTTACTCGATATGGGCTTTCGTGGTGCGGTCGAACAAATTCAACAGGAAGCACCAAATCTAAAACAAAGATTCTTATTTTCTGCAACCACCGATCATCAATCTTTGAAAGCTTTCTCAGCACAAGCCTTGAGTGAGCCTGTTATGATCGACGCGGAGCCGCCGAAGCGAGAACGAGGGAAAATTACCCAATGGATTCATGTTGCTGACCATTTAGAGCACAAAATAGCGCTCTTGGCGCATATTTTGAAGTCTTACACAGGCCGCGCATTGGTATTCGTGAAGAAACGTGAGCGCGTGCATGAAGTGCACGACATTATTAAAGCGCAAGGCTTTAACTGCATTCTGCTCGAAGGGGAACTGCCGCAAGATGAACGTCAGAAACGTTTAGCTGCGTTTCGCTCACTCCGTTCACGTATACTTATTGCCACCGACGTGGCCGCACGTGGTATCGATATTCCTGATATCGAAGTAGTGGTGAACTTCGACTTACCAGTTAAAGGTGACACCTATGTTCACCGCATTGGTAGAACGGGTCGCGCTGGTAAAAAGGGAACAGCAATTTCGCTCGTAGAAGCACACGATGCCATTTACTTGGGCCGCATTGAGCGTTATACCGAGCAAAAGCTTGAGCGTCGGTTTATTAAGGATCTCAGACCGCAATTCAAATTCCCAGAACCCGATAAGATTAGAAAGAAAAAGAAGAAGAAAAAGCCCAAGAAATAAAAACCCGTGCGCACTAGGCAGGTTTTCCTAGTGCGCGTTTCCAAAGCCAGCGCACCGCATAAAACAATAAGACCCCAAGCAAATCTGCGAGCAAATCTTCCCATTCCGCACCTCGGTTTGGAATGTAATATTGCACCCATTCAATCAGTGCGCCATAGCCGCCCAAAATGACAAGCGCCACCCAAACCCGCGGCGCAAATGCAAAGTGTAGTGTGGTTGCGAGCCCGAAGAACAGCACCAAATGCGCCACTTTGTCGAACATAGGAAATTTTGGCGGAGTTAATTCGGGCGGAACTTGGCTCAACATTCCCACGGAAGCGATTACAACCGTGAGGATAAAGAGAAGACGCCCTTTCGTGCGAAGAAACTGGATTACGCGTTGTATCATGAGTTCACAGCCGAAAGCACGGAAACATTCTGAAAGCCTTGCTCACGTAAACGAAGTGCCTGCATTCGACTCATTACTCCTTGGTCACAATAAAGAACAAGCTCTTGGTCTTTTGAGTAGTTTTCAATTTGCTTTGTGAGTTTAAAGAAGGGCACGTGTTTCACTTTGGCCTGGTTAAGCGTCAGTGGAGCTCGCTCCTCTTCTTCCGGTGCTCGAATATCAAGCACAACCGACGCTGATGATAATGCATCCGTGCTACTAATTTCACTAATCTTTGCAGTTTCTTGTGTTACTTTTGGTACTTCACGAATATCAATCACCTGCGCCTCATGCACGACTTTTGCAATCAGCTCATCGGTTAGTGTTTGTTCGCCCTCTAACAAAGCAGCTCGCTGTGCTTTCACCGTCGGCTTATTTGAGATAACGCCACAATATTCCGGAATTGCTGCAGCCATTTGCCCAACACCAATTTCATGCGCTTGGTTCACAATATCCTGTTTGTCGCTTACGATTAAAGGCCTCAATACCAACATGGGTGTGACTTCGTCAATCACCTTCAAATTACTCAAGGTTTGGCTCGAAACCTGCCCTAGCGCTTCGCCAGTCACCACTGCTTGCGCTTTGACCCGCTCTGCAACCAGTGCACTCGCTCTGAGCATCGCACGTTTTAACAGGACACCCATCAAACTCGGCTGGTCTTGTATAAGAATTCGATTGACCACTTCACTAAAATCTACGCTAACGAATTTAACTGCGTGGCTCTTTGAAAAGCGCTCCCACAGAAAGTAGCTCACTTCCTTTACCGCTGCCTCATGTGCTTCGGCGCCCCCAAGATTAAAAAAGCAAAAATGCGTGCGGGCACCTCTGCGCATCATTGCATAGGTTGCGACGGCTGAATCGAAACCACCTGAAATAAGTGATAGCGCCGTTTCTTGCGTAGGAATTGGATAACCTCCCAAACCTGCATAGCGCTGAATTTCCACACTCGCTTCGTCTTGGTCTAGCCAAATTTTCACGAGTTGCTGTGGGTCTTTCAATTGCACGTGACTGCCTGCCACGCGCGCGCAAATACCGCCACCAATGTAAGCCGCTAGCTCTTGGCTGCTAAAGTCGTGTTTACCTTTGCGCTTCACCCTTACCGCAAACGATCGATTCATAAGCACGTCTTCACGATGCGCCAACACAAACGCGAGTAACGTATCAAAATCGGTGAAGGCAATTTGTGCCACTTCTTCAATATGAGAAATGCCGGGAATTCGACGCAACCGAGAGAGTGCGGCTTGGCAAAGATCAGATTCGTTTGGAACTTCCACCGAGAGCTTGTCCCACTGGTTTCTGACTTTGATAGCAGGGGAAATTTCTTTCATCAACGTCCGCACGTTGCCCGTAAGTACCTTGCTATGTCGCTGGCGCAACGACCTACTCTTCACCGTAATTTCAGCGTGAAAACGAAGGATAAAAATCATACGGGCGGGTTCCGAGCTCATAAAAACGCATTATTATACAGCAACCACCGTGTTCAGAAAAGTTTGCGCCTCAGTTGCCTTCCACAGCGTCAATAGGATCACTCTCAATCGCGCTGCCTTGCATAATCGCAATTTCAACGCGGCGATTTCTGCGCCGATTATCTTCACTATTATTCGGTACCAACGGACGCGTGTCGGCAAAGCCTTGCACCGTCATTCGGCTACTATCGAAGCTTGCTGATTGCGACATCTCCTCAGCCACACTTACTGCACGAGCACTCGAAAGGTCCCAACTTGAGCTGTGCATTTCTGAGCGCACTACGCGGTTATCGGTATGGCCTGAAATTCGAACTTCTCCTGGAATATCGCCGATTTTATCCGCTATTTCGCGGATAATTGGACGAAATTGTGGTTGTAGGAATGCAGAGCCTTGGGGGAACGTGCCCTGCTCGTTGATACGAATTAACAGTTGCTGCCCAAGTTGTTCCAACTCCAGCGCCCCTTCTTCAATTTCATCGTTGAAGGCGTCTTGCAGCCGCATCATAAGTTCGGCGAGCTCTTGGTTCTCCTCGTTCATGTCTTCTCGCGCTTCCATCGAGCTCATGCTTTCTTCAAAAGTTGTTTCCCCACCCTGCTCGAGCTCTTGCCCGCCTTGGCTGTCGTCTTCTCCCGCTTGGAACTGAAGTGCTTGCTGCGTCATGTCAAGAGTTTGCTGCTGAATGGTTTCAATGGGCGTAGGCTCGGGGCGACCGGGACGAAACTCTTGCGCAATGACCGAGGTTCCGCGGGGAATATCAGTCACTTCAATCTTATTCTGAACGCCGAAGGCAAACTTCATCGAACCTGCAATTTGTTTAAATCGCAGTACATCCATTTCTGAGAAGGCGAGAAGCAGTACGAAGAAACACATGAGCAGTGCCATTAAGTCGGCAAAGGTCGCCATCCAAGGCGCTAGGCCCTTGGGTGGACACTTCGGACACTTTTTCTCAATCACTGCCGCCATAATACTTACTCAGTTGCCTCTTCTGAAGTACGTTTCGATTCGGCTAAGTAGTTCTTCAACAAGCCTTCGATAATACGAGGATTCTGGCCATCTTGAATGCCTAGAATTGCGTCGAGCATAAGTTCCTGGTTTAGTTTTTCTTCTTCCATTCGTAATTTTAGCTTTGCCACTAGCGGCAAACAAATAACGTTTGCTAAGAATGCACCGTATAGCGTCGTTAAAAGTGCAACCGCCATGGCGGGACCGATCGCTTTTGGATCATCCATATTGGCAAGCATGGCCACGAGGCCGATGAGTGTCCCAATCATCCCCATGGCCGGAGCAGTGTCTGCCATCGATTGGAAGATACCCGTACCTTGCTCATGACGCTGATAGGTTAAATCAATATCTTTTTGTAAGGTTTGACGCACCACTTCGGCGTCGTGGCCGTCTACCAACATATCAATGCCTTTGCGGAAAAACGGGTTATTAATTTCTGCTTCTTCCAATGCAAGGAACCCGCCTTTGCGAGCGGAATCAGCCATTTCCACCGCTTTATCGATAAGTTCAAGGGGTTGCTCAATTTTGAACATGAACGCTTTTGCGACAACTTTACCCGCTGACAAAAACTGACTTAATGTATAATTAGCAAGCGCTATAAAGATGGTCCCTCCAAACACAATCAAGATGGAGGGAACGTTAATGTAAAGACTGAGCTCACCACTCATTAACATCGACATTACGATAAAGGCGATGGCACCGATAATTCCGATGAGCGTTGCTATATCCACTATTTTCTCCTCACCTCTGCCGAGTGGTCCGTTTGTATGGTATTTTTCATCATCAGAGACATCGACACAACTGCTAATTCTGTTCTCGTATTCAAGCTTATCGGCTGTATGAAAGCATTCTTTACGTTAGATCAAAAAGATAGCGGTTTTATTAAATTTTAGGTTTTACTACAAGATTACGCAGCATGGAGCAAAAGCTATGTCAGAACAAGAGAAATCCCCTTCTTTTGAGAGTGCAGTTAAAGAGCTAGAAGACATCATTGCAGCGCTCGAAGAAGGAGAGCTGCCTCTCGAGGAAGCATTGAAGCGCTTCGAACGTGCCGTCACTCTCTCACGGTTAAGCCAAGAGAAGCTCAAAAGCGCCGAACAAAAGGTACAAATGCTCATTAATCAGAACGGTCAAGACGTATTGACCGATCTGCCGGAGAATGAGAGCTAAGCTATGTTAAAGACCGCCATCGCGCATTTTCAACAACGTAATGAAGCCTTTTTAACGGCTTATCTACAAGCGCAGTCACCCCATGCCCAGCGTTTATTAGATGCGGTTAAATATGGTGTATTAAACGGCGGTAAGCGCATTCGTCCGTTTCTCGTATATAGCATCGGCGATATTCTCGGAGCCAAAGAAAACGATCTCGATTATGCGGCGGCGGCCATTGAATGCATTCATGCCTACTCATTAATTCATGACGACTTGCCGGCCATGGACGACGATGCGCTCAGACGCGGAAAGCCCACCTGTCACATTGCATTCGACGAAGCCACAGCAATTCTTGCAGGCGACGCATTGCAGGCACTTGCCTTTGAGTTACTGAGTACCCCGAAACTCACACATGTAAAGCCTGCCCAGCAGCTGCAGGCACTTCATGCGCTCGCCAAGGCGTCTGGATATATGGGAATGTGTGGTGGCCAGGCTATGGATATCGAAGCAACCGGTCAAACTACAGGAGAGCTTTCGACACTTGAAAGTATTCATGCGAAAAAGACCGGAGCTCTTATCACCGCAGCCGTTGAATTGGGCATTGCTTTTTCTCCTGAGGGCGGCGAAGAGACTCACAATGCTCTCTTAGTGTGGGCGCAACACATTGGTCAAGCATTCCAAGTACATGATGATATTCTCGATGTGATTGGAAGTACCGAAACACTCGGAAAAACCCAAGGCGCGGACGCGGCACTTGATAAAATGACCTACCCAAGCCTACTCGGGCTTGAACAGGCAGAAACGAAACGTGATGTACTGATAGAAAAAGCACTACACGCACTATCTAGAATTGCGTACAATACCGACCTATTAGTTGCGTTCACCCATTATTTGATAAGCCGGGATCGTTAGTATCATGCCCCAGAAATCTGCCCAAGAACTGTTTCCTTTATTGCATCGCATTAACGCGCCTGCCGATTTGCGCCAGTTCGCTAAACCGCAACTCAACCAAGTGAGTAGCGAGTTACGTCAGTTCTTGTTGCACTCTGTAAGCCAAAGCAGTGGCCACCTCGCCAGTGGTTTAGGTACGGTAGAGCTTACCGTGGCATTGCATTACGTTTACCAGACGCCCTTTGACCAAATTGTTTGGGATGTAGGGCACCAAGCATACCCACACAAAATTTTGACTGGCCGTCGCGATCAGTTGCACACCATTCGACAGAAGAATGGCTTACACCCCTTTCCATTTCGTGAAGAAAGTGAATACGACACTCTCAGTGTCGGTCACTCAAGTACCTCCATCAGTGCGGCTTTAGGTATGGCTGTTGCCGCTAAATCTGAAGGCGAGAATAGAAAAGTAGTGGCTGTCATTGGAGACGGTGCAATGACCGCAGGTATGGCCTTTGAAGCACTAAACCATGCTGGCGACATTGCACCCGACATGTTGGTGATCTTAAACGACAACGAGATGTCTATTTCTGAGAATGTGGGTGCCTTGAATCGTAATTTCGCGCGCATTCTCTCTAGCAAGCCCTACACCACTCTTCGAGAGGGCGGAAAGCAACTACTCAAAGATCTGCCTGGCATGAGGCAGCTCGTAAGCCGCGCAGAAGAACACGTAAAAGGCATGGTAACGCCGGGCACTATTTTCGAGGAGTTTGGTTTCAATTATATTGGCCCGATCGACGGTCACGATGTGCAAGGTTTGGTCGAAACGCTATCGAATATGCGTCATCTGAAAGGCCCTCAGTTCCTTCATATCATGACCAAGAAGGGCAAAGGATACGCCCCTGCCGAGAAAGATCCCATTGGCTACCACGGCGTTCCTAAATTCGATCCCGCTCATGAAGCGCTCCCGAATAAACCTGCAAAAGCTCCCAGCTACTCGCAAGTATTTGGCGATTGGCTGTGTACGAAAGCACAGCAAGAACCCAAGCTTGCGGGCATCACTCCTGCCATGCGTGAAGGTTCCGGTATGGTGCGTTTTGCGAACGAGTTCCCGCACCAATACTACGATGTTGCGATTGCTGAACAACACTCGGTTACGTTTGCAGCGGGTCTCGCCATTGCTGGGCGTAAACCAGTGGTCGCAATTTATTCAACCTTTTTACAGCGCGCTTATGATCAATTAATTCACGATGTCGCACTGCAAAACTTACCGGTTTTGTTTGCGATTGATCGTGCGGGCATTGTCGGTGCCGACGGACCTACACACCAAGGCGCGTTCGATTTAACCTACTTGCGTTGTATCCCCAACATGGTCGTCATGACGCCGAGCGATGAAAACGAATGTCGCCACTTACTCGAAACAGGCTTCCAACACCAAGGCCCAAGCGCGGTAAGATATCCGCGAGGGAATGGTTTAGGGCTTAAAGAAGAAACACCGCAAGCGGTTGAGTTGGGTAAAGCGAAGGTCCGTCGCGAAGGGGAGCAAGTCGCCATTCTGAATTTCGGCACCTTGTTACCTGAAGCGCTTGCTGTCGGTGAGAAACTCAATGCAACTGTGGTAGACATGCGATTTGTGAAGCCACTGGACGAAGCGTGCGTGCGCGAGCTTGCCAAAACCCATACGCTACTTGTAACGCTAGAGGAAAATGCGATTGCAGGGGGGGCCGGTGCAGGTGTAGCAGAGTTTCTCAATCAGGCAGAAATCTCCAGCGAGGTATTGCACTTAGGCTTACCCGATGTGTTTATTAAGCATGGGGGACAAGAGGAAATTCGCGCTGAGTTGGGCTTAGATGCAGCAGGCATAGAGCGCGCTATTCAAGCGCGCCTATCGAAGTAAACTCTCTTACACCCTAGACTCCTGGAAGCTTATCGGCTTGCAGGAGTGCATGCAGAATCACGAGTGTAAATAATCCCGCCAACACGTCATCGAACATCACACCAAAGCCGCCTTTAATTTTCCGGTCAAACCAACGAATCGGCCAGGGTTTGCGAATATCAAAGAAGCGGAACAATAAGAACGCGAGCAGCAATGTTTGCCAAGTGATCGGTATTGCGATCAGCGCGATCATATAACCTACAATTTCGTCCCACACAATGGCGCCATGGTCAGGAACACCGAGTGCTTTGCCAGTTTCATGGCAAAGGAAAATACCCAGAATCGCAAAGCAAATCACCACACCTAGGTAAGCATTCACACTCAATGCAGAGAACGCGAGTACCGCGGGAATACCTACGAGCGTGCCCATGGTGCCAGGTGCCTTGGGCGAAAGCCCAGTGCCGAACCCAAGAGAGATAAAATGAATAGGATGTTTAATGATGGAACGAGGAGATTTCATTCAGTGTCTCCAAAATGTGAAAAACCGTCAGAAGTGAGCTGTAATGGCTCGTCTTTATACAAATAATGTAGTCCCGGATCTTTCGTAATCACGCCAATGCACGTTACGGGTACACCGAGTTGCTTACTAATCGTTTCTAAACTGCCTCGCCGCCCCTCAGACACAGTAAAACAGAGCTCATAATCGTCACCAGCAAATGCTTGTAAGCCAATACGTTTGTGCTCCTTCGGCATCGTTTCTCGCAGCGCATTCGAGGCCGGTAATTGCTCAGTAAAGATCTTAGCGCCCATTTTCGAAGCTGCAAGAATATGCCGAAGGTCGCTGTCTAAGCCGTCTGATAAGTCGATTGCGCTCGTTGCAACACCACGAAGCGCCTGACCTAAGCCCACTCGAGGTGACGGGAAATGCAACCGCTCCGTGAAGTATTCCAAGTGCTTTTTATCTATTTCCAAAGCTCCCCGCTCACTCTCTAGCGCGGCGCGCGCATCACCCAAGGTACCGGAGACATAAATACGATCACCGGGCTGTGCGCCCCCTCGTTGAATTGCTCTGCCCTCGGGGACAAGCCCATGTGCAGTCACTGTTAGCGTTAATGGACCGCGGGTGACATCGCCGCCAATTAAACTGCAGTGATAATAATCTGCAAGCGTGAGTAAACCCGCTGAGAACTCAGCGAGCCAGTCTTCATTAATATCGGGAAGTGTGATTGCGAGAGAGAGCCAAGTTGGCTCTGCGCCCATTGCGGCTAAGTCGCTCAAATTAACGGCAATCAATTTGTGGCCGATCGCTTTGGGGCTTAACCGTTGATCGAAGTGAACACCCGCAACCATCGTGTCTGTAGTGACTACTAGGTCGACTTCGCCCGAAAGCGAGAGCACGGCACCGTCGTCGCCAATACCGAGCTTTACGTCTCGTCGAGACGCTTTATCTCGGCGAAAATACTTCGCAATTAAATCGAACTCGCGCGCGGCCAAGTGCATAAATAGGTTACTGGCGCGCAGCTCGCAAAGAGTCAACTGCCTTATCGAGCACGCCATTCACGAAGCGGTGGCTATCGTCGGCGCCAAAAGCCTTCGCTAGCTCAATCGCTTCATTCATTACCACTTTATAAGGCACGTCTAAGCGCGACTTCAACTCATAACCCGCAACGCGAAGGATCGCGCGCTCAATTTGGTCTAGTTCCGCAAAAGGACGATCGGTATAAGGCGAAAGTGCTTCATCGAGCGAGCTTACAGACGCTGCAACTCCACGAAGTAAATCTTGAAAGTAGTCCACATCGACTTTCGACACGTCATTGTCGGTTAGAAATTCAGCTTCAATGTCAGACACTGAATTATTTGATAATTGCCAAGAGTAAACGGCTTGAATGGCAAGACGCCTTGCCTTACGACGAGCAGCTGGTTTCACTCCGAACTCCTTATAGCTTTGCGAGCACGTTGATCATTTCCAACGCACTTAGAGCAGCTTCTGAACCTTTGTTGCCATGCTTCACGCCTGCACGATCAATGGCTTGTTCGTCGGTGTCCGTGGTAATCACGCCAAACGCCACGGGAACGCCTGTGTCGAGAGCGACCTGCGCTAAACCTGAATTTGCTTGACCCGCAACGAAGTCGAAATGCGGCGTACCACCGCGGATTACCGCACCAATTGCAATAACAGCATCGAATTTCGCCGAGTTTGCAGCTTTCTTCGCGGCAATGGGTAATTCATATGCACCCGGCACACGAACTACCGTAATGTCACTTTCTTTTACCTGACCGATACGTGTTAACGTGTCAACGGCACCCTCAAGCAGCTTTTCAACCACAAAGCTATTAAAACGCGATACAACAATCGCCACCTTTTTGCCTGGAGCTGCAACACCAGCTTCAATAATATTCATGGTTTTTCCTTCGGACATGCTTACCCTAATATGATAGGGCGAAGAATAGCATATTTTTTAGAAAGAGCGGTAAAGCAACATACCTGCGTCTGCATCTTCTGTGAATGGTTCAAGTTCATGCGCAGTAAACTGCTCTTGCATAAACTCATATTCTTCATGAACAGGAATAAGAACCTGAGAAAACGACCATTGCGTTTCTAACCAACGCATCAAGTCGGGTACAAAAGTACTGATGGCGGCGTTGCTTTCAGCCTCTTGGTTCAACCAAAACGAGACTTCTCCATCGAACTGGCGCGCATCAAAATTCGGTACGTCTCTGCGCTCTTGATTAACCGGGTTTACATAAATGGCGCCGACAATACCTCGCTCACCACGAACACGCAGTACATAGGTGAAACTTTGTTTCTGCTCATGTTGGCTCACGTGATGTCGTACCATGTCACGATTCATCTCCACCGAGATTTTCTGGGTTGGCCATCCCCAACCTAGCACGCGATATAAATAAGGCGCTGAGTCTTGATATGAAAGGTAAAACTGCTCGGTATCTTCGTTGGTTATTGGGCTAATCATCCATCCTTCACCGTCCCAATGCGAAGGTGCGCTATTCTCCTCAGTGAGTTCCCACGCTGAAGCGAAAGGCGTTACCAAGCAAAGTATCGCGAACCAAAGCAATCGCATTATTCAAACTCCGGGCGCTTACCACGTGCCTGTTGAGTAAAATTTTTAACCGCCTGCAAGCCTAAGTCGATATCGGTTACAACGATCGGCTGCCCGATTCGCAATTCCCTTTTGCTGAAATCGAGTGCAACTGGCACCACAGGCACTTTTGCGTCACGCGCAATATATAGGAAGCCTTTTTTCCATTCGTCCACCTTGCTACGAGTGCCTTCAGGAGAAAGTGCGAGCAAAAGCTGCGCTCGCTCAGCAAAGGTTTCAACCATTTGCCCAACAACGCCATTGGGATTGCTACGATTTACCGGAATGCCGCCTAAACTCAGTAATAAACGCTTTACTGGGAACACGAAAATAGAATGTTTACCGAGGAATGAGAGCTTCAGACCCAGCGCAAACATAGCAAATACACCAACAAAGAAATCCCAATTCGAGGTATGTGGTGCAACTGGGACCACCGCTTTTGGAATATCGGGCATACGTCCCACAACTTTCCAGCCACCTAAACAACGAAGGCCCAGCCGTCCAAACGAACGACCGAACCTTCCTGTTCTTACCGGCAAGTGCTGCCAAATCTCGCCTTTTTGCATAAAACTTAGTTGTTCAATGCGTTCAACAAGCGCGTTAACTTCGCTTTCACACGACGCATGTTGTCAGGCCCCAAACGAATCATTTGGCGCTGTGCCGCAGGTAACGACTCTAGGCTCTCGTCAGCAAACGTGTACATGACTTGGTCGTCGTTTAATACAATGCGACCATTCTGTTCAGGTGCCGCATTCAGCACGCGTACAGCACGCGCTACGCGCTCTTTAAAGTTTGCGCCTGGGCGTGACACCTCAGCATACGCTTCGTTGAATAGCGGCTCGAACTGCTCAAATACAGCAACCAGTGCTTCTTCATCTAAGCCGACGAACCAATCGACAATAACGTCGTAGCGCGCATAGCTGCGCGGATCAATGTAGATATCGTCGTCACTCTCTTGCACCATAAAGCGCGCTTCTGGCCCATCTATGACTGCCGCATCACGCGCAACCACCCCAGCGGCGATATTGTCGATAAACACGACAAGATCACGAATTAGGTTTTCACTGCGCACGCGATCGGTATTCACACTGCGCTCAGCAAGCGATTCCATCACAGCCGGCGTGCTGCTATTCAAGCTCGGTAAGGGTTCTGGTTCCGGCTCTGTAACCACGCGCTCAGTGCGGTTCTCAACAACAGGCTCGGGTTCTGGTTCCGGTTCAGGTTCTGGCTCAGGCTGCGGTTCAGGCTCAACTTCCATACTCACCGGTTCTGGTTGCGGTTCAGGCTCTGGGTCGCCGCTAAATACAGTCCAACCAATGATCACCAATATAATTACTGCTACTACGGCAACAATAATCGTGGTTTTCTGATTCTGCCCTACTTGGTCTGTTGCTTGCTCGTCGCGCATAATCTTTCTTCCTGTCGAATTATCTTATTATTCAAACAAGCTTGTGCATACGACCGAAGTTACTGCTCAGCACGGCGAAACACAAGTTCATTACCTTTAGAAAGCGTAGCATCAAATTCATAACCTGCTGAATTAAATGCTTGTAGATCTTCAATACTAGTGGGCTTCGTTTCTAAAATGAAGCGAGCCATCAGTCCTCTCGCCTTTTTAGCATAAAAACTAATAATTTTTAATTGCCCGTTTTTCGTGTCTTTAAACACCGGAGTTACAATCTCAGCACTCAAGGCTTTTGGTTTTACTGCTTTAAAATACTCGTTTGACGCGAGATTCACCAGTATTTTGCTATCTATTTCAGCAAGGGCTTCATTCAGCTTCTCGGTAATATGTTCGCCCCAAAATTCATATAAATCTTTTCCTTGCGGATTTTTTAGCTTAGTGCCCATTTCTAGGCGATAGGGCTGCATCAAATCAAGGGGTTTAAGCACGCCATATAACCCCGACAGAATTCGCATGTGTTGCTGGCCATATGACCATGTGTCTGCTGATAAAGTTTCAGCGTCTAAGCCGGTATAAACATCACCGTTGAAGGCAAACACCGCCTGCTTGGCATTCTCTTTATTAAAAGGTGCGTGCCACTCAGAGAATCGAGCAGCGTTCAAGCCGGCTAGTTTGTCACTGATGCTCATCAGCGAACTAAGCTCTTGCGGAGAGAGCTTCTTACACACACCAACTAGGCGTTGTGCGTCGTCTAACATTTCCGGTTGAGAAAATTCTTGCACGGGAGCCGCGCTTTCAAAATCTAAATTCTTCGCAGGAGACACAACAAATAACATCGGCTTACCTCTTTGATCGCAATGAAATTTAAGTGTACCACAAGCCAAAACCGCATAAAGACCACCAAATTAGATACCAACGTTCGGAAAAGCTGAATAAAAAAGGGAAGGCATCGCCTTCCCTTTTAATTTCAAACCTGCGGTGGTTACAGCATGGCTTCTTGATCTTCGCCTTCTTTTTCCACTTCCGGTGGCATCAGCGACTCTCGTGAAATACCGAACGCAAGCACAATCGTGCTGCGGGTAAACACAGATGAGTAAGTACCGACCATCACACCAATCATCATGGCAATTGAGAATCCGTGAATCATAGGACCTCCGAACATAAACAATGTGACAATAACAATTAAGGTCGTTAAAGAGGTCATTAATGTTCTGCTCATTGTTTGGCTCAGTGAAATGTCAATCACACTCTCTGGCGTTTCCTTACGGAGTTTCCGGAAGTTTTCCCGAATCCGGTCGGCCACTACGATACTATCGTTCAGTGAATAGCCTATCACCGCAAGGAGAGCCGCAAGAATGGTGAGATCAATCTCAATTTGTAAGAGTGAGAACACTCCAAGAATCATCAATACGTCTTGGAATAAACCCAATACGGCCGAGAGAGCCAAGCGCCATTCGAATCGGAACGACACATAAGCTAGAATACAGATCATGGCCACAATAATGGCTAAACCACCTGCTTCTGCTAATTCGTCACCAACCTGCGGGCCTACAAATTCCACGCGGCGAATGACCAAATCTTCATCAATATTTCGTTGCAAAATGACTAGCAACTGATCACCTATCGATTCCGATTCCACATTCTCACGGGGCGGCACACGCACGAGTACGTCACGTTGTGTACCGTAGTTCTGCACAATGGCGTCACCAAACTCGTTCTCTGCCAATACATCACGAAGTTGGCTTAGGTTTGCCGGTTGTGAGAAGCCTACTTCCACCAATGTACCGCCCGTAAAATCGAGGCCCCAGTTCAGCTTATTCACACTCAAGCTAAGAATGGCCATAATCGCAATAACGATACTTAAAATGGTGGTGTGTTTCCGATAGCGCATAAAGCGTATCGGGTTATTTTCATCTACTTTAGTTATCTCGAGCATAGTTCCTCCCCTAGATCGACAGCTCTGTCAGGCGTTTATTACGCCCCCAGGTGAGGTTAATCACCGCACGTGTGCCTGTAATCGCAGTAAACATCGACGTGACAATACCGATTGCCAACGTAACCGCGAAGCCTTTGATGGAGCCTGTACCTACCGCGAATAAAATTAGCGCTGTAATGAGCGTCGTAATATTCGCATCTGCAATCGTCGAGAATGCGTTTTCATACCCACGAGCAATCGCTTGCTGCGGACTTCTCCCTTCCTTGAGCTCCTCGCGGATACGCTCGAAAATAATGACGTTGGCGTCTACAGCCATACCAACCGTAAGAAGGATACCCGCCATACCTGGCATCGTGAGCGTCGCACCCGGTATCATGGACATCACCCCAACAATCATCACCAGATTGGTGAGAAGTGCCAAATTCGCGACTAAACCGAACTTACGATAATAGATTCCCATAAAGATAAGCACTAAGACAAAGCCTGAAACGATCGCGGTTAAACCAGCTTGCACGTTTTCAGCACCGAGACTAGGACCTACCGTGCGCTCTTCCACAATTTGGATAGGTGCAATTAAAGCACCGGCGCGAAGCAACAAGGAGAGGTTTTGCGCGTCTTGAATGGTTCCTACACCGGTAATGCGGAAACTGCTACCCAAGCGGGCTTGAATCGTGGCTACACTCACCACTTCTTCTAACCGCTCAAACTCGAGCCGCCCCTCTTCATTTGTTTCCCCAGTCGCAATAAACTCGATAAAGAGAGTCGCCATCGGATCGCCAATTCGATCTTTCGTTGCCAGTGACATCATGCGCCCACCTGCAGCATCCAGGCTGATATTCACCTGCGGCTGCCCGTTTTCGTCATAACCCGTGCTGGCGTCTACGATATGGTCGCCACTCAAAATAACGCGATTCTCGAGCAAAACTTGCCCGCCCCCACGCTCATCATAAAGTGTCGAGCCGAACGGAACACGGCCTTGCATCGCGTCACGTAAGTCATTCTCAGTATCGACAAAACGAAACTCAAGCGTTGCTGTTGCACCCAGAATTTCTTTCGCTCGCGCCGTATCTTGCACACCCGGTAACTCAACCACGATACGATCTTGGCCCTGGCGTTGAATCACTGGTTCCGCCACACCGAGCTCATTCACACGGTTACGCAGAATGGTTACGTTCTGTTCGATGGCATTAGAACGTGTTTCTTGCAATTGCTGCTCGGTCATAATTAAACGAACACGATTTGCGCTGGCGTCTGCATCTAAATCGTAACCCACATATTGGTTTCGAAGTGAAGCCACCGCTGCTTGATAATCTTCCGCTGTGCGCAACTCAATCAACACGTCGTTACCATCTTCCACAACGCGACTGTAGCGAATCCGCTCTTCAATTAAACGATCGCGAACCGACGTGGTCATTTGCTCACGAATTTTGCGTAACGCCTCTTCCATGTCCACTTCCATTAAGAAGTGAACACCGCCTCGAAGGTCAAGACCGAGCTTCAACGGCATACCACCTATTGATTTTAACCAACTGGGTGTTGCCGGCGCCAAGTTCAAAGCAACGATGAACTGAGTGCCTAACGCTTCTACCAGAGCCTCTCGCGCTGCAAGCTGCTGCTCATCGGTGTCTAAGCGCACCAAAATTTGGCCGTCTTGCATGCTCATTCCGCGCGGCGTAATGCCAAGCTCACCGAGCTCTGCTTCAACTTGCGTAAGGGTTTGTGTGGTCACTTCACCGCCACGCGTAGCAGAAATCTGCACCGCATAGTCTTCCCCGTATATATTCGGCAGGGCGTAAAGCGTTCCCACTAGCACCACTAGCAAGATCATCAAGTTTTTCCACAAGGGGTATCTGTTTAACACAGTCCTGTCCTTCGTTTTTATTCTAATTTATAGAGTTTTAATCGACCCTTTTGGCAATACAGTTGCTACTGCCGCCTTTTGAACCGTTACATTCACGCTGTCTGACAATGAAATCACCATCATGTCGCTTTCTGCATCCACTTTTTCTATTTTACCGATCAAACCACCTTGCATAAGCACTTCGTCGCCTTTGTTAAGTGATTCAATCAAGCTTTTGTGTTCTTTCATACGCTTGCTTTGCGGACGGAAAATCATGAAGTAAAAGATTAAACCGAAAATAACCAGCATGATTACAAGAGACATTGGGCTCCCTTGCTGCGGGGCGCCAGTAGCGGCTTCTGCGTTGGCAATTAAAAAATCCATGGTGCTTCCTCTTTTGCATGTTTTAATAAACACGGTATTGTAACTGAAGGCGTTCGCGAACTAAATGCAATTACGCTTGATGTTGTTAGATAAGGTCTCTTTGTAAGGAGTTCAATAGCTTGGACTGGATTTATTTAGCTGATCTCGCAGGCGTTGCGGTATTTGCCATTGCGGGCACACTTTTGGCATTTCGCAAACAGATGGATGGTTTCGGAGTGATTGTACTCGCTTCTGCGACGGCCATTGGCGGCGGAACCACGCGCGATTTAATTCTCGACGTGCCCGTTTTTTGGTTAGCCGATCCCACTTATTTTGCAGTTATTGGCGCGGCCGCAGTGAGCACAATTATTTGGCTTCGCTTTCGGGCTTATATTCCTGTGAACAGGCTCTTGTTCGCAGACGCGTTAGGAATTGCATTTTTTACTGTACTGGGCGCAGAGAAAGCGTTGACTATGGGCGTTCACCCGATTATTGCTGTGATGATGGGAACCATGACGGCCGTCTTTGGCGGTATGTTGCGCGACGTACTCGCGCGCGATGTCCCTATGGTGCTGAAGAGCGAACTGTACGCGACTACATGTATTGTGGGCGCTGTACTATTTGTGCTGCTCTACCCACTTCACTCTGGAGCCGCCATGGTGGTAGCGATGTTGACCACGCTCGGTTTGCGCTTAGGTGCGATTCGCTACCATTGGTCATTGCCCGTATTTAAAGAGCAAGGCCATTAATTCCCACCGAGGCGCTCACGTAGTTTGCGCAGCGCCCGCTCCTGCTCAGACTCCAGTAAATCATTTAACTCAGCGCTCAGGATCTCTTGCAACGCCTCTTGCGTATTCACACCTTGAGCACGCTGCTCTTGCAGTGTTTGTAACCACTCAAGGTTCTCTGGGTTGATACCACTTAAACTAGACTGCAAGCGTTCTTCTGCCGCATTAAAACGAGCACTTGCTGACGTGCGAAGCTTTGTCATAAATGCCGATGCCAGTTGATTATCCAAATCCGTATCAAGTGCAAACCCAGGCTCGGTTGCTTGTCCGCTCAACCCAACATTGAGACTAAACTGATTGACCGAACGAAACAGGTTGGCAAGTGTTTCTACACTCCCATGAGTGCCGCTAAAGGCAAATTCCGTATTCCCAAGATCGAGATGCGAGCCGCCCGACAAAGCCAGTCCTGCAAGTTCAGCATTTCCCGTCATATTCAAAGTCGCACGACTCAATACAGCTTGGAGCTCATCTGTGTCCAGTAACGCAAATTCATCGAGCTTAAAGCCTTGCACGGCCCATTCTTGAGCCCCTCGAAGCTGGCCTTCTAAAAAGGCCAGTTCACCAGTTAAGTTTAGGGCGTCCCATTTTTCGGTCGCCGACGACTCAAGTGCAAATGTCGTGGGTACTCCAAGTCGTTCGTGTTGATGTGTAATGTTGTTGAGCTGTATAGCAAGCGCTCCCTGCCATTGGGCAAAGGTAATTTCAGCATGTTCAATCAAAAAGCTAGCCTGCTGACTGTTAAAGTCGATATATCGCCCTTCCCAGCGCGAAGGCTTCTCGATTTGCTCACGTTCTTTCTCTAACTTTGGCATTAACCATTGAAATGCACTCGTACCGCGGGTAACCCAAGTTTCAACAGCCGGACCAAATAAGATTCCACTCCATTGTGGCAACGCGTCTGGATTGAGCGACAAGAGTTGCTCCAGGTTCTCAAGCTCGCCAGTGGCTGCGCTTCGCAGCTCGTCATAATCTGCTCGCGTTGCATCTGTGACATCTTGCGCAAGTGCGACAAACGTACGCACGGACTGCTGCGCCTCTTTCACATCATCCTTGAGTTCTGACAACGCTTCACGAGCCGTGATTAATTCAGTAGGCGATTCAGGTTCAGATTCAATAATAGCTTCGAAGCGATCTCGAAACGCTTTTAACTCATCTTCAGTTGGTAATTCCTCTTGCGCAGCAGAGAGTTCTTCTCGACGAGCGGCAAATTGCTCCTCGAGCTCAGCTACAGCCCGTTGCGTATCACCCGCGAGGCGATCGACTAAATCATCTTGGCTTGGTAGCTCTATATTCCAAGCTTCCAATCGTTCACGCCAGTCAAATTGCGCTGCTTGTGCCTGCTCGGAACGAACCCATCCTGCCTGCTCTCGCTCCGTGTCAAACTGTACGCCCGCGACATCAACTTCAGACACCAACACACGGCCTCTGAATAGCTCGACTAGACTGAGCTCGAAACGTGACTGTATTAACTCCACGCGGTTTTTTTCGGGTTGCTCTGGGTTGGTAAACTCAACCCCTTTGAGCGTAATGGTAAGGGGCGATAGTTGCCAATCAACCTCAGCAATATTGACCTCGGCTTGGTTTGCACGACTCAAACCACGTTCCGCAGTCCAATTAATGATGAAGCCCGCGGTTGCGAAAAATAGCCCGATTAAGAGCGCCAGCAACCCGACAAAGGAAACAAAGCCATACCAACGAAACCACTTGTTCATAGGTCACCTCCACTGTGTAGCACGCTCAGTTTACGATACAAGCTCCATACTTTTGTTCCTTTCAGAACTTGCACCACTCGGAGCCGCTCAATGCGCTTTTGCACCTGTGTTCGGTAACGAATAACGAGTACGTGGCTCAACCAACTAAAAGGTGCGAAAACAAGCAGCACAAAGAGTGTCGCCCCGAGTACAATGGTGTGATTTAATTGCCAAACCCATAACCAAGCATGGCTCGTTGTCACTTGCCAAAACTCTTGTAATGCCGAATGCGTGAGCAGAAACTCTCCGATACTGTTAAACAACGGATCGAGCAAATAGGCAAGGCCGGTGAAGAATAGCCAGCAGACTAAAAAAAAGCTGCCATTCACTCGCAATGAGAATACCAATCCGAAAATCAGTAATACCTGCAGGCTTGCAAATGGAATGAATCCAGCTGCCATACCCAACGCAGCCGCGAACGCAAGGGCCCAAGAGCTCGTTTCTGAATTCAACGCACGTAAGAGCTTTGCAACTAAATTAAGCATTATTTCTCCATGGCTTGCGCCTGTTGCGCGGACACATCCGCTTCCTCTTGAGTGTCGGCTCGCCAACCGTGAATATTTTCTTCAACCAGTTGTGCAAGTAGAGCGATGTGGTCATCGCTATCGTTTAGGCAAGGAATATAAGTGAAAGTTTCACCTCCGGCTTCCATAAAGTATTCACAGTTCTCTTCGCCAATTTCTTCAATGGTTTCTAAGCAGTCTGAAGAAAAGCCTGGGCAAACCACCTGAATTGACTTCACGCCTTGCCCAGGGAGGGCCTTCATTGTTTCATCTGTGTATGGCTGCAACCATTCTTCCCGACCGAAGCGTGATTGGAATGTCGTCATGTAGTCTTCTTTTGCTAAGCCCAAGGCTTCTGCAACTAGGCGTGTGGTTTTGTAACACTCACAATGGTAGGGGTCGCCGTTTAGCAGATAGCGTTTTGGTACCCCGTGATAAGAAAAAATGAGCTTATCGGGTTTTCCGTGTTGCTGCTGATGGTGACGAATCGAATCTGCCACAGCTTGAATGTAGTGCGGGTGGTCGTGGTAATGGCTCAAAAAACGGAAATCTGGCAGCCAGCGTCGGCGGGTAAAGTCGTGTGCCACGGCATCGAAGGTCGATGCCGTCGTGGACCCTGAATATTGCGGATATAACGGGAGTACGAAGAGTTTCCGTACTCCTTGTTCAATTAGCTTTTCGATACCGTGAGCAACTGAGGGTGAGCCATAGCGCATGCCAAACTCGACCACCACATCGCTTCCGTGTTTTTTCTCTAGTTCTAACGCCAGCTTTTCCGCTTGAGCGCGTGTGTAAATGAGCAGCGGCGAGCCTTCATCGGTCCACACCGTACTGTACGCATGCGCAGACCGCTTAGGCCGAATGCGTAAAATCACACCATGCAAAATAATTCGCCACAGAAAACGTGGAACTTCAACAACGCGAGGATCTGCAAGAAACTGTCCGAGATACTTGCGTAGGGCTGGTGTCGTGGGCGCATCAGGCGTTCCCAAATTCAGTACCAACACACCAATTTTTCCACGCTCACCGTGTTGAAATGACTTTCGACCGTTATACTTCATTTCATCTCTGTCCTTTTTGCACTATTTTAGTAAAAACGCTTGATTCAATTTATAATTTGCGCGATAAACGCGCCACCGTTTTTTGACGGTTTTAACACTTGAGAGAGCCCATGCAACACGCACCATTGGTCATACTTGACGACCTCGCTGATTGGCAACCATATCACCCTAGCCAAGCAATTATTAGCGCTACCGACTACATTACGGATCACGCCTCAAAACATCGAGGGCCGATTATTAACCTATGTAGCGATTTAAGCTACTTGTCGAATGGTTACTACGTTAGCTTACTCGCTGAGGCACGGGGGCAACGTGCGTTGCCGTCGGTATCCACCATTAACGATTTAATGAACGTGGCGCAGTATCAAGTGTTCTTTAAAGACTTGAACAAACAGCTTAACAAATTCACGAGCACGCATGGCGGGAACAAAGACGAAGTAAATTTACTAATTTGCTTCGGCCGCTGTGAACACGAAGAACTTGCCCAGCTTGCTCGACAACTCTTTGAAGCCTACCCATGCCCAATTCTTGAAGTGGTTTTCAAGCGAGAGGGCCGCTGGTATATCAGTGCATTACGTAATCGGGCACTTTCAGATCTCAATGACGACGAACAAACATTATTTGGTGATGCGCTAGAAGGCTTTAGTAAACGTGTTTGGCGGCGCTCACGTGCTCGCAAAGACTATCGTTATGATCTAGCCATTTTATATGATCCGAACGAAGCCATTCCAACGAGCGATCGCAAAGCGCTGCAAAGATTTATTCGTGCGGCGAAAGATTGTGACATAGAAGCAGAGCTCATTACGCAAGATGATTTCAGTCGTTTATTGGAGTTTGATGCGCTATTTATTCGAGAAACCACGCGCATTAACCATCATACCTATCACTTTGCCAAAAAAGCAGAAGCCAATGGACTGGTGGTGATTGACCACCCCGATGCGATTTTGCGCTGCGCAAACAAAGTGTTTCTGAACGAGCTATTAGAGAAAAACAATATACCGCGCCCGCGCTCTGAAATTATCGTGAAATCTGATCAGGTAGATTTCAGTGCGATTGGTGAACGCTTTGGTTTCCCATTAGTATTGAAAATCCCTGACGGCTCCTTCTCAATTGGGGTAGAAAAAGCAAGAAACGAAGACGAACTGCGTACCATTGCAACGCAATTATTCGAGAAATCAACGATTCTCTTGATTCAAGAATGGTTACCCACTGATTTCGATTGGCGTGTTGGCATTATTAACAACCGTGCCGTGTATGCCTGTAAATACTTTATGGCTCGCAACCATTGGCAAATCTACAACCATGCGGAAGGCGGGCGTAATAAGAGTGGTTCGTTCGAATGTTTGGGCGTGCATCAAGTACCCAAGGAAGTGATTAAAGTGGCGTTGCAAGCAACGCGCCTAATCGGCGATGGGCTTTACGGAGTCGACATCAAAGAAACACCCAAAGGCCCTGTGATCATAGAAATCAATGACAACCCGTCCATCGAGTCGGGTGTGGAAGACTTAATCCTTGGCGATGAGCTCTACAGGATTATTATGAGCGACTTCTTGAGACGTATGGAAGACTAATGAACTTTCAAATTCGTGAGGCACAGTTTCATGAAGCAAGCGCACTAACTGAACTTGAGAACCGCTGTTTTGACGGAGACCAGCTCGGTCTCCGTTCCTTTCAACGGCTAATTAAACAACCCTCAGCCCATGTTTATGTAATTGAAGCCGAGGCATCGCGTGCGCTTGCAGGCTATGCGCTCGTACTCACACGCAAAAATAGTTACTGGCAGCGTTTGTATTCGATCGCGATTGCACCCGAGTTCCGAGGTCAAGGCATTGGTAAAAAGCTCTTCTCGCATATTTTCGAGGTAGCTCAGCATGCAAGATGCAAAGGCATTCGTCTTGAGGTAAAGCAAGCTAACCACGCGGCTATCGAGCTTTATCGCGCCTTCGGGTTTGAAATTGTCGATTTGCTCCCCATGTACTATGAAGACGGTAGTGACGGCTATCGCATGCAGCATTCATTTTCTTCGCGAGCTCATTGATCTCTGAAGGCATGACGCCGTACTACTTACTCATTCTTTTTTGTAGTGGAGTTTAACGCGCATGAAAAATTTCAGTTTTCATAATCCAACCAAAATTCTTTTCGGCGAAGGGGAAGTTGCGAACATCGCCAAAGAGATCCCAAACGATGCCCGCGTGTTGCTCATTTATGGTGGCGGCAGTATTAAAAGTAATGGCGTGTACCAACAGATTATCGACACGATTGGCGACCGAATTGTCGGCGAATTCCAAGGCGTTGAAGCGAACCCTGAATTCACAACGCTCTGCAAAGCAGCCGACTTAGCGAAAGAGAAAGAAGCGACTTTCTTACTCGCTGCCGGTGGTGGCTCAGTGATTGACGGTACTAAATTTATTGCCGCCGCAGCGTGTTATGAAGGCGATCCATGGGACATTATGTTGAAAATGGGCCGCAATATTACCAAAGCCCTGCCTTTCGGAAGTATTTTAACCCTGCCAGCAACAGGTTCAGAAATGAATAGTGGCTCCGTGGTCAACCGTTCGGAAATTAAAGCCAAATTGCCTTTCGGCAGCCCACTGGTGTACCCGCAGTTCTCGGTACTCGATCCGAAAACGACCTATACATTACCTGTGCGCCAAATCACCAATGGCATTGTCGACCCATTTACCCATGTGATGGAGCAATACCTCACATATCCTGTGGGTGCAGACCTGCAAGACCGTCTAGCAGAGGCAGTATTGAGCTCGCTAATCGAAACAGGCCCGAAAGCATTGGCCGAGCCGGAAAACTATGAGTACCGAGCGAACCTTATGTGGTGCGCTACCATGGCGCTCAACGGCCTGATTGGTGTGGGTGTGCCGCAAGATTGGTCAACCCATATGATTGGACACGAACTCACAGCGCTCTATGGTCTAGACCACGCACAAACGCTTGCGGTTGTCTTGCCGGCAAACTTACGTATTCGCAAAGCCGACAAGCGCGAGAAGCTTTTACAATTCGCAGAGCGCGTTTGGAACATTACCGAGGGTTCGGAAGACGAGCGCATTGAACAAGGGATTGCGAAAATGGAAGCATTCTTCCAGTCAGTCGGAGCACCCACACGTTTGCAAGACTATGACTTGAAAGACGACGCCATAGAGCAAGTGTTGAAACAGCTTGACGCACACAAAATGGTAAAGCTAGGTGAGCGTCAAGACGTGACCCTTGAAGTAAGTCAGAAAATTCTCGAAGCGGCAAAATAGAAGTGGCGCCTAGCGCGCCACTTTCACGATCCGGTCAGCCGATTGTTCATATCGGCTGATCAAGCTTTCCATTCTCTCCGGAGCTAACTCTAAACCACGCTGTTTCAAATACTCTGCGTTGTACAGCTTAGAAGTTGAGCGCTCACCGAGATCGCACGCGAACGTCACGATGTTTTGACCTTTCGGGCGGTGCAAAGCGGCGAAAAAAGCAGCAGCTACATTCAGTGCTGAGCTACTTCCTAACAAAATACCATCTTGATCGCGAACGTATCGAGAAATGGCGATCAAATCTTGATCGGGTAAATTAATCGCATAGTCGATCTGCGCTTGTTTGAAGTTCTCTACTAACCGCATAATCCCAATGCCTTCGGTCATCGAGCTTCCTTTCGACACATATTCACCTGATTTCAAGAATGAATATGAGCCTGAGCCGTCTGGATCGGCCAACCACACTTCGATATCAGGGTTTTGTTCTTTTAAATAACGAGAGTTACCCCCAATGGTTCCGCCCGTGCCCGAAACCGACACCAACATATCGATTTTGCCCTCAGTTTGCTGCCAAATTTCCGGCCCGGTGTGCAAGTAATGAGCGCGCATATTGCTGGTATTTTCAAACTGATTCGCCCACCAATACTGAGGGTTTTCCTCCGCAATTCGCCGGGCCGTATGGTAGAAATGGTTCTCATCTTTAAATGGCACGGGAGGCACTGCTTTCAACTCAGCGCCATGCAACTTAATCATGCGCGTTTTTTCAGGCGTTTGGTCGTTTGGCATCACGACTAACAAATCGTAACCGAGCGCTTTGGTTACAATTGCGAGCCCAATTCCGGTATTGCCGGCCGTTCCTTCAACCACAATCATACCCGGTTTTAGATCGCCCGCATCGATTGCGTCCTGCACCAGTTGCAACGCGGCACGGTCTTTTATGGAGCCACCTGGATTCTGATACTCGCATTTCACATAAATGTTAGAACCACAGAGCTTGGACAACGAGCGGATCTTCAATAAATCAGTGTTACCAATTTGCTGAGCCAAATTTTCGGCAACTCGCATAAGTTCACTCCTCAATCTTTGCGTTAACCTTAGTTTACCGAATCTAGACGCAAAAATAATCGTCTAAATTATTGGCGAGGCAATAATTCGGAATGTATACTTTACTTGCTTACATATGCTGCTCGCATTTATCAGCACGATTAACCCTCCGCTAGGAAGTTCCTCGTTTTCTGGAAATGCTCGCCGCATCAGAGAAGCAATAGTGATGCTGGGTTACCCAGCGATTTTTAAATTAAAGTAAGTTAGGAAAGATTATGTCTGATACAGTAACTGGCACCGTAAAGTGGTTTAACGAATCGAAAGGTTTCGGATTCTTGGAGCGCGCCGGCGGTCCTGACGTTTTCGTTCATTTCAGTGCAATCACGGGTGACGGTTTCCGTACACTGAACGAAGGCCAAAAAGTTTCGTTCACTATTACTCAAGGTCAAAAAGGCCCACAAGCTGAGAATGTCTCTGTTGTTGAGTAAGCGAGTTACCGCTTAAAATAAAAATGACCGGCAAGCCGGTCATTTTTTTATTCTGTCTTGTCATCCACGTGCTTTACTCCGTGTGACGCTTCATAAACTCCAAGACCCGCTCTAACTGCATTACGTTGTTCTCAACCTTGTAGAACCCGTGCCCTTCGCCCTCTACCAAGAGTCTCTCAAAAGGAATATTGGCCGCTTCCAAGCGTTCAATTAACAAGTGATACTGACCCACATGCGCCTGCTCGTCTTCTGCACCATGAGAGAGAAATAACGGTGTTTTGATTTTCGCCACATGGGTCGATGGTGAGCGTGCGATTAACTCCTCTGCATCTGTGCCAAGCACGCGATCTAAATAACGACGCCCCGCTTCAAAACTCGGAATATTCCCTTCTTCCTTCATGAGTGGCAAGTCGTACACGCCGATAAATGCCCATGCACACGCATACAAATCAGGTTCTTTCGTAATCCCCCCAAGGGTTGCGAAACCACCATAACTTGCACCTGCGATACAGGTTCTCTCGCGGTCAGCAAAACCTTGCTCCATAGCCCACAGCGTTCCGTCTGTGACGTCGTCTTGCATTTTGCCATACCATTCTCGGTAACCCATTTCTTCAAACTCGATACCATAGCCGCCGGAGCCGCGATAGTTCACCTGCAGCACACCAAAGCCGTTGTTTGCAAAGGCTTGTACGAAAGGGTCAAACGACCAGCTGTCTCTCGGGCCATGAGGGCCGCCATGAACCCAAACGACGAAGGGGATTGGTTTACCTTCCTCGTGATCATTAGGCAAGGTCATGTAGCCATGAATTTCAAGCCCGTCCCTCGCTTTAAACGAAATAGGCTCAACCGTTGCCATTTGCGTTGGATCAATCCAAGGCGTCGCAGAAGCGATAAATGCTAACTCGGGAGTTTCCGTATTCAGTAAAAAGAAATCAGGTCGTGTGCCGGCGCCGCGCACTGATACCAGTGCTTTCTTACCATCGCGTGTCCAGTTATGAATGTGCACATAGTAGCCCTCATACATGGCTTCTAGTTGGCGTAACCATTGCACCTCAAACGCACTTTCGTCGATCGCTTTCCACTCAGGTTTGCCGTCCATGAAGCGAACCGCTAACACTTCCTCTCCTGCAACGTCCCCTAAAAATGGCGATGGGCCCGAGTTCGTATCGACCTCTACGTCCTCACTCTCGACAACCGGCGTAATTTGTTTATTACTGAGATTGATCTCATAGACACCGAGCCTTTCGCTCTCACGCGAGTAGAAATAGACACTCTCGCCAGACCGAGAGAACGCGATCGGTGAAATACTGCCAAACTCATTGTCAAAAGATTGCCATTCTTCACTGCCCTTCGGTCGCCAAGAAAAAACAGGCTTGTCTTCATCGTTATTTCCGTAGGCAAAACGCACTTCATCATTTAGGTCGACCAACAGGCCGCCTTGCTCAAGCGGTGAAGTCACCCGCATGCCTAATCGACCGTCATCGACACTCATACGCTGTGCAATGGGTTGTGCCCGATCACTTGCCCAATGCTGAATCAAAATCCAATCAGGCTCCTCTGGCAAATAGCTCAGTACGCTCATACGGCGCCCTACATAACTGCCAACCTGTGTGCCAAAAAGCTGGCGTCGATTGGTACCGTCTGCATTAATAGCGTACACGCGACCGGTGCGTTGAGGTCGTTCCAAGCTCCCAACCGTAATTTCAGATTGGAATAAGAGTCGCGTATCATTTACCCAAAATAGGCCGACTGGGCTTTCACCCCCTCGCATATTAAATGCGGCAGTGACACGCATACCCCCACCTTCTGAAATATCGATAATAGCGAGATTACGGCGGTCTTCCCCTGGGGTTGATACTGCCAAGTATTGTCCCGAAGGTGAAATGGCGACGTCACCGAATTCAGCCTGCTTGAAAAAATTAGCAAGTGGAATCTGTTCGGCGAAAGCTTGTATTGAGGCGGCACAAATAACCGCAGCAAGGATGACGCGTTGAAAAAATTTCATAGAAAATACAACTAATGTGACTAAAATTTCGCTGATCCTACCGATTTTCAGGCACAAAAACAGCTCAAAAAGTGTTTCTTTTCATTTCAATCGCCAAGGAGCTTACTGGAAAACATCCCCTCAGCTGCTAGTCTAGGGAACATCTTATTTTTTACATGGAGTAAAAAAGCATGCCCAAAACAAAGCGTTAGAACTCTACTTTACTCATTCCCGTATTTTTCCCTGCAGTCTCTGGAATTGCATTGCTCGTGATCGGTACACTTGCGAATTCTGAACTGGCCGGTGAATTTTTCTCGAATTTACTCGCTAAAATTACCCAAGATTTTGGCTGGTTTTACATGCTTTCCGTTGCCCTCTTTTTATTGTTTATTGTTTTGGTGGCAGTCTCAAAATGGGGGCGTATAAAGTTAGGGCCAGATCATGCAGAGCCTGAATATAGCTTTCCAACCTGGTTCGCCATCTCAGGCTCCTTGGTGATCGATTCACTCGCTTCGGGTGGTATTAGCGAGGCGTTCATTACAGAAGCTGGCAAGGAATGTTTAGAGCGAGGGCATCGATTTTGCTTATGAGATAAGGTTAAGAAGCTACTTGCGTCCTGAGTTTGCGATAGCACCTAAGCGTCAACAAGACGAGCATTACTATCGTGCTGAGGTATTCCTGTGCCAAGGAGGTCAATCCTACGATATGTATGGCTTCGAGCCGGCAGATATTATTAACGATGTGCTGAACCAGTTCGAAAACTATCTGCACTTTAAGCATCACTCTCCTGCTTCGTTGCCGTGGGACATGGCCGAGCATGATGAAGACTTAAATCCTAAAGCAGAGAATTAATATAAAAAGGCCACACTGGAACCCGTGTGGCCTTCTTCTCTCATTTCTGAGTAAAAGCCTAATTCACATCTACATTTTGAAATAGAGGATAATTGGCAAATGCGGGGATAGTGGTCGCTAAATTTGCCTCTAATTCATTAAGTGCCATCATCTCGTCACACATTTGATCGGCCCGCTCTTCAATACGTGCGGTCCGCTCTTCAATACGAGACTCCAAGTTTTCGCCCATACGTTCCATACGTTGCTCGAACTCCTGCATGTCGCCGCCACCTTTGATAAGTTCCTTACCAATCATCACCAACATGCTACCCATAGAGCTTGAAACAATCTCATCGACTTCATGCTCAATTGTGTCGCCTAAACGATCACCAAATGAATCAAGCTCCTGCCCACGAATAATCGTTTCATTCCCAACTGTTTGCGCGATATTGTCGAACTCAACACTCAAGGTTTCTTGAAGATCATCAATTCGTCTGACAACACGGTGGTTTTCACTGAACATTTCTGAAAACACACTGGTCAGCGCTTCATGCGTAATATGTAACGCTTCACCCACAACATAAATCACTGCGTCGGTTTGGCGCTCTACACCTTGCTTGTACTCTACTAACATATCTTGAACGTGTTCAGGTTGCTCTGAATATTCGCCTTTAATATAAAGCGCACCTTGCGCATCAATTCGCCATACTTCTTGCTCGTTATCAATTAAAGTCACTTGCTCCGACGATACACGTAATTCGTGGTTTAAGGTCATGCGACACTGATCATTGAGGTTGATGTTCGTGTCACCAACTGAAACTGAACTTGCTAGTAAACCAGCGGCTAATAAACTCATTTCTCTATTCCTTATTGCTTAAAAAATGGCACATCGCCCGAATATGGCTGCGACGATGTGCCAATTCACCACAGGGGATCACTCACGCAATGGATTTTGCAAGGTTTTTGCCAACTCTTTCAAGTTCATAAAAAACAAAGAGTTATGAAAAATAAAGGTGTTCGATAGGCACAAAAAAACCACCAAGTTCGTATTTTTCACTAACTTGGTGGTCTATTTCACAACTTGCGCACTGTCAGGTATTACAACCCAAGAGTCTCTCGCCCTTGCTCAAAATGAACGTCGACCGGAATTTCAGCAGCAGACAAGCGCTCTAAGTCTGATTGCAATTGCTCACTCACATGCCCCATGTCGTCGAACAATTGAGTGACTCCTGCGTAGTCACCGTCGCCTTGTAAGACAAGAATTTTTTCCGATAAGCCATTCATAGCCCGACGCATATTTTCCATGTTAACCGCGTACTGCCCGGCTTCATTGCGTACAAACGCGCCTTCTTGTTCAAAGTAATTAAAGCGAATCATATTCGCCATTCCATGAGCGCTCGATGCACCGAAACGAACTGAACGAAAGATACCGGCGAGGAATGTGACATAATAGTCTTCTAACTGCCCCTCAGTAAGAATTCCCTCTTCAAGTAACTGAGTGACCATGTAAAGACCTAATATATCGGCTTTCCCTTCTTCTAGTGGCGAAGCATATTCACGTAATGCCGCACGCACCGTTCCGTTACCATCAATAGTATTTTTGATGCCTAGACCATGCGCAACCTCGTGAAACATTGTATTCGCAAAGAACGCATCAAACGTAATATGTTGGCGCTGCTCTGGCACAATTAAAAGCTCAGAAATAGGTACCAGAATCCCGTCGAACTTAGCTCTCATTGCATTTTTCAACTGAGAACGGCGCGTTCCTTTTTCTAACTGAACTTCCTCGTCGTTCGGTAAGTTCACCGCAATAGTTTTACTCCCTGCATTCGAATGCCCAGCGTAATACACGACATCATAGGCATTGAGCTGTGCGTCGGAGCCGGGCGTTTCTGCCCGATAGGCCTCAGGAACCGGTAATCCCGCTTGCAAACTTGGCAATGTTTGCGCATAGATCGCTAAGCGCTCACTCCATTCGGTGTCTTTAATTAATACATAAGATTCGAATGCAGCCTTATAACCGAATAAACGGTCTTCATAGGTTTCAATTGGACCAATGATCACGTCTACAAGATTATCGCGCACGTCCATCCACGCGTAGTCGGAAGGCTGATAGTTATCCGTTAGTAACGCTTCTGCACGCATCACTAAATAATTCTTGAACTGCTCATCTTCGGCCAACTCAGACGCTGCGAGCAAGATATCTGCCGCTTCTTGCAATTGCGCTGCATATGCCTCATGGAATGGAACGGTATAGAGTTCACCGTCTGCATTTCTTCTCACCAGTGTGTAAAGGCTATCTTTTTGCGGGTCAGAGAACGCGTCAAATTCTTCACGAGTCATATCTTCTGGATAGAAATTAGCTCCCAAAGGCTTCTCACTGTAACCCTGAATAAAAGGTGTATCGCTATTCAGGCGATCCCACGGGCCATAGTTAATCTCGGCAAAATGACGAACCGCAGGGTCTTGAATGCGCTCTAGCAGCGATTGACGATTTCCTGGGTACGCCTGCTGCCAAAATAAATCGTCCATAATCTCAGACGCATCAATAAGTAGCCCCACCATTTGACGCTGATTTTCCGACAAATGACTTAAATCAATGTCCATCGTCACTGATTGATAAATATCCAGCCTTTCCTCGGCACCATTGACCAATACAGACTCACTTGAACCTGTTTCCAAGGCGCTCTCATTAGAGGCTGGAGTGCAAGCCAAGAGCATACTACTGAGCCCCATCGCTAGGCATAAACGAGTTACTTGTGGCAATTTCATAGTGTTTCCTATTTTTAATTTTTAAGTGCCTTCATCAGTGCTCTGATGATACACAAAATCGTTGTAAAGTTAACTGTCGCAGGGCAATTGAGTATGATTGGTTTACCGTGCTATCTTGTCGCTAAACGATAAGAGTACACCATCATGAGTAGCGATAATTTCTCCATTTCCGATTCAGCATTAAAGGATTATTTTAATCAACTTCGCGATCACTTGTTCATTGCCCGTCGCTCTGGAGACGGAGACTTCATGATTGTCTCTGGCAATACCGCAATTCTTAATTTCTTCGGTATGTCACCGGAGCAAGTAATAGGTAAGACATTACGACAAGTGCTCGGCGCAGGCCCTGCTGCAGAAAGAATCATAGCGACTTATGACGAAGTATTAGAGTCAGGCAAGCACTTAGTTTACGAAGAAGACAGTGGCGGCACCGACTTCGACTTTGAAGTGTTTGAAACCAGCCTATTCCGATTTGAAGATAAAGCGACTGGAGAGTATCTAGTTGGTGGCATTAGTCGCAATATTTCTTTGCGTAAATCAATTGAAGAGTCTTTAGAACTTAGTAAACGTAAACTTGAAAGTAAGGTACGCGAGCTCGAAGTTATGCAAAAGCAACTTGCCGAAGAGTCGATGCGCGACCCACTTACAAGCTTACTGAATCGCCGTCACCTTGATGAATTTTTAGCTCACGAATTGGCGCGCGCGAAACGACATCAACATCCGCTCACCGTTATGATGTTAGATTTAGATCATTTTAAACAACTGAATGATCATTCGGGTCACCAAGCCGGCGATCAATTACTTCGTGATTTGGGCTACTTTTTGCGCGCAAACAGACGAGGTTCTGACATAATTTTTCGCTTTGGTGGCGATGAGTTTCTCTTCATTTTACCAGACACGAATACCGACCAAGCCAAGAAGCTTGCTAAAAATCTGCGTGACGTGTTCAGCGAGGAGGGAATTGGAAACGAACTCGGAACAGATACAATTACTTTTAGTATTGGTATTGCAACCTATCCGGAACACGCAGTGGGTGGCTATGAACTCATTGAACAAGCAGACTCTGCACTGTTTAAAGCCAAGGCCCAAGGTCGTAACACAACCGTAGCCCTTGGCGATATTTAACAGCTTAGCCGTCGGTGGGTCCTGTCATTCCAGAACCAAAGCCATAACCGTTGTTAAACAGCTGATCGACTTCACGCTCACGACGATCCCACTCACCACGCGTCATACATTGCGTTGTTTTCAAGTGGCTACCAATCGAGCGTTCACTTTTACAAATTACAAGTGTTGAACGATCGCCCGTGAGCACGCCACGAAGATTCTCGTGTAACGTAAAAACTCGAGCTCTATCCTCTTCGTCCATGGTTTCAATGGTTTCATGTCCATCGAGTTCGCGGCGAAGTTCACGCGTAACAATATTATATTGATTACGCTCTCGTTCACTTAACTCGCGTGGTACACCTTCTTCAATCGCGAAATCTAACTCGTCGAGGAATGTCCTGTATTCTGAAATCGATACCGTTTGAGGTGTAATTCCAGGCTCTTCTGAAGTGCTAGCACACCCTGCAGCAATCCAGATCACACTTGCAACCGCTAGTAATTTGACAAACTTCATGTATCCTCCAAATGTTTACAGTTGCATAGTCATAAAGATATAGATCGGCCACAATACAAGCTCACATTTCGTAACATTTGCCCACAAAGTTTGACATTTATACAGCAACTTCGATTTACTTGCGTAAACGGTTTCAAGCGGTCATCGCAAGAATTCCCCATTTGATAGCAAGCATTTGATCAAAACCACGCTCTTTTCGTATTGTCTGAATACTTTTGCTTTTTTCCAACATAGGAAGTTTTCATGCGCCATTTCAAGTCTGCGCTACTACTCTTTTTCTCGCTAGTTGTGAGTGCTCCAGTTTATGCCCAACAATTCGACGGTAATCGTGCTGCACAGGTAATTGTTGCGCCCGTCACTTTTGATGCGCGTACGCAGCGGGTTGAAGCAGTTGGAAACACTGAGGCAATTAATTCTGTCGCTATCTACCCAGCCGTCGGAGATCTTGTAACCGCAGTAAGATTTCGCGCAGGGCAATTTGTGGAGCGAGGCGACGTCTTATTAGAATTGGATAGTCGCCGCCAGGCGACCGACTTAGCGCGCGCAGAAATCGAATTAGCAGACGCGGAAAGAACCGTTCAGCGGCTAGCGGCGAGTAGAGAACGAGATGCAATACCGCAAAGCGATCTTGATGATGCAATTACAATCCGAGATCTAGCGGAGGTAGCACTGAGAGAGGCGCAAACAAACCTTGAAGACCGCTTTGTGCGAGCTCCATTTGACGGCTATGTCGGTATAACCGATGTGGAGCGAGGCGACCGTATTTCAACCTCAACGTTAATTACAACCATTGACCAGCGTGCTGAGCTCTTCGTAGATTTTCAGGCACCTGAAACCGCTCTCACGCTCTTACAAGAAAATGAGACCGTCGCTGCAACGCCATGGCAGAACGCCAATGAGCGTTTAACGCTTGCAATTGCAGACATTGATTCTCGCGTAGACCCTCAAACCCGAACGATTCGGGTTCGTGCAATCCTGAACAACGAGGAAGACCGTTTTCGTCCTGGCATGAGCTTTCGTATCATTCTAAGTATTGCTGGCGAATATTATGCTGTCATTCCGGAAGCAGCACTCATGTGGGGTGCTGAAGGCGCGTATGTATGGCGCGAGAACGATGGTAAAGCCGAGCGCGTCAACGTGGAAATTCAGCAACGAAGACGCGGTGAATTACTCGTAGAAGCGGATCTTACGAATGAAGATCTAATCGTCGTCGAGGGAGTACAAACACTTCGTCCTGGCCAGAACATAGAAATTAGAAACTCGGAGCGCAACGATGACGAGTGAACAAGATAAAATAACTAATGATCTCGCATCGGTCTCTATCAAAAGACCCGTTCTTATCATTGTTCTAAACCTACTCATTATTATCGCCGGTATTGCGGCACTCAATGGTTTAGAGGTTCGCGAACTACCAGATGTCGATCGGCCTATCGTTACGGTCACTGCAAACTTTCCCGGCGGCGCTCCAGAAACTGTTGATAATGAGGTTACACGAAGGCTTGAGGCAGCGGCAGCGAGAGTCAACGGTGTAAAACAAATTCGCTCTGCAAGCGAGGAAGGTAATACACGTATTGTCATCGAGTTCCGCCCGAATGTAGATCTTGACACCGCAGCCAATGAAACACGCGAATCTGTGAGTCGAGTGCAACGCCAACTCCCCCCAGAAGTCGAGCAGGTTGCTATTATCAAAGCTGATAACGATGCAGAATCGGTCGTAAGTGTAGCGATTTCCAGCGAATCCTTGCAGCTTGAAGAACTCACCGAACGTATTGAAACCGACATCGCCCCATTATTTTTAAATATCCCAGGTGTTGCCGACGTGCAGCTCAGAGGCGCACGTGAACGCGTAATGCGCGTTAACATTGACCCGCTTCGCCTCTCAAGCTTCAACCTCACAGTTGCTGATGTTGCAAATGCCCTGCGCCAAGCGCCCTTCGACGTACCGGCAGGCTCGTTGAAGTCGACCGATCAGCAACTGATCGTGAGAGCCGATGCGACCTCTGTAAATGCAGATCAAGTCGAAGATATTATTATTTCGGGCGACACACGCATCAGCGATATTGCCAATGTATTTTTTGGCCCTGCCGATGCCTCAAATATGGTGCGGCTCGATGGCAGACCGGTTATCGGTTTAGGTATCTTGCGCCAAGCAGGCTCTAATACAATCGAGATATCGGATCAGGTATTAGCACAGATTGAGCAACTCCAAACACGTTTCCCGGAACTTACGTTTCAAGTAACCTCCGACGATGCTGAATTCATTCGTGGCTCGGTGCGAGAAGTTGTATTCTCTCTCTCATTAACCATTATTTTGGTAATTATCACGCTGCGAATTTTCATTGGCTCATGGCGCGCAACCATTATTCCAGCGGCGAGTATTCCGGTCGCACTGGTAGGCTCGCTGGCGGCACTCTGGGTACTTGGATTCTCAATCAATATTCTCACTCTACTCGCACTTGTTCTTGCGACAGGATTAATTGTTGATGACGCAATTGTCGTCACCGAAAATATTCAACGCCGAAGAACCATGGGTATGGGTAAACGCGCTGCCGCAGTCATCGGTACACGCGAAGTATTCTTCGCAGTTGTGGCAACGACCGCCGTACTAGCCGCTGTTTTTGTACCGATTGCGTTTCTACCGTCTACCGCTGGCTTACTATTTCGGGAGTTCGGTGGAACGCTTGCTGTTGCGGTCATCATTTCTTCATTCGTCGCATTGTCGCTGGTTCCTGCACTCACAGCGAAGCTTCCCTTAAAGAAATCGAAGAAGAGCTTACTCATGAAGCTGGGAGACTGGCTTGTCGATGCCTATGCGAAAAGTCTTCGGTTCTGCCTGAATCATGCTTGGTCAGTGTTAATCGTTAGCCTCTTGTTAAGCGGGGGCGCGTTTAGCGTGTATCAGTTCTTGGAAAACGAGCTGATGCCAAGTGAAGACCGCGGCACCATTCGAATTTTTGCACGTGGTCCGGACGGCGTCGGGCTCGACTTTATGGATCGGCAAGCTTACAAAATGGAAGAGATTCTCATGCCGTATGTGGAGAATGGGGACGTAGACTCTATTTACACAGTAGTAGGTCAATGGGATCCGAATTTAACATTCGTGACCGCCGAGCTTGAGCACTGGGACGAGCGCAGCAAATCACAGCAAGAGATTATCAATGAGATTAACGGGCCTATTTCCAATATACCCGGCATCTCAGGGCGTGCGTTTGGAAGTAATAGCTTAAATTTACGCGGTCAAGGCGGCGGCTTAGAGCTCGCTTTAACCGGGCCTACTTATGAAGCAATTTATGAGGCGGCACTTGAATTCACAGGCCGTATTCGCGAAGAGCTACCAGACCTTGGTTATCCAAGAATTGGTTATCAGCCTACGCAGCCGCAATTACGCGTGAATATTGATCGTCGTCGAGCCGAAGAATTGGGCGTTGCCCTGAGTGATATTTCAACCACGTTGCGTGTTGCCATTAATGGAGATGATATTGCCGACTTGAACGTAGGCGACCAATCCGTTCCCATTATGCTGCGAGCCAATCGAAGCCGCGTGCAAGACCCAAATGACCTTGAGAATCTCTATGTAGGAAGCTCAAGTGGTGCGTTGGTGCCGCTTTCAAGTCTCGCAACGATCACAGAAGAAGGCGTTGCAGCGGAATTAGAACGGCAGTCGCAACGTCGGGCGATCGAAATTGACATGGAACTTCCTGAGAGCATGGCCATAGAGACGGCTGTGGACTCCCTGCGTGCCATTGCGCAAGAGACACTGCCGCCAGATATTGGTTTAGTATTCCTCGGTGAAGCCCAAACTTATGAAGAAACGGCACGAGAGGTCGTACTTACATATGTGCTGGCTTTTATCATTGTTTTCTTGGTGCTAGCAGCACAGTTTGAAAGCGTCAACAGTGCGGTGGTCGTCATGATTACGGTTCCGTTTGGTATCGCAGCCGCTTTGTTTGCGCTTTTCATTACCGGGAACAGTATCAATATTTACTCGCAAATTGGCTTGGTTATGCTGATCGGCTTGTTAGCGAAGAATTCAATTCTACTCGTTGAGTTCGCAGACCAATTGCGCGACAGAGGTCGGTCAGTTCGCGAAGCTGTGGAGCAAGCCGCGACCATTCGTTTACGTCCCATTACCATGACACTTGTATCTACTTTGTTAGGCGCTTTACCTCTGATTCTTTCAACAGGAGCCGGAGCTGAAGCTAGAAATGCGATTGGTTGGGTCGTATTCGGCGGTCTTGGTATCGCAGTTGTCTTCACACTCTATCTCACGCCCGTTCTATACTTGGGCTTAGCGCGCTTTGTGAAGCCGCGTGCAGACGAGAGCAAAAAGTTAGAAACAGAAATGGACGACGCAATCGCGCAAGAAGCGAGCTAAAACCCGATGAGGCCGAGCTCAATGGCACGTAACACTGCTCGAGTTCGGTCTCTAACCCCAAGCTTCGACATAATGGCACTCACTTGATTCTTCACGGTGCCCTCAGATTTAAAGAGAGCTTCTGCAATCTCCTTGTTGGAACAACCGGCAGCAATCAGACGCAATATTTCTAACTCTTTGGTAGAAAGTTCCTCGGGTGTGTCAAAGGCTTCAAATTCTGAATGTAGGCCTTGTAAGCCGTTCATGAGCGAGGTGGTTATGGTAGGCTGAATCATGGACTCGCCAGCCACGACTCGGTCAATGCCATTCACGAGCGTTTCAAGCTCCACGTCTTTCAGCAGATATCCCCTTGCCCCTGCCTTCAGTGCTTTAATCAACATATGATGGTCGTCGAAGGTAGTTAGAATCAAAACCGGAATCGAAATATTTGCAGCGCGCATGGCTTGCAGAAGCTCAATACCATTCATTTTCGGCATTCTTAAATCGAGCAATACAATGTCGACTTGACCTCCATGAGCTTTGATCCAAGTGAGTGCTTCCTCACCATCAGCGGCTTCCTGCACCACTTGTATATGCTCTGAAAGCGACAACAAGCTCGCTAGCCCTTGCCTTATGAGTTTCTGATCGTCTACGAGCATCACTCGATGTATTTCGGTTGAATGGGTGATAGTCATAAGCCCACCGGTACCTTTAAGCAGACCTCGACACCGCGCGTTTGTCGCTCCACTGTAAGCCCCCCATTGAAGCGCTCTAAGCGCTCCTGCATACCTTTCAACCCGTTCCCAAATTCAATCGGTTGATTACTTTGTCCATTGTCTCGCACCCGTACCATCAGTTCATGCTCAGATTGGTGAACTTCAATCGCAATTTGTGTCGCTTTGCCATGCCGAAGACTGTTGGTAACACTTTCCTGTACCCCCCGTAAAATTGCCACCGCCTGTTCTAAGTTGAGTACGGCAACCCTGTCAGGAAACGCCAATGAAACGTCGATATCTGGCAAATTAGCTAACAACGCTTCGAGTGCTTCGCGTAAATTTAATTGCTCATGTTCACGCATTTCGCTCACCGCTGCTCGTACGTCGGAGAGCAGCAACTTAGAAATAGCGCGAGAGCGTTCAACTTCTGGCTTGAGCGCTGCAGGAGCTTTGCGCGCCAGCACTTGCAATTGCACCGTTAGCGCGGTGAGATGGTGGCCCACAACATCGTGAATATCCCGCGCAATGCGCAGCCGCTCCTCCTGCTGCGATGCCTCTTTTACAAGTGACTGCATGGCAATAAGCTCACGATTCACCTGCTCAGCTCGCTCCTTTTGGAACTCTGCATTGCGCCTAGATTCCATCATAATAAGCGCGAACACGTTAAATGTGTAAAAGAGGACACCCGTTATTACAATCCCTTCGTATTCCCAACGCAGATAAAAAGTGCTCCAAGCAAGAATACTCCAGATAGGCGAAAGCCAAAGCGCCCAACGAAATGACATGAAATATGGCAGTTGCGCGGACCAAACGACCAGTAAAATTGCACTGAACATATTCGGCGTGTTGTACATTACGGCACAAATCACTGCGAATTGGCCGCCCACACTCATTAACTTTAGCCAAGGTGAAAGAGTCAGCTCATCTTCAGTGTTAATAAAGAAAGAGATCGTAAAAATCGAGTAGAGCAATGCTAACAGTGCTAGCCGAGAAGTGGTCGCGTCGGTATTCGAAATCAACAGCCACAAATCGAAAGCGGCGACCACCAAAATAGTGCTAATGCCGCTTATTCTATCTGCGTCTAATCGTAAAGTTTTTAGTTTCATCACATGAGTATGCTAGCTGTTGGCAAAATCACCAATAGGCCAAAAGTCATTTTTAAAATCGTGACTTCTGTCACTAACGTCACTTTTCGTTCCCACCTAAAATTCACTCCATGGTGACAAGAGATGCGCTCTTTGCACCGGTATTCACGAGGAATGATGATTATGTTAACCATCTATCAACTAACTTTAGCACTTCATGTGCTCGCTGGAGCACTCTCGCTCTGTTTATTTTGGGTGCCTGTACTGGCTCGCAAAGGCGGTATGAATCATAAGAAGTTTGGCAAAGTTTATGGCACCAGTATGCATACTGTTGCCTTCACCGGCATATTCGCCTCAGTACTGGTACTTTTGTTTGGTACTGGGGTCAAGCCCGAGCTTGCGGCGGTTCCCCACCTAACAGAGGCTCGTTTGCAGCAAACTTATATTTTCGCTTGGTATCTTATTCATCTGGGCATTTTAATTCATTGCGCCATTATTCATGGCAATCAAGTATTGGTGCACAAACGCGATCGCAGTGGCCTGAAAAAGCCTTTACCTTTGGCGATCAGTGGAGCGCTTGCTATCAATGGCGTCGCGCTCACGGCCTTTGGTCTCTTGAACAGCATGATTCTGTTCATTGCTTTCGGCGCACTTGGTGTGGTGATCGGTGTGTCTAACTTGGTCTATATCTATCGTAAAAGAGTGTCTCCGACCGCTTGGCTGCGCGAGCATTTGGGAGCCTATCTAGGGTCAGGAATTGGCGCTTATACAGCTTTCATTGTGTTCGGCGGTAACTCAATACTGCAAGCTAGCGGATGGGTACAAACTGCACTTTGGATCGCTCCCGGTGTGATTGGCTCATTCTTTATTGCCAAGCTCTCGAAGAAATATGACCCTCCTCGCAAAACGACAACTTTAGCTACTAAGTAAGGAATTCGCTATGAAACGCTCTCTTATTCTATTAACTACACTTTTCATGGTCACTGCGCCGAACACTTGGGGCAACGATGCTTCCGTGTCGCTCGAGTCACAAATCCAACAAATTGAAGCGCTTTTTCCGAACGAATTGCGCCCTGCGCAGCGAATTATGGAAAGACTGCTCAAGAGTCACCCTGAGCACCCAGAGGTCAACTATTACTGCGGCATGATTTACGGCCTGCGCGCTGGGGAAGGTATGTTAAGTGCCATGCGGAATGCTCCTAAAAGCCGCAAGTGCACTGAAAAAGCGGTTTCACTCGAGCCCACGAACATGAAGTATCAACTGGCAGCTCTGAACTACTATTTAAATGCACCCGGCGTTGTCGGTGGAGGTGAAGACAAAGCGCGCGCCAAAGCCACTGAAATTGCAGCTCTCGATGCTTTACAGGGCACACTCGCGCAGTTACGCGTGGTTAATGTGTTTGATACCGAAAACTACACTACGGCGTTAACTGAAGCGGTGGCAACGCACCCAAACGAACCTCGATTAGAACTGCGCCTCGGCTTGCAAAAGCAATCAGAGGGGGATTATGCAAGCGCGCATGTATTGTTTATGCAGGCTGCCACAGAGCTCTCGGAAGACTCGGAACTGCGTGCGGCGCAATTAAATGCACGCTATCAAGTCGGCAGAAATGCGGTGTTTAGTGGTGAATATATCCAAGAGGGCATAGACAGCATGGAGAGGTACATTCAGGCATTCGATACTACCTTAGAGATTCCGGAACTTCCTTGGGCACATGCGCGAATGGCACAGCTCATGAAAATAGCAGACGATCCAGCAGGCCTTGAGCGTCACCGGCAACTCGCCATGCAGTTAGGGCGCGCCAATGATGAAGCACTCTATAACTTGCTTGCAGCCCTTTAACTAACCCAACTACATCCGTACTTAGTTACGCCCTGCGCTTTTCCCGTAGGGCGTGAATTAGCAGAATAAATGCAATGAGTACAACCCCTAGCAATAAGCTTTGCCACGGTACAAACAGCGCCAATCCAAAACAACTCAGCAAACCCAAAACAGACATCCATTGCGGAATAAAACGCTCTGCCGAGGATACTTTCAATGCCGCTAGATTCGTGAGGCCGTAGTACACCAGTACGGTAAAAGCACTCAGCGACCATGCACTTTTTAAATCACCAAAAATAACAACCGCCGCCATCACTGCGGCCGTGAGCCAAGTCGCGGCAGGGGCTGACGTTTGGCTCGCATTCAAACCAGCAAAATGGACGGGCAAATCCTCGCGTCGTCCCATTGCGAGCACGACTCGTGAAACACCCAGAATCAAATTCAGTAACACGCCACACATAGCAATAATCGCTCCCAGCGCCACCGCCCATTGTGCCCAACCTGTTGGCATGAGCATGGATAAGCTAAAGCCGACAGCAGAGCCCACGCCTGTGAGGGGGTATTGCATAAGCGCATAACCCACTGCGATATAAATCAATGACACCACTAATAACGTTAGGAAGATTGCTCGCGGAATGTTCTTGCGTGGTTCCGTAATTTCCTCTCCCATGGTGGCAATACGCCCATAACCGGTAAACGCGACAAATAAGAGTGCGGCAGCTTGAAAGAAATGATCGAACTCAAACGAAATTTTACTTTGAGTTGCTTGGGGCGAATCGGCTAGTAGACTCATCCACACGAAAATAAGCAAACCCGCAATACTTAATAACACGAGCACCGCATTCGCCATACTCGTACGCTTCACTCCACCTAAAACGAGCAGTGTGAAAACAAAAATAAGCGCCAACGCAATCACTTGCGTGCCCCAGCTGGGTAACGCAAAGAGCGAGCCAAAGTAAGTACCCACTGCCATGGCAGCAGCTGCAGCAGAAGCACTTTTAGCGATGACAAACAAAGACCCTGCCGCAACACCCGCGGCAGGTGTAAGGAATCGATAACCGTATTCATAAGTACCACCGCTGACCGGATGTACGGCGGCTAATTGTGCAGAAGACATACCATTGAACAGCGCCGTAAGTGCCGCCACACAGATCGCCAATACCACCCAGGTATTTGCTATTTCGGCCCCAATACCCACACTCACATAAGCACCGGTTCCTAAAATGGAGCCCAAGCCTAGTAACATAGCGCCAACTAATCCGGTAGCTCTTACCAGTGAGGGTTGTTGCATGCTTGACTCCTTTTTATTTTGCAAACAATGTTTGATTAAGGAATTGTGCCATGGCCAGCGTGAGCGCTTGTACATATGTGCTTTCACGGCTTTCGATATGATTGGTAAGTAATGCGATAGCGCCGCCCTTCTGTTTCACGTTTTCGGTATTAAAATGCCGATCTAGCACGTCGCCCAACTCATCACCTGCAACCAGCTCTCTGTAAAATACTCTCGGGAGCGGAAGGTCGGCAGTGCGTCCTACGGTTGTGTTCGAGCCATCACTCACTACTATGTAAGCAAAGGTGGCAACACCAAACTCAAATTCATCTACGCCACCTTCAAAAGCTACGTAAAAATCGCCTTGGCATTGTGCTTCTAACGCTCGAACGCGATTTTGCGCGCCGCGCAAAGTTTCTGCGCTGGTCATGGGTTGATCGGAAACCCCAGAAGGCACCGATTGACCCACCACCTGAATATCTTGACCAGGAAAGCAGCGCGCTAGTGCTACTTTGGCCGCATTTATTTTTACTGGATTTAATGAACCAACAATAACCCGAATACTGTTTTGCTTGTTTTCCATGCGTACTTCACTTCAATATTTTTTCAAAGTGTACAAGCTTCAGGCACCTTTGTCAGTTGGGTTTCAGTATTCACTGCACCGCCTAAAAGTCCGCATTCATTGCTGCCGCAAAGTAACCCAAAAGCACTGGCGTATCCTTGGGCAAATGAATACCAAGCCGTACCCGGACCGAACAGTAATACCTTTCCCGCATGGATCGCCCTGCAAGTTCCAGAGCTCAACCTGCAATTACCTTTTAACGCCATTGGTAAAGGCTATGCAAAACGTGCGATTGAGTAGTAACTGAGGCCAAGGTACGAGATAATGGCGGGGTCATACAAAAACGCAGGCCCCGCACATGGAAATCAAAGTAAACTTCCTCGATAATCTCAGACTTGAAGCGAAATTCGACGATTTTACGGTTATTACCGATCAACCGATTCGCTACAAAGGCGACGGCTCTGCACCCAGTCCATTTGATTATTTCCTTGCGTCTTCTGCTCTATGCGCGGCTTATTTTGTAAAGGTGTACTGCGTTTCTCGAGATATTCCCACGCATAATATTCGTTTATCGCAGAACAATATCGTTGACCCGGAGAATCGCTACAACCAGATTTTTAAAATTCAAGTGGAACTGCCTGAAGATACTTCCGAAAAAGATCGGCAAGGCATACTGCGCTCGATTGAACGTTGCACTGTAAAGAAAGTGGTGCAAACCGGCCCCGAGTTCCATATTGAAGTGGTTGAAAACCTCGACGAAGACGCTCAAGCCTTGTTAATGGGTGCCCCCACCAGAGACTCATTGACTTACATTGAAGGTAAAGATTTACCACTCGAGCAAACCATTGCCAACATGACACAGATCCTTGCGGATTTGGGTATGAAGATCGAAATCGCCTCATGGCGCAACATTGTACCGCATGTATGGTCGCTCCATATTCGCGATGCGGCCTCACCCATGTGTTTTACCAACGGTAAAGGGGCCACCAAAGAAAGCGCACTATGCTCTGCTTTAGGCGAGTTTATTGAGCGTTTGAACTGTAATTTCTTCTATAACGATCAATATTTCGGTGAAGACATCGCGAATGCTGATTTCGTGCATTATCCCAATGAAAAATGGTTTCCTTTAACTCCAGAAGATACTATTCCTGAAGGCATTCTCGACGACTATTGCTTAGGTATTTACGATCCTGAAGGTGAGCTTCGGGGTTCACATCTGGTAGACACCAATTCAGGGCGCATGGATCGCGGGATTGTTTGCTTGCCATTTATTCGGGAATCGGATCAAGCAACCGTATATTTCCCCTCGAACCTCATTGAGAATTTATTTTTAAGTAACGGGATGAGTGCGGGCAACACACTTGCCGAAGCGAAAGTGCAGTGTTTATCGGAGATTTTTGAGCGCGCGGTAAAGCGCGAAATTATTGAAAATGAACTGGCTTTGCCGGAAGTACCAGCAGACGTGCTGGCGAAATACCCACACCTCGTCGAAGGCATTCAAGCCCTGGAGGCCCAAGGCTTTCCGGTGTTGGTAAAAGACGCTTCGCTCGGCGGCCAATTTCCCGTTGCTTGCGTAACCATTATGAATCCGCGCACTGGCGGCGTGTTTGCCTCTTTCGGCGCGCACCCAAGCTTTTCCGTCGCACTTGAGCGAAGCCTGACCGAATTACTACAAGGGCGCAGTTTCGAGGGCTTAAACGATATTCCACTGCCCACTTTTAATTCCATGGCGGTCACAGAGCCTAACAATTTCGTAGAGCATTTTATTGATTCTACGGGTGTAGTGTCTTGGCGTTTCTTTAGTAGCCGTGCCGATTTTGAGTTTGTTGAGTGGGATTTTTCTGGCTCTAATGACGAGGAAGAAGCCACGCTATTAAGTATTCTCGAAAGCATGGGCAAAGAAGTGTATACCGCAGTTCATGACCAGCTTGGTGCGCCAGCCGTACGCATGCTGGTGCCGGATTACTCAGAAGTTTACCCGATAGAAGATTTGATTTGGGACAACACCAATGTTGCCTTGCAGTTCCGTCACGATATTTTGAATTTACACTCACTTTCCAATAGACAACTCAAAACATTGGTACAGCGTTTAGAAGAGAGTGAACTAGATCATTATGGCGATATTATTACGCTGATCGGCATTGAGTTTGACGAAAACACTGTGTGGGGACAGCTCACCATTCTCGAACTGAAGTTACTCATTTATTTAGCGCTCGAAAAGCTAGAAGCGGCTTTTGAATTAGTACAGGAGTTCCTACAATACAACGACAACACGGTAGAGCGTGTACTCTTCTATCGCGCAATGGAAGCCGTTCTCGAAATTGAGTTCGACGATAACCTAGAGCTGAGCGACTTCGAGTACAACCTGAGTCGCATGTACGGGCAAGACACCTACCTCGCCGTAGTTGGCTCCGTGCATGGCAACGTGCGCTTTTACGGTTTAGAGCCCACGAACAGCAAGCTCGAAGGCCTGGAGAAGCACTTACGCCTCATTGAAAGCTACAAGAAGTTGCATGCGATTCGTGGGAAGATCAACGGCGGTATTTGAATTTTTGGTGGCTAGAAGCCGGTTATATTATTGTTGTCCTGCGTCATTAGTTTCATTAAGCGAGGGTTAACAAACAGCTTTTCTTTGCCGGAAGTCACTTCTTCCAAAACGCCAATCTCTACCAACTGTCTTAAGTAAGTTGAGGCAGTTTGCCTTTTGGCTAAGTTCCGCTCAACCAAATTAGCTATTCGGCAATACGGTTGCTCAAAAATAAGCTGTACAAGCTCGTGACTATATATTTTAGGAAGCTGCTCTCGAATATATACTGTTGTACTTTCCATTAACGCTCTAATCGCTGAGATCTTTTCGGTGGTCCAAACTGCTGTTTGCTCAACCCCGTTGAGCATAAAAAGAAGCCAGTTGTCCCACCGCTGTTCTCTAGTAACGGCATTGAGCAACTGGTAGTAATCTTGTTTGTTACGAACAATAAAGCGGCTTAAATATAGAATCGGTATGGTTAGTAGTCCTCTCTCAATAAGGAACAATACATTTAGAACTCGGCCTGTTCGTCCATTACCATCATAAAATGGGTGAATCGCTTCAAATTGGTAATGACTCACTGCCATTTTAATCAGCGGATCAAGCTCATCTTCCGCGTGCAGGAAATGTTCCCAATTGGAAAGGAGGTCACGAATCACACCCTCTCCGACCGGCGGAGTATAAACAACCGCACCAGTAGTCTGGTTGCCAATAATCGTACCCGGTATCTTGCGAATATCAACGCCGGTATTCTTTATCGTACTGCAGATTTCAATGGCTGTTGCGGTGCACAGTGGCTTATTACCTAACTGTTGAAAGCCCTGATACAATGCAGTTCTGTATCTTAACGCTTCCTTCGTGGCATGATCGGCACCTTTATCTTCCTGGGCATATTGGAACAATCGATCAGTTGTGGTGACGATATTCTCTATTTCCGAGCTATCTTTTGCTTCAAGTAAAGGAAGTAAATTAATTAACATGCTTTGATTAGGAATAAGTTCGCCAGCTTTTTTAAGCTCAGCTAACGCAACTCTTGCTGAAATACAGGCTTTCAGCACCGCCCTCGTCTCTAACGCCTCCAAAGACGGCGGGAGTAGTGGTAGTTGATTATATGGCAGCTCGGCATTCCAACTCATGTTTAAATTCCCATGAAATTTCGACACAAAATATATGTTGGGTTAGTTTATGTCGTTCTCATCGACATAACAAGGTGACATGTGGAAATTTTCTATTTTTATCGACATATTAATATCAAATTGAGCTAGGAGAGGAGAGTCGTAAAAATGGTGGCCCCTCCCAGACTTGAACTGGGGACTTGGGTCGGGTTATTGAGAACAGAGTCGGGTGCTCTTTCTTTTATAACTAGGCTTTAAAATGGTGGCCCCTCCCAGACTTGAACTGGGGACCTACCGATTATGAGTCGGGTGCTCTAACCAACTGAGCTAAGGGGCCAATTTGAAGTGCTGCTTTTTGTCAAAGCGGCGGCAAGTATACCCAAATCATCCGCAACAAAAAAGCGCCCGTAGGCGCTTTTTGTATGAGTTGCTCAATTATTCGTCTAAGAAGCTTTTGAGTTGCTCGCTGCGACTTGGGTGGCGCAGCTTGCGCAATGCTTTGGCTTCAATTTGACGAATCCGCTCGCGGGTAACGTCGAACTGCTTGCCCACTTCTTCGAGCGTGTGATCGGTATTCATATCGATACCAAAGCGCATACGCAATACTTTTGCTTCCCGCGCCGTTAAGCCACCGAGTACTTCTCGTACTGCGTTTTGTAAGCTTTCAGACGTCGCTGCGTCGACTGGTAAGTCGAGCGTCGTGTCTTCAATGAAATCACCCAAGTGCGAATCTTCATCGTCACCAATCGGTGTTTCCATCGAAATCGGCTCTTTGGCGATCTTGAGCACTTTACGAATTTTGTCTTCTGGCATGGCCATTCTTTCTGCCAACTCTTCAGGGTGTGGCTCACGACCCATTTCCTGAAGCATTTGACGAGATATACGGTTCAACTTATTGATCGTTTCGATCATGTGTACCGGAATACGAATGGTGCGCGCTTGGTCGGCAATTGAACGTGTAATCGCTTGGCGAATCCACCATGTTGCATAAGTCGAGAACTTGTAACCACGGCGATATTCGAACTTGTCGACCGCTTTCATCAAGCCAATGTTACCTTCTTGGATCAAATCCAAAAATTGTAAGCCACGGTTGGTGTATTTTTTCGCAATTGAAATAACCAAACGCAAGTTCGCTTCCACCATCTCCTTCTTCGCGCGGCGAGCTTTCGCTTCACCAATCGACATGCGACGGTTGATGTCTTTTACGTTCGCAATTGAAAGACCGGTTTCTTCAGCAATGGTGCGGAGCTTCTGAACTGAGCGCTCTACCTCTTCGCGGTGTTCTGTGAGAACTTCAGTGTTACCCGTGCCTTTATCAATTAAAGAGTCGAACCAATCCATGCTGGTTTCGTTGCCTGAGAATGTGATCACGAACGCACGCTTAGGCACTTTTGCTTGTTCAAGGCACACTTTCATAATCAAGCGTTCTTGTACGCGTACACGATCCATCATTTCTCGCATGTCACGAACGAGACGGTCGAACTGCTTAGGAACCAAACGGAATTGTTTAAACAACTCGCTCAATAACTCAATTTGTTCGCGTGATTTTTTATGGCCACGACCATGCTTCTTAATAGCGCTCCGAGCTGCTTCGTATTGTTTACGAAGCTCCTCAAATTTTTCTTTCGCGAGCTCTGGATCAATGCCGGTATCCGCTGAATCTTCGTCGTCGCTATCGTCTGCGTCGTCGTCTTCATCGTCATCTTCCAGCTTATCTTCGGGTACTTCTGAACCAACGTGAGTCGCCACAACGGGGGCTTCTTCCACTTCATTTGGATCGATAAAGCCTGAGATAATTTCGGTCAAACGGATTTGTTCAGCTTCGTAAGCGTCCCACTGCTCGAGTAGGAAGTTAATCGCTTCTGGGTATTCAGCAACTGAACATTGAACTTGATTAATCCCGTCTTCAATACGTTTGGCGATATCAATCTCACCTTCGCGTGTTAACAGCTCCACGGTCCCCATTTCACGCATATACATGCGCACCGGGTCGGTGGTTCGGCCAATTTCGCTCTCTACAGTTGCTAACGCCGCTGCTGCAGCCTCCGCCGCATCTTCGTCGGCGGTGTCTTCACTCATCATGAGATCATCGGCGTCTGGCGCATGCTCAAACACCTTAATACCCATGTCATTAATCATTCGGATGATATCTTCGATCTGATCCGAATCCACAATGTCCTGTGGTAAGTGGTCGTTCACTTCCGCGAACGTTAAATAACCTTGTTCTTTGCCTTTGGCAATAAGAAGTTTCAGTTGCGACTGTCGAGTCTGCATACAGGCCAACACCTCAATCAATGAATTTTGGGAACCCTTCGGAATGACCGAACAGTATAACAAATATACGCAGATTCAGCCAGTCGAGATGAAAATAAATTAATAGATTCGGGTTAAGTTCGTGCTCGTTTTATAACTTGCAGCAATTGCACAAGTTCTAGTTTTCGCTCTCGCGTGAGTTCTTCTTCCGGCAGCAAGCGCAGCTCTTCGTAACGCTGCTCTAAATAGCGATCAATGAGGAAAACATAAGTTTCTTTAAATTCCTTTTCGATGTTCGCCTCGTCTACTTGGTGCTGCCATTGGGCTAGCTCTCGCAATTGAGCTTCATATTTTGTACCACGCCAGCCTTCAAGCACACTCGCCGTATTTAATTCTGCGGTGTGTGTTTGTCGATGCAAAGCAATAAACACTTTTGCGCCTTCCATTTTCAGCTTCTCAAGGGTGTTATTTACCTTCACCAAGCGACCTAAATGCGGGTACTGTACTAGCAAACCCATCGCTCGTTCTACTGGGCTCAGCTTTTGCCGCGAATCGGTGTTCGCTCGGTTTGGTTTCGTTCCTTTTTCCAGTGCTTCCAGTTGTGCGGTACTACGGCCAATTCGCTTTGCCAATTCCTCATGCAATAACTCACGATAGAAATCACTTTGCATGGTGTTTAATAACGGCCTAACTTTCGCCAATAAACTCGCCTTCCCAGCATCTGACGACAGATCCACGTCGGCACTCAAATGATCAAAGAAGTAATCTTTAAATGAACGTGCTTGAGCGAGCTTACTTGCAAAACCTTCTGCACCCTCGCGCCGCACGAGACTGTCGGGATCATCGCCGTCGGGAAGGAATAAAAAACGGAGATCGTGACCATCACGCAGGAGCGGAAGCGCATTTTCAAGTGCTCGCCACGCGGCGTCTCGTCCTGCTCTATCACCATCGAAACAACACACAACTTGTTGAGTTTGGCGAAAAAGTAACTGCAAATGATCAGGTGTAGCGGCTGTGCCCAGTGCGGCAACTGCGTTATAAACACCATGTTGCGCAAGCGCGACGACATCCATATAGCCTTCAACAATGACCACTTGCTCAAGCTGCTTACTGTGTTGTTTCATTTCATAAAAGCCGTAAAGCTCACGGCCTTTGTGAAATAACCGAGTTTCAGGGGAGTTCAGGTATTTGGGACCTTGTTCATTATCGAGCACACGCCCACCAAAGCCCACCACACGACCGCGACGGTCTCGAATCGGAAACATGATCCGATCACGGAAAAAATCAAAGCGCTTGCCGCGATCATTCTCTGTAATTAATTTGAGCGCCAGCAATTGGCTCTCTCGTTTACTGTTGCCACCCAAAGCTTTTAATAGGCCATCCCAGCCTTCAGGTGCATAGCCAATTCCAAATTGCTTCACAATTTCGCCGGTCAATCCACGCCCACGCAAATAATCGATCACTCTCTGAGAATTTGGGTGTTTCCGCAATTGCTGTTCGAAAAATTGAGTCGCTTTTTCCATCAGGGCAAAGTCGTCTTCGATCTCAGCGCGATCACGCGATTGCCCGGTTCCCTTCTCGCGCGGCACCTCTAGCCCCATATCACTGGCAAGTGCTTCTACTGCATCAGGAAACTCTAGGCCCTCATATTCCATAATGAAATCAATCGCGTTCCCGTGCACTCCACAACCAAAGCAGTGATAGAACTGCTTGTCGGGCGCAACGGTAAATGAAGGCGTTTTCTCACCATGGAAAGGGCAACAGGCTTGGTAATTCTTACCTGCCTTTTTTAACCGCACACGACTGTCCACAACCGACACAATGTCCGCTCGTGCAATCAAATCTTGGATAAAGTCGCGAGGTATTAATCCAGCCATGGAGTTAATTTACTCTATTAAATTTCCGCGTACAAAAAAACCGTGCGTTGGCACGGTTTCTCTGAAAATCGAGCTGTGATGCAGTCTTAGTACAAACGCGTACGACGTGCGTTCTCACGAGCCAATTTTTTAGCGTGGCGTTTTACTGCCGCAGCTTTCTTACGCTTACGCTCTGAAGTAGGCTTCTCGTAGAACTCACGGCTACGTACCTCAGACAATACGCCTGCTTTTTCGCAAGAACGCTTAAAACGACGTAACGCGACGTCAAATGGCTCGTTTTCTTTCAATTTAACTGCTGGCATTAGCCCCTCACCTCAAAAACATTATCTATGGATGCCCCAACAATCTTGTCGGTTGAGTCATCAATCTCGGAAAAAATTGGTGCTGAATTCTAAACAAATGAAACGGGTCTGTAAACCCTTTTGTGTAAATTCTATCCGTGAATCGCTTGTTTGATCAATTTCGAATGGAGGATCAGATCATCCAGTGAATCTAGGTAGCGTTGGTCCTTTTTATCAACCAACAAACCCATTACCATCGTGATTCCAGATTGCTTCGCCCCTCGGATTTCCACGACTGTTTTCAAAAGTGAATTATCGCCGTCTAATACTTCGACTTCAACAATACCACCGTTTAACTTCTCGGCGCTCAGAGTTGGATCGGCTTTTGCGGAGAACCCCATACCACCGCGAGAAATATCTTTAACTTGCCCCTTCACCTCAGTAATACCACTGCCTTGTGGAAATGGTGAGGGGATATTTGGCGCAATTCGAATCACTGCATCGAGCTCAACCTCAATACGAGGAGATTGGCGTAAACCACGGGCTTCAAAGCGCTTAGGATACTGTAAGAAGATCAGTCGTTGAGGGCGTGACGTCGCACTCAAATAACCCGTTGCAGCGGCAACGATCTGGCCTTGATCAAGTACGCCCCGAATCACTACCGTCGCACACTCTGCGAACCAATCTTGCACTTCGGCCCAGTTGTATTTCTTCGATATCTCGATCACTAAATATTCCGGCTGTCGCTGCCCAACCAACAAGCCTTTGACACGCTCGTTATGGGTGCCAAAGCGCAGTTCCATTTCCACAGGGACAGGTCTTAACGATGGGGAAAAGCCTTCCGCACTCATCGTATGCAACTCCTTGGATCATTTTTAGTTTGGTGGCTTATCATCGGCAAACTTGCCAGTTTCTTTACACTATTGTGATAGAGCCGATCGTTTTTCGCAAGCGTTAACAAGATTAAGGTAAAACAGGGACTTCCATTTCACGTTTCGCATAAAACGCTGCCACATACGCCTCAAACGTGTCGGCCTCTAAAGCGTCTCGCATACCCTTCATCACTGTTTGGTAATAAAACAGATTATGAATCGTATTTAAGCGGGCGCCTAAAATTTCATTACAACGGTCAAGATGGTGCAAATAAGCGCGGCTGTAGTGTTTGCAAGTGTAGCATTCGCACTCGTCATCCAACGGCGACATGTCGTTCCTGTGACGCGCATTTCTTATCTTAATCACACCTTGTGACGTGAAAAGATGACCATTTCGAGCATTTCGTGTTGGCATCACGCAGTCGAACATATCGACTCCGCGACGCACCGCTTCGACCAAATCTTCAGGTTTACCCACACCCATTAAATAACGTGGCTTTTGTTCCGGCATCAGTGGCGCAATATGATCCAGAATTCGCATCATATCCTCTTTGGGCTCGCCAACAGATAATCCACCAATGGCGTAACCGTCGAAACCAATTTGCTCCAGCCCGTTTAGTGAAATAGTGCGGAGTTCTTCATACATACCGCCCTGAATAATGCCGAAGAGTGCGGCATCATTCCCCTCATGCGCGGCTTTCGAACGCTCTGCCCAACGCAGCGACAGCTCCATTGATACTTGCGCTTGCTCATAAGTAGCGGGGTGCGGGGTGCATTCATCAAAAATCATGACGATATCGGCGCCCAGCTCTCGCTGCACTTCCATCGACTTCTCTGGAGTAAGTAATATCTTCTCACCGTTAATTGGAGAACGAAATGTGGCTCCTTCTTCGGTGATCTTACGAAGCTCACCTAAGCTAAATACCTGGAAACCACCCGAGTCTGTGAGAATCGGTTTTTCCCAATGCATGAAGTCATGTAAATCGCCATGTTGCTGTATCACTGAGGTTCCTGGGCGTAACATCAAGTGAAATGTATTTCCCAGGCAAATTTCAGCGCCGGTATCCGCAAGTTCTTCTGGTGTCATGCCCTTCACCGTACCTAACGTTCCCACCGGCATAAATGCGGGCGTTTCTACAGTGCCCCGAGGAAAAGATAAGCGGCCCCGGCGTGCTTTTCCAGATGTAGACAACAACTCAAAGGACATACGACTCATAATTAACCTCTATCTATACGTTCAACGCATTTAATTTGCGTGTTACAAACATTGCGTCGCCGTAACTAAAAAATCTGTATTGCGCTTGCACCGCTTCTCGGTAAGCAGACAACACCGCCTTTTGGCCTGCAAATGCAGACACCAGCATGATAAGTGTCGACTCAGGTAAATGAAAATTGGTGATCATGGCGTCTACAACTTTGAATTCATAACCGGGAAAAATGAAAATATCCGTTTCGCCAGAAAGCGGTTCAATTTCTCCTGTTGGAGATTTCCAAGCCGCAGACTCTAAGCTGCGAACCGAAGTGGTACCCACCGCAATGACGCGCCCACCGCGTGCTTTCGCAGCTTTTACCGCTATTACCACTGAATCCGGCACCTCTGCATATTCGCTGTGCATTTTGTGCTCATGAATGTTATCCACTCGAACTGGCTGAAAAGTACCCGCGCCCACGTGCAACGTAACATGCGCGATTTCTACCCCTTTGTCTCGCAAAGCAGCGAGGAGCGCATCGTCAAAATGTAGGCCCGCTGTAGGAGCTGCAACAGCTCCAGGCTTGGTGCCATACACGGTTTGGTAACGCTCTTTATCAGTTGCTTCGTCAGGCCTATCGATATAAGGGGGCAATGGCATATGACCATATGCCTCAAGCCATTCAAGCAGTGTTTTACTCGGGTCGAACTTCAGCTCAAAGAGCGCATCGTCCCGCCCAACAACCTCTACATCGATTGCATTTTCCATAAGCAACCGAGCACCCGGTTTTGGACTTCGGTTAGAGCGCACGTGCGCAAGCGCACGATGTTCATCGAGCACACGCTCGATCAGAATCTCAACTTTGCCACCAGAAACTTTCTCACCCATCAAACGCGCAGGAATTACCCGCGTGTCGTTGAATACCATTAAATCTCCGGGTGCAACTAAGTCGAGAAGATTTTTAAACTGGTAATGAGAAACGGCCCCAGTAGGGCCGTCTAAGTGAAGTAAGCGACTACTTGTACGATCCGGTTGTGGATACCTAGCGATGAGCTCATCTGGAAGCTCGAAGGTAAAATCTTGCCGTTTCATACCGCTTGTTCCTCTCCTACTTTCTCCGATTTAAACACCAAATGCGGCGCGTAAACCGAAGAAAAAGATAATCGACATGAGTGCACCTGCAGGCAACGTGATGACCCAAGACACCACAATGCTACCTACCACATTCATATTCAATGCTGCGATGCCTCGAGCTAAACCAACGCCCAATACGGCACCCACAAGTGTTTGCGTGGTAGAGATCGGCAAGCCTGCGCCCGATGCAATAATCACGGTACTCGCTGCGGCAAGCTCTGCTGCAAAACCGCGGCTTGGTGTTAAGTGCGTGATACCTTTACCGATCGTGGCGATCACTCGGTGCCCGAATAAAGCTAACCCCATGACAATACCAAATGCACCCAGTGGTAATACCCACCAAGCTAAGCGTGCTGTTGAGTCAACCACACCCCCACTTGATACCACACTCACCACAGCAGCAAGTGGACCAATCGCATTAGCGACGTCGTTAGAACCGTGAGCGAATGCCATACAACAAGCGGTTACAATCATGAGCACAGCAAATACCTTTTCCACATTGGTAAAATGCATGTCACGATCGGCACTTGGGTCGAATTTGAGGCGTTCAATAACAACTTTACCGCCAATTCCTATCGCGATCGCGATACCAATGGCCCACGCGTAGCCCTCGAAGGTGCTCATTTCGAGCCCAACGTGTTTCAACCCTTTCTTGATGGTTAGAAGGGTCATAATGAAACCCGCTAAGCCCATATAAATCGGCACATACTTCTTGGCTGCTGCGAATGGGTTTTCTTTATCAAATATAAGTCGCTGTGCGCTGATAAAAATAAAGTATGCGAGAATACCTGAAATAGCAGGTGTAACGATCCAGCTCCCAACGACCCCAGCTACTTTGCCCCATTGCACCGCATCTACTGAGATACCGACCGCGGCAAAACCAACGATGGCACCAATGATAGAGTGCGTTGTAGACACTGGCCAACCCAGATAAGACGCTAACACCAGCCATAGACCCGCCGCCAGTAACGATGAAATCATACCTAACACGAGCAAATCCGGTGTATCGACCACATATGCCTGGTCGATAATGCCTTTGCGAATGGTGGAAGTAACTTCTCCTCCTGCTAAATAAGCTCCCGCAAATTCGAAAATCATAGCGATGATAATCGCTTGCTTAATAGTCAGTGCTTTTGAACCTACAGAGGTTCCCATGGCGTTTGCCACGTCATTTGCACCGATACCCCAAGCCATTAAAAAGCCAAAAATGGCCGCAAGAACAATCAAAATTGTTCCGTATGAAGTGATTAAATCCATTCTCTGTCCCCGGTTGTTGGCTTAAACGCGCGCGAGCATGAGCTCGAAGCGGTTACCGACACGTTCGGAAAGGTCAGCCAAATCACCCACCCAATCTAAAATTTGATACAAGAACATCACGTCGAGTGGATTCATCTCATTCTCAATTTCTCGCAAACCACGACGTAAGCTCACTTGTAGCTCATCTGTATCTTCTTCGATTTTATCTAGTTCGCCGATCATGCTCACCACTAAATCACGCTCCCGGCCACGAAAGCCAGTTTCGAGAAGATCGTCAAACTCGTTAATCGTATCTCGAGCCATGGTTGTTGAATCTAAACAACGACCTAAGTAGTTCTTGAATGGCTCAAGTAATGCAGTGGGCACTGGTAATTGTCGACCTGTCATCAAACCAGCAATGTCCTTTGCTTTATTTGCAATTCGATCTTGTTGCGATACGAGTTCAAGTAGGTCGGCACGTTCAACCGGCAAGAACAAGCCACTTGGCAGGTTCAAACGGATTTCTCGTTTTGTTTCATCAGCAACTTTTTCTAGTCTCGAGATCTCTTTTTGTGCTTTTTCTGCAGCAACCCAATCTTCTTGATAGACCGCTTCAAAAAATGGCTTAAGTGCCATTGCCGTGTCATGTATTTGATTAATATGTTCAATGACAGGTTTGATAGGCGACTTTGCGAAGACACCTAAAAATGAACTTGCTGGCATATATTGCCCCTCTTATTTGCTTTATGCATCATGCTCTACCACTAGCATTTGGCGCAGAAATTAAGCACCACAGCCGAATAAGCACGTTCGGGCCGCATTGTAGCAAATAAAATGAGGAAAGGAACCGATAGAACCGATTTATCGCGCTTATTCGAGCGCTTCTAAGCGTTCGTTCAAATGCACGATACGACGCGCCATGCCAGCAATAATAGCGTCTTTTAACTTTTCTCGAATAACTGCGGAGAGCGACCGCAATGCCTTTGAATCAAGTCGAAGAAGTACAGAATCTTCCTCGGCCACTGCCGACGCACTCCGAGGCGCTTGAGTCACGAAAGCGCCTTCGCCCAAGAACTGCCCTGGACCTATAACACCAAGAACCCGATCGCCCGCTTTTTGCATAATCTGAATTCGACCACTGAGTAGCAAATAAAACGTAGAGTCGACCTCACCTTCGCGAAAAACCCGAAAGCCTTTCTTGCACACATAAACCTCTAGGCGGTCTTCAAGTAGGATTCTTCGTTCTTCAATTGAAAACTGCCGGAAGAAATCTAAGCGATTGATTATTTCTAACAACTTTAGGTTCGAAATTTTTTCGACTCGCTTCATGATTTCTTCCCTGCATTAACCACGTTTATTGAAACGTATAAACGAGCGTTACTGCGGTCTCAGTATCGAGTTTCTCTGGAAAACTGCCATCGCCTTGCATGGCCACGGTTGAGTTATGCGTGAGCGTTAGCGACAAGCGCATTGCTAAACGTGAATTTAAATTCGCGGTTAACGATGACACCGCTCGAGAACGTGTATTGTCTTCACCTATTTCGGTCGAGATGAGCTGCGTAAACTTTGAGTTTTCCGAAATTGTCCAATTTACGTTCGTTGCCATACGAAGAATCGCGTCGCTTTCTGTTTCCCCAGTGGTCGCAAATTTATTGTACGACATACCCGGACCCACTTCGAAATCTGCATAGAGCTTTTCATGGAAGCTGTATCGTGCACCGTAACCCGCTGCGATAGTAGCTTGGTAATCGAATGAGTTTAACGCGTCGTCTTCATAGGACGTGTACACAAACAATGATGAGCGCTCGGAACTTTTAAACATACGGTTCGATTGCAGCGAAATAAACAAACGATCGGCGTCGATCGCCGTATCACCTGTGTCAGTCTCACGCTCTTGTCGATAATAATCGATCATGCCTTTATGGCGCCACATACCCGCGTCTCGAGACAAATCAAGCTTCGTTTTCCAAGATTGAGTTTCCGTATTCCCAGAGCGCATCAAAAAACCGAACTCTGCGCTCGCCGACCAACTATCTTCTTCCACTGCAGGGTCGCGATCTTGAATATCGTCGAACATAAACGATGATGCATGGGCGTCTGTGCCGAACGAGGCAGCAAGAAGAATGGATGCAAGAATAATTTTGCGCACGAATCCCCCGATAAGTAGCGAGCAACTATGATTATTTTCATAGTGTAACAAATCATGAATGGTGTTGCGTACCCCTTATTAAAGCTTTCAGCACAAAAAAAAGCCAGCTTACCGTGAAGCTGGCTATTGACTGTCCTTTTGCAAGAAAAAACGTTATTTGATCACTGCCTGCAATTCGCCTTTTTCATAGCGTTTAAACATGGCTTCCAAAGAAACAGGCTTAATCTTACTCGCCTGCCCTGCGGTACCGAATGCTTCATAACGCGCTACCACGATATCCTTCATGGCTTGCGTAGCAACGGCGAAGTATTTACGGGGATCAAACTCGCTTTTGTTCTGCGCTAAGAAACGGCGAATTGCACCGGTAGACGCTAAGCGTAAATCCGTATCAATGTTCACCTTGCGCACACCGAAGCGAATACCTTCTTGAATCTGTTCAACTGGTACGCCATAAGTTTCAGGGATCTCACCACCAAACTCATTAATGATTGCGAGCCATTCTTGGGGCACAGACGAAGAGCCATGCATGACTAAGTGGGTATTCGGAATACGTGCATGAATCTCTTTAATACGATCAATTGCAAGAATGTCACCTGTGGGCGGGCGCGTAAATTTATACGCACCATGAGAGGTACCACAGGCAATGGCAAGTGCATCAACTTGAGTTGCTTTTACGAAATCTGCAGCTTCTTCAGGGTCCGTTAACAACTGATCATGCGAAAGCGTCCCTTCTGCACCTACGCCATCTTCTTCTCCCGCTTGCCCTGTTTCTAACGAGCCTAGGCAACCAAGTTCACCTTCTACAGAAACCCCACAAGCATGCGCCATCTCTACGGTACGACGGGTCACGTCGACGTTGTAATCATAATCTGCAGGCGTTTTTCCGTCTTCGCGCAACGACCCGTCCATCATAACCGAGCTGAACCCTAATTGAATCGAGCGCTGACATACCGCTGGCGAGGTTCCATGATCTTGGTGCATTACGACAGGGATGTGCGGGAACTCTTCTACTGCAGCCAAAATAAGATGACGAAGAAAAGGAGCGCCGGCATATTTCCGCGCGCCTGCTGAAGCCTGCACAATCACAGGGCTGTTCGTTTGGTCAGCCGCTTCCATAATTGCGCGCATTTGTTCTAAGTTATTCACGTTAAACGCCGGAACACCGTAGCCATGTTCGGCTGCGTGATCTAAAAGTTGGCGCATCGAAATTAGTGCCATTGGGAAACTCCTCTCACTTCACTGTGATACTAAAAATTATTAAATTTATTGATGTTATGAATCTTGCCCACGCGCCTGCAGAATTGCAACCGCTGGTAATGTTTTGCCTTCCAAAAATTCGAGGAATGCTCCCCCGCCCGTAGAAATATAGGAGATTTGCTCAGCAATACCATATTTGTCGATTGCTGCAAGGGTGTCACCACCGCCGGCAATGCTAAACGCATTACTTTGAGCAATCGCACGCGCCAGTGACTCAGTACCCGCACCAAACTGCTCAAACTCAAAAACTCCAACAGGGCCGTTCCAAACGATGGTACCGGCATTTTTCAGCATCGCGGCTAGCGCGTCAGCCGTTTCTGGACCGATATCAAAAATCATATCTTGTGCGCTGACCTCGGCAACCGACTTAGTCGTTGCAGCCGCGTCTTCAGCGAATCTCTCACCCACTACCACGTCGGTTGGAATTGGAATATCAGCGCCTCTGGTTTTCGCAGACTCTGCCAACCGCTGAGCTTCTTGCACTAAATCGTCTTCCACGAGTGATTTACCAACCGAATGTCCGGCTGCTTTAATGAACGTATTTGCTATGCCGCCACCCACAATAAGTTGATCAACTTTACGCACGAGCGAGTTGAGTACCATGAGCTTCGTAGATACTTTAGACCCACCCACAATAGCAACGAGTGGTCGCTTCGGATTCTCTAATGCTTTACCGAGCGCATTTAACTCTTGCGCCAGCAAAGGCCCCGCACAGGCAATCGGTGCGTATTGGGCAACACCGTAGGTTGATGCTTGCGCTCTATGTGCGGTGCCAAATGCGTCCATTACGAATACATCGCAAAGTGCGGCTAATTTTTTTGCTAATGAGGGATCATTTTTCTTTTCACCCACATTAAAGCGAACATTTTCAAAAACGACGAGCTCGCCACCTGCAACTTCAACGCCATCTAGATAATTTGTTTCCAACCGCACTGGGAAATTTAAATGCGCCGCCAGGTATTTCACTACCGGACTCATGGAAAACTCTTCGCTATATTCGCCTTCTTCAGGTCGACCTAAATGCGACATGACCATCACTTTTGCACCTTGCTCTAACACCTGCTGAAGCGTAGGCAACGCAGCACGCAGTCGTGCGTCAGAAGTCACTTTCCCGTCTTTCACCGGTACATTTAGATCTTCACGAATGAGTACTCGCTTCCCGCGTAAATCCATGTCACTCATTAATTTAATGGTCATTTCAACATCCTCTTTCGCAATACAAGGCTTCAACTGAAAGCTGCTAAATCGGCCGTTGTATCTAACATTCTATTGGCAAAACCCCACTCGTTATCACACCAGCAGAGTACTTTTACTAAACGCTTATGACTCACTCGGGTTTGTGTACCGTCTACGACACAAGACCTTGGGTCGTGAATGAAATCTGCAGAAACGAGTGGCTCTACTTCAAAACCTAAGATGCCCCGCAAGCTGCCTTTTGCTGCGGTCAGCAATGCTTGATTTACTTGCTCAATCGACACGTCAGTGTCCAGCGTCACGCTCAAATCCATGGCCGTAACGTTCGTTGTGGGAACTCGCACAGCAATCGCTTCAAAGCGCCCTGCAAACTTCGGTAAAATGCGTTCAATGCCTCGGGCCAACCGTGTATCAACCGGAATGATCGATTGAGAAGCCGCCCGCGCAAGGCGCAAATTCCCATGAAAACTATCGATCACTTGTTGATCGTTCATGACCGAGTGAATCGTGGTGATCGTGCCGCTGTCTACACCAAACGCGTCGTCGAGCGCTTGAATAACCGGCACAATACAATTGGTGGTGCACGAACCATTTGAAATGATTCGGTGTGACTCATTCAGGCTTTGCTGGTTCACGCCTTGGATCACCGTTACATCTACATCGGCGTCGGCCGGATGTGAGAACACCACCCACTTTGCACCGGCAGCTAAATGCTGCTCTGCATGAGCGCGAGAGTGGAATACACCGGTACATTCAAGAACCACATCGATTTGCTGAGTCGCCCAAGGCAAGACGCTCAAATCTTGCTCATGGCTAATCTGAATATGATTATTTCCTACTCGAAGTGTATTTCCCTCGATCGCAACCTCAAAGGGACACCGCCCATGCGTTGAATCGTATTTGAGCAAATGCGCGATTGCGCTCAATTCAGCGAGTTCATTGATGGCAACAATCTCAATTTGTTGCTGCAATGCACCTTCCATCCAGGCACGCAGAATGCTTCGGCCAATTCGACCGAAGCCATTAATCGCAACCTTGAGCGGGCGAGCACTCATTTAGACCTCTTGCGCAAGCGCAACTAAATTGTCGACGGTGAAACCAAAGTGCTTAAAGAGATCCTCGGCAGGAGCCGATTCACCGAATGTCGTCATGCCTAAAACTTTGCCGTCTAAACCCACATACTTGTGCCAGTAATCTGCAATTCCTGCTTCAACCGCTATCCGACGACGCACTGCCGCAGGCAACACAGACTCTTTATAATCAGACTCTTGACGCTCAAACACACAGCTACTTGGCATCGACACGACGCGCACCTTCTCACCCTTGTCGCTCAAGACTTTCGCAGCCTCGACCGCAAGTGAAACTTCAGAGCCAGTCGCAATCAAGATCAGATCCGGTGTGCCTTCACAATCGACTAGAACATAACCACCGCGGCGAACATTCACTAATTGCTCAGCACTACGAGATTGTTGCGGGAGTCCTTGACGGGTAAAAATAAGTGCCGTTGGCCCGTCGTAACGTTCCAAACTTGCTTGCCACGCCACCGCTGACTCCACTTGATCACATGGGCGCCAAGTTTGCATATTCGGTGTGTAACGCAAGCTCGCGAGCTGCTCTACCGGTTGATGCGTTGGCCCATCTTCTCCTAAGCCAATAGAATCATGCGTATATACGTAGATCACTGGCTGTTTCATGAGTGCCGACATTCGTACTGCGTTCCGCGCATACTCCATAAACATTAGAAACGTTGCACCGTAGGTCTTAAAGCCACCGTGCAAGGCAATACCGTTCATAATGGCAGACATCCCGAATTCACGAACACCATAGTAAATGTAGTTTCCAGAAGCATCTTGCGCCGTTAAGGGTTGGCTTCCATTCCAAATAGTAAGGTTAGAGCCAGCTAAATCGGCCGAACCGCCCATCAATTCGGGAAGCATAGGTCCTAACTCATTCAGGGCGTTCTGTGACGCTTTTCGAGTCGCAACTGAGGTTGGGGTTGCTTGTAATGATTCAATCCAAGCATCGGTTTTCGCGCGCCAATCGCTTGGTAACTCACCCGCCATTCGACGTTTGAATTCTGCTGCAAGCTCTGGATATTTCGCTTCATAGTCTGCAAATAGTTCGTTCCACTGCGCTTCTTTTTCTCGTCCTTGATCAATTGCCGACCAAGCTTCTTTTACATCGTTAGGAATCTCAAAGGGAGCATATTCCCAGTTAAGCTCTTTGCGCGCTAACGCGATCTCGTCGTCACCCAGAGGCGCTCCGTGACAGCTCTCTGTTCCCTGTTTATTCGGCGCACCAAAACCAATGATGGTTTTGCAGATAATGAGTGTCGGCCTTGCATGGTCTGCACGAGCCTGTTCAATAGCTTCTTTAACGGCAACGCTATCATGACCGTCTACACCTGCAATCACTTGCCAGCCGTAGCTTTCAAAACGCTTTTGCGTATCGTCGGTAAACCAGCCTTCTACTTCACCGTCAATTGAGATGCCGTTGTCATCGTAAAATGCGATTAATTTACCCAGCCCTAAGGTACCAGCGAGTGAGCAAACTTCGTGCGAAATCCCTTCCATCAAGCAGCCGTCACCAAGGAAGGTATACGTGTAATGATCAACCACTGCATGCGCGTCGCGGTTAAACTGCGCAGCGAGCGCTTTTTCCGCGATCGCCATGCCCACCGCATTCGAAATACCTTGGCCCAAGGGCCCAGTTGTCGTTTCAATCCCCGGTGCATACCCATATTCTGGATGCCCTGGGGTTTTCGAGTGCAACTGGCGGAACGCTTTCAAATCGTCAATGCTCAACGCGTAGCCAGTTAAATGCAGAAGTGAATAGATCAACATAGAGCCGTGGCCATTCGAGAGTACGAAGCGATCGCGATTCGCCCAGTCAGGATTGATCGGGTTATGGTTCATGTAGTCGCGCCACAATACTTCTGCGATGTCTGCCATGCCCATGGGCGCACCAGGATGTCCTGATTTTGCCTTCTGTACCGCATCCATGCTGAGTGCACGAATTGCATTCGCGAATCTGCGACGTTCTGCCATGTTTAAACCCCTTTCAGAAATGATTGACCACACCGATTGTGCATGGCGCGATATTGTCCACCATCTGAGCTCGGTGCGCAAATCAATAGCACCTCAATCATTTTTATTTAGCCTTTTAGACGTCTATTTCTGGATTTTTTTTTCGTTTTCACGTAGTCTTTCTGTCATTAACATTCGTACTTGCGCATAACCTATTTTTTTCATCACATTCAAAAGAGAATTAAAACGCCTATGACTCGTCATGTATTTACCTCTGAATCGGTTTCTGAGGGACATCCCGACAAAATTGCAGACCAGATCTCTGACGCTGTACTCGACGCAATCTTAGAACAAGACCCGCGTGCCCGTGTTGCCTGTGAAACGTTTGTGAAAACCGGAATGGTGCTCGTAGGTGGTGAAATTAATACGTCTGCTTGGGTAGATATTGAAGAGTTAACCCGAAATACCGTTCGGGAAATCGGTTACACTCACTCAGACATGGGTTTTGATGGTAGTAGCTGTGCAGTTTTAAATGCGATTGGTAAACAGTCTTCAGATATTAACCAAGGCGTTGACCGGGGTGACCCACGTGAACAAGGCGCGGGCGACCAAGGCCTCATGTTCGGATATGCCTCAGACGAAACTGAACAGTTGATGCCTGCGCCGATCATGTATTCTCATCGGCTGGTGCAGCGCCAAGCTGAAGTTCGACGCGGAGAACTCTCTTGGTTACGCCCAGATGCGAAAAGTCAATTAACCTTCGTCTACGAAGATGGCAAGCCTGTCGGCATTGATGCGGTTGTACTTTCAACTCAGCACTGCGAGTCTATTTCACTCGATGATCTGCGCGAAGCAGTCATGGAAACCATCATTAAACCAGTACTCCCTGCAGAATGGATTCACAAAGACACGAAGTTTCACATTAACCCAACCGGTCGCTTTGTAATTGGTGGGCCAATGGGTGATTGTGGACTGACAGGCCGCAAAATTATCGTTGATACCTATGGCGGTATGGCGCGACATGGTGGGGGAGCATTCTCGGGTAAAGATCCTTCTAAAGTCGACCGCAGTGCAGCTTATGCGGCGCGCTATGTAGCGAAGAACTTGGTGGCAGCCGGCTTGGCGAAGCGTTGTGAACTGCAAGTTTCTTACGCCATTGGTGTTGCAGAGCCAACATCCATCAGTATCGATACGTTCGGTACTAGCTCGCACAGCGAAGAAACACTGATTCGCTTGGTGCGTGAGCACTTTGATTTGCGCCCATATGGGTTAATTCAAATGCTCGACCTGGAGCACCCCATTTATAAAGCGACCGCAGCCTATGGCCATTTCGGCCGGAACGAATTCCCGTGGGAGCGCACGGATAAAGTAGAGGCGCTCAAGGCTTCGTTGTAACCATGAGAATCCCGCGTATTTATCATCCTGAGCCCCTTCAGTTAGATCAGATCATTGACTTAACTGAAGAGGCGGCAAACCATGTGGGCCGTGTACTGCGCCTTGGGCAAGGAGCCCGTTTAGAACTCTTTTGTGGTGATTTGCATGCGTACGCAGCAGAAATTCAAAACGCCAGCAAAAAACATGTGCAAGTTAAAATACTTGCCAGTACTCTGGCTAACTCCGAGTCGCCGATAAAACTGCACCTAGCTCAGGGTATATCACGTGGCGACCGCATGGATTTCGTTTTACAGAAATCGGTTGAGCTTGGTGTTCATGAAATTACCCCTCTTTTTACCGAACGCTGCACAGTGAAATTGCAAGGCGACCGATTAGACAAAAAAGTCCAACAATGGCAACGTATTGTCATCAGTGCTTGCGAGCAAAGCGGCCGCAACTTTGTGCCCGTAGTACACACACCGATGACACTTACGGAATGGCTTCAGCAACATGTAGAACTCACTAAAGTGATACTTGAGCCACAAGCGGCATCGAGTATTGCACAGCTCGAAAAAAGGGAAGCATTTGGCTTAATGATTGGGCCGGAAGGTGGCTTCAGCGCACAAGAGGTCGATCTATGCCAAACCCATCGAGCCATTGGCGTGCGATTAGGCCCAAGAATTTTGCGAACAGAAACGGCTGCACTCGCGGCCATTACCGCGCTACAATTAACGCAAGGCGACTTGTAACAACTCAAAGAGGAGAAGCAAATGGCACGCATAGGTATCGTGATGGATCCGATTGCAGACATTAAAACCTATAAAGACACCAGTTTTCGACTCGCATTAGAGGCGCAAGCTCGGGGCCATGAGCTTTTTTATTTTGAACTTGCCGACCTCTACATTGAGGGCGGTACACCGTTTGGCAGCGCTCGCTCCCTTCACGTGGTCGATCAAAAAGAGGATTTCTATACGCTCGGAGCGCGTGAAACGCTGAAATTGGGTGAGTTGGACGCGATTATTATGCGTAAAGATCCACCTTTTGATATCGAATTTGTATACGCCACGCACATTTTAGAGCTCGCGAAACGAGATGGAGCATTGATCGCCAACAATCCACAAAGCCTGCGAGATTGCAGTGAGAAACTGTTCACCGCATGGTTCCCAGATCTGATTCCAGCAACGCTCGTAACACGCAGTGCCGAACAAATTAGAGCCTTTCATGCAAAACATGGCACCATTATTTTAAAGCCTTTAGATGGTATGGGTGGTGCGTCGATTTTCAAAGTGAATGAAGATGGCAACAATTTAGGGGTGATTATTGAAACACTCACCGCGCATGGTTCACGCTATGCAATGGTGCAAGAGTACTTGCCAGCCATTAAAGACGGCGACAAACGAATTCTCATTATTAATGGTGAACCTGTTCCATACGCCTTAGCACGCATTCCCTCGGCAGGAGAAACAAGAGGTAACTTAGCTGCAGGCGGTGCCGGTCGCGCACAGCCGTTGTCTGATTCAGATTGGCAGTTAGCGCGCGCGGTGGGCCCTGTGTTGAAAGAAAAAGGCTTATATTTAGTGGGTCTAGACGTCATTGGCGACCGAATTACCGAGATTAATGTCACCAGCCCCACGTGCATGCGCGAAATTGAAGCAGCTTACAACCTGAACATTGCTGAGTTATTCTTTACTGCAATTGAAGCAGACCTTTAAATTAGGACATAGGTAAATCAATTTGAGCGACGCGACGACTAGCTTTCAAAACCACTTCTTAATCGCCATGCCAGGTTTGGACGATCCGTTTTTTCATCGCTCGGTAACGTACGTATGTGAACATAACGATGACGGTGCGATGGGACTAATTGTGAATCAACCGGTTGAGCTAACCCTAGACAAGCTACTCGAACAAATAGAAATAGAAGTACCCAAGGGCGGTCGTCTAGACAGTAAACATGTCTACGCAGGAGGCCCAGTAGCCACCGATCGGGGCTTTGTCATCCATTCACCTCAAAAAGGATGGAAAAGTAGCCTGCAACTTAGTGATGACATTATGGTCACGACCTCCAAAGATATACTGGCTGCCTTCGGCTCCGAACAGGCACCGGCACACTATTTACTGATGCTGGGTTATGCGGGCTGGGAAGCTGGGCAGTTAGAACAAGAAATTGCCGATAACAGCTGGCTTACTATTCCTGCCGACTCCGACTTACTTTTCAAAACACCCAGTAATGAACGTTGGGAAAAAGCCACGTCAAAACTGGGTATCGATATTTGGCAACTCAGTAGTCAGGCAGGCCATGCCTAGCTCTCCCTGCGCAGCGATAACCATACTCGCTTTCGATTTTGGTACACGTAGTATTGGTGTTGCGGTTGGGCAAAGTTTAACGGGTAGCGCGAGCCCACTTGCGGCACTCAAAGCCAAAGAAGGTCAACCGCAATGGGAGTTGGTAAAGAAACTACTGGATACCTGGCAACCTCACACTTGTGTCGTCGGCCTACCACTCAATATGGACGGCACAGAGCAGCCGCTAACAGAACTAGCACGACAGTTTGCCAACCGTTTGCACGGCAGGTTTGGTGTAAATGTGTTATTGCAAGACGAACGGCTCACGACCGTGAGTGCCCGTGAAGAGATATTCTCTGAGTATGGTTTTAAAGGTCTCAGTAAAGATAAGGTGGACAGTGTCTCTGCCTGCCTCATTGCAGAAGACTATCTATCCACCCTTTATTCATAACGCGTTAGCCCGCAGCTTTGCTGCCAAGTTTTATAGTACTTCGTGCGACCCGCCGGTGCCTTTCCAATATCAATATGCGCCTTCTTCAAGGCTGCCTTTAAGTCCTTTCTGAAACGATGATAATCAACTTCCGTTGAATGGCGTTTCCCCGCTTCAAACTTTAAATGCGGGTTCTTCATTTCTCGTGCAATCGCCTTCCCTAGAGGTTCGGGTCGTTTATAGCGCCCAATAATTTCTTGCACTGCAAGCTTGGCTTGATAGTCTGCTAGTGGCCAAATACACCCGAGCGGTTGAAACAAACCAATAAAATAAAGGTTCGGCAAATGCTCAGGAATCATTTTCAAATAGAGTGGAACCTGTTCAGCATCTTCGAAATTCACAATGTCCTTGCTTAAGAATGGGAAAGTAATTTTGAACCCGGTGCATGCAACGATCGTGTCGAATTCCGCGGTTTTATCGTCGGCAAAAGTGACCGACTTCCCTTCCACCTTCACAATCTGGTTACGCGGCGTAATTCTCCCATGCCGAATGAAGTCTAATAGATCTGAGTTCACCGTTGGGTGGTGGCTCAAAATGGGCTTCTTAGGTTGCGGCAGGCCATAGTTCTTCTCGTAATTGCCTTGCAGCAACTTCACTAACACCGTAAGAATCCATTGTCGCAAACGACTCGGCACCCACGTTGGAATGCGACTGCCCATCACATCGGAAGGCTTACCAAAAATAAACTTTGGCAAAAACCACTGCGCACTTCTCACACTCAAACTCACATGTGCCGCTAAACGTGCTGATTCTACAGCCACATCGCAGGCTGAATTCCCGGCCCCAATCACTAACACTCGTTTTGCACGCCACTCGTCGTTAACGCCTTTAAAGTCATGGGAATGCAAGTACTCCCCTGTATACTCGCCTGGTAATTCCGGGTGCCGAGGATTCCAATGGTGCCCATTCGCAATCATCACATGAGTGAACTCTTCATGCTGCTCAACACCTTCGGCATCTTTGTAGGTAATCAGGTATCCGGCCTCTTGCGGCAAAACTTCAAGCACTTCTGTTTGAAATCGAATATTCGATAGCACTTGGAAATGCTGGGCATACGACTCAAAATAGCGTTGCAGTTGCGCATGATTCGGATACTCGGGATAGTCGCTGGGCATGGGGAAGTCTTCATATTCAGACCATACCTTCGAGCTAATAATATGGGTGTTCTCGTACACACTCGAATGCCCTGTACTACTGTTAAAAACCCAGTTGCCGCCTACCTTGTTATTCTTTTCAAAAACAACCACTTCCAGGCCTGCCTCAAGACAATTCTTGGCTGCGGTTAGCCCACTTGGGCCGGCACCGATCACTGCAACTCTGTTCGTCATGTAGTTACTACCTTTTGGCTATATTGCTATCTATATTCGTGTAGTGAGACAATAAGGTCAACGAATTCAAACACAAATCTAAGGTTAACCAACGTGCAAATACTTGGCGCTTAGTTAAACTTTAGTTATAGTGGCAGTAGCAACTTTGAGAAGGAGTGTAGGCTTTGTACCAACAAGAAGAACCGTATCGTATTACGGGTAATACGATTACGTTAATAGACGATAACAAGCAACTATTGCTCGTAACTCCTGAACGGTTCCAAAATATCCTTGTGAGTCGCTATGGTGTAGAGATGACGGACTGGCGGCCTGATCGCCGACCTGGTGTCAAAAATGTCTATCTTAACGAACTGTTCAAGCGCGAAAAGCTCTACTTCTTCGTAAATGCAGGAGGTATTGAGTATCAAGTCGATCTCAAGTTCGTTGAAAACCCCATTAGCGAAGTTAAGTTCTAATGCCTTATGTGGGCTTCGTTGAACGTAATTAAACGATGCCCGCAAGCAAATTTCTTTTGCTTGCTGTCCTGCTGTCTGTTTTTAATCTCCCCTCACACCTTTGCAACATCATTCACACGACAAGTCACCGAAACAGAAGCGCAAACTGAATACCGTTACCAGTGGCAAGACCAATACGAACGAACGCATCAAATTAGTTTTCAAATTCCGACTTCCCAGTCTCAAGACACGGCTCAGGCGCGTCGCCACTTAGCGCCCGCGCGTATGCAGCGCCAAATTGTCCGGCCGTTGCAACGTTATGCACAGGAACAAGGTTGGTACCAGCTAGAGGTAAAATACAACGGAACGCGAAAAATTGTGGAATTTGATCCCAACATCCGCGATCGCGAAGAAGCGGAACGCCGAGTGCGAGCCATGCAGCGCCAAGCTCAACGAGAAATAGAGCAGTTACTCGCAGAGCACTATTTAGCCTTTTTAACGATCCCACCCAATCAAAGAGGGATTGCGCCCGATCATGTTCGTATTGCACAAGAGTCAATGGGGCTCGTAGAGCCTGTTTCTACTGCGTTTTATCATTATTTGCAGGGTAAAACACCCAGAGAATATATCGAAGTGATTGCGAGTTTTGTGCAATCCATTCCGTATAGCGAACTCACGGACCGACTGGACAGCAGCGGCGCGGGATTTAATTTCCCTTTGCGTGTGATTGCCGAAAACCAAGGCGACTGTGATAGCAAAGTTACTCTAATGGCGGCCATTTTAAGAAACCTGATGCCCAATTTACGTATGGGTATTATCTATTTGCCGCAACACGCGCTTTTTGGTGTCGCTATTTCTGCAGAAGAGGGCGAAATAACCGTTTATGATGGTGAAGCTCAGTTGTTAATTATAGAACCCACCGGGCCTGCCAAATTACGCTTAGGCGAAGCGGCCCAAGTCAGTCAAGTCGCGCTCGCGAATGGCGCGCATACCATTCGCTTACTCTAGCGATGTTATAAGTTTTCCTCTGCGTATTGCGCTAATGGGCTGCGCACTACGCCATTCAGGTTCATGTTGGCGCTGCCATGATAGTTCTTAAACCGCTCCACAATGTAGGTTAAACCCGAGGTGACGGCAGTCAAGTAATAGCTATCAATTTGCGCCAAGTTCCCCGAGCAAATAATCTTCGTACCGGCACCACATCGAGTCACAATGGTTTTCAATTGCGAAGCTGTTAAATTCTGTGCCTCATCAAGTATAACAATGGCATTCTGAATACTGCGCCCGCGCATAAAGTTGAGTGACTTAAATTGAATATTTGCCTTTTGCATAATGTAATTCAAACTCACTTCCATGTTTTCGTCTTGCTTATGGAGCACTTCTAAACTGTCGGTAATCGCCGCTAGCCACGGCGCCATTTTCTCCTCTTCCGTACCCGGCAAATAACCAATTGATTCAGCGATTTCAGGAGTATTTCGCGTGACAATAATCTTCTCGTAGATACCCCGCTCTATGACTTGCTCAAGTGCAGTCGCAAGCGCCAGAATGGTTTTCCCACAGCCGGCCGGACCGGTCAAAATAACTAAATCGAGGGTCGGATCAAGGAGTGCTTGCATTGCCATGGCTTGATAAATGTTCTTCGGGGCTACCCCCCATGCACGTTGCGCCATCAAGCGTTCAAAGCCAAGGTCGAGTATTTTTACATGGGTGTCGGTATAACTCTCAACGCGCGCAGCAAAGCGCCCTTCTTCATCAATAAGGTACTCATTGGGGTAAAGCGCGGGGAATAGGTCTCGTGGGAGGAAATGATAAGTATCGCGCCCCTCTTGCTCACTCTTCACTTCACCTACCGATGACCAAAAATCCCCCTCAAAACGGTAGAAACCTTTTGAAAGGTATTGAATATCGTCGATTAGCTGGTCGGTACGGTAATCTTCAACATGTTTTACTCCCGCACCTTTGGCTTTCAAGCGCATGTTGATGTCTTTGGTCACCAACACGACTTTTGCCCTGCTATGCTTTTTTTGAATCTCCAACGCCGCTTGAATAATGCGGTGATCATTTTCATTCAAAGAAAGTTCTGATTCATTTTGGCGCAGCTGAAAGTCGGGAAAAATAGACAAGGTTCCATTCGCCTTATGCTCACCGACCATTCGAGTTAATGGCACACCGGCCGTAATCGCCTCTGGAGATGCCTCAACAAGTGCATCTTCAAGCGCACGAATCGCAACACGCGCGTCTCGACTCACATCTTTTTGTCTATCTTTTATGTTGTCTAGTTCTTCAAGCACAACCATTGGTATGACGACATTGTGTTCTTGGAAGTTCAGAAATGCGAGGGGTTCGTGAAGTAGAATATTGGTGTCGAGGACATAGAATTTTACACCGTTTTCAGCCATAGATGCGCCTCATTTTTAGTTGTTATCATTTTTGAAAGGTATGTCATAAACATAGCCGAGGTACATGAAAATGTAATGACAAAATTGAATATTTTTTGCCACTTCTTATGGGTTGCTTGTTAAACTTCGCGCCAAATTTATGAAGAGTGCTTTATGTTTCAATATCATCCGCCCAAAAGCCCTTGGCTAGAAATTATTTATCGCGACGAGGATATTCTTGTCGTGAACAAGCCGTCGGGGCTACTTACTGTGCCGGGAAAGGCTGCAGAGCATCGAGACAGCGTATGGTGGCGCGTCACCACGGCGCTGCCGACGGCTCGCATTGTACATCGACTCGATATGGCAACCTCAGGCATTCTCGTCATGGCACTTCATAAAAAGGCGCAAGGTGAACTGGGCAAACAATTTGAGCAGCGCCTCGTGCATAAGATTTATGAGGCAGTGGTATTTGGTCAACTCGCACAGGCACGCGGCGAAGTGGACTTGCCATTGCGATGTGACTGGCCGAACCGGCCTAAGCAAATGATTGATTTTATTGATGGTAAGGCTGCTTTTACGGAATATCGCGTGATGAAGGTAGAGAGTGATCGAACGCGCGTCGAGTTACAACCCAAAACGGGGCGCTCACACCAGCTGAGAGTTCATATGCTCTCTCTTGGGCATCCAATTTTAGGCGACCGTTTATACGGTGAGCCACTGGCCACACCGATGGCTTCGAGGCTATTACTACACGCGCGAGAAATCGAATTCTTACACCCTATTTCACGGCAAGCATTGCGCTTTCAGATTCCAACACCTTTTTAAGCAACCGAGTCCAAATTATTCTGCAGAAGCGTTGCCACTTGCCGATAAAGAAGCATGAATAGAATATTGCACCGCCTTTTTGTTCTCGCATTGCTCATGGCACCGCTCACTCATGCGGCGCAAGAGGATGATCTTGCCTATTATCTTCCTCCTCATGAAGTTGTGTGGCTTGGAACTAACGAAAATACCGAAGAGTCTTCGGAGACGCGTTATTTAATGCTGTATAAAGAAGGCGAAACCTCCTTCTCTCGCGGCGTTGCACTCACGCTACCGAATTGGGGCACACATCCACTGCAACAAACCTATCCAGCACTTTTATATCGTCAATTACCCTTTTATGGTTGGGAGAGCTTTGCGCTGCATGCGCCGACGAGGTCATTGCTCAATTTTAATTGGGATCAAGAAAATCAGACGCCCTACCCCGATCCAGTCTCGGCAGAGGCATTGGGTGAACTAAAAGATCTATTGCTTGCACGAGTGCAGCTTGCATTTGAACACATTGGCGAGGCACAAGGATTTCGTTTGATTATTGCAGAAGGACTCACAGCCGCTTTACTTGTTGACTTGATTGAGGCAGGGGAAATCGCGCGCGCCGACGCTCTCATTCTCATTTCGCCTTACTACCCCCAATGGCAACTTAACCGTGAACTCAGCGAGAAAATAGCGCAATTGCGAATTCCCGTTTTAGATATTCAACAGCAAGACGCAATTCACTGGAGCGTTGAAGAGGCGGCAAGACGTCAACAACAGGCAAGGAAGTTTCAACATACAGGGTATCGTCAGCGCACCCTAAATAGAGCCAGCAATCGCCAAAACCACGCATTGATTGAGCAGATTATCTATGGATGGCTCAATTACGAAGGGTTTTAGCGCGATGCTCTCGACTTCTTAATGAAGTTATACGCCGACTGAATTTCTTGTGCCTTTTGTGTTGCAGATGCAACGACTTCCGCAGGCAACCCCTCACCTACCAACTTATCTGGATGATGCTCTCGCATCAGTTTTCGATAATGCCGTTTCAAGCTCTCGTCAGATATGTTTGCCTTCACCCCAAGTGCCTCATACGCAGCCTGGAGCTGAACTTGCTCAGTCGTAGGTCGCTGTGAATGGGTTTGCGAAGCACGCTCAAACCGAGCCCGACCTCTGCTCATCTTCACCAATGCTTCCACATCGTTACGCTTTAATTGCAGGTGACGTGCAATCGCTAGCATCGAAGAACGCGTTTTTTCATCACTTGCGTCAACTTGCGACACGAATTGAACGATAAATTCCATGAACAAAAGGCGTATGTCGTTACGACCATGATGGTCGCGATCTAGCTGTTTGAGCAATGTTTTCAAGTTGAAGTCAGCACTTTTCCCCTCTCGAAAGGATGCTTGTGCCTCTTTCGTTTTCCCGGTATCGAGCTGAAACTCTTTCATGATCAACTGAGCGGCTTCTATATCACGTTCGGTTACGCGACCTTTTGCCTTAGCAACATGTCCCATGGCAGCGAACAGTGCGTGTAAGAATGTTGCAGGTATTCCTTCTTGCGCTTCAGCTTCAAAATAGGTCCCAAAACCGCCGCGGCCATACAGCGCCGAGCCGTACTTCCAATCAAACCAAAAACCAAGTAAAAAACCGACAACCGCGCCGGGAACTCGCGCCAGCATAAATCCTATTAATGCGCCGACAATCTTTCCAATCATACTAGCGAAACACCTCTGCCAGCGTGGATTCAAGTTCAGCCAGACGCGCGGGCGTGCCTACGTCAGTCCAAATGCCTTGGTATTTCTCTCCCGTTAGTTGCTTGTTGGCAATTGCTGGCGCGAACACCGAACGCAACGTTCTTCTTCCAGTTGCAATATCTTGAAACAATTCAGGTCTAAGAACACTAATACCGGAAAATGTGTATTTAGGTGCGGACTCACTCACGAGACGCTTGGAATCAAGACCGAAATCGCCTTCTGGGTGATGTGAGGGGTTGTCGACAAGTACTAAATGGCCAAGTTTGGAACCCAAATCTTTAGGTAAGTTGGTAAAGTCATAATCTGTCCAAATATCGCCATTTACTACGCAAAAAGGCGCTTTGCCGAGCAGCTCGAGCGCGTGAATAATGCCTCCGGCAGTTTCTAAACCGAGCGCATCTTCGTGCGACCACAAAATTTTCAAGCCAAATTGCTCTCCATTCCCTAAGTGAGTCACGAGCTTTTGCGAGAGCCATGCAGTGTTAATCACAACCTCTTTGATACCGCACTTGGCGAGCTTCAGTAGATGCCATTCAATTAAGGGCCTCCCCTGCACAGGAATGAGTGGTTTTGGGAGCGTATCGGTAAGAGGCCGCATACGCTCCCCCCTGCCGGCTGCCAGAATCATCGCCTTCATAACGCGGGAATCACTCTTTCTTGCAGCCACGCTCCGAATTCGCGGCTTTCCGCATGGCGCTCGGCTACTTTCGCAATAAGCTTCACCGTGTGAGGGATATCTTCTAGATAACGTGATTTACCGTCACGCAGATACAAGCGAGCGAAAATCCCACTGGCTTTCACATGGCGCTGCATCCCCATCCAATCGAAGTCATGCATAAAAGCATTTCCACTTGTATGTTCGGGTAGGAGTTTCTGCGCTTTCAGCAAGTCAAAAGCAAACCCAACTTGCGCATCGACAAACTGCTCCGGCCAATCCACGTAACAGTCTCTCAGCAAGCTCACGAGGTCATATGTAATCGGTCCAATAACCGCGTCTTGAAAATCGATTACTACCATCGTTCGATCCGGGGCCAGCATCAAATTGCGAGAGTGAAAATCTCTGTGCACTCCTACTTTCGGCTGTGCTAGCGCCTTTTCTATGAGTAGATCATGAAAGCTCTGCCAGAGTTGTTGCTCCTCGCGATCGATTTCAAGTTTGAGATAGTCTTTACACAACCAATCCGAAAACAGGGCATTTTCTCTTTCTAACAGGGCCTTGTCGTAAGGAGGAAGTTCGCCTAGTCGAGAGCTTTGAGTGCGCATTATATTCGGTAGCATGCGAATCGCGGTTTGATAACGCTCCTCGAGCGACTCAACCTGACTGAGTAACAATGAGTCGCCAATGTCTTCAAGCAACATGGCCCCCACTTCCTCTTGCGCTGCAAATATTCTAGGAACACGCACGTTGTTTTGCGCAAACGCTTGCGCTATGGAAACAAAAGGTTCAATCGATTCAGGAGGAGGTGCATCGACTAATACCATAGTTTCCTGCGTACCGTTCGCTTGCTTGCAATACACTCGAAAGTACTTCCTAAAGCTCGCATCACCAGCGAGCAACTCAATGCGTTGAGGCTCAATAACACCGGTCTCAGTGACCCACTCTTGAAGTAAACTTTGCCTGCTGTCTTCTGTCTGTTTCATATTGAACTACAAACCTAACTCATGAATCGTAAGAAAGTGTGAATCACCGTGAGAGTCTCATCTTATCAAATAGCCGCGTGAAGAAAATTGCTTTATCATACGCAGTCTTAAAATTAACAAATTTCACAGCGTTGAATGATTTATAAAAAGCCCCTAATTTTCGCAATTTTTAGCCTCTCAGTTTGTGCCCAAGCACAATCGCTGACGTCGCGTGATGCCGGAGCGCCTCCATCAAATTCAAATTCTATTTTCCTTAACCAATGCTCTGTCACACCGGACTGGCTCCCTGACGACGACATTTTGGGTGAAGAGAGCGCTCCGGGCCAATTTGACGTATGGGCAGACTTTGCGCAAGTGACAGGCAATAGAAACGCGCTTTACTCAGGGAATGTTGCATTACGACAGCAAAACCAGTGGCTTCTCACGGAAAGTGCCGAAGTAGACCAATTTACGGGTGAAATTAAAGCATTCGACGGCATTCGATATGGCGACGGCTATATTGCGATTCGTGCGCAAGAAATTAACGCAGATATGGAGCGCCAAATTGCCCATGTAGGTGAAGCAGAGTACGTGCTCTTGGCCAATTCAGCACATGGTCGCGCGCAATCGATAGATATCGACGCTCAAGATGGCCAACGCAGAGTAAGCCTTGGTGGCAGTAGCTTTACCACCTGTCCAGGAGACAATCCTGCATGGCAAATTGTGGCTGAAGATATCGAGATGAGTGAGCAGTCTTCTTGGGGTACCGCGCGAAATGCTCAATTTCGAATTTTCGATGTTCCCGTGCTTTATATCCCTCGTTTTACCTTCCCACTTACCGACGAGAGGAAAAGTGGTTTACTTTATCCCACAGTGAAAAGTTCCTCCCGCAACGGGTTAGAGATTGAAGCGCCTTGGTACTTCAACATAGCACCGAACCAAGATTTCACGCTCATTCCCCGTTACATGTCGGAGCGTGGCTTGATGGTTATGGGAGAATATAGAAATTTAACAGAAACTACCGCGAACCAAGTTAATATCGAATATTTAGACAGTGACAATAAGCTTGAAACTGCCGAGAACCGCTACTCAACACGCATAGAAACTCGCGCTCGATTTAATTCCAATTGGAGCGGCTACGTTGAGTACATGAATGTCAGTGATACGAGTTACGTCAATGATTTTGGCAGCGATTTTGCAAACCGTGCGGACGCTCATTTATACCGACGAGCCCAACTAAATTACGAAAACGAGCAACTGTCGGCGCAACTGCAATTAGAAGACTTTCAAATGTTGGGGCCCTATCAGACGCCATTTCAAACCTGGCCACGCATGAGTGTAGAAAGTGAACAACCTTTGCGCGAACACATAAACTTCAGTTGGTTTGGCGAGCTCACGCATTTTCGCAATAGTTACGATAACCACCATGCCACACGCTTGCATTTAGAGCCCTCATTATCTTTCTCGATGCAACGACCAAGCTGGGATGTGGAGTCGGAGTTAAGTTACTTTCTGACTCAATACGAGCAAGATAGCAGTAATGTAGCGCTCGAAGACTCGGTAACGCGCGCCCTTCCGCAATTCAGATCGCGTGCTCGTGTTCACTTAGAAAGAACGCTCGAGGACACGGATAGACTACAAACCCTGACGCCACAAATTCAATACTTATACGTGCCTTTTCGTGAACAGAGTAATATCGGTATTTACGACACTATCTTGATCCAAGACGACTACTACAGCCTCTTTCGTCCGCGCCGATTCACGGGCTTAGATCGTATTGCAGATGCCCATCAGGTTACCTTGGGCGCATCGACAAGTCTTTTTGAAGATTCAGGCCGTGAATTATTACGCTTTAGCTTAGGGCAAATATTCTACCTTGATGAGAGCCAAACGCAGCTCTTCGACGAATCGAGTAGAATAACTGCAAGTAACTCGGAACTTTCTGGTGAACTTGATTTCCGAGTATCGGAAAGTTGGTACTTTAGCAGCGCTATTCAATATGACACCACGCTGCAACTTGCGCGTAAAGCTCGATTAGCAGCTGAATATCGAAAAGATGACGAGAACTTGGTACAGTTCAACTATCGTCGTGTGCGAGGACTGTCCGGAACCGAGCAGCAAGTTGAACAAATTGGTTTGGTGTCGGCGTGGCGCCTTAACAAGGATTGGGCACTCGCTTCGCATTGGTATCAGGATATAAGGCAAGGCAGCACCATGGATGCGCTCTTGGCGTTGCAATACGAGAGTTGTTGCTGGTCCTTGAGAATAAGCGCCTACCGGCGGATTGAACGACGGTTTGAAGTAGCGATTCCCGGTGAAAATTTACCTGAAGCCAGATTTGATAACGGTATTAGTGTGCAGTTCATGTTAACCGGCTTAGGCGGTGGCGGGGGCATACTTAACATGTTGCAACAAAGCATTTTTGGCTACAGAAGACCCTTTTATTTAAGTGAGTAACGGAAGAAGTATGAAGCAATTAAAGGTAGTGATGGCTTTTGCGTTGTTAGCAATGGCATCGAGTTTAACAAGTACTGCGCAAATGAAAGACGAAGTCGCGATCGTCGTCGATAACGGCGTTGTGCTTGAGAGCGAAGTGCAGAACATGATGAACAAGGTACGCACCGACCTGAATGCAGAAGGCCGCAGTGTACCTTCCGATTCAGCACTAAGAGTTCAAGTAACTGAGCGTCTCATTACAGAAGAGCTGCAGTTACAAATGGCAGATCGCATGGGGCTAGTGATTAACGATGCGCAGTTAGACCAAGCTATTAGTGGCATTGCGAGTGAAAATAATCTCACATTAGAAGCACTTCGTTTAGAAGTAGAGCAAAGCGGTACGAGCTGGCGTGAGTATCGAGAAGATATTCGTCGCCAAATTATTGTGCAAGAGGTACAGCGCAATGCGGTTCAACGCAGAATTTATATGAGCCCACAAGAGATCGATATGCTGGTGGGCTTAATTAAAGAGCAAGGCGGTACGCAAACTGAATATCGCGTGGGCCACATTCTTATTCGTGTTCAGAATGAAGACGGCCAACAAGATATGGACGCATCACTCGAGCAGGCGCAGAGCGCAATGGCACTTCTGGAACGAGGTGATTCTTTTGAAGATTTAGCCGTTTCTGCATCAGCCGCATCGAATGCGCTTGAGGGCGGCGACATGGGCTGGCTGACACTGAATGCCATGCCAACCTTATTTGCCGATGCAATCGAAGAGAACCCAACGGAAGGCGCTATTATCGGGCCATTACGAAGTGGCGTTGGCTATCACATTCTAAAAGTGCATGGCGTACGCGGGTTACAGCAGGCCGAAGTTCAGGAAGTCCGTTCGCGCCACATACTCGTTCAGCCTTCGGTGATTCTCTCAGAAGAGCGCGCTCAGCAAATGTTACGGAACTTCAAACAACAAGTAGAGAGCGGCGAAGCAGATTTTGGTGATCTCGCACGTGCACACTCAGCAGATACAGGCTCAGCCCAGGAAGGTGGCGACTTAGGCTTTGCCGATCCGAGCGTGTTTGTGCCTGAATTTAAGCAACGAATTGAAACCATGGAAACGGGTGTGATCAGTGAACCGTTCCGCACAACGCATGGTTGGCACATTGTGGAAGTTCTAGATCGTAGAGTACAAGATGTCACCGAGCAGCGCATTCGTGAGCGCGCGCAACAGCTTCTATATAGCCGTAAATTTAGCGAAGAACTCAATATTTGGCTGCAAGAAATGCGCGACGACGCCTATGTAGAGTTTAAGTCTGAATGACCCCTCGTATCGCGATCACTCCGGGAGAACCTGCGGGTATTGGTCCAGACCTCGTCGTGAAGATCGCACAACACGACTGGCCCGCAGAACTCGTAGTGATCGCAGATCCAAAACTCCTTTTGGAGCGCGCAGAAGCACTCCACCTGCCTTTGCAATTGACGTCCTTTGATGCCTCGAGAGCACCTCAACCTCAGCGCGCAGGTTCTGTCACTTATTCACCTGTCGAGTTAAAAAGCCCCGTGCAAGCCGGCATTTTGAATGAGGCCAATGGCGCCTACGTAGTCGAAACTCTGCGTATCGCAAGCGAACTCAATCTTGCGGGCACGCTAGACGCCATCGTCACAGGTCCGGTGCATAAAGGTATTATTAATGATTCGGGTGTTGCGTTTAGTGGTCACACCGAGTTTTTTGCTCAACAAGCTAATTGTAGCGATGTTGTAATGATGCTCGCCACCTCCGGGCTGCGGGTTGCACTGGTCACCACGCATATTCCGCTCGCCTATGTGGCAAAGGCAATTACGCGCGAGCGGTTGCAAAAGGTCATCGAAATTATTCACCTCGACCTAGAGCACAAGTTTGGTATCGCCAAGCCTCGAATTCTGGTTTGTGGGCTCAACCCCCACGCAGGCGAAGGTGGACATTTAGGTCATGAAGAAATAGAAATAATTTCACCGGCACTCGACGCACTGAGGGCCGATCGCAGTTACGAGCTTATAGGGCCACTACCTGCAGATACTATTTTTCAGCCTAAGTATCTTGAAGCCGCCGATGTCGTGTTGGCCATGTATCATGATCAAGGTTTACCGGTGTTAAAATATAAAGGATTTGGTAACGCCGTAAATATTACCCTCGGGTTACCCTTTATTCGAACCTCGGTCGATCATGGGACTGCACTTGATTTAGCGGGCAGCGGAAACGTAGATACTGGTAGTTTTATTGTGGCTCTTGAACAAGCCATCAGTATGGTAAAGAGTAAAAAGTATGACTAAAACGATGGATGGCCATCGCGCACGCAAGCGATTTGGACAAAACTTTCTCAACGACGAGCAAGTGATTGATAATATTGTTGCTTGTATTCACCCAGAGAACGGGCAAGCGCTCGTAGAAATTGGTCCGGGTCTTGCCGCGCTCACTTTGCCGGTTAGCCAACAAGTCGACAAGTTGCATGTTGTGGAACTTGACAGAGATCTCGCAGATCGCTTGGAATCTCGTCCGGAATTCAAAGAACGCCTCATTGTTCATCGCCACGATGCGTTAAAATTCAACTTCATGGCGTTAAGCGAGTCACTTGGGCAACCGTTGCGCGTATTTGGCAATTTACCTTACAACATTTCAACGCCACTTATTTTTCACTTACTCGCAAGCGCAGAGCATATTCATGACATGCACTTTATGTTGCAAAAGGAAGTTGTGGACAGAATGGCCGCGGGTCCCGGCTCTAAAGCCTTCGGACGTTTGTCGGTCATGGTTCAGCAACGTTGTAAAGTGGAGCCTGTGCTCCATGTACCTCCTTCTGCTTTTACTCCTGCGCCGAAAGTAGACTCGGCGGTTGTGAGGCTTACTCCCTATGCAAAACCGCCCTTTCCAGTTGCCGACTTAGCACTGCTCAATCACGTTTGCCACACGGCCTTTCATCAAAGACGTAAGACATTGCGTAATAACTTGAAGAAACTCATGGACGAGACGGAAATAACTGCATTGAGGCTCAATCCTGCTGCTCGACCTGAGACACTCTCAGTTGCAGACTTTGTCGATATCACAAATTGGTTGCACGCGAATAAAAAACCACATGAGTAATGTAAACATTGGCCTGAAAATAAAAACCCAGTACTTGCCAACTCAATCTCGGCCGGCAGATGAATATTTCGTGTTCGCGTACACCATCACGATTACAAACCACAGCCCAGACACCGTCCAGCTTCTTACGAGAGCATGGAAAATTACCGACGCGAATGGAAAAATCACCGAGGTCATAGGCGAAGGAGTCGTAGGTCAGCAACCGGTCATAGCTCCCGGAAAGTCTTTTAGTTACACCAGTGGTGCAGTACTGAAAACTCCCATCGGCACGATGGAAGGCCATTATGGTATGAAAATATTGAATGGCGGAGACATCGAGATAGAAATTCCATGCTTTACGCTCTCGATGCCTAAGATTCTTCACTAGGAGTTGATCGTGAGTATTTATCTTGTTGGTGACATTCACGCATGTGTAAATACCCTACAAAGGCTCCTTAGCGAGGTAAACTTTCAACCCGGCCGCGACCAGCTTTACGCAGTGGGTGACCTCATTGGGCGAGGCCCAAACGCCCTATCCACACTCCAGTATTTGCACTCACTCGGAGACGCGTTTCAAAGCGTGTTAGGTAACCACGATCTGCATTTCCTCGCCGTCGCCGCTGGCATCATGCCGTCGCAACCCAAACATCAAACTGCAGACATTCTCGCGAGTTCCGAAAGTATGAAATGGATTGAATGGCTGCGCCATATGCCGCTAGTAATTGCGTCAGATAGGGGCTTTACACTTGTGCATGCGGGGATTCATCCAGCTTGGCAGCTCACTGATATAACTCATTATGCAAAGGAAGTTGAAACCGAACTGCAAGGAAGTGACTGGCGCGAGTTGCTTAAAAATATGTATGGCGACACGCCGCAAAATTGGTCCTTAAGTTTATCAGGATATGACCGATACCGATTTATAATCAATGTACTAACGAGAATGCGGTATCTACGGCCCGACCAGTCGATGAATCTTGAGTGGAAAGAAGCTGTACACAAAGCAGCGCCAGAAGTGTTAGAACCGTGGTATAATTTCTGGCCAATTTTAGATAGAGTCTTGTTTTTTGGTCATTGGGCAGCATTAAATGGTCAAACACAGCGAAGTGATATTGTCGGTTTAGACACAGGGTGTGCATGGGGAGAATCTCTCACACTTTATGACTGGCAAACTAAAGAAAAAATTTCTTGCGAAAATACTGACTTTTGAGTTCATACTAGGTAGCGTCTAGCAAAACCAGAAAGATTTGGAGTTTTTTATGAAAATAACCGTTGCTCTGCGAATTATTGGTGGCTTTGCTGTCATGACAGCACTTTTGTTTATCATTAGTGTCAGTTCATTCGTTGGATTAAGAACCATCGGGCAATCAAACGAAGAAGTCAACACGGTTGCGGTTCCATCGCTCTTGGGTGTCGGCATTGTACAAACAGAACTCCTACAGATTAATAGTATCGAGCTAGAAACCTTCTATGCAAACGATGTCGATACAGTTGAAGCATCAAGAACTCGGTTTTTAGGGCACGAGGAAACGCTTGAGAGAGAACTTGGTAATTTAGCCAGAATTCTAAACGCTGCAGGTCATCAAACAAATTTAGCCGACGTGCGGGAGAAAGCTGCTAACTTAACAGCAGAAACGGAAGAGGTTATCGACGCGCAAGAAACGCTACTTAATTTTGGCACACAAGCTGAAGACCAGATATTAGAAGTAGAGTTCTCTGCAGGTGACGCGGCTATGGGATTAATTGACTTTACCGATCAAGACGGAATTTCTCGCGAAGCGTTCAATCTCGCGGGGCAGCTTGAAAATGCAATAAACAGCATCATCACACTCGGTTATGACATTCTTGAAGCTGAAGAACTAGGGCGCGCAGAAATAATTCAAAGTGAAATTCAAGTTGCGAATGAAACCTTGGAAAGCAGGTACAACAACTTGCGTGATTTGGTTCCTAATAGCGAGTTCCTAGACTCCGTAGAGAGCAACATGCGTGTTGCGCAAGAGTCTCTTATGGGCTCACGTAATAGCCTTGTCGAAACCAAAATTAGGGCGCTCCAGCTCCGAGATCGCTCCCGTGAAATTATTACCACCAACACTGAGCGCATGGCGAGACTGATCGATGACATGGAAGTGCTACAAGACCAAGTGCAAGCCATCGCAGATCGTACCAAAGATGAAGCGGAGAGTGTCATTTCACGTAGCAGTGTCACCAACATTGTGTTGACGTTAATCTCAATTGCACTTGCCGCAGGAATCAGCATTCTTACGGTACGAGCAATTACACGCCCGTTGGGCGAGGTCAATAACGTCCTCGACACACTCGCAGGTGGCGATTTAAGTCAACGTCTCGACACTTCAAGTCAAGACGAATTCGGTGAACTTGCTTCGTATGTTAACAAGCTCATCGATAACCTTCGCGGGCTAATTCAAGGGATTGCAGAACGTGCAACTCAGTTAGCTACCGCTGCAGAGCAGTCATCTAGCGTATCGGCTGAGAGTAGGAACGCAATTCAAGAGCAGCGCAGCCAAGTAGAGCAAGTCGCTACTGCTACGCAAGAAATGACCAGCACCTCGGCAGAAGTTGCTCGAGCGGCAACCGACGCACTTCGCGAAATCCAGCATTCAGACGAAGAAGCAGGTCGAGTGAAGGTAATTTCTGATGAAAACCGCAGAACCATTGAAGGTCTTGCCCGCGAGATTCAAAATGCCTCTGAGGTTATTAATCAGCTCTCAGCGAACAGTTCAAACATAGGTAGCATTCTCGACGTCATTCGGGGTATTGCGGATCAAACAAATCTTCTTGCATTAAACGCTGCTATCGAAGCAGCGCGCGCAGGAGAGCAAGGCAGAGGCTTTGCGGTTGTTGCGGATGAAGTTAGAACACTTGCAAGTCGCACTCAGCAGTCGACTGAAGAGATTCAGAAGATGATTGAGAGTTTACAATCTGACTCCGGCAAAGCGGTTGATGTGATGGAGCGTGGACGCAAGCAGGCTGAAACGTGCGTGACACAAACTGAAGAAGCTGCAGCTGCATTACAAGCCATTACAGATTCAGTTCATCAAGCGTCTGACAGCAGTACTCATATTGCCACTGCCGCAGAACAGCAAAATGCAACAAGTCAGGAAATTAGTGAGAAACTTGAGCAGATCGTAGCTATAGCGGAACGCGCTGAAGCGGGTGCATTGCAAACCGACGAAGCGAGCGCAGAAGTTGCTCGCCTCTCGGCAGAAATGCAAGACTCCATTCGGAGCTTCAGGCTTTAAAAAGTATCTAAAATTAAAGGCCGTCTCCCGAGACGGCCTTTTTGTTAGTGTAAGAGGTTAAAAGCAGACGAAGTTAGCTGAGTTTGATACGCGCAAACTTTCGCTTCCCAACCTGATATACCTGCTCAGAGCCACGCTCACAAACGAGTTTAGTGTCCGTAACCCGCTCGCCTTCAATCTTCACAGCATTTTGCTTGATCATACGCATGGCTTCTGAAGTAGACGCCACCAAGCCTGCCTCTTTCAGAACCGAGGCAATACCAAGCTGCGCATTATCTAATGTCAGCGAGATGTGCTCGATATCATCTGGGATCGCATTCTTCTGGAAGCGTTGAACAAAGTCTTGCTCAGCCTTTTCTGCGTCTTCCTCACTGTGAAAACGAGTAATCAGCTCCTTTGCCAATGCAACTTTCACATCACGCGGATTACCTCCCTGCTCGATACCAGTTCTATAGGCATCGATTTCAGCTTGCGACTTAAAACTTAGCAATTCAAAATAACGCCACATGAGGTCGTCCGAGATGGACATGACCTTCCCAAACATATCGTTCGGTGCGTCGGTTATACCAATATAGTTGCCCAGCGACTTCGACATTTTTTGTACGCCGTCGAGCCCTTCGAGCAAAGGTAATGTGATCACGGTTTGTGGCTCTTGACCTTCTTCACGCTGCAGTTCGCGCCCCATCAAGAGATTGAAACGCTGATCAGTGCCCCCCAATTCTATGTCGGCTCGCAATGCCACAGAATCCCATCCCTGAACGAGAGGATATAAGAATTCATGAATGGCAATGGCTTGACCTTCTTTGTAGCGCTTTTTGAAATCATCACGCTCGAGCATACGAGCCACGGTTTGCCTCGCTGCTAGCTTAATCATGCCCGCTGCACCAAGTTCATTCATCCATTCACTATTGAAGCGAACTTCTGTTTTTGCAGGATCGAGCACCTTAAAAACTTGCTCTTTGTAAGTTTCAGCGTTCGCCAACACGTCCTCTTTGCTTAGCGGCTTGCGCGTTGCATTTTTACCGGTTGGGTCACCGATCATGCCGGTAAAATCACCGATCAAGAAAATCACTCGGTGTCCTAAGTCTTGGAATACACGCAGTTTATTAAGAAGCACGGTATGCCCTAAGTGTAAATCAGGTGCTGTTGGATCGAACCCTGCTTTGACAGTCAGTGGCTTTCCTCGTGCTAATTTCTTCTCCAGTTCTTCGGCTAAAAGAACTTCGTCAACGCCTCGGCTAATTTGAGCGAGCGCATCGGCCACTGTTCCTGTCATTTTTTCACTCCAATTCACTGAACTTTTATCGCAATTGGTATTCTACTTCATTTAAGAATTTGATTGAATCTTAAGAGTATTGGCGAAATACGAAAAATGTTATTATGATTGGGATGCGCAACAATAGGGTTCCTGTAGTTTATGGTAAAACCAATACATAACGTGGTGAGACAACTCCCACGACGCCACAAAATAACAATATCAGGCGTTTCTTTATTTTTACTGCTGTTACTTGTGTGGCCGAGTGAAAAGGCGTCGGCTTCCCGTAATATGGCAACCGCAGATATGCTCGAGCTTGGTAAACCTTATCCTCTGCAGCTGCAATTAGAGCATGATGACTTTGGCCTCAACGAACAAACCGCGGTTGAATGGGTTGAATATGAGGTTCGCTCTGGCGACAGCTTAGCCGTTATCTTCAATCGATTAGGCTTTAGTGCGCAACAACTCTATCAAATTACCCAAATCGAACATGAATCCGCTTTACGGCGCATCCATCCTGGGAACAAGATTCAGTTCGCAAAGCAAGGCGATAACGAAATTCTCGAGCTGCACTTTGCACTTGATGAGAAAGACACCATTGTCATCCGTCGCAATGATGAGGGCCTTTACGAGAGTACTCAAGAATCTAAAATCGTGGAATCGCGAATCGAATTCGCGCAAGCAACAATTACCAGTAATTTCTGGAATGCAGGTGTTGAGGCCGGTCTCACTCAGAATCAGATTATGAATCTTGCAGATCTATTCGGCTGGGATGTCGACTTTGCACTCGATATTCGCACTGGCGACCGCTTCAGTGTGTTATTCGAGCAGAATTACGTAGACGGGCATTTCATTGGCAATGGCCGAATTGTGGCGGCGGAGTTTATCAACCAGAACGAAACATTCAGAGCGGTGTTGCATGAGAATGGCAACTACTATACCCCTGAAGGAAAAAACATGCGCAAGTCATTCTTGCGCGCACCTGTTCACTTCACGCGAGTAAGCTCTTCTTTTAATCCACGCCGTATGCACCCAGTCACTGGGCGCGTATCACCGCACAATGGCATCGATTATGCGGCAGCGACGGGCACTCCTGTTATGTCTGCAGGTGACGGTCGTGTGTTAGAAAGTGGATATAACAACCTCAATGGGCATTATATTTTTGTGCAACACGGCGAGCGTTATGTCACGAAGTATTTGCATCTCAGTCGGCGTCATGTGAGCCGAGGTGAACGCGTTCGACAGGGGCAAGTTATTGGCCGAGTAGGTGCGACGGGCCGTGTTACGGGCGCCCACTTGCATTATGAATTCCTTGTGGACGGCGTGCATCGCAACCCAAGAACGGTTACTTTGCCGCAAGCCGAGTCTTTACCGAGCGACATGCTACCCGCGTTCACCTCACACGCTCAGCAACAAATGGCCAGTTTAGAAAACCGCAAACGCGTTTTCTTGGCACTGAATACCCTGTAAATGGCGAACCAGCACCATTCTGAGACAGCACACCTCTACTTGGGTGTGCTTTCAGGAACAAGTATAGACGGCATTGATGTTGCGCTCGTTTCTTTTGACCCTGATGCCGCGATGCCAATTCAATTGCTCAGTGCGCAAACATATCCAGTTCCCAGCACACTCAAGAGAAAGCTCACACAGCTCTGTGTGCCACAAATTGGCGATGAAATTACAGCGCTCGGTACCACCCATAGGGAATTCTCACTATGCACTGCCAACGCTATCAATAAGTTACTCGCGAGCCTTAGACTTGCTCCGACAGCGATCAAGGCGATCGCATTTCACGGGCAAACTATCCGCCACCACCCCGATATTGAGACGCCCTTTACTTGGCAACTCGGGTGCCCAGACACGTTAGCCGTTGCAACCTCCATTCCTGTCATTTCGGGTTTTCGAGATAAAGACATTGCACTTGGAGGTCAAGGTGCACCGTTAGCTCCTGCTTTCCATGAAGCCGTTTTCTCTGTGCCTGAGGAAGCGCGCGCAGTCGTAAATTTAGGTGGTATTGCCAATATAACTTGGCTCGCGCCCAACAAGCCTACAATCGGTTTCGATTGTGGCCCAGCGAGCACATTACTTGACTATTGGTATCAGAAGCATCATCACAATTCGCCCCTGGGTTATGATGCGAACGGCGCTTGGGCCACCAGCGGCCAATTGATTCCAACGCTTGTGGAAGCCTGCCTGCAGGACCCATACTTTGCCAAAAAGCCTCCGAAGAGCACTGGCCGTGAGTATTTTACACCTGCTTGGCTCGAGGGAAAGTTAGAGGCTTTAAACTTACCGCCGAAGCCGGAAGATGTACAAGCCTCGTTACTCGAGGTTACAGCTGTTTCACTTACAAGGGCTCTTCACCGTTTTGCGCCAGCCAAGAAGGTGTTCTGTTGTGGTGGAGGCGCGCATAATCAGGCACTGATCGCACGATGTGCCGCGATCATGCCCGACAGCGAATGGTCGAGTACCGCCTCACTTGGCATTGCGCCAGACTGGGTCGAGGCCATTTTATTTGCTTGGCTCGGTTGGCGATATGAGCAAGGGTTGCCAACCGATTTAACGACAGTTACCGGCGCAAGCCGCGCAGCGGTGCTGGGCCGCTATACTCCGGCAAATTAAATAGCAAAAACCTAAGCGAGGCTTGTGAACGCGTCTCGGGTAATGTTCTCGATACCGCTATTCGTCACATGCACGCTGTCTTCAATACGCACACCACCGAAATCTCGCAATTCGCCGATGCGCTGCCAGTTAAAGTCTTCGTTCCCGTCAAACTCTTCAAGCAATTGATCAATTACGTATAAACCTGGCTCGATGGTAAAGACCTGCCCTGCCTCCACGGTGCGATGTAAGCGCAAGAATGGATGGCGTGGATCACGCGCAAGCGCATCACCTTGTGGGTTCTTCAAGAAGCCACCGACATCATGAACTTGCAGACCAATAAAATGACCCAGGCCGTGAGGAAAGAACGCATTTGAGTATCCGCGTTTGTAACAGGTTTCGGCGTCGACTTTCATAAGACCGAACTCTTTGAGTAATGCAGCAGTTTTGCGATGCATTTCAACATGCAATTCGTAGTATGGACGACCTATCTCAATTTCAGCTATGATCTGTTGTTCAGCGCGATCCATCGCCTCGACAAGCTCAGCAAAGAAGTTATTCTTAGAGCCACTGTAAGTACGAGTGATATCTGCACAATAACCATTGTAGTAAGCGCCCGCGTCGATCAAAAATGACAAATGGGTACCTGGTGCCTCACGATCGGCACGATCGTAGTGCAACACGGCGCCATGCTGATTCAACCCTACAATATTGTGGTACGGCAGCTCAGTTTCATTGGCGCGAGTCGCCTGCTGATAGGCCAAATGAATCTCGAACTCACTCTTTTTATCGTAAAACGCATCTCGAGCAGCATTGTGCCCTCGCGCTGCAATCAGGTTTGCTTTACGCATGCAATCTACTTCATACGCTGTTTTCACGCCCCGCTGATAATGCAAATGGTTAATGAGTGGCTCGGGATTTATTGTGAGAGCACCCCAATCATTCAAGGTAGGGAACGGCTCACCGATAAATGCAGTTTTACTAAACTCAGTATGCAAAGCAGTGCGCGCTGCTTGCTCACTATCGATAAGCGTCAGATCTAACGCATCTCGCCACTCACCGGGTGGCAATTCAGGCTGAGCATGCCAAAAATCTCTGGCTTGGAATAAACAAAGACGCGGCGTTTGGCCTATTCGATAGAAAATATAACTTTTCGGACTCTCCGTAATTGGAACCCAATACTTAAAAAAGGGATTTACACGAAACGGGTAATTATTGTCGTCGAGAAATGCAACTGACGGCTGTCCAGCGAAAATCAACACGCTGTCGTATCCAGTTGCGGTCAAAGCTTCGTCAAACCGCTGTTTTACGGTTTCAATGTGCGCTTGATAGAGACTCATATTACCCTCGTGGTTACTCAAAAGTAGAGCACGAGTGTAACAAAAAAGCCCAAACCCCGTAAGGGATTTGGGCTACGAATTCGTTGAACTCGACGTGCTAGCTAGCGATACGGTCGCGAACAATGGTAAGTACTGCAGAGTCACCGTAACCGCTTTGCTCAGCCCAATCCAAAACTGACACACCGTTCACTGTGTCTTCTTCAATGGCTCGAGCAGGTAATTGTCTTACGAGGAATTCTCCAACCGCAGCAGCTTCGGCGGTAATCGCAAATTGAATCATGCTAAAACCGTTACAACGAACGCCGTCGTATATATTACGTACACGCACGTTATGATTGTCCAGAATGGTGCGCAAGCGTTGGCGATCGTCTGCACTAATTGCGCTACAAACACTTTCTGCAATTGCGTTGGAAGCCTGAACTGTACTTTGTACACTCATCATGCCAATGAAAGCCGCGGTGACAACTACAAACAAATTTTTCATCGAGGATCTCCTATAAAACGATGACGTCTTGTTTCTTGCGGCTATTCTCTATTTTATCTATGAAAAATCAATAAGTTTCGTGTTCTCATTGTGTTAAAAAACAACGAATGATATGAACGGATTTGTGGGTTTTTTGTACAAAAAAGCCCGCTTTCACGAGCGGGCTGGCTGATTTATTGACATGCACTTGTTAGAAAAAAAGAGGTCTGACTACACAGAAAACGATGCACCACAACCACAAGTCGTTGTTGCATTTGGGTTGTTGACGAAAAACCTCGAGCCTTGCAGTCCTTCCTCATAGTCAACGACGCCTCCGACGAGATACTGAAGACTCATCGGGTCGACCACCAAGGTGACGCCAGATCGTTCAATCAGCATATCGTCTGAGTTCACCTTCTCATCGAAGGTAAACCCATATTGAAAACCAGAGCACCCGCCGCCTGTCACGAACACGCGCAACTTCAACTCTGGATTTTCTTCTTCCGATACAAGCTCGAAGACGCGCTTTGCTGCGGCATCAGAAAACTCGATTGGCATTGCTTGTTCAACTGCATTCATGAACTAACTCCGATTAAACTTATGAAACTAAACCACACCATTTTCTCGTATGCGTGCTATTCAATCAAGCACCTCACTATTAAATGCCTCTTGTACTTCTACGTCTTCAGCTAATAGCTCTTGCCACTGATAACTTTTCTCAACCGCATTGCTGCGCGCACGGCGCACCGTGACGACCACACGATCTGGCACGAAGTCCGACGGTAACCGAAAGGTCCCCTCCGACAACGCAAAATAGTTCATTGCGAAGGTGCCTTCACCATTTCCAGAGCGTTCAAGCACATCGTAAGAGGCATTCTGCCCTGCTTCCTGGCCAACCACTTGCACAGAGAACGTACCGGTCACCAACTGCTGTGTACGCTCTAATTGGAGAAGAATGAGACGGAAATAGTAGTTCCCCGGGGTCGCTTCAGACACCACAAAAGAATCGATAGCGACTCCATTCGCGTCGAGTTCCGGGGCCATCACTCGCTGGTAAAAAGCAAGTTCTCGCGCAATCGCCGCTTTATCTTCAAGCGCGCCGCGCAGGTCACCCTGCAATGCGCGTGTGGCCGCCCTCTCAACATCGAGCTCCACTTGTAAAATGTTCTTCTCATATTCCAAGCGATCGACTCGTTCGTACAACCCATCATTTTGAGATGCTAACCATTGCACACGATCTTTTTGCCACTGGATACGCTTGTGGCCGCCGTAATACCCAAGGAAAACCGCGATTACACAGATACATACAGCAAGTAAAAGAGTTTGTACTGTAATGACTTTACCGGGTTGAAACACGCCAAATCCTCTTTATTCGCATTGGCGCCTAGCATGCGCTAATGCTAAATTACACTCAAACTTTATTCGGAACTTTCAAATGACAGACTTTCAATTACTACAATGGTTCAAAGCCTTGCATCTAATTTTCATGGTGGCATGGTTTGCGGGTATTTTTTATTTACCGCGCCTATTTGTCTATCACGCTGAATCTACCGAACCGGCCGTACACAATCAGCTTGTGATTATGGAACGTCGCCTGCTCTACTTTATCACACCCTTCGCTATTCTAACCTTCGTTTTTGGCTTTGCTATGCTTTATCTTTATGGTCTTGAATGGCTTAAAGTTTCAATATGGATGCACATTAAACTGGTTTTGGTGACTGTACTCGCCCTTTATCATGTGTATTGCTTTCAACTATTAAAACAGTTTAAAGAAGGGCAAAACCGCTATTCTGGGAAATGGTACCGTTGGTTTAATGAAATGCCAGTATTCATTCTCTTTGCGGTTATCATTCTGGCCGTAATCAAACCAAGTATTGGTAGTTAGGCGGGTGACGCGCGAAGGCTGCGTCTGGTATCATAGGCGCCCAACTACACTCCTGTTGGCGGGGCAAAAATGAACTTTAAGGGCGCGAACATTCTTTCGGTTGGGCAGTTCAATCTTGACGCGATTGAGCATGTATTTCGAATCGCTGATCAAATGGGGCCTTATGCGCACCGACAAAAGCGCACTCGCGTACTAGATGGAGCTATTCTCGGAAATCTATTTTTTGAACCCTCCACTCGGACCCGAGTGAGTTTCGGCACCGCATTTAACCTATTAGGTGGCGAAGTGCGTGAAACAACGGGTATGGAGAGTTCTGCGATTGCAAAAGGCGAATCGCTCTACGACACAGCACGAGTACTTTCAAGTTACAGCGACATTATTGCGATGCGCCACCCAAAGGCAGGAAGCGTCGCAGAGTTCGCGGAAGGAAGTCGTGTTCCAGTCATTAATGGCGGCGATGGTGCAAATGAACACCCTACGCAAGCACTCCTTGATTTGTACACGATTCAAAAGGAGCTTCATCACCATAATCGCTCTGTTGACGGGATGCATATTTGCATGATCGGTGACCTGAAATACGGACGCACGGTGCACTCACTCTCCAAGCTTCTATGTTTGTTTAAAAATGTGCGTTTTACACTGATTGCACCGCGGGAATTAGCCATGCCCGATGAAGTTGTCTCGGCTCTCACAAATGCAGGGCACGAAGTACATTCTTCCGATGAAATGGTGGGGGTAATGGATGCAGATATTGTCTATCAAACGCGTATTCAACAAGAGCGCTTTGCAAGTATTGAGGAAGCAGCACAGTATCGTGGGCGGTTTCGCCTCAATAATGAAATTTATACTCGCCACTACAAACCGAATACGGTGATTATGCATCCGCTGCCACGCGATTCTCGTGCTGAAGCGAATGAATTAGACAATGATCTGAACCAGAATCCTAATTTGGCCATATTTAGGCAAGCCGATAACGGCGTTCTGATCCGTATGGCTCTTTTTGCGCTCTCGCTTGGTGTAGAGCATTTAGTAAGCAAATACGACACCGACGTGGTGTGGTACAGCGACAAAGCGAATTATTAGAGGAAAACCTATGTCTCGTTCTGAGGAACTGTTTGAAAAAGCACAATTATCTATCCCCGGTGGAGTGAATTCTCCAGTCCGAGCATTTAAAGGGGTCGGTGGTACACCATTATTTATTGAAAGAGCCAATGGCCCTTATTTATTTGACGCCGACGGAACGAAATACATCGACTACATTGGTTCATGGGGGCCGATGATTCTTGGCCATAACCACCCCGAAATTCGAGCAGCCGCCATTGAAGCTGCAGAGCGTGGCTTAAGTTTTGGAACACCTACTGCGATCGAAATTACCATGGCAGAAAAGGTCATTTCTATTGTTCCATCGATCGAAAAAGTACGCATGGTGAACTCTGGCACCGAAGCAACGATGAGCGCGATTCGCCTTGCTCGGGGTTATACAGGCAGAAATAAAATTCTTAAGTTTGAAGGTTGCTACCACGGTCACGCAGACTCTTTGCTAGTAAAAGCAGGTTCTGGAGCACTCACATTAGGCGTACCTAGCTCACCCGGTATTCCTCCTGAAGTCGCGCAACACACACTCACGGTAGGCTTCAATCAGCTCGATGAAGTAAAGCAAGTATTTGCTGAAGTCGGCGACGAGATCGCCTGTATCATTGTAGAGCCAGTTGCTGGAAACATGAACTGCATTTTACCTGAACCGGGTTTCTTAGAGGGCTTGCGGGAAATATGTGACGCACACGGTAGTGTCCTTATTTTTGACGAAGTAATGACCGGATTCCGTGTGGCTCGCGGCGGCGCGCAAGCGTTCTTCGGGGTGACACCGGATTTAACTTGTTTAGGCAAGATTATTGGTGGCGGTATGCCGGTCGGAGCCTTCGGGGGTAAACGCGAAATTATGGACTACATTGCGCCTGTTGGTCCGGTATACCAAGCAGGGACACTCTCTGGCAATCCAGTTGCAATGGCTGCAGGCTTAGCAACGCTTGGCTTGCTTAACGACGATTCGCTCTATAGCCAGATTGAAGCGAAAGTGACCGCGCTCACCGAAGGCTTGAAAACAGCGGCACAGAAACATGGAGTGCCCCTCACTACCAATCAGGCGGGTGGTATGTTTGGCTTCTTCTTTACCGATGCAAGCAAAGTGACCACCTTCCAACAAGCAACTGCATGCAACATGGAACAGTTTAGGGTGTTTTATCACGCCATGTTGAGCCACGGGGTTTATCTTGCCCCAAGTGCATTTGAAGCAGGCTTTATGTCGATGGCTCACTCAGAGCAGGATATCGAAGAAACACTGCAGGCTGCAGACCACGCATTTGCTCAAGTAGCGAAACTGAACGCGTCTTAAGGCCGACTTGAAACAGAAAGAAAGGACGATTCATGGCTGACCAAAAGAACAAAGATCCGCTTTATATTCATTATGCAGGCCCATCACTGTTAGAGACACCGCTGCTCAATAAGAGTAGCGCCTTTAGCCCTGAGGAGCGTAAAGCATTCAATTTAACGGGTCTTCTGCCGCCGCGATACGAAACGATCGAAGAGCAGGTTAGCCGTGCTTACATGCAATACAAAAGTTTTGAAACACCGATTAATAAACACATCTTTCTTCGTGCTATCCAAGATACGAACGAAACAATGTTCTATCGTTTGGTCAAAGACCACGTCGAAGAAATGATGCCGATCATCTACACGCCAACCGTAGGCGACGCATGCGAACAATTTTCTGATATTTATCGTAGTTCTCGAGGCCTCTTCTTGTCTTATGCAGAGCGCGATCAAATGGATTACATCTTGCGCAACGCGACTAAACGTAATGTCAAAGTGATCGTTGTCACTGACGGCGAGCGCATCTTGGGACTTGGCGATCAAGGCATCGGTGGTATGGGTATTCCTATCGGAAAGCTATCGCTTTACACCGCTTGTGGGGGTATTAGCCCAGCCTACACGCTTCCAGTCATGCTCGATGTAGGAACGAACAATGAGAAATTGTTGAATGACCCAATGTATATGGGTGCGCGGCATAAACGAATCACAGGTGAAGACTACGACCAGTTTATTGAAACCTTCATTCAGGCCGCCGAAAAGCGTTGGCCTGGTGTGTTGATTCAATTCGAAGATTTCGCGCAGCAGAACGCAATGCCTATTCTGAAGCGTTATCAGGAGCAGGTATGCTGCTTTAACGACGATATTCAAGGAACCGCAGCAGTTACGGCGGGTACCCTGCTTGCCGCTTGTAAAGCTAAAGGCGAAGCACTGAAAGACCAGCGCGTGGCATTTGTCGGCGCCGGCTCAGCAGGGTGCGGAATTGCTGAACAAATCATCGCACATATGTGCGAAGAGGGGCTTACGCGTGATGAGGCAAAGGCGCGTGTTTTTATGGTGGATCGGTTCGGCTTATTAAGTGACGGAATGGAAAACCTGAGAGATTTTCAAGCGGCCCTCGCACAGCCTAAGCAGGTCTTGGACACATGGACCTTCAGTGGCGATTATCCCTCGCTTCTCGATGTCATGCATTGCGCACAACCCACTGTACTCATTGGGGTTTCAGGGCAGCCTGGGCTGTTTACTGAGCAAGTTGTACGCGCCATGCACCAAGGGTGTGAAACACCCATTATATTTCCGCTCAGTAACCCCTCTCGCCACGTTGAAGCGCACCCGCAGGACGTTCTTCGTTGGACTCAAGGGCAAGCCATTATTGCAACGGGAAGCCCGTTCGATGAAGTGAATGTAGACGGGGTTACCTACCCTATCGCGCAGTGCAACAACAGTTATATATTTCCAGGAATTGGCTTAGGTGTGCTGGCGGTGAAGTCTAAACGTGTAACGGAAGAAATGATGCTTGTAGCCAGTGCAACGCTCGCGGCGATGTCGCCACGCGTCAAAGGCACCGGGCAGAGCCTACTCCCGCCATTGCGAGAAATCGAAGAGCTCTCACGCGAGATAGCCTTTGCAGTAGGTAAAGTAGCGCAACAACAAGGTCACGCATTAGAAATTACTGACGAGCTCTTAAGGGCGCGTATTAGTAAAATATTCTGGCATCCTGAATACCGAGAATATCGCCGCGTAAGTCTCTAAGTTCTAATCCCCGCCGAAAATTCGCTCGAACCACGAGCGTTTTTCGGCCGGTTCATCTTCTCGACGCAGCCTTCCCTCACAATCATAATAGGCTTCCGGCGTTGTGCCCATTGCAGGAACCGCAAATGCGCTCTCGCAGGCTTCAGCACTGCCTTGCCAGGTATTAGCATTCAAATATTGCCAGTGCATGGTTGCTGGTAACTCGATAGCCGACGACACTCGAGGTGCTCGCTGCCAATAGTCTTGAACTAAGGGTAACGCCCCCGTACTGCCGGTGAGTCCGAGTGGACTGTTATCGTCAAATCCTACCCAAGCAGTGATTAAGTGCTTGGCGTCAAACGCCACAAACCAACTATCGCGCAACTCGTTCGTAGACCCGGTTTTGCCTCCTAGTTCAGGGAAATTTGCCGCCAGTGCGCGCGCGGTTCCCCGCTGAACGACTTGCTGCATGGCAAACTTTACCAGCAACGCCGCTTCTTCTGATAGAACTTGTGTCTCCGTTGGTTGCCAGAGGTAAAGATTGTCCCCTCGGTGCGTGGTGATCGCTGTGATCGTGTGTAAAGAACGTTGCTGCCCTCCATTTACAAGAGGCAAATAGAGTTGGCTCACTTCGAGAGGAGAAAGCTCAACAGTGCCCAACATCAGACTCGGGTAACTGTGAATCGTCGGGCGAACACCCACCTCCACGAGCCGCCTACGTATCAGCTGCGGGGTAATCTCCATACCCACATTAATCACCGGTATATTTCGAGACTCAACGAATGCTTGTAGAAGAGGAACCGAGCCTTTAAAGGTTTCGTCAAAGTTCTGCGGCATCCACACTTGCCCTCTCTCGTCAGTCAGCTCTATTGGCACATCAGCAATAGGTGTCGTAAGCGTGAATCTTGCAGGCTCCTCTAAGCCAATTGCATAAACCCAAGGTTTGACTAGCGAGCCAATCGCGCGCTGTGCCGTTATTGCGCGATTGAAGCCTGCATTCACCGGCTCTTTGCCGCCAATGAGTGCAACCACTGCGCCGGTGGCATGTTCTACCACCATCAAAGCGCGCTCGGCATTGCCTAGTTGACTGGCAGAGCTCGAATTCCTCGCTGCCTCCTCAAGAAAGCTCTGCTGTTCTGGAGAGAACCGGGTATATACTTTTAACCCTTCACTTTGCCAATCATCTGGGCGCACATGCGTTCGCAGTTCTTCTTGCACCGCATCAATATAGTCCGGTCGGCCATAACGTGTTAACCGACTTTGCTCACGTGTTCTAACAGGCCTATCGATCGCAGCGACATATTGCGTTTGATTGATAAGATCGGCTTCATACATAAGCCGTAAGACCAGGTCTCTGCGTTCTTGAGCCTGCTCTGGATTTCTTCGGGGGTTGTATAAAGAAGGCCCCTTAATCATACCAATTAATAGAGCGATCTCGTCAACGTTCAGGTTCTGCGGTGTTTTTCCAAAGTAAAAATGACTTCCCAAGCTGACACCGTGAATTGCACTTCCTCCGTCTTGACCAAAAAACACCTCATTAAAATAGGCTTCTAAAATTTCATCTTTGCTGAAGCGAAAGTCTAAAATGAGTGCCATGAGCGCTTCATTAAACTTTCGAATATAAGATTGCTCGGCGCTAAGGAACATATTTTTGACGAGCTGTTGAGTAATAGTGCTGCCACCTTGTACTGTTCTCCCCGCAGCAAGGTTCGCAAGCGCAGCCCGAACGATCGCAGTTGGACGCACCCCTGCATGATGATAAAACGCTTGGTCTTCCACAAGTAGCAAGGTGTCTTTCATAAGCGCTGGAACTTCTTCTAAACCGATAATTAAGCGGTCTTCACCTTGCTGCGTTGAAAACCTTCCCATTAATTGTGGCTCAAGCCGAAAGCGCTCAAGTGGCTCTTGTTCCGGCCAAGTTTCGAGTGCTGCCAGTACTCCATCCTCATTTAAAATAAGCCTGAGTCGTTGAGCGGGCTCGATGGTGTCCGGAAAATCAAAGGCTCGCCGATGTATCAGCAATTGCCCTGAAGCTCGTTGAAATTCCCCTGGCTCACGTGCGTAGCGAGATTCCCGATAATCAAGTGCCTCTAATTCATTCACGATTCGACTGACATGAAGACCGTTCTCGGGCGTAAGTTCCAGTGCGCGACTATAAATTAATGCGGGCGCTTGATAACGGGCGTAAGCAAATCTCTCCGTTACTTTAGAGTCGAGATAAATACTGTAGAAGGCGAGTAACACAGCGCCTATAACCGAGAGTTTCAAACCGAGTACAAAAATACTTTTGAATGACACATTGACTCCTTTAAGAACTCGAATCTTTCTTCTCTAGCGCTCGTTTTGTGAGGTGACTAGCAACCGCATTGATCGGATCGTCGGGCCACGGATGCTTGGGATACTTGCCGCGCATTTCCTTCTTTACACTCGGCCACGCATTTTGCCAGAACGATGCGAGATCCGATGTTCTGTGCAAAGGCCTTTTTGCCGGCGAGAGTAACTCCAAAATGATTGGGTGCCCGCTGGGTAGCTTGGGAGAAACCGGTAAGCCGAATACCTCCTGCAACTTTAGCGCAACTTTGGGGCCTGCTTGATCTCTATAATCGATGTCATGTTCAAGTCCACTCGGTGCGCGCCAAGTTCGGGGAGTGATTCTATCAACCTCTTGCTGCTGCGCATAACTAAGCCCCTGCCACAAAGCGATCTCCGGCTCCCACTTGGCAAGTTCACCCACTGTTTTCAATGGCTGCAACCACATGAGTCCCCAATGCTCTATATTCTCAATACATTGATTTAAAGGAAATGGAAACAAGGTGTCCTTACCATTTTCTAACAAAACTTGAGACGCAACAGCGAGCCGTGCCAACAGTTTTTCGGTACGTTCGCTGTAGCCTGTCGCTTGCCACCCTTGCTCTTTTATCAATTTGGCAAACGCAAGCGCTCTGTGCTCCGTACTCACAGGTGTCTGACTAAGTTCTCGTTTCAGCTCAAGTTTTCCCCAGTAAGTAACGCGCTCATTGGCAAGTCCGCCCGTATTACCACGCCAGCTGGCTTCCTCTCGTGCCGTCAGCAATGCACTACCGCGGGTAAGCAGAGTCGATAAGGAAACTGATAACCATTGCTCTAGAACCGCCGTGGCTTTTGTGTCACTCAAAGTAATTTCGAGCGCAATACCGAAGCCAGGCTTGAGCCGATTTCTCGGTATCGCAGCAACACCTGTCGTCAGCACCGCACGCTCACCTTGTAAATGTGCGACTCGGTCAGGAAATCCTTGTAGCAAGGCATTGACTAAAGTCTCCTGCGTTTGCCAGTGCGGATGAACTTTATTCTGCGTGCCCAACTCATTCTTTAAAATGGCACGATAACGTCTTAACGTTCGCGGAAATTGATTGCGCTGTTGCCAGCTCGAAGCCAACATTTCGAGGAGTTCGGGGGTCGAAGAACGAACTTCTCGCATTTCTGTAACCGCGATAAACCAAGCCATCGCAGCAAAGTGTTCTGGCTGGTCTTTCAGTGCCCATAGGCATGCGCCCATTCGAGGATCTATTCCATGCGCCTGCACCCATTCGCCTCGGCTCGTGAGCTGCCATCTGTCTGAAGTCACTTTTTGAGTGATGAGTTGCAAGGATGACAAAGTCTCATAAGCCACTTCTAGCAGCGTTTGAGACGGTTGAGAGAACCACGCAAGCTCCTCGGGCCGAGCGCCCCAAGCACAGCATTCCAAAACGATAGACGTCAGATCTTCTGTTTCCACAGCCGGAAGATCGTAAGCCTGAAGGCGCTCCTGTTGCGCTTGCGGCCATATTCTAAAGCAAGTTCCTGCAGCGGTGCGTCCGGCACGACCTCTGCGTTGCTCAGCCGACGCTTTTGAGATCATTTGAGTCAACAAACGAGTCATTCGATACTGTGGGTGATATTTAGCAACCCGCACGCGACCTGAATCTACAACGACATCAATGCCTTCGATGGTCAGACTCGTTTCTGCCAGATTGGTGCTAAGTACCACTTTTATTTTACCGTGATCAGAAGGCGCCAATGCATATGCTTGGGCTTTCAGTGATAAGCCACCATATAAGGTCTGTAAATCGATTTCGGGCATATCATTGAAGTGCGCTTGCAAACGTTTAATTTCCCGCACTCCAGGCAAAAAAACCAGCACACCGCGCCGTGCAACAGAGATTGCTTCACGAATAACTGCTGGCAAATGTGTTAACCAATTTGCAAGCTGGGCCGGTGGACGATAGTGATCGTCGATCGGAAAGCGCCGCCCCTCAGAAACCAATAAGCGATTATCACACCCACGCTTCACGAGCCAATCACTGAGCTCCGCCCCCGGTAAAGTTGCAGACATGATCACCAGTCGCAAGTCAGATCTTAATTCCAGCGCCTCAAGGGTCAATGCAAGCCCCAAATCTGAGTGTAAGTTACGCTCATGAAATTCATCAAACAGTACGAGTCCCACTCCTTGCAACTCTGGGTCTCCTTGCAGCATGCGGGTAAAAATACCCTCAGTCACAATGAGCAACTCGGTTTCTTCACTATATTGCTTTTCTTGTCGAATGTGGAAACCCACACGCTTACCAACCGGCTCCCCAAGTTGCTGCGCCAAAAAATTTGCGATATTTACTGCTGCCAACCTGCGTGGTTGCAACATCACAATGCGACCCTTTCGAGCGAAACCAGTACGTAACAAAAACAACGGAAGAGCCGTCGATTTCCCAGCCCCAGGAGGTGCTTCTATGACTAAATGAGTCGACGATAAAAATCGCTCAACATCTGAAAAATGTTGAGCGATTGGGAGATTATCGAGTGAGGAGGCGGGCAATGGTTCGAACTCCTAACCCGGTTGCACCTGCAGCATAAAGAGGATTAGCTTGCCCATGATAAGCGCCAGCAAGATCAAAATGTAGCCAGCCTTGGCCTTTATTCGGCGCAAAGCGCAGTAGAAATCCTGCGGCATTACTCGCACCACCTGCACCGCCACCCTTAATCGGCTTGCTATTGGCAGTATCTGCAAACGGAGAGGGACAATTCTGCTGATGCCATGCATTCAAAGGTAATCGCCAAAGGAGTTCATGTTGTTTTTCTGCCACTTTTAACGCGTCATTCGCAAATGAATCGTCAACGCTAAATAAAGCATTATACTCGGTTCCAACCGCCACTTGTGCCGCACCGGTTAACGTAGCAGCATCAATGATGTAACGAGCGTTCAATTCGCCCGCACGTAACAAACCGTCTGCGAGTACTAAGCGCCCTTCTGCGTCTGTATTCACGATTTCAACAGAAACACCATTCTTATAGCGAATAATGTCACCGTTTTTATAAGCATTTCCGTCGATCATATTCTCTGCACAACATAACAATAGTTTGACGCGTTTTTGTAAACCTTGGCGAATGGCAAGAAGCAACGCGCCAGCCACTGTCGCCGCCCCCCCCATATCGCATTTCATTGAAACCATGCCTTCATTGCTTTTTATGCTGTAGCCACCAGTATCGAAAGTAATGCCTTTACCAATCAACGCGAATTCGACTTCCGCCTTCTCTTCGCCGCTCGGGTTAAAATCTAGCTCCAAAAATACGGGCGGGTGCTGGCTCGCCCGACCTACCGTATGAATACCAAAACGCTCTTCGGTGACCAATTCAGGGCCCACGGTCATTTTCGCAGAAACCGCTTTACCACCCGCTTCCTTCAGCTTGTCAATCACCTTCTCACACAAGCTTTCTGGATAAATTTCACTAGAGGGCGCATTAATGAGCTCTCTCACCCAACGGTACGTCTCTACTACGGGAAGTAGGGTGTCTTTAGCATCGTCTGTAAATTCTACTTCGGTGGTTGAGCGCGTATCGGTAAAACCCTTAACAAAGGCCCATTGCCGCTCCGTGTCCCAACCTTCTCCTGCGAAACTTGCCTTAACAACGCCTAACTGCTCTAGCTTTCGACCCGCCTGTTGAATGACTCTTAACTCTGCTTCGGCATCTTCATTTCTACGCTCTGCTTGGCGAGTTTCTGGTAACACCACCCGAAAGCCTGCATCAGCTGCGTAAACGACACTCGTCGCTCGTACCCCTACTGGGCATTCTTCTTTCGTTAGCCATACTGGCACAGCTCTAGACATCACTCACCTCACAACGTAAGTTAAAAGCATATTTGAATGCCGTACTTTACCGAGAAACAACGCTACTATGCAATTCGATCCCCCACTACAACCTGCAAAACTCATTAAAAGATACAAAAGATTCCTCGCTGACGTGGTGTTACCGAACAATGAGGAGATCACGATTCACTGTCCAAATACAGGAGCAATGACAGGTTGCGCGATTCCAGGCAGCAATGTATGGATGACCAAAAGTGACAATGCCAAGCGAAAATATGCGTATACTTGGGAACTTGCTCAGCTTCCCTCGTCGGAGTGGGTTTGTGTGAATACGCATCGAGCGAACAACCTGATTGAAAATGCATTGAGAACAAGCACACCTCAAGGAATGCCCGCTATTGCGAGTATTCAACGTGAAGTTAAATATGGCGAGAAAAGCCGATGCGATTTAGTGCTTGAACATGTCAATGACAAGCGAACGTTTGTCGAAATAAAGTCTGTCACACTTCTTACCGACAATGGTTGCGGTTTCTTTCCAGACGCGGTGTCGGCTCGAGCCAGTCGGCAACTGCAAGAATTTATGCCTTTGATAGCAAATGAAGACACCGAGGTTGCTGTTATTTATGCGATTTTGCACTCTGGTATCAAGCGAGTTGAACCAGCTGTACACATTGATCCGTACTATGCGGAGCAAATTGCAACTGCAAAAGCTCACGGACTTAAAGTTTACCAAGCTTTTTTCCATATAAATCAGCAAGGTATTGAATTCTTAAAATGGGCTTCTTGAAACTATAAATTTAACCCCCATTTGCTTGAATTGCGGTAAAATTGCACCGATTTTTTTATTCTGATATACATACCCATCTTTTTAGGTATGGGTTAGATGTGAACCTCCCGGAGGGATTGAACTATGGCGGAAGCTAAGGAAAGAAGGGCGCATGGAATTCTTGCGCAAGCGGGGCTTGAGCCTTACATCGAAAAAGACGGTGAAGAATATATGAATGAAGCGCAGCGCGCTCATTTCAAGAAGATTCTAGAGGTTTGGCGAGCTCAGTTGAGAGAAGAGGTAGATCGCACGGTAGGTCACTTGAAGGAAGATGCTGAGAACTATGCCGACCCAGTAGACCGAGCCGCTCAAGAGGAAGAGTTTGCGATCGAGTTAAGAACCCGCGATCGCGAGCGCAAATTAATTAAGAAAATTGAGAAAACTCTGGAGCTCATCGAACACAACGATTTTGGTTTTTGCGCATCCTGTGGCGTTGAGATAGGAATTCGTCGCTTAGAAGCAAGACCGACAGCCGATTTATGTATTGATTGTAAGAGTTTAGCGGAAATCCGCGAGAAGCAGATGAAAGGCTCTTAATTCTTGGCGCTAGGTATTCCAGTGCAAAGCGAACTTCTAAACAAGCACTACCGGGGGCGTTTTGCCCCCAGTCCATCGGGCCCGCTGCATGCGGGCTCTTTAGTTGCTGCCCTTGCCAGTTATCTAGACGCACGAGCCTATGGTGGGACATGGTTAGTTCGGATAGAAAATATTGACCCGCCGCGTGAAGTTCCAAAGGCTGCAGACATCATTTTAGAACAGCTCGCAACACATGGCTTGGAGTGGGATGAGCCGGTTTATTATCAGGCACTTTCCGAGCCCTTTTTTTCGCGAGTACTCAACCTGCTCATTGAGCGAGGTCAGGCCTATTACTGCAACTGCACACGCAAAGAAATTCAGGCACGCGGAGGCCATTACGACGGTCACTGTAGAAACTTAAAAAGAAGCGCCAAAGGCGCAAGTGTTCGCTTTAAGAACGACCATGCCTCAAAATTCTTTCAAGACGGTATCCTTGGTTCAATTGAAGTACCTGAGGAATTTACGCAAGAAGACTTCGTCCTCAAGCGCAGAGATAGCTTATGGGCATACCAACTCGCCGTTGTTCTCGACGACTATCGGCAAGGAATTACACATGTGGTTCGTGGACAAGACCTACTGTTTCCTACGGTATGGCAACTTGCTTTGTGGCATGGTTTAGAGCACATAATTCCATTGTTAAACGACTTCGATATTCGGTCACCGCCGATTTATTCGCATGTGAAGTTGCAACTCGACGCTCAAGGTCGCAAGTTAAGCAAACAAAACCATGCGCCCGCACTAGAAACAGAGTTTGCAAACAAAAACCTTTGCAACGCATTACGCGGACTCGAGATCAAAGTACCCAGTGAACTCGAAAATGCGTCAGTTAGAGAAATCATCCATTACGGAATTGAGTCATGGCGTCATCGCAAGATGTTCAAATCAACATGAATCGGTTAAAATGCGCGCTCTTTTCAATTCATTACGTAAGATAGGTTCGAGGATTTGAGTATTATCAAAAAACTTTTAGGGAAAAGAACGGTACCCGTGGCACCACGAGTAACCGTAATTCCTCGTGACCGACATCCGATTTCACGCAATGACATTTCTGAGCATGCACTCAAAGTATTGTATCGCTTACATAAATCGGGTTATGACGCTTACCTTGTTGGCGGATGTGTCCGCGACCTGCTGTTAGGTGTTGTCCCTAAAGATTTCGATGTAGTAACGAATGCCACTCCTGAGCAAATTAGAGGTCTTTTTAAAAATTGTCGCCTGATTGGACGCCGATTCCGCCTCGCGCACATTGTTTTTGGGCGCGAAATTATTGAAGTAGCAACATTCCGCGGTCCGCACGACGGCGAAGAAGATGCCGTAGGAAAGGCGCGTACCTCACAGAAAGGGATGGTACTTCGAGATAATGTCTTTGGCTCAATTGAAGAAGACGCCGCTCGCCGCGATTTCACCGTCAACGCGTTGTATTACAACATCGCAGACTTTGCCATTTACGATTTTGTGAATGGCATGGAAGATTTGGAGGCCGGCGTTTTAAAGCTCATTGGTGATCCTGAGCAGCGTTATCGGGAAGACCCAGTGCGCATGCTCCGTGCAGCCCGCTTTGCCACGAAATTAAGTTTGAAAATAGACGATAGCTGCAGGCTACCGATTCCCAAACTTGCTTACTTGTTGGACGACATTCCTGCCGCAAGATTGTTTGAAGAGTCTCTCAAACTCTTTTTGGGCCAGCGCGCACTTGCAAACTTTGAAGTTCTCAATGAATTAGGACTCATGTCGCACCTGATCCCTATGCTAAAAGTGCCATTGCGTGATCCAAGAAGTATCGAATATAAAATGCTTGCGCAGGTGATGCGAGACACTGACGCACGCATTAGCGCCGACAAATCGGTTAACCCTGGCTATTTGTTTGCTGCGATGCTTTGGTACCCGACGGTCGCCCGTGCTCAAGAAATTATGCAAGAGGCCACCTTAAATGAATACGATGCATACCAAATAGCAGCTGCTGAAGTGACATCGATTCAAGCGCGCTCAATTTCTCTGCCAAAACGCTTTTCGCTGCCAATGCGCGATATTTGGCTACTGCAATTGCGATTACTTCAGCAAACGCCGGCGAAAGCAAAACGTCTGCTTGGTCATCCCAAGTTCAGAGCTGGCTTCGATTTTCTATTGTTGCGTAGCAAAGTTGAGAACGACCCAATCCTGCAGCGCTTGGCTGAATTTTGGCAACAATTACAAACTGAGTTTCCAGAGCAAGTAAATTCTTCAAACCATGCTCCTAAAGCAGTAAAACGTAGATCGGGGCGCAGGCGCAACCGCGGTCCACGTAAAAACAAACCGGCACAGTAATTCTATGGTAATGCATACGTGTTATGTCGGTGTAGGTGCGAACCTCGGCAACCCCGAAGCGCAAATTCGAAGCGCGTACTCGTATTTGCAGCAGGCGCCCTGCATCAGTGAACTTTGCGCCTCGTCACTCTATGCGTCGAAACCAATGGGACCGCAAGACCAACCGGATTATGTTAACGCAGTGTTTGGGTTTGGAACCTCACTCGACCCCATCCCCCTGTTAGATTTATTGCAGCACATTGAACATGAACACCACCGCGTTCGAAAAGAGCGTTGGGGAGCACGTACGTTAGATTTGGATTTGCTCTTTTACAGCATGGAAAGCATTGAGAGCGAGCGCCTGCAAGTTCCTCATCCCGGTATTTTGGTACGCGAATTTGTAGTCATTCCATTGGCTGAAATAGCCCCTACATGGGTTCTTCCAAACGGTTGCGAGGCAAACGCCTATGCCGAGAAAATCGAAACCCGAGCGCTCATAAAAATCGGTTCTATCTAGGACGGCACTTTTAACCGTGACGCCATCGCTATACAATGCTAATTCTTAAGACAAGGAGCGAAACCTCATGAGTCGCATGCAAATTTCTACACTGCAAAAAATGAAACGAGAAAGCGAGAAGATCACGGCTCTTACTGCATATGACGCTAGTTTTAGTAAGCTCTTTGTTGAAGCGGGTGTCGAAGTCATGTTAATCGGTGACTCGCTCGGAATGGTTTTGCATGGTGAGGCTACAACACTTGGCGTGTCAGTCGCTGATATTGCCTATCACACCAAGGCAGTTCGTGCCGGGGCACCTGACGCCTTCATTATTGCAGACATGCCGTTCATGAGCTACCCAACGCCAGATAAAGCCGCCGAAAATGCAGCAATACTCATGCGTGCAGGGGCTAACATGGTGAAAATGGAGGGTGGAGATTGGCTCGTTAAAACCGTGCAGCATTTAACCCAACAGGGAATTCCTGTTTGTGCCCACCTCGGCCTCTTACCGCAGCAAGTGAATATTATAGGCGGCTACAAGGTACAGGGAAAAACACCTGAACAAGCCGATATATTAATTTCCTCGGGACAAGCGCTCGAAGCCGCCGGTGCACAACTGCTTGTGGTTGAGTGCATTCCTACCTCGTTAGGAAAACGTTTTAGCGAAAGTCTCTCCCTTCCTGTGATTGGTATCGGTGCGGGTGCACAAACCGATGGCCAGATCTTAGTGATGCATGACATGTTGGGCATGAATGCAGATTACTTACCTAAGTTCACGAAAAACTTTTTAGCCGGTACTGACAGCTTAGAGAGCGCTGTGAAGCATTATGTAAAAGCAGTTAAGTCAGGAACCTTCCCAGCCGCAGAGCATAGCTTCAGCTAACATGACCATGCAGCAGATCGAGAGTATTCAAGCACTACGTGCGAAACGAGACCAATGGCGAGCTTGCAGTGAGCGAGTTGCCTTTGTTCCCACCATGGGCAACTTGCATGAAGGTCATTTAGCGCTCGTTAAAAAGGCAAAGGAGCTCGCTGACCGGGTTGTTGTTTCGATTTTCGTGAACCCAATGCAATTTGGAGCGAATGAAGATCTATCTCGTTATCCTCGCACCCTTGCTGAGGACAAAGTAGCGTTAGAATCCTGTGGTGTTGACGTTGTATTCACTCCACTCGTTGATGACGTTTACCCGCGTGGCCTTGCGCAACAAACACAAGTAGCCGTTCCTGATATTTCGAATATTCTTTGTGGGCAAAGTCGTCCGGGGCACTTTCAAGGCGTCGCAACGGTTGTTTGTAAGTTGTTTAATATGGTGCAGCCAGACATTGCGATCTTTGGCAAGAAGGATTACCAGCAGCTGTTGGTTATTAAACTCATGGTAGCCGACCTTTCTTTTCCAACAGAAATCGTGGGGGTTGATACCGCACGGAATACTCAAGGGCTCGCACTCAGCTCCCGCAATGGCTATTTATCTGCAGAACAAAAGCAAGCGGCCACCATTATTTATCAATCAATGCGAGCGCTCGTGCTTGATATTGAGGGCGGCGCAACATTACCCTCAGCGATTGCAATCGCCAAGCAAGCCTGGCAACAGCATGGCTTGGTTCCAGATTACCTTGAGGTGCGACGCCAAGAGGATCTTGGGTTACCCACGCAGCAAGATACCAAACTCGTGGTACTCGCCGCTGCATACATTGAAAATACCCGTTTAATCGACAATCTAGAATTCACGCTTTAGCGTAGTTCAGAAACCAGATCAGTAGTAATTCTGGCGCTGCGTGTGTTAAAGTTTGCGGCTCAAAATTTTGCGGGGAAAAATCTCTTGGCGCGAAAACAAATCGCCGATGTAAACCTTGAATCGTTACATCGAATATTCACGATACCTGAAGCTCCAGATTCTACCCTCGGTAGAATTGAGCGGCATTTGTCAGAAAACCTCGAGGGTTTCCTGACCGATCATATCGTCGCCAAAGAAAAGCCACTCCATGAAATTGAGCAAGACTTTGCCGACAGTGCCATTCCCGAAAATCCTGAGTTTGTGTCCGACCACACAGAAACATTGCTTAATAAATTAGTCGCACACTCTGTCCATACGGCATCTCCAAGATTTATTGGCCACATGACGTCTGCTTTGCCTTATTTCTTATTGCCGCTCGCTAAGCTCATGGTGGGCTTAAATCAGAACCTAGTAAAGATCGAAACATCCAAAGCGTTTACGCCATTAGAAAGACAGGTTCTGGGCATGTTGCATCATCTGGTTTATGGTCAGAATGAGCGCTTCTATAAAACCTGGATGCACAGTGCTGAACACTCCCTTGGCGCGCTTTGCTCAGGCGGAACCATTGCCAATATCACGGCCTTATGGGTAGCCCGCAATACCGCGCTACCTGCAAACGAAGAATTTGCTGGTGTAGGCGCTGAAGGTATTGCAGCAGGGCTTCAGCACTATGGATACAATCGGCTCACCATATTAGTTTCCGAGCGAGGCCACTACTCGCTTTCAAAAGCCGCCGATGTACTTGGCATTGGCCGTAAGAATTTAGTTCCGATTGCAACCGATGAAAACAATCGTATCGACATCAAGAAACTCGAAGCAACCTGCAAGACCATTCAAGAGACGGGTGGCAAAATTATGGCCATCGTCGGCATCGCGGGCACCACAGAGACAGGCCATATCGATCCACTCAATGAAATTGCAGATATTGCTGAACAAGTTGGCGCACATTTTCATGTAGACGCTGCATGGGGTGGCGCTACGCTTTTATCGAGTGAATACCGTCGTTTAATGCATGGTATTGAACGCGCTGACAGCGTGACTATCGACGCACATAAGCAAATGTATGTCCCCATGGGGGCCGGTATGGTGCTGTTTAAGGCCCCTCACTCAGCGAATAGCATCGAGCACCACGCAGAGTATGTGATTCGTCGAGGTTCAAAAGATTTGGGCAGTCATACCTTAGAAGGCTCAAGACCTGGAATGGCAATGTTGGTGTACTCAGCATTGCACGTGATGGGAAGAAAAGGCTTTGAACTGCTGATTAACACCAGTATCGAAAAAGCACGATACTTTGCAGAGCTTATTGAGCAACAAAATGATTTTGAGCTCGTGACGCGTCCTGAGCTTTGCCTGCTCACGTATCGCTTTGTGCCCACCTATTTAAAACCTGCACTGGCAAGGGCAACGGCTGAACAGATCGAGGCAATAAACCCAATTCTCAATGCGCTGACACGCTTTATTCAAAAGAGTCAGCGGGAAACAGGTCGCTCTTTTGTGTCTCGAACCAAACTGACACCTTCTCAATACTTTCGTGAACCCACCGTGGTATTTCGTACCGTACTTGCAAACCCGCTCACAACCGAGACCATGCTCGAAGAAATTCTAAGCGAACAGCGAGAAATTGCTGAAACAGCCCCTCGTTTACAAAAGGAGCTGCGAGACACCGCGATACAGGTTGGACTCCTTTCAGAGCCTAACTAAGGTCGCTCATTAGCCGCCACAAATGTTGTCCTGTGCTATGGTATTTGCGCTCAAAAGGAGTCCAATACGTTTCTGGCTCGTATTGCTCAGCACTTGAGCTAAATTTATGTAGCGCCAACGCTTGGGCAAATTCTTGGATGTAAATCTGCCAATTAGATCGCACTTCCAACTGCCCACCCAGCTTTAATAACGACGGAAAAACTGGGCTCGCATACCAACGCCGCTGCAAATGCTTTTGTTTAGGGTAAGGATTAGGATAGAGCAAGAAATGATGCGTTACTTGCCACTCTGACTCAGCCGCTAAGCGCCAAAAATCGTTCACATCAGCTCTCGCCATCAGAATATTGTTTGCTTGATAAGCGCCTGTTTTCGCGTATGCGTGTTGCTTAGAAAGACGTTGCTCTGACTTATCCACGCCTATCACCAACGCTTCGGGAAAACGACGTGCGATTTCAAGCGTGCTTTCACCCACGCCACAGCAGGAATCGAGTATTAATGGTCCAGGCCACGCTGCGACTTTCGCCGCGACTTGCTCAAACGCTCGCCTCGTGTGGTCTGCAAGGGGCTTCTGGAATTGATGATGTTGATATCGCTCCACATAATAATTGAGGTCCTCATGGACCCCAACTTGGTTCGTATCAATAACGCGAGGTAAATTCTCAGACATTAGCTTCGAATTCCCACGCCTCGCTTGAGCAAGTTCAAAGCGAGCGCTAAAAATACTGCGTTAAAAGCAAGCAAGACTAAAATAGCTGTGGTCGGAGCGATATCTGAGACACCAATGAATCCTTCTCTAAACCCATTGACCATGTAAATGATCGGATTGATCTGAGAGACCTTTTGCCAAAATTCAGGGAGCAGAGAAATAGAGTAAAACACACCGCCAAGATAGGTGAGCGGCGTCAGTACAAACGTTGGAATGATCGAAATATCGTCAAAAGTTTTGGCAAAAACAGCATTTAAAAGCCCACCCAGTGCGAACAGCGTGGAAGTTAACAAAACCGTAATCAAGATCATGCCGTAGCTTTGAATGTTCAAATCTACAAAAATGCTCGAGACCACCGTAACAATGACTGCTACGATCAACGCACGCGCGACACCGCCGCCAACATAACCCAACACGATCGTTAAATGTGAAACCGGCGCCACCAGCATTTCTTCGATATTACGCTGAAACTTTGCACTAAAAAATGATGACGCCACGTTCGAGTAACTGTTGGTAATCACCGACATCATGATAAGCCCTGGGACGATAAACTCCATGTAACTAACACCGCCCATTTGCCCAATACGATTGCCGATAAGCTTTCCAAAAATCACAAAATAAAGGGTCATGGTAATGGCTGGAGGAACGAGCGTTTGCACCCAAATGCGCAAAAATCGAGTGCATTCTTTAATCCAAATAGTCTTGAGCGCATTGAACTGAATTGCATTAATCATTCGTCGCTTCCCCGTGTTCTTGACGGCCTTGTTCAACGAGGTGAACAAATAATTCTTCCAAGCGATTTGCCTTATTTCGCATCGACAGTACTTTAACGCCTTGCTCGCTTAGTTCACTGAAAACTCGATTGAGCCCCTCCGATTTAGGAACATCGACTTCAATAGTGTGGTAATCAAGCTGTCGCATAGCGAGTGTGGACAATTGGATCGACTTTTCCGTTGGCTCGAGATCAAGTACGAATGTTTCTACATTCAATTTACTCAGTAATGCCTTCATTGATGTGTTCTCGATAATCAGCCCTTTGTCGATAATGCCAATATTCCGGCAGAGCATCTCGGCTTCTTCTAAGTAGTGCGTGGTGAGAATAATACTGACGCCTTCCTTATTAATCTTCTTCAAAAACTCCCACATGCTGCGACGTAGCTCAATATCTACACCTGCCGTAGGTTCATCTAAAATTAGTAGTTTAGGTTCGTGCAACAGAGCTCTGGCAATCATGAGCCGACGCTTCATACCCCCCGATAGATTGCGCGCACGCTCGTCTTTCTTCTCCCATAAGCCCAATTGACTCAGATATTTCTTTGCTCGCTCTCGTGCTAAATCTCGGGGGACACCATAATACCCGGCTTGGTTGACGACGATTTGCTCAACGGTTTCAAACTGATTAAAATTAAATTCTTGCGGTACCAGTCCTATTTGCTGCTTAGCTTCGGTCAAGTGGGTATCAATGTCGTAGCCAAAAACCTTTACTTTACCAGCCGTTTTATTCACCAATGAAGCGATAATGCCAATTGTAGTGGACTTACCCGCGCCATTAGGCCCTAGCAGGGCGTAAAAATCGCCCGACTTTACTTTCAAATCAAGCCCTTTCAGGGCGACAAAGCCCCCCCGATACGTTTTCTCTAAGCCACTTATCTCAAGTGCAAAGGTCATTCAGAACTCCTTATTCATTAGCACTCGGGTGATAGCCCCAACGCGCTACTAATGTTTGATCTAAGCCGAGATGGTCAAGAATACGTGCAACCACAAAGTCGACTAAGTCATCGATCGATTTTGGCTGATGATAGAAACCGGGTGCAGCTGGCATAATCGTGACGCCCATTAGGGCTAGCTTGTGCATGTGCTCAAGATGGATTGCGTGTAACGGCATTTCTCTTGGCACCAGAATAAGTTGCCCTCTCTCCTTCATCACCACATCGGCAGCCCGTTCGATTAAGTTATCACTCGCACCTGTTGCGATTGCAGAGAGTGTTCCTGTAGAGCATGGGCAAACAATCATTTTATTGGGCGCAGCTGAACCCGAAGCAACCGGTGAAAACCATTCCTCTTTACCATAAACATGGAGTTGCTCCGGCTTGAAATCAATGTTTTGACTGTTTAACCAAGCCAGAATATTTTCGCGCTGCGTTTCTGGTGCTGCAGATATTTTTAAGTTCTCTTCCGTTGCGAGCACGACACGTGCTGCACTGGAAATTAGTAAATGTACGTGTTGTTTCTGAGCAAGCAAACATGTGAGTAAGCGCAATGCATACGGAGCACCCGACGCTCCGGTAAGCGCTAATGTTATTTCATTTCCTGTTCGCATTACGACGCCTCGCTCTTTGCTAACACTATGTTTTTAAGTTTCTCATGAATGCCACCGAAGCCACCGTTGCTCATCACCAACCAGTGCGATACTGCGTTCAATGTGCCTTCGTTCTGTTGTAATGACGCAAGCAAGGTCTCTAAATCATCGAACAAATGCCACGGCGCCTCGCTCATCTTAGCTTCAGCTTCAAGCCAGTTTGCTTGGGTTGGCTTTAATACATACACCTCATCTGCTTGTGTAAAAGCCGGACCTAATTTGCCTTGGTGCACGCCCGCTTTCATAGTGTTCGAACGCGGCTCGAAGATCGCAATTATACGTTCGCTCACGCCGACCTTGGCGCGTAGTCCTTGCAAAGTGGTCTCAATCGCTGTCGGGTGGTGTGCAAAGTCATCGTAAACCGTGATCCCTGCTGCACAAACTTTCACTTCCATACGTCGTGCCGGCGACGTAAAAGATGAGAGACACAGTGCCGCGGTTTCCAGAGAAACACCGACACTGCGTGCGGCGGCCGTGGCCATCAGCGCATTATTAATATTATGCTGGCCCAGTAAACCCCAGTTCACTCGGTATTTATCATCTTGCTCCACCAACTCGAACGTATCACCGGCTTTATTCTCTTGCAGTGCCTTGAGAGACGTTTCGCTCCCGACTCGAACCACTTCCGACCAAATACCTTGCGCTAGTACTTGCTCGATAGCGGGTTGCTGATCGGGCACCACCACCTTCCCCGTTCGCGGAACGACTCTTAGTGCGTGCGCAAATTGCCTTTGAATCGCGGCGAGATCTGGGAATATGTCTGCATGGTCGAATTCAAGGTTATTAATGACGAATACATGGGGGTGGTAATGAACAAACTTGGAGCGTTTATCAAAAAACGCCGTGTCGTATTCATCAGCCTCGATCACAAAAAAATCGCTCGTACCGAGCCTTGCGGTTTGCTCAAAGGGTTTTACCAAACCGCCAACCAAAAATCCAGGAGCCAAACCTGCGTGCTCCAGTATATTCACCAGCATACTTGCTGTCGTAGTTTTACCGTGAGTGCCGGCAACTGCGAGTACTTTTCTATGCCGAAGTATCGTATCACCAAGCCATGCAGGCCCCGACTGGTATGGCAGTCTTTGGTCGAGTACCCATTCTACAAGTGGATGCCCACGGCTCATCGCATTGCCAATAATGACCAAGTCGATCTGGGGGGTAAATTGACTTGTATCCAAGCTATCAGTTACCTGAATACCAAGCGCTTCAAGCTGCGTACTCATTGGCGGGTACACATGCTGATCCCACCCCGTCACTTTGTAACCCATTTCACGAGCAATGGCCGCAATTCCGCCCATGAATGTTCCACAGATACCTAGGATATGTATATGCTTGCTCAAGTTAAATTCCCGACAAAAGAACAATTTACTAGATGCAGTATTGTAACATTGCTTCTCTTTCTGCGCATGATTGCATTTTCCATGCGTAATTAAGGTATTTTCTCTCTAATTCAGTTACACTATGCCGCGTTTTTAATCGCCCTTGCTAGCAATCACGAGGCTTCGCATGCAACGTTTAATCCCGGTATTGAATAGCGACCATGTTCCACTCCATTTAATCTCGGTAATCAATACCTTATTAACAGCCGCGAAAGAAATTTCACATCGCTTACATCAAGGCAGCTTAGCCGGCACACTGGGTTCTACATTGGATGAAAATATCCAAGGTGAAACACAAAAGAAATTAGATGTGGTTTCTAATCAGCTCATTAAAAATATGCTCTTAGAAACGAATCTCGTGCATGCCGTTGCTTCGGAAGAAGAAGATGACGTGGTAATGGGAAATCCAGACGCCAAATATTTAGTAGCCTACGATCCGCTGGATGGCAGTTCTAATATCGATATCAATGGCTCAGTCGGAACCATTTTCTCAATTTTAGAGAAACCAAAGCACGCGGCGGAAGGCAAAGAGCTTTTCTTACAAACGGGTGACGAACAAATTGCAGCAGGCTATATTCTCTACGGTCCGTCAACAATGTTAGTGCTCACTACGGGTAAAGGGGTCAGAGTTTTTACTCTCGACCATACGGTGGGAGAGTTTTTACTGACCGTAGAGGAACAGAAGCTCCCTGCGACCACCGCAGAGTTTGCAATTAACATGTCGAATGAGCGCTTCTGGACAGCGCCTATGCGTGCCTACATTGCCGATTTACTGAAAGGTGAAGAAGGTCCACGTGGGAAAAACTTCAACATGCGTTGGTGCGCCGCGATGGTTGCCGATGTTCATCGTGTACTCAGTCGCAGCGGTATATTTGCGTACCCGGCTGATCATAAAATACCGGGTAAACCATGCAAATTACGGCTTCTATACGAAGCAAACCCTATGAGCTTTATTGTTGAGCAGGCTGGTGGTAAAGCAACCACGGGCTATGAGCGCATTATGTCTTTGCAGCCGACCGATATACATCAGCGCATATCTGTAATTATGGGCTCCAAAGACGAAGTTAACGCGTGTTTAGGGTATTATAAGGAGATTCCTTGCGAACGCCCCGACGCGAAAGATTAAACGAGTTTTTGATAAATTATTTTGATGTTAAAAGGACAAATAAGATGAGTTTGAGCGATGTAACAGCGGGTAAAAACTTACCAGAAGAAGTGAACGTAATTATCGAGATCCCAGCAAACGCAGATCCAATCAAATACGAAGTTGATAAGGACACTGGAACTGTGTGGGTTGATCGCTTTATGTCTACGCCGATGTTTTATCCGTGTAACTACGGCTTCGTCAATCAAACCCTCTCACTCGACGGAGATCCGGTCGACGTTTTAGTACCCACTCCATATCCGTTAGCGGTAGGTTCAGTGATTCGCTGCCGCCCCGTAGGTGTGTTGCATATGACTGACGAGTCGGGCGAAGATGCAAAAGTGATCGCGGTACCGGTAAGTAAGCTCACTAAAGAGTATGATCACATTCAAGATATTAACGACGTTCCTGAATTGCTAAAAGCACAAATACAGCACTTCTTTGAGCGCTATAAAGAACTTGAAAAAGGGAAATGGGTCAAAGTAGAAGGTTGGGGAGACGCAGCCGCTGCGAAGGCAGAGATTGTGAGCTCGTTCGAACGCGCACAAGAAAAAGCGTAAACTCAATTCCAAACAGGAGCGCTCATGCAATTGCGAAGTAAAGTTTCAGCATTATCTTGGCTCATAGGTTTAGCGGCAATTCTGCCGCTTACGCTGCAAGCTGAAGTGAAAGAAGTTCGTTGGTCTGAACTTAAACCAAGCGATTGGCAGGCGCCTCCTGTGCAGGATCCGTCCTATTACGAAATGAATCCTGAAGCGCAAGTTCAAACCAATCTCGACGCGCCTTTGGTTGAGTCTTGGGACGGTGAAACCATTAAAATTCCTGGTTATGTGGTGCAATTAGAAGGTGATGACCGACGCGTGACCGAGTTTTTACTGGTTCCATACTACGGCGCTTGCATTCATGTGCCACCGCCGCCACCGAATCAGATTATTCATGTTACTTTTCCTGAAGGGGTGCCCTACCCGGTTACCTATGACGCCGTATGGGTCACAGGAAAGGTAAAAGTAGAGCATCGCGATTCCGATCTCGCATTGGTTGGTTATCAGATGGTTGCAGAAGAAGTTATTTCTTACTTTTAAACCCTGCGTTGCTTTTTCACACCACAGTTATTTTGATTCAAAAATAACTCGACTTCTGCAAGTGGCATAGGTTTAGCAAACAAATAGCCCTGTGCTTCATGCACTTTCAAGCCTTTAAAATGTCCTCTCTGTAACTCGGTCTCGATGCCTTCGGCAATGGTGGTTAAACCTAGTTGATGACCCATGCGAGTGATTGTTTCTATGATCACTGCACCGCTTTTCGTATCTGAATTCTGTACAAAAGAACGATCTATTTTTAATTTACTGATAGGCAGTTTCTGAATGTAATTTAGAGAAGAAAAACCCACGCCGAAATCGTCTACTGCCACTCCGACGCCCCGCTCGCGGAATTGTTTGAGTAACGCGATGACCATCTCGGGATCATCCATAATGATAGATTCGGTGATTTCTAGTTCCAAACGACCTTCACCCAATTGATATTGCTTAAGAACACGTTCTACTTGTTCTGGAAAGTCGGCATTACGGAATTGCGGAATCGATACATTTACCGCCATGCGCAAATGTTGCCCGCAAACACTACTCAGTTGCTGCAAGGCTCTACAAGCCTCATCTAATACCCACGCGCCGATGTCGACCACTAAACCTGAATATTCAGCGAGAGGAATGAACTCAGAAGGAGGAATATAGCTACCATCTTGCTGTGGCCACCTAAGTAATGCCTCAAAGCCCACCACGTCTCCGGTCGTTAAATCTACTTGAGGTTGATACCATACCGCGAGCTTCTCAGCTCGGAAATCTGTTCTAAGCCGACGCACAAGATCAAGACGCCGAGCGGTCTCTTCTTCCATATTTGGATGGAAATAGGCATAACCATCTAAACGATGGAGCTTCGCCGTTTTGAGTGCGATATAGCCTTGTTTTAGGATATCTAACCCTGAGCTTGCATTGTGCCGCTGCGTAAGCCCCGAAACTAATTGAACTGGAATGCGATCTTCTCCAGCCATGTAGGGTTCTGCACTAATCTGGCGAATTCGCTCAGGCGTAAGCTCCTTCCTAGGTCCAATGAGGCCGTAGACATCGGCCCCAATTCTGGATACCACAACATCGCTCGAGAATGACTCAACAAACCGGGCGCCAACTGCCTTCAATAGCATATTGCCAACGTCTTGTCCCAAAGTCTCATTCACATCACTGAAGTGGCTGATATCAATCACTGCATAGATATGATCTTGCTCTTCATTAAAAGAATCCTGTAATAACCTAGCAAATTCGGCACGGTTTGGAAGCTTGGTGAGGGGGTCTCGATAAGCTGCAGTTCGCAGTTCTTCAAAAAGGTTGACATTTTCAAACCCGATCGCAATATTAGCTATAAAGATCTCAAGCATTTGATGATCTAATTCACCCAACGGGCGATGACTATCTAAGTATGCCGCCGCATGATGGCCTTTACCCTCAATGTAGAATACGGACGCGCCATCTAAATAAACATGCCGATGCGTACTCAAGCATTCTCTAACCGCCGCCTCTAAACCTGGATTGTTAATGCTCGAAATCGGCTGTTGAATTGTGTTGGCATAGTGTCCGGCAGCACCAAGAACGATGATATCTTCTTCACTGTCTCTCACTCGTGTGCGCGCACAAAGCAGCCCCTCAGGAGACATACCGAGCAGCGACGCTAGTTGCGTAACAACACCTTCAGAGAAATTAATAATCGAGTGGCGCTCCATCAAGGTCGCAGCGGCTCGAATAATTTTCTCTAAACCGCTGCGATTCTGGGAGATGGTGCGTATTTGACGATACGAGCGCAGCGCAGATACCGCCGTCGTCAGGAGCTTATTTCGGGTTAAATCAGTCTTGGTCTTGTAATCATTAATATCGTAAGCGGTAATCACTTCTTCTTCTGGCGCGTAACCCGGCTGGCCCGTTCTAAGCACAATGCGCACTTCGTCGTTTTTCAAATCTTCCCGAATACGCTTTACTGCCTTTAAACCAGCATCCTCAGATTCCATCACAACATCGAGTAGAATCATCGCTACGTCTTGCTCTTTCGCCAGCATTTGTAATGCTTCTTCAGCACTGTAAGCATCAAGAAACTTTATTTTCTTGCCTTCCAAGGACAGATCTGAAAGCGCAAGTTTAGTGACCGCATGAATCTCAGGATCATCATCGGCAATGAGAATCTTCCAAGGTAGCTTTTGAATCTGTACGGATTCTTCAACTTCGTCTGAGAAAACTAACAAGTCGTCATTACTTGCCGCTTTATTCATGCTGCTTTACCACCTTACACCTGCAAAAAAGGCTTAGCCTGCTCTCTACCTATCAATATGCTTTAAGTGTAGTTAAGTTTTCAAGTATTAATAACTTCTCAATAAATATATCTTTCTGCCGAAACAAGATAAGGGGCAATTTTTAGGGGAATTTATGAAAGCAGTCGCAACCTTGAATTCTGCACGTCAGAAGCAATTTTCTTCGCACAAATTAGCATTGAGCCTTGAGGCTCTGGGCGTACTATCTCGGCAGAACGACACATTCTTTGGCGATTTGTCTAGACGCGCCCAATTGCGCGGTGAGCTCATTGCAGAGCTCATGCAGTCAAATATTGAGACCGTTGTGCAACTTGCCTTAGAAAGAACGACAAAAAGTTGTCTAGCTCCACCTGATAATGATTGGTTATTGGAATTCATCGCATTAGCGGAAAAAACCTCGAATCCAAAAATGCAGGAGCTTTGGGCAAAGGTACTTGTTGCAGAGAGCCAAGCACCCGGATCCTTTTCAACAAGGGCTCTGCGCCTACTCGCAAATATCTCGCCATTCGAGGCGGCATTAATTCGTAAGGCAAAGAGTATTACAATGGTGGATACAAAGCTCCAAAGAGGTAAAATATTACTTGGATATAGCCAAAAATTACCGAGCTGGTATTTATTCCAGCAAACACATCAGGCACAGCTTAATCTTGCAAGGTGTGGACTGAACTATCCTGACATACTTACACTTGTAGATATCGGCGTACTACATTCCGAAACCATTGAAACGGGTACCTTAGAGCCAAATTCGACGTTAAAATTTATGTTTAACGGCGCCCCCATAGGTTTAGTGGCTTGCAAAAAGCACCTAGTACTCAACTATTTAAAATACACAATGGTAGGAGAGCAACTCTCGAAGCTTACGAAAATGTCGCCCAATGAAAAATATTGGAAAGCATTGGAGCAGAGCCTAAGACCGGCGTTTCTGCTCCAACGGAATCATTAGAAGTGTAACGATACGTTTAAGAACGGCCCACTAATGGAAAAGTCACTGTATAGCCCTGAAGCATCATCGAGCTTTAAGTTAAACTGGCGATACCCAAGAGAAACCACGCCGTCGAATGCCATCGTGTCGAGAAATTCGTAACGAATAGACGCTTCAATGTCATATAAGTCATGATCACCGAATGAAGCTGGATTTCCTTGTGCGCGTATGGAAAGTCCCGTCAACGGTAACCCTGCGGTTAACCTGACATACCCCATCGGGATCGTTTCTTCGAAATCTTGCTGGAAGCTTGTTGCACCATCTGTAACAAACACTTCCCCATCAAACTTTTTCGCCGACACCCCGAAGTAAAATTCAATTAAGCTGTTATCAAATAACCGATAATAGAGCGTGTAGGTTTGGTGAGACAAATCCCATGTACTGTCTAAAAACTCGGTCATGTCGCCAGCATTTTCAGGCGTCGTAAAAGTTGTACCTCGAATAGATAAATCGTTCATGTGAAACGCACGACCCGAGCTTTCTAAATTCTGCAACTCCACCATCACATTTGGCACAAAGGGTACGAAATGATTAATGTTCAAACTCAATCGTGAAGCGCCTTCATCATCCCAAGCCCAATCGTGATCAGAAGGATTTTGTGTAAAGCCACCATCGTTCTCTGCTTGCCAATATTGAGCCTCCGCATGTATACCGAACAACCAATCAGCATGTGCTGACGCTGAACAGAGTACAAAAAGAGAAGATGCAACGAGTGTGGATGTAATTTTATTTAGTCTCATAATTATTCCCTTATTTATATTCACCCACTAATTCTACATCATTCCTCTATATTTGCTGTGAAATTGCAGAAAATTAATGGTTCCCATGGTTCATGAGCGCACGTACGGGAACCTCTACCACAATCGATGTACCATCGTTAAAAATCAAAGTCATTTCGTGCGTTGTATCGGCCACTAAAGGTTCTTTTAACCCGATAAGCATCAAATGATAACCACCTGGACGGAGTTCTACGCGCTCTCCCGCCGGTATCACTAATGCCTCCATCTGCACCATTCGCATTTGACCGTTCTCGTGTAGGTGCTGGTGCACTTCGACAACCTCTGCAATATCAATGTCAGCACCAATTAAAAATGCATCCATTGCAGAGTTATTTTCAACTATCCCAAATGCTGCACCATTCGGCTGCCCAGGTATGCTTTCTCGTAACCAGAAGTTATCAACAGTGATCTCCTGGGCATGGGCTAAGGGTGCAATTAAACAAAAGACTATGATACCTAGGGCTAAACGCATTGGATTCTCCAAAAGTACAATTAAGTACCCTTACTTTATCCAAATTCAAACCGTTTGGGTACATTTGTATAGCCAAATACCTAACAAGATAACTAAAAGTAATGGTAACCATGCGCCGACAGTAAGTACAAGCAAGGCACCTACTGCAACCATGCTGGCTATGAATACACTTCCCGCAACCAAAAACGCGACAAAATAGACAAGACCACCTACGAGAAGCATTACACCTAAAGTTACGATGAGGCTAAACGCACCACCAAGAACTGCAGCGATCAAAGCAGGCCCATAAACTACTGCCAACACACAGAGTAAGATAATACCTAAAACTTTCATTTTCATTCCTCTCTTTAACAAATAAGTACCTTTGTTATTGAGAGTATTCAAAATCAGTGCCAATTATTTTTATTATTATTTTCAGCGACTTAAAGAGGAGCAAGATGAGTCGTTAGTACTATTATTCATCAAGATTAAAAGTTTAGCTAAACATTAGTCAAAAGCGCTAAGGGGATCTCTGGGGTCAGATCAAAAAGTGATCTGACCCCGAAGGCTTTAAACGAAAAAACCCCAGCCTTTCGGGCTGGGGTTTTTTTCGTATAAAAGCCTGGCGGTGTCCTACTCTCACATGGGGAAACCCCACACTACCATCGGCGCTGACATGTTTCACTTCTGAGTTCGGAATGGATTCAGGTGGTTCCACGTCGCTATGGCCGCCAGACATATTCTGTATAATTCGAACACGCTGATAACAAACAAAATCT